>JAESGM010000020.1_pt1 | contig 590083 bp, 569 predicted proteins | sample 9269721 | NCBI WGS metagenome assembly JAESGM01 (sample SAMN15720920, study PRJNA650825) | algae metagenome | isolation source: Komarekiella atlantica HA4396-MV6 and co-occurring heterotrophs from... | place: USA: Theobald House, Kauai, HI | collected 2009-07-29 | reverse complement strand
CGCCGTCTGGCGGAGCGCCACGGGGCGTGCGGATGGTGGCTCAATCCATCCGCGCCGCATCCTGGCTCAACGGATGCGGAATTCTACCCTCGCGCCTCGCGGCGCTCCGCTGCCCCTCATGATCGAAGCGCCCGCGTGCAGGCACGCGGGCGGGCAAACCCGCTTGGCGCGGGATCCCCTCTCCCGGGTGGGAGAGGGGTAGGGGTGAGGGCCGGACCGAACACCAGTGAAATCGCAGCGCAAACAGCGGTGAGCGCTCGCGGAACTGGTCAAACGGCCATCCCCTCACCCTGCCCTCTCCCTCCGGGAGAGGGTTCCCCGCGCCTTTCCCCGAAGGGAGAAGGGAACGCGCCAACCGGAAGCTCCTCCCGCCCGAGATGCTCGGGCCAGGCCCGAGCATGACGGCGCGCGTTGGCTGCCGCCGAAAAGAAAAAGGGCCACGCTTGCGCGCAGCCCGAAGTCTAGGGAGGAAACGCCCAAGGAGGGCGACGCAGCATCGCTGCTGCGGTGCACTCGAAATAGGGGCTGGTGTTCGCGATCGCAAGAGGAAAAGGGCAGCAGCGCTGCCCTTTTTGGAGGCGGCGTGTTGTCGCGCCCTGGAATTAGCCCTGCTGGACCGCGGCCGGGTCCATCCACATCAGCTCCCAGACATGGCCGTCGGGATCCTGGAAGCCGTGACCATACATGAAGCCGTGGTCCTGCGGTTCGGCATAGGTCCTGCCGCCGGCGGCTACCGCCGCCTTGACCATCGAATCGACATCGGCGCGGCTCTCGCGCGACAGGCAGGTCAGCACTTCGGTCACCTTGCTGCTGTCGGCGATCGGCTGGGGCGCGAAGCCCGCGAATTTCTCATGGGTCAGCAGCATGGCGTAGATCGTGTCGCTGATCACCATGCAGGCGGCCGTGTCGTCGGAGAATTGCGGATTGAAGCTGAAGCCGAGCGCCTCGAAGAATGCCTTCGATTTGGGCAGGTCCTTCACGGGCAGGTTGACGAAGATCATCTGGGGCATGGTTGCTCCTTGCGGCTGGGTGGATGTTTGGTTGAGGAAACGCGTCGCCGGCTCGGCGGTTGCGTGCTGGGCTAGGACAATGCACGCAGGTCCTGCCTGAACCGGGCAGGATCGGTCTCGGGCAGCAGCGCGTCGATGGCGTCATGGGTGCGCTGCCAGGTCGGCATGGCGCTCGCGAGCAGGGCCCTGCCGTCCTGGGTGAGGATCAGGAGCCTGCTGCGCCGGTCCTTCGGATCGACCGTCACCGCCAGCAGGCCGCGCCGCTGCAGCGGCTTCAGCGCCGCGGTCAGGGTGGTGCGGTCCATCGCCAGGAGCTCGGCGACCGGGCCTAGCTTCGGCGGATGAGGCCGGTTCAACGACATCAGCAGCGAGAACTGGCCATTGGTCAGCTCGAACGGCCGCAACGCCTCGTCGAAGCGCCGCGCCAGCGCCCGCGCCGCCCGCTGGACATGCAGGCACAGGCAATGGTCGCGCACGAGCAGCGTGGTCTCGAAGGGCAGCTGCATTTCACCGAGGCCGTGGATGGGTTTTGACATGAGGTCTTTATGTTGATATCAACCTATTATGTCAAGGGGGCGTGCACAGGAGGAAGATCATGCAGCATCATCCGGTCGTCTCGCGGGAGGAATGGCTCACGGCGCGCAAGGCGCTGCTGGCGCGCGAGAAGGAGGAGACCCGCCTGCGCGACAAGGTCAATGCCGAGCGCCGGGCGCTGCCCTGGGTCAAGGTCGACAAGGACTATCTCTTCGACACCCCGACGGGGAAGCGCAGCCTCGCCGAGCTGTTCGACGGCCGCAGCCAGCTCATCATCTATCATTTCATGCTCGGGCCGGACTGGGAGGCAGGCTGCCCCGGCTGCTCCTTCATGGCCGATCATTTCGACGGCACCTTGCCGCATCTGAACAACCATGACGTCACGCTTGTCGTGGTCTCGCGCGCGCCGCTCGACAAGATCGAGGCCTACAAGAAGCGCATGGGCTGGAACTTCCCCTGGGTCTCGTCCTTCGGCAGCGATTTCAATTTCGACTACCATGTCTCCTTCACGCCGGAGGAGCTGAAAGGCGAGGCGGTGATCTACAATTTCGAGCGCACGCCGGTCGCGGACGCGCATGACGAGCTGCCCGGCACCAGCGCCTTCATCCGCAACGAGCAGGGCGAGGTGTTCCACACCTATTCGTCCTATGCGCGCGGCGGCGAGGAGATGATCGGCACCTTGATGATCCTCGACCGCGCGCCCAAGGGCCGCAACGAGGACACGACCATGAGCTTCGTGAAGCGGCACGACGAATACGAGGAGAAGCCGAAGGCGCATGGCTGCTGCGCCGCCTGAGGCGGCGGATCAGGACGCGTATAGGGATGGTAGGGTGCCCGCTTCCCGAGGGATGCGGGCTCGGGAAGCGCGTTCTTGTGGCGGTGACGTCAGTGCCGTCATTGCTTCGCTTCGCTGGTAAATGACGGTAGCTATCCCCGCGCCACTGTCGCGCGCCTGACGATCCCCGCCAGTTCAGGCGAAGGCTCGAGCGTACCGAAGACATGGCCCCAGTCGGCGTCGAGCCGCGAGCGGCAGAAGCTCTCGAACACCGCCTCATCGGCATGTTTCTTCAGCTCGCTCGCCTGCAGGGCATAGGCCATCAGATTGGCGAGCCGCCGGCCATGGCCGTCGTCGTTGCGCGGCTTGGCGGCCTCATTGCCGAGCCTGTCGAGCCAGCGGTCGAGGGCCCGGTTGGCGCCGCGCGCCGTGCCGATTTCGGCCATGAAGGCGTCCTTTGTGCGCGGGTCGCGGTTGAAGGCGCGCCGCACGTCCATGCACATCATGTTCGAGGTGCCCTCCCAGATCGCGTTGAGCGGCGCCTCGCGATAGAGCCGGGCCATCGGGTTCTCCTCGATGAAGCCGTTGCCGCCATGGCATTCCAAGGCTTCGACGACGAAGGCGGCGGCGCGCTTGCAGTTCCAGAACTTGGCCAGCGGCGTCGCGACGCGGGCGACATGGCGCTCCTGTTCGCTCGTCTCCATCGCGTCGGTCGCCGCCGCGACGCGAAAAGCCATCAGGGTCGAGGCTTCCGAATCGATCGCGAGATCGGCGAGGATATTGGTCATCATCGGCTGCTCGGCCAGCGAGGAGCCGAAACCCTGGCGCGACTGCGTGTGGTTCAGCGCCAGCGTCAGCGCCTGCCGCATCAGCCCGGCGGAGCCGATGGCGAAGTCGAGCCGTGTCAGATGGGCATGGCTCAGGATCTCGCGGATGCCATGGCCTTCCTCGCCGACGAGCCAGCCGAGGCACTCGCGGAACTCGACCTCGGAGGAGGCGTTCGAGCGGTTGCCGGCCTTGTCCTTGAGACGCTGGATCTGCAGCCGGTTGCGGCTGCCATCGGGCAGGAAACCGGGGCAGAACAGGCAGGAGACGCCGCTTTCGGTTCGCGCCAGCGTGAAGAACCCGTCCGATTGCGGCACCGAGAAGAACCATTTGTGCCCGGTGATCAGGTAGACCCGGCCCTCCGGCGTATCCTCCAGGAAGCGCGCCGTCGTCTGGGTCTGGCGCAGGTCCGAGCCGCCCTGTTTCTCGGTCATCGCATAGCCGATAGTCGCCCCGCGCTTTTGCGAGACCGGCAGCGGGCGGCGGTCGTATTGGCCGCTCGTGATCTTCTCCCGCCAGAGTGCGAATTCCGGCTGGGCGAGCCCCGGCCAGGCGGCATAGGTCATGCCGGTCGGGCATCCCGTCCCCTGCTCGATCTGGTTCCAGACATAGGAGAGCACGCCGCGCGCGACATGGCCGTTGCGCTCCTTCGTCGTCCAGGCAAGCGAGGGCACCTCGTGCCTGAAGGCCAGCCCCATCAGCTCGTGCCAGGCCGGATGGAGCTCGACCCAGTCGGTGCGGTTGCCGAAGCGGTCATGCGTGCGCAGCTCCGGCGTGAACCTGTTGGCGAGCCGGGCGAGTTCCTGCACGGCCTCGTCGCCGGCCCGCGCGCCGAGCGCCGCGGCCTTGTCGGCAACCCAGGGCGCCTCGCGCGCGACGATGCCCTGCAGCACCGCGTCGTCGGAAAAGGCGTTCCAGCCCGTGGCGGGTCGGGCCTGGTTGAGGACCTGATGGGTGGCGGTGGCGTGGAGGTTGGACATCGGGCTTCCTGTCGGGACTGTTCCTGCGCGCAACGGCAGCCGGTTACGCGCGTCCCTTCCCCCTGGTGGGGAAGGGAGAGGGATTGGGGGGCGGGCGGCTGGGTGCGCGGCGAGCCCGGTCGCCCGCCCCCCACCCTCGATCCCTCCCCACAAAAGGGGGAGGGAAGCACCTCACTCCGCCGCCTCGCGCGACTCGCCGCCGATCCGCTCTGGCACCTCGCAGCCGCTGACGCAGCAGCGGCCCGGCTGTTTCGAGACCCGCGAACCGTCCGCCAGCACGCCGCGATCGAGCAGGCTCTCGACCAGCGCGACCTTCTCCATGACCGGATAATTGCGCCAGATCTCGCGCTTCATCGCTTCGGGCGAGCCGCCGCCATGCAGCGAGATCACCGAATACCAGCCGGCTTCCTTCGAGACCGTCAGATCCTCGATGAAGCGCGCGACCTCGGCGCGCTGCGCGTGGGGAATGTCCTCCCGTCCGGCGAGTACGGCCGAAAGCGAGGCGGCGGTCTCGGGATTATGGTCCTCGTCCGGGCCCGGCAGCGCGACGACGAGCCCGCCCGAGACGTAGTGGGCGATCCTGTGCATGTCATAGATCTTGGTAGCGAGCAGCAGCTTGCCGATATTGGCGAAAATTGCGTCCGGCATGACATTCCCGGCCGGGTCCTTCCGGCAATAGACGGACGCTGCGACGCCGCAGGCGAAAAAACTCTCGGTGATGGTGATCAGCTCGACCATTTGCTCGCGGACATGGCCGTGGCGCTCGATATCGAGCCCGTTCGCCTCGATCATCAGCGCGCCGGCGCCGATCAGGAGGTCTCCGAACCCGGCCCGCGCGCCGATGCAGCTATGACGGTGATGCGTGGCATAGCTCATGGTCAGGAAACCGGCCTCCTGCGTCTCGCCGGCCATGAAGACGCGGTCCCACGGCACGAACACGTCGTCGAACATCACCGCCCCGGTCGACTGGCCGTATTTCGCCGAGAACTTTGCCGCCGGATCGCCCGGCCGCCCCGCCGGCCGCGCCACGATGGTGACGCCCTCGGCATCGCAGGGCACCGCGCAGCAGACCGCGAAGTCCTCGTCGCCGGGCGCATGCGTCCGGCACGGCATCACCAGGAATTCGTGGACGTAAGGCGCGCCGGTGACGATCGCCTTGGTGCCGCGAATGACGATGCCGTCTTTCCGGCGTTCCGTGATGTGGACGTAAGAATCGCGATTCGCCTGCGCGCCGGGCCGCTTCGAGCGGTCCCCCTTGGCGTCGGTCATGGCGATGCCGAGCGTCAGGTCCCTGTCCTGGACCTCGTGCATGAAGGCGCGGAAGCGCTCTCCGTAATCGGTGCCATGCTGGGCGTCGGCCCGTGCTGTCGCCTGATAGAGGCCGTTGAAGGCGTCATGGGTCAGGTAGCGCACGGCGCAGCCCGAGATCTTGCACATCAGCCTGACCGCCTCGAGCTTGGCGAGGAGGTCGCTCGCGCTCGCGTCGATATGGGTCATGCGGTTGACGGTCTTGCCCGAGCTCGCCTGCACCGCCGTCATGATCGGCAGGTAGCGCTCGTCATGGGCGAGGTCATAGGCGACGCCGATGCCGGCGATGCCCGGCGCCAGCATTGGCTCGTCCGCGACGCTCTCGACGCGCTGGCCGTTGACGAAGACGCGGGGACGATAGGCGCGAAGCGACTCGCGATAGCCGGCGGCATCCATCAGCATCGGCGTGTCCTCCTGATTTTTGTGTCTTGCCCGTAAAATTGAACGCTGTTAGATTATGCGTCAACTGAAAATTCGAAAGGGTCCAGAGTGGCGCTGGCGGAGGGCATGACGAGACGGCGCAAGCGCGCGGTCGCTGAACTGAAGCGCGGCCTCATCCTCGATGCGGCCCGCGCGGTGTTCGAGCGCGACGGCCTCGACAGCGCCTCGCTGCGCGGCATCGCCGCCGAGGCCGGTTACACGCCGGCGGCGCTCTATTTCCATTTCGATTCCAAGGAAGCGCTCTATGCCGAGGTGCTCGGCCAGTCGATCGCGGTCCTGCAGGCGCGTGTCGATGAAGCGATAGCCGGGGCCGCGACACCGCGGGAGCGGCTGCGCGCCGCAGCGCTGGCTTTCTTCGATTTCTATGCCGCCCACCCGCGCGATCTTGATCTCGGCTTCTACCTGTTCCGCGGCGGCATGCGCCCGCACGGCCTCGGACGGGAGCGCGACAGGGCGCTGAACGAGGCGCTCGAGGCGGCGCTTTCGCCGATCCGCGACGCCGCGATACAGCTCGGCGCCACGCCGGAGGCCGCTCGGCTGGTCATGGCCGATGCCTTCGCCCATGCTTCGGGCGTCCTGCTGCTGGCCCATACCCAGCGCATCCGCATGTTCGGAACCGATGCGCGCCTGCTGATGGAGCGCTATGTCGATGCCGCGCTCGCCGGGTTGGTCCGCAAGGAGAAACGCTGATGCCGTTGCTTGAGGCCGGGCGCGCCCGGCTCGTGATCATCGACTTTCAGGCGCGTCTGATGCCGGCGATCGATGACGGGCCGCGGATCGTCGCCAATGCGCGCCGGCTCGTCGAGGCCGCGACGGCGCTCGCCGTGCCGGTCGTGATGACCGAGCAGAACCCGGCCGGCCTCGGCGGGACCGTTCAGGAGCTTGCCGGCGCCGGGCCGGTCATCGCCAAGATGAGCTTCGATTCCTGCGCCGAGCCGGCCTTCATGGACGTGTTGACGGACGAGGACGAACTCGTCATCTGCGGCTGCGAAGCGCATGTCTGCGTCGGCCAGACGGTGCTCAGCCTGCTCGGGGATTGGCGCCGCGTCGTGGTCGTGGAGGATGCGATCGGCTCGCGCGCGCCGGAGAGCAAGGCGGCGGCGCTGCGGCGCATGGAGCGTCAAGGCGCCGAGATCGTGACCACAGAGATGGTGGTGTTCGAATGGCTGCGGACGGCGGCGCACCCGCAATTCCGGGCGCTGTCGAAGCTGATCAAGTGAGCCCGAAGGACGACGGCATGAGCGCGCCAGCGATCTGGTATTTCGATATCATCTCGCCCTTCGCCCATCTCGCCCTGACGCGGCTCGACGCGGTCGCCGCGCAGCGCGAGGTGATCCTCAGGCCGATCGTCTTCGGCGCCGTGCTCAAGCATTGGGGCCAGCTCGGCCCGGCCGAGATCGTCCCCAAGCGCGTCCACACCTATCGCCTGGTGACGCATACGGCCGCGGCGATGGGCGTGCCCTTCCGCTTTCCGCCGGCGCACCCGTTCAACCCGCTCGCCATGCTGCGCCTCCTGACTGCGCTGAACGGTCGCGAGGCCGCCGTGCGCGAGGCCTTCCGCCTGGTCTGGGGCGAGGGGCGCGACGCCAATGACCCAGCCGTGCTGGCGCAGGTCGCGGCCGCCGCCGGCGAGCCCGCTGCCGTCGCCCGCGTCAGTGAGCAGGAGGTCAAGGACGCGCTGCGGCAGGCGACCGAGGAGGCGGTCGCTGCCGGCATCTTCGGCGTGCCAAGCCTGCTGATCGACGGTGAGATCTTCTGGGGTCTCGATGCCATGGCGATGGCGCAGGATTATCTCGCCGCGCCGGGGCGCTTCCTCGCCGGCGAGATCGGGCGCGTGTCGTGTCTGCCGGTCGGGCTGCAGCGGCAGGCCTGAGGGAACAGCAAGGCGGCCGGCCCAGTTTCACCATCTTGTCGGACTAGCCTTCCCCTCATCGGCGCAGCTCTTGCGCCGGCCCGACAAGAAGGAGACGCTCCATGTTGCGCCGGTCCTTTCTGAAGCTCGGCCTCGCCGGGCTGAGCGCTCCGGTCGTGCTCGGGCGGGCTGTCGCGACCGAAGCGGCGCCGCCCGGCATCAAGTTCAACGTCACCTATTTCGACGTGCCCCAGATCAAGGGCTCGCGCGATGTCACCGATGCCGGCGACGGCACGATCTGGGTCTGCGGCCAGCGCAACGGTACGCTCGGCCGCTTCGATCCGCGCTCGGGCGAGCTCAAGGTCGTCGCGCTCGGCGAGGGCGCGGCGCCCCATGGCGTCATTCGCGGGCCCGACGGCGCCGCCTGGGTCACCGAGGGCGGCCAGAACGCGATCGCGCGCGTCGATGACAAGACCCACAAGGTCGACCTGTTCAAGCTGCCCGAGGGCCGCGACAAGGCCAATCTCAACACCGGCGTCTTCGACAAGGACGGCATCCTCTGGTTCACCGGCCAGAACGGCATCGTCGGCCGCTTCGATCCGAAGGACGCCAGGATGGAGATCAAGGACGCGCCGCGCGGGCGCGGCGCCTATGGCATCACGCTGACGCCCTCCGGCGAGGTCTGGTACGCCTCGCTCGCCGGCAACCATATCGCCCAGGTCAATCCCGGCACCTTCGAGATCACCGTGGTCGAGCCGCCGACGCCGGGTCAGGGCGCGCGGCGGGTCTGGTCGGATTCGAAGGACCGCGTCTGGGTCAGCGAGTGGAATTCCGGTCAGGTATCGGCCTATGACACGCTGAGCAAGAGCTGGAAGACCTGGAAGCTGCCGGGCGACAAGCCGCGCGCCTATTCGGTCTATGTCGATGATGCCGACAAGGTCTGGATCACGGATTTCTCGGCCAACGCCATCGTGCATTTCGATCCCGTCACCGAGGCTTTCACCAGTTTCCCGAGCAGCAAGCCGGGCGCCAATGTCCGGCAGATGGATGGGCGCTCCGGCGAGGCATGGGGCGGCGAAAGCGGCCATGACCGGCTCGTGCGCATCCAGACGATCCGGCAGGCGTGAGGCTCGCGCCCGGCGCGCTCGTCGTCGCGGCGTCCTTGCTCGGGGGGCAATTCGCGCTGGCTCAGGACAGCGCGGCCGGCGCGCGCCTCTTCGCGGGCTGCACCGCCTGCCACAGCCTCGATGCCGCTGCCCCCGGAATGGCCGGCCCGCATCTGGCGGAGCTGAAGGGGCGGGCTCTCGGCTCGGCGGCGGGGTTCGACTATTCCCCGGCCTTCAAGGCTGCCCGGGCGGCGGGGCTCGCCTGGGACGCGGAGCGCTTGAAGGTCTATCTCGCCGACCCCGACGCCGTTGTTCCCGGCGGCTGGATGAGCCCGCCGGCCGGGCTCAGCGACACCGAGCGCGCCGCGATCGTGGCGTTCCTGCTCGGACCCTAGGCGTCATTGCGAGCGAAGCGAAGCAATCCAGAGCCGCGCGAGCCCTCCTGGATTGCGTCGTCGGCTGCGCCTCCTCGCAATGACGGGAGGCTCAGAGCGGCCTTTTGATCCATTTCGCGATCACGCCGACGATGCCTTCGCGGAAGAGCAGCACGCAGATCACGAAGATCACGCCCTGCACCACCGTCACCCAGGCGCCCAGGCTGGCGAGATAGTTCTGCATCGAGACGATGACCAGCGCGCCGACGATCGGCCCGAACACGGTGCCGAGGCCCCCGACCAGCGTCATCAGCACGACCTCGCCCGACATCGACCAGTAGACATCGGTCAGCGAGGCGAGCTGGAAGACGATCGCCTTGGTCGCGCCGGCGAGCCCGGCCAGCGTCGCCGAGAGCACGAAGACCATCAGCTTGTAGCGGTTGGCGCGATAGCCGAGCGAGATCGCGCGCGGCTCGTTGTCCCGGATCGCCTTGCAGACCTGGCCGAAGGGCGAATGGATGATGCGGTAGATCAGCAGCAGCCCGGCCATGAAGATCACTGCTACGAGCCAGTAGAGGATGCGGTCGTCGGCGAGGTCGATCAGGCCGAAGAGCCGGCCGCGCGGCACGGCCTGGATGCCGTCCTCGCCGCCGGTGAAGCCCGGAGTCTGCAGCGAGAAGAAGAACACCATTTGCGCGAGCGCCAGCGTGATCATCGCGAAATAGATGCCCTGTCGGCGGATCGCCAGCGCCCCGAACACGAACCCGAGCGCCGCGGCGACGACCGTGCCGAGCAGGATCGCGAGCTCCGGCGTCAAGCCCCAGTTCTTGGCGGTATAGGCGCAGACATAGCTCGCCATGCCGAAATAGGCGGCATGGCCGAAGGAGAGCAGGCCGCCATAACCGAGCAGCAGATTGAAGGCGAGCGCGAACAGCGCGAAGCACAGCACCTTCATCACGAAGACCGGATAGGCGACGAAGGGCGCGATCACGAGCAGCACGGCCAGCCCGATGAAGATCGCCCGGTGCAGCCGCTGGGTGCCTTGCGAGGTCTCGGAGATCGAGACGCCGGCGGTCGGAGCCTCGGCGGTGAGGGCGTCAGCCATGATCGGCTCCTTTCAGCGAAAGCGCCATCATGCCGTCCGCCCGAACAGCCCGGCCGGCTTCACCAGCAGGACGAGCACCATGATGATGAAGATCACCGTCGCGGCCGCCTCGGGATAGAACACCTTGGTCAGACCCTCGATCAGGCCGAGCCCGAAGCCGGTGACGATCGAGCCCAGAATCGAGCCCATGCCGCCGATCACGACCACGGCGAAGACGACGATGATGATATCGGCGCCCATGTTCGGGTTGACCGAGTAGATCGGCGCGGCCAGCACGCCGGCAAAGGCGGCGAGCGCGACGCCGAAGCCGTAGGTCAGGGTCACCAGCAGCGGCACGTTGATGCCGAAGGCCTGGGTCAGCGTCGGGTTCTCGGTCGCGGCCCGCAAATAGGCGCCGAGCTTCGTCTTCTCGATCACGAACCAGGTCGCCAGGCAGACCGCCAGCGAGGCGACGACGACCCAGCCGCGATAATTGGGCAGGAACATGAAGCCGAGATTCTGGCCGCCGGCGAGCTGCGGCGGAATCTGGTAGGGCAGTCCGGAGGAACCGTACTGGTTGCGGAACAGGCCCTGGATGATCAGCGCCAGGCCGAAGGTCAGCAGCAGCCCGTAGAGATGGTCGAGATGGGCGATGCGCTTGAGCAGCAGTCGCTCGATGATCACGCCGGTGACGCCGACGATCAGCGGCGCCAGCAGCAGCGCCACCCAGTAATTCAGGCCAAGATAGTTCAGGCACATCCACGCGACGAAGGCGCCCATCATGTACTGCGCGCCATGGGTGAAGTTGATGATGTTGAGCAGCCCGAAGATCACCGCCAGCCCGAGGCTGAGGATGGCGTAGAACGAGCCGTTGATCAGGCCGAGCAGGACCTGGCCGAACAGCGCTTGTGGCGGGATTCCGAGAAGCTCGAACATGCGGTGCTCAGATCATTGGATTGTCGAGTGCATCATGGATCACGATGTCATCCCGGAGCGGCGCCGCTACGCGGCTCGTCCGGGATGACAGCGCGGCTAGCGGGGGCCGGTTACTTCTTGACGAGCGGGCACTCGCTTTCGGAAAGCGGGCGGAAGGCCTGCTCGGCCGGCAGCACCGCGATCTGCTTGTAATAGTCCCACGGCCCCTTCGATTCCGACGGCTTCTTGACCTCGAACAGATACATGTCGTGCATCTTGCGGCCGTCCTCGCGGACTTTGCCCTTGCCGAAGAGCGGATCGTCGGTCGGCAGCTCCTTCATCTTGGCGACGACCGCAGCGCTGTCCTTGCTCTTCGCCGCCTCGACCGCCTTGAGATAGTGCAGCATGCCGGAATAGACGCCGGCCTGGACCATGGTCGGCTTCTTGCCGCCATTCTGCTTGGCGAAGCGCTCCGACCAGGCGCGCGTCCCGTCATTGGTGTCCCAGTAGAACGCCTCGGTCAGCACCAGGCCCTGCGCCGTCTGCAGGCCGAGCGCATGCACGTCGGAGGCGAAGACGAGGAGGCCGGCGAGCTTCTGGCCGCCGGCGACGATGCCGAACTCGCCCGCCTGCTTGATCGAGTTGATGGTGTCGCCGCCGGCATTGGCGAGGCCGATCACCTTGGCCTTGGAGGCCTGGGCCTGCAGCAGGAACGACGAGAAGTCCGTGCCCGGGAACGGCGTGCGCACCGCGCCGAGCACCTTGCCGCCGTTCTTGGTGACGATCGCGGCGGTGTCGCGCTCGAGCGCATGGCCGAAGGCGTAGTCGGCGGTCAGGAAGAACCAGGTGTCGCCGCCGGCCTTGACCATGGCGCCGCCGGTGCCCTGGGCGAGCGCATAGGTGTCGTAGGTCCAGTGGATCGTGTTGGCGTTGCAGGCCTTGCCGGTGAGGTCCGAGGCCGCGGCGCCCGAATTGATATGGACCTTGTTCTTTTCCTTGGTGATCTGGCTGACCGCCAGCGCGACCGAGGAGGTCGGCACGTCGAGGATCAGGTCGACGCCGTCCTGGTCGTACCATTGCCGGGCGATGGTCGAGCCGACATCCGGCTTGTTCTGGTGGTCGGCCGAGATGATCTCGACCTTGATGCCCTTGTCTGCGGCCTTGAAGTCCTCGACCGCCATCCTGGCCGCGATCACCGAGCCCTCGCCCGCCAGGTCGGCATAGAGGCCGGAGCGGTCGTTCAGCACGCCGGCCTTGACGCTGATCTGCTGGGCGAGCGCCGGGCTGGCCATGAGCGCGCCGAGCCCGGTCGCGAGAAGCAAAGTCTTGTAATTCATGATCTCTCTCCCTGAAGCGATGTCGTTTTCGACTTGGTTGTTCAAACTCCGAGATAGCCGTGCAGCTTGTCGATGTTCCGATCGAGCGCCTCGTTCGGGATCATGTCGACCACCTTGCCCTGCTCGACGACGAAATGCCGGTCGGCCACCGTCTGGGCGAAGCGGAAATTCTGTTCGACCAGCACGATGGTGAAGCCCTCGCGCTTCAGCTTGGCGATGGTGGCGCCGATCTGCTCGATGATGACCGGGGCGAGCCCCTCGGTCGGCTCGTCGAGCAGGAGCAGGTTGGCGCCGGTGCGCAGGATGCGGCCGATCGCCAGCATCTGCTGCTCGCCGCCCGAGAGCTTGGTGCCCTGGCTCTTCAGCCGCTCCTTCAGGTTGGGGAAGAGCGTGAAGATCTGCTCGAGTGAAAGCCCGCCGGGTTTCACCTGCGGCGGCAGCAGCAGATTCTCCTCGACGCTGAGCGAGGAATAGATGCCGCGCTCCTCCGGCACATAGCCGATGCCGAGCTTGGCGATCGCGCGCGAGGGCAGGGCGATGGTCTCGGCGCCGTCGAGCGTCACCGAGCCCTTGCGCTTGCCCATGATGCCGATGATCGATTTCAGCGTCGTGCTTTTCCCGGCGCCGTTGCGGCCGAGCAGCGTCACCACCTCGCCGGGCGCGACGTCGAAATCGATGCCGTGCAGCACATGGCTCTCGCCATACCAGGCCTCGAGCCCGCGCACCGCGAGCAGGGGCTTGGTGTCGGTCGCCGGCTTATGGGCGGTCGCCCCCTCAATGAGCATGGCCGCCTCCCGAGCCGATATAGGCCTCGACCACCCGCGGATCCTTCGAGACGGTGGCGTAGTCGCCCTCGGCCAGCACCTGGCCCCGGGCCAGCACGGTGATCCGGTCCGAGAGCGAGGCGACGACCGAGAGATTGTGCTCGACCATCAGGATCGTGCGGTCCTTCGAGACCTTGCGGATCAGCGCCTCGATGCGCTCGACATCCTCGCGGCCCATGCCGGCCATCGGCTCGTCGAGCAGCATCATCTCGGGATCGAGCGCCAGCGTCGTCGCGATCTCAAGGGCGCGCTTGCGGCCGTAGGAGAGCTCGACCGCCGGCAGATCGACGAATTCCGAGAGCCCGACGGCGTCGACCAGGCGTCGCGCCTCATTGTCCAGCGGTTTCAGGACATCCTCGGAACGCCAGAAATCGAATGAGTCGCCGCGCTTGCGCTGCAGCGCGATGCGGACATTGGTCAGCACGCTGAGCTGCGGGAACACGGCCGAGATCTGGAAGGAGCGGACCAGCCCGAGCCGCGCGATCTCGGCTGGCTTCTGCGCCGTGATGTCCTTGCCGTTATAGACGATCGAACCTTTTGTCGGCGCAAGAAACTTGGTCAGCAGATTGAAGCATGTCGTCTTGCCGGCGCCATTGGGACCGATCAACGCGTGAATGCTCCCGCGCCTGACCTGGAGATCGACGCCGCTAACCGCAGTAAACCCCGCGAATTCTTTCGTGAGTCCTGAGGTGGAGAGAATAATATCCTCAGACATACCACGCACACATGGTCGCCACCTTACTCATTCTTGGATTGTTCGTTTCCCCTGAACGCATGCTGCACCGCGTCCAATGCATGTGTCAACGCCGCGGCCGTGCGGGTCAAACCATGCGCAACCGCCAAAAATTGAGCGGTTTAGACGAAAGGCGTAGACGGGGCCGAGCCGCCGGACCCGCGCTAGCGGTCGGGCGTCACCGCCGCCGCGGCAACCGAGGCGATCGTGTCGAGGCGCGCCGCATAGGTTTCGCAGGACGGCAAGGCGCCGAGCTTTGCGCCGGCCGCCGCCTGCATCAGCGTCGTGATCAACGCGGCGGGGCTGGTCCCGGCCCGGGCGAGCCTGATCTCGCCGGCCGCTTCCGATTCCGCGATCAGATGCTGGGCATGGCGCACGAAGATCTCCTCGAAGGCCAGCAGTTGCTCCCCCGCGACGCTGGCGATCACAGCCTTGAGCTCGATCAGGTGTTCGCCCGCACCGAACGCGGCGAAGGCGCCGCCATGGTGAGCCCGCAGCAATGCGGCGAGCCGTTCGCCGAACGGGCCTGTCGAGGCCAGCACCTCGCGACAACGTGCATCGACGCGCTGGCCGAGCAGGGCCAGCATGGCCCGGAAGACATCGTCCTTGCCCTTGAAATGGAGATAGAGCGTCGCCTTGGCGAGACCCGCCTCCTTGGCGATGTCGTCCATGGAGGTGCGCTTGTAGCCGTAGCGGGCGAACAGGCGCAGTGCCGCGTCGGCCACCTGTTCGACACGATTCGTCGTTTCGTCGGCGGGAGCGCCGGAACCTTCGCTTTCGTTGGACATTTGCAGTCTTGACAAAATCCAATCTGAGCGCGACTATCCTAGTTAGACTCAAATCGTCTAACTAGTCCAGTCGCGCGACCAAGGACTACGGATTCACCGCCCGCCTTCTGATATGTCAGATCGGGCCCTCGAGAGCGAGCCTCTCGATCCGCACCATGGTGCCGCGCTGCGTCAAGCCAGCATACGGAGGCAGCCATGGTCTCACTCAAGGTCAACGGACAGACGCATAACGTCGATATCGACGAGGACACGCCCCTGCTTTGGGCGATCCGCGACAATCTCGGCCTGACCGGCACCAAATTCGGCTGCGGCGTCGCGCAATGCGGCGCCTGCACCGTCTATATGGACGGCAAGCCGCTGCGCTCCTGCGTCACTCCGGTCTCGGCGGTCGGCGCTGCCGAGATCACCACGATCGAAGCGCTCACCGGCAAGGAGGCCGAGGCCGTCCAGGCGGCCTGGACGGCGCGCGACGTGCCGCAATGCGGCTATTGCCAGTCCGGCCAGGTGATGAGCGCGATCGCTCTGCTCAAGGAGAACAGGAAGCCGACCGACCGCGACATCGACCTCGCGATGAACGGCAATCTCTGCCGCTGCGCCACTTATGTCCGCATCCGCGCCGCGATCCATGACGCGGCCCGCGCGCTGGAGATCTGACCATGACCGTGCATGATCCCAATCTGTCCCGCCGCTCGCTGCTGAAGGGCGCCGGCGCCCTCGTCATCGGCCTGCATCTGCCGCTCGCCGCGCGTGCCCAGTCCGGCGCCGGCGCTGCCTTCCGCCCCGGCGGAAACGCCACCTTCGCGCCAAACGCCTTCGTTCGCGTCGCGCCCGACAACACGATCACCGTGCTGATCAAGCATATCGAGTTCGGCCAGGGTCCGTTCACCGGCCTCGCCACCCTCATTGCCGAGGAGATGGACGCCGACTGGGGCCAGATGCGGGCCGAGCATGCGCCCGCCGACGTCAAGCTCTATGCCAATCTCGCCTTCGGCGCCCAGGGCACCGGCGGCTCGACTGCGATCGCCAATAGCTGGGAGCAGATGCGCAAGGCCGGCGCCACCGCGCGCGCCATGCTGGTCCAGGCCGCGGCCGAGGCCTGGAAGGTTCCGGCGGCCGAGGTCAAGGTCGAGGCCGGCCTCATCAGCCACGCCTCCGGCAAGCAGGGCCGCTTCGGCGAGTTCGCCGAGGCAGCCGCCAAGCTGCCGGTTCCCGAGAACGCGCCGCTCAAGCCGGCCTCGGCTTACAGGCTGATCGGCAAGGAAGGCGCGGTGAAGCGCCTCGACAGCGCCGACAAGGCGCGCGGCAAGACGCAATTCACCATCGACATCCACGCGCCTGACATGCTGACCGTGGTCGTCTCCCGGCCGCCGCGTTTCGGCGGCAAGGTCGGCAGCTTCGACGCGGCTGATGCGCTCAAGGTCAAGGGCGTCGTCGACGTCAAGCAGATCGGCTCCGGCGTCGCCGTCTACGCCACCGGCATGTGGCCGGCGCTGAAAGGCCGCGAGGCGCTGAAGGTGACTTGGGACGAGAGCGAGGCCGAGAAGCGCGGCAGCCGCGAGCTGATCGCCGAATATCGCGTGCTTGCCCGCCAGAAGGGCATGGTCGCCGGCAGCCATGGCGATGCGGAGGCCGTGCTCGCCAAAGCCGACAAGGTGGTCGAGGCCGAGTTCGTCTTCCCCTATCTCGCCCATGCCCCGATGGAGCCGCTCGACGGCTATCTGCAATGGGATGGCAGCGAGGCGTTCGCCCGTTTCGGCAGCCAGTTCCAGACCACCGAGCACCAGACCATCGCGACGGTCCTCGGCCTGCCGCCGGAAAAGGTCCGGCTCGAGACCATGCTCGCCGGCGGCAGCTTCGGCCGGCGCGCCCAGGTCAGCCAGCATCTCGCGGCCGAGCTGGCGATGTGCGCGAAGGCGATCGGCCCCAACCGGCCGGTCAAGCTGGTCTGGACCCGCGAGGATGATCTCGCCGGCGGCTATTATCGCCCGCTCTTCCTGCATCGCCTGCGCGGTGCCGTGAAGGACGGAAAGATCGTGGCCTGGGCCGACAACATCGTTGGCCAGTCCTTCTTCCTCGGCACGCCCTTCGAGGCGATGACGGTGAAGAACGGCATCGACGCGACCTCGGTCGAAGGCGCCAACGAGCTCTTCTACGAGATCGCGGATTTCCATTGCGAGGTGAGCAATCCGAAGGTCGGCGTGCCGACGCTGTGGTGGCGCTCGGTCGGCCACACCCACACGGCCTATGCGGTCGAGTGCTTCGTCGACGAGTTGCTGCAGGCCGCCGGGCAGGATCCGGTCGCCGGCCGGCTCGCCATGATGGGTGACAAGCACGCGCGCGCCGTCGGCGTGCTCAAGGCCGTCGCCGAGATGGCGAAATGGAACGGCCCCGGTCCTGTCGATGGCCGTGCGCGCGGCGTCGCCGTGGTCGAGAGCTTCTCGTCCTTCGTCGCCCAGATCGCCGAGGTCTCGCTCGGCGGCGACGGCGAGCCGAGGGTGCGCAAGGTCTGGTGCGCGGTCGATTGCGGCGTTGCCGTCAATCCCGACATCATCCGGGCCCAGATGGAGGGCGGCATCGGCTTCGGCCTCGGGCATGCTCTCTATGGCGAGATCACGCTCGACCAGGGCCGGCCGGTCCAGGCCAATTTCGACACCTATCGCTCGCTGCGCATCCACGAGATGCCGGAGGTCGAGGTCAGGATCATCGCCTCGACCGAGAAGCCGACCGGCGTCGGCGAACCGGGCGTGCCGCCGATCGGCCCGGCCGTCGCCAACGCGCTCGCAGCGCTCGGCCAGCCGAGGCCGCGGCAATTGCCGATGGTCGGAGGGACGGTGTGATGAGGACGCGTCTTCTTCTCTCCGTCGCCGCGGGCGCCGCGCTCTGCCTCGCCGGCAGCGCGCTGACGCTCGCCCAGACCGCGACCCAGGCGCAGTCTGGCGGGGCCTCGCTGCGCCCGGCCGAAAGCTTCGGCAGCATCGCCAACCCGCGCGACCGCTCGGTCGCTCTGTTCACCGAGATGGGCAAGGTCATGCAGCATCCGCGCTGCATGAATTGCCATCCCGCGACCGAGCGTCCGCGCCAGAGCGACGCCAGGCACCTGCACCAGCCGATGGTGGTGCGCGGCAAGGACGGTCATGGCGCGCCGGGCCTCGAATGCGCGACCTGCCACGGCAAGCAGAATTTCGATCCGGCCCGCGTGCCGGGCGACGGCCACTGGGCGCTGGCGCCGGCCTCGATGGCCTGGGAGGGCAAGTCGCTCGGCCAGATCTGCGAGCAGCTGAAGGACCAGAACCGCAACGGCAGCCGCGACCTCGCGGCGCTGGTCAAGCATGTCACCACCGACACGCTGGTGCTCTGGGGCTGGAATCCCGGAGCGAGCCGCGAGCCGGCCCCGGGCACGGCCGCGCAGTTCGGCGCGCTGATGCAGGCCTGGGCCGACACGGGAGCGGCCTGCCCGGCGTCGTAGCGCCTTCCCGTCTCCCGTAGGGGAGAAGGGAAGGCCTGCACTTTGGCCTGTGACTTCGTCCATGTTGCAAGCGCACCATCCGCTCGGCTAGTGCTGTCGGGAACGCTTCCTCCCTCCGTTCCAGCGGCAAAGGCTATGCGATGAAGAAGGTTTATCCCGATGCGGCGGCGGCGCTCGCCGGCATCGTCAAGGACGGCATGACGATCATGGCCGGCGGCTTCGGCCTCTGCGGCATCCCCGATACGCTGATCGAGGCGATCCGCGAGTCCGGTGCGAAGAACCTGACCTTCATCTCGAACAATGCCGGCGTCGACGGCGCCGGCCTCGGGCTGTTGCTGGAGACGCGCCAGATCAGGAAGATGATCTCGTCCTATGTCGGCGAGAACAAGCTCTTCGCCCAGCAATATCTCGCCGGCGAGCTCGAGCTCGAATTCACCCCGCAAGGCACGCTCGCCGAGCGCATCCGCGCCGGTGGCGCCGGCATCCCGGCCTTCTTCACCAAGACCGGCGTCGGTACGCTGATCGCCGAAGGCAAGGAGGAGCGCGAGTTCGACGGCGAGCGCTACATCATGGAGCGCGGCCTCTTCGCCGATATCTCGATCGTCCATGCCTGGAAGGGCGATACCGAGGGCAACCTCGTCTACCGGAAGACGGCGCGCAACTTCAATCCGATGATGGCCTCGGCCTCGCGCTTCACCGTCGCCGAGGTCGAGCATCTCGTCCCGGCCGGCGAGATCGATCCCGATCACATGCACACGCCCGGCATCTTCGTGAAGCGGATCGTGCATGTGCCGAACCCGGTCAAGCGCATCGAGCAGCGCACCACCCGCCCGCGCGCGGCCGCCTGAGGAGATCACGCACATGGCTTGGACCCGTGAACAGATCGCCGCTCGCGCCGCCAAGGAGCTGAAGGACGGTTTCTACGTCAATCTCGGCATCGGCATCCCGACGCTGGTTTCGAACTACATCCCCGACGGCATGAGCGTGCAGCTCCAGTCGGAAAACGGCATGCTCGGCATGGGCCCGTTCCCCTATGAGGGCGACGAGGACCCGGACCTGATCAATGCCGGCAAGCAGACCATCACCGAGCTGAAGACGACGAGCTATTTCTCCTCGGCCGACTCGTTCGGCATGATCCGCGGCGGCCATATCGACCTCTCCATCTTAGGGGCCATGCAGGTCGCGGAGAATGGCGACCTCGCCAACTGGATGATCCCGGGCAAGATGGTGAAGGGCATGGGCGGCGCCATGGACCTCGTCGCCGGGGTCAAGAAGGTCGTGGTGGTGATGGAGCATGTCGCCAAGAACAAGGACGGCTCGGAATCGCCGAAGCTGCTCAAGTCCTGCGACCTGCCGCTGACCGGCGCCGGCGTCGTCGACATGGTGATCACCGATCTCGGCGTCTTCACCATCGACGAGAATGGCGGCGGCATGACGCTGATCGAGCTGGCCGAGGGCGTCTCGCTCGACGAGATCAAGGCGAAGACGGACGCGGCGTTCAAGGTGGCGGTCTGACGACATCACGAGCGTCATGGTCGGCTTGACCCGACCATCTCGTGACAAGAACCCGCGGGAACCCCTCTCCTGGAAGGAGAGGGGTAGGGGTGAGGTGTTCGGGAGGGGATACGCTGGCCTGAAGCCGGGTGCGCGGTGAGCGCTCGCGGAACTGGTCCAGCGGCCTACCCCTCACCCTGCCCTCTCCTTCCGGGAGAGGGTTCCCCGCGCTTACTTGTCAGGGCCAAAACTCCGCCCCCGGCCCGTCTCCCAGCCTGCCCGCACGAGTTCCGGCGTCTCGTGCTCCTCCTGCGCATAGCCGAGGCAGAGCCAGGCGATCAGCTTCCAGTCCGGCGGCGTGCCCAGCGCCGCCGCGATCTCGGCGGGATCGAGGATCGAGACCCAGCCGACGCCGACGCCATGCGCCCGCGCCGCAAGCCAGAACTGGGTGATGGCGGCCACCACCGAGTAGTCGAGCATTTCCGGCATGCTGCGCCGGCCGAGGCCGTGGCCCTGCGCGGTGCCGTGGTCGCAGAACACGGCGAACTGCTCAGGGGCCTCGCGCAGCCCCTCGAGCTTGAGCCGGGCGTAGAGCGCCGCCTGCGCGCCCTCGTATTCGCCCAAGGCCTCGGCATTGCAGCGCGCGAAGCTCGCCTGGGCCGCAGCGCGCTGTGCCGGATCGCTGATCCGCAGCCAGCGCCAGGGCTGCGAATGGCCGACCGAGGGCGAGAGTTCCATGAGCCGCAACAGATGCGTCACGAGCGGTTCGGGAAGGGATTCCGGCCTGAAGCGGCGCACGTCCCGCCGCCAGGTCAGCAGTTCCTCGAGGCGGGCGGTGAAGCCCGTGTCGAAGACGGGCGGGGCGCTCACGACGGCTCCCGGCTGGCGATGGCGTGGAAGAACGAGCCGCTGACGAGGCCACGGCGGCTGCCCGCCGGGGCCGGTGGCGAGCCATGCGGATCGGTCACCATCGCGAAGGGTTCGTCCTCGCCTTGCGCGAGGATTGTCGCATAATGGAACTCGTGCCCGGTCAGCATCTGCCCGGCCGGGCCGAGCGGGCCGTTGGCCTGCAGCACGGCACGGCGGTAACCCAGGTTCATCTTGCGCTTCGCGAAGCTGGTCTCGACCGAAAGCAGCCCCGCCATGGCATGGCCGGCGCCCTCGGCATCGACGAGGCTGCGGCCGAGCACCATGTAGCCGCCGCATTCGCCATGGACGGGTCGCGTCTGCGCAAAGCGGCGCAGCCCCGTCATGAAGCGATCGGCGGCGGCGAGCCGGCCGGCATGCAACTCCGGATAGCCGCCGGGCAGCCAGCAGGCGTCGCAATCCTCGGGCGGCGGCTCGTCGGCCAGCGGCGAGAACGGCGCCAGCGTCGCGCCGGCAGCGCGCCAGCCAGCCTCGACATGGGGATAGACGAAGCTGAAGGCCGCATCGCGCGCGATCGCGATGCGGCGTCCCGGGGCGGGCAGGGCGGGCGCGCCGGCCGACGCGGCAGGCAGGCGCGTCGGCTTCGCCGCGGCGATCACCGCATCGAGATCGACCGCCGCCGACACTGCTTCGGCGAGCGCATCGAGCCGCTGATGCAGGTCCGCCGTCTCGCCAGCCTGCACCAGTCCGAGATGGCGCTCGGGCAGGATCAGGCTCGCCTCGCGCGGCAGCGCCCCGAGCACGGGCAGCCCGATCCGCTCCATGCCGGCGCAGGCGAGCCGGCGATGGCGCTCGCTCGCCACCTTGTTGAGGATGACGCCCGCCACCCTGATGCGCTCGTCATAGCGCATGCAGCCGAGCGCCACGGCTCCGGCCGATTGCGCCTGGCCGGAGACATCGACGACGAGCAGCACCGGCCAGCCGAACAGCGCCGCGATATCGGCGCTCGCGCCGGTGTGGCCGTCCGGGCCGGGCACGCCGTCGAACAGCCCCATCGAGCCCTCAGTGATGACGATGTCGGCGCTGGCGACCTCGCTCGCGATCTGGCCGAGCAGAGCCTCCGGCATCGCGTAGCTGTCGAGATTGGCGCTGGGCGCGCCGGTCGCGGCGGCGTGGAAGGCCGGGTCGATATAGTCCGGCCCGCATTTCAGCCCGCGCACGGTCAGCCCGCGCCTCGCCAGCGCGCGCTGCAGGCCGAGCGTGATCGTGGTCTTGCCCGAGCCGGAACGCGGTGCGGCGATGAGCAGCCCGCGTCCGCTCATTGCCCGCCGCCTGGCCGGAAACGGCGGTCGTAGCCGGTCGAATAGAGCGCGCTTTCGCCGAAATCCTCGGCACCGAGCGCCGGTCCGACCAGGATCAGCGCCGTACGTTCGAGCCCGGACGCCGCGGCATCCTCAGCGATCGAGCCGAGCGCGCCGCGCAGCACCCGCTCGTCCGGCCAGGAGGCGCGGAAGACGATCGCGGCGGGACAATCCGCGCCGTAGAACGGCGTCAGTTCGGCCACGACCTGCGCGATGACATGGATCGAGAGATGGATCGCCAGCGTCGTGCCCGAGGCGGCGAAGGTCGCGAGCTTTTCCCGCTCCGGCATGGAGGAGGCGCGGCCGGAAGTGCGGGTCAGCACCAGCGATTGCGCCACGCCCGGCAAGGTCAGCTCGCGCTTCAGCGTCGCGGCCGCGGCGGCGAAGGCCGGCACGCCGGGCGTCACCGAGTAGGGGATGTCGAGCGCATCGAGCCGGCGCATCTGTTCGCCGCAGGCGCTCCAGATCGAAAGGTCGCCCGAATGCAGCCGCGCCACGTCCTGGCCCGCCTGATGAGCGGCCTGGATTTCCGCGATGATCGCGTCGAGATCGAGCGGGGCGGTATCGACGATGCGCGCACCCGCCGGGCACCAGCCGAGCATCGCCTTTGGGATCAGCGAGCCGGCATAGAGGCAGACCGGGCAGCCCGCGATCAGGTCGCGCCCGCGCAAGGTGATGAGGTCGGCGGCGCCGGGGCCGGCGCCGATGAAATGCACGGTCATGCCGTGTGCTCCGGCTCGGCGCTTCTGGCCAAGGCGCAGGTGACGCGGGCGGTGGCGATGCGCGGCTGGATCAGCATCGCGCCGGGTCCTGCGGCGGCGAGCGCGGCGGCTTCCGCTACCGAGCCGACGCCATAGAGTCCCGCGATCCGGGTCGAGCGCGTGGCGCAGGCGGCCTCATAGCCGGCGAGCGCCTCGTCGGGAATGGCGACGAGCTCGGCCCTGCGGTTGCGGGCGGCGGCGATGAGGCCGGTTTCGCCGAGCCGGCTGGCGATGGTCGCGAACCGGACTGGCGCTTCCGCCGAGCCCGCCGCTACGACGGTCTGGTCGAGGCAAGCGAGGATGTCGGCTTCGCTCGTGCCGGGGCGCAACCCGATTCCGGCGACGATCATGCCTTCACCACACGCCATTGCGTCACCGGCATCGCGGCGCGCCAGCCATGCATCGTCCCGACGGCGTCGAGATGGCTGATGCCGACCCGGCGCAAGGAGCCGCCATGCGCCGCATAGAGCCCGGCCAGCCGCGCCTCGCCCTCCAGCGTCACGATATTGGCGACGAGCCGCCCTCCCGGCTTCAGCGCGGCCCAGGCCGTCTCGAACAGGCCAGGATCGGTGATGCCGCCGCCGATGAAGATCGCGTCCGGTTCCGGCCGGCCGGCGAGAGCGGCTGGCGCGGCGCCGTTCACGGTCTCGACGGAGAGTGCGCCGAGCGCCATCCGGTTGCGCCCGATCCGTGCCGCCCGCTCCGGATTCTCTTCAAAGGCGATCGCGCGGTTGCCGGGGCTGCGCAGGCACCATTCGAGACCGATCGAGCCCGAGCCTGCGCCGATATCCCAAAGCAGCTCGCCGGCCCGGGGCCGGAGCGCGGACAGTGTGATGGCCCGGATATCGGCCTTGGTGATCTGGCCGTCATGCTCGAACCAGTCGTCGTCGAGCCCGCTCGCCAATGGCAGCACGCGGGCATCCGGCGCGGCAACGAGGTCGAGCGCGATCAGGTTGAGCGGGTCGACCTCGCCGAGGACGAATTGGTCGGCCCGGCATTCCCGGATCTGCTCGCGCGGCCCGCCCAGTGCCTCCATCACGACGAGGCGCGACGCGCCGAAGCCGCTCGCGGTCATGATCTCGGCGACGCGCGCCGGCGTCGTGCCGTCCCAGGACAGAGCCAGCACGCGCCGGCCCGGCTGCAGATAGGGGATGATGCGTTGCAGAGCGCGGCCATGCAGCGAAACGCGACCGCACTCCTCCTGCGGCCAGCGCAGCCGGTTGCAGGCCAGCGCGAAGCAGGAGAGCTGCGGGAAGATCTGCATCTCCTCGGCCGGGATCGCCTTGGCGAGGCCGGCGCCGATGCCGTAATGGAACGGATCGCCCGTCGCGACGACGCAGACCTTGCGGCCGCGCTTGGAGAGGATCATCGGCAGCGCATTGCGGAAGGGCTGCGGCCATTCCGCGGCCTCGCCCCGAACCTCGCCGATCAGGGCGATATGGCGCGCCCCGCCATAGACCAGTTCGGCCCCGTCGAGCGCGTCGAGCGCCTCGGGCGACAACCCCGCGCGGCCGTCCTCTCCGAGCCCGACCAGCGAGAGCCAGGGCTCGCCTGCGGCAGGGCAGCTTCTCGACAGTTCATCCATTTCAGGCGACAACATCGACATGACGGTTCTGATCCTAGGCGGCACCAGTGAGGCTGCGGCGCTCGATCAGCTTCTGGCTGAACAGGCGCCGGAAATCCGTGCGATCGTCTCTCTGGCCGGGCATACCTCCGATCCCAAGCCGCATAACCTGCCGGTGCGAGTCGGCGGTTTCGGCGGCATCGACGGCTTGCGGCGCTACCTCGTCGAGGAGGGCATCGTCGCGGTGGTCGACGCGACGCATCCCTTCGCTGCGATCATGCCGTTCCATGCGCAGGCGGCCTGCAAGGCCGAGAACGTTCCGCTGATCGCCATCCGCCGCGAATCCTGGAAGCCGTGCGCCGGCGATCGCTGGCGCTCGGTGCCGGATATCCAGGCGGCCGTGGCGGCGCTCGGCAAGGAGCCGCGCCGCGTCTTCCTCACGGTGGGGCGGCTCGAGCTGCCGGCCTTCGCCGACGCGCCGCAGCATCATTATCTCGTCCGCGTGATCGAGCCGATCGGAGACCGGCTGCCGCTGGGTGGCGTCAAGGTCATCCAGCAGCGCGGACCCTTCGACGCCGACGACGAGGAGGACCTGATGCGCCGCGAGGAGATCGAGGTCCTCGTCTCCAAGAATTCCGGTGGCCCGGCCACCGTCGGCAAGCTCGTGGCGGCACGCCGGCTGAGCCTGCCGGTGATCATGGTCGAGCGGCCGCCCAAGCCCGATGTCGAAACCGTCGACCATATCGATCAGGTCCTGCCCTGGCTGGTGGCGCAAGGGCTCTTCGTCACCGAGCGCGGCGTATAGACGATGGGCGCCTGGCCTTCGCGCGCGATCGTCCGCGTGCTCGAGGCGCCGATCATCACCAGCGTCGCCATGTCGGCGGAGCCGGCCGCCTCGACGGCTTCGCTCATCGATAGCACGCGCAGCACCTCGTCCGCTCGCCCGATCGCGCGGGCGAAGATCACCGGGGTCTCGGCCGGGCGATGCCGTGCCGCCAGCGCCAGCGCTTCGCCGAGCTGCCAGGGCCGCGCCTTCGAGATCGGGTTGTAAAGGCAGATCACGAAATCGGCCGCAAGAACCGCCTCCAGCCGCGCGGTGATCACCTCCCAGGGCTTGAGATTGTCGGAGAGCGAGATTGCGCAGAAATCGCCGCCGAGCGGCGCGCCGGCCCGCGCCGCCGCCGCCAGCATCGCCGTGATCCCGGGCTCGACCGTGATCGGCACCTGAAGCCAGCTCGGCTCGCCCGCCTCCAGCGCCTCGAACACCGCCGCCGCCATGGCGAAAACGCCCGGATCGCCGCCCGAGACGACGGCGACGCGCTGGCCTGCGGCCGCCAGTTGCAGCGCATGGCGCGCCCGCGCGATCTCGACGCGATTGTCCGAGCCGTGCTTCACCTGCCCCTCGCGCGCCGGCAGCCGGTCGAGATAGGGGCCATAGCCGACGAGGTCGCTGGCGACCTCGAGCGCTGCTCGAGCCGCCGGCGTCAGCCAATGCGCCTCGCCCGGCCCGAGCCCGACGATGGTGAGCGAGCCGCTCACAGCCGCCTGCCCTCGCCGGGGACGAGGACCATCGAGAAATAGGGCGCCTCGTCATCGCCCTTGTCGTCGAGCCGCGTCACGACCTGACCGGCCATGGTCGCGCGCTCGACATAGATCGCGCGGTGGACGAGCCCGGCGGCCTTCAGGGCGCGCCGCACCTTCGGCAGGTTGCGGCCGAGCTTCATGATCACGGCCGCATCGGTATCGACGAGGCGGCGGCGCAACTCGGCTTCGGGGAGGGTGCCGGGCAGCACCATCATGACGTCGTCGCCCCAGGTGATCGGCGCACCGGCCCGCACCCAGGCGCCGGCCATGCCGGTGACGCCCGGCACGACCTCGGTCGGGAAGCGATGGGCGAGGCGCCGCCACAGATGCATGAAGGAGCCGTAGAAGAACGGGTCGCCGTCGCAGAGCACGGCGACGGTCCGCCCGGCGCCCATCTCGGCCGCGAGCCGCTCGGCCGCCTCGTCGTAGAAGGCCGTGATCGGCCCGTCATAAGCCTCCTCTCCGACCCTGGCCTCGGTGGTCACCGGGAAGGCCAGCACGATCTCGCGCGCCGGATCGGGCGCGATGACCGCATCGGCCGTGGCGCGGGCATTGCCGCGGCTGCCCTTCTTGCAGAAATGCACCAGCCGGTCGGCGCTCGCGATGATGTCGCGCGCCCGGACGGTCATGTAGTCGGGGTCGCCGGGGCCGAGGCCGACGCCGAAGAGCAGGGGAGCGCTGTCGGTTTTCACCGGCTCACTCCTTCTCTTGCGCCAGCGCATTGACGGCCGCCGCCGCCATCGCCGAGCCGCCGCGCCGCCCATGCACGACGAGGAAGGGCACGCGCCCGTCCTGGGCGAGGGCCTGCTTCGATTCAGCCGCGCCGACGAAGCCGACCGGGATGCCGATCACGGCGGCCGGCCTCGGTGCGCCCGCGTCGAGCATTTCGAGCAGGCGGAACAGCGAGGTCGGCGCATTGCCGATGACGACGAGCGCGCCGGAAAGATGCGGCCGCCACAGCTCCATCGCCGCGGCCGAACGCGTCGTACCGGCCTGTTTCGCCAGAGCCGGCACTTGCGGGTCGTCCAGCGTGCAGAGCACGGCATTGCCGGCGGGAAGCCTGGCGCGCGTGACCCCGTTGGCGACCATCTTGGCGTCGCAGAGGATCGGCGCGCCGGCGCGCAGGGCGGCCTCGGCGTCGGCGGTGAAATCGCCCGACATCTCGACGTCGCGCGGCAGGTCGGTCATGCCGCAGGCATGGATCATCCTGACCACGACGCGCCCGGCAGCGCCGGGGAAACGCGAGAGATCGGCCTCGGCCCGGATGATGGCGAAGGAACGCTCGTAGATCGCATAGCCTTCGCGGATATAGTCGTAACGCGTGTTCAAGCCTTGGGTCCCGAAAGCCCGTCCGATGTCAGGCGGGCGTGAATCTCCTGTCCCGGCTGCAGACGCTGCACAATCTGCGAAAGGTCAAGCCTTGCGCTCGGCTTGTCCCGCGTCGCCCCGCCGATGACGACGTCGTAACGCCCGTCACGGCCGACGAGCGTCAGGTCGGCCGCGCCGGCATGGGCGCAGGATTTGACGCAGGCCGAGAGATGGAGCGTGCGGCCGGCGGCGAGCAGCGGCGCCGCCGCTTTGGCCAGGACCGCCGCGTCCGCCATCGTCCGGGTTTCGCCACGGGGGCAGGCCGGCTTGCCGGAGCAGGCCTGAACCGACAGGCGCGGGTCGTCATTCCGCGTGATCAGGCCGCGCGCCTCGCATTGCGCGGCGAGGCCCATTGCCGCATCGCGGCCGAGTCCGAGAAAGGCGAGGCCACGCCAGGGCGAGAAGCGAATGTCTGTGACGCCGAGCTCGGCGGCGGCATCGCTCAGCCCTGCCAAGGTCGCGGCATCCGAGCGGCCGAAGGGCATGCCGGCGATCAAGGCGAAGCGCGACGAGCTCAGCGTCACGATGCCGACCCGCTGCGGGGTGGGGCGGGGCGGCGGAGGAGAGGTCCGCGCCAGCGCGCAATCCACGATCAAAGCGGCGGTCTGATCGTCCGAAAGGTCGCGCAGGCGATGGAGGCGGACTGGGTCGGTGCGCCGGCAAGCTGCGAAGCCGTAGAGGAGAGCGATGGTGGCCGCGGCCGCATTGCGCGGCGCGACCGGGCCGAGCCAGGTGCCTCCCGGCAGGCCGACCGCGATCGTCTCGCTGCCAGTGGCGACCAGGTGCAGATCGGCCGGAAAGCCATCGAGCGCGAGGTTCCCGCCGCCATCGACGATGACGCTGGTCTTCGCAGGCAAGCCGGCAACGGCGCGGCCGGCCCGTTCGATCTCGGCCGCCAGCATGGCGGCGTCGATCAGGTCGCTGGCATCCTGTCCCGCCAGCGGCGAGGTCAGGACGAGGCGTTGCGGCCCGGTTCCGCCGGCTTCATCGATCAGATCATCGGTCAGCAAGGCTTCGACGAGGGTGGGGTGAGCCTCCGGGCGCACGCCCCTGATCTGGAGATTGCCGCGTCCGGAGATCTCGACGAGGCCGTTGCCCGTCTCCTGAGCAAGCGCCGCGACGCGCCGCAATTGCGCGGGGGTGAGCGTCCCGCCCGGCGGATGCAGCCGGACCAGCCAGCCGTCGCCGGTCTCCATCGGCCGCAGCGTGCTCGGACACCAGCCGCGCCGCAACGTTGCTCGTGCGGGCGCGCTCATTCCGCCGCATCCTTGCTGGCCAGGAAGGCGGCGACGGAGTTGCGCCGGCTCGTCCACAGGCCGCGCCGCTCGGCCTCGCTCAGGCGGGCGCGGATCGAGGCGGCCGCCGGCGCATTGGCCCGCTCCAGCGCGCTCCAGACCGCGGGATCGGCGCAGTAGGCCTGGAACACGGCATCGAACAGGCCATCCGCCACGGCGTCCGTGCTCGCGGCATAGACGAAGAGCGTGTCGACGGTCTCGGCGAGCTCGGCTGCGCCGCGCCAGCCATGGGCGAGCTGGCCGGCGATCCAGCGCGGATGGCAGAGCCGGCCATGGACGATGCGTCCGATATCCTCGCTGAGCGTGCGAGCCTTCGGAGCCTCGGGATCGGAACTGTCGAGGCTGTAGAGTGCCGCCTCATTGCCGAGCGCCTGCGCCGCCGCCGCGAAGCCGCCGATCACGTCGGCGGCGCTGGTCGCCTCCAGGATATCGCGGCCGGGCGTATCGCTGACATGGACGAAGGCGCTCGCGGTCGCGACCCGGCGCGCGAAGCCGGAATCGGCGCTGGCGGTGCCTTCCGCGCCGCCATAGGCATGGCTGCTCGCGGCGAGATAGGCGGCGCCGAGATCGCCGCGATGCTGCCATTGCCCGTCGAGCGCCCGGTCGGCCATGGCGGCGCCGAAACGACCCGGTGCCGGCCCGAAGACGCGCGCGGCATCCTCGCCGCGTCGGCGGGCGGCGGCGGGCTCGTTCCAGTCATCGGGCTCGTCGAGACCCGCGACGGCGCGAGCGGCGGCATCGAGCAGCGCGATCTGGCCCGGAAAGGTGTCGCGGAAGGCGCCCGAGATGCGGATCGTCACATCGAGCCGGGGATGGTCGAGCTTCGCCAGCGGGATGACCGAGAAGCCGGTCACCCGCGTCGAGCCATGGTCCCAGAGCGGCGCCGCGCCCATCAGGGCGAGCGCATGGGCGATGTCCTCGCCGCCGGAGCGCAGGGTCGGCGAGGCCCAGAGATCCATCACGATCCGGCGCGGCGGCTCGCCATGCTCCTGGAGATGGCGCGCGATCACCGCGGCGGCGGCGCGGGCGCCGAGGCGGGCTGCGGCGCGGGTCGGAATGGCGCGCGGGTCGAGCGTCGAGAGGTTGCGGCCGGTCGGCAGCACCTCGGCCTGGCCGCGATGCGGCGAGCCGGCGGGCCCCGGCGGCACGAAGCGCCCGTCGAGCGCGCGCAGCAGGTTTTCGCGCTCGCTGCGGGAGGAAGCGGGGTCGTGCGCGGCCTGCCCGAAGACATGCAGGCCCTCGCGGAAGGGCAGCTCGGCGATGTCGCAGAGATGGGCGTCGAGCCGGCTCAGCGCCTCCGCCATCTCGAGCTCGGCCGTGACGCCGCAGCTTTCCGCCAGCCCGCTCGCCTGCGCCCGCTCGCGGATCTCGCGGGCGACGATTCCCGCCCGGCGCGGGTCGAGCAGCTGCGCCTGCGAGAACTCCTCGACGAGATCGCGCAGCAGCGCGACCTCGCCGGCCGCCTCGGCCTGCACCAGCTCCGGCGGCAAATGGCCGAGCGTCACGGCCGAGAGCCGGCGCTTGGCCGGGGCGGCCTCGCCCGGATCGTCGACGACATAGGGGTAGATCACCGGCAGCCCGCCGGTTGCGAGACGCGGCCAGCAGCCCGCCGAGAGCGCCACCGCCTTGCCGGGCAGCCACTCCGTCGTGCCATGCGTGCCGAGATGGATCAGCGCGTCGCAGCCGGCGAGCCGAAGGCCCAGATAGAAGGCGAGATAGGCATGGCTGGGGGGCGCGTCGGGGTCATGATAGCGCGCCTTGCGGTCGGGCGAGGCATCGCGCCGCGGCTGCAGCGCGACGAGGAGCTTGCCGCTGCGCACGGCGCGGAAGCGGAAGCTCCCATCCTCGCAGGCGGCGTCGGCCTCGGGCTCGCCATGGGCGGCGATCAGTGCAGCGCGGGCTGTTTCGGGGATGCTGGCAAGCCAGGTCCGGTAGTCCGGGAGCGGCACGGCGAAATCGGAAGGGCCGGCCGTCAGGGCCTGCATCAGCTGCGGGCTTTCATCCTGAGGGGCTTTCCCCGCCGTCATTGCGAGCGAAGCGAAGCAATCCAGATTCGTGGAGCTCGACGCCTCCTGGATTGCTTCGCTTCGCTCGCAATGACGCCCGACATCGTACCCGCCCTCCGCCAGAAGCTCGCGGATGGCCGCAACGCTCGCCGGCGTGTCGAGCCCCACGGCGAAGCCGGCCCGGCCGCCGCGCGCGGGATAGTCTGACATCACCAGCGCCAGCCTGCGCTGCGCCGCCGGCTTGCGGGCGAGCGCGATCCAGCCGGTGGCGAGATCGGCGAGCGCTGCGATGCCCTCGGCGTCAGGCACGAGGCGGCGGATGGCGAGGCCGGTCCGCGGGTCGGTCTCCTCCGCCTTGAACGCGACCGGGATCGCGCCGAGCCGCCCGTCGAATTCCGGCAGCGCCACCTGCATGGCGAGATCGGCGCCAGAGAGCCCGCGCGGCGAGGCCTCCCACGCCTCCCGCGCGCTGCCGACTGGCACCGCCTGCAGGATCGGGCAATCGGCGGCGTCGAGCACGAAATCCGCGCCGTCGCGTGCCGAGAACGCCGTGGAGGTGACGATGGCCGCCGGTTTGCGTGCGGCGATCAGTGCCGTGAGCTCGCCGGTGACGGCCGGGTCCTTGAGGCTCGTCAGCGCGAGGATGAGTGGCGCGTGGCTGCGTGTGCGAAGGGCTTCGGCGATGGCCTCAGCCATGGCGGTGTCGCCGGCGCTGACGCCGGAGCGATAGACCAGGATCGGGACGAGTGGGCGCTCGGCGGGAAGCTGTGCGAGCGCATCCTGCCACGCCTGCGGAGTGCCATCGGCACCGAGCGCGAAGAGCGATGGCAGGATGACCGGAGACACGAGATCGAACTCGCCCAAGGCGCCGCGCTGGCCCTCATCCGCCTGCCGGCACCTTCTCCCCCGAGCGGAGAAGGAGGCTGTGGCCGCGACATCGTCCTTCTCCCCTCGGGGGAGAAGGTGGCCCGGCGCAGCCGGGTCGGATGAGGGAAGTGCAGCATCCGCGAGATAGCCCGCGATCACCCCCAGCAGCCGGCGCATGTTCTCCGTGCCGCCGCCCGCCTGGAAATAGGCCAGCAGCTCGCCGGCAAACTCCGGCGTCACCGTGCCGTATTCAGCCAGTCGCTCGTCCGGCCGATCGTCGCCCGGCAATATGGCGAGCGCAATGCCCTCGCGCCGGCAGGCCTGCGCCAATTGCTCAATGCCGTAGCGCCAGTAGTCGAGCCCGCCAAGGCAGCGCACCAGCACGACGCGCGAGCGCGCCGCCGTTTTCTCGATCAGGAGGTCGATCGAGAGCGGATGCTTCAGCCGGCGCAGCGACGCTAGACGCAGGCTAAGGCCGGTCGAGCCGGCCGCCCCCGCCAGCGCCGAGAGGTCGCTGTCGGCGAAGGAGAGCACCAGCACATCCCCCGGCGGCAGGGCGAGATCGACGGCGTCTTCGCCGTCGTCGAGCCTGATCTCGCTGGATGGGAGGAGATGCATCGTCAGCCCGTCAGCCCGCCAGCGCGGCCTCCACGGCCGCGCGGTCGAAGCCCTTCAGGCCGATGACCACGAGCCGGCCGTCCTTGGCTTCGTCCGCCGTCCAGGCGCGATCGTAATGGTGGCTGACTCGGCGGCCGACGCCCTGCACGACGAGCCGCATCGGCTTGCCGGGAATGGCGACGAAGCCTTTCAGGCGCAGCACGCCGTCCGCCTCTGCCGCCTTGGCGACGCGGGCCGAGACGTCTTCGGGAGTGGAGGCCGTGGCCAGGGCGAAATCAAAGCTCTCGAAATCGTCGTGGTCGTGGTCCTCGGCGCTCTCGTGATGCGAGGGGCGCGCGGCGAGATCGGTCTCGGCAGCGGCGCCGAGGCCGACGATCAGCGCCGGCTCGACCTTGCCATGGGCGGTCTCGACGATCTTGATCGCCTTGGGCAGGTGCTCGGCGATCTCGGCCTTGACCCGTTCACGGCCGGCAGCGTCGACGAGGTCGCTCTTGTTGAGCAGGATCAGGTCGGCGCAGAGGATCTGGTCCTCGAACACCTCCTCGAGCGGATTGTCGTGATCGAGCGCGGCGTCCCCGGCGCGCTGGGTTTCGAGCGCCTCGGGGTCATCGGCGAACTGCCCGTCCGCCACCGCCGGCCCGTCGACCACGGCGATGACGCCGTCGACGGTGACGCGCGAGCGGATCGCCGGCCAGTTGAAGGCGTTGACCAGCGGCTTCGGCAGCGCCAGGCCCGAGGTCTCGATCAGGATGTGCTCGGGCGGGTTCGCCCGGTCGAGCAGCTTCTCCAGCGCCGGTACGAAATCGTCGGCGACGGTGCAGCAGATGCAGCCATTGGGCAGCTCGACGATGTCCTCCTCGCTGCAGCCTTCGACACCGCAGCCGGCGAGGAAGGAGCCGTCGAAGCCGAGATCGCCGAACTCGTTGACCAGCACGGCGAGGCGCTTGCCCTGGCTGTTCTCGAGCAGATGGCGGACCAGCGTGGTTTTCCCCGCGCCGAGGAAGCCGGTGATGATCGTGCAGGGGATCTTGCCCAGCGAGGGCGCTTGCGGTGCGTTCATGGTCTTGATCCTTGTTGGCGCGCCGGCAGGGGCGGCACGCGCGCGACCACGCCCTTGCGGAACGAGGCGGGTCTGTCCTTCCAGGGAACGATGCCGTTGGCGCTGGCCGCGAAGCTCGCGGCAGCCCCGACGATCTCGTCGAGATGGGTCTCGGCGTCGAGGTCGCCGATCAGGTAGGTCCATTTGCCGTCGCCGGCGAGGGCGACGGTGCAGGGCCGGTCGCAGACGGCGAGACAATCGACCGTCTCGACCGGCGTCGCGCCGCCGGCTCCGGCGATCCGCTCGCGGAGCGCTTCGGCAAGGCTCTTGCCGGGCTCGTCGAAGCCGTCCGGCAGGTCGGCGCGGGCGCGCCGGCAGGCGACACAGACGAAGATGGTGACCTCGCCCTCGGGCATGGGCTGTTCCTTGCTTCGGCGCGCGCCCGCGAGAGGCCGCGCGCGAGCGTCAGGCGGCGGCCGGTGCTGCCGCGCGGCGGCTCGCCCAAGGCCAGAGCACGCCGACGGCGAAGCCGGTGGCGAGCCAGAGCGCGGCCTGGAGCGCGAGCGAAAGCGCCGCGAAATGCGCCGCGATCTCGGCCGGCACCTTGCTCTCGGGCGCGGCCGGGTGCGGCGCGCCGATCAGATGCGGCACCAGCATGGCCAGCACGGCGAGCGCCCTGAGCCAGGACGCCTCGGCGCGCAGGAACACCCAGAGTCCGCCGGCTGTGACGAGCGCCGTCGCGATCCACCAGATCTGGCGATGGACGAGCTCGGCCGCGGCGCTGCCGGGCAGCTCCGGCGCGAGCCCCGTCGCCGGCACGAGGCCGAAGGCGAGGAAGCCGCAGGCGGCCCAGATCAGCGCTGTGCGCTCGGTGATGGCGTCGCCGGCGGCGATCATCCCGCCGAGCAGCAGCGCCGCGAAGCCGATCGAGGTCGCGATGGTGACGAGGGTGGTGAAGGCGGTGCGTTGCAAGCCATCTTGCGGTTTCCATTCCGCATGATCGGCTGCGTCATGGCCGCCATGGACCAGGATGAACCGGGCCTCGCCGCTAAAGGCGGCGTGCTGCAGCTCGCCCGCGCGCAGCGCCGTTTCGAAGGTTTCCGCCTTGAGGATCAGCGGGGTGGTGGTGACATGCTGGAGCGCGGCGACGACGAGCCCAGCCAGAAGCCCGGCCAGAAGACTGACCGTGAGAACACGATTGACCATGATGCTTTTTCCCTCAGTGGCAGGGAAAGGCGAGGGTATGGCGCGTGTCGTGAGCAGCGTTGTGGACGCTGGTCGAATGGGCGAAGCCGACGGTGAAGATCAGCACCGTGCCGAGCGCGAGCGCGGCGGCGACAGCCTTGGCGCGCTCGGAGGCGCTGGCCTGGCTCTGGATCGAAGCCGTATTCGTCGTCATCTTTGTCTCCTTGGCCACCCCGCCGGCAGCCCCGTTGGATTGCAGCGAATAGGACGGCAGGTCTCCTGGCTCGCGGGTCCGGGCTTCGCGCCGCCTTCCCGGGGAGTGTCCCAGTGGCCGATGGTGCGAAACTCGCCGCTTACAGTTGCGGGGGCAGCCGCGGTATTCCACCGCGTTCCCTTTTCACCTCGTTGCCGAGGCACCGTCGCCGATGATCATTAGCCATGTGGTGGGCGCTGTGCAATGCAGCGGTGATCGGTCCCGCAGGAGCGGCGGCGCAGGAGGCCGGCTGTGAGTGTTCTCCCTTTCACCCTCGTCCTCGGCGGCGCCCGCTCCGGCAAGAGCCGGCATGCGGAGGCGCTGGTCGAGGCGCTTCCCGGCCCCTGGACCTATATCGCCACGGCCGAGGCTTATGACGACGAGATGCGCGCCCGCATCGCCGAGCATCGCGGGCGCCGCCCGAAAGGCTGGGTCACGGTCGATGCGCCGCTCGCCCTCGCAGCGGCGATTCGGGCGAGCCCTGCCGGGCGTCCGATCCTGGTCGACTGCCTGACCTTGTGGTTGACGAACGTCATGCTGGCCGAGCAGGACGTCGCTGCGGCGCGAGAGGACCTGATCGCCGCCTGCGCCACCGCGCCCGGGCCGCTCGTGCTGGTCGGAAACGAGGTCGGGCTCGGTATCGTGCCGGAGAACGCGCTCGCCCGTCGTTTTCGCGATGAGGCCGGGCGGCTGCACCAGCTGCTTGCCGCCAGGGCCGGGCGCGTGGTCTTCATGGTCGCCGGCCTGCCGATGCACGTGAAGTGAGCAAGGACATTCCGACGATGACGATCGAAGCCGAGGACGCCGCCCGCCACAAGGCCAAGATGGAAAAGCGCAAGGCGGTGCAGGACGCGGAGGTCGCCGCCAAGACGATCGAGAAGGGCCTGCTGATCGTGCATACCGGTCCCGGCAAGGGCAAGTCGACGGCGGCCTTCGGGCTGATCCTGCGCGCGCTCGGCCATGACTGGCGCGTCGGGGTTGTTCAATTCATCAAGGGCGCCTGGTCGACCGGCGAACGCAAGGCGCTCGAGGCCTTCGGCGACCGCATCGCCTGGCACAGCATGGGCGAGGGCTTCACCTGGGAGACGCAGGACAAGGCCCGCGACATCGCGGCGGCCGAGCGCGCCTTCGCCAAGGTCAGGGAGCTGATGGAGGACCCCGAGATCCGGCTGCTCGTCCTCGACGAGCTCAATATCGCGCTGCGCTACGACTACCTGCCGCTGGCCGAGGTGGTCGCGGCGCTGGCGGGCCGGCGGCCGGACCTCCACATCGTGGTCACCGGCCGCAACGCCAAGCCGGAGCTGATCGAAGCCGCCGACCTCGTCACCGAGATGGCGGTGGTGAAGCACCACTTCGCCGCGGGGGTGAAGGCGCAGGAGGGCATCGAGTTCTGAGAGCGAGCCGGTACTCTGCGCCATCTCCTGTCATTGCGAGCGAAGCGAAGTAATCCAGGAGTTCTCGCACAGTCCTCCTGGATTGCTTCGTCGCTTTGCTCTTCGCAACGACGGCTCCCGACAGGTCCGACCTGCGGCCCGCCCTCAAAATGCGACCGCGATCACCGCTCCCAGCCCGGCCAATCCCCACAACAACCCGCACGCTTTCCGATAAAGCCGCAGCGCCGCTAGGATGTCGGCAGAGCCGACCTCGGCCCGCCCGTCGCCCATCCAGCCGTCCTCGACCCGGACATCGCCATAGATGCGCGGCCCCGCGAGCCTCAGGTCCAGAGCACCCGCCATCGCCGCTTCCGGCCAGCCGGCATTGGGCGAGCGATGGCGGCCGGCATCGCGCCTCACCGCCCGCCACGCATCGGCGGCGCTCGCATCCCTGTCGAGAGCAGCCGCCCCGGCCAGCAGCAGCGCGGTCAGCCGCGAGGCCGGCAGGTTGACGAGATCGTCGAGACGCGCCGCCGCCCAGCCGAAGGCGAGATGGCGCTCGGTCCTGTGGCCGATCATCGAATCGGCGGTGTTGACCGCCTTGTACAATGCCCCGCCCGGCAGGCCGCCGAGGCCGAGCCAGAAGGCCGGCGCCACGATCCCGTCCGAGAAGTTCTCGGCGAGGCTCTCGATCGCGGCGCGCGCCACGCCAGCCTCGTCGAGCGTCTCCGGGTTGCGGCCGACGATCATCGCCACCGCCTTGCGTCCCCCTGCGAGCCCGTCGCGCTCCAGCCCGTCGGCGACGGCCGCGACATGCTCGTGCAGGCTGCGCTGTGCGATGAGGCTGGAGGCGATCAGGGCGAGCGGCAGGAGGCCGAGCGGGCCGAGGCTCCGGCACAGCAGGGTCGACGCCCAGGCGGCCGTGAAAACGACGATCAGCAGCAGGGTGAGCGCCAGCGCTCCCGCTGCCCTGCGCATGGCGAAGGACGCGGTTTCGCGGTTGAACCTCCGGTCGAGCTGCGCGATCAACGCGCCGATCCAGGTGACGGGATGGCCGATCCGCGCATACAAGCCCTGCGGGTAGCCGAATGCCGATTCCAGAATCAGCGCGGCGAGCAGGAGCGGCAGGGTGTCTGACAGGGTCATGCGGAGCGGGAATGGCTGAAGCGGGCGGCACAATCTGGCATGGCGGCGATCTGGCCCAGGCCAAGGCGCTGTTCCCGGACGCGCCTGAGCCGTGGATCGATCTCTCGACCGGGATCAATCCCATCCCCTATCCGCTTCCGGAGCTGCCGTTAAGCCTCTGGCAGCGCCTGCCGGGTGCGCAGGATGAGGCGGCGCTGCTTGCCGCGGCGCGCGGCGCTTATCGCGTGCCGGAGGCGGCCGGCATCGTCGCCGCGCCCGGGACTCAGATCCTGATCGAGCTCCTGCCGCGCCTGGTGGCGCCGGGCCCGGTCGCGGTGCTCGGCCCGACCTATGCCGAGCACGCGCTCGCCTGGCGCAAGGCCGGTATGGCGGCGCGGGAGATCGAGGAACTCGATGAGGCCTGCGATGCGCGGATCGTCGTCCTGGTCAACCCGAACAATCCGGATGGACATCTGATCGACCGCACGCGGCTGGCCGCGCTTGCGCGGAACCTTTCAGCGCGCGGCGGCCTTCTCGTCATCGACGAGGCCTTCGTCGATTTCACACCCGAAGCCAGCCTGATTCCCGAACTCCCGCCCGCGACCTTGGTGCTGCGCTCCTTCGGCAAGACCTATGGACTGGCCGGCTTGCGGCTCGGCTTCGCCATCGGCGAGCCCGCCCTGACGGCCCGGCTGCGCGCGGCGCTCGGTCCCTGGGCCGTGGCCGGGCCTGCGCTATATCTCGGCGCGCGCGCGCTTGCCGATACGGCCTGGCTCGACACGGCGCGCATCGACCGAACCCGTGACGCGGCGCGGCTCGACGCGCTTTTGGTTCCGCGCGGCGATGTCGTCGGCGGCACGGCCTTGTTCCGGCTGCTGGAGACGCGCGATGCGGCGGCTCTCTTCGTCCATCTCGGCAGCAGTGGCGTCTATGTCCGCCGGTTCCAGCACGATCCCGACCGCCTGCGCTTCGGTCTGCCCGGCGACGAACCGTCCTGGGCGAGGCTCGCCGCCGCGCTCGCTTCCTTCACGCCCGATGAAGGGCCGCATGCGCGCCGCGCGGGGACGCAGCGGCCGGGTCATGACTAAGCTGTCGCAAATGCATACAGGGAGACCTATGGAATGAAGCCTTGGCCGAACGAGAGCGATCTGACGATCTGCTTCGCCCATGCCGCCTATCAGCTCGGCGCTGAATTCGCCGTGCGCGGCCGGAAGGAGCCGCATTTCGAGGTTCGCAGCCTCGACGAGCTCAAGGCCCGGGCTCCCGAAGCCGATGTGATCGTCGCATCGGGCATGTGGCGCAACGAGCTGATCGGCCTCGCGCCGCGGCTGCGCTTCGTGCAGTCGGTCAGCGCCGGCACCGACCAGTTCGACAAGCCGGCCTTCGCTGCGGCCGGCATTCGGCTCGCCAGCGCCCAGGGAAGCAACGAGCGCGCCGTCTCCGAGCATGCCATGGCGCTGATTCTCGCGCTGGCCCGCCAGATCCATCTCGCCCGCGACAACCAGACGGCGCGGCACTGGCGGCCGATGATCGGCGATCGCGCCCGGCGCGAGGACGAGCTCGGCGGCAAGACGCTGGTGATCGTCGGCCTCGGCCGCATCGGCCTGCGGCTGGCCGGACTGGCTTCCGCCTTCGGGATGCGCGTCATCGGCGTCCGGCGCCGGCCTGGCCCCGAGGCGGGCATCGACGCGATCATGGCGCCCGACAGGCTCGGCGAGGCGCTCGCTGAGGCCGATATCGTCGCCCTGACCTGCCCGCTGACGCCCGAGACCGAGGGGTTGATCGGCAAGGCAGCGCTTGCCGCCATGCGCCCCGACGCCCTGCTGATCAATGTCGCGCGCGGCCGTGTCGTCGACGAGGCGGCCTTGCTCGAGACCTTGCGCGCCGGCCGTATCGCCGGGGCCGGGCTCGACTGCTTCCATGACGAGCCGCTGCCGCCGGATTCGCCGTTCTGGGCGCTGCCCAATGTTGTCGTCACCCCGCATAGCGCCGGCGAGACCCGGGCCTATGAGACCAATGTCGTCGATATCCTGATCGAGAACCTCGCCTGCCTCGCGCGCGGCGAGGCGTCGCTGCGCAACCAGATCGTCTGAATGCGATCACGCCTCGTGCAGCCGGCGGTAGATGCCGTTGGCTGCGACGAGATCGGCATGGCTGCCCTGCTCGGCGATGCCGGTCGCGTCGACCACGACGATCCGGTCGGCATCGCGGATGGTCGCGAGCCGGTGCGCGATCATCAGCGTCGTGCGGCCCTGGGACAGCTCCGAGAGCGATTGCTGGATGGCGCGCTCGGTCTCGGTGTCCAGCGCCGAGGTCGCCTCGTCCAGGATCAGGATCGGCGGGTTTTTCAGGAAGATCCGGGCGATGGCGAGCCGCTGCTTCTGGCCGCCCGAGAGCTTGACGCCGCGCTCGCCGATGATCGTGTCGAGGCCGTCGGGCATCGCCGCTATGACCTGGTCGAGCTTGGCGCGCCGGGCCGCTTCGAGAATCTCCGCCTCGCTCGCCTCCAGCCGGCCATAGGCGATGTTCTCGCGCATCGTGCCGGCGAACAGGAAGACATCCTGCTGGACGATGCCGATCTGCCCGCGCAGCGAGGCCAGCGTCATGTCGCGGATGTCGATGCCGTCGATCGTGATCCGCCCGCCGCCGACCTCGTAGAAGCGCGGCAGGAGCGAGCAGATCGTCGTCTTGCCGGCGCCGGACGGGCCGACGAAGGCGACGGTCTCGCCCGGCCTGATCGCCAGGTCGATGCCGGCCAGCACCTGCCGGCCGGTCTGATAGGCGAAGGAGACGTTCTCGTAGCGGATCTCGCCCGCGAGCCGGGGCGTCGCGCGCGCATCAGTGCGGTCGGCGATATCGGGCTCGGTATCGAGGAATTCGGTATAGCGGCGGAAGCCGGCAATGCCCTTCGGGTAGGTCTCGATGACCGAGTTGATCTTCTCGATCGGCCGGAAGAACACCGTGATGAGCAGCAGGAAGCCGACGAAGCCGCCCTGGCTGAGGCTGCCGGCGATGACGAGATAGCTGCCGGCGACCATCACCACCATTTGGGTCAGACGCATGCTGAGATAGCTCAGCGAGATGGTCGCCGCCATGATCCGGTAGGCGTCGAGCTTGGTCTGCCGGTAGTTCTGGTTGTCGCGGGCGAAGAGCTGGCGCTCATGCTCCTCGTTGGCGAAGGCCTGGACGACGCGGATGCCGCCGACATTCTCCTCGATGCGCGCGTTGAAGCTGCCGACGCGGGAGAACAGCATCTGCCAGTTGCGCGTCATCCGCCCGCCATAGCGGCTGGTCAGCCAGCCGGTCAGCGGCACGATCGCGGCGGTGACCAGCGCCAGCTGAGGGCTGACCATGAACATCAGCGCGAATGCGCCGAGCAGCGTCATGATGGCGATGAACAGGTCTTCCGGCCCGTGATGCGCGACCTCACCGATTTCCTCCAGGTCCTTGGTCAGCCGGGCGACGAGATGGCCGGTCTTCTGGTTGTCGAAGAAGCTGAAGGAGAGTTTCTGGAGATGGTCGAAGGCCTTGCGGCGCATCTCGGTCTCGATGTTGATGCCGAGCATGTGGCCCCAATAGGTCACCACCGCCATCAGCCCGCTATTGACCAGATAGATCGCCAGCAATCCCGCGGCGCAGACCAGGATCAGGCCCCAGTTCTGCCCCGGCAGCAGCCAGTCGATGAAGAACTTCACCGCGATGGGGAAGGCGAGCTCGAGCAGGCCCGACAGGACCGCGCAGGAGAAATCCAGCAGGAAGAGCCCGCGATGCGGAGCGTAATAGGCGAAGAAGCGGCGAAGCATGATGGCGATGTCTTTTCAAATCCGGTCGTGTTCTCTCCGGCTTTCGCCAGCCCGCCGGCTCCCGTCCCGCCCGTGCGATCGAGGCGCGAGCGTCACCTGCCTCTATAGGAACTGCCGCGCCAAAGCGGAATGCCGGCTGCGCATGCCGGGGGCTCTCATGATTCGTCCCGGTCCTGCTGGTTCGCCAGGTTCATGGCGATCCCGAGCGCGATCCCTATGCCGATGCCAGCCCCTATATCATCCAAAGCAGCGCCGATCGCGACGCCTATGGCGATGCCGATCGCGATCCATTGGCCGAGCTTCCGTCCCTGTCCCATCATGATGAAACCGGGGCGTCGGGCGCAGGGTTCCCGCGCTCGACGCCGGGTTCACCGGTTGTAGCGCACGGGCACCGCGAGAGAGATGGCGCCGCGCCCGAGCCCGTCCGGCGGCGCCGGCACCGGGCTCGCGCGCCGGATCATGCTGACCGCTTCCTGGTCGAGCACGGGATCGCCCGAGCTGCCGGCGAGCCTGGCCGAGATGACGCGGCCGCTCTGGTCGATCGAGAAAGCGACCTGGACCGTGCCCGGCCGGGCGCCCCCCGGAAAGCGCTTGTAGCGGTTGAGATGGGCGATCAGCATGCCGCGCCAGGATGCGGTCGAGACCGAGGGCCTCGCCGCCGCGCCGGACGGCGCGGCCGATGGCGCCGCGGCGGAGGCCGTCGACGGCCGCGGTGCGGTCGCCTGTTTCGCGCGTGGCCGTTCGCGCTCGACCTTGCGTTCGACCTTGCGCTCGACGACGCGCGGCTTCGGCGGCGGCGGCTTGCGCTCGACCCGCTTGGGTGGAGGCGGCGGCGGAGGCGCGAGCACGGCGGCCGGATCCGGCAATTGCGGCAGCTCCGGCAGCTTGATCTCCGGCTCCGGCACATGGACCGGCTCGGGCTCGATCTCCGGCTCCGGCGGCGGGTCCGGCTCCTTCACCGGCTCGGGAGGCTCCGGTGGCGGCTCGACCTCGGTCGCCTGCGGCGCCGGGGGCAATTCTTCGGGCGGCGCCTCGGGCGCGACGGAGACAGCGGCCAGTTCGATCATGATCGCCGGTTCGGGCGCCCCGGCCGCGGCCTCGTTCGGCCGCCAGCTCAGGGCGAGCCAGGCCAGGCCGCCATGGGCGGTCGCGATCACGAGCGCGGCCGTGCCCCAGCGCAGCAGGGCGGGCCAGAGCCCCGGCGTCCCCTTGCCGCTGCGGGCCGCGCTCATGGCCGGGCTCCGCCCGCCGGAGCGGCGTTGCCCTGGCCGGTATCCTCGAGGCCGACCAGCGCGATCTTGAGATAGCCGGCATTGCGCAGGAGGTTCATCACCTCCATCAGATCGCGATAGGCCACAATGCCGTCGGCACGCAGGAAGACGCGCTGTTCGCGGTCGCTCGAGGTCTGCTGGTCGAGGATCGCCTGGAGCTGCTCGCGCGGCACGCCGTCATTGCCGAGCGCCAGCGAGAGGTCGCCCTTCACGGTCAGGAAGACCGGCTTGTCGGGCCGCGGCTGCGGCTGCGCGTTCGAGACTGGCAGGTCGACCGCGACATCGACGGTGGAGAGCGGGGCTGCGACCATGAAGATGATCAGCAGCACCAGGATCACGTCGATGAAGGGCGTGACGTTGATCTCGGAGACCTCGGCGAGATCGCCGTCCTGCGGGTCCTTGAGCGAGACGGCCATGACTCACTCCGCCGACATCAGCGGCGGCACCGCGTGCAGCGGCCGGCCCGGGCGCTGCGCGACCCGGCGTGCCCGCTCGAGGTCGCGCGAGAGATGGCGCAGCACCTCGCCCGAGGCGTCCGAGAGCACGGCGCGGTAGCCGGCGATGGCGCGGGCGAAGACGTTGTAGATGATCACGGCAGGGATCGCCGCGACGAGGCCGATCGCCGTCGCCAGCAGCGCCTCGGCGATGCCGGGAGCGACGACGGCGAGATTGGTCGTCTTCGACTGCGAGATGCCGATGAAGGAGTTCATGATGCCCCAGACCGTGCCGAACAGGCCGACGAAGGGCGCTGTCGAGCCGATCGTCGCGAGCAGGCCGGTGCCGCGCGCCATGGCGCGCCCGGCCCGGGCCTCGAGCCGGGAGAGCGAGATCGCGACGCGCTCCTTGATGCCGTCCTCCGAGAGCTCGGCCGAGCGGCGGGTCTCGTCGCGGGCGATCTGCACCAGCTCGGCGACGGTGCCGCGCCTCGTCCAGCCGGCGGCGATCGATTCCGCCGCGGCCTCGAGGCTGTCGGCTTCTTCCAGACGGTTCGCGGCGCGGCGCGCCTTGGCTTTCGCGCCCATCAGTTCGAGGGCTTTCGCAAGCCAGATCGTCCAGGTCACCAGCGAGGCGAAGGCGAGGCCGACCATCACCGCCTTCACGACGATGTCGGCCGCCATGAACATGCCCCAGGGCGACAGGTCATGCGGCAGCGTCGCGGTCACGATGGGTGCAGGCGCCTGCTGGGCCGCAGGCGGTTGCGCCGGCGTGGGCTGGCCATGCGCGCCGCTCGGGCTTTCAGCTGGGCCGGGCGTAGCCGGAAGGGGCGCGGGGGCAGGCGAGGGAGCGCCGTTGCCCGGCGTCGCCGGCTGTTCGGCCGCGGGAGGCGCGGCGGGCGTCTGGGCGAAGCTCGTACCGGCGGGAGCCGCGAGCGCCAGCGCAAGGACGAGGCCGAGCAGTATCGGTTTGGGCCAGCCGACGCGGTTGGCGTGGCTTGATCTGCGGCCGAGCTTGTCCTGGGCGGTCATGTCGATAGGCTCTCTGTGGTCCCGATAGAGAATGCGCGCTGAGCGCGGAAGGCAATAGTTCCACAATTTAATTAGAAAAAATCAAAACTAGGAGTATCAATATGCCGCCGTTACTGACGACTTGTCTTCCGGATGTCAAAGGTAAAGATCAGGAACATGACGGCTTGAAGGCTTTGTTTTGGGAATCCATCTGCGGCATATTGCCGGGAGGCTAGAATCTTCATCGATTCTGGAATTCCGCCATTTTAAATCAACTTATCCTCGCCGCCCGTGGCGGGCCGTCCGCCACCAGGAGCGGACGGCGTCGCGGGTGCGCAGCGCTGCGGCATAGGCCGAGCTGGCGCGCACCCAGCCCAGCAGGCGCGTGCGCAGGTCGACGATGATCGCCATGCCCCAGGCGAACCAGCCGATGGTCAGGAGCCTGGCGCGGCCGGCATGGTAGATGCGCTCGACGATCAGGAAGCTCGCCAGATAGGCGAAGGCCAGGACGACGAGCCCGAGAACCGCCTGGCTGCGTCCGATCAGGATGAGGCCGACGAGCTTCAGCGGCTCGGCGATGGCAAAGGGCACCGCGAGCAGGGCGAGGATGGCGTAGCGCGGCAGCCGCGCGATCGCCGCCTCGGCCCGCTCGACCAGCTTGCGCTCGGCCAGCCAACGGGCGGCTGGCCGATAGATCGGGCGCGCCGCCTCGTCGAGCAGGATCAGCAGCGCCAGCGCGCCGCGCGCGACCAGCAGCAGGCCGCGCCCGAGCGCGGCAGCCATGGTGGAGAAGGAGACAGGCGTCATCGCGCTTCAATGGCGCGCTGCCCCCCGCTTTCGCAAGGGGGCGAGCCAAATCAGGTTGTGCGAGACCCCAACCGGCCTTCGTCTTCGGGCCACGTCCTCGATCGATCAGGCGGACTGGGGAATGCGCGCGATGACCTTGATCTCGAAATCGAAGCCCGCCAGCCAGTTCACGCCCACCGCGGTCCAGTTCGGGTAGGGCTTTTCGCCGATCGCTTTCAGCCGTACGGCGGTGACGGTGTCCCATTGCGTGGCCGGGTCGGTGTGGAAGCTGGTCACGTCGACGACATCGTCGAAGGTGCAGCCGGCGGCCTTCAGCACGGCCATGAGATTGTCGAAGGCGAGCTGGACTTGGCTTTCGAACACCGGTTCGGGCGTGCCGTCCTCGCGGCTGCCGACCTGGCCCGAGACGAACAGGAAATCGCCCGAGCGGATCGCCGCCGAATAGCGGTTGATCTCGTAGAGTGCCTGCCGGCCGGCAGGGAAGACCGCATCGCGTTTCGCCATGGTTTTCAACTCCATTCAAAGCAAAGAGGCCACCGCGGGGCCGTCGCTGCTCACCGAAGAGGCGAAACGGTCGTCCGCTGCCGGAGGCGGCCATTGATATACGCCCCGTAGGTCGGCATATCGGAACATACGTCGCGTATGTCAATACGCATACGCGACGTATGTGATAAAGGGGGCGGATTTAAACGCGCGTCATCCCGGATCTGCGCCGCTACGCGGCTTGTCCGGGATGACGGAGCTCCGTTCCCGGTCGCAGCACGCTTTAGTCGGTGAAGACGACGGTCTTCCTGCCGTTCAGCACGACGCGATCCTCGAGATGCTGCAGCACTGCCCGCGCCAGCACGCGCCGCTCGATGTCGCGGCCCTTGCGAACCAGCGCCTCGGGCGTGTCGCGATGCGAGATGCGCTCGACATCCTGCTCGATGATCGGCCCTTCGTCGAGGTCGGGCGTGACGTAATGCGCCGTCGCGCCGATTAGCTTCACGCCGCGCTCATGCGCCTGGTGATAGGGCTTGGCGCCCTTGAAGCCGGGCAGGAAGGAATGGTGGATGTTGATGCAGCGGCCGAGCAACTTGGCCGAGAGCCCGTCCGACAGGACCTGCATGTAGCGCGCGAGCACGACGAGGTCGGTGCCGCTTTCCTGCACGAGCTGCCAGATCCGTGCCTCCTGCTCCATCTTGGTCTGCCGCGTGATCGGGAGATGGTGGAAGGGCAGATCGCCGATATCGGTCGAGGCGATGCTGTCGCGGCCATGGTTGGAGACGATTCCCGCGATCTCCATCGGCAATTCGCCGATGCGCCAGCGATAGATCAGGTCGGCGAGGCAATGGTCGAATTTCGAGACCAGCAGCATCACGCGCTTCTTCGCATGCTGCTCGCGCAAGGTGAAATCCATGGCGAAGCGCTCGGCGAGCGTGCCGAACGCTTCGCCGATCTCGGCATGCGAGCGGCTCTCGTCGAGGCGCTCGAAGACGACACGCATGAAGAAGCGGCCGGTCTCGATATCGTCGAATTGCTGGGCGTCGCGGATGGTGCAGCCGGTTTCGAACAGCAGGCTCGAGACGGCGGCGACGATGCCCGGACGGTCGGGGCAGGAGAGGGTGAGGATTGCGATACGATCGGACATGGCTGGCGCCGCCCGGTCAGGGCGGTCCTCCTGAAGAGAAATGGGAAAAGGCGAGGTTCGAGGGCGCGCGCCGCGCTGCGCTCAACCTCGTCCCGTCGTCATCATGCAGCCGAATTCGGCGGCCGAGCCCGAGAGCCAGGACCAGAAGCTGCCGGCCATGCTGCGCGCCGTCATGATCTCGAAGACCGGCTCGCCCGTCTCCGCATCGTCGGGCAGCCGCCAGAGCTGCACGCCCATATAGGCGATGCTCGTCAGGGCGGCGGCGCCGACGGGAAAGGCGGCCGGGTGCAGGTCGATCATGCAGCCCTTGGCGAGGGCGTCGCGGATTTTCGGGCCCGACAGCCGCAATGTCGCGCGGCCGTCCGACTGGTCGCTGACGGCCGCCACCGCGCCGAGGCCGCGCAACAGCTCCGCGAAGCCGGCCCGCGTCTCGGCGACGAGCAGCCATTGCTCCGGCCCGGCCCAGATCAGGCTGTGTCCGTTCGCGAAGACGGCGCGCGGCGTCGCCGGCAGCGCGAGTCCCAGCGGCTTCAGCGCCGCCGCCAGGGCATCGCGCCCGCCTTCCGTCGCGATCAGGCTGGCGATTCCGAGCCCGTCGCGCGTCGCGATCGAGGTCCCGGCCTGTCCGGTCGCACCGAAGGGGCCCGGCGCGATGATACCGGCCCAGGGGCCGCGCGGCTGCCACGCCGCCATGGTCGCTGCCTCAGACATGCAGGCGCGCTCCTTCCGGATCGACGAAGACCGGGTTGCAGATCTCGACGACGACGTCGCCGTTGCGGACGGGATCGACGGCGCGGATGCGCTCGCCGATGCGTTGCGGCCCGTTCTTGAGCAGGCCGAGCCCGATTGCGTGCTTGAGCACCGGCGAATAGGCGACCGATGTCATGTAACCCTCGTCATGCTCCATGGTCGCCGGCTTGCCGATGCCGATGAAATGCGCGCCGGCGCGCAGGCGCTGCCCGCTCTCGACCGGCCTGAAGCCGACGAGCATCGGGCGGTCCGCCTCGACCAGCGCCGCGCGCCCGGCCATGACGCGGCCGAGGAAATCCTTCTTCGACGACATCATCCGGCCGAGGGCCAGATCGCGTGCCGTGGTCTGGCCGTTGAGCTCGTTGCCGGCGACATGGCCTTTCTCGATCCGCATCGCGCCGAGCGCCTCGGTGCCATAGGGCGTGATGCCGTGCTCGGCGCCCGCCGCCATCAGCGCCTGCATCATCGCCTCGCCATGGTCGGCCGGGACGGCGAGCTCATAGGAGAGCTCGCCCGAGAAGGAGATGCGGAAGAGCCGGGCGGGGATGCCGCCGCCAACCGTGACGGCGCGCGCTGCGAGATAGGGGAAGGCCTCGTTCGAGAGATCGTGCTGGGCGTCGACGACGCCGCGCAGCACCGCGCGCGCCTTCGGTCCGGCGATGGCGGCCTGCGCCCATTGCTCGGAGACCGAGACCATGCGGATGTCGAGATCGGGCCACAGCACCTGATGGCAGAATTCGAGATGCTGCATCACCTTGCCTGCATTGGCCGTGGTGGTGGTCATCAGGAAATGCGTCTCGTCGAGCCGCGAGGTGGTGCCGTCATCCATGACGAAGCCATCCTCGCGCAGCATCAGCCCATAGCGGGCCTTGCCGACGGGCAGCGCCTTCCAGCCATTGATATAGACCCGCTCGAGGAACTCGGCGGCGTCGACGCCCTGGATGTCGATCTTGCCGAGCGTCGAGACATCGCAGATCCCGACGCCGCCACGCACGGCGAGCACCTCGCGGTTGACGGTCGTCAGCCAGTGATCCTCGCCGGGCTTCGGATAATACTGGGCCCGCATCCAGGCGCCGCTTTCGACGAAGACTGCGCCCTGCTCCTGCGACCAGCGATGCGTGGGGCTGAGCCGGATCGGCCGGAAATCCTTGCCGCGATGATGGCCGGCCAGCGCGCCGATCGCCACCGGCGTATAGGGCGGGCGGAAGATCGTCGTGCCGGTCTGCGGGATCGTCTTAGCCGTCTGCTCGGCCATGATGGCGAGACCGCTGATGTTGGAGGTCTTGCCCTGGTCGGTCGCCATGCCGAGCGTGGTGTAGCGCTTGAGATGCTCGACAGGCTTGAACCCCTCGCGCGCCGCAAGCTCGACATCGCTGTCGGTGACGTCGTTCTGGAAATCGACGAAGGCCTTCCCCTTGCCGCCCTTGACCCGCCAGACGGGCGAGACCGCGACGGCCTCCGCGTCTGTCTTCGGGACGGGCGGCAGCGCCTTTGCCGTGAAGCCGCAATCGGCTGCGGCCTCGGCGCCGAGCCGCGCGCCGTCTTCCAGCGCCTGCGCCAGGCTGAAGCGCCCGGCGGCGGTTCCGGCGACGGCGAGGCCGGCGGGCAGCGTGCCCGGCACGAAGGCCTGGATCGCCTCGTCCCAGACCGGTCGGGTGTTCTGATGCGAGGTCAGGTGCAGCGTCGGGTTCCAACCATTCGAGACGGCGAGCAGGTCGCAGGCGATGCCAGTCTCCTGTCCCGACGCTTCGCGGATCGTCACCTGGCTCAGCGCCTTGCCGCCCGAGGCGCGGCTGACGGTGCCGGTGAAGACGCGCGCACCGATCGTCTTGGCGAGCGCGACGAGCGCCGCATCGAGCTGCGGGCGCGGATCGACGATCGCCGCGACCCTGGCGCCCACGGCGGCGAGGTCACGCGCCGTCGACCAGCCGTCGTCGCCGGTGGTGAACACCACGGCCTCGCGCCCGGGCAGGACGGCGTAGCGGTTGAGATAGCTGCGCACCGCGCCGGCCAGCATCACGCCGGGCGTGTCATTGCCGGCGAAGACGACCGGCCGCTCGATCGCGCCCGCTGCCAGCACGGCGCGCTTCGCATGGATGCGCCAGGCCCTCTGGCGCGGCTGATGCGCGGGCGGCACGGGCAAATGGTCGGCGACGCGCTCGACCACGCCATAGATGCCGTGGTCGTAGACGCCATAGACCGTGCTGCGCGGCATGATCCGCACCTCGGGCAGGCTCTTGAGCTCGGCGAGCGCCTCAGTCACCCATTCCGAACCGGCGTCCGCATCGATTTCGCGCCTGTCGGCGATCAGGCGTCCGCCCAGCCTGAAATCCTCGTCGCAGAGGATGACGCGGGCGCCGCTGCGTCCCGCCGCCAATGCGGCCGAGAGGCCCGCCGGCCCGCCGCCGATGACGAGCACGTCGCAGAAGGCGAAGGCCTTCTCGTAATGGTCCGGATCCTCGGCCATCGCGGCCCGGCCGAGTCCCGCCGCGCGGCGGATCAGGGGCTCGTAGAGCTTCTCCCAGAAGCTCGCCGGCCACATGAAGGTCTTGTAGTAGAAGCCGGCGGTCAGGGCCGGGGCGAGCAGCGAGTTGATCGACAGGATGTCGAAGGCGAGCGAGGGCCAGCGGTTCTGGCTCGCGGCTTCCAGCCCGTCATAGAGCTCGGCGACTGTCGCCCGCGTGTTCGGCTCGCGCCGTGCGCCGGAGCGCAGCTCGACCAGCGCATTGGGCTCCTCCGGCCCGGCCGAGAGGATGCCGCGCGGACGATGGTATTTGAACGAGCGGCCGACGAGGCGCACGCCATTGGCGAGCAGCGCCGAGGCCAGCGTGTCGCCGGCGAAGCCCTGATAGCTCCTGCCGTCGAAGCGGAAGCCCTGCGGCTGGCTGCGGTCGATCAGGCCGCCATCGCCGCGGCGGAAAAGCTGCTCGGCGCTCATGCCGCGTCTCCCTTGGCGAGCGTCTTGGCCGGCTCGACCGCCTCGATGGCATGGCTCCTTGTGTCGCGGGTCACGACCAGCCAGGCATGGCAGCCGGCGCCGTGATACCAGAGCTCGCGATGTCGCCCGGCCGGGTTGTCGCGCTGATAGACATAGTCGTGCATCGCCGCTTCCGTCGTTGCCATGCCGTCGGGTCGCTTCGGATCGGCGGCGCCAAGATACGTGAATTCCTGGACGTCGCGGGCGCCGCAATGAGGGCAGGTGATGCGCATGGGGAAGGTATCCTGAGCCGGCTCAGTGCAGGTTCGGCTGGGCGCCGGCGCCCTTTTCGTCGATGACGCGGCCGGTCGCGAAACGGTCGAGCCTGAAGGCTGTCGCGACCGCGTGCGGCTCGTCGCGGGCGATCAGATGCGCGAAGCACCAGCCCGAGGCCGGCGTCGCCTTGAAGCCGCCATAGCACCAGCCGGCATTGAGATAGAGGCCCTGGACCGGCGTGTGGTCGATGATCGGCGAGCCGTCCATCGACATGTCCATGATGCCGCCCCAGTGGCGCAGCATGCGGATGCGGCCGAGCCCCGGCCAGAGCGCCATCGCCGATTCCATCACGTCCTCGATCACCGGCAGGTTGCCGCGCTGGGCGTAGGAATTGTAGCCGTCGATATCGCCGCCGAAGACGAGCCCGCCCTTGTCCGACTGGCTGATGTAGAAATGCCCGGCGCCATAGGTGACCACGTTGTCGATCAGCGGCTTGACGCCTTCGGAGACGAAGGCCTGCAGCACATGGCTCTCGATCGGCAGCCGCATCCCGGCCATCGCCGCCAGCCGCGAGGAATTGCCGGCGACGGCCAGCGCGACCTTCTTCGCCCTGATCGCGCCGCGCGTCGTCTGCACGCCGGTGATGCGGCCATCCGTGATGTCGAGCCCGGTGACCTCGCAGTTCTGGACGATGTCGACGCCGCGCTGGTCGGCGGCGCGGGCATAGCCCCAGGCCACGGCGTCATGCCGCACCGAACCGCCGCGCTTCTGCAGGAGCCCGCCCTGGATTGGGAAGCGGCCATCCTCGTAGTTCAGGAACGGCACCATGGCGCGGACCTGTTCGCGGTCGATGAGCTCCGCATCGACGCCGGCCAGCCGCATGGCGTTGCCGCGCCTGGCGAAAGCGTCGCGCTGGGGGTCCGAATGGAAAAGGTTCAGCACGCCGCGCTGGCTGACCATCGCATTGTAATTGATGTCCTGCTCCAGCCCCTCCCAGAGCTTGAGGGAGTGCTCGTAGAACGGCGTGTTGCCGGGCAGGAGGTAGTTCGAGCGGATGATCGTGGTGTTCCGCCCGACATTGCCCGAGCCGATATAGCCCTTCTCGATCACCGCGACATTGGTGATGCCGTGCTGGCTCGCGAGGTAATAGGCCGTGGCCAGCCCGTGGCCGCCGCCGCCGATGACCAGCACGTCGTATTCGCCTTTCGGCGCGGCGTCGCGCCAGGCCGGAGTCCAGCCGAGATGGCCTTTCAGCGTCTGGGCGGCGAGGGAGAAGATCGAATAGCGCATCGGATACCCGGAGGTCTGTACCAGAAGGTCTTGGCCGGACAGGATTTGGCGCCGGGCTTGTCATCGTGAGATTGCCGAACATAGTCTGACGGACATGACCATCAGCGACGCGAGTTTGACTGTGAGCGACGGAGGCAGCGAAGCCGCGCCGACTCATGTCGGCTTCCTGCTCATCCCCGATTTCGCGCTGCTCGCCTATGCCTCGGCGATCGAGCCGCTGCGTGCTGCGAACCGGCTCTCCGGCCGCAATCTCTATCGCTGGAGCCATGTCTCGATCGACGGAGCCCCGGCGCCGGCCTCGAACGGTGTCGACATCCGGGCCGATTTCGGCGTCGGCGAAGAGGCGCGGCTCGACTATCTTCTCGTCTGCGCCGGCGGCAATCCCGCCGCCTTCCAGCATCCGGCGACCTTCGCCTGGCTCAGGCAGCTGGCCCGGCGTGGAGTGAAGCTCGGCGGCGTCTCGGGCGGGCCCTATATCCTGGCCCGGGCGAACGTGCTCGGCGGCTATCGCTTCACCATCCATTGGGAGCATGCGCCGGCCTTCATCGAGGACTATCCGGACCTCGACCTGCGCCGCTCGCTCTACGAGATCGATCGCGACCGGCTGACCTCCAGCGGCGGCACCGCCCCGCTCGACATGATGCACGCCATCATCGCCCGCGAGCATGGCAGCGAGCTCGCGCTCGCGGTCAGCGAATGGTTCCTGCAAACCCATGTCCGGGAAGGCGAGGGGCCCCAGCGCATGCCCTTGCGTGAACGCCTCGGCGTCAGCCATGCGCCGCTGCTGCGCGTCGTCGGGCGGATGGAGCAGAACCTGGAGGCACCCCTGTCGCGCTCCGAGCTCGCCCGCACCGCCGGCGTCTCGCTGCGCCAGCTCGAGCGGCTGTTCCGGCTGCATCTCGGCCGCTCGCTCGGCGAGCACTATCTCGGCCTGCGGCTGGAGCGCGCCCGCGACCTGCTGCGCCAGACCAGCCTCTCGGTGCTGGAGATCGCGCTGGCCTGCGGCTTTTCGAGCGCGAGCCATTTTTCACGCGCCTATCGCGCCCGTTTCAGCCATCCGCCGCGTGCCGAGCGCGTCTCGTCCCGCATGCCGGTTTGGCGCTGAGGGTCAAGCAAACGTCGTTCTGCGACAAATCTTCCGCGGCATAGGCCGGAACTTTAGGTCCCAACGAATAACGGGGACCGGATGCCATGAAACGTACCATCACGCTCGCGCTCGCCTGCGCCGCCATGTTCGCCGCCTTGCCGGCGCTCGCCCAGGACTCGCTCGCCAAGATCAAGCAGAAGGGCGTCCTCACCGTCGGCGTCAAGAACGACTACAAGCCCTGGGGCTTCCTGGAGCCGTCCGGCAAGATCGTCGGGCTCGAGATCGACCTCGCCCAGGCGGTCGCCGACAAGATCGGCGTCAAGCTCGAGATGCTCCCGGTGATCGCGGCCAACCGCATGGAGTTCCTCAAGCAGGGCCGCATCGACATGGTGCTGGCGACGATGGGCGACACGCCCGACCGCCGCAAGGTCGTCGGCATGGTCGAGCCCAACTACTATGCCGGCGCCACCAATGTGCTGGCGCCCAAGAGCGCCAACCTGAAGAAATGGGAGGACCTGAAGGGCCGCAAGGTCTGCGGCGTCCAGGGCGCCTATTACAACCGCCGCGTCACGCAGATGTATGCGCCCGAGCTCGTCGTCTTCCCCTCGGTGCCGGACGGGCTCAACGCCTTGCAGGGCAATAACTGCGTCGCCTTCCTGTTCGACGACACGCTGATCGTCTCGACGCTCGCCGGTGGCGACGCGAAATGGGCGAATTACGAGATGCCGCTGGTCTCCGAGGATCCGCAGCTCTGGGCCATCGGCATCCGGCTCGAGGACATGGACGCCCCCTTCGGCAAGCTCCTCAAGGAGATGTCGGTCGACTGGCACAAGAGCGGCAAGCTGCTCGAGCTCGAGACCAAATGGGGCATCAAGCAGAGCCCCTACCTGATCGAGACCAACAAGAAGCTGAAGGCGGCGTCGTAACGTGTCGTTTGCGGTCAACAGCCGTAGCTGATGCCGGATCTTCCACGTCATCCCGGGCTTGACCCGGGATCCATCGTAAAGCGCGATGCTCTACGATGGATCCCGGATCTCCGCTACGCTTCGTCCGGGATGACGGTGCGCCTTCGCTTGACCCGGCGCGACAGCGGGAACGTAATTCTTTGATCGCCTCCTTCTTCCAGTGGCTGAACGACGCGCACGGGCTGAATTTTTCGGTCTTCTACGACGCGTTCGACCGCTCGCGCTTCCTGACCGGGCTGTGGACGACGATCTATATCTGTATCGTCTCGATCCTCGCCTCATTGGCGCTCGGCCTCCTCGGCGTCTGGCTCGCCGGCAGCAATTCGCGCATCGGGCGGCTCGTCGTGCGCGCTTACGTGCAGTTCTTCCGCAATACGCCGCCGCTGGTGCAGCTTTCCTTCTTCTATTTCGCCGTGGCGAGCCTGCTGCCGACCGTGAGTGACGGTTTCGGTGGCCAGTCTCCGCTGGTTTCCGGCACCGGCTGGGCGATCATCGCCTTCTCGCTCTTCGCCGGCGCCTTCAATGTCGAGATTTTTCGGGCCGGGATCGAGGCGGTGCCGGAGACGACGATCGAGGCGGCGGAATCGCTCGGCTACACCCGCCTGCAGCTCTATCTCCATGTCGTGCTGCCGCTAGCCTTCCGCATCTGCCTGCCGGCGCTGAACAACAACCTGATCAACCTGGTGAAGACCACGACGCTCGCCTACGCCATCGGCGTGCCGGAGCTGCTCTATGCCGCCTCGCAGATCTGGTCGGAAATGTTCAATGTCCGCGAGATGATGAACGTCCTGCTCGTCACCTATGTCGCGCTGGTCGCCGTGCTGGTCTGGATCATGGGGCGTTGGGAGCGGGCGATGCGCATCCCGGGATACTCGACATGAGGATGGGCGCGACCGACCTGCCGGTGCTCAAGCCCTTCCGGGGACCAGTGCCGATCGCCCCCTCGGGCCTTGCCGCGCCGGCCCTGCTCGGCGGCGGCACGCTCGCCGCCTTCGCCATCCTCTTTTGCGCCTCGCTGGCGCTGGCCCAGGTGGCGGCGCGTCCTGCGACCGAGGGCGCGATGACCGTGCTGCTGCGCTGGGCGCCGCTGATCTTCGAGGGCTTCCTGTTCAACATCCTGATCAGCTTCCTCTCGATGGCGCTCGGCACCTTCGTCGGCGTGCTGATCGGCATCGCGCAGGTCTCGCTTTTCGCGCCGCTGCGCAAGGCCGCCTGGGGCCTGACCCAGTTCTTCCGCAACGCGCCCTGGCTGGTGCTGCTGTTCTACGCGATGTTCCTGCTGCCCTTCGAGTTCCGGCTCTTCGGCCTGACCATCGCCTTCCCGGCCTGGGTCAAGGCGATCATCGGGCTGGCGCTGCCGGTCGCGGCCAATGTCTCCGAGATCGTGCGTGGCGGCATCAGGTCGATCCCCTCCGGCCAATGGGAATCGGCCGAGGCGCTCGCCTTCACGCGCAGGCAGACGATGTGGATGATCATCCTGCCGCAGGCCTTCAAGCGGATGATCCCGCCCTGGATGAACCTCTATGCGATCCTGACCATGGCGACGACGCTGATCTCGGTCGTCGGCATCCAGGACGGGCTGACCATCACCCGCGCGGCGCTCGTCGCGGAGAGCCGGCCCGAGCTGATGATCCCGATGTATCTGCTCCTGCTCCTGATGTTCTTCGCCTATTGCTACCCGATCGCGCGGGCGACCCTGGCGCTCGAGCGCCGCTTCAACGTGAAGGGCTGACCATGGCGGGCAAACATCAGCTCGGCGAGCCGGTCGTCGTGGTCGAGGGCGTGGAAAAATCCTTCGGCGCGCTCAAGGTGCTCAAGGATGTCGGCCTGACCGTCCGACGCGGCGAGACGGTCTGCATCATCGGGCCGTCGGGCTCCGGTAAATCGACGCTGCTGCGCTGCATCAACGCGCTCGTGCCGATCAGCAAGGGCTCGATCAAGGTCGCCGGCCGCGAGGTCAACGATCCCGCGCTCGACAAGCTGGCGTTGCGCCGCGACGTCGGCATCGTCTTCCAGCAATACAACCTGTTCCCGCACAAGAGCGCGCTGCAGAACGTGATGATGGCGCCGGTCCATGTGTTGAAGGAGGACAAGGCGGCGGTCGAGGAGCGTGCCCGCAGGCTGCTCGCCAAGGTCGGGCTCTCGGACAAGCTCGCGACCTATCCGGGCGAGCTTTCGGGCGGCCAGCAGCAGCGCGTCGCCATTGCCCGTTCGCTCGCCATGAATCCCAAGGTGATGCTGTTCGACGAGGTCACGGCCGCTCTCGATCCCGAGACCAAGAAGGAGGTGCTCGTCACCATCCAGGACCTCGCCGGCGAGGGCATGACCTGCATCCTCGTCACCCATGAGATGGGCTTCGCTCGCGAGGTCGCCGACCATGTCTATTTCACCGATGGCGGGCTGATCGTCGAGCATGGCGCGCCGGCCGAGCTCTTCGGCGATCCGCGCGAGGCGCGAACAAGGGCCTTTCTCGACAAGGTGCTCTGAGGATGGCGGCCGGTGGGTGTCGCATTCGGGCCAACGCCTGTCGCAAATCGCTGGCCTGCCTGGCGGCCGGCGCGGAACAATAGCCGCCATCGACTTCACGAGACGCGCCATGTCCTCCGCTCATCCGCATGACCCCAAATCCGTCGCCGGCAAGGACCTTCGGGTCGAGGAGCGCACCCAGCTTCTGGTCGTCGGGGCAGGGCATGCCGGCCTGACGGCGGCGATCGAGGCTGCGGAACGCGGGCTCTCGGTGGTGCTGGTCGACGAGAACCCGGTTCCCTTCAGGACGATGGGCGACGACGTGCCGCTGCATTACGGGCAGGGCATGGCCGGCGAGGCGCGCAACCGCAACGCCATGATGGAGGCGCTCGTTGCCTCCGAGCCGCTGATCGAGGCCGCCTTCGAGGCCGGCGTCGATCTGCGCCTCGGCACCGCCTGCTGGGGTCTTTACGGCAACGGCCCGGGCGTCGCCTGGCTGCCCGGCACCGTCGCCGGCCTCGTCGATGACGAGCGCTCCTGGCTGATCGGCGCTGAGCATGTCGTCGTCGCCGCGGGCCGGCGTGACATGGGGCTGGCCTTCCCCGGCTGGGAGAAGCCCGGCGTGATGGGCGCTACGGCGGCCGCTTCGCTCGCCACCCGCTATGGCGCGCTCGCGCCACGCCGGGTCGTGCTGCTCGGCACCTCGGCCGAGGCGCTGAACGCGGCGCTCGCGCTGCGCGAGGCCGGGGTCGAGCTCGCCGCGATCATCGAGCAGGCGGCCGAGCCGCTCGGGCCGGCCGAGCTCGTCGCGGAGCTGCGTGCTGGCGGGACGGAAATCCTGACCGCGCATGTCGTGCGCGAGGCGGCGGGGCGCGACGGCGTCGAGGCCGCTCTGGTCAGCGCGGTCGATGCCGAGGGCCGTGCTACCGGCGAGGAACGCCGCATCGCCTGCGACGGCATCGTGCTCGCGGTAGGCGCGACGCCGGTGATCGATCTTCTCGATGCGCTCGGCTGCAAGATCGCCTTCCAGCCCGAGCGCGGCGGCTATGCGCCGGTGCTCGATGCCGACCAGCGCAGCTCGCGGCCTGACATCTATGCGATCGGCGATTGCGCGGGCCTCTGGCCGGCGAAGGCCCGGGACCGCGCGCTTTCCGAGCGCGAGGCCGCGCGCGCCGTTGCCGCCATCGCCGCCGGGCTCGGCCTTGCCGATGGTGGCGCTATTCCCGCTGCGGTCGTTCCCGACGCCGCGGCTCATGATCTCAGCGCCTATCGCCTCGCCTGGGTGCGTGCCAGCGTCGTCGAGGCGCGCGGCGAGATGCATGTCTGCCAATGCGAGGAGGTCACGGCGCGCGAGATCCTCGAGGTCCGTCCGCCGCGCTATCTCGACTGGCGGGACGAGCGCCGCAACGATCGCTCGCTCTCGGCCCTGCTCGGCGAGGATCCGCCCAATCCGGACCAGATCAAGCGCCTGACGCGTGCCGGCATGGGCCCGTGCCAGGGCAGGCGCTGCCGCGAGCAGGTCGCCGCGCTGCTGGCGCTCGGCGGCGCCGTACCGCTCTCGGCGATCCCGCTGGCGAGCTACCGCGCCCCCGTCCGGCCGCTGCCGCTTTCGGTCGCCGGACAGCTTCCCGAGGCGCCCGAGCAGGCCGAGCATTGGGACACCTGGTTCGGCATGCATGCGCAATGGCGCCCGTTCTGGGATGTGCCGGAGCTCTATACCGTGGCGTCCAACGACGCGACCGGTCCCGTGGCGAGCGAGTGAGCGAGGCGGCGATGGAACAGGTCAGGGGAGCAGCGGTCGTCATCGTCGGGGGCGGCGTCACCGGCCTCAGCGCCGGCTGGTGGCTGGCGCGCGACGGCGTCGACGTCCTCGTCATCGAGAAGGGGATGATCGGCTGGGAGGCCTCCGGCCGCAATGGCGGCGGCTGCTCGCATCATCATTCGCCGCTCTTCCTAGAGGAGCAGCGGCTCTGGCCGCAAATGGACGCGCTGCTCGGCTATCCGACCGAGTTCGCGCCGAGCCGCATCCGACTCGCCTCCAGCGAGCACCAGATGGGGCTTTATGCCCGCGCCCTGCGCAATGCCGAGCGCCAGGGCTTCAAATCCGAAATCCTCGATCCGAAGCAGATCAAGGAGCTCGTTCCACTCGCCGGCGACACCATGATCGGCGGCTTCTTCTATCATTTCGGCGGCCACGCCAATCCGCATCGCACCTTGCAGGGCTATGCCTGGGCGCTGCAGGACCATGGCGGGCGGGTCATGCAGCATTGCGCCGTCACCGGCTTCCGCATGGCGGGCGGCAAGGTGACGGGCGTCGAGACCGATCGCGGGCTCATCGCCTGCGACCAGCTCGTCATCGCCGCCGGCCCGCAGACTGGGCGTCTCTCGGCGCTGCTCGGCCATGAAGTGCCGATGGCTTCGGCCCGCGCCGAGATGATCGTCACCGAGCCGCTGCCGCTGATGCCCTATGGCGGGGTCGACGGCAACGGCCTCTATGGCCGCCAGACCCTGCGCGGCAATCTCGCCTATGGCGGCGGCCCGCATGAATGGCTCGATATCCTCGACAATTCCGCGCCGGCCAAGCCCGCGACGCCGCTGATGGGCCATATCGGGCGCCGGCTGGCCGAGCTGCTGCCCAAGGCGGCGCATGCCCGCATCATCCGCTCCTGGGCCGGCGTGATCGAGAACACGCCGGACGGCAGGCCGGTGATCGATAAGCTCACCTCGCCGGACAATGTCGTTGTCGCGACGCTGTCCAGCGTCGGCTTCGGTCTCTCGCCGGCGAGCGGACACGCCATTCGCGACCTCGTCGTCGACGGCGCCTGCTCCTTCGCCGACATCTCCTCCTTCAGGCTCGCCCGCTTCGCCAAGCTCGAGCCGAACTGGCGCGAGCTGCAGGGCTGGCAGGCGCTCGCGGCGCAGGAGGCGCTGGCGGCGTGACCTTGCGTCATTGCGAGCGCAGCGAAGCAATCCAGCCCCACGCGCTCTGCCCCTGGGTTGCTTCGTCGCTACGCTCCTCGCAATGACGAGTCAGAGCGGACTCAGGAGGCGATCGTCACATCCGAGCGCGGTCGCGACGAGCAGGCGAGGATATAGCCCTGCGCCTCCTCCTCTGGCGAAATCCCGCCCTCGTGCCGCATCGCGACCTCGCCTTCGACCAGGCTGACGCGGCAGGTGCCGCACATGCCGGACGCGCAGCCGCAGGGGATCACCACGGTCTGGCGCGTCGCGGCCTGCAGCAGGGTCTCGTCGGCCCGGGCGGAGAAGGACTTGCCATCGAAGCGGATGTTGAACCCGGCTTCGGGCGCATTGTCCGGCACCGGCAAGGGGGCAGCCGGCGCAACCGCGCCGAAATGCTCGACATGGAATAGCGCGCGCCGGCCACCCTCGGCGGCATGGATCAGCCGGGCCTCGTCCATGAAGCCGGCCGGCCCGCAGCAGAACACTTCGCGCCGTGCGAAATCCGGGACCGCCACGGAAAGCAGTCGCCGGTTGAGCCTGCCCGAAAAGCCGAACCAGCCCGGCTCCGGCCGGCTCGCCAGCATCGCGACCTTCAGATTCGGCATGCGCTCCTGCAGTTCCGCCAGCTCTGCGCCGAACAGCATGTCGGCGGGCGTGCGCGCCGCATGCAGCCAGGCGATGTCGGCTTGCGGTGCGCTGCCGGCGAGGTAGCGCAGCATCGCCATCAGAGGGCTGGCGCCCGAGCCGGCCGAGACCAGCGCCAGATGGTCGCCATTGCGCCCGGCGATGACGAAGCGTCCGCGCGGCGCGCGCGCCTCGACCCGGTCCCCGACCGCCAGCCGCTCATGCATGAACCGCGTCGCGCGGCCATGGGCATGCGCCTTGATCGTCATCGCCACGGTGTCGTCATCGCCTGGCGCCGAGGCGAGCGAGAAGGTGCGATGGACGATCTCGCCGTCGAGCGACAGTTTCAACGTCATCGACTGGCCCGCCTGATAGGCGAGCGCGCCGGTCTCGGGCCGGAACACGAAGGTCTTGATGTCCTGGGTCTCGGAGCGGATCTCGACCAGGCGGAGCATCAGCATTGCCGCCTGGTCCTTGGCGTCCGGCGGCTCCAGCGTCCCGGTCTCGCTCATTCCGCTGCGAGCCTCATCGGCGAGGGCGTTCCGGCGAAGCTCTGCATTTTGCCGGCATACCAGTTGGTGAAATGCGTCAGCATGAATTCGGACGGCGAATAGGGGCCGGGCTGGTAGGCCATCGAGCGGATGCCGATATGGTTCACCGCCGCGAGCTCGGCGTCCTGGGCGTCGGTCGCGGTCCAGACCTCGGTCAAGCGCTTGATGTCGTAGTCGATGCCCTCGACCGCATCCTCATGCACCAGCCAGGTCGTACGCAGCGCCGTCCGGCCCGCCGAAAGCGGCAGCACGCGGAAATGGATGATGTGGTCGGCGAGGAAATGGTTCCAGTTGTTCGGCGCGCGGAACATCCGCACCGAGCCGAGATCGGGATCGGTGAAATCGCCGAGCAGCTTGTTGCAGGCCGAGCCGCCATCCATGGTGAAGGACAGCGCGCCCTCGTGGAAGGGCAGGCGGATGCAGCGGAACTCGTTGCCGCCGTCGGCCGGTTGGTGCGGCAGGCCGAGCCCGTCCCATTTCGCCGTCTTGCGCGCGATCAGCTCCTGGAACTGCGCCGGGCCGAGCGGGTCGTCCGGCAGCGCGAACTCGACCAGCGAGACCAGCAGCTCGGGATGGTTCGCGGCGCAATGGTAGCATTCGCGGTTGTTCTCGATGACGAGCTTCCAGTTCGCCTCCTCGATGATCGTCTTCTCGAAGGCGACCTTGGTGCGGTCGGGCATATGCGGCGCGATATAAGGCGTCACCGCCTGCCGGAAGCGGGAGATGTCCGGCGGCGTCTCGGCGAGGCAGAGATAGACCATGCCGCAGATCACCTCGACATGGGCCGGTTTCAGCCCGTAGCCGCTCCGGTCGAAACCGGCGGGCATCTGGCGGGCGTTGAGCAGGCTGCCGTCGAGCTCGTAGACCCATTGGTGATAGGGGCAGACCAGCCGCGTCGCCCGGCCCTTCGCCTTGGCGCAGATGCGCGAGCCGCGATGCCGGCAGGAATTGTGGAAGGCGCGGATGCCGCCGTCGCGGTCGCGCAGGATCACGACCGGGTTGGTGCCGATCTCCAGCGTGACATAGTCGCCCGGCTTCGGGATCTCGCAGGCGCTGCAGGCGAAGAGCCATTCCGTCTCGAACACGGCCTTGATGTCGGCCTCGTGCATCGCCTCGTCGACATAGAAGGCCTGCGGCAGGCTGAAGCCTTCACGGCGCTCGGCGAGCAGGCGGCGGATATGGTCGCGGTCGATCATGGGCGGATCTCGAAAGCGATGGGTCCGCCATGATGCGACGGCGCGTCCGCGCGCGGCCGGAACATTCCGACCTGGCCCACGAGCTTTGCGACAGGCCGCCGTCGTTTTCATTGTAACAATGTCGGAAAGCCGCTTTTCTGCGCGGCGCGCCCGCAGCATCATCACGATGTGGCCAGGGATGGGAACGGCAGTGACCACAGAGCGACCGGCGGGTACTCGCATCGTCACCCTTCTGCTCGTCGAAGGTTTTTCGATGATGAGCGTCGCCTCGGCGATCGAGCCGCTGCGCTCGCTCAACCGGCTGATCGACCGCGAGGCCTGGCGCTGGCGCCTGGCGAGCCTGGACGGGCGGGTGCTGGCTGCCTCGAACGGCATCCCGCTGCCGACCGAGAGCGTCGAGACCGCGCTTGCCGGCACGGACTATCTGTTCGTTTGCGGCGGCCTGCGCATCCAGTCGGTCGACGAGCGCCGCTATCTCTCGGTCCTGCGCAAGGCCGCGCGCGCCGGCGTTGCGGTCGGCTCGCTCTCGACCGGCACCTATCTGCTGGCGCGCGCCGGGCTGCTCGACGGCTATCGCTGCACCATTCATTGGGAGAACCGCCCGGCCTTCCAGGAGGAGTTCCCCGATCTCGTCTGCACCGACAAGGTCTACGAGATCGATCGCGACCGGCTGACCTGCTCGGGCGGCACGGCGGCGATGGACCTGATGCTGCATCTGATCATCGAGCGCCATGGCGGCGATCTGGCGCGGCGCGTTGCCAACCAGTTCCATCACGAGCGCATCCGCGACGAGCGCGACAACCAGAGCGGCGGCCGCCAGGAGCGCCTCGCCAACCTGCCGCCGCCGGTGCGCGCCGCCATCCGGCTGATGCAGCGCCATGTCGAGGACACGCTCTCGATCGCCCAGATCGCCGAGCGCACCGGCATGAGCGCGCGCCAGATCGAGCGACTGTTCCTGCGCTATCTCGAGATGAGCCCGGCACGCTATTATCTCTCGCTGCGCATCGACCGGGCCCGCGAGCTCCTGCTCTATTCCGACCGGCCCATCCTCGAGGTCGCGATCGCGGCCGGCTTTACCTCGACCTCGCATTTCGCCCATTGGTTCAAGCGCTTGCAGGGAGTCAGGCCGTCGCAGCTGCGCGGCCGCACGGGAGGAGAGGTGGAGCGCGGCGACGGCGGTCGCGAGGCGGCGCCCGGCTGACCGGCGGCGCGACGCTTCGGAAGCTGCGGGAACGCATCCCGGCCCCTTGGGTTACCGACTGAGGAGGAGCAGCGATGGCGACGGCGCAGAAGCGGGCAGAGATCTATCGGATGGTCATGCCCGAGCATGTCTGTCCTTACGGGCTCAAATCCGTCGACCTGCTGAAGCGCCAGGGCTACGCGGTCGAGGACCACTGGCTGAAAACTCGCGCCGAGACCGACGCGTTCAAGGCCGAGCACGGCGTCAAGACGACGCCGCAGACCTTCATCGACGGAAAACGCATCGGCGGCCATGACGACCTGCGGCGCTTCTTCGGCAAACCCGTCAGGGATCCCGACGCGGTCAGCTACGAGCCGGTGATCGTCGTCTTCACTGTGGCGGCCCTGATGGCGATGGCGGCGAGCTGGGCGACGCTCGGCTCGGTCTTCACGCTGCGCGCGGCGGAATGGTTCATCGCCTTCAGTATGTGCATCCTGGCGCTGCTGAAGCTGCAGGATATCGAGGCCTTCTCGACCATGTTCCTGAATTACGACCTGCTGGCGCGCCGCTACGTGCCCTATTCCTATGTCTACCCTTACGCCGAGCTCTTCGCCGGGGTGCTGATGGTCGCGGGTGCCCTGATGTGGCTTTCGATCCCGGTCGCCGCCTTTATCGGCCTCGTCGGCGCCGCCTCGGTGTTCAAGGCGGTCTATATCGACCGCCGCGAGCTCAAATGCGCCTGCGTCGGCGGCAGCAGCAAGGTCCCGCTCGGCTTCGTCTCGCTGACCGAGAACCTGATGATGATTGCGATGGCGCTCTGGATGGCGGTCAGGATGGCCTAGCGAGCGGTTGGCCGATCATCTCGGCGCACCCGGCGGCAAGCGGTCCATGCGGGCGTCGGTTCTGCGACATTCCATGTCGCTTCCTCGGCCCGAGCTTGGAACGGTTCTGATCGACACTTCCTCCCGACAAGGCGGATAACCGTCGCAAGGGGAGCGCAGTGGAGACCATCGCCTTCATCATGGCGAATCTTCCGGTGATCGGGCAGCGCATGCTCGAGCATGTCTCCCTCGTCGGCGTCTCGGTCGGCATCGCGATCCTGACCGGCGTCCCGCTCGGCATCCTGATCACCCAGAGCCGCACCGCCGCCGACCGCGTGCTCTATGTCGCGGCCGTGATCATGACGATTCCCTCGATCGCGCTTTTCGGCATCCTGATCCCGATCCTGTCGCTGGTCGGCCACGGCATCGGCTACCTGCCGGCGGTGATCGCGCTGATCCTCTATGCCCAGCTGCCGATCATCCGGAACACCTATACCGCGATCATGAATGTCGATCCCGCGCTGCGCGAGGCGGCGAAGGGCATGGGCATGACGACGCTGGAGCGGTTGCGCCGGGTCGAGCTGCCGCTGGCGCTGCCGGTGATCATCAACGGCGTGCGCAGCGCCGTCGTCCTCAACATCGCGATCGGCGCGATCGCCACCTATATCGGCGCCGGCGGGCTCGGCACCTTCATCTCGCGCGGCATCTCGCAGACCGACATTCGCCAGCTCCTGACCGGCGCGCTCGCCGTCAGCCTGCTCGCGATCATCGCCGACTACGCCCTCATCGCCGCCCAGCGGTTCCTGACCTCTCCCGGATTGAGGCTGAGATGATCCGTCTCGACCAGGTCTCCAAGCATTTCGGCACGATGGTCGCGGTCGACCGCATCGACATGGAGGTGCCGGAGGGCGCCGTCTGCGTGCTGCTTGGCCCTTCGGGCTGCGGCAAGACCACGACGATGAAGATGATCAACCGGCTGATCCCGCCGACCTCCGGCAAGATATTCGTCGACGGCCGCGACACCGCCTCTGTCGATGCGGTCACGCTGCGTCGCTCGATCGGCTATGTCATCCAGCAGATCGGCCTGTTTCCCAACATGACGGTCGAGGACAATATCTGCGTCGTGCCGGACCTGCTCGGCTGGCCGCGCACCAAATCGCGCAAGCGCGCCGCCGAACTGCTCGAGATGGTCAATCTCGACCCCGGCGTGTTCCTGAAGCGCTATCCCAAGGAGCTCTCCGGCGGTCAGCAGCAGCGCGTCGGCGTGGTCCGCGCGCTCGCGGCCGACCCGCCGGTGCTGCTGATGGACGAGCCCTTCGGCGCGATCGACCCGATCAACCGTGAGGTCATCCAGGACGAGTTCATGAAGCTCCAGGCGGAGCTCAAGAAAACCATTGTCTTCGTCAGCCACGATATCGACGAGGCGGTGAAGATGGCGAGCCGCATCGCGATTTTCCGCGATGGCAAGCTGATCCAGTACGACACGCCCGACAACATCCTGGCCCATCCGATCGACGCCTTCGTCTCGGAATTCGTCGGCTCCGACCGGACGCTGAAGCGGCTGCGCCTGATCAAGGTCGCGGACGCGATGATGAGCGACCCGCCGCGGGTGCGCGCCGAGGACACGCTCGACACCGCGGTGAAGCTGATGGAGGAGCACGGCCATGTCTCGATCGTCATGGTCGGCCCGCGCGGCCGCGCCCGCGGCGTCATCCGGGCGGAGGCCGCGCGCGACCTCAAAGGGCTGGTCGGTGAGCATCAGGAACCGCTGCCGGGCATCGTCAACGTCAAGGACGACCTGCGCTCGGCCGTCTCGCAGATGTTCACCCATGGCGTGACCTGGCTCGCCTGCGTCGACGATGACGGCTTCTACAAGGGCTACATCACCCAGAAGGGCATCACCCAGGTGCTCGGCGCGACCTACAGGGACCGCTGAGATGGCGGCGACCGGCCTCCAGAGCGCGTTTCGCCTGCTGCTGCTGGCGGCGGTCTTCGCCTTCGGGGCCTATCTGCAGGCGCGCGGCCTGCTCCCCGCCATCCTCGGCCACGGCAAGGACGTGCTCTATCTCATCCGCCAGCATCTGGCGCTGGCCGCCGTCTCGGGCGCGATCGCGATCGCCGTCGGCATCCCGCTCGGCGTGCTGCTGACCCGTCCCCGCTTTGAGGGTATCGCCGATGCGGTGACGCAGGTGGTCAATCTCGGCACCACGATCCCGACGCTGGCCTTGCTCGCGATCTCGATGTCCTTCCTCGGCATCGGCTCGCCGCCGGCGATCTTCGCGCTCTTCGTGCTGACCCTGCTGCCGATCGTGCTCAACACCATCGCCGGCCTGCGCTCGGTGCCGCAGCCGCTGATCGAGGCGGCGCGCGGCATGGGCATGACGCCGCGCCAGATCCTGTTCCGCGTCGAGCTGCCCAATGCCGTCTTCGTTATCCTCGCCGGCATCCGCACTGCGCTTGCCATCAATATCGGCACGGTGCCGCTCGCCTTCCTGATCGGCGGCGGCGGGCTGGGCGAGCTGATCTTCACCGGCATCGACCTGATGGAGCCGAGCATGCTGCTGGCGGGCGCGATCCCGACCGCCCTGCTCGCCATCTTCGTCGATTTCATGATTGGCCAGATCCAGTTCTGGCTGGTTCCGAAGGGCGTCAACCCGTTGCGCTGAGCAGCGTGATTTCAACCAAGCAAAAGGGGAACAAGCATGCTGAAACGTAGCTTTCTCGCTCTCGCCGGCGCGGCGCTCGCCTTCTCGGCCCTGCCGCTCGCGGCCCAGGCCCAGACCATCGTCGTCGGCGGCAAGAACTTCACCGAGCAGCAGATCATGTCGGAGATGACGACGCAGCTGCTCAAGGCCAAGGGCTTCACCGTCGACAAGCGCGCCGGGCTCGGCACCGCGCCGCTGCGCCAGGCCCAGGAGGCCGGCCAGATCGACGTTTATTGGGAATATACCGGCACCTCGCTGATCACCTTCAACAAGGTGGCCGACAAGATGGATGCGGCCGCGACCTATGCCAAGGTCAAGGAGCTCGACGCCGCCAAGGGGCTGGTCTGGCTGAACCCCTCCAAGGCCAACAACACCTATGCGCTCGCCATGCGCAAGAAGGACGCCGAGGCGAAGGGTATCAAGTCGCTCACCGATCTCGCCGGCAAGGTGAAGGGCGGCCAGGCGCTGAAATTCGGCTGCAATGCCGAGTTCTACGCCCGGCCGGACGGCCTCAACCCATTGCAGACCACCTATGGCTTCGAGTTCGGCCGCGAGAACGTGGTGCGCATGGATACAGGCCTGGTCTACCAGGCGCTGCGCGACAGCCAGGTTGATGTCGGCCTCGTCTTCGCCACCGACGGCCGGGTGCCGGCCTTCGACTTCGTCATCCTGACCGACGACAAGGGCTATTTCCCGACCTATGCGATGACCCCGGTCATCCGCAAGGAGACGCTCGACAAGCACCCGAAGCTCGCCGAGGCCCTGAACGCGTTGTCCGCCAAGCTCGACGACGCCACCATGGCGAAGCTCAACGCCTCGGTCGACGTCGACAAGAAGAGCATCGAGGAGGTCGCGGCGGGCTTCCTCAAGACGCAGTCCCTGGTGTGATCCATGTCGCGAAACGGAGGCGCAAGGCCTCCGTTTCGTAGATCGCGAGCGACCATGTCCCGCCTCAGGCTGGGCGCAGCCCAGATCGAATGCCGTCCCGGCGATCTCTCCGCCAATCTCGCGAGCCATCTCGCGATGATCGAGTGCGCGCGCCGGGAAAGCGTCGATCTGCTCGTCTTTCCCGAGCTCTCGCTCATCGATTACCTGCCCGATCCCGATTGCGCGGCGCTCGGACTATCATCTGACGCCGCGCAGCTCGCGCTGCTGGCCGGGGCCGCCGCGCCGATGGCGGTCTCCGTGGGTTTCATCGAGCGCGGTCCCTACGGCGCGCATTTCAATGCGCAGGCGCTCCTCGTCGCAGGCGTCGTCGCGGCGGTGCATCGCAAGCTCAACCTGCCGGGCTATGGGCGATTGCGCGAGGACAAGGTCTATGCCCGGGGCGAGGCGCTCGCGCTGGCGCCGCTCGCCGGCGGCTGGCAGGCCGCGACGCTGATCTGCGCCGATAGCTGGAACCCGGCCTGGCCCTGGCTCGCCGCGCTCGCCGGCGCCAATCTCCTGATCCTGCCGACAGCCTCGGCGCGGGGAGCGGTCGGCGACGGCTTCGACAATGCGCGCGGCTGGGACGTCAACCTTGCCCATACCGCGCTGACCTATGGCCTGCCGACGGTCTTCGCCAATCATTGCGGCCGTCGCGGCGGGCTCGATTTCTGGGGCGGCTCGCGCATTCTCGACGCCTCGGGGGAGGTTCTCGCCCAAGCCGGGGCAGAGCCGGACCTGGTCGTCGCGGAGATCGCGCTTTCGGACGGGGAGGCAGCCCGCGCCCGGCTGCCGACCGTCCGCGACAGCGATCCCGCACGTGTCCAGCGGCTCCTCGATGCTGTGCTCGCCCAGACCGGAAAGGGTTGAACCATGTCGCCGCTCGCCTTCATCCACGGGCTGCGCCCGGGCGATCTGCCGCAGCCCGTGCTGCACCAGGCGCGGCGCTGCCTGCTCGATCTCGTCGGCGTCGCCGCCAGCGGCCGCGGCACCGAGCTCTCCCGCATCGTGCATGGTTTCGCGCTTCGCCAGATGGGCGCGAGCGCGGGCGGCGCCCGGCTGCTCTTCGACGGGCGCCGGGCCAGCGCCGCGGGCGCCGCCTTCGCCGGCGCCTCCACCATCGATTCCTTCGATGCCCATGACGGTCACGCTTTGACCAAGGGCCATGCCGGCGTCGCGATCCTGCCGGCGCTGCTCGCCGTCGCCGATGCCGAAGGCCTGATCGCCGAGGGGCGGCTCGATGGCGGCGAACTGCTGACCGCGCTCGTCCTCGGCTACGAGATCGCGACGCGGGCCGGCATCGCGCTGCATGGCAGCGTCAGCGACTATCACACCTCCGGCGCCTGGAACGCGCTGGCCTGCGCCGCCGTCGCGGCGCGGGTCCTGGGGCTCGACCATGACCGGACCCGCCATGCCCTCGGCATCGCCGAATATCATGGCCCACGCAGCCAGATGATGCGCTGCATCGACCATCCGACCATGCTCAAGGACGGCTCGGGCTGGGGCGCCTTCGCCGGTGTCTCGGCCGCCTATCTGGCGCAGGACGGCTTTACCGGCGCACCTGCGATCACGATCGAGGCGCCGGAGCAGGCCGGAATCTTGTCGGATCTCGGCACGCGCTGGCGCATCCTCGAGCAATATTTCAAGCCCTGGCCGGTCTGCCGCTGGGCCCAGCCGGCGGTAGAGGCGGCTGCGGTGCTGCTGGCCGAGCATGAGATCGCCGCCGACGAGATCGTCCGGGTCGAGGTCGGGAGCTTCGCCGAGGCCGTGCGGCTCGGCGCGGCGCCGCCGCTGACCACCGAAGCCGCGCAATATGCGCTCGGCTTCCCGCTGGCCGCCTTCCTCGTCCGCCGCAGGCTGGGCGGCGCCGAGATCGGTGCGGAAGGGCTTGCCGACCCGGCCATCGCGGCGATGCGCGAGCGGATCGTCCTGCGCGAGGACGCCGAATTGTCGCGCCAATTCCCGGCGAAGCGGCTTGCGACGCTGCGGATCACCCTGCGCGACGGCCGGATCCTGCCCTCGAAGCCTATTGCGGCGCGGGGCGATCCGGACGACCCGCTTCCGGACCACGTCGTCATGCACAAATTCCTGGAGCTGAGCCGCGACATGGAGTCCGGGCTTGCTCGCGCCATCGCCGAGGGGATCATGAGCCTGGGCGCCGAGAACCGCAGGATCGAACCCTTGCTCGCGCCGCTCTTCGCTCCGCTCGCGGCGCGCCGCCAGGCAGCCTAGCCGGCTGGCGCATTGCGCGTCTGCCCGCCATGCGGCGGACGGGCCTGTTCGCCTGCGCGGGCCTCTCTAACATGCCGAGTTCGGGAGGACGCGATGACGGACTGGATCAAGGCAAGGACCGAGGCGGAGGCGATCACCACGGCCTGGGCACAAGAGGCGGGGCCGGGCGGCGCGATCGTGCTGTTCGATGCCGCTGGGCGGCACGAAGGCCATGGCGGTGGTTTCGCCAGCCTGGAGCAAGGCACGCCCTTCACGCCCGATACGCCGAACCGCCTCGCCTCGATCAGCAAGCATGTGATGGCGGCGACGCTGCTGCGCGAAGGCGTGCCGCTCGACCGGCCGCTCGGTGAGCTGCTCGATGGCTTGCCGCCCGCCATCGCCGCTGTGCCCTTCGGCCGCGCGCTCGACATGACCGGTGCTTTGCCGGACATGATGGAGGTGCTCTGGCAGCTCGGCGTGCCCTTCACCGCGAGCCTGAACGCCGCCGAGATCCACGGCTTCGCCCAGCGCCTGCCCGGCATCAATGCCGAGCCCGGCCAGGAGATGGCCTATTCCAATACCGGCTGGCGGCTGGCGCAGTCGATCCTGCCGGCCCATCGCGGCATCACCTATCGCGAGGCGCTGCGCCGGCTCTTCGCCCCGCTCGGCCTGCCCTTCGTCTTTCCCGAGGACGAGAGCGAGGTCGTGCCCGGCCTCGCCACCGGCTATTGGCGCGACGGCTCCGACTGGCGGCGCGGACGCTACGGCATCCAGTTCTCGGCATCGGGCGGGCTTGTCGCCGGCGCCTCGGTCCTGGCGCGATGGCTCGCGGTGCTGATGGCGGGACGCGGGCACCTGGCTGGCCTGTTCGACCAGCTCGCGGCGCCGCGCCAGTTCAGCGACGGCCGCGAGAGCGGCTATCGGCTCGGCCTCGTCAGTACGCAGCTTCTCGGCACGCGGCTCATCGGCCATGGCGGCTCGCTCCCCGGCTATCGCAATCACTTCCTGCTCGCGCCGGAGCACGGCCTCGGCGTCGTGGTGCTGACCAATCGCGAGGAGGAGGCGCTCTGGCCGGCCTTGCGCGTGCTCGCGGCTCTTCTCGGGCAGGAGCTCCCGGCCCCGCCGAAGGAGGGCCCGCGCGGCTTGTTCGCCAGTCCGGACGGGCCGTTCTGGGCGGAATTCGCCGGCGATTCGATCAGCGTCATGGGCGGTTATGAGCGGCTCGTCATAGGCGAGGGCGGCGGGCTGCGCAGCCTGCCCTCCTATCTCGACATCGAGCTCGACCGCCCGGCCGGGGACGAGATCAGCGGGCGGATCGGCGGCGTCGCGCGCCGGTTGGTGCGTGTGCCCGCCGCGACCCCGCTCGATCCGCGCCTGGTCGGGCGCTGGCGCGAGCGGACTTTCGGCGTCGAGGTCGCGGTGGCCGCCGATGGCGTCGCCCAATGGCCCTGGGCCGGCCCGATCGGCACGACGACGCGCTTGACTCCGCTGCCCGGCGGGCGTGCTCTGGCCGATCTGAGCCATGGGCCCTGGCGGCATCGGCCTTGCTTGTGGCTGCAGCCGGACGGCTCGCTGCGCCTCGCCAGCCACAGGGCGCGCGTCCTGCATTTCGACCGTATCGACGACGCTGGAGACCTCCGATGATCCGATCCCGCCTCGCCGGCCTGCTCCTCTGCGCGGCCGCCTTCGCCTTGCCTCTGGGCGCGCAGGCGCAGCCGGCGCCGAAGAACGTTCTGCGCGTCGCCCCGCATGCCGATCTCAAGACGCTCGATCCCGTCGCCGCCTCGATCGTCATCACCCGCATGCACGGGCTGATGATCTACGAGACCCTGTTCGCCTGGGATTCCAAGCTCCAGCCGCATCCGCAAATGGTCGAGAGCTTCTCGACGGCGCCGGACAAGCTGTCCTGGAGCTTCACCTTGCGGCCGGGCCTGAAGTTCCATGACGGCCAGCCGGTGACGACCAAGGACGTCATCGCCTCGCTCAAGCGCTGGATGGTGCGCGACACGATCGGCGGCAAGCTCGGCGAATACACGGAGGGCATGGAGGCGGTCGATGACCGCACCTTCACGCTCAAGCTGAAGCGGCCGATGGCGCTGGTGCCCTTCGCGCTCGGCTCGGCCGTCGGCCAGATCCCGGTGATCATGCGCGAGAGCGACGCGGCGAGCGACCCGATGAAGCCGGTGACGGAGGCGATCGGCTCCGGCCCGTTCAAGTTCAACCGGGCCGAATGGCGCAGCGGCGCCAAGGTCGTCTATGACCGCAATCCCGATTATGTCCCGCGCAGCGAGCCTGCGGACGGGCTGGCGGGCGGGCGCGTGGTCAAGGTCGACCGCGTCGAATGGGTGATCATGCCCGACCCGGCGACGGCCGCGGCCGCGCTGCAGACCGGCGAGATCGACATCTGGGAGCAGCCGAGCCAGGACCTGATCCCGATCGTCGCCGCCAATCGCGAGATCAAGGTCGAGCGCTATTCCAACCTCGCCAACCAGGTGATGCTGCGGCCGAACAGCCTCTACCCGCCCTTCGACAATCCCAAGGCCCGCCTCGCCATGGCCTATGCCACCGACCAGGCCGATTTCCTTGCGGCCGGTTTCGGCGACGAGGAATGGTGGAAGCGCTGCAACGCCTATTTCGTCTGCGGCGGCCCGAACGGCACCGAGGTCGGCACCGAAGGCTATGCCAAGCCCAATCTCGAGATGGCGAAGAAGCTCCTCGCCGAGAGCGGCTACAAGGGCGAGAAGCTGGTGCTGAGCTCGTCCAACGACATCGCCCCGATCGGCCGGATGGCCGAGGTCGCGGCGCAGTCGCTCAAGGCGGCGGGCTTCAATGTCGAGGTCCAGTTCGCCGATTGGGGCACGGTGACGACCCGCCAGCAGAACCGCGGCACGGTGGAGCAGGGCGGCTGGAACCTCTTCGTCACCTATGCCTCGGGCGCGACCATGCAGTCGCCGATGACGAATATCGGCACCAACATGGCCTGCGAGAAGGCCTGGGCCGGCTGGCCCTGCGACGCCGAGGCCGAGAAGCTGCGCGGCGCCGTGGTCGACGCGCCGGACGAGCCGAGCCGCAAGCTCGCCGTCGAGGCGCTGCATCGCCGGCTCGCCGAGATGCAGCCCTATCGCGTGCTCGGCCAGTTCGACCAGCCCTATGCCCGGCGCACCAATGTCTCGGGCGTCCTGCCCGCGCCGGTCATGCTGTTCTGGAACGTCGAGAAGAAGTGAGCTGCGCCGTGTGACAGGCGCTCGCCGAGGCCAAGACGGAAGGGCCGCGCCGCAAGGCGTGGCCCTTTTCATGTGCGGCCGAGTTCGCGCTTGCTTTCGTCTATAAAAATTGATTTCATAGATGGGAAGAGCGCTACAACAGAATGGCGCCTTGTCAGGAGACGCCATTTGCATATCGTCCTTTCCGCCTACCGGGCCCTGTTGATCGGGCTCGTGGCGGCGATCGTCGCGATCGTCTCGATCGCTGTGTTCTTCCGTTACGTCCTCAACACGCCGCTGATCTTCAGCTTCGACCTGGCGACGGTCCTGTTCGTCTGGCTGGTCTTCCTCGGCCTCGCTCAGGCGGCGCATGAGGGTTCGCACATGGCGGTCGACCTGTTCACCGCGATGCTGCCCGAGGGCCTCGCCAAGGTCCTCGCCGTCGTCGTGCGCGTGCTGATGATCGCGATCGCGCTCTTCCTGATCGTCTATTCCTGGGACCTCGCCCAGCGCACCCGCATGGAGATCGCCTCGATGCGGATCTCGATGATCTGGGTCTACATGGCGATGCCGGTCGGCTTCGCCGTCTTCGCCGCCTACGAGGCCTGGTCGCTGGCGATGAGCGCGCTCGGCCGACCGATCGGGAGGCACGGCGCATGAGCCCGACCACGCTCCTCGGCGTCTTTCTCTCGCTGACCGTCATCGGCCTGCCGATCGCCTTCGTGCTGCTCGGCACCGGCATCGCCATGACCATGGCCGATCCCGACATCCTCGAGGTCGCCTATATCCAGAACGTCATCGTCGGGACGCAGTCCTTCCCGCTGATCGCGATCCCGCTCTTCATCCTCGCCGGCGAGCTGATGAATATCTCCGGCATCACGCGCCGACTAATGGATTTCGCCTCGGCCCTGACCGCGCACATGATCGGCGGGCTCGCCCAGGTCAATATCGTGCTCTCGACGCTGAAGGCCGGCATGATGGGCTCGGCCAACGCCGATGCGGCGATGGACGCCAAGACTCTCGTGCCGGAAATGGTCAATCGCGGCTACAGCGGCGCCTATGCTTCGGTGGTGACCGCCGCCTCCGCGCTGATCGCGCCGATGATCCCGCCCGGCATCGGCCTCATCCTCTACGGCTTCGTCACCGACACCTCGATCGGCCAGCTCTTCATGGCCGGCATCCTGCCCGGCCTGATCATGACCGCCGCGATGATGACGATGGCGCATTGGGTGGCGAAGAGGCGCGGCTATGGCCGCGACAGCGCGCCGGTCACACGCGCCGAGATGTGGCGCACCTTCTTCGGCTCGCTCCCGGCGCTGCTGATGCCGGTCATCATCGTGCTCGGCATCCGCGGCGGCATCTTCACCGCCTCCGAGGCGGGCGCTGTCGCCGTCGTCTATGCGCTGGTGTTCTGCGTCGTCTATCGCGAATGCTCCTGGAAGGATCTCGCCAACGCGCTCGCCTCGACCGCGTCGACGACCAGCGTCATCATGATCGTGCTCGCGGCTTCGGCGGCGCTGAGCTGGACCTTGTCCTTCGAGCAGTTGCCGCAGAAGGTCGCCGAGATGCTGGTCGATTCCTCGTCGAGCCAGTTCTCGCTCTTCGTGATCGTCGCGGTGCTGCTGCTGATCGCCGGCATGTTCGTCGAGGGCACGGCGCTGATCCTGATCCTGGCGCCGATGTTCGCGCCGGCGGCGGCGAAGCTGAACGTCGATCCGGTCCATTTCGGCATCTTCTTCGTCTACATGATCCATCTCGGTGGCATCACCCCGCCGGTCGGGACGATCATGTTCACGACCTGCGCGATCACGCGCGTGCCGCTCCAGGACTTCATCAAGGAATCGCTGCCCTGGCTCGCCATGCTGCTCGCCATCGCGGCGCTGATCGCGGCCGTCCCCGGCACCGCGACCTGGCTCGGCTATCTCTGAGAAGACCAAGACCAACAACGACAAGACGGGAGGAAGACCAATGATGTTCAAGACGATCGCGGCCTCGGCCGCATTGACCGGGCTGCTGCTCGCAGGCGCACCCGCACAGGCCCAGCAGAAGCCGACGGTGCTGCGCTTCGGCCACATGAACTCGCCGACGCATATCGTGAACCTTGGCGCCCAGCGCCTCAAGGCGGCGATGGAGAAGGCGCAGGGCGGGCCGGTCCAGATCGACCTCTTCCCGAGCGCGCAGCTCGGCGAGAATTCGGCCGTGCTCGAGCAACTGACGCTCGGCTCCAACATCATCACGCAGGTCGGCCCGGGCACGATCGCGCAATATGTCCCGAACTACTCGGTGATGGTCCACCCCTTCCTGTTCAGGAACTGGGCCGAGGTGAAGAAGGTCGCGGATTCCCCGCTCGTGAAGGGCTGGGAGAAGGATCTCGTCAAGCACAACATCAAGCCGCTCTGCTTCTTCAACTTCGGCACGCGCGACCTCTATACCCGCAACAAGCCGGTGAAGACGCCGGCCGATTCCGCCGGGCTGAAGATCCGCGTCCAGCCGGTCGCGATCTACACCGAGATGGTCAAGTCGATGGGCGGCCAGCCGACGCCGATGCCCTGGCCGGAGGTCTACAGCGCGCTCTCGCAGGGCGTGATCGACTCCGCCGAGGCGCCGCCGAACGCGATCATCGACCAGAAGCATTTCGAGACCGCCAAGTTCTACATGAAGACCAACCACATCCTCGACGCGGCCATGGTGGTGATGAGCCTGCGCGCCTTCAACGCGCTCAATGCCGAGCAGAAGAAGGCGCTCGAGACCGAGGCCAATTCCGCCTGCGACTGGATGTCGGCCGAATCCGGGAAGGTCTATGACAGCTCGGTCGCCGAGCTCGAGAAGCGCGGCATGACCATCGTCAGCGATGTCGACCGCGACGCCTTCGCCAAGGCGGCCGATTCGATTCAGAAAGCCTTCCCGACCTGGTCGCCGAACCTGGTCGCCGACATCCGCAAGCAGCTCGGCCGCTGATCCCAAAACCCCCACCGAAGGAGCGCGCCGCCTCATGGGCGCGCTCCGCAGCACAGGAGCCTGAGACCGTGAGCGAAGAGGGTGACGCCGCCAGTCGTTATCGTGCGCCGGCGCTCGAAAAAGGGCTCGACATCATCGAGTTGCTGGCGAGCTCGTCGAGCGGCATGTCCCTGACCGTCATCGCCGGCACGCTCGGCCGCTCGATGGGCGAGATCTACCGGATCGCGCTAGCGCTCGAGGCGCGCGGTTATATCCGCCGCGACCAGGACTCCGACCAATACGCGCTGACGCTCAAGCTCTTCGAACTCTCGCACGAGAATCCGCCGACCAACCGCCTGCTCTCGGTCGCACTGCCGCTGATGGAGAAGCTCGCCGCCAGCGCGCAGCAATCCTGCCATCTCGCCGTCCTGAGCGGCGCGCGCGTCCTGATCGTCGCGCAGGTCGATGCGCCGCGCCCGATGCATTACGCGGTCCGGCTTGGGGCACAGTTCCCGCTGGCCGAGACCAGCTCCGGCGCCGTGCTGCTGGCCTATCAGCCGGAGCATCACCGGCAGGCTCTGCTGGACGCCTCGATCGCCTCGACGCCGGACCTCGCCGACGGCCTGCCCGAGCGCGTCGAGGCCGTGCTGGCCACCGGCGGCGAGCGCCGCGCCAGCCTGGTCGTCACGGGCGTGACCAACCTGACCCGCCCGGTCTTCGACCATCGCGGCAGCATCGTCGCCGCGCTGACCATTCCGTTCCTCGCCCAGACCGGGCTCTCGGTCGACGCCGACCAGGCCGAGCGGGATACCGCCACCACAGCGGCCGGAATCTCGGCCGCGCTCGGCTGGCGCGACCCGCGCCAGGCCATCGATCCCCAAGGAGAAGCCGCATGAGCGGAGCGCTCGCAGGACTGCGCGTCCTCGATTTCAGTCATTTGCTGTTCGGGCCCTTCGCCACGCAGATGCTCGGCGATCTCGGCGCCGACGTCATCAAGGTGGAGCGGCCGGTCAGCGGCGACCTCTATCGGGACCTGCCGCCCTTCTTCAACCGCAAGGTCGGCGATGTCGAGAACCCGAGTTTCCTCGCCTGGAACCGCAACAAGCGCTCGCTCGCGGTCGATCTGAAGAATCCGGACGGCAAGAAGCTGCTGCAGGAGCTGGCCGCGACCTCCGACATCTTCGTCCAGAACTTCCGGCCGGGCGTGCTCGACCGGCTCGGCTTCGGCTATGAGGAGCTCTCGAAGCTCAATCCGCGCCTGATCTACTGCTCCGGCTCGGGCTATGGCGAGAGCGGACCCTATCTCGAGCGGCCGGGCCAGGACCTGCTGCTGCAAGGCCTTTCCGGCATCATGTCGGTCACTGGCCGCTCCGGTGTCTCGCCGACGCCGCTCGGCGTCGCCATCGCCGACCAGCTCGGCTCCTATCACATGGTCTACGGTATCCTCGCGGCGCTCTATCACCGCGAGAAGACCGGGCGCGGCCAGAAGATCGAGGTCGATCTCTTCCGCGCCCTGATCGCGCACCAGACCCAGGAATTCGTCACGACGCTGAACACCGGCCGGGTGTTCGAGCGTCCGAATTCCGGCATCGCCCATCCCGGCATGCCGGCGCCCTTCGGCGTCTACCGGACGAAGGACGGCTTCCTCAACATCGCGATGAACAACTTCGCCAAGCTGGTCGAGGCGCTCGAAGCGCCGGAGCTGCTGCGCTTCGACGATCCCGAGGCGCTGTTCGACCGGCGCGACGAGGCTCATGCCGCGATCGAGGCGGTCACCGAAACGCGCACCACCGCCGCCTGGATGGAGCGCCTGCTCTCCTTCGACCTCTGGTGCGGCGAGGTCCTGCGGCAGGAGGAGGTGCCGGACGACCCGCAGGTCAAACATATGGGCGCCTTCACCTCCTACCAGCATCCGGTGATCGGCGAGGTGAAGACGGTCAATGTGCCGATCACCCTGTCCGAGACCCCCGGCAAGGTCGAGCGCCACGCGCCGATGGTCGGCGAGCACACGCTGGAGGTTCTGGGCGAGCTCGGCTTCGACGCCGAGCGGATCGAGGCGCTGCGCGCGTCCGGCGCGGTCTGGGTCCATCCGAGGGCGCCGGCGGCATGAGCGCGGCGCTGACTCGGTTCGAGCGGCGCGGCGCCGTCGCGATCCTCACCTTTGCGCGTCCCGACCAGCTCAACGCCATGAACGGCGCGATGGTCGAGGAGATCGTCGCGGGCATTGCCGAGGCCGCTCGCGACGAGGCCGTGCGCGCGCTCGTGCTGCATGGCGCGGGCGGCAACTTCATGGCCGGCGCCGACGTCAAGGCCTATGCCGAGCAGAGCGCCGAGGCCTTTCGCGACTTCCAGGAGAGCGCCGCGCGCGTCTATGCGGCGCTGGAGGCGCTGCCGAAGCCGGTCGTGGCGGCGGTCGAGGGCTATGCGCTCGGCGGCGGCTTCGAGATCGCGCTCGCGGCCGACATGATCGTCGCCCATCCCGCCGCGAAGCTCGGCTTGCCCGAGGTCAAGCTCGGCCTGGTGCCGGGCGGCGGCGGCACGCAGCGCCTCGCCCGCAAGCTCGGCCCCAACCGGGCCGCCGAATTGCTGATGACCGGCCGTTTCGCGGATGCCGGGGAGATGCAGGCCTGGGGTGTGGTCAACCGCGTCGCGGAGGCGACGCTCGACGAAGCGCTCGCGCTTGCCGAGCAGATGGCGCGCTATCCCGCCGGCGCGCTCGCTGATCTGAAACGGCTCAACCAGACCGCCTGGCAAAGCAGCCTCGATGCCGGGCTCGCCGAGGAGCGCGACGCCGTCTGTACTCTTTTCCTGACAGGGGATGGCATGCAGCGCATCCGCGATTTCGTCACGCGCTCGGAGCGCAAGAAGGCCCGGGAGACCAAGGCGTGAGGATCACTTTGGAGGGGATGACCTGGGATCATCCCCGCGGCCGCGCGCCGCTGGAGCGGAGCATCGAACGCTACCGCCGCGAGCGCCCCGAGATCGCGATCAGCTGGACGGCGCGCAGCCTGAAGGATTTCGGCGAGTTGCCGCTGGAGGCGTTGGCCGAGCGCTTCGACCTCATCGTCTTCGATCACCCCTTCGTCGGTCAGGCCGCAAAGCGCGGGCTCCTGGCCGATCTCGCGCCGCATATCCCCGCTGACGCGATGGCTTGGCTCGACGCCGGCGCGGTCGGGCCGTCCTGGCGCTCCTATCACTGGCAGGGCGGCATCTACGGATTGCCGATCGACGCGGCCGCACAGGTCGCGGCGTACCGCCCGGACCTGATGGCGAAGGCGCAGCGCCAGCCGCCCGCGACCTTCGACCAGTTGCTCCAGCTTGCGCGCGACCTGCGCGCAAACGGCCTCTGGGTCGGCGTTCCGGCCGTGCCGATCGACGCGATGTGCATGGTGATCACGCTGGCCGCCAATCTCGGCCGGCCGATCCCGACCGACCGGACGCCCTTCCTCGACCGCGCCTTCGGCCTGGAGGTACTGGAGCGGATCCGGGCACTGATCTCGCTGAGCCATCCGGATTCGACCCGCCTCAACCCGATCCAGATGCTCGACCTGGCGGCGCAGACGGACGAGGTCGCCTATATCCCCTATACCTTCGGCTACACGAATTACTGCCGGCCCGGCGTCGGCAAGCCGCTGCGCTTCGCCGACATCGTCGCCGCGGGAGAGGTCGCCAGCTCCGGCGCCCTGCTCGGCGGCGCCGGCTTCGGCGTGACGACGCGTTGCCGCAATGTCGCGGAGGCGGTGCGTTACGGGCTCTGGCTCTGCGCCCCGGGCTACCAGCGCACGCATTATTTCGACGACGGCGGACAGCCCGGCATGCTCCAGGCCTGGACCGATCAGAGGCTGGATGCGCAAAGCGACGGCTTCTTCTCAGGAACACTGCGAACCCTCGGCTCGGCTTACCTGCGACCACGCTTTGCCGGCTATGTACCTTTCTTCGAGGAGGGTGGCCTGCGCACCAACGCCTTCCTGCGCGGCGAGGGCGACGCCGGCGCGCTGATCGACTGGCTCAACGACACCTATGCCGCGGCCCTGCGCGCGGGCTGACACGAGGATATCGCGACTATGACGGCCATCCGCCTGCGCGGCATGACATGGGATCACCCGCGCGGTTACGACCCCCTGATCGCCTGTTCGGCGCTCTATCGGGAGCAGACCGGCGTCGAGATCGACTGGGACAAGCGCTCGCTGCAGGATTTCGAATCCTACCCGGTCGAGGACCTGGCGCGGCGCTACGACCTGATCGTGATCGACCATCCCCATGTCGGCCAGATCGTGCGCGAAAACTGCCTGCTGCCGCTCGACCAGCCCGGTTTCGAGGCGCAGAGGCGGGCGTTGCTGGCGGATTCCGTCGGTCTCTCCTATCACAGCTATCTCTATCGCAGCCGGCTCTGGGCCTTGCCGCTCGATGCCGCGACGCAGGTCCAGGCCTGGCGGCAGGACAGGCTGGACAAGGCGCCCGAGACCTGGACCGAGGTGGTGGAGCTGGGGCGTAAGGGGGCGGTGGTCCTGCCGCTGCGCGCGCCGCATTCGCTGATGTGCCTGATGACGCTCGCCGCCAATCTCGGCTGGGAGCCCGGCGGCCCGGGCGAGGATTTCCTGCCGGGGTCGATCGGTGAGGAGGCGATGGCGCAACTCGCGGAGCTGGTCGGACATCTCGATCCGCGCTGCTTCGATCTCGACCCGATCGCCGCGCTCGACGCGCTGGCGACGAAGGACGAGCTGGCCTGCTGCCCTCTGGTCTATGGCTATGCCAGCTATGCCCATGCCGGCTTCCGGCCCCATCGCCTCGCCTTCGCCGACATAGCCTGTCTCGGCTCTGCCGGTCCGCTGGGATCGGTGCTTGGCGGCACCGGGCTTGCCGTGTCCGCACGCACGGCCGCGCCGCAGCAGGCGGTCGAATTCGCCTACTGGATCACCTGCGCCGAGATACAGGCCGGTCCCTACAGCGCCGCCGGCGGTCAGCCGGGCCATGGCGCGGCCTGGCTGGACGGGGGCGTCGACAGCGCCGCCAACGGCTTCTACTCGCAGACGCGCGCCACGCTCGAAGGTGCGCTGCTGCGGCCGCGCCATGACGGCTATATGCGCTTCCAGCATGAGGCCGCCCTCGCGATCGCGGCCGGGCTGCGCGAGCGTGTGAAGCCAGCGGCCCTTGTCGGGACGGTCAATGCCACGATGCGCGCCTGTCTCGGCGGTTGAGGGGTCGAACCGACAGGCCCCCCGAAAAGACTGTCCAATCCAAGCCGGGTGCTTTCCCGCTAGCTGCACCCGTCTTCCGACGGGAACAGCCATGACGCCTGCGACCCTGCTTCTAGCCCGCGCCGAGGATGCGCCCGTGACAACCCGATTCACGCCGGGCGCGCTCGACGACGCCGATCCATTTGCCGCCGGCCGTGAGATCGCGTGGCGTGGTTCCGACGGGGTCGTGGCGGGGCGCGTGAGCTGGGGCGGAAGCCGGGCGGCCCTGCTTGCGCCGCGGACCGAGATGATCGTGCTCCATGCCGGCCGGCTGCGGCTCTCCTCGCAGGGATCCTCGCTCCTGCTCCAGCCGGGGCAGGGCGCCGTGATCGGATCCGGAACGGTTTTCGATGCCGAGGCGGAGGATGGCACGCGCTGGGCGTTCTGCGCGGCGCCGGCGCATGACCAGGCGGCTGCCGGGCTGCATGCGCTTTCGGTGGATGCGGCGCTCGCCCCGTCGGCGGCTCCGCCTGAAGCGATGCTGATCGGCGAAACACCGCATTGCCGCAGCAATAATGGCTTCGCCGATGCCGCGGCGGGCTTTCGGGCCGGGCTCTGGGATTCGACGCCCTATCACCGGATCGCGCGGCCGCATCCGGTCCACGAGCTGATGCATCTACTCGCGGGCAGCGTTGACCTGACGGCGTCGGACGGCGAGGTCGTGCATGTCGCGGCCGGCGACACCGTCTTCGTCGCGCGCGGCATGGCTGGCGCCTGGCTGAGCCGGGAGCATGTTACGAAGTTCTATGCCGTTCAGAGCAGCGATTGAGGATATTGCGCGTGCCACGACCCGACGGAATGACCGCTCCGGAACCGGCTCAGGCCGCGACAAGGCCCATTGCCGGGCTGGCATTGCGCCCGCTCGTACCTGCCGACATTCCAGCCGCGCATCGCCTGTCCCAGGCCGTGGACTGGCTGCATCGGGCCGAGGACTGGGATTTCGCGCTCGGGCTCGGCCACGGCGTCGCTGCCGTTGCGAATGGGGATATCCTCGGCACAGCGCTCTGGTGGCCCTATGGCGACGACTACGCGACGCTGGGCCTGATCATCGTCTCGCCGCAGCATCAGGGTGCCGGCATCGGCAAGATGATGATGCAGGCCCTGCTCGATCAGGCCGGAACGCGGACGCTGATGCTCAATGCCACCGCGCAAGGGGTGCCGCTCTACGAGAAGAACGGTTTTCGTCCCGGCGGCGAAATCCACCAGCATCAGGGCATGTTCTCGGCAGCGCCGCCGCCGGCGCTCGCCGCGCATGAGCGCATCCGCTTCGCCGCGATGCCGGACCTGCCGGTTCTGGCGCGGCTCGACGCCGATGCGACCGGCCTGCAGCGCCGGCACGTGCTCCAGCGGCTGCTGCAGGTCGGCGAGGCGATCGTGCTGGAGCGGAACGGCGAGCCGGTCGGCTTCGCCATATTGCGTCCCTTCGGGCGCGGCCTCACGATCGGCCCCGTCGTCGCGGCGGATGGAGATGCGGCCCGGCTGCTCATCTCTCACTGGCTGCACGAGCAGCGTGGCCAGTTCGTCCGGATCGATGTAACGGGTGGCTCCGGCCTTGGTGACTGGCTCGGCGAACGCGGCCTGCCCCTTGTCGGTGTGGTCTCCTCCATGACGCGCGGTGCGTCGCCGGCCCCGACAGGCCCGGCGCGCCTCTTCGCGCTGGTCAATCAGGCGCTCGGCTAGAGCATCGGCCCGAAAAGTGGCATGCGGTTTTCGGACAAAGCCGATGCTGTAGGCCGGAGAGAGGCTGCATGACGTTCCTCTACAAGTCCGATCCCACTCGCGGACTCGAATGGGCCCGCCTCTTCGCGCAGAAGGCGCCCGACCTGCGGTTCCGAATCTGGCCGGATGTCGGCGATCCCGGCGATGTGCGCTTCCTGGCCGCCTGGATGCCGCCGGCCGAGATCATGGCGACATTTCCCAATCTCGAGCTGCTCTTTTCCGTCGGCGCCGGCGTCGACCAGTTCGATTTCTCGGCCTTGCCGGCGGAATTGCCGGTTGTCCGCATGGTCGAGCCCGGGATCATCGACAGCATGGTGGAATATGCCACGCTCGCCGTGCTCGCGCTGCATCGCGATCTCGTCTCCTATGCTGCGCAGCAACGCGAGCAGGTCTGGCGGCAGATCAGGGTTCGTCCGGCCTCGCAGCGGCGCGTCGGCATCCTCGGCCTCGGCTCGCTCGGCGAGGCGGTGAGCCGCAAGCTCGCCGGTTTCGGCTTTCCGGTCGCGGGCTGGAGTCGCTCGCGCCGCGCCATTGAAGGCGTTACATGCTATGCCGGGGCCGAGGAGATGAAGGCCTTCCTCGCGCGCAGCGACATTCTCGTTTGCCTCTTGCCCCTGACGGCGGAGACACGCGGCATCCTCAGTGCCGATCTGTTCGCCATGCTGCCAGAGGGCGCTCGCCTGGCGAATTGCGGCCGCGGCGGCCATCTCGATCAGGATGCGCTCCTGTCCGCGCTCGGCAGCGGGCAGATCTCGGCGGCGGTGCTCGATGTGACCGATCCCGAGCCCCTGCCGGCCGGACACCCGCTCTGGAGCCACCCCCACGTCCTCGTCACGCCGCATATCGCCAGCATGACCCAGCCCGAAACTGCGGTCGACGTCGTGCTCGACAACCTGAGGCGTCATCGGGCCGGCGAGCCACTCGTCGGGCTGGTCGATCGCGGCCGGGGCTATTGAAGGCCGGCGGTTCGCCCCTTCAAGCATGATCTGCCGCCGAAGCGGGCGAATTGCGCATGGGATACCGGCGCACACCCTGCCTCCGCGCCAACAGATCGCCCGCCTCTCTCTAGCCTGAGACCGGCAGGCGCGTTTCCGCGCCTTCGGCGCTGGAGGGCCGGCCCATGGACATGCAGCGATCTCCTGTCGGGGCTGAGGTCACCGGCCGCGCGAGCCCCGGCATCCGGCTGGCCCTCGACCATATCGAGCGCAATTTCACCGAGAGCATCTATCTCGACGACCTCGCTTCGCTCGCCGGGCTGAGCGTCTGCCGCTTCGTGACGGTCTTTCGCCGCCAGGTCGGGCTGACGCCGCACCGTTTCATTTGCCATCGTCGCATCCGCTACGCCAAGGCGCTGCTGCGCGAGGGCACGCCGCTCGCCATGGTGGCGATGGAAGCAGGCTTCTTCGACCAGAGCCATCTTTCCCGGCATTTCAAGAATCTGTGCGGCGTCACGCCCGGTCGCTATCTCCATGAGCTGCGCCACCAATCGCCGTCAGATCCCGGCAGGCGCGGCTATGCCCCCGCCATCATCGCCTGATCCTTAGCCTCCCTCGCCAGCCAAGAGCCTGCTCCATGACCGTGAACTCCCTCGAAGCGCTGGACCGCCGGCACTGGGTGCACCCCGTCGCCTCCTGGGCGGGGCACGAGAAGCGCGGCGTCACCATCATGAAATCGGCGCGCGGCGCCTTCGTCACCGACGCGAGCGGGCACGAGCTGATCGACGGCTTCGCCGGGCTCTGGTGCGTCAATGTCGGCTATGGCCATGACAGCATCGTCGAGGCGGCGGCCGCCCAGATGCGCGAGCTACCCTATGCCACCGGCTATTTCAGCTTCGGCAGCGAGCCTGCGATCCGGCTCGCGGCGCGGCTCGGCGAACTGACGCCCGGAGACCTCAACCACATCTATTTCTCGCTCGGCGGCTCGGACGCGGTCGACAGCGCGCTGAGATTGATCCGCTACTACTACAACGTCACCGGCCGGCCGGCGAAGAAGCAGATCATCTCGTTGGAGCGCGGCTATCACGGTTCGAGCTCGACCGGCGCCGGCGTCACGGCCCTGCCGGCCTTCCATCTCCATTTCGACCTGCCGACTGACGGCCAGCACTACATCCCCTCGCCCTATCCTTACCGCAACCCGGCCGGTTCGGATGCCGACAGCGTCATCGCGGCCAGCGTCGCCGCCTTGCGCGCCAAGGTCGCCGAACTCGGCGCCGACACCGTCGCGGCCTTCTTCTGCGAGCCGGTGCAGGGCTCGGGCGGCGTCGTGGTGCCGCCGCGCGGCTGGCTCAAGGCAATGTGCGAGGCGGCGCGCGAACTCGACATCCTCTTCGTCGCCGACGAGGTCATCACTGGCTTCGGACGGACCGGGCCGATGTTCGCCTGCGAGGCCGAGGATGTCGTGCCGGACATGATGAGCATGGCCAAGGGCCTGACCTCCGGCTATGCGCCGCTCGGCGCGCTGGCGATCAGCGAGCGCATCTACCGCGCCATCGCCGACAACGCCCCGGCCGGTGCGCCGATCGGCCATGGCTACACCTATTCGGGGCATCCGGTCAGCGCCGCGGTCGGGCTCGAGGTGCTACGCCTCTATACGGAGGAAGGCATTCTCGCCAACGGCCAGCGCGCCGGCGCGCATTTCGAGGAGCGGCTGGCGGAACTCGCCGGCCACCCGCTGGTCGGCGAGGTTCGGGCGCGCGGCCTGCTGGCCGGCGTCGAGCTGGTCGCCGACAAGGCCAGCAAGGATAAATTCCCGCGCGAGGCGAAGCTCGCGGACCATCTCTTCGCGCGCGGCTATGCCAATGGCGTGATCTTCCGGGCCTTTGCCGATGACATCATCGGGCTGGCACCGCCGCTCTGCTGCAGCGAAGGCGAGATCGATCTGATCGTCGAGCGCCTCGGGAAGACGTTGGACGACGTGCTGGCTTTGCCCGAGGTCAGGGCGGGCCTGCGTTGACCGCCTCGGCCCGGCATGATCCTCGCTTGGGCGATACGGTCGTGATCGGCTAAGCTTCACCTGCGGGCTCCCGGGCCCGGCCGTCATCGACTCTTTTCAGAGGTTTCGCCGTGACCCCGGGCCCGCGTCTCGACCGCATCGACATGAAGATCCTGGTCGAGCTGCAGAAGAACGGCAGGATCACCAATGTGAACCTGGCCGATGCCGTCGGCCTGTCGCCGAGCCCATGCCTGCTGCGCGTCAAGCGGCTGGAGCAGGCCGGCTACATCGCCGGCTATGGCGCGACGATCAGCCTGCCCAAGCTCGGCGAGACGATCACCGTTTTCACCGAGATCACCCTGACCGACCATACCAAGGAGTATTTCATCCGCTTCGAGACGGCGCTGAAGCGCGTCGAGGAGGTGGTGGAGTGCCATCTGGTCAGCGGCGGTTACGACTATCTCGTCAAGTTCGTGACCCGCGGCCTCACCCACTACCAGTCGCTGATCGAGGACATGCTCGACCGCAATATCGGGATCTCGAAATATTTCAGCTACATCGTGATCAAGTCGCCGATCCAGAAGTCGGAATATCCGCTGCGCACGCTGTTCGACGTCTGAGGAGCGCTTCAGCCCAGCGCCTGGGTGACCAGCCCGAAGATGCGGGCCGGGCCCTTCGGCCGGTGATGCTTGCCCTTCACCATGGTCTCGACGGTGTCGAAGGCCGGCATACCGGCATTCTCGAGATACTGGCCGAACGCCCCTTCCTCGAAGGCGGTGTCGACCCGCAGGAAGGTTCCGGCATGCTCCTCGACATGCGGCGTCACGAGTGCGATCGCCATCTCGTCATCCTCGGCCACGATCGGGCCGATCACCGTGCCGCGGCCGAACGGGCGCGCCAGCGCGAAGCCGACGATCTCGCCCGCGCGTTCGTAGACGACGCCGGAGGAGCGCGCGAGCAGCGCGGCGATCACCCGGCTGCGATCTGCGCCATAGGCGGCGCGGTCGAGCTCCGTGATCCGCCGGTGATCGCTCTCGCGCAACGGCCTGACATGGGCGCGGCCGGCGACCTCGTCGATCGGCACGATCGCCCGGCCCTGATGCTGGAAGATGCGGCCTATCGGCTCGAAGTCGAGCGAGCGGTAGAGCCGGTAGCCCGCCGCCGTCGAGTTCAACCGCAGGTCGCGATTGCCGACGCGCTCGAAGATCGTATCCATCAGCCGCCGTCCGGCGCCCTGCGCCTGGAGCCGCGGCGAGATGATCACCATGCCGACGGTGGCGAAGCGATCGCCGAACGGCCACCACATCGCCGAGCCCAGGGCGCGGCCGATCTCGTCGCAGGCGACGAAGCCTTCGCCGAGCCCGAAGATCAGGCGCCAGTCGTCGGGGCGGTGCGGCCAGCCGACCTCGACCGAGAGCTGATGCGCCTGCGGCAGGTCCGCCTCGGTCATCGGCCTGATCGTGAAGCCCTGGTGGTCGAGCTGTCGCCTGAGCGCCCTGTGCCGCACGGAGAACGTCCTTTCGCAGGAAAGCTATAGCCGTGCCGCGATAGTTTGAGAACGGCTAAATTCATACAATACGACAGTCGAAAAAGATGACATGCTGAAGGTCGCCGCTCCAGCCGTGTCTTTCGGGACTTTCTTCGCCTAGAGTTGCTTATGTTCGTTCTCCTGTACCCGCTCATGGGCCGGACGTTCCGCGTCGAGTTCATGCTGCAATGCGCAAATTCGACCAGATCGCACGAATCGTGAAGTGAAGCGCTCGATGAAGATGGATTCATACTGGCTCGATACTGCGCCACGACTGCAGGCCGGGCAGGCCGGGCCCGTCGCCGGCAAAGCCGATCTCGTCATCGTCGGCGGTGGCTTCACCGGCTTGTCCGCGGCGCTCGCGCTCAGCCGGCAGGGCGCCGATGTGGTCGTGCTCGAAGCGGGCCGCGTGACCGGGGAGGCGTCGGGCCGCAATGGCGGCCATTGCAACAACGGGCTGGCGCATGATCTCGGCGGCCTCGCCGCGACGATCGGGCTGGAGCGGGCCGTCGCGCTCTATCGCGCCTTCGATGCCGGCGTCGACCGCGTCGAGGCGCTCGTTCGCGAGGAGGGGATCGACTGCGATTTCAGCCGCACCGGCAAGATCAAGCTCGCCGCCAAGCCCGAGCACTACGCCAAGCTCGCCAAGAGCGCCGAGATCCTCTCGCGCGAGGTCGAGCCCGATCTCGAACTCGTGCCCCCGGAGGAGACACGCCGGGAAATCGGCTCCGACAGACTCCATGGCGGCCTGGTCTTCCCGCGCAGCGCGCATATGCATATGGGCCGCTTCGGCGTCGGCCTGGCCGAAGCGGCGGCCCGCCATGGCGCCCGCATCTTCGAGCAGGCGCCGGTCACGGCTTTGAAGCGGCTCGGCGGCCATCGCCATCTGGTCACGACCGGGCGCGGCGCGATCGAGGCCGGCCAGGTCCTGCTCGCCACCGGCGCCTCGCAGCATGGCCCCTTCGGCTGGCTGCGCCGCCGCATCGTCCCGGTCGGCAGCTTCATCATCACCACCGCGCCGCTCCCGGCCGAGCTTGCCGACTCGGTCCTGCCGAAGCGGCGGACCGCCACGACGACGATGAATATCGGCAATTATTTCCGGCTGACGCCCGACAACCGGCTGATCTTCGGCGGGCGGGCGCGCTTCGCGCTCTCCAGCCCGCGCTCGGATGCGAAGAGCGGGGCAATCCTGGAAGCGCGCATGCTCGAGCTCTTCCCGCAGCTCGCCGGGACGCCGATCGATTATTGCTGGGGCGGGCTGGTCGACATGACCGCCGACCGGCTGCCGCGCGCCGGCGAGCGCGACGGGCTGTTCTATGCCCTCGGCTATAGTGGCCATGGCACGCAGATGTCGGTTCTGATGGGGCATGCAATGGCGAAGGTCATGAGCGGCGAGCCGGCGGCCAATCCGCTTGCCGGCCTCGATTGGCCGGCGATCCCGGGCCATCTCGGCCCGCCCTGGTTCCTGCCCTTCGTCGGCGCCTATTACCGTTTTCAGGACTGGCGGCACTGACGGCGCGGCCCGTCTAAACGCAAGGGGTGATCTGAAGCTCGCGGCTCACGCCGGCGCGGCGATGTCGATCAGCACGCTCTTGTGGCGCAGATTGGCCTCGACGGCCTGCCGGCCGAGATCCTTGCCGATGCCCGAGCTCTTGTAGCCGCCCGTCGGCAGGATGAAGTCGAGCGTGCGGCTATAGCGGTTGATCCAGACCGTGCCGGCCTTGATCTCGCGTACCGCCCGCAGCGCCCGGCCGAGATCGGCGGTGTAGACGCCCGCCGCCAGCCCGTAATCCGGATGGTCGGCGAGCGCGAAGCCTTCTTCCTCGGTCTCGAAATCCTGCACCGTCAGCACCGGCCCGAAGATCTCCTCGCGGATCGCCGCGTTGTCGGCCGTGAGGCCGGCGAGGATCGTCGGCTGGTAGAAGACGCCGCCGAGCCCTTCGATGCGGCCGCCGCCGAGCAGGATCTCGGCGCCTTGCGACCGGCTGCGGGCAAGGATCGCATCGATGCGGACGGCCTGCGGCTCGGAGATGATCGGCGCGAAATTCGTCGCTTCCCGCCAGGTCGGTCCCGGCCTGACCGGCGCGAGGCGCGCAGCGAGCCTGTCGAGCAGCGCGTCGCGAACGGGCCGCTGCACGATCAGGCGCGAGCCGGCGACGCAGGCCTGGCCGGCATTGGCGAGCAGCGAGCCGGCGATGCAATCGGCGACCGTGTCGAGATCGGCCGCGTCGGCGAAGACGAGCTGTGGGCTTTTTCCCCCGAGCTCGAGCGTCGCCGGCCTGATCCCCGATTGCGCGGCCGCAATCATGATAGCGGCGCCGGTCCGGGTCGAGCCGGTGAAGGAGAGCTTGCCGATGCCGGGATGGCGCGCGAGCGCGTCGCCGGTCACAGTGCCGGTCCCCTGCACGACGTTGAAGATGCCGGGCGGGATGCCGGCCTCGACCGCGAGCTCGGCCAGCATGACGGTCGAGAACGGCGTCAGCTCGGACGGCTTCAGCACGATCGCATTGCCGGCGGCGAGCGCCGGCCCGGCCTTCCACGACGCCATGCTGAGCGGAAAATTCCAGGGCGTGATCGCGCCGACCACACCATAGGGCTCGGAGACGATCATGCCGAAATGGTCGCTGCGCGTCGCCGCGACCTCGCCGCCGAGCTTGTCGGCCCATTCGGCGAAGAAGCGGATGCCCTCGGCCGTGCCCGCGACGTCGCCGGTGACGGCCTGCCCGATCGGCCGCGTCGAGCCCAGCGCCTCGAGCCGGCCGAGCTCCTCGGCCCGTTCCTCGATCAGCTCGGCCCAGCGCCGCATGGCGCGGGCGCGCTCGCGCGGCGGCCGGCTCGCCCAGAAGCTGCGCCGGACGGCGGCTGCCGCATCCGAGACGGCGCGGTCGACCGTCTCGGCGCTGGCGATGGGCAAATCGGCATAGGCCTGCGCATCGGACGGGCGTGCGACGGGGATCCGCTCGCTGGGTTCCGCGACGACGGCCCCCGAGATGTAGTGGCCCTTGGAGAAGCCGATGTCGGCGGGATCGAAATCGCGCATGGCGCTTAGAGACCGAGCAGGCCCGGCAGCTCGCCGATGCTCCTGATCTCCCGATAGCCATAGGCGGGGATGCCGGGCTCGTGGTTGCGGTTGACGAAGACGCGCTGGCCGATCTTCAGGTCATAGGCGCTCATCAGGTCGTAGCGCAGGCTGGAGGAACAGTGCATCACCTCTTCCGGCCCGCAGCCCAGCATGTCGAACATATATTCGAAGGCCTGCAGGCGCGGCTTATAGGCCTGCGCTTCCTGCGCCGTATAGGCGGCGTGGAAGGGCGCGCCGAGCTTGGCGACCGAATGCGGGATCAGGTCGGTCATCGAGTTGGAGAGGATGACGAGGGGGATCTCCCCCGCCACCTTGGCGAGCCCGGCCGGTACGTCCGGATGCGGGTTCCAGCCCGGAATCTCGTCATAGATCGCCTGCGCGTCGGCCGGGTCGAATTTGATCTTCCAGGCCTCGCAGCTGCGCTCGACCGCATTATGGACGACCTCGTCGAAGGGCTTCCAGGCGCCGAGCACCTCGTCGAGGCGGAAGCCCCGGAAGCTTTCGCAAAAACCGTCCATGACCTCCGGAGCGAGCCGCGCGCTGTAGACGCGCCGCGCTGCCGGCGCCATTTCGAAATCGATTAAGGTGCCGTAGCAGTCGAAGGTCACGTATTTGGGACGGAAGCCGGTCATGGTTTCGCTCGCCAGGTTGGGCGGAGACGATCCGCCGATCGCCTCAGATTAAGGTGCGGCCGCGCGTGCGGAGCCGGAATTGCGCCTGTTGCGGCACAGAATCTGCCGATCGTCCCGCCCGGCTCGGCATGGATTGCCGCGACGGCAGCCTCCCATCCTGACAGGCGCTGTCGCGCCGGGCCTGTGCCGGGCGCCCGAAACCCGGCATAGCTGGCACCGGCTAGGTCTGAAGGAGACAACCATGCCTGATCGCGCGCGCGTCGAGGCTTTCGTTGCGGCGGTGGTCGGTGGCGACCATGTCGCCGCGATCCGTGATTTCTATCACGAGGACGCCTCGATGCAGGAGAATGCCGGCGAACCGCGGCGCGGCCGCGAGGCGCTGATGGCGCATGAGGCGCGGGCGCTGGCCCGGCTCCAGCGCATGCACACCCATCCGCCGCGCGCGGTGCTGGTCGACGGCGACCATGTCGTGATCCGCTGGATATTCGACGCCACCGACCAGCAGGGCGTCACCCGGCGCCTCGAGGAGCTCGCCTTCCAGCGCTGGCGTGACGACCGCATCGCCGAGGAGCGTTTCTTCTACGATACGGCGACAGCGTGGCAGGTGGTGGAGCAGCAGGAGTAGCCCCCGTCATTGCGAGGAGGTGAAGCCGACGAAGCAATCCAGGGGCGGCAGCGCGGGACCTCCTGGATTGCTTCGCTACGCTCGCAATGACGCCGAACGCGAACCGCCTAGAAATCCCCGATCTCGCCGGGCTTCGAGCCGTCGACCAGCCGGGAATGCCGGAACGGGCGCGGATCGACGATCGGCTCATCACCGGCGATCAGGTCGGCGGCGAGATGTCCTGCGGCCGGGCCGATGCCGAAGCCATGGCCGCTGAAGCCGGCGGCGAGGAAGAAGCCGGGCAGCGCCGCGACCGAGGAGATCACCGGCACGGCGTCCGGCGTGCTGTCGATATAGGCGCCCCAGCTCTCGGCCACCTCGACGCTCTGCAGGGCGGGGAACAGGGCCCGCGCGCGGGCAAGCGTCAGCGCGACAGCGCGGGCGTTGGGCTCGGGGTCGAGCACCCGGATGCGCTCGAAGGGCGAGACCTCGTCCATCCGCCAGCCGCCGAGCGCCTCCGGCCCCGAGACGAACGACCGTCCGATGCCGAGCTCGACGGCCTTCAGCCGCTTGACGAACATCGGCAGGAACTGGCGCGCATAGCGCAGGCCCTGCGGCGTCACCTCCAGCGTCGCCTTGCCGCTGATCGCCAGCGTGTAGCTGCCATCGAGCCGGCGCGTCAGCGCGCAGTTCGGCGTGTAGAGCGCCTCGGTCAAGTTGGGCGCCGGCCTGGTGCGCAGGATGGTCGAGCGCACGCTCGCCTGCGGGAAGGCGACGCCATGGCGGCGGCAGAAGGCCGAGGCCCAGGCGCCGCCGGAGCAGAGCACCGCGCCGGCCCGGATCAAACCCTTCTCGGTGATCACGCCGGTGACCGCGCCATTGCCGATGTCGAGGCCGCGCGCGGCGCAGTCCTGAAGGACAGCCGCGCCGTTCAGACGCGCGCCATGCGCGAGCGCGGGCGCCGCCAGCGCGGGCTCCGCCTTGCCGTCGCTCAGCGAATGCACGCCGCCGAGCCATTGCCGGCTGGAGGAAGAGGTCAGGGCCGATGTTTCCGCACCGCTCAGCATCTTCGTCTCGACGCCGAACTGCTTTGCCGTCTCGCGCCAGCGCTCCCATTGCGCGATCTGGGCCGCGTCGTCGCTGGCATAGACCAGCCCGGTGCGCCGGAAGCCGAGATCGCGCCCGATCTCGCCGCCGAGCCGGTCCCAGAGCGCGACCCCCGCGCATGGCGAGCGGCAGCTCGCGCGCGTCGCGGTTCTGCTGCCGGCACCAGCCCCAGTTGCGGCTCGACTGCTCGCCGCCGATCACGCCCTTCTCGACGAGCGCGACCGAAAGGCCGCGCTTCGCAAGGAAATAGGCCGCGGCGCTGCCGACGATGCCGCCGCCGATCACGACGACGTCGACGCGCTCCGGCAGCCTGTCGTCGCTCGCGATCCGCTCGAGTCTGGGAGACATGCTGAACCCGTCCTGCCGGTTGCCTGAAGCGGCCGTGGCTAGCGCGAAACGCCGTCGGATGGATTGGATTTTCTTATCCTCGCCGAAGCGCCGGCGGCGGCTCGGCCGTGTCGAGCCACGACACGGCGGCGTGGCAGCCTATGCCGGCCAGGATCGCCTAATCGGCAGATTCTATTTCGGCCGCCGCGGCGTTCGGCAGTCCATCGGCTGAAGCCGGCTCGTAGGATCGAGGTCGAGGCGGGTGATCGCCGGGAGCCCGGTTTGCGGCCCGGCCGTTGCAGGCGCTGGTCCGGAAGAAGCGGAGGAGACCGCGAGTTTGTGAACTTCGTCGCGAGCCCGGGGCCGCGCTGCCGAAATGCTGATCAACACAACAAAAGAGGGGTTTCACGCATGGCCAATCATTCCGACACGTTCCTCCGCTTTCCCGCTCCCGCCTTGCGACGCCGCGACGTGCTGGCGCTCGGTGCCGGCGCGCTCTTCGCCGCCTCGGGCGCTCGCGCCCAGAGCGCCGGCAAGCCGGTTCCGCCGCCGCCGGCCAAGCCGACCGGACAGGTCGTCGTCGGCCTCTCGCAGGAGCCGACCGTCTTCAACCCGCTGATGCCCGGCATCGAGGTCGACGAGACGGTCTGGATGCAGATCTTCAACACGATGTGGCTGGCCGATCCGCAGGGCAATCTGATGCCCGATCTCGCGGTCGAGGTGCCGAGCGAGGCCAATGGCGGCATCTCGGAGGGCGGCCTCGCCTGGAAGGTCAAGCTGCGCGAGGGCGTCGTCTGGCAGGACGGCACGCCCTTCACCGCCGAGGACGTCAAATACTCGCTCGAGCTCATCAACGCGCCGGGCTTCAAGAGCCGCACCCGCGTCGGCCACAGTCTCGTCCGCGACATCAAGGTCGTCGGTACGCACGAGATCTCCTGGCGGATGGAGAAGGCCTATGCGCCCTATCTCGCCCTGCTGGCCAACACCTATATCGTCCCCAAGCATCTGCTGGAGAAGGCGAGCGACCCGAACACGGCGCCCTTCAATTCCAGCCCGGTCGGCACCGGCCCGTTCCGCTGGGGCCAGCGCACGCCGGGCGACAACATCGTGCTCGTCGCCAATGAGCGCTATCACGGCAAGGGGCCCTATCTCGAAAAGGCCGTGCTGAAATACGTGCCGGACCAGGTCGCGCTCTACGCCCAGTTCCGCACCGGCCAGGTCGACATCCTGATCGGCACCGGCATCCCGGCGAACTACTATGCCGAGGCGGTGAAGCTGCCGGGCCGCAAGGTCGCGACCGTGCCGAACGCCTCGCTCGAGATTCTGATGCCGAACCTCGAGCATCCGGCGCTGTCCGATAAGGCGGTGCGCCAGGCGCTCTACGCCTCGATCAACAAGCAGGCGATCATCGACGTGATCTTCTACGGCCTGCACAAGCCGACCGAATCCTTCGCGCCGCGCGAATCCTGGGCCTACAACCCCGACCTGCCGAAGCAGAGCTACGATCTCGCCAAGGCCAACAAGCTGCTCGACGATGCCGGCTGGAAGCGCAGCGGCAGCGGCGTGCGGATGAAGAACAATGTGCCGCTCGAATTCGCGGTCTCGACCACCACCGGCTCCTCGCTGCGCGAGCAGTGCCAGCAGCTGATGATGCAGGATTGGCAGCAGGTCGGCGTCTCGATGAAGATCAACAACATGCCGGCCGCGGTGATCTGGGGCGAGTTCTATGTCCGCTCCAAATTCGAGTCGCTGCTGGTCGGCACGGCCTTCCGCACCGGCATCGACCCCGACCCGGCGACGCGCTTCGCCAGCGACGCCATCCCGGTCAAGGGCGGCAGCGGCGGCAACTACATGCAGTGGCAGAACGCCGAGGTCGACCAGCTCCTGAAGGACGGCCAGACCACTTTCGACCAGGCCAAGCGCAAGGCGATCTATTTCAGGCTGCAGGAGATCGTCCGCGAAGAGCTACCGATCCTGCCGATCTACCAATACGCTCCGGTCGAGGGCTACAAGGAAGGGCTGGTCGGCTACGAGCCCAATATCAATGCGCGCCAGAACACCTGGAACATGGGGCGCTGGTACTGGGCGCGCTGAGCCGATGCCGTCTCACGCCCGGAGCCTTTCGCCATGAGCGGCTTCCTCGCACGCCGGTTCCTGCAGGCGCTCGGCCTGCTGCTCATCGTCTCGATGATCGGCTTCGCCATCCTGCACCTGGCCCCGGGCGGGCCGCTCTCGCAATTCGCGGCGGGCGGCGACATGACCCAGGCCGATCTCGACAGGCTGAGCGAGCAGCTCGGCCTCAACCGGCCGCTGCCGATCCAGTATCTCGACTGGCTTTGGCGCATGCTGCGCGGCGACTGGGGCGCCTCCTATCGCGACCAGCAGCCGGTGCTTCACGTCATCGCCTCGCATATCGGGGCGACGCTGGAGCTGATGCTGACCTCAACCCTGCTCGCCATGCTGATCGGCGCCTGGGTCGGCATCCTGGGCGCGGTCAAACGCTATTCGCTGTTCGATTCTCTCGCCACGGTCGGGGCCATGATCGCGCTCTCGATCCCGACCTTCTGGTTCGGGCTCGTCGTCATCTATGTCTTCTCGGTCGGGCTCGGCTGGCTGCCCTCCGGCAACCGCTACACCATTGGCGACGGCTCGCTCGCCAACCGCATCCACCACCTGATCGGACCCTGCATCGTGCTGGCGTTGGTCTCGACCGCGGTCTGGAGCCGCTACATGCGCTCATCGATGCTGGAGGTGATCAACCAGGACTATGTCCGCACCGCCCGGGCCAAGGGCGTGCCCGAGCGGCAGATCATGCTGCGCCATGCCTTCCGCAACGCGCTGCTGCCGATGATCACCATCACCGGCCTGCATGTCCCGACCCTGCTCAGCGGCGCATTGGTGACCGAGACCGTCTTCACCTGGCCGGGCATGGGCCGGCTCTTCCTCGATTCGATCAGCTACCGCGACTATCCCGTCGTGATGGGCATCCTGATGTTCACGGCGGTGCTGGTGCTGCTCGGCAGCCTGATCGCCGACCTGCTCTACGGGCTCGCCGACCCGCGGATCGCGAGGAGCGGCTGATGAGCGATCTCACCAACGCGTCCGGGGCCCTGCTGGCGCCGCAGCCCGGCTTCTGGAACCGGCCGGGATTCCGGCGCTTCCGGCGCCACAGGCTCGCGGTTTTCGGCGCGGTGGCGATCGTTGCGATGACGCTCGCCTGCATCTTCGGGCCGATGTTGCTGCCCTATAGCGACACCTTTATCGACATCAGGCAGCGTTTCGCGCCGCCCTTCTCGGGTTCGCATGTGCTCGGCACCGACCCGCTCGGGCGTGACGTCCTCGCCCGCCTGCTGATGGCGGGGCGGATCTCGCTCGCGGTCGGCTTCTCGGCGATGTTGATCAGCATGGCGATCGGGATCTGCGTCGGGATGGTCGCCGGCTTCTACGAAGGCGCTGTCGGCGCGCTGCTGATGCGCTTCGTCGACGCCATGCTCTGCTTTCCCTCGATCTTCCTGCTGCTGGCGATCTCTGCGCTGATTTCGCCCTCGGTCCCCTCGATCGTGATGCTGATCGCGATGACCTCCTGGATGGAGGTGGCGCGCGTCGTCGAGGCGCAGATGCGCTCCTTGCGGACCCGCGATTTCGTGGTCGCGGCGGTCTCGATGGGGGCGAGCAACCGGCGCATCATGGTCCGCCAGCTCCTGCCCAACGCGATCGCGCCGATCGTCGTCGCCGCGACCCTGAACGTCGCCCATGCGATCCTGGCCGAGAGCTATATCAGCTTCCTCGGCTACGGCATCCAGCCGCCGACGCCGAGCTGGGGCAACATGCTGGAGAACGCCCAGAGCTATCTCACCAGCGCGCCCTGGCTCGCGATCCTGCCCGGCGCCGCGATCACCCTCGCCGTGACCAGCTTCAACTTCGTCGGCGACGGGCTGCGCGACGCGCTCGATCCGAGGATGGACCTGCCATGACCGGGCGTGTCGCGGCGCTCTGGCGCTATCCGGTCAGCTCGATGGCCGGCGAGCCGTTGCAGACCGCGCCGATCGACGCCAGCGGTGTGCTGGGCGATCGCATCTGGGGCGTCATCGACCGGACGACCGGGCGCATCGCCTCTCCCGGCCGCGAGAAGCACTTCATTGAGGTGCCGAGAGGCCATGCGCGCTGGCTGGCGAATGGCGGCGTCGAGGTCTTCGCCGACGGGCATGCCTGGCGCGATCCTGGCGACGGCGCCGTCCTCGACGCGCTCTCGACGCTGTTCGGCTTCCCGGCGAAGCTTCAGCCCTTTCAGGAGAGCGAGGAGCAGGGCTTCAAGCCGCGCTATGACCGCGCGCCGATCCACCTGCTGACGACCGCCGCGCTGCGCAGCCTCGAGCGGCTGCTGCCGGGCAGCACGATCGACGCGCGCCGCTTTCGCCCGAACATCCTGGTCGACTGGCCGGACGAAGCGGAGGAGGTCCCCGAGCATCTCTGGCTCGGCCGCGAGATCCGCATCGGCGATCTCGTCCTGCGCGGGCGCGATCCTTGCGGGCGCTGCGGCTTCGTCACCATCGAGCAGGACGGACTGCCGCTCGATGTCGAGGTGCTGCGGACGGTGGTGAAACGCTTCCGGCGCAATTTCGGGATCTATTGCGACGTGGTGGTTCCCGGCGAGGTCCGGGCAGGGGACGCGGTCAGCCTCGTGGACCCTGACGGCTAGCGCCGCCAAAACCTTCAGGAAAGAGGTCATGAGCCGAATTGTCATCGTCGGAGCCGGCATTGTCGGCCTCTCCGTCGCGCGCGCCGCGCTGAAGCGCGGCCATCAGGTGACCGTGCTGGAGCAGGGTCCGGCGCCCAACCCGCACTCGGCCTCCTTCGACCTGCACCGGATGATCCGTTACCCCTATGGCGCGGCCGAGGGCTATACCCGAATGGTCACCGACGCCTTCGGCGCCTGGGACCGGCTCTGGAGCGATCTCGGCACGGAGCACTTCGAGAATACCGGGTCGATCGCGATCTCGCTTGCGCCCGGCGACTATGCCGAGAAGACGCTGAACGCCTTCAAGGCGATCGGCCTGCCGCACGAGGTCCTGGATCGCGACGGCGTCGAGCGCCTCTGCCCGCATCTGACCTTGCCGGAGGGCGCCTGGGGCGTCGTCTCCTTCCCCGGCGGCCCGCTCTTCGCCAGCCGCATCGTCACCGAGCTCGCGGACTGGGTGCGCGGCCATGGCGGCGTGATCGAGCATGATTGCCGGGTCGCGCGCGTCGATCTGGAGCAGGGCGTCGCCACACGCGCCGACGGCTCGCGGGTCGAGGGCGACCTGCTCCTGGTCGCGGCCGGCGCCTGGCTGCCCGCACTGATGCCCGAGCGTTACGGCGAAGCCAGCGTCTATCGCCAGGGGCTCTGCTATGTCGAGCCGCCGGCGCAGTACGAGCGCTCATGGCGCGAGGCGCCCGCCATCGCCTGCCTCGGCGACCATACCGGCTACACCTTGCCCGACAGGCGCGGGGCGGGCCTGAAGATCGGCTATTCTGCCCATCGTCGCCTGGCCCGGCCGGAGCGCGACGGCTTCGGCTCCGATCTCGACAGCGAGAGCCGCACGATCCTTGGCGCCTATAAGCCCTATTTCCGCGATTTCGAAGCCTACCGGCCGACGCGGATCCAGGTCGGCTATTACGTGCTCGACGCCTCGCGCCGCTTCAAGGTGGAGCAGAGCGGGCGCGGCCTCGTCGTCACCAATTGCGACGGCCAGATGTTCAAGTTCGGCCCGCTGCTCGGCGAGCGCATCCTGCGCATGTTCGCCGGCGAGGAAAGCGCCTCCGACCTGTCACGCTGGGCGGCCGGCTACTAGGGTCGGCCGGATTCAGGTGGGATCGTGCGCGGTAAAGCCGTCATTGCGAGGAGCGCAGCGACGAAGCAATCCAGGGGATTGCGTGAGACCCCTGGATTGCTTCGCTGCGCTCGCAATGACGCTCTAATCTGATTGAACTAGCGCCAATCAGGACAGCGTCCCGCGATAGGGCGCGGCCACGATCAGGCAGCAATTGCCCGGCCTGACGCGGCCGGGTTGGCGGCGACCGTAGAGAATGCCGTCGGCGGCATAGTGCAGCGTCTCGGGGGCGCGGCCCAGGTCCCATGTGCAGTGGATGCGCCCGGCTGGCTGGCCGGCGCTGACCGTCTCGCCATTCGCATGGAACGGCTCGAAGATGCCGTCGGCGCTCGCGTAGACATAGGCCGAGGTGCCGGGCAATTCGAGGATCTGGCCGTCGCCGCGCTTCGGCTCCGGCTTGTCGCGGGCGACGATGCCGAGATGGTCGAGCACATTGGCGACGCCGCGCCGGCAGATGCTCAAGGCTTCCAGCGAGACGGTGCCGCCGCCGGCCATCTCGGTGCCGACCGTGACGAGCCCTTGCCGACAGGCGGTGGCGGTCGCGGTGCGTGGCTCGCCGAGATTGGAGATCACCACCGTCATCGGCGCGTCGAAGGCCTGCACGGCCGCGACATTGCGCTTGTGCAGGCCGGGATCGCCGGTCGGCTCGACGATCGCGCTCGGGATGATGTCGAGCGAGGAACCGCCGGAATGCAGGTCGAGGAAGGCGTCGCCCAGCGGCAGGATGTGATCGCTGACATAGGCCGAGATCTGCTGGGTGATGGTGCCGCGCGGATCGCCCGGGAAGGTGCGGTTGAAGTTCAGTCCGTCGACCGGCGACGTGCGCTGGCCGGCGATCACCGCGGGGGAATTGTTCGCCGGCATCAGGATCAGCCGGCCCTGGACGCGCCCGGGATCGAGATCGCGGATCAGGTCGCAGATCGCGATCGGCCCCTCGTATTCGTCGCCGTGATTGCCGCCTTCGAGGATCGCCGTCGGCCCCGAGCCGTTCTTGATGATCGCGATCGGGATCCGCGTCGCGCCCCAGGCGTCGTCATGCGGCGAATGCGGGATCATCACGAAGCCGAGCTGCTTGCCGTCCTTCTCCGGATCGACGGTGAGGAAGGCGGAGGAGGGTCGGGGCGTCGGCTTCTGGCGGGGGCTGGTCATGGGGTGCTCGCGGACAGACTGGGCTCGGGGTTTCGGAAGCGAGCGCGGGGAACCCTCTCCCGGAGGGAGAGGGCAGGGTGAGGGGTAGGCCCTGTAACCAGTGCCGCGAGGCCTGACCGCGCGGCCGGGTTCAGGCTAGTGTCTTCAGTCCGAACACCACCCCTGCCCCTCTCCTTCCAGGAGAGGGGTTCCCCGCGCCAGGCTGGAGGATGCGCGTCGCCGCGCTCACAGCGTCGGCAGCGGGTCCATCGGCATGTCGAGATACTTCTTGTGCAGCCGGTCGAGCTCGCCATTCATCGAGTTGAAGAAGATGAAACCGTCGAGCCAGCGCACCAGATTGTGCTGGTCCATCTGCACGCCCATATGGGCCGGGCTGCGGCGGATGGTGAACTTGCGCTCGAACTCCTTGCCCGGATTCTGCTTGGCGAGCGCCTGGGCGACGATCGAGTTGGTCGCGAGCAGGTCGGCCTGGCCGGTGATATAGGCCGCCGCCGCGGTTGCGTCGTCCTCGGTGCGCATGATGCTCGCCTTCGGATTCGAGGCGCTGATCGCCAGCTCCTGCGTCGTGCCCTTGGCGGCGGCGACGCGGGCCGAGCCGATCGTCTCGGGGCTCGTCACGGTCGAGGATTTCGGGCCGTAGACCGCGAGGAAGGTGTTGGCATAGGGCGCGGTGAACATGATCTGCTTGGCGCGCTCCGGCGTCAGGCCCATCACCGAGATGACGATGTCGACCTTGTCGGTGAGCAGGAACGGAATGCGGTTGGCGCCGGTGATCTGCTGCATCTCCAGCTTCACGCCGAGGCCCTTGGCGACCATCTCGGCCATTTCGATATCGAAGCCGATCGGCTTGCGGTTCTCGTCCTGCGCGCCGAAGGGCGGCGCGTCGAGCGGCACGCCGATGCGCACCACGCCCTTGGACAGGATGTCCTGGAGCTTGTCGGCGCGGGCTTCCGCCGTGCCGAAGACTGCGATGGCCAATGCGGCCAGGCCTGCAAACAGTGAACGCATCTCTCTCTCCCCTCGTTGAGCAACTAGACTGGCGGGCTTCCTCAATGCAGGACCGCGCTGAGGAAGGTCTTGAGTTCGGGCGTCTTCGGCGCGGCGAGAACCGCCGCGGCCTGGCCTTCTTCGTGGATGCGGCCTTCATGCATGAAGACCACGCGCGATCCGAAGCGCCGCGCGAAGCCCATCTCATGCGTGACGAGGATCATGGTCATGCCCTCCTGCGCCACCGATTCCAGCACTTTCAGCACCTCGCCGGTCAGCTCGGGGTCGAGCGCGGAGGTGACCTCGTCGAACAGCATCAGCTTGGGCTGCATGGCCAGCGAGCGGGCGATGGCGACGCGCTGCTGCTGGCCGCCGGAGAGTTCCGAGGGATAGGCGTCGAGCTTCTCCTCCAGCCCGACGCGGCGCAGCACGTCGCGCGCGACCTCGCGGGCGGCCTCGGGCGCCTGATTCTTCACCACACGCGGCGCCAGCGTGATGTTGTCGCTGACCGAGAGATGCGGGAACAGGTTGAAGCTCTGGAAGACGATGCCGACCTCCTGCCTGAGCTTGCGCAGGTTGGTCTTAGGGTCGTTGACTTGGACGCCGTCGACGCTGATCGAGCCGGCCTGGATCGGCTCCAGCCCGTTGACGCAGCGCAAGAGCGTGCTCTTGCCGGAGCCGGAGCGGCCGATCACGGCGACGACCTCGCCCTTGGCGATGTCGAGCGAGACTTCTCTGAGAACCTGCACCGAGCCGTAGCTCTTGCTGATCGCCTTGATTTCAACGAGCGACATCGAGCCTCCGCTCAAGCGAGCGGCTCCATTGCGTGAGGGGAAAGCACATCAGGAAATAGATCGCCGCGACCGTGATATAGACCGCGAAGGGCTTGTAGGTGCCCGCCGCCGTGAGCTGGCCCTCGCGGGTGAGCTCCACCAGCCCGATCGTCGCGGCGAGCGAGGTGTTCTTGATGAGCTGGACGAGGAAGCCGACCGTCGGCGGGATCGCGACCCGGATCGATTGCGGCACGATGACATGGCGCAGCTGCTCCCAAAGCGACAGGCCGAGCGAGGCGCCCGCCTCCCATTGCGTCCTGGCGATCGAGACCAGCGCGCCGCGCCAGATCTCGCCGAGGAAGGCGCTGCCATAGATCGAGAAGGCGACGGCCGCCGCCAGCCATGGATTGACCGAGATGCCGATCAGCGGCAGCCCGAAGAAGATCAGGAACAGCCAGACCAGGAGCGGCGTGCCCTGGACGATGTGGATATAGGCCGCCGCGAGCCAGCGCAGCGGCGCGACCGGCAGGATGCGGGCGATCGCGACCGTGATGCCGATCAGCGCCGCGCCCGCGAAGGCCGTCGCGGTCAGCGCCAGCGTCCAGCGCGCCGCGGCGACGAGATACATCACGTCGATGAAGCCAAAGGAGCGGATCATCGTCTGACGAAGGCCCAGTAATAGATGCCGGCGAACAGGCCGCGGAAGGCGAAGGCGAGGGCGAGATAGAGCACGCCGATCACCGTATAGACCTCGAAGTCGCGGAAGGTGCGCGACTGCACGATCGAAGCGGCGTGGAACAGGTCCTCGACCGAGATCTGCGAGACCACGCTCGTCGCCAGCATCAGCAGCACGAACTGGCTGGCGAGCGCCGGGAACATCGCCTTCAGCGCCGGGAACATCACGATATAGCGGAAGACCTGCAGGCCGGAGAGCCCGAGCGAGTGGCCGGCCTCGACCTGCGCCTTCGGCACGGCTTCCAGCCCGGCGCGGACGATCTCGGTGGTGTAGGCGCCGAGATTGATCACCAGCGCGATCATCGCCGCCGTCAGCCCGTCGAGCCGGAGGCCGAAGCTCGGCAGGCCGAAAAAGATCAGGAAGAGCTGGACCAGGAGCGGCGTGTTGCGGATGACCTCGACATAGGTTCCGACGATCCGCTTCAGCCAGCCCGGCCCGTAGACGCGCGCCGCGGCGCAGGCGACGCCGATGACGAGCCCGCCGAGCATGGCGCAGGCCGAGAGCAGGAGCGTGATCCAGACGCCGTCGAGAAGCGACTCCCAGGCCGCGAAGACGTCGCGAAACTGGAGGCCGTATTTCATCGCGCCCGGGCCGCCATGCCGACGCGCGCCGTGACCGCAGGCGCGCGACGATGCGACGGACCGGTCAGCGCTGCTGTCATTGAGCCTCCCCTTTACAAGAGGCTAGGTTGGCTTCTTATTTGATGTCAAGCTTCACATATGAAACGACGCGACATGCCTGATCTCCTCGACAGCGATGACGCCGAAAAAGCCTCCTATTCCGCTCCGGCCCTGGAGAAGGGATTGGACATTCTCGAGCTGCTGGCGGAGGTCGGCGAGCCTCTGTCGACGCGCATCATCGCCGAGCGGCTGCAGCGCTCGAAGAGCGAGATCTTCCGCATGGTCTTCGTGCTGCAGCAGCGCGGCTATCTCGCCCGCGAGGCGGGCACCGACCGGCTGGCGCTGTCGCGGCGGCTCTTCGATCTCGGCATCAGGACGCCGAGCGGGCGCCAGCTCACCTCGGTCGTGCTGCCGCTGATGGAGCGCTTCAGCGAGGAGAGCGGGCAGGCGGCGCATCTCGTCGTGCTGAGCCGGGCGCAGACCGTGGTGCTCGCGACGACATCGGGCCATCTCGACGCGACCGTCACAGTGCGCCCCGGCTATGGGAGGCCGGCGCTAGAGGCCAATTCCGGCCTGCTCATCCTCGCCTTCCAGTCCGAGACGCGGCGCAGGGTCCTGATGAACGACGCCGCACCGGCCGAGCGGGCCGGTCTCGACGCTCCCGGGACCATCGCGGCGTTCGCGCGGATACGGGAGCAGGGCCATCAGATCGCCCCGAGCCGGGACATTCTCGCGGTCACCGACATCGCCTGCCCGGTGATCGGACCGGCGGGCCACGCCCAGGCCGCGATCCTGGTGCCCTGCCTACAGCGGCACGGCGTCAGCACCGACGAGAAGGCGATCCTCACGGCCTTGAAGGCCTGCTGCCACGAGGTCGGGCTCCGGCTGGCCTATAGCTGACGGCGTTCCGCCTCAATGCCTGCTGGCGCCGATGAAGTTGCGCAGCTCCGGCGTCTTCGGCGAAGCGAAGAGCTCGCTCGAGGGGCCGGTCTCCCAGACCTTGCCCTGATGCATGAAGACCGTCGTGTCGGCCACCGTGCGCGCAAAACTCATCTCATGCGTGACCAGCAGCATGGTCATGCCGCCCTTGGCGAGCGTCTCCATGACGAGCAGCACCTCGCCGGTCAGCTCGGGATCGAGCGCCGAGGTCACCTCGTCGAACAGCATGACCTTGGGCCGCATCGCCAGCGAGCGCGCGATCGCGACGCGCTGCTGCTGGCCGCCGGAGAGGTTGTCGGGATAGCTGTCGATCTTCTCCGACAGGCCGACCTGGGCCAGCACCTCGTCGGCGAGGCTCTTCGCCTCGGTGTTGGAGACGCCCTTGGTGATCCGCGGCGCCAGCATGATGTTCTGGCCGACGGTCAGGTGCGGGAACAGGTTGTAGCTCTGGAAGACGATGCCGACATCCTTGCGCAGGCTGCGCAGACGCTCCGGATCCTGGTCGAGATTGTGCCCAACCACCTCGATGCGCCCCGACTGGAAGACCTCGAGCCCGTTGATGCAGCGCAGCAGCGTGCTCTTGCCCGAGCCGGAACGGCCGATGATCGCGACGACCTGGCCGGCCTCCACCGAGAGCGAAACCCCCTTCAGGACCTCGAGATTGCCGAACTTCTTGTGGACGTCTTCAATGACTACGGCTGGCATTCATCACCTTTTCGAGATGTCGGCTGAGCCTGGAAAGCGGGAAGCAGATGGCGAAATAGATCGCCGCCACCAGGGTGAAGATCTGGAAGGCCTGATAGGTCGCGTTGTTGACCAGCATGCCGGCGCGCATCAGGTCGACGAAGCCGACGACCTGGACGATCGAGGTGTTCTTCACGAGCTGGACGAGGAAGCCGACGGTCGGCGGCAGCGAGATGCGGATCGCCTGCGGCAGGATGACGTAGCGGTACTGCTGAGCCGGCGTCATCGCCAGCGAGGCCGAGGCTTCCCATTGCTGGCGCGGCACCGACTCGATGCAGCCGCGCCAGATATCGGCGAGATAGGCCGAGACATAGATCGCGAGCGAGGCCGACGCCGCCAGGAAGGGCGGCAGCGCGACGCCCATGGCCGAGAGCCCGTAATAGCTCATGAACAGCACCATGAGCACCGGGATCGACTGGATCACCAGGATGTAGCCCGCCGCGAAACGGCGCAGCCACCTGATGCGCGAGAGGCGCATGATGGCGAAGATGCCGCCGACGAGCCCACCGATGACGAAGGCGATGGCGGTGAGCGCCAGCGTCCAGCCTGCCGAGCGGAGGATGAAATAGGCCTCGGGCCAACCGAAGGTCTGCATCAGGCGGCCTCCCCATGCGCTTCGGTGACGCGGGCGAGCCCGGAGACCTGGGGGAAGATCCTGCGGCCGAGCCGGTTCAGGAAGAGCTTCAGCGAGAGCGCCAGCACGAGGTAGATCGCGGTGACGATGATGTAGGTCTCGAAGCTGCGGAACGTGTCCTGCTCGATGATCGCGGCCGTGCCGGAGAGCTCCTGCACCGAGACGAAGGAGCAGATGCTGGAGGCGAGCATCATCAGCACGAACTGGCTCGACAAGGCCGGCCAGACGCGGGCGAAGGCCGGCTGCAGCACGACATACTGGAAGACCTGGCGCCGGCTCATCGCCAGGGACAATCCGGCCTCGATCTGCGATTTGTGGATCGAGTCGACGCCGGCTCGGATGATCTCGGTCGCATAGGCCGCGAGATTGAGCGTCATCGCCAGCAGCGAGGCTTCGAGGCCGTTCATGCGGATGCCGATCTGGGGCAGCCCGAAGAAGATCATGAAGAGCTGCACGAGGAAGGGCGTGTTGCGCATCAGCTCGACATAGGCGTCGACGATATAGCCGGCCCAGCTGCCCGCGAGGCTGCGCAGCGCGCTCATCAGCGTCGCGAGAACGAGGCCGAGCACGATCGCGACGAAGGAGAGCGCGATGGTGAGCCAGACCCCGCTCAGGATCATCGGCCACTTTGAAATGACGTCTTGGAAAAGCAACGGCGCGTTCCTTCGCCCTGCGAGGTCGAGAACCATTGGCGCGACATTCAGCATGTCGCGCCGATGATCGGGAGATCGAAAGACCCGGAGCCCTCATCCTGAGGAGCGATCGCAGATCGCGTCTCGAAGGATGTTTCAGAGGGCTCTGGAGCATCCTTCGAGACGCCGCTGACGCGGCTCCTCAGGATGAGGGCTTTCTGTGTGGCCTCCTACCGGATCAGAAGGTCGGGAGCGCCGGCAGCGGGCCGCCGACCCATTTCTCGGAGATCGCGTTCAGCTCGCCGTTCTGCTTGACGTAGTAGATGAAGTTGTTCAGCCACTGGCGCAGCTCGTAGGCGTCCTTGCGCATCGTCATCGAATTGGGCTGCATGCCGAAGACGAACTTGAGCTCGGTCTCGGTCTCGCCGCGCGCCTTCATGGCGGCATTGGCCTGGGCGTCGGGACCGGCGATGGCCTCGACCTGGCCGGAGAACAGCGCCTGCATGGTGGTGGCGTCGTCCTCGAAGCGCAGGATGGTGAGATTCAGCTCCTTCTCGCGATTGGTGAACTCGCGCTCGACGCTCGAGCCGCGATTGACGCCGACCTTGCGGCCCTTGAGGTCCTCCCAGGTTTTGATGGCGAGGTTCTTCTTGGCGTAGATGCCGGTCTGGAAGGCGCTGTAGGGGATCGAGAACATCACCGCCTTGGCCCGCTCGGGCGTCGGGGCCAGCGTTGCCACGAGGAAATCGACCTTGTTGGCCTCCAGGGCCGGGATGCGGGCCGGCGGGGTGAGCTGCACCAGCTCGACCTTGACGCCGAGATATTTGCCGATCAGGGCGATCACGTCGGCGTCATAGCCGATCGCGTTGCCCTGCGAGTCGACCGAGCCATAGGGTGGGGCGCCGATCAGCACGCCGATGCGGACCGAGCCGCGCTTGATGATGTCCGTGACCGACTGGGCGGCGGCCTGGCCGGCTGCGAGCGCGCCGGCGCTGAGCGCCAGGATGGCGGCCGCGATTCTCAAATGCTTGAACAGGTTCATGGGTCGTCTCCTTGTTTCGCGGACTGCGCGCGTCGTTGTTGGCCCGGCTTCGTGCGGCCGGTTGCTTGAAGATCAGGCTGTGGGGCGTCCTTCCCGCACGACGTTCTCGAGCGCCGCGCCGTCGAGGCTTCGCTTGATGTTGTCGGCGATGGTCTGCTGCCGGCGCCGGATCGTGCCGCTGGTCCAGCCTGACATATGCGGCGTCATCACCACGTTGGGCAGCTCGTGAAAGGGCAGCGCGGAGGGCAGGATATCCGGCTGGCCGGCGCTGGGGTAGCGATACCATGTGTCGATGATCGCGCCGCCGATCCCGCCGGTCTTGAGCGCCTCGAACAGCGCCGCCTCGTCGATGGTCGGCCCGCGCCCGACATTGACCACGACCGCGCCCGGACGCATGGCGGCGAAGGCCCCCGCACCGACGATGCCCTGCGTGTCGGGCGTCAGCGGCACCGAGACCACGATGAAATCGGCGCTGCCCCAGAATTCGCCGAGCTGGTCGAGCGTGAAGGACCGGTCGACCAGGCCGGACGTCGGCACAGCGCTGCGATTGGCGACATGGACCCGCATCTCGAAGGCCTTGGCGCGCGCCGCGATCGCCTTGCCGATATGGCCGAAGCCGAGCAGGCCGATGCTCTTGCCGGCGATCTCGTCATGGATGCGCTCCGGCGCGCCGGCCCAATAGGCCCAGTCGCCCTTGCGCAGCCGCTGGTCGGCATCGGCGAGCGGCACGTGGCGCGCCAAGAGCGCGCTCATCACATATTCGGCGATGGCCTGCTCGTGGCCGAAGCAGTTGCAGACGGTGGCGCCCGCCGGCAGCCGCTCGATATCGACCGCGTCATAACCGGCGCCGGGCACGTGGAAGAGCTTCAGCCGGGAGGGGGTCGGCAGGGTCGCGTTGAATTTCGTGCCGATGATGACGTCGGCCTCGGCATAGCTGCGCTGGTCGGCGCCCGGCGCGAGCGCGTCGGGCAGGAGGCGGATATCGGCCTGCGGCCCGATGAGCTCGGCGAAGCCGGCGCTGAAGGAGGCGGCGTTTTCGCCGTGGAAGATGATGCGCATGATCTCAAGGGGCTTTCGTCGGGTCAGGCGCCGAGCAGGGGCTCGACGCTGCAGTCCAAAAGAGAAGGGTCGATCCGCGCCTCCATCACGTCGAACATCCCGTCGACGAAGGCGATGAGGGCGTCCGAAGCCTCGACCGCGCGCTCGACATGCCGGTTGGCGACGGCGTTGAGCACCGCGATATGGCAGTCGATGGTGCCGTCCAGCCTGGCGTCGCCCGCCATGGTGCTGTGATGGATGAAGCCGATGCGCCGGAACAGCGTGTGCAGCGGACGCAGCGTATGTTCCAGGAAGGGTTCGCCGGCGGCGGCGAGGATCATCTGGTCGATCCGGCGGTCGAGCGTGTTGAACTCGGCGAGCGTCAGGCTGTCGCGCTTGTCGCGCAGCAGCCGCTCCATATGCAGCATCTGGTTGCGATGCGACGGCCCGGAGCGCTCGGCGGCGAGCCGGATGACGAAGCGCTCGATGTCGCGGCGCAGCCTGAGCAGGACGCGTTCGCGCGCGAGATCGATCGGCGCGATCTGCAGGCCGTGCCGGGGGCGGATGACGATCAGCGTGTCGGCGGCCAGGCGGTTGACGGCGTGGTGGACCGGCGTCCGGCCGAAACCGGTCAGGTCCTGCAGGTCCTGCATCGTCAGGAAGCGCCCGGGCTGCAACGCGCAGGTGACCAGCATCTCCTCGATCCGCTGATAGGCGAGCTCGAAGAAATTGATGCGGTTGCGGCGTCTGGGGACGTCGTTTTCCGTGACCTCGACAAGTCTCGGCTGGCTCTTCGACCTGGCCATCTCGCGCTTTCTCCCGTGATGGAACTCGTTGAGCGGCGCCATCTTGAGGCCACCATAAACATGTTGTGATATTTTACAAGACTCCATATGGTCCCGGTGACCGGCCGCGGAGGACGTGGCCCGGAGCGAGCAGACCCTCAAGAAACACAAGCGTCCCGCCAGCGCAGTCCGGCGACGGGCGCGGCGCCGCCAAGGGAGGCAGGCTTTGAAGATAACCGCGATCGAGACCTTGCGGACAGAGGAATTCGCCAACGTTCTCTGGGTCCGGGTCCATACCGATGCCGGAGTGGTCGGGCTGGGCGAGACCTTCTATGGCGCGGGCGCGGTCGAGGCCCATCTCCACGACACGCTGGCGATGCGCCTGCTCGGCCGCGACCCGCTGCATATCGAGGCGCTGCATCGGGAAATGACCAACCTGCCGATGGCGCAATCCTCGACCGGTGTGGAGTCGCGCGCGACCTCCGCCGTCGACATTGCCCTCTGGGATATGTTCGGCAAGGTCTGCAACCAGCCGGTTCACCAGATGCTCGGCGGCCTGTGCCGCGACAAGCAGCGCATCTACAACACCTGCGCCGGCTACAAATATGTCCGCTCGCACAACATCAAGCCGGTCTCGACTTGGAATCTGGGCGAGGCGACGGGCCCTTACGAGGACCTGGACGGCTTCATGAACCGGGCCGACGCGGTGGCCGAGAGCCTGCTGGAAAGCGGCATCACGGCGATGAAGATCTGGCCGTTCGATCCGCCCGCGATCGAGAACCAGGGATTGTTTATCTCGGCCGAGCAGATGCGCAAGGCGATCGAACCCTTCGAGAAGATCCGGAAGGCGGTCGGCGACAGGATGGAGATCATGGTCGAGTTCCACTCGCTGTGGAACCTGCCGACCGCGATCAAGATCGCCAGGGCGCTCGAGCCCTATGCCCCGACCTGGTACGAGGATCCGATCCGGATGAACTCGCCGCAGGCGCTCGCCGAATACGCGCGCTCGACCACGGTCTCGGTCTGCGCCAGCGAGACGCTCGGCTCGCGCTTTCCCTACAAGGACATGCTCGACCGCGACGCGATGCATATCGTCATGGCCGATCTCTGCTGGACCGGCGGCCTGACCGAGGGGCGCAAGATCGCCGCTATGGCCGAGACCTATCACCGGCCCTTCGCCCCGCATGATTGCATCGGCCCGGTCGGCTTCGCCGCCGCGATCCATGCCTCCTTCAGCCAGCCGAACACGCTGATCCAGGAATCGGTGCGCGCCTTCTATACCGGCTGGTACAAGGAGCTGGTCACCGAGATCCCGGTCATGAAGGACGGCTATGTCTTTCCGATGGAAGGGCCGGGCCTCGGCCTCGAGCTCCTTCCCGCCGTCTTCGAGCGTTCGGACCTGACGGTCCGGCGCAGCAGCCTTTGAGGGGCACGGCATGACCAATCCGCTTTTCGACCTGAGCGGCCGTACCGCCCTCGTTACCGGCTCCTCGCGCGGGCTGGGGCGCGCCATGGCCGAGGGGCTGGCGAAGGCCGGTGCCGGGCTGCTGATCAACGGCACCGACCCGGCGCGTGTCGCCGCTGCGGTGGAGGAGTTCAGGGCGGCCGGGCATCAGGCCGATGCCGCGGCCTTCGACGTGACCTCCGAGGCCGAAATCGTCCGCGCCTTCGGGGAACTGGACGCGGCCGGCATCGCGGTCGACATCCTCATCAACAATGCCGGCATCCAGTTCCGCAAGCCGATGGTCGAGCTCGACACGGCCGACTGGCAGCGCGTGATCGACACCAATCTCACCAGCGCCTTCGTCATCGGGCGCGAGGCGGCCAGGCGCATGATCGCGCGCAAATACGGCAAGATCGTCAATATCGGCTCGCTCACCAGCGAGCTCGCCCGCGCCACGGTCGCGCCTTATACGGTCGCCAAGGGCGGCATCAAGATGCTGACCCGCGCCATGGCGGCGGAATGGGCCGAGCACGGCATCCAGGCCAATGCGATCGGCCCCGGCTACATGATCACCGACATGAATCAGGCGCTGATCGAGAACCCGGCATTCGACGCCTGGGTCAAGGGCCGCACGCCGGCCCGGCGCTGGGGCAAGCCGGAGGAGCTCGTCGGCGCGGCCGTCTTCCTGGCCTCGCCCGCCTCGGATTATGTCAACGGCCAGATCATCTATGTCGATGGCGGCATGCTGTCGGTGCTGTGAGGCGCCGGCCTGTCACGCCGGCGTCGCCGCTCGCTGCGGGCGTGTCACCAGCAGGATGCCGCCGACCACGAGCGCAAAGCCGATCGCGTGATAGGCCGCCAGCCGTTCTCCCAGGAACAGCGTCGCGAGAATGGCGCTGAAGATGGGCAGGAGATGCATGAACATGCCGGTCTTGCCCGGGCCGAGCACAGCGACCGAGCGGTTCCAGAAGATATAGGCGAGGATCGACGGGAAGACCGCGAAATAGACGAGCGAGCCGGCGGTCTGCGGCGTCACCGCGAACCCGCCTTGCTGGCCGTATTCCCATGCGACGAAGGGCAAATGGAACGCCGCGCCGAAGGCGACGGTGATTCCCAGGAAGGCCATGGGGTTCAGGCCTGCCGGACGCCAACGGATCAGCACCGTATAGAGCGCCCAGAAGCTCATCCCGGCGAAGACGAGCAGGTCGCCATGATTGATCGAGAGGCGCATCAGCGTGCCCAGATCGCCGCGCGCGATGACCACGGCCGCTCCTGCGAGCGAGATCAGGATGCCGCCGATCTGCAGGCCCGACAATCGCTGCTTCAGGATCAGATAGGCGAGCAGGAAGGTGACGATCGGCAGCAGCGAGTTCACCAGCGCCGCGTTGACCACCGTGGTGTAATGCAGGGCGGCATAGACGAAGCAGTTGAAGGCGGTGACGCCGATCGCGCCGAGCAGGGCGAGGAAGGGCAGGTTGCCGCGAATGCGCAGCCAGTCGGTCCGGATCGGCGCGAGGCAGAACGGCAGCAGGATGATCAGCGCCAGCGTCCAGCGCCAGAACGACATCTGGATCGGCGGGATCTGGTCGCGCATCAGCCGCGCGAACAGGAAATTGCCCGACCAGAACAGCGGCGGCAGCACGGCGAGGAGATAGGCGGAAGCCGGCGCGCTGCTAGCTTGCGTGGGCATGGCGGGTCGGGGCTGGCCGGCCGTGCTCATGCCCCGGACCGGACGGTGCGCAGCTCGGTATAGCGTCCCAGCACCGTGTTGACGCCGACGGCGAGGATGAAGACGACGGCCAGCAGCGCATACATGCGTGGCATGTTGAAGGTGGCGTAGGTCTGGATCACGGCATAGCCGAGGCCCTGATTGGCGAGCTTGGTCTCGGCCAGCAAGGTGCCGATGATGGCGACGCCGAGGCCGATCCGGATGCCGTTGATCACGGGCGCGCGCATCGCCGGCAGATAGATCAGCCGGACCATCTGGGCGCTGCTGAGCCGGAAGCTCAGGCCGACCCGGATCAAGACCTGGTCGATCTCGCGCATCGCGCCCGCCACGCTGATCGCGACGGGGAAGAAGCAGGAGAGCGCCCCCATCGCCACCTTCGAGCCCGGCCCGACCCCGAACCACATGATCATGATCGGGAAGAAGATGATCTTCGGCGTCGGCCCGAGATAATGCAGCAGGGGCTCGTAGGCGCGCTGCAGGAAACGGCTGCGTCCGAGCAGGATGCCGGTGGCGATGCCGGCTCCGCCGCCGATCGCGATGGCGAGCAAGACCTCGCCGGCGGTGACGGCGAGATTGGCGTAGAAGGCGCGTTCGGAGAGCAGCAGCGCGAATTCGCGGACGATCCGGACCAGCGAAGGCACCACGTCGCGATAGAGCAGCCCCGAGCGGGCCATCGCCTCCCAGCAGATGAGGACGGCCGCGATGATGCCGAGCCGGGTCAGCAGCACGGCGCGCGCCTCGTCCCCTGTCCGGCGTGTCGCCGTGGCTTTGGCGGTCGCGGTCATGCTCATCGCCTTGGTCCTTTCACCCGTGCCGGCCCGTCACTTGCGCGGCGGAATCTGGATCAGCTCGGCGAGCTGTTCCTTGGTCATGGGTTGCGCAGTATATTTCAAGGTGACCGCGTCCGGCACGATCGTCTCCAGCCCGACGATCTGGTCGGGATCGAGCGCCGCCTTGGGGAAGAACTCGTCGCGGGTGCGCAGGGCGATCTTCTCCGGGATGCCGACGAAGGCGGCATAGGCCTTGATCGCCTCGGGGTTGGCATACATCGCGTCGATCGTCTCGCGATAGGCCAGCATGAAGCGCTCGACCAGGGGCTTCTTGTTCTGCAGCACGCTGGTGTTTGTGATCAGCAGCCGCACGGTCTGGCTCTTGAAGGCCTTGGTGTCGTTGCCGGTGGCGATGACACGGATCTCCTTCTTGTCGAGCTGCTCGAGGCCGAAGGGCGGCGCCGACCAGCCGACATCGATCTGGCCGGACATGACCTGCGTCAGGGTCGGGGCCGGGCCGCCCGTCGCGGTCGGCCGCGTCTTCAGGCCGTTCTCCTTGACGAAGGCGTTGACGACGCCATGGGTCGAGGAGCCGTTGGTCGAATAGGCGACCGTCCGGTCGTTGAAGTCCTTCAGCGTCTTGATCGGCGAATCCGCCTTCACATACCAGAACAGGTCCTGGCCGCCCGTGGTCTCGGCGCCGATGATGCGGATCGGCGCGCCTTTCGAGAAGGCCGAAAGCGCGCCCATGATGCCGCCGGCGACGCCGATATCGACGCTGTTGGAGAGCACCGCCTGCTGCGTCTCGCCGCCGCCCTGGGTGTAGAGCATCTCGAGCTCGATATTGTGCTTCTTGAAGATGCCGAGGCGCGTGCCGATCTCGGCGACCGAGGTGTCCCAGTTGCCGCGCTGGCCGATGGCGAGCTTGAGCTTGTCTTGCGCCAGGGCTCCCTGCGTCAGGCTCATCGCGAGGCCGAGCGCCGCCAGCGCCAGCCCGAATTGTCCGAAACGTTTCATGCGATCCTCCCGTTCATGCGCCGGTCGGGCCGGCTGTTGTCCGTTTCGCCGCAGCCCGCTTCTGCCGGCGGGCCTGCGGCGTCGATCTGGTCCGGCTTGAGGCTAGATCTTGAACCCCTCCAGCGTCGATGGATGAAACAATTCCTCGATGCCGAGCTGCCGCGGCGACAGGCCCTGGCGATGATGTGCCTTCAGGAAGGCCTCGAGCACATGTTTGTTCGGCGCGACGCCATAGGACCAGAAATCTGGCCCCATCAGCGCGCGCGCCCCCTGGAGCTGTTCTTCGATGAAGGGCAGCGTCACCTTGGTCGCCGAGGTGTCGCCGAGCTTGACCAGCGCTGCCGCCTTCGACTGCTCGAAGGCCTTGAGCAGCGCTGCCGGCAGCCAGGGTTGCTGCTCGACGATGCTCCGTCGCACCCCGAGCACATGCATGATCGGAAAGATCCTGGTGCGGCGATAATAGTCGGAGGCAGCCGCCGTCGGCTCGGCGAAGAGCCTCCCGACATCCGGATGGCCCTCGTCGAAACAGGAGGGCGAGCGCGGGCCGATGAAGCCGTCGATCTCGCCGGCGGCCAGCATCTGATTGAGCGAGCGGTCGGCGGGCGCCTGTTCGAGCCGGATCTCCGGCGGAAGCTGCACCGAGATCTTCTCGGCCCGGCCGGGCTGCTCGATGCCGCCGCGCACCCAGGTCACATCGGAAGGCTTCACGCCATGGTCGCCCTCCAGCATGTCGCGGATCCAGACGCAGGCGGTGAGCTGGTATTCCGGGCAGCCGATGCGCTTGCCCTTGAGGTCCTCGGGCCGGGCGATGCCGCGGTCGGTGCGGATGAAGATGCCGGTATGGCGGAAGGCGCGCGACAGGAAGGCGGGCACGCCGACATAGGGGTTGCTGCCCTGCGCGGTCTTGACCGTGAAGCTCGACAGCGAGGCCTCGCAGACATCGAACTCGGCATGGCGGAAGGCGCGGAAGAAGATCTCCTCCGGCGCCAGCTTCATGAAGACCGGGTCGACACCGTCGATCTGGACGGCGCCGTCGATCAGCGGGCGGTTGCGGTCATAGTCGCCGATGGCGACGGACAGGCGCAGGTTCGACAAGCCTTCCTCCCGGCCGGCGCGCGATGCGCCATGCGATTTTGATGGGAGGATGCCGCCGCCCGGCCGCCGCGACAAAGACTTCCGCGAAATGAGAGTGAGACGACGGCGGTATGGCTGGCGAAAGGGCTAGGTTCCGACCCGCCTCGCCAAGGGCCCGAGCGATTCCAGGAGATGCTCGGTGATGGTCTCGAGGAACTGGTCGATCGCCTCCTGCTGACGCAGCGCAGGGGCGTTGCTCGTCTTGATCAGATAGAGCGTCCGCTTCACCGGCAGGTCCGAAATCCGCCGCGCCACCAGCTTGCCGGCGCGCAGCTCCTCGATCGCGGTGCCATAGGGCATCACGCTGGCGGCGGCTCCCCTGACGACGAGCATGCGCATCGCCGGGATCGACTGGGCCTCGTAGGGGACGCGCAGCGGGATCGAGAATTTCTCGGCCGCGATCTTCAGCAGCCTCTGCACCATGTCGCGTTCTCCGGCCTGGACGAGGTCGTGGCTCAGGGCCTCCGCCAGCGTGATCGTCGGCGGCAGCATCTCGCCGGTTGCGGCGGTGACGAAGAGCAGTTCCTCCTCGAGGATCGCCCGCCGCTCGATCCCGGCGCGCGGCTCGTCGACGCCATAGGCGAAGGCGGCATTGATCTCGCCGCGCTCGAGCGCGAGCACCAGCCCATGGCTCAGCTCCTCGACCAGGCTGAGCGAGACCGAGGGGATGACGTCCTTGGCGTCGAGCAGCAGGTCGGGGCCGATCTGCAGCATGATGCTGGGCGTCAGCCCGAGCGCCAGCATCTCCTGGTCGCTGCCGGACAGCGCCTGGACGTCGCGCTTGGCGTCCTCGACCTCCTGGAGGATGCGACGCGCCCGTTCGAGCAAGAGCTTTCCGGCCTCGGTCAGGACGACGCCGCGCGAATGGCGCAGCAGCAGTTCCGTCCGCAGGTCCTGTTCGAGCTGGCGGATCTGCAGGCCCAGAGCCGGCTGCGCCACATTGAGCTGTTCCGCCGCCCGGGTGATGTTGCCGACTTCTGCGATCCTGACGAAGTAGCGTAACTGTCTGAGATTGATCGCGGCCTCCCGGGGCGCCTCTTGCTTTCAGGCACTATGGGACGCGTCCCGGCCGCCAACAAGGCTCGCCGGCGCGCGCTGCGGTCGCAGGCGGCGGTGCGCCTCTACCGGACAGGCCTGAACCAGCGCTCCATGCGCTCCAGCGCGGCGAAGATCACGACGCTGACCAGGATGACGAAGACGATCGTCGCGAACATGCCGGGTAGGTCGTAGCGCTCGGCGAGGTCGTTGATGAGCTGGCCGAGGCCGCCGAAATTGATCAGGAACTCGACCCCGATCAGATTGATCAGCGCGAAGATCAGCCCGAGCCGGACGCCGACGAAGATGGTCGGCACCGCCGCCGGCAGCAGGATCTTCCAGAATTGCTGGGAAGGCGTCAGGTTGTAGCTGCGACCGACATTGACGAGGCTCTTCTTCACGCCCGTCAGCCCTTCCAGCGTCTTCAGGATGACGGGGCCGAGTCCGGCGACGAAACCCATCGCCACGATGGTCACGGCGCTGCGCCCGAAGATCACCAGGAAGAGCGGATAGGCCAGCACGATCGGCGCCGCCGCCACCGCCGCGACCCAAGGTTCGGTCGCGAGGCGCAAAATCCTTTGCTTGTAGAGCAGCACGCCGAGAGAGATGCCGACGATGCTGACGAGCAGGCTCGCCGCCAGCGCCTCCGCTCCGGTCAGCATGAGCCGGTGGAATAGCTCTTCCTCGGCGAAGAGCCGGCCGAAGCTGCCGAGCACCGCCGACGGGAAGGGGATCACGAACTGGTTCAGGACCTTGAACACCAGCAGGACCTCGACCAGGCCGAGGAACAGCGCGACACTCGCCAGGCCGACCAGGATCGGGGGAAAGCTCCAGCGCGGCATGGCTCAGTGCCCGGCGCGCCCGAGCGCGCCCTTCTCCGATTCCGCCATGCCGCGCGAAGCCTCTTCGCGCAGGTCGTTCCAGATCTCCGCGACATAGCGGCCGAAGGCGTCGCTGCCGACGACATCGCCGCGGCGCGGGCGCGGCAGGCGGATATCGACGATGCGTTTCACCTTGCCGGGGCGGAAGGTCATGATCACGACCCGGTCGGAGAGCTGGACGGCCTCGGTGATGTTGTGGGTGATCAAGAGGGTGGTCTGCTTCAGCTCCTGCTGGATCGTCAGCACCTTGTCGCCGAGCAGAAGCCGGGTCTGTTCGTCGAGCGCGGCGAAAGGCTCGTCCATCAGCAGGATCTTGGGCTCGAACACCAGCGTTCGGGCGATGGCGACGCGCTGGCGCATGCCGCCCGAAAGCTCGGACGGATAGCGCTGCTCGAAGCCGCCGAGGCCGACCATGTCGATGAATTTGCGCGCGATCGCGTGCCGCTCCGCCTTCGCCACGCCCTTGATCTCGAGCGGGAAGGCGACGTTGTCGATGACGGAGCGCCAGGGAAAGGTCGATTCCTCCTGGAAGACCATGCCGATCGAGGGGTGCGGGCCCGAGATCGTCTCGCCGGCGACGCTGACCGTCCCCTGATAGCCGCCGACGAGCCCGCCGAGGACGTTGAACAGGGTCGACTTGCCGCAGCCGGACGGGCCGATGATCGAGACGAACTCGCCGCGCTCGACGGTGAAGGACACCCCGTCCACCGCCGTCACGGTGCCCTCGCGCGTATCGAAGCGCATGGTCACGTCGTCGATGACCAGGTCTGTCTCGCTGCGTTGCGCGGCCAGACGCAGTTTGGCGGTGGAAGCGGCCATGAAGCTGTCGTCCTCGGGCTGATCGCCGCTCATCGGGCTTGCCGGCGCAGGCGCGTTCCGTGCCTTGAGCGCAAGGCGCGGCCCGAACCTGTGCGAGCCTCAAGCTCCGTCGAACGCGGCGGCATCTCTGTCGTCCCCAAAGCGGCCGCTCTTCTGATGGGGCGGCCTGTATGCACCGAAGGTAGCGGGCCAGGCGCGTGAAGGTCCAAGATTATCTCGCTTGGCCTTGTCAAACTTTTACAGATGGGCGGAATCATAGGCGGCTCACCTACGGGGATACGCGGCCGGGCGGCGTCGTTATAGTGAGTTCGCGCGACGAGTCGCGGATGCGGGATCGCCATGGCCGGGACGAAGGACATCATCGCGACCGAGCAGGCCGCGAAACAGCACGAACTGCCTTTCGAGAGCAGCGTCGGCTACCAGATTCGCATGGCCAATCGCGCGACGCAGCGCTACCTCCAGGCCAAGATCGAGCCGTATGGCGTCACGCCGGGCATGTGGTATTTCCTGCGCGCGCTCTGGCAGGAGGATGGGCTGACCCAGCGCGAGCTCTCGCGGCGGATCGGCACGATGGAGCCGACGACGCTGACCGCCATCGCCAGCATGGAAAAGGTCGGGCTGGTGACGCGGGAGCGCGACGAGCGCGACCGGCGCAAGCTCAATGTCCTGCTGACCGCGAAGGGCAGGGCGCTGAAGGCGGTGCTGCTGCCCTTGGCGACGGAGGTCGTCGATCAGGCGACGGCTGGCTTTTCCGCCGAAGACCGCGCGCGCTTCCTCGGCTATCTCGCGGCCGTGCAGCGCAATCTGGCCGAGCTCCAGCCCGAGCCGGCCGCTGACGAGGATGGCTGATCAGCCCTTGGCGGCTTCGCCGCCATGGCGCGTCATGCCCGCCGCCATCGCCGGGTTGTAACCGGGCTTGACCCGCGCATCGATCAGGACCGAGGCGCCGGCCTTCGCCGCGCCGACAGCCTCCGCCACCGCCGCGGCGAGCTCCTTCGTCGTGGTGACCGGCCCGATGCCGGTGAGCCCCTGCGCGCGCGCCATCGCCGCGATGTCGATATCGGGCTCGGCGATGCGCTGGCCGATCCATTTGTTCTCGACCGGCCGCTGGCGCTGCTTCGCGACACGCTCCTGGTGGATCTCGTCGTTGAAGAAGGAGCGGTTGTTGGAGACGATGGCGATGAAAGGCAGCTTGTAATGCGCGGCGGTCCACAGCGCCGAGACGCCCATCAGCGTGTCGCCGTCGCCGAGCACCGCGACGGGCAGCCGGCCCGTTCCCTTCAGCGCCAGCGCCGCGCCGACCAGCATGCCGGGGCCGGCCGCGATGCCGCCGCCGCCATCGATGCCGAGATAGTCGAGCGGATGGCGGAAATGCCAGGCGTCGCCGGCCCAGCCGAGCGGCAGGCGCACCAGCGAGATCACCTCCTCGCGCAGCGCCGCGCCCATCGCCGCCGCCAGCGAGACGACATCGAGCGGGCGGTCGTCGTCGACGGCCAGCGCCGGCAGCGCCGGCAGGACCTGCGGTTCGGTGCCCGGGCCGACCTCGAGCGCGTCCGCGATCAGATGGAGGGCGCGATCGGGCTCGCAGGCGAGGTGGAGATCGGCGGGCGCCAGCGCCTGATGGTCCATGCTCCAGCCATTGTGGAGATGGTGGTCGATCGAGGCATTGACGATTTTCGCCTTCGGCACGCCGCCGGCCTGGCGGAAGGTGCCCCCGAGATCGACCCAGTCGAGCGCCAGGATGACGTCGGTGGCCTTGATCGCATCGGCCGCCGCCTCGTCGAGGAAGAATCCCGGCTTGGTGACGTGGAGCGCATGGTCGGTCGGGAAGCTGGCGCCGGTCTTGATGTCGGTCAGCACGCGCGCCTTCAGCGCCTCGGCCAGCGCGACGCGCCGGGCCCAGTCGCGCGGGCTGCGCGAGACGCGGCCGAGCAGGATGAGCGGGTTGCGGGCTTCGCGCAGCAAGGCGGCAGCGGCTGCGATGTCGGTCTCGGCCGGAACCGGCGCCGAGGCGACGGCGAAGCGGCCCGGATCGGGCAAAACCGGCATCTCGTCCAGCCGCTTCTCCTGCATCGAGACGTCGAGGCAGACATAGGTCGGAGCGCGCGGCGCAATGCGGGCGAGATTGGCCGCGCGGATCAGCGATTCCATCGCGGCGGCGACCGAGACCGGCTGGTCGTCCCATTTCACGTAAGGGCGGATCAGCGCGCCCTGGTCCTTGGCCGTGTGCAGCCAGTCGATCCAGGGCCGGCGCTCGGCCGCGTCGACCGGGCCCGTCGCGCCCAGGATCAGCATCGGCACGCGGTCGCACCAGGCATTGTAGATCGCCATCGTGCCGTGCATCAGCCCGACATTGCTGTGCAGGATCACGCCCATGGCGCGTTCGGTCACCTTGGCATAGCCATGTGCGATCGCGACCGCATGCTCCTCGTGCAGGCAGAGCAGCATCTGCGGCCGCTCGTTGCCGAGATGGTTGACCAGGCTGTCATGCAGGCCGCGGAAGCTCGATCCGGGATTGAGCGCGACATAGGGGATGTCGAGCGCGCGCAGCATATGGGCGACGACATCGCTGCCCCAGACGCCGTTGTCGCTGGCGGGAACCGGGGCGTCGATGCCGGCCAGGGGGGATTGGATCATGGCGTCCTCGCGCGAGCCGGTTTTGTCGTCTTGGCCGCCTCAGGATGCGAGCCGGCTCCACTCATCCCACAGCCGCGCCGCCGCCGGAACGCCGAGATTGGGTTTGGCAGCCAACTCGATTTCTTTGGGCGTCGGCGGCGAAGGGGAAATACCGCGTCTTTCCGGGGCATTGCGCAGCAATGAGCCCGGAACCCAGAAGCGCCGTCGATCATCATGGGATCGCAACGCGCGGCGCCTCTCGTGTGAAAGCCCGCGGTTCTGGGTTCCAGGCTCGGCCCTGCGGGCCGCCCCGGAATGACGGCGCGTTTCCGTGTGATATCAGCAGGCTCTAGGCTTTCGCCTGTTTCAGGCTGACATGGATGTTCTTCTCCTGGGTGAAGGATATGAGCTCGCCCAGGCATTCCTCGCGCCCGATGCCCGATTGCTTCCAGCCGCCGAAAGGCGCGCCGAGGAAATGCTTCGAGACCTCGTTGATCCAGACGAAGCCGGCCTCGACCTCCATCGCGGTTCGATGCGCCTTGACGAGATCGTTGGTCCAGATCGAGCAGGTCAGGCCGTATTCGACGCTGTTGACCTGATCGAGCATGGCGGCCTCGTCCGACCAGGACGCCACGGCGAGGACCGGCCCGAAGATCTCCTCGCGGGCGATCCGCATGGCGGGCGTGACGTCGGCGAAGATCGTCGGCTCGACATAGAAGCCGCCGGCGAGCTTTGGGTCGTCCGGCGCCTTGCCGCCGCTGATCAGCCTCGCGCCCTCGCTCTTCGCCGAGGCGATGAAGCCCATGATCCGCTCGTGCTGCACGCCGCTGATGATCGCGCCCATGGTCGTGGCGTCGTCGGTCGGCAGGCCCGGCACGAAGCGCGCGACCTTGCTTGGCAGCTTCGCCAGGACGGCGTCGTAGATCGCCTCGTGCACGAAGGCGCGGCTGGTCGAGCCGCAGGACTGGCCGCACCAGGTGAAGTTCATGCCGCCGACCATCGCGTCGGCGACCGCGTCGGGATCGGCGTCGGCGAAGGCGATCAGCGCATTTTTGCCGCCGAGCTCGAGCAGCACCGGCTTGATCGTCTCGCTCGCCGCCCGCATCACGGCACGCCCGGCATTGACGCTGCCGATGATCGCGACCTTGTCGATGCCAGGGTGCGACGCCAGCGCGCCACCGGCCTCGCGTCCGCCGGGCAGGACGTTGAATACGCCGGGAGGCAGCAGCCCTTCCAGCAGCTCGGCCAGCCTCAGGGAGGAGAGCGGCGCCTGTTCGGGCGGCTTGACGATGATGGTGTTGCCGGCGGCGAGGGGGGCCGCCATCTTGCCGGCGCAGAACATGAAGGGGTGGTTGAAGGCGAGGATGCGCGCGACGACGCCGAGCGGCTGGCGCAGCGTCAGGTTCAGCGCGTCCGGCCCCATCGGGATGGTGTCGCCCTTCATCTCGGTGACGAGGCCGCCGAAGAAGTCGAGCTGGGCGGCGGCGATCGCGGCATCGCCCACCATCTCCCTGACCGGATTGCCGCAATTGGCGGCATCGAGGCCGGCGAGCTCGCGCGCGTTCTTGCGGACGATCTCGGCGACGGCCTTGAGCAGCCGGCCGCGCTCCAGCGGCGGCACCTTGCGCCAGGTCCTGAAGGCCTCGCGCGCGGCCGCGACGGCGGCGTCGACATCGGCCGCGCCGGCCTCGGCGACATCGCAGATCGGCTGGTTCAGGCCGGGATTCAGCGTCGCGGCATAGCGCCCGGAGAGCGGGTGATGCCAGGTTCCGCCGAAATAGAGGCCGCGGCCGGCGGGGGCGGGCTTGTCGAGCATGTCTCACCTCAGCCTGTTCGGGCTTTCCGCCGCACCATCCTGCATGATCGCCGCGGTCTCCAAGACTTTCCCGTTTGAAGACCGATGCCGAAAGCTTTCGGCGCGGCTCAGCCGCCGGCCGCTCCGGCCATCTCCGCTTCGGTCTCGTCCTGCTCCAGGCCGTCGAGCATGGCGATCTCTTCGTTCGAGGCGCCGAGCTTTCGCCAGTCCTCGCTCTTGGGCACGATGCCCTGATAGGAGCGCAGCTTCGCCTGCGGCAGATGCGGCGCGATCAGCCCGAGCGCCTCGCCGCCCTCGGCATGCTTGCGGGCGGCGTCGATCATCACGCGGCGGAACTGTACGATCGCGATGTCGCTGGCGCCCAGCCGCTCGCTGGTGCGGTCGGCGATCGGCCCCATCGATTCCCACATCATGATGTCCTGGTTCGGGATGCCGGGCACGCCGGTGAAGTCGCCGAGCTTCATCGCCTTGCGGTCCTGCTGGTAGTTATTGGCCTTGTGGCGCAGCATCGGCTTGTAGGTCTTGTCGAGGTCGATGCCGACCTGCGCGACGCAGAACTTGCGCCAGGCCTCCTGGTCGATGCAGTCGTCATTGCCCCAGGCGATGAAGTGGAAATAGCTCGAGACGTCGTCCTTGGGCACGATCACGGTCGCGACATTGTAGGACGCGTTGGGCGGGATCAGCGCCGTGAAGGGCGCGACGAAGACGGTCAGGCGGATATAGTCATGCGTCTGCGCATTGGTGATCGGCCGGCGGATCGCCGCGTAGCGGAAGCCGTAATTGGTGAGCTGCACCTGGATGCGCGGGTTCTTGTCGGTCGAGGGCCGCGTCCAGTGGGTCGCCGTCGCGCCGGCCGTGGCGACGCGCGCCGGCTTCATGTCGGAGGAGTGCAGGCTGGATGAATGGGCGGAATCGATCTGCCCCTCCATGATCTGCGCCCAGTTGACGGGCAGATCGATCTTGACGATCGAGACCTTGGCCTCCGGCGTCGGCGCCCAGGGCGGAGCCTCGAAGTCCGGCATCGCCTCCTTCGGGCCCATATAGACCCAGATGAAGCCGCCGGCCTCCTGCGTCGGATAGGCCTTGTGCTGCACCTTGTCTGCGAAACCGCTCTCGGCCGGTTCGGAGACCATCTCCAGCACCTTGCCGTCCACGTCGAACTTCCAGCCATGATAGAGGCAGCGCAGCCCGCATTCCTCGTTCCGGCCGAAGAACAGCGAGGCCTTGCGATGCGGGCAATATTCGCCGAGCACGCCGATGCGCCCGTCGGTGTCCCGGAAGGCCACGAGGTCCTCGCCGAAGAGCCGGACGCGGACCGGTGCGCCGTCGCTCTCCACCAGTTGCTCGGACAGCAGCGCCGGCACCCAGTGACGGCGCATCAATCGCCCCATCGGCGCATCGCCCTCGACGCGGCAGAGGAGCTCGTTCTCTTCATGGTTCAGCATGGCGGCCTCCGTCCCGATGGCGCCCGGGCTCTAGCCAGCGCCAAATTACTTAGTTATCTAAGTCTGAGATTAGTCGGGTTCGAAACGCTTGTCGAGAGAGACGAGCGGAGGCACGTGAATGGCGAACGAAACTGAGACCGTTCAGGTCAGGATCACGGATAAGCGGCTGATCGCCGAAGACATCTGCATGTTCGAGCTGCAGCCTCTCGCGGGCGGCGAGTTGCCGCCCTTCACGCCGGGTGCACATCTCGGCGTCCGCGTGCCCAATGGCGAGACGCGCAAATATTCGCTCTGCAACGATCCGGCCGAGACCGGGCGCTATGTCATCGCGGTCAAGAAGGAGCATGGCGGGCGCGGCGGCTCGATCAGCCTGATCGAGCAGGCCGAGATCGGCGACGACATCGCGATCACCGCCCCGCGCAACGATTTCGAGCTGAAGCCAGGCCCGGCGAGCTACATCTTCATCGCCGGCGGCATCGGCATCACGCCGATCCGCGCCATGATCCAGCATCTGCAGGCGACGCGGGCCAAGCCGTTCAAGCTGTATTATTTCACCCGCACGCCGGAGATGATGGCCTTCCGCGAGGAATTCTCGGGGCCCGAGTTCCGCGGCAAGGTCGTGATCCACCACGATGGCGGCGATCCGGACAAGGCCTATGATCTCTGGCCCGTGCTGGAGGAGCCGAAAGGCGCGCATCTCTATTGCTGCGGCCCGCGCGGCCTGATGGAGGCGGTGCGCGACATGACCGGGCACTGGTCGTCATCGGCCGTGCATTTCGAGGATTTCGGCGCGGCCAAGGCCCGGCCCGAGGATAATGCGCCCTTCACCGTGACACTGGCCCGGAGCGGCGAGAGCTTCGACGTGCCGATAGACAAGTCGATCCTCGAGGTGCTGCGCGAGGCCGGCAAGGTGCTGCCGAGTTCCTGCGAGAGCGGCACCTGCGGCACCTGCAGGACGAAGCTCGTCTCGGGCGAAGCCGACCATCGCGACCTCGCCTTGTCCGAGCACGAGAAGGCTCGCAACATCATGATCTGCGTCTCGCGGGCCAGGTCGCCCGAGCTGGTGCTGGATCTGTGATGATGATCGCGAGACCAATGCGAAACATGGCCGAAGAGAACTCTTCCCTTCCCCCTGGTGGGGAAGGGAGAGGGATGGGGGGCGCTCCGCTTGGCGAGCGTTCGCCCGGTCGCTCGCCCCCCACCCCAGCCCCTCCCCACAAGGGGGAGGGGTGTCCCGCGCCTCGGCTTCTTGCGCATGCCGACCTTCGCCTGGCCAATCGTGACCTCGATCGAAAGCTGCCGCGATGACCGAACCGCTGCGTCTCGGCGTCATCGGCCTCGGCCGCGCCTTCATGCTGATGTTGCCGACTTTGGCGCAGCATCCGCTCGTCCGGCTGGTCGCCGCGGCCGATCCGCGGCCGGAGGCGCGGGCGCGGTTCGAGGCGGAATTCTCGGCTCGGAGCTTCGACGAGGTCGAAGCGCTCTGCGCCGACCCGTCGGTCGAAGCGGTCTATATCGCCTCGCCGCATCAGTTCCATGTCGAGCATGTCCGTCTCGCCGCACGGCACGGCAAGCACGTCCTGGTCGAAAAGCCGATGGCGCTGCGGCTTGCCGATTGCGCCGCGATGATCGCTGCGGCGCGCGGGGCCGGCATCCATCTCCTGGTCGGCCACAGCCATTCCTATGACGCACCTTATTTGCGGACCGCCGAGCTCGTTCGCGGCGGCGATTTCGGCGCTGCCCGCATGATCACGGCGCTCAACTTCACCGACTTCCTCTATCGCCCGCGCCGGCCCGAGGAGCTCGACACCGCGCAAGGTGGCGGCGTCGTCTTCAGCCAGGCGGCGCATCAGCTCGACGTCGTCAGGCTCCTCGCCGGCAGCGAGATCGCGAGCTTGCGCGCCGTCACGGGCCGCTGGGACCCGTCACGCCCGACCGAAGGCGCCTATCAGGCCTTCCTCACCTTCGCGAGCGGCGCCAGCGCAAGCCTGACCTATAGCGGCTATGGCCGCTACGACAGCGACGAGCAGCTCGGCTGGATCGGCGAGCTCGGCCAGAGCCGCGACCCCGAAAGCTACGGCGCCGCGCGCCGCGGCCTCGCCACGGTCGCGACGCCCGAGGAGGAGGCGGCTCTCAAGAACACGCGCGCCTATGGCGTGGCGAAAAGCGCGGCGGCAGCCGCGACGGCGCCGGCCGCGCATAATCATTTCGGCCCGATCGTCGTCTCCTGCGACAAGGCCGATCTGCGCCCCATGGCCAATGGCGTCATGATCTATGCCGATGACGCGAGGCGGTTCGAGCCGCTGCCGGCGCCGCAGGTGCCGCGCGCCGAGGTGGTCGATGAGCTCTATGCCGCGGTGAGGCGAGGGGAGCGGCCGCTGCATTCCGGCGAATGGGGCATGGCGACGCTGGCGGCCTGCCTCGCCATCTTGGAATCGGCGCGAACGGGCCGCGAGATCGCGCTGCGCGATCTCGTCGGCGTCAGCGCCGGTTAGGCGGCTCGGCCGGCGGCGGGTTGTTGGCGGCCGCGGCCAGGATCGCGAGCGTGTCCTGCTCGGCCGCGGCGGCGCTCTTGTAGCGCGGCGCCGTGGTCACCAGCGGGCGCTCCGCATCGGCCGGATAGAAGATCTCGATCGCGTAGCGCCCGGTCTGCGGATCCTCGACCGGCTCGATTCGCAAGAGCGGCATGGCGTTCTCCCAAAGCGCTGTTCGGCCGGCGCGACTAGAGCGCGCCGCTCCCGCTCAGTCCAAGACAAAAAACCTCTGACTTCCCAACCGATTTCGCCATGCCAGCCTCACGGTCCCGTTTCGTAGCGCTGCAATTCCTCGCGGACGATGCGCAGGAAGCCGTCAACGAGGACATTGGTCTGGTGATGCGTCGGGAACAGCGCGTTGCCATGAAACACGATCTCCGGCTTGAAGGGGCGGAAGGCGATGCCGGCATGCCGGTAGTCGTCCGCGACGATCGGATTGACGATGCCGATCCCCAGCCCCTGGCCGACCAGCGCGCAGATCGTCGCGCCGAAAGGCGATTCGAACGCGAGCTGGCGCCTGACGCCGAGCCGGTCGAAGACGCGGTCGACGCGGGCGCGCGCCCCGTCCTCGATCGCCAGCGAGATGAAGGGCTCGCCTTCCAGATCCTGGGGCACGATCACCTCGCGCTCCGCCAGCCTGTGGCCGGGCGGTAGGGCGCACATGCCCGGCAGGGTGTAGAGATGGCGCACCTCGATGCTGGGCGAGCCGACGATATTGGCGACGAAGCCGATGTCGCAGTAATGCGACGAGGTCCAGCGCGTCACCGTCGCCTCGCTGCGCATCTGCAGCGAGATCGTCACGTTCGGGGCCTGTTCCTTGAACAGCCTGATGGCCTTCGGCACGAAGCCGAGCGCCATCGCCGGCATCGCCGCGATGCGCAGCCGCCCGGTCCCGAAGCAGCGGATGTCCTTCGCCGCCTGGGCCAGGCTCTCCAGCCCCAGGAAGCTGCGCTCGACCTCGCGATAGAAGGTCAGCCCCTCGTCGGTCGGGGTCAGCCGGCCGGCCTTGCGTTCGAAGAGTTTCAGCTCGGTCGAGGCCTCCAGCTCGGCGATCAGCCGGCTGATGCTCGGCTGCGAGGTGTGCAGCTCGTGAGCCGCCGCCGTCATCGAGCCGCGCAGCATGATGACGCGAAACGCCTCGATCTGCCTCAGATTCATGCCGACCCCATATCGCTGGTGAATAGAAGGCATAAAAACTGGCATTTGACCATATGGCCTGGCGAACCAATACTTTTGGCCCATGGCCCAGCTCTCGCCAGCCAGTCCCGCCCTGCCTCCGCGCCCGACCGGCCTCGCCTGTCCGCGTGGGCCGGGATGGTTGCGGATGGCGGCCCGTCCGGACGCCACGCTCGTCCTGTCGGGATCGGGTTTCAGGCATCCGGCCGACCGGTCGGAGGACGACGCGGGCGTCCATTTCTCGGATGCGGCGGAGAACCGGCCTGCGCCGGAAGCAATCAAGCAAAGCCGGAACGGCTTCTAACAGAGGGACAACGGATGATCACGAACTGCCATGCGAGCCGGCGCCTGTCGGCCATCTCCATTCTTGCGCTGAGCTTTTCCGCGGCCGGGCTGGCCTCCTCCGAGGCGCAGACGAAGCTGCCGCCGCTTCCTGAAGCGATCAAGAGTGCGGGCGTGCTGAAGGTCGGCGTCCGCTGCGACCAGCCGCCCTATGGCTTCAAGGACGAGACCGGCAAATTCGCCGGCGTCGAGACCGAGATGGCGCTGCAGATCGGCGCCTGGGCCTTCGGCTCGCCCGACAAGGTCGAGCTGACCTGCGTCACCGCCGAGAACCGCATCCCGCAGCTCGCCGGCAAGAAGGTCGACCTCCTGATCGCGACTCTCGGCGTGACGCCGGAGCGCGCCCGCGTCGTCGATTTCTCGAAGCCCTATCGCTGGGGCGGCAGCGACATGCTGGTTCCCAAGGACAGCCCGATCAAGAAGCTCGACGACGTCGCCGGCAAGACGGTGATCATGCTCAAGGGCTCGACCCAGGCGAAATGGTTCGAGGACAACATGCCGAAGCTCGAGAGCCTGCGGCTGAACACGGCGTCCGACGCGCTCCAGTCGCTCAAGCAGGGCAGGGGCGACGCCTATACCCATGACGCGGCGACCCTGATCGTGGTCGCGGCCAAGGATCCGAGCCTGCGCCTCGTCGGCGAGGCCTTCGCGGTGTCGGATGCCGCCGCCGGCGTGCGCAAGAACGAGCCCGAATGGCTCGCCTATGTCGACGCCGCCTTCGACCGGATGAAGGCCGAGGGCCTCTACGCCAAATGGGTGGAGAAATGGGTGCCGGCCGATATCCGCCCCTTCTACACCGACGCCTTCCAGAAGCCGAAGCCGACCGCGCGCTGACGCAAGGCTCTGCCGGGGCGGCCATGCCGCCTCCCCGGCGCTTCCCGAAAGCTGCCGCGCGGAGTGCCGGATGGAGTTCGATCTCGCCTATCTGATGGAGCAATGGCCCGCGCTGATGCGCGGCCTGTGGTTGACCGTGCAGGTCAGCGCATTGTCGATCCTGCTCTCCGTCGTCGTCGGCCTGCTCGGCGCGGCGATCCGCGTCCTCGCCGTGCCGGTGCTCGACAAGATCGTGGTCGGCTATGTCGAGTTCATCCGCAACACGCCGCTGCTCGCGCAGCTCTTCTTCATCTTCTACGGCCTGCCGAGCATCGGCCTCAGGCTCTCGCTGTTCTGGTCCGGCGTGCTCTGCCTGACGCTCTGGGCCGGCGCCTACCAGATCGAGAACATTCGCGGCGGGCTCGAGACGGTCGGCAAGGGCCTGCGCGAGGCGGCCTTCTCGCTCGGTCTTTCGCCCTGGCGCTTCTTCCGGCTGGTCGCCGCGCCGATGGCGATCCGCGTCGGGCTGCCCTCGATGCTCAACACCTCGATCTCATTGCTCAAGAACTCGTCCTATCTCCAGGCCATCGGCCTGATGGAGCTGACCTTCGTCGCGATCGACCGGATCTCGATGGATTTCCGCACGATCGAGATGTTCGCGGCGATCTGCGTCATCTATCTCGCCCTCGTCCTCCTGCTCTCGGCTGCCGCCAACCGTCTCGAAGACCGGTTGAACAAGCCGTTCCGGGTTTGAGGAGGGTCCGATGACGCTGATCCTCAAGAACCTGCCCTTCATCCTCCAGGGCCTCACGCTGACGCTCGCGCTCGCGGTCACCACGTTGTTCTTCTCGACCATCATCGCCTTCTTCCTCGGAACGCTGGCCTCGCTGCGCTTCCGCTGGCTGCGCATCGCGGTGAAGGTCTATGTCGAGCTCTTTCGCGACATTCCGCTCGTCGTGAACATCTTCTTCGTCTTCTTCGTCGCGCCGCTGTTCGGCCTCGACCTGTCGCCCTTTGCCGCAGTGACGGTGGGTCTCTCGCTCTGGGGCGGGGCCAATGGCGCCGAGATCGTGCGCGGCGGCTTCGCTTCCGTACCCCAGCACCAATGGTCGAGCGCCGCGGCGCTCGGTCTCAAGACCTGGGAGATCTACGCCTTCGTCACCGGGCCGCAGGCGCTGCGCGCGATCCTGCCGCCCTTCGTCGGCCTGCTCACCCTGCTCGTCCAGGCGACCTCGCTCGGCGCACTGGTCGGCGTCACCGAATTCTTCAAGGTCGGCCAGATCATCGTCGAGCGCACGACGATGATGGAAGGCTGGAACCCGGCCTTCGCGATCTATTCTGCGGTGCTCCTGATCTATTTCGTCATTTGCTCGGCTTTGACCTGGTTCGGCCGCTGGCTCGAGCGCCGGCTGAAGAGCGATTTGCGCCGGCCCGCGCCCGGCGTGGCCGCTATGCCCAAGCCGGTGACGCAGCTGCCCTGACATCCGTCTCATTCGTCAATCGAGGTCACGTCCCATGGAATCGAAAGTCAGCAGGCGTCTCACCGAGTCGGTGGCGAAGGAGGTTTGCGAGCACATCTACGCGCCGCGGCTCGATCGCGATTTCCGTAATGTCTTCGGCTACATGACCGATCTCAACCAGGCCCATGTGCTGATGCTGGCGGGTTGCGGCCTGATCTCGGCGGAAGCCGCGCGCAAGATCGCCGGCGGCCTGCTGCGCATGGAGGAGGAGGGTCCCGCCGTCGTCACGCTCGATCCGGAGCGCGAGGATTCCTATTTCAACTACGAGGCCCATCTGATCGGGCTGATCGGCACCGATGCCGGCGGGCGCATGCATATCGCCCGCAGCCGCAACGACCTCACCGCCGCGATCGACCGGATGCGCGCCCGCGATCTCCTGCTCGACGCGGGCGGCGCTCTGTTCGCCGTCGAGGAGCACGCGCTCGACGGGGCGCTGCGCTTCCGCGACGCGGTGATGCCGGGCTACACCCATCTCCAGCCGGCCCAGCCGGTGACTTACGGCTTCTATCTCGCCGGCGTCGCCCAGGCGATCGCGCGCGATTCGCAGCGCCTCGCCGATGCCTGGCCGCGCACCAATCTCAGCCCGCTCGGCGCCGGAGCGCTCGCCGGCACCACCTTCGCCATCGACCGCGCCGCGGTCGCCGCCTCGCTCGGCTTCGACGGGCTGATCGAGAACACGCTGGACGCCGTCGCCTCGCGCGATTTCGGTCTGGAGATCCTCGCCGACCTCTCGCAGGTCGCGATCGGCTGGAGCCGTGTCGCGCAGGACTATCACGTCATGGTCTCGCACGAGTTCCAGACGATCGAGTTCCCCGACCGCGTCACCGGCACCTCCAGCATCATGCCGCAGAAGAAGAACCCGGTGGTGCTGGAGCATCTCAAGGGCAAGAGCGGCCATTTGCTCGGGCTTTATGTCGCCTCCGCGACGGCGCTCAAGGGCACCCATTTCACCAACACGATCGACGGCAACCGCGAAGGCATGCGCGGCGTCTGGGAGGCGGGCGAGGAGGCGCTGCGCTGCCTCGCGCTGTTCGATCTGGTCATTTCCAGCGCGCGGCCCAATGCCGAGCTGATGAAACGCCGCGTCACCGAGGATTTCGCCTCGGCGACCGACCTCGCCGACGTGCTGGTGCGCGATGCGGGCCTGTCCTTCCGCGAGGCGCATCATGTCGTCGGCGGCGTCGTCCGGGCGGCGATGGATCGCGGGCTGGCGGCCGACGGCATCACCACGGAGATGGTCGACGACGCGGCGCGCGATCAGCTCGGCCGTGCGCTCGGCCTGCCGGCCGAGCTGGTGAGCCGCAGCCTCGATCCCTCCGCCAGCGTCGATGCCCGCATCCTCCCCGGCGGTCCCGCGCCGAAGGCGGTGGCACGCTCGGTCGAGGCCGCGCAGGCCCGGCTCGAGGCGCGCCGCGCCGATCTCGCGGCGAGGCGCAGCCGTCTCGCCGAGGCTCGCGACGGCCTCAAGCGCGACATTCGCGGGCTCGCCGGCTCATGACCGGCGCCGCGCCGCTGATCTCGCTCAAGGGCGTCACCAAGCGCTTCGGCTCGCTGACGGTGCTGCGCGACATCGATCTCGAGATCGAGGCCGGCAGCGTCGTGGTGCTGATCGGGCCGAGCGGCTCGGGCAAGAGCACGCTGATCCGCTGCATCAATGGCCTGGTCCGGCCGGACGAAGGCGCGCTCACCGTGGCCGGGCGCTCGGTCGACATCCATGACGAGGGCGCCTGGCAGCGGCTGCGCACCGAGATCGGCATGGTCTTCCAGGATTATGCGCTGTTCCCGCATCTCAGCGTGCTGCGCAACATGACGCTGGCGCCCCAGCGGCGGCGCAAGCTCTCCCGCGCGGAGGCCGAGCATGAGGCGCGCAAGCTCCTCGCTCGTGTCGGCCTCGCGCACAAGGCCGAGGACTATCCCTCGGCGCTCTCGGGTGGCCAGCAGCAGCGCATCGCCATCGTGCGCGCGCTCGCCATGGCGCCGATGGCAATCCTGTTCGACGAGCCGACCTCGGCGCTCGATCCCGAGACGATTTCCGGCGTGCTCGACGTGATGCGCGACCTCGCCCGCGAGGGCACGACGATGATCGTCGTAACCCACGAGATGGGCTTCGCCCGCGAGGTCGCCGACCGCGTCGTCTTCATGGCGGACGGCCGCATCGTCGAGCAGGGTCCGCCCGCTGAGTTCTTCGCCAACCCGCGGCAGGAGCGCACCCGCGCCTTCCTCGCCAATATAAGATCCTTCGGAGAGCCCGCCCATGCCTGACCCGTCCAGCGTCCTGGCCCCGGGCTTCACCACGAATCCCTATTGGTGGGACGCAGCGCCCCCCGAGGCCGCCCGGGAAGCCCTGCCCGAGACGACCGACGTGCTCGTCGTCGGCTCCGGCTATTGCGGCCTGTCCGCCGCGGCCGAGCTGGCGCGCAACGGCGTCGATGTCACCGTGGTCGATGCCGAGGAGCTGGGGGCGGGCGCCAGCACGCGCTCGGGCGGCATGGTCTCCAGCGGCCAGAAGCTCGTCATCGGCGGCGCGATCAAGGGCGTCGATGCGCAGCGCATGGAGCGATTGCTGGAGGATTCGCTCGCCTCCTACGAGCACCTGAAGACGCTGATCCGCGAGCAGGAGCTCGATGCCGACCTCGCGGTGCTCGGCCGCTATTTCGGCGCCCATGTCCCCAGCCATTACGATCGCCTGCGGCGCCAGGGCGAGCTGCTGGCCAGGCATACCGGCGTCACGGTCCACGAGATCCCGAAGGCGCGGCAATACGAGGTGACGAAGACCGATTTCTACCATGGCGGCATCGTCATCGACGATTACGGCGGGCTGCACCCGGCCAAGTACCATCGCGCCCTGCGCCGGCTCGCTGCCGCCAATGGCGCGGCCTTGCGCTCGCATGCGCCCGTGCTGAAGGTGCATCCGGTCGAGGGCGGCATCCATCTCGTCGAGACCGGCCGCGGCGCGATCCGGGCCCGCGAGGTCCTGTTCGGCACCAATGGCTATACCGGCCAGGCGACGCCCTATCTGCAGCGCCGGGTCATCCCGGTCCGCAGCTACCAGATCGCCACCGAGCCGCTGCCGCCCGAGCTGATGGCCGAGATCAATCCCGGCAAGCGCATGATCACCGACAGCAAGCGCGAGCTGATCTACACCAGGCCCTCGCCCGACGGCAGCCGCATCCTGTTCGGCGGCCGGCCCGGCGCCTTCGGCGTCTCGGAGGAGGAGGCCGCGCCCCGGCTCCACGCCCAGATGCTCAAGGTCTGGCCGCAGCTCGCCGGCTATCGCGTCACGCATTGCTGGAGCGGCAAGGTCGGCATGACCTTCGACAAGATCGCTCATATGGGCCGCCATGACGGCGTCCATTACGCGCTCGGCTGCAACGGCAACGGCGTCGCCCTGATGACCTATCTCGGGCATCAGTCGGCGCTGAAGCTGCTCGGCAAGCAGAACCGGACCTGCGCCTTCGACGACCCGGCTTTTCCGGCGAACCCGCTCTATACCGGCAATCCCTGGTTCCTGCCGATCGTCAGCGGCTGGTACCACCTGCTCGACGGTATCGAGCGGCGCCTGGCTTCGCGAGGCTGAGCGAAAGAAAAAACAGCCCTTGACCTTCCCATCATGGGAAGGATTATATCTCTCGCCATCGTAGCTTCTGGAGAGAGATCATGGCGATGGCGACAATCGCGAGGACGGCTGCCGGCTCGGCGAACGCCTTCGATATTCGCATCAGCGGAATGAGTTGCGCCTCCTGCGTCGGGCGCGTCGAGCGGGCCGTGGCGGCGGTTCCGGGTGTCGCCTCGGTCGCGGTCAATCTCGCGACCGAGCGCGCCCATGTCACACTGTCGGACGAAGGCGCGAATCCCGGCGCGGTCGCCGAGGCGATCCGCGCGGCCGGTTACGAGCCGCAGGAGGAGGCGATCGAGCTCGCGATCTCCGGCATGACCTGCGCGTCCTGCGTCGGACGGGTCGAGAAGGCGCTGAAAGCCGTTCCGGGCGTGCTCCAGGCCAATGTGAATCTGGCGACCGAGCGCGCGTCTGTTCGTGTCATGGGTGCGGGCGACCTGACCCCGCAGCTCGTCGCGGCCGTGGGCAAGGCCGGCTATGAGGCCGCTCCCGTCCGCGCCGGCGCCGAAACATCCGATCGCGAGCAGCAGGCGCGCGAGGCTGAGCAGGCCGGACTCAGGCGCGCCGTCATCGTCTCGGCGCTCGCCACCCTCCCGCTGCTGGTTTTCGAGATGGGCTCGCATATGGTCGAGCCGCTGCACCATTTTCTCGCCGGGAACTTTGGCGCGAGCAATATCCGGCTGCTGTCCTTCGCCCTGGCGAGCCTCGTCCAGTTCGGCCCCGGCCTGCGCTTCCTGCGCAAGGGCTGGCCGGCGCTGCTGCGCGGCGCGCCCGACATGAACTCGCTGGTCATGCTCGGCACCAGCGCCGCCTATCTCTACTCGACCGTTGCGACCTTCGCGCCGTCCTGGCTGCCCGAAGGCACCGACTACACCTATTTCGAGGCGGGCGCGGTGATCGTGACGCTGATCCTGGCCGGCCGCTGGTTCGAGGCCCGCGCCAAGGGCAGGACGAGCGAGGCGATCCGGCATCTGATGTCGTTGCAGGCGAAATCGGCGCGCGTCCTGCGCGGCGGCGCCGAGAGCGACGTGGCGATCGATGATGTCGTTCCCGGAGATGTGGTGATCGTGCGCCCCGGCGAACGCATTCCCGTCGATGGCGAGGTCATCGACGGCGCCTCCTATGTCGACGAGGCGATGATCACCGGTGAGCCGGCGCCGGTCCGCAAGACCCAGGGCGCGCCGGTGACCGGCGGCACGATCAACGGCACGGGCGCGTTCCGCTTTACGGCCCGCAAGGTCGGCGCCGACACCGTGCTGGCGCAGATCGTGCGCACGGTCGAGGCCGCGCAGGGCGCCAAGCTGCCGATCCAGGCGCTGGTCGACAAGGTCACGATGTATTTCGTCCCGGTGGTGATCGGGCTGGCGCTGGTCACCTTCGCCTTCTGGCTCGCCTTCGGGCCGAGCCCGGCCTTCTCCTACGCGCTGGTCAACGCGGTCGCCGTCCTGATCATCGCCTGCCCCTGCGCCATGGGTCTGGCGACGCCGACCTCGATCATGGTCGGAACCGGCAAGGGGGCCGAGCTCGGCATCCTGTTCCGGCAGGGCGCGGCGCTGCAGGCGCTGAAGGACGCGCGCGTCGTGGCGCTCGACAAGACCGGGACGCTGACCAGAGGGCGGCCCGAGCTGACCGATTTCGAGGTGGCGCCGGGCTTCGCCGAAGCCGAGGCCCTGGAGCTCGTCGCCTCGGTCGAGGCCCGCTCCGAGCACCCGCTCGCGCAGGCCATCGTCAGCGAGGCGCAAAGGCGCGGTCTTCAGCTGAGCGAGCCAAAAGCCTTCGCCGGCGAGCCCGGCATGGGTGTTGGCGCGACGGTCAAGGGCCGCCGCGTCGAGGTCGGCGCCGACCGGCTGATGCGGCGCCTTGGTATCGATCTCGCGCCCGTCGCGGCCACCGCCGCCCGCCTCGCCGATGCCGGCAAGTCGCCGCTCTATGCCGCGGTCGACGGAAGGCTCGCCGCGATCATCGCCGTGGCCGACCCGATCAAGGAGACCACGCCGCAAGCCATCGCCGCCTTGCACCGGCTCGGCCTGCGTGTGGTGATGGTCACCGGCGACAATCGCCGCACCGCCGAAGCCATCGCGCGGCGGCTCGGCATCGACGAGGTCCGGGCCGAAATCCTGCCTACGGACAAGGCTGAGATCGTCAAGGCGCTGCAGGCGGGCGGAACGCGGGTCGCCTTCGTCGGAGACGGCATCAATGACGCACCTGCCCTGGCACAGGCCGATATCGGCATCGCGATCGGCACCGGCACCGACATCGCCGTCGAGGCCGCCGATGTCGTGCTGATGTCGGGGGATCTCAATGGCGTTCCGAAAGCCATTGCCCTGTCGCAGGCGACGATCGCGAACATCCGCCAGAATCTGGTCTGGGCCTTCGGTTATAACGCGCTGCTGATCCCGGTCGCGGCGGGCGCGCTCTATCCGGCCTTCGGCATCTTGATGTCGCCGATGGTTGCGGGGCTCGCCATGGCGCTGTCGAGCGTCAGCGTCCTGACCAATGCGCTGCGGCTGAAGGGCTTTCGGGCGCCGGCACCGGAGCCGGCCGAGCCGCCCGGCACCCCCCGCCTCGCAACCGCAACCTGACCGGACATGGAGGTCGAGCGATGAATATCGGACAGGCCGCTTCCGCTTCGGGCGTCAGCGCGAAGATGATCCGCTACTATGAGAGCATCGGGTTGATCGCGGCGCCCTTGCGCACCGAGGCCGGGTATCGCGTCTATGCCGGCGACGACGTGCATGCGCTGCGCTTCGTCAAGCGCGCCCGGGCTCTGGGCTTTTCGATCGAGGAGACGCGCGAGTTGCTGGCGCTCTGGCGCGACAAGAGCCGGGCCAGCGCCGACGTCAAGGCCTTCGCGCTGAAGCATATCGGCGACCTCGAAACGCGGATCGCCGAGCTCCAGGCCATGGCCCGGACCCTGAGCCATCTGGCGCATCACTGCCATGGCGACGACCGGCCCGATTGTCCGATCCTCGAGGATCTTGCCGATCCGGCCGCGATCGGTGGCGCCAGGCGGAAAACCACTGCCAGGAAGCGGCTCAGCCCAGCCTGAGCCGCGTCTCGGCATCGAACAGGTGCAGCCGGTCGAGATCGCAGGCGACCTTCACGGCCATGCCCGCCGCGGGCACGAAACGGCCATCGGCCATGCCCACCAGCTCCCGCCCGGCCAGTTGCACGATCACCTGGGTCGTGACGCCCAGCGGCTCGGCGATCACGACGGTGGCGTCGAGCCCCTGCCGGCGTGGCGACGATGCGGCCGGCGCGTCAGCGGGCTCCACCGCGAGGTCGTCCGGCCGCAGCCCCATCAGGATCTTGCTGTGCTGGCCGAGCCGCGCGGCTGCGTCCGAAGAGAGCGTCAGCGTGGCGTCCGGCCCGAGCGCGAGCGCGAGCGCTCCGTTCTTCGAGGTGACGGTGACCTCCAACAGGTTCATCGTCGGCGTGCCGATGAAGCCGGCGACGAAGGCGCTCGCAGGCGTGTGGAACACGTCGAGCGGCGTTCCGACCTGCTCGATCCGGCCCTCGCGCATGATCACGATCCGGTCGGCGAGCGTCATCGCCTCGACCTGGTCATGCGTCACATAGACGATCGTGGTGCCGATCGATTGGTGCAGGCGCTTGATCTCGGTGCGCATCTGGCCGCGCAGCTGCGCGTCGAGATTGGAGAGCGGCTCGTCGAACAGGAAGACGGTCGGGTCGCGTACGATGGCGCGGCCCATGGCGACGCGCTGTCGCTGCCCGCCGGAAAGCGCGTTCGGGCGGCGCTCGAGCAGCTCGGTCAGGCCGAGCAGGGCGGCCGCCTCGCGTACCTTGCGGTCGATCTCGGGCTTCGGCAGCTTCGCCGCATAGAGGCCGAAGGCGATGTTCCGATAGACGCTCATATGCGGATAGAGCGCGTAATTCTGGAACACCATGGCGATGTTCCGGTCCTTCGGCTCCAGCGTGTTCACGACGCGCCCACCGATCGCGATCTCGCCGTCGCTCAGGCTCTCGAGCCCGGCGATCATGCGCAGCGTCGTTGATTTCCCGCAGCCCGAGGGGCCGACCATGACAACGAACTCGCCATCGGCGATCTCGAGGTCGATGCCGTGGACGACGCCGACATCGCCATAGCGCTTGGTGACCTTGTTGAGCGAGACGCCGGCCATTGGCTCACCCTTTCGCCGCAGAGAACGACGCGATCGCGCCGGCAAGCATGTCCTGCGCGGCGCCATCCCGTTCGGCATGGGCGACGATCAGGCGCTGCGCCGTTTCCGCCTGCGCTTCGTAAAGCGCCAGGCTCTTCGCCATGGCGACCGGAGCCGGCCCGCCCGGCAGCGTCCTGACCGCGACGAAATGCTCCGGCGTCACCGCCTCGCGGAATTCCGCCTCGCTCAGGGCCGGAGCGCGGCCAACGACCTCGTGGAACAAGGTGGCGAACTCGGGATAGGGCACCGTGCCGAGCGTCTGTCCGGTCGCCTGCAGGTGTTTCGCCATGGCGGCGGCGACATGATGCGTGATCGCGAAGGGCAGCGCCTCGCGCCGCACCAGCGTGTCGGCCAGTTCGGTGATCGTAGCGTAGGAGGCCTCGATATTCGCACGCGCCCGCGCTTCGTCGACCTTGGCGGAGGCCACGACACCGCCGAGCAACGCCAGCGCGCGCTCGGCCATGGCGAAGGCCTCGTAGCCCTGGCCATGCACCTCGTGCTCGTTGTCGTTCATGTCGGTGAAGGGCGTGTTGTGCAGCGCCATCAGCACCGCGTCGCATTTGCCCGCTGTGAGCGAGGCCATCAGGCGCAGATGCTCGACCGGCACCGGGTTGCGCTTCTGCGGCATGATCGAGGAGATTTGCACGAAGCCGTCGGAGAAGCGCAGCTGTCCGACCTCGAACGAGGTCCAGAAGGCGAGATCTTGCGCGAAGCGGCCGATGTTCAGCGCCAGGATGCGCAAAGCCGAATAGACACCGGCCGTATAGTCGCAGGAGGCGATGCAGCCATAGGAGTTGCGCTGGAAGCCGGGGAAGCCGAGCAGGGCGGCGACGCGGCCGCGGTCGAGCGGAAAGCCGGTCGTGGTAATCGCGGCGGCGCCCATCGTCGAGAGGTCGACGACCTCGCGCGCCTGCGCCAGCCGCGTCACGTCGCGCAGCAGGACCTCGATCAGCGCACCGAGATAATGGCCATAGGTCGAGGGCTGGGCCGGCTGGCCATGGGTATAGGCCAGGATCAGCGTGCCGGCCTCCTCGCGCGCCCGCCGGATCAGCGTCGTGATCACGTGGAGCAATTGCAGGCCGAGCGCATCGAGCCGCTCGCGCAGCTGGAGCTTGAACAGCGTGTGGTCGATGTCGTTGCGGGAGCGCCCGGTATGCAGGCGCCCGGCGATGTCCTTGCCGATCAGCGCGGCGAGCTTGGTCTCGACGAAGAAGAACAGGTCCTCATGCTCGCCGGTATAGGCGGCGGGCGCGGCTCCGGCGAGCTCGCTCTCGACTGTGTCCAGCGCGCCGAAGATCGCCGCCGCCTCGTCCCGCGTCAGCAGCTTCTGCTCGGCCAGCATCACGCCATGGGCCCGGTGCAGCCGCAGCAGGTGCCGCAGATGGTGTTCCTGGCTGTGGGCGAAGGCCGGCGCCAGCACGGTGCGGGCATAGACAGGCGCTGGAAAGCGGTCGTCGCTGCCGGGGCCGGGATCGGAGGGAGGGGCGTTCATGCGAGGCTCAGCCTTTCAGGCCCGCGAGCACGACGCCGCGGATAATGTAGCGCTGGAAGATGACGAAGACGATCAGCGTCGGCAGCGTCGCGATGGTGGCGCCGGCCATGATCAGCTCCCAGTCGGTCAGGAACTCGCCGGAGAAGGAGGCGAGCCCCACCGGCAGCGTGTAGAGCTCGCGGTCATTGGTCGCGATCAGCGGCCACAGGAAGGCGGTCCAGTTGCCGAGGAAGGTGAAGATCGCGAGCGCCGAGAGCGCCGGCGTCACCAAGGGCAGCGCCACCTTCCACCAGATCGCGAACTCGCCGAGCCCGTCGATCCGTGCCGCGTCGATATAGTCGTCGGGCACCCCGGCAAAGAACTGCCGCATCAGGAAGACGCCGAAGCCGGTCATCAGCCCGGGGAACATGATGCCCCAATAGCTGTTCAGCCAGCCGAAATTCTTGGCCATCAGATACCAGGGCACGACCAGCATCTCGGTCGGGATCATCAGCGTCGTCAGGATGGCGATGAACACGACCTCGCGGCCGCGGAACTTGAACTTGGCCAGCGTGTAGCCGATCAGCGAGTCGAAAAAGAGCACCGAAAGCGTCACCAGGAAGCTCGTCACCAGCGAGTTGACGAACCACAGCCCGAACCGGGTGTTCTTGAAGATGTAGAGATAGTTCGCGAGCGTCGGCTCGCGCGGGATGATGTTGAGCTCGTAGACCTCGTTGGAGAGCTTCAGCGAGGTCGCGATCATGTAGACCAGCGGCATCATCATCGCGATCGCGCCCATGGCGAGCAGCGTCCAGGCCAGGACCTGGCCGGGGCGGGCGGCGAGATGGAGACGCCAGGCGGGCATGCCGGTGTTCATGGTGGCTGGCGCGCTCATGGCTTGTCCCGCATCAGCCGGAGCTGCACCAGGCTGACCGTCAGCAGGATCACGAACAGGACCAGCGTCTGCGCCGCCGCATAGCCCATCTGGTAGGAGCGGAACGCGGTCTCGTAGATATAGAGCACCAGCGGCTTGGTGCTGTTCAGCGGCCCGCCGGCGCCATTGTCGGTCATGTTGTAGACCGTGTCGAAGATGCGCAGGAAGCCGATCGAGGAGATCACCACCAGGAAGACGATGGTGGGCTTCAGCAGGGGCAGGGTGATCTGGCGTAGGATCATCCATTTGCCGGCGCCGTCGATCCGCGCCGCCTCGTAATAGCTCGACGGGATCGCCCGCAACCCGGCCATGAACAGCACGATCTGGAAGCCGAGCCCGGCCCAGATCGCCGGCGTCAGCACGGCATAGAGCGCCTGCGTGGTCGAGCGCAGGAAGGGCTGCGTGTCGAAGCCGATCGCGTTCAGGATGTTGTTGAGCAGCCCGATCGGCGGCGGCTGGTAGAACCAGCGCCAGACCCAGGCCATCGCCACCGTCGTCGTCAGGTGCGGGATGAAATAGCAGGCCCGGATCAGCCCATGCGCGAAGCGGACCTGGTCGAGATAATAGGCGATGACGAAGGACAAGAGCAGGCTGACCGGCGTGCCGACCGCCAGATAGATGAAGGTGTTCTTGAAGGCCGTCCAGAATACCGGATCGCCCAGCATCTTCCGGAAATTCTCCAGGCCGATGAAGACCGGCTTGGAGAGCAGGTTCCATTGCATGAAGGCGATGCCGAAGGATTCCAGCGCCGGATAGAAGCGGATCACCACGAAGAACACGATCGGCACGGCCAGGAACGCCCAGGCCGTCAGCGCCTGCTTGCTCTCGATCGCCAGCCCTGCATAGCCGCGCATCCTCGCCATTCCCGCCCTGGGCTCCCATTCGTTCGTATTAAATCAACCCCGTTGATTTAATACGAAGCCGGCGACATGATGCAAGTCCCTGCTGCATGTCGGGCGCGCTGCTCGTCTCTGGTCGGAAGGTCTGCGCTGCCAATGAGCGTCTCGGGTCTCGCCCCGTTCGATCGCCGTGGCCACCACCGTCGGGTGGTGATCGAGGCGTTGCGCCGTGCCGGAACGGCCTCGCGCGCCGAGATCGCCGAGGCGACCGGCCTCTCGGCCCAGACCGTCTCGACCGTCGCGGACGAACTTTGCCGGGAGGGGCTGCTGCGCATCGTCGGCCGCCGCGCCTCCGCCCGCGGCCAGCCGCCGATCGACCTCGCGCTCGCGCCCGATGGCGGCTTCGCCATCGGCGTGCAGGTCGAGCCCGGTCGCATGGCGGGGATCCTGGTCGATCTCGGTGCGCATGTCCGCGCCGAGAGCAGCATCGATTGCGACACGCGCCGGCCGGACCTCGCCCTGCCGGCCTTGAGCGCGCTGGTCGCCGGGCTGGTGGAGCAGGGCCGGATTCAGCGCGAGCGGCTCTGGGGCGTCGGCATTGCCCTGCCGGGGCCCTTCGGTGACGTCGCCGAGAGCGAAGAGGATCCGCTCGCCATGGCGGCCTGGTCGCGGCTTCCCTTCCGCGAGGCCTTTTCCGCGGGCCTCGGCCTGCCGGTGATCGTCGGCAACGACGCGACGGCCGCGGCGATCGGCGAGCATCTGCACGGTGTGGCGCGCGATCTGCGCAACTTCGCCTATCTCTATCTCGCCGAGGGCATCGGCGGCGGCCTCTTCGTCGAAGGCCAACCGGTCACCGGCGCCTTCGGCAATGCCGGCGAGATCGGCCGCATGGTCGTCGGCCAGGACGCGCAAGGGCTTGTTACGCTTGAGGCGCGGGCCTCGCTGCACGCCTTGCGCCGGATGCTGACCGAGGCCGGCATGGCCGACGCGGCGGATTGCGCCGTCGAACGTCTCTTCGACGGTCATCAGGCCATCGTGGCGCGCTGGATCGCTGAAGCGGCGAGCCATTTGCGCATCGCCATCGCGAATATCGAAAACCTGCTCGATCCCGAGACCATCGTCATTGGTGGCCAGGTGCCGGAGCCGGTGCTGGCTTCGCTGATGCGGGTGATACTGCCTCTGCCCGCGTCCGTCAGCCAGCGCGAGAGCCGCATGCAGCCGCGTCTTCTGACCGGCCGTGCCGGCCGCAATTCTCCGGCGCTCGGCGGTGCGACGCTGCCACTCTTCAGCGGGCTGACCCCGCATCCGCGCGCCGCCAAATTGCCGAAGCCGGTGCGGGGCCTGAGATCGGCCGAGCGCAGCAATCCTCGTCCGGCCAATGGCGGGCGCGATGTCGCGGCGGGAGGCTGATCCCATGGCGCCCGCACATCCCGCAGGCCGGCTTCAGTCGATTGGCCTAGTGTGGGAGCGGCCGGTAGGCGAGGTCTCCTGCCGGCCCGTCCTGCACGATCCGGCCAAAAGCCTGATCCTCGACGAAATGCCCGGCGGCGACGAGCGCGTCGGTTTCGACAGCCCGCTCCGCCAAAGCGCGGCGGCTCGCGCGCGCCAGATCCTTGTCGCGATCGGCGCGATGGCACCAGTCCGGCTCCGCGATCTGGGCCGGGTTGTGCCAGCTGTCGCCGGCAATCAGCACGGGCCGGCCGGCGCCTTCGATCCAGATCGCGTGATGACCGGCGGTATGGCCGGGCGCGGGCAGGAGCGAGACGGTGACGCCGCCGCTGGTGAAGATCGGCGCTCCGGGATCCGCCGCCTCCAGCCGGCCGCTCGCGAGCAGCGGCGCGATGCTCTGCCGGAAGGCGGCGACATGGTGCGGCAGCGCGGCCTCCTCGCCATGCGCCCGCCAATGCGCGATTTCGGCGGCCGGGGCGAGATAGCGCGCATGACCGAAGCGCGGCGCGTCCACCCGGTCGAGCGCCCAGCCGACATGGTCGAGATGGAAATGGCTGAAGATCGCGAGCGCGACCTCGCTCGGATCGAGCCCGGCTTCCGCCATCTCCTCGGGCAGCCGGCCGCCGAGCCCGTTGAAATAGGGATTGGGTCCGGGGCCGAGGCCGGCATCGACCAGGACGATGCGGCCGTCCGGGCAGCGCAGGGCGAACACGCCGAAGCGCGTCCGGAACTCGCCATCGGGGAACCAGCGCGCCGTCAGATCCGGGCGGGCCGCGAGGTCGGCATCGGGAAAAGCATAGCTCGACGCGGCCGGCGCGGGCGCGGTGTCGGTCAGCGCAAACAGCGTCGCGCCGCTTTCGAGATCCAGTCGCCGCATATCCGTCTCCGGTCACAGATGCGGGGGAACGCCCGCCTGTTCCACGCCTGCCATCCTTCGCCAAGGTCAACAAGGGAGAGTCGACCATGACAACAGACAAACAGGGCTTTCGCCTCAGCCGCCGCAGCTTCGCCACCGGCGCCGCCGCCGCAGGCCTCGCCGTCGCCGCGCCGGGCGTCCTGCGCGCCCAGACCGTGCAGATCGAATACTGGCAGTATTTCTTCAAGGAACGCGTCGAGGCGATGGACGCGCTGATCCAGCAATTCGAGGCCGCCAATCCCGGCATCAAGGTCAAGCACACCCATTTCCCCTACGCGCAGTACCGCACCAAGACGGCCGCTGCCGTGCCGGCGGGCGAGGGGCCGGACGTGCTGCAGCTCTTCTTCGGCTGGATGCGCGAATACGCCAAGTCGAAGCTGATCCAGCCCCTGCCGGCCGAGAGCTTCAAGACGGCCGACATCGACAAGGATTATTTCGAGTTCGTCCGCATGATGAAGACGAGCGAAGGCTATTGGGCTCTGCCGACCGCGGTGCGCAGCCTCGGTCTGTTCTACAACAAGACGCTGCTGAGCAAGCCCGGCGCGTCGGGCGGCAAGCCGCCCGCCACGCTCGACGAGATGCTGAAGAACGCGCTCGCCGTGGCCGAGCGTGATTCGCGCGGCAATCTCCTGACGGCCGGCGCGACCATCGGCATCCCCTCGCAGGATTATCACTGGTGGCGCGAGATCCTGCTGCGCCAGTTCGGCGGCAAGCCCTATTCCGACGACGGCCGTACGGTGACCTATGCCAACGAGGCGGGCGCCGCCTCCTTCGCCTGGTACACGGACCTGCAGCGCAAGCATAAGGTCGCGGCGGCGGGCTTCCTCTCCGAGAGCCAGGCGGCGTTCAAGGCCGGCAAGGCGGCGCAGCATGTCGACGGCTCGTTCCGGCTCGGCACCTTCAAGAGCGCGCGCGGCTTCGAATGGGGCGTCTCCGAATTGCCGACCCATAACGGCATCGCCAGCAATTACGCCTCCTACTGGGTCAACGGCCTGGCCGCGAGCGCGACCGGGGCCAAGCGCGAGGCGGCGCTCAAGTTCCTCGCCTTCGTCACCACCAATGACGCGATGCAGCTCTGGTACGAGAAGACCGGCGAGTTGCCGGCCAAGCCCGAGGTGGCCCTCAGCGCCAAGAACCTGGCCGACCCGCTGTCCGGTCCGATGCTGGCCGGGCTGAAATACGCCCACGCCACCGATTTCGTCGCCGAGGAGGCGCAAGGCCAGGTTTTCCAGGACATGCTCGACCGCGTGCTGCTGCAGAACCAGGACCCGCTCGCGGCTGTGAAGCAGGCGGCCGAGGCCGAGCAGAAGTTGATCGACGCCTATTACAAGGCTTGAGTCCGGTCTTCGCCCCCGCCCGGTTCAGCGGCGGGGGCGAGCCTTTCCCGTCTATGCCCTGTCCAATTGCCCGATGGTTGACGAATTGAGTTGTGATCCTCCCGGCCGCGGTCCCCACGAAGCCCGGCAGGATGCCGCCTTCGTGCTCGGTATCGACCTCGGCGGTACCAAGCTTCATGCCGCGCTGGCCGACGCCGCCGGCGCTATCCTGGGCGAGGCGCTGGAGCCGACGGACCCGCGCGGCGGCCTGGCGATCGTCGCGCAGATCGGCGCGCTGCATGACCGGCTGGCGCGCGAGGCCGGGTTGCCCACTGGCGGCCTGCGCTGCGCCGTGCTGGGCAGCCCCGGCGTTTTCGATCCGCGCTCCGGCCGGATCGGCATCGCGCCCAACATCCCGGATTTCGACCGGATCGACATTGTCGAGGAGCTTCGTGCTCGTCTCGGCTGCCCGGTCCTGGTCGAGAACGACGTCAATCTCGCAGCCATGGGCGAGCAGTGGCAGGGCCGCTGCAAGGAGGTGCGGGACTTCGCCTTCGTCGCCCTGGGGACCGGCATCGGCCTCGGTCTCGTGCTCGACGGCCGCCTGGTTCGCGGTGCGCGCGGCGCGGCGGGCGAGATCGCCTTCCTGCCGATCGGCGGCGATCCGTCCGCTCCGCGTGCCCGTTTGCACGGCGCGTTCGAGACGGCCGTCGGCAGCGCCGCCATTCTCGACCGATATCGCGGTCTCGGCGGCAGCGCCGCCAGGGACGTGCGCGGCGTCTTCGACGCCCTGGCGGGAGGGGACGCGGCCGCGGCCGCGGCCCTCGACGAGACGGCGCGCCTTCTGGTGCAGGGGCTGATGGCGGTTCGCGCTGTGGTCGATCCTGCATTGATCGTGCTCGGCGGCAGCATTGGCGTTCGCGAGGAGCTCGTCACGCGCGTGCGCGGCCTCATGGCCGGGCATCCCGGAGACCGGCTGCGGGTGGAGCCGAGCACGCTCGGCAGCCGGGCCGCCGTGATCGGCGCGGTCGGCGCTGCACTGGCCCGGTTCCATGACGGTCCGCTCGGCGCGGCCGGTCCGCAATCCGGTCCTGCCCTGGCAGCGGCCCGACCGGCAGGGAGAGGGTCATGAACCAGATCGCAGCCGCGCCCCGGGTCGTGGTGCTGGATCATGCCGGCGCCGTCGCGGCGGATGTCGCGGGCAGGATCGCCGACCGCTTGCGCGCCCGTCCTAGCGCCGTGCTCGGCCTGGCGACCGGCGAGACGATGCGGCCGGTCCATGGCGATCTGGTCCGCAGGCATCGCGAGGAGGGGCTCTCCTTCGCCGGTGCGGCGAGTTTCAATCTCGACGATTATGTCGGGCTGCCGGAGCGGCATCCCGCCTCCTTCCGTCGTTTCATGGACGAGACGCTGTTCGACCATGTCGATATCGACCCGGCCCGCACGCATCTGCCCGACGGCAATGCCGCCGACCTCGGCCGCGAAGCCATGGATTACGAAGCCGCGATCGCAGCGGCCGGAGGCATCGACCTGCAACTGCTCGGCATCGGCGCCAACGGCCATATCGCCTTCAACGAGCCGGGCTCCGATTTCGCCTCGCGCACCCGCGTCGTCGGGCTGGCGGCGTCGACGCGTGCGGCCGGCCAGCCTTCCTTCGCCGGTAGCGGAGACGTGCCCGTGCTGGGCATCACCATGGGGATCGCCAGCATTCTCGAGGCACGCCGCATCGTCCTCGTCGCCACCGGGCGAGGCAAGGCGGACGCGGTGGCGCGCGCGGTCAAGGGGCCTCTCGATCCTGCCTGCCCTGCGTCGATACTGAGGACACATCCCGACGCGGTCATGGTATGCGACCGCGCAGCGGCAGCCGGACTGAGCTGACGAACTGGGGAAGAACAGATGAACGGGATGCGCGATTTCACTCGGCCGGGCCGCTCGCTCGCCGTGGCCGAGAACGGCATGGCGGCGACCTCGCATCCCGCTGCGACATTGGCCGCCCTCGACATCCTGCGGGCCGGTGGCAACGCCATCGACGCGGCGATCGCCGCTTGCGCGATGCAATGCGTCATCGATCCGCACATGACCGGGATTGGCGGCGACTGCTTCGTGCTCTACGCGCCCGCCGGCAAGGCGCCGATCGCGCTGAACGGCTCCGGTCGCGCCCCGTCCGCCGCGACGCTCGACTGGTTCCGCGCGCGCGGCATCGCGAGCATCGCCGACGATTCGCCCCATGCCGTGACCGTGCCCGGCGCGGCCGATGCCTGGTGCCGGCTCTCCGCCGACCATGGCCGGCTCGGCCTGGAAGAGGTGCTCCAGCCGGCTATCAAGGCGGCCGAGGAGGGTTTTCGCATCACGCCGCGCGTGGCCAACGACTGGGCGCTCAACGCCCACCGCCTGCGCAAATACGAGGGCGCCGCCGCGGTCTATCTGCCAGGCGGAGAGGCGCCGCGCGTCGGCGACCGCATGATCCATCCCGCACTCGGGCGGACCTTGCGCCGGCTCGGCAAGGAAGGGCGCGGCGCCTTCTATACCGGCCCGATCGCGGACGAGATCGTCGCGGTGCTCAACCGCAACGGCGCGCTGCATGTCGCCGAGGATTTCGCGGTGCAGGCCTGCGACTATGCCGAGCCGATCTCCGCCGACTATCGCGGCCATCGCCTGCACGAATGTCCGCCCAACGGGCAGGGGCTGGCGGCGCTGATCATCGCGCGCATCCTCGCCGGCTTCGATCTCGGCGAGGGACGCCTCAGCGAGGCCGACCGCATCCATATCCTCGCCGAGGCGACCAAGGCCGCCTACCACCAGCGCGACCTGATCGTCGCCGATCCGGCCTTCGCCACCGTCGATGTCGATCAGGTCCTGTCGGACGCCGTCATCGACCGCATGCGCGCGACGATCGACATGAAGCGGGCGCAGCCGGGGCGCGCCTATGACATGCCGGTGCATCGCGACACGATCTATCTCACCGTGGTCGACCGCGACCGCAACGCGGTCTCCTTCATCAACTCGCTGTTCTGGGCTTTCGGCAGCGGCATCTACGCGCCCGAAGCCGGCGTGATGCTGCAGAATCGCGGCGCCGGCTTTCGCCTGATCGAGGGCCATCCCAACGTCATCGCGCCGCGCAAGCGCCCGCTCCACACCATCATCCCGGCCTTGCTGACCAGGGACGGCCGCACGCAAATGACCTTCGGCGTGATGGGCGGCCAGTATCAGGCCACCGGCCATGCGCATGTCCTCTCCTCCATGCTGGACCGTGGCGACGATCCGCAGCAGGCTTCCGACCGACCGCGCAGCTTCGTCGCCGAGGGCAAGCTGACGCTGGAAGCGACCATCGGCGCCGATATCCAGGCCGATCTGGCGGCGCGCGGCCATGACATCAAGGTCCTGCCCCAGCCGCTCGGCGGCTGCCAGGCGATCTGGATCGACGAGGCGCGGGGCGTCCTCCTCGGCGGCTCGGATCAGCGCAAGGACGGCATGGCGCTGGGCTACTGACGCCGCCTGCGAATTTGAAAGCAAGGATCGGAGTGCGGCCCCGCGCCGTCCTCCCCACTTAAGGGGCAGGACAGGATCGAGCGGAGGCCGGACCCGCGCCATGGCAAGAGCAGACAAGACGATGGCGACCGAGCGCGATCCGCGCTGGCAGGCCGTTCTGCGCCGCGACGCCTCGGCCGACGGCAGCTTCGTCTATGCGGTCAGGACCACGGGCATCTATTGCCGCCCCTCCTGCCCGTCGCGCACGGCGCGGCCGCAAAACGTCTCGTTCTACGACAGCGCCGCGGCGGCGGAGACGGCCGGCTATCGCGCCTGCCGCCGCTGCAGTCCCGATGCGGCCTCCATTGCCGAGCGGAACGCCGCCGCCGTGACGCGGGCTTGCCAGCTGATCGAGACGGCCGAGGAGCCGCCGAAGCTGGACGCGCTCGCAGCCTCGGTCGGCCTGAGCCCGTTCTATTTCCATCGCCAGTTCAAGGCCGTGACCGGCCTGACGCCGAAGGCCTATGGTGCCGCGCACCGCGCCAGGCGGGTTCGCGAGGAACTCGTCGAGGGCAAGCGCTCCGTCACCGAGGCGATCTATGGCGCCGGCTTCAATTCCAACAGCCGCTTCTACGAAACCTCCAATGCGGTGCTCGGCATGACGCCGAGCGCATTCCGCGCCGGCGGCGCCGATGCCGATATCAGGTTCGCGATCGGGGAATGCTCGCTCGGCTCGATTCTGGTCGCGCGCAGCGACAAGGGCATCTGCGCCATCCTTCTCGGCGAAGACCCGGACGAGCTGGTGCGCGACCTGCAGGACCGCTTCCCGAAGGCCAACCTGATCGGCGGCGATGCCGGCTTCGAGGATCTGGTCGCAAAGGTGGTCGGCTTCGTCGAGGCGCCGGGGCTCGGGCTCGACCTGCCATTGGACATGCGCGGCACCGCCTTCCAGCAGCGTGTCTGGCAGGCGCTGCGCGAGATCCCGGTCGGCCGGACCGTCAGCTATGCCGAAATCGCGCGTCGCATCGGCGAGCCCAGATCCGTCCGTGCCGTGGCCCAGGCCTGCGGCGCCAACCGGATCGCGGTCGCGATCCCCTGCCATCGTGTCGTGAGGAATGACGGCGCGCTCTCCGGCTATCGCTGGGGCGTCGAGCGCAAGCGCGCCCTGCTCAAGAAGGAGGCCCGGTCATGAACGTCCAGCCGAAGATCAACACCGAAGGCGCCCCTGACGCAGCACAAGCGCGCGTCGCCCGCTATGACTGGGGGGCGCTCGCGGCCGAGCTCAGCGATTACGGTTGCGCGGTCATCGAGAAGCTGCTGTCGCCGGAGGAATGCGCGGAGATCGCGGCGCTGTACCCGCATGAGGAGCATTTCCGCAGCCATATCCACATGGCGCGGCACGGTTTCGGCAAGGGCGAGTACCGCTATTTCAAATACCCGCTGCCGGACCTGATCGGTGGCCTGCGCACCGCGCTCTATCCGCGCCTCGCCGCCGTTGCCAATGACTGGAATGGTCGCATGGGTGTCGCGGAGCGCTATCCGGACCGGCATGCGGCGTTCCTGAAGGCCTGCCACGATGCCGGCCAGACCCGCCCGACGCCGCTTCTGCTGCAATACGTCCCGGGCGACTTCAACTGCCTGCACCAGGACCTCTATGGCGATCTCGCCTTCCCGATCCAGGTGGCGATCCTGCTCTCGGAGCCGGGCCGCGACTTCACCGGCGGCGAGTTCGTGCTGACCGAGCAGCGACCGCGCATGCAGAGCCGGGCCGAGGTGGTGCCGCTGCGCCAGGGCGATGCGGTCGCCTTCGCCGTGCATAACCGCCCGGTCCAGGGCACGAAGGGCAATTACCGCGTCAACCTGCGGCACGGTGTCAGCCGGCTGCGCTCGGGCCGTCGGCACACGCTCGGCATCATCTTCCATGACGCCAAATAGCCGCCGCGGCGCAGGTTTCGGGATTTGAAAGCAAGGAACGGAGCGCAGTTCCGGAGCAGTGACCTACATTTCCGGGCAGATGTTTCAGCTCGCACGGAGGTCATCATGACGGAGCGCATCCGCTATGCCTGGGGAGAAAGTTCCCTTGGCGATTTCATCGCGGCCGTCTCGGATCGGGGGCTGGTCGCCTTCGAATTCATCGAGCGTGCCGGGTCGCTCCCGACCGCGCTTCAGGACCGTTTCCCGGAGGCCGCCTTCGAGGAGGCGCCCGAGGCTATGGTCGGGCTCGTCGCAAAGCTCGCAGTCCTGGTCGATCAACCGGCGGCCGATCCCGGCATCGTGCTCGATCCGCGCGGCAGCGACTATCAGAAGCAGGTCTGGTCCTTGCTGCGCGCCATCCCCGCCGGCCAGACCACGAGCTATGGCGCCCTTGCCGCCAGCCTCGGCACGCGTGACGCCCGCGACGTGACGGAGGCTATCGCCTCCAACGGCATCGCCATCCTGATCCCCTGTCACCGGGTGGTGAAGAAGGACGGCTCGTTGTCGGGCTATCGCTGGGGCTTCAATCGCAAGCGCGCCTTGCTGGCGCGCGAGCGGTGCGCGGTCTGAGATCAGCTGGCCGTTGTCCCGAGCCCATAGCTCTCTTCGAGCGAGGTCACGTTGGCGCTGATCTCGAAGCGGGCGGAGCGCTGCGAGAGATGCGGGTTGTAATAGGGGTCGTGCCCCACCGCGGAGGCCCATTTGGCGTTGAACTGCTGCAGGTCCGACGCAGCCGCCTCCGGGCGGCTGACGGATTCATAGTGATGCAGGCAGGCATAGGGCGTGAAGACGAAATGTCCGCCCGTATGCCGGTTTAGCTTCAGGCAGAAATCGACATCGTTGTAATTGATGCGGAACGCCGGATCGAAGCCGCCGACGGCCAGGAAATCGCTGCGCCTCACCATCATGCACGCGCCCGTCACGGCGCTGTAGTCGCGCGGCACGATCGCCGAGCAGACCTGTCCGATCTCTGACCTGTCATGCAGATAATAGGGATGTGAGGGGCCTTGTCCGAGCAGCAGCACGCCGACATGCTGGAGCCTCTGGTCCGGGAAGATCAGCTTGGCGCCGACGCCGGACACCCCGTCCTGCTGGCACCACATCAGCATTTCGCCGACCCAGTCCGGCGTGATGACGCTCATGTCGTCGTTGAGCAGGATGACATAGTCGCCTCGCGTCGCCTCGACGACGAGATTCATCTTGTCGGACAGATTGAACGGCGCCCCGGCATAATGGACGATCCGCGCGCCGAGCCCGGTGAGCTGCTGCGTCAGGCGGGGATCGAAATCGCCGTTATCGGCGATGACGATCTCGATATTGGGATAGCTCGTCCGGGCCCGGATCGAGCGGACGAGATCGAGCACGAACCAGCTTTCCGTGCCGGTCGCGCAGGTCCTGTAGCCGGCTGACGGAATCGCGATCGAGACCAGCGGCGCGCCCGCGATATCGAAGCGCACCCGGTGGGTTCCCCGTACCGGCCCTTCTTCGACCTGGCCGGGATAGCGCCCCCGATCGAGGAAGTCCTGCAGAGCGCGCCGGGCGGCGTCCTCGGCCTGCGGCTTGGCCCCGGGGCCCGACGCCGTCGATTGCCGCAGCATGCGCCAGTGGTAGAGCATGTCGGGGACATGGACGATGTTCGTCGTCTCCGCCGCGACGCGCAGCGCCAGATCGTAATCCTGGGCGAAGTCGAACTCGGAGCGGAAACCGCCGAGCCGCCGCACCAGGCTCGTGCGGTAGACGCCGAGATGGCAAGTATACATGCAGGACAGGAAATAGGCCGGCGACCAGTCCGGCTTGAAGAACGGGCCGGATCGCCGCCCGTCGACATCGATCTTGTCCTCGTCCGAATAGAGCCAGTCGGCGGCCGGCCGGCGGTTGATCGCCTCCGCGAAGGCATGCAGCGCGTGGGGTTCGATCGTGTCGTCATGGTCGATCAGCGCGATATAGTCACCGGAGGCGGCGGCGAGGGCCATGTTGCTCGCGGCAGCGATCCCCGTATTGCTGGGCAGATAGCGCACCTTGATCCGCGCGTCGCGAGCAGCGAAGCGCTCGAGGACGGATTTCGTCGCCTCCCCGACAGAGCCGTTGTCGACGACGAGCAGCTCCCAGTCCGGATAGGTCTGGGCCAGGACCGATTCCAGCGCCTTGTCGAGGAAGGCCGGCGGCGAGTTATAGGTCGGCATGATCAGCGAGAAGCGTGGGCGCAGGGCGAATGCGCGCCCCTTCTCGACGAAGCGGGCATGCCGCTCGGGCGTGACCTCGCGCGCATCGACCCAGCGCTGGTAGAGGCACGGGTCGTTGCTATCCAGCCGGAACAGGCGGCGGCCGAGATCGCGGCCGTCTCCTTTCGCGAGAAGCTTCGCGGCCTCGGTGAGCTTCGCACGCAGCAGGCCCCGGCGATGCAGATCGACGACCCGCGCCGCCGCGAGCCCGAGCCGGGTCCTGATTCCGGAGAGCGACTCGATCTCGAAGGCGTGCAGCCTGAAGCGCCCTTGCCTCGGCACCGGGTCGAGGCGGAAGGCGCTCACCGGCCCTGGCAGGCCGATCACGAGATCGAGCTCGATCTCCGGGCCGAATGTCGCGACGCTGAAACTGTCCTGTTCGCGAAAGCCCTCGCCGAGATCGTAATAGAGCCGCCAGAGCCCTTCGTTCTCCTGTCCGGCGTCGAGAAGCGTGGCGCGATAGCGCACGCGGACCAGGCTCGAGCGGCATCGCGCCGGCACGTAGAAATGCGGATCGCTTCCATCCGCGCTCCAGATGCCCGCCTCAGCCTCCCGCGTGAGCTCGCCGGCGGGATAGAGCGTCGTCGCGAGGCGCATCGGCCGCAGCGCGCGCCGCATCTGCTCGGCCAGACGGGGCAGGCGCTGAAGCGCGGCAGGGGGGAGGGGGTTGCTCGCGGCCATGCCTGCGCTCCATCTCGTGATCTGGTCGAAGGAAATTGCGGCGCGGCGACAGGGCTCGCGCTGCTCTGGACGATCCGGGCCGGTCATGACCGGTGGTCGGGATAGGTCGCGTCGCGCTCGGACAGCAGGGGCGATGCAATCGGCCAGGCGATCGCGAAGGCCGGGTCGTCCCAGCGGACGCCGCGCGCCAGCTCGGGCCGATAGGCGGCGCCCATCATGTAGAAGAGCTCGGTGTCCGGCGTGAGCGTCTGGAAGCCGTGGGCGCAGCCCTCCGGCACGAAGAGCGCGCGCCCGTTCGGTCCCGACAGTTCAAAGCCGAGCCATTGGCCCCGGCTCGGCGAGCCGGGCCGCAGATCGACGACGACATCGAAGATCGCGCCGCGCGTGCAGCGGACCAGCTTCGCGTCCGGATGGGGCGCGGCCTGGTAGTGCAGGCCGCGCAGCGTGCCGCGCTGCGGATTGGACGAGAGATTGCACTGCACCGGCTCGAAGGCGATGGCGTGCCGCGCGAAGACCTCCCGGCAATAGGTCCGGGCGAAATGGCCGCGCGCATCGCTATGCGCCGCCGTCTCGACGACATGCACGCCCGGGATCCGGGTCGGGGTCACGATCACGGCACGATCTCGACGCTCGGGATCGGCAGCACGAACCGGCCGCCCCAATCTCGGATGGCGGCCATTTGCGTCATGATCTCGTCCTTGAGATTCCAGGGCAGGATCAGGACGTAGTCGGGCTTGGCCTGCAGCAGGGCCTCGGGCGCCATCACCGGAATGCGCGTGCCGGGCAGCAGCCGGTTCTGCTTGTGCGGGCTGCGATCCACCGTGAAGTCGATCAGCTCCGGCCCGACGCCACAGTAATTGAGCAGCGTGTTGCCCTTGGCCGGCGCGCCATAGCCGGCGATCGTCCTGCCCTGCCGCTTCGCCTCGATCAGGAAGGCCAGCAGGGAGAGCTTGGTGCGCACCACCTCGCTTGCGAAGCGCTTGTAGATCGCGAGGTCATCGAGCCCCATCGCGAGCTCGTCCTCGCGCAGCGCGGCGACCGTGCCGAGCACCGGCAGGGTCTCGTTCCCGGCATGGCGCGCGAAGACGCGCAGCGAGCCGCCATGGGTCGGCAGAGGCTCCACGTCGAAGACGGTGAGCCCATGCGCGGCGAGGATGCGCTCGATCGCGAGGAACGAGAAATAGGAGAAGTGCTCGTGATAGATCGTGTCGAACTGGTTCTCCGCCATCAGCCGCGCGAGATGCGGGAACTCGAGCGTCAGCACGCCCTGCGGCTTCAGCAGGATCTCGAACCCGGCGACGAAATCGTTGAGGTCCGGGACATGCGCGACGACGTTGTTGGCGGCGATCAGGTCGGCCTGGTGCCCGGCCGCGGTGAGGCGCCGTGCGGTGGCGCGGCCGAAGAAGCGCACCTCGGTGGGAATGCCCTTGCGCAGCGCCGCCTCGGCGACATTGGCGGCCGGCTCGACGCCGAGCACGGGCACGCCACGCACCCTGAAGAATTGCAGCAGGTAGCCGTCATTGCTCGCGACTTCGACGACCTTGCTCTCGGCCCCGAGGCCGAAGCGCCCGATCATCGCCGCGGCATAGGCTTCGCTGTGCTTCAGCCAGCTTTCGGAGAAGCCGGAGAAATAGAGATAGTCGCCGAAGATATGCTCGGCCGTCTCGACATCCCGGACCTGAACGAGCTTGCAGGTTTCGCAGACATAGGCGTGGAGCGGATAGAAGGCTTCCGGTTCCGCAGTGTCGTCGGGCGAGACGAAGGAATTGGCCAGCGGCGACATGCCGAGATCGGCGAAGGTCACCGTCAGCGGCGCGCTGCAGAAGCGGCATTTGCAGAGGCTCATCGGCGTGGCACTCCTTCGTAGCTTGCGATGTCGTCCGCGATCAGGGCGGCTTGGTCCGCGCCCTCGGCCTGGCGGCGATACCAGTCGATCGTCAGCGCCAGGGCTGCGCCCAGATCGAGGCGCGGGCGCCAGCCGAGGCGATGGCTTGCCTTGGAGGCGTCGACGGCGAGCCGCCCGGCCTCATGCGGCTGGGTGGCTTCGTCCCGGCGCCAATGCGCGCCGTCGCCCCAGAGGCTGGTGATCTGGTCGAGTACCACCGAGACGGGCTGGTCGTCGCCGGCGTCGGGGCCGAAATTCCAGGCGTCCGCGAAAGCGTCCCGTTCGTTCCAGAGGCGCTCGGCCAGCAGGAGATAGCCGCACAGCGCGTCGAGGACGTGCTGCCAGGGCCGCGTCGCCGCGGGGTTGCGGATGATGACCGGTTCGCGCTTGCCGAAGGCCCGGATGCAGTCGGGGATCAGGCGCCCGGGCGCCCAGTCGCCGCCGCCGATGACATTGCCGGCGCGCGCAGTCGCGATGGCGGGGCCGGCTCCGTTGGCCTGCGCGAAGGACCGGCGCCATGACGCGGTCAGCAGTTCGGCGCAGGCCTTGCTCGCGCTATAGGGGTCGTGGCCGCCGAGCGTATCGATCTCGCGATAGGGCCAGTTCCATTCCCTGTTCTCGTAGCATTTGTCCGACGTGACGATCACGGCGGCGCGGACCGAGGGCTGGGCCCGGATCGCGGCGAGCAGGTTCAGCGTCCCCATGACATTCGTCTCGAAGGTCGCGTGCGGCTCCAGATAGGAGCGCCGCACCAGGGCCTGCGCCGCCAGATGCAGGACGATGTCGGGAGCGAGCGCATGGATCGCGGCTGCCGTCGCCGCGGCATCGCGGATGTCGCAGGCGACGCCCTCTGCGATCCCGTCGAGGAAGCTCCGGTCGGCCGGCGCCGGCTCGTCATGCGCAGCGAGCGACAGGCCGAGCGGCACCGCGCCGAGGCGGGCGAGCCAGAGGCTGAGCCAGGAGCCCTTGAAGCCGGTATGGCCGGTGACCAGGACGCGCTTGCCCTGCCAGAACGCGCGATCGGGGTTCACCATACCTGCCACGGCGCCTTGCCCGCGCTCCACAGGGCCTCGAGTCGGCGCTTGTCGCGCAGCGTGTCCATCGGCTGCCAGAAGCCGGCATGGGGATAGGCCATCAGCTCGCCATCGCGGGCCAGCCCCTCCATCGGCTCGCCTTCCCAGACGCTCTCGTCGCCGTCGATATAGTCGAGGGCCTTCGGCGACAGCACGAAGAAGCCGCCATTGATGAAGCCGGTGTCGCTGGCTGCCTTCTCGCGGAAGCCGGTGACGCCGTTGCCGTCGAGGTCGAGCACGCCGAAGCGCCCGGGCGGGCGGACTGCGGTGACGGTCGCGGCGCGGCCATGGCTTTCGTGGAAGGCGATCAGACGGTCGATCGCGATATCGGCGACGCCGTCGCCATAGGTCAGGCAGAAGGGCTCGTCGTCGAGATAGGGCCGCACGCGCCTGACGCGCCCGCCGGTCATGGTCTCGAGCCCGGTCTCGACCAGGGTCACCTTCCAGGGCTCGGCGTGGCCGGCATGGATCGTCGTCGCGTCGCTGGCGAAGTCGAAGGTGACATCGCAGGAGTGCAGGCGGTAGTTGCTGAAGTATTCCTTCAGGAAATAACCCTTGTAGCCGAGGCAGATGATGAAGTCGTTGATGCCGTAGCGCGAATACAGCTTCATGATGTGCCAGATGATCGGCCGGCCGCCGATCTCGATCATTGGCTTGGGCCGGCTTTCCGACTCTTCCATGATCCGGGTGCCGAGCCCGCCGGCCAGGATCACCGCCTTCTTTACGTCTGCCATCGATCTCTCTGCTTGGAGGCTGCCCGACCGGATGCCTTGCATCGGTCGAGTGGGAAATAATCACACGTCAAACTTGACGTGGGTAATATTCCCACATATAGCCCCTGTCAAGCGCCGGCCGGAGCCGGTCTGCGCTTGGCCGGCGCCGCGATGGTCCGGCTCCTCAAGGAGAAGAACGTGTCCGCCATCCCCCTTCTCGTGCACGATGCGAGCGAGCGCCGCCGCGCGCTCTATGGCAGCGCGGCGCGGGATTTCGTGCAGGGTGTCCGGCTCGCCGAGCTCTGGCTCACGCTCGGCTGGTTCGACATCCGGCAGCGCTACAGCCGCTCGGTCATGGGCCCGCTCTGGGTCGTGCTCAGCCTGGCGATCTTCGTCGCCGGCCTCGGCGTCACCTATGCCGCGCTCTTTCGCGTGCCGGTGGCCGCCTATTTGCCCTATGTCACGGTCGGCATGGTCGTCTGGACCATGCTGGCCGGCCTGATGATCGAGGGCTGCGCGACCTTCACCGGCGCCACCGCCGCGATCAAGCAGATGCCCGCCCCGGCCAGCGTGCATGTCATGCGTGTCGTCTGGCGCAGCCTGATCATCGCCCTTCACAACGCGCTCGTCGTCGCGGCCGTGCTCGCCGCCTTCGGTGTCAATCCCGGCCTGCACGGGCTGCTGGCTCTGCCAGGGCTGGCGGTCGTGCTGCTGAACGGCGTCGGCTTCTGCGTCACGCTCGGCCTGCTGAGCGCCCGCTTTCGCGACGTCATCCCGCTCATCGCGAATGTCGTGCAGATGCTGCTCTTCGTCACGCCGGTGCTCTGGCGCGCGGGCGATCTCGGCGAGCGCGGCGTCATCGCGACGCTCAACCCGTTCTTCCACCTGATCGAGCTCGTCCGGGCGCCGCTGCTCGGGCTCCCGGTCGGCGCCGCGACATGGGGCTGGGCGCTGGGCTTCACCGCGCTCAACCTCGCGCTCGCCTTCGCGCTCTATGCGCGCCTGCGCTGGCGCGTGCCTTACTGGCTCTGAGCGGTGCGGCCGTGAGCTCGATCCGCCTCGACCGCGTCAGCGTGCAGTTTCCGCTTTATGGCGGCTCGGCGCGCTCCCTGCGCAACCGCCTCGTCAGCGGCGCCACCGGCGGCCGCATCGGCTCCGACGAGAGGGCGCGCACCTGCGTGCAGGCCCTCTCGCAGCTCAGCGTCGCGATCGCGCATGGTGAGCGCGTCGCGCTCGTCGGCCATAACGGCGCGGGCAAGACGACGCTGCTGCGCGTGCTCGCCGGCATCTACACGCCGCAGGCGGGCCGCGTCGTCGTCCAGGGCAGGCTCGCGCCGCTCTTCGACATCGGCCTCGGCATGGATGGCGAGGCCACCGGCTACGAGAATATCAGGCTGCGCGGTCTCTATCTCGGCCTGTCGCGCCGCGAGGTCGAGAACCGCATCGACGAGATCGCCGATTTCACGGAGCTCGGCGGCTTTCTCGACATGCCGATCCGGACCTATTCGGCCGGCATGCAGGCGCGGCTCTCCTTCGCGATCTGCACCAGCGTCGATCCCGACATTCTGCTGCTCGACGAAGGCATCGGCGCCGGCGACGAAGCCTTCATGGCGAAGGCCGACGCGCGGCTGAGCCGCTTCGTCGCGCGCGCCGGCATCCTCGTCCTCGCCTCTCATAGCGGCGGGCTGCTCTCCCGCCTCTGCACCCGGGCGCTTCGCCTCGACCAGGGTCGGCTCGTCGATGACGGGCCGCTCGACGAGGTGCTGCGCCGCTACCAGCAACCAACCGACAAAGAGACCATCCCATGCTCATGACAGCTGCCCCCGCACGCGCCCGTTCGGCCGCGGGCATCGTGATCTATCAGCCCGATTTCGACGCACTGGCCCGGCTCGTAGCCTCGGTCGCGCCCGATAGCCTCGTGATCGGGATCTTCGCCAATTCGCCGGTCGCGCCGGAGCAGCAGCGGCGCCTGCAGGCCGCGGCGGGCGAGGCCGAGCTCGTCGTGCTGCGGCCGGGCCTCAATCGCGGCCTTGGCGCGGCCTATAACGCCCTGCACGCCATGGCGCGCGACCATGAGGCCGAATTCCTGTTGCTGCTGGACCAGGACAGCGAGCCGGGCGAGGGCATGATCTCCCGGCTCGTCGCGGTCCATCGCGATCTGGCCGCGGCCGGCGAACGCGCGGCCATCGTCGGCCCCAGGCCGGTGGACCTGGAAGGGCGGCCGATGAAGCTCGCCGGCGGCGCGGGCGAGGCTGGGGCGCGCGATCCCATGGACGCCCTGCAGGTCGGCTTCGTGATCTCGTCCGGCTCGCTGCTGCGGGTCGATGCGCTCGGCGCGATCGGCGATTTCCGGGCGGACTATTTCATCGATGCGATCGACATCGAGTGGTGCATGCGGGCGATCGCGCGCGGCTTCTCGATCTGGGTCGCGCCGGGCGTCCTGATGACGCATCGCCTGGGCCGGGGCATCATCCGGCTGCCGCTCGGCCTGCTCCTGACCGACCAGCCGCCGCGCCGTCTCTACACCTATATCCGCAACCAGCTCTCGATGCTGCGGCTCGCTCATGTGCCGCGCAGCCACAAGCTCAAGCTCGTCCTGTCGCTGCCGCTTCGTTTCGGCGTCTACCTCGCCCAGAATAGGTTCTCGCGCGAGTGCCGGGCCGCCCTCGTCAATGGCGTGCTCGACGGGCTGCGCAATCGGCTTGGACCGCCGGACCGGGCCTTGGTGTCGCCCTTCCGCGCCCTCTCGCCGCGGCGCGTCATGGCCGAGAGCAGCCGGGCGCTCGCCTGGGGCGACATCGACGAGCGGGGCCGGCCATGAGCGGTGCCCCGACTCGTGGCGCGGCGGTGGACGCGTCGCAAACCATCCTCGTCATCGGCCGCTCCGGCCAGCTCGCGACCGCGCTGGTCGCGGCGGGTGGCGGCACGGTCGTCACGGTCGGCCGCCCGGGCTTCGATCTCACCGAGCCTGACGCGGCGCAATGGCTGCTCGATCAGTTGCGGCCGGCCGCCGTCATCAACGCTGCCGCCTATACGGCGGTCGATGCGGCCGAAAGCGAGCCGGACCCCGCCTTCGCGCTCAACCGGGATGGTCCCGCCCGGCTCGCCGCCGCCTGCGCCCGCTGCGCCGTTCCGCTGATCCATGTCTCCACGGATGCGGTCTTCGACGGGGCCAAGCCGACGCCCTATATCGAGGCCGATCGGCCCGCGCCCCTTGGCGTCTACGGCGCGTCCAAGCTCGCCGGCGAGCAAGCGGTGCTCGAGGCGCTGCCTTCCGCGCTCGTCGTGCGCACCTCCTGGGTCTTCGGACCCACGGGCAATCATTTCATCGCCAAGCTGCTGGGCTGGGCCAGCCGGCAAGCGGCCCTGACCATCGCCGGCGATCAGCGCGGCCGGCCGACCTATGCGCCGGACCTCGCCGTCGCGCTGCTCGCCCTCGCCCGCCGCATGGCCGCGGGCGGTCCGAACGCTCCGCAGGGCCTGCTGCATCTCGCCGGCGCCAGCGTGCTGACGCGCGCCGAACAGGCGCGGGCCATCCTCCGGGCTTCGGCCATGCGTGGCGGGACCTGGGCATCGGTCACGCCGGTCGCCACCGTTGACCGGCCGGGCCAGGCGCGCCGGCCCCTCAACGCCGTGCTCGATTGCTCGCTCGCCGCCACCCGGCATGGCATCACGCTCGGCTCGTTCGACGAGGATGTCGGGGCGACGCTCGATCGGCTGATCGGCCCATGCCTGACGGCGTCCGACGCGGCGCTGCCCTTGAGGAACAGCGCATGAAGGGCATCGTCCTCGCCGGCGGCTCCGGCTCGCGGCTTCATCCCGCGACGCTCGCCATGAACAAGCAGCTTCTGCCAATCTACGACAAGCCGATGATCTACTACCCCGTCTCGGTCCTGATGCTGGCGGGGATACGCGAGATCCTGATCATCTCGACGCCCGACCATCTCGACGATTATGTCCGGCTGCTTGGCTCCGGCGGGCAGTTCGGCGTGAATTTCAGCTATGCCGTCCAGGCGCGGCCGGAGGGGCTGGCGCAAGCCTTCCTCATCGGCCGCGACTTCGTCGGCAGCGACGACGTCGCCCTCATCCTCGGCGACAACATCTTCTTCGGCGCCGGCCTCGTCAGCCTGCTGGACAGGGCGAGCGCGCGCGATCGGGGCGCCACCATCTTCGCCTATGCCGTCGAGGACGCCGAACGCTACGGCGTCGTCTCGCTGACGGGGGAGGGCAAGCCGCTGCGCATCGTCGAGAAGCCGCAGGCGCCGCAATCGCCCTGGGCCGTGACCGGGCTCTATTTCTATGACAACCGGGTTCTCGACATCGCCTCGGCCGTGAAGCCGTCGGCGCGGGGCGAGCTCGAGATCACCGACGTCAACAACGCCTATCTCGCCCTCGGCGAGCTCCATGTCGAATGCATGTCGCGCGGCTATACCTGGCTCGACACCGGCACCCATGACAGCTTGCTGGAAGCGGGCGAATTCGTCCGCACCATCCAGAAGCGCCAGGGGCAGCTCGTCGCCAGCCCGGAGGAGATCGCCTTCGCCAAGGGCTTCATTTCGCGCGACCAGTTGCGCGAGCGCGGCTCGGAGCTGGCGAAAACCGCCTATGGCCGCTCCTTGCTGGCGATCGCCGCCGAGGCGCGTTGACATCCGGATGGAGGCCGGTCGCGTCAGCGACCGGGTCCGCCGCCACCCCCGCCGGGACCGCCTCCGCCTCCGCCCGGTCCTCCGCCGCCGGGTCCGCCACCGCCGGGTCCGCCACCGCCCGGGCCTCCACCGGGACCTCCGCCCAGCCCGCCTGGGCCGCCCGCTGGCCCGCCGCCCAGGCCTCCCGGGCCGCCGGCCGGTCCGCCCAGCCCGCTGCCAGGTCCGCCCGGTGCGCCGCCTGGGCCTCCGCCAGGTCCGCCACCTGAGCCGCCTCCGCCTTCGCCGCCCGCGCTGCTGAGGCGGATCGACTCGAGCGTGAGCTGGCCATCGGTCTCGACCCGCGCATCGAGCACGGCGCGGATCTCCTGCCCGAAGGCCAGGAGGGAGGCGAAGGCCGTGTTGCGGACGGTGAGGCCGGAGCCGAGGCGCAGGACCGCGCCTTCCGAGCGGGCATAGGTTTCAAGGGACAGCTGATCGACCGTGCCTGCATCGGCGGGAGGACCGTCCACGACCATTCGGGATGCCGCGAAACCGCCTCGCGCCAGACGCCCGATGGCGATCACGCGCTGACCGAGCAGGCTCTCGTCGGCATCGAGCAATTTGAGATTGCTGATCCAGAAGCCGTCCTCGTCGCGCTCCAGCAGGCCGGCGACGCGCGCCGGGCCACGGGGGCGGCGCTCGATCAGGCTGGCGACGATGACGCCATCGGTCCGGCGCAGGCCGCTGACGGCGACATGGACGCCCTTGCGCCACCAGCCGGCCCGTTTCACCGCCCCGATCGCGACGGTCTGCCCCATGACGTTCAACGTTTCGTCCGTGATCGCGAGGATCGGGCCGACGACCTCGCTCTCGACCTCGATCGACGCCGTCACCAGTCCTGCCGCCCCCGGACGGGCGATGACGCGCACGACATGGCCGATCTTGAGCTGCCGGCTGCTGCTTGCGCGGCCGTCGATGCGGACCGGCACGCCGGCCGGATAGGCGATGCGGGCATCGTTGACGATGATGCTGCCGAAGCGCTGGATCGTGCCGATGAAGCCGGTGCCGCCGATGCCGCGATCGCCGCTGGCGGTTTCGGGCGCATAGCCCGTCCCGCCGATGCCGCGGTCGTGCGGGCCTGGAGGCGCTCCGATGGCCGGCAGCGGCAGGGCCGCGGTCGCGCCGAGCAGGCCGAGGAGCCGTCGGCGCGTGAAGGGGGGCGAGCGGGTCACGAGCCGGTATCCTCCGCCTGCTCATTCCGGTTCGTTTTCTCGCGATAGACGTAGACGCCGAAATTGCAGCGATGGTCGCCGCCTTCATCGGTCTCGCAGGCGGCGTGCGCCTCGCGATTGGCCTGCTGCAGCGCCGCCAGGGCGAGTTCGCGTGCTCGTGCCTCGAGCCGCTTCGCCAGCTCGGCCGAGAGCCCGTCATAATGCACGGCCCGCTCGATGAAGGCGGGAGATGGCGCCAGCACGTTGGAAACGGCGGCGGCGATGTGATCGTGCAGGTTGCGTCCGAAATAGTACAACTTGCCGTCGTCCTCGCCCTGCGGAATGAAAGCCGCCTCCGCCAGCACCACCCTGTCATCTTCGTCAATTGTGACAAGATGGCGGTCGAGCCACTCGTCGAGCACGGCGCGGGGCCTGACATCGCGCGTCACCGAGGCGACCAGCGTCTCGAAGGAGGCGCCCGGTCCGCCCGAGGTCCGCGGCAGGGCGAGGGGCTGGCCCTGCGCATCGCTGAATTGCGGCGAGGCCAGCCAGCGCGCGATGATCGCGCTGGTGCGCGAGACCGAGGCCGGGACCTCGTTCACCGGCGCGCCCGCGCCGCGCAGGCGGCTGACCTCCTTGCGATGGATGCCGGTCAGGAGGCTGACGCGGCTGTCGGTCTGCTCCTTTCCAGCCAGCGCGAAATCATGCTCGGCGACGTTCACGTAAAGCTCGCGCAGCAGCTGGCAGAGCGCCGGAAACGTCATTCCGCCGCGGATGCACAGCCGGACGAGGGGACGCAGCAGGCGCGCGAGCGGTGGCGAGAGCTGCTCGGCGTCGGGGCCGGGAGATGGAGTCGCCGTCATGGCCGCAATCTAGCCGCAATCGGCGTGGGATACAATCCCACGATCTTTGGGCGCCTGATCCGGCGGCTGCGAAACCTAGTCTAGACGAGCTCGGAAACCAGCTTGGCGATCAGGCTGTTGGACAGGATCACGGGCAGTTCCGCGGCCTTCGAGGCCTGCTGGCGATGGCTCTCGACGAAGCCCATGCAGTCCAGCAGCAGGATCTGCGCGCCGCGTTGCGCGAGGTCGTGCGCGGCTTCCGCCAGACTCGGGCCCGGCCCGCCATAGGGCGACGCGGCGGCGTAGAGCGGCGCGTGATGCAGCGCCGCCCATTTCCCGGCTTCGCTGGCGATCTGCTCGGGCAGCGGCACGACGATGCCGAGCCGTGCATCCTGCGTCAGGGCGGCGACCGTTCCGGGGAGGACCCGGTCGGGTTCCACGAGCCGTGCGCTCTTACAGGCGAGGGTCTCGAAATGACCGGTGCAGAGCATCAGGATCGTGCTGCAGCCTTCCGCCTCGAGCATCGCGAGCTTGCCGCGAGCCGCGGCCTCGGTGCGGCTGCGGTCGATGATCACGGAGCTTCCATCCAGCAGCTTCGTGATCAGCACGGCCTCTCCCGGGCGGGGCGCGAAATCCCGCGCGATCTCGTCTGGGGTCAGGCCGTCGAGCACGCCGGCATGCCGGCGCGGCAGTTCGGCGCCGATCACCGCGTCGAGGATCGGCGTGATGTCGGCGCGCGGCGCCTGGCCGATGGTCAGCGTCCCGAGCTTGGACATCGCGATCTCCCGTCGAATGATTGGCCGTGCCGGAGAAACGCCTCCGGCACGGCATGGCAGGCGCTCAGCGCCTGAAGCCCTTGATCACCGAATCGAAGAAGCTGAAGATCGCGTCGCCGGCGATGGCGCCCGCGGCGAAGACCTCCATGTCGCCTTCGCCGTCCGCGCCGCGCAGCCGCTCCCAGACCAGCCGGCAGGCGATGCCGACCAGCACGGCCCAGCCCGCCATCGGGAAGTTGATCAGGAGGCCGGTCGCGAAGAGCACGCCGATCTGGCGCTTCGGCCCGCCGACGAATTGCAGGATCGCGCCGGGAATGGCCCAGACGAACAGCGACCAGGCGACGCCGGGCGCGACGCCGGCGCGGATCGTCGCGGCATAGACCCTGTCGACCGGCGCCACCAGGTTCTGCGCGAAATAGCTCTGGTAGGAGACCAGCACGACGAGGCCGGCGATCACGAAGGCGAACATCGCGGCGTAGAGCTGCTGCTTGCGCCCCTCGCGCTCGAAAGCGGGATCGACGCCGTTGCCGCGCAGGATGTAGCCGGCCTTCAGGTCGTAGCCCATGTCGGCGAAGGCAGGTCCCGTCGCCGCCGAGAAGCCGACGAGCAGCGCCAGCGCCGGCATCGGGAAGCCGATCAGCATGCCGATGATCAGCGTGATCAGCGCCACCGCGAAGGCCGGGAACCAGCCCGAATGCATCGCCGCGAGGCCGACGATCAGCTCGTGCACATAGGCGGCGAAGGCGGCATAGAGCACGAACAGGATCAGCATGCCGATCGACATGTCGGTCATCAGCCCGCCGACCAGCGCGATGAAGACCGCGATCGCGAGATAGCCGATCGTGCCGAGCCCGAGCGCGCGCTTCACCGCCGCGTCCGAGGTGCCGGCGCTTTTCTCCGCCTCCCTGGCGGCGGCATTGCGCTGCATCAGGAGCTGCGCCACCTGGAACAGCGCCACGAGGCCGGCGCCGATCATGAAGCCGTGCGGGATATAGGCGGCCATCAGGTCGCCCTTGGGAATGATCGTGGCGAAGGTCGCGTTGTCGAAGATCGGCCCGGAATAGCCGCGCAGCAAGAGGCCGACGCCGAACATCGACAGCGCCCAGATATTGCCGATGAAGGCGACGCCGAAGGCAGACATCGGGATCTTGAAGAAGGCGCCGACGATGCCGGCGGCGAAGCCGATGCCCATCAGCACCGCCTTGCGGCCGCCCTCGTCGCCGGCCTTGATCGCCTCCGCCGCCGCGACGCCCGGAGGCCAGGCCCCTGTCGCCGGGAAGACGCGCGAATCGAACATCCGGTAGAGCAGGTAGGCGTCGAGCAGCATCGCCATGAAGGCGCCGGCGAACATCGGCAGCACGAGGTCGGGCCGCCCGAGCAGGAAGGGGATGCCGATCGGCAGCAGCAGGCTGTTGGCTGCGCCGAAGGTGGAGGAGGAGATCGCGCTCTGCGCCAGGTTCTGCACATGGATCGAGCGGTAGCGCAGGAAGATGCCGATCGGCACGCGGGCCAGCGCCATCGCCGCCATCGCGCCGATCAGCGAGGTGTTGGCCGTCACGCCGAGCGAGACGAGCAGTTGCATGCCGATGATCGAGCCGAAGACGCAAAGCAGCGCGATCAGCGCCAATGTCGCCGGCTCGAACAGGCTCGGGTGCCGCTGCGGCCCCGCCTCCGATGGTTCGCTCATCTGATGTCCCCTCTTATGGCCCCTTGGGCGGTTTGCCGCGCTATGCGGTTTCCTCAAGCAACAAGAATGCCGGCCTTGGCCTCGCCGACATCGTGCTTGGCCTGGCTGCCCTGTATGCCGTAGTCGCGCTTGGCCGCCTCGGGCGAGACGAGGCCGAGCGCGACGTCGCGGGCCACGGCCTCGCGCGAGCGCTCGGCGGCCGGGCCGTAGCCGGCGCCGCCGGCCAGCACGAGCTCGACGATCTCATGCGGATGCGTGACCTGGACGAGGTCGCCGGTGCCGACATCCTTGATGACATGCCCTTGGTCGTCGAGGACGCGGCCGGAGGCGCCGCCGCCGGCCTTGCCGCCGAACAGGCCGGGGATCGGGTTGTTGACGCCCTCGGGATAGAGCGAGACCAGCGTCGGCAGCCCGTCATCGGCGAGCTTGCGCAGCTTGACGCGCTGGCCGAGGCCGCCGCGATGCTTCCCGGCGCCGCCCGAATCCTTGAGATAGGCCTTCTCGACCACGAGGACCGGGACGCGGGCCTCGAAGGTCTCGATCGAGGTGTTGGCGGCCGAGGTCGGATAGAGCAGGCCCGACTTGCCGTCTCCGTGCGCCGAGCCGCCCTGGCCGCCGCCGGTGAAGAGCATGTCGGAATAGGTGTCGCCGGCACGATCGCGGCCATAGACGCTCGCCGCCACGGGCAGTCCGGTGAAGGCCTGGACCTGTTTCGGGGCGGCCTGCGACAGCGCGCGGAAGATGTTGGGCGCGATGTACCAGCCGGTCCGGGTCCGCAGGTTGACCGCCAGCGGCTTGTCGCAGTTCAGGATCGAGCCTTCCGGCGCGTCGATCGAGAAGGCGCGGTAGCAGCCGGCATTGCCGCGGACATTCGGCGTCAGCATGCATTTCAGCGGATAGGTCGCATGCGCCGTCGTGTAGTTCAGCGTGCAATTGAGCCCGCCCTGCGGCAGTTGCGGCGGGGCGCCGGCGAAGTCGAGATGGATCGTGTCCCCCTTCACCGTCAGCGCCAGCGGGTAGGTCATCGGCGTGCCGAGCGGGTTGTTCGAGGCCGTGCCCTGATAGGTGCCGTCCGGCAATGCGCGAATAGCTTCGCGCATTGCCTTCTCGGAGCGGTTCTGCACCACGGAGGCGAGCGCGCGCAGGTCCTGCATGCCGTAATCGGCCATGAAGGATTGCAGCCGCTCGGCGCCGATCGCATTGGCCGCGACGAAGGAGTGCAGGTCGCCGAGCACCTGCTCGGAATTGCGGACGTTCTCGCCCAGCAGCCGGACCAGCGTCTCGTTGATCCGCCCCGCCTCGTAGAGCTTCATCGGCGGAATCTGGAAGCCTTCCTCGTAGATCTCGCGCGCCCGCAGCGAGTCCTTGGTGCCGCCGATATCGGAGACATGGCCGACCGTGCCCATCAGCCCGACGACCCGCTCGCCCAGGAAGACCGGGGTGACGATGGCGATGTCGAAGAGATGGCCGGCGCAGAGCCAGGGATCGTTGGTGATCAGCACGTCGCCGGGCTTCAGCGTCTCGGCCGGGTAGCGCTCCAGCAGCGCCTTCACCGCGCGCGGCAGCGTCAGGTTGAAGACCGGCATGGCGCGCGGCGAATGCGCCAGCGTCTCGCCCTCGGGGTCGAGCAATTCGCAGGCGAAATCCTGCGCCTCCGAGATCACCAGCGAGAAGGCGGTGCGGCAGACGGTGAGCCACATCTCCTCGACGACGTTGACGAGCCGGCTCCACATGATCTCGAGCGAAATCGGGTCGGCCTCGATGCGCCGGGCGGCCTCGGCCACCGGCATGTCGGCGCTGATCGTGGTCTCGGCCGCGCTCGCTTGGCCGACGCTGACGAGCAGGTTCAGCACCTCGTCGATCGCGACGCTGTCGCCGGGCGGGACGATGGTGGTCGCCTCGCGCTCCTCGATGATCGCCGGGCCCTTGATGGCGTCGCCCGGCCGCAGCGCGTAGCGGTCATAGACGGTCGCCTCGCTCCAGCCGCCCTCGAACCAGGCGCGGCGCGTGCCCTTGACCTTGGCGCTCGCCTCGCCGCCGCCGGCGGCGCCGGACAGCGACAGGGTCGGCGCCGGGCCGGCGCAGCGGACGCGGAAATTGATCGCCTCCAGCCGCGCGCCCTCATAGACCGAGGTGTAGCGTGCCGAATAGGCGGCGGTGAAGGCGGCGCGGATCGTCTCCAGGCTCGACGCATCGATCGTGCCGGCGGGCAGCGTCACGGCGATGTCGTGCATCTGGCCGACGAGGCGCATGTCGGCCGAGCGCTCGACCGTGATCTCGGCCGGCGTCACGCCAGCCTCGGTGAGGTGCTTGCGGCCTTCCGCCTCCAGCTCCCCGAGCAGGGCGTTGACGCCCGCGGCGTCGAAGCCCTCCGAGAACTCGACCGGCAGCGAGCGCACCATGTCGAAGGAGAGCGGCGCGGCGAGGAAGCCGAGCGCCGAGGCGGCGCCCGAGGCCGGCGGGATGATGACCTGGCCGACGCCGAGCACGCGCGCGACATCGACCGCATGGGCCGGGCCGGCGCCGCCGAAGCCGACCATGGCGTAACGCCGCGGGTCCTTGCCCTTCTCGACGAGATGGACGCGGGCGGCCGCGCCCATGCTCTCGGTCACGACCTTGTGGATCCCCCAGGCCGCTTCCTCGACCGAGAGGCCGAGCGGCTCGGCGATGGTGGCGACCGCCTTGCGGGCGGCCTCGGCATCCAGCGCCATGCGCCCGCCGAGGAAGAAGCCCGGATCATAGTAGCCGAGCACGAGATTGGCGTCGGTCACGGTCGGCTTCGTGCCGCCCATGGCGTAGCAGGCCGGGCCGGGATCGGAGCCGGCCGAATGCGGGCCGACCTTGAGCAGGCCGACCTCGTCGATCGCCGCGATCGAGCCGCCGCCGGCGCCGATCTCGATCATGTCGATGACCGGAGCCTTGATCGGCAGGCCCGAGCCCTTCGAGAAGCGGTTGACGCGTCCGGCTTCCAGCATCGGCGCGATCTCGGCGCGTCCGTCCTCGATCATGCAGGCCTTGGCGGTAGTGCCGCCCATGTCGAAGGAGATCACGTCCTTGTGCCCGGCGAGCTCGCCGAACAGGGCCGTTGCCAGCCCGCCGCCGGCCGGGCCGCTTTCGAGGAGGCGGATCGGGAAGGTGCGCGCCGTCTCGGGCGAGACCAGCCCGCCGGCCGAATGCATCAGCCTGAGCGCGCCATGGAAGGAGCGGGCCGAAAGCTCGCGCTCGAGCCGCTCGAGATAGCGCCGCATCAGGGGCTGGACATAGGCGTTCGCCGCGGTGGTGACGAAGCGCTGATACTCCCAGATCTCGGCGACGACGTCGCTCGACAGCGAGACGGTGAGCTCAGGGAAGGCCTCGCGCACGATCCGGCCGGCTTCGCGCTCATGCGCCGGGTTGCGATAGCTGTTGAGGAAGCAGATCGCGACGGCCTCGCAGCCCGCTGCCGCGAGCTCGCCGGCGACAGCGCGAACGGCGGCCGCATCGAGGCCCTGGACCACCTCGCCGTCGCGGTCGATGCGCTCGGTGACTTCGAGGCGGTGCTCGCGCGAGACCAGCGGCTCGGGGAAGGTCAGGAACAGGTCGTAGATGTCGTAGCGCTGCTCGGTTCCCATTTCGAGGACGTCGCGGAAGCCGCGCGTGGTGATCAGGCCGAGCTTGGCGCCCTTGCGCTCGATCACCGCGTTGGTCACCAGCGTCGTGCCATGCACGATGTCGTCGATATCCGCCAGCGTGATGCCGGCCATGGCGACCAGTTCCTCGAGGCCGATCAGGGCGGCTTCGGAAGGGTCGTGCGGCGTCGTCAGGCGCTTGTGCAGCCGGACCGAGCGCTGCTCTTCGTCATAGAGGATGAAATCGGTGAAGGTGCCGCCGATGTCGAAGCCGATGCGCCAACGATTGCTCATGGAGCAGTCTCCTCGAATGTTTGTGATGTGGGGATGAAGAGCGGGTCGCGGGTGAGTGCCGCGATTTCCGCGGCGCCTTGTCCGAGCGACCTGATGATGATGAGGCGTTCCTCCGGCGTGACCGTCGCCGCCGGAAAGGAGATGCACAAAGCCGCCTCGTCGCCGGTCGCCGGATCGCCGACGGCGACCGAGATGGCGCGCACGCCGCGCACGGCCTCGTCATGGGATTCCGCATAGCCCTCGCGCCGGGTGAAGGCGAGGCGCGCCAAGAGCTCGTCGAGATGCTGCGGGGCGGTATTCGAGGGCGGCGCGAAGCCCCCGGCATAGAGCCGCCGGACCTCCTCGTCGGGCAGCCGCGCCAGCAGCGCCCGCCCCGTGCTGGAGGCGAAGGCAGGCAGCCGGTCGCCGATCGCCGTCACCACGCGCAGCGCATGCCGGCCGGGATGGGCGGTGACGCCGACGATGTCGATGCCGCGGCGCACGCTGATATAGCCGGTATGGCCGACCTCTTCCGAAACGCGGGTGACGATCGCGTCGGCGCGGTCGATCAGCGAGGCCGCGAAACGATGCACATGCCCGGCCTGGTGCAGCAGCACGCCCGGGCGGTAGCGCTTGCTGTCCCCCACCGTCTCCAGCAGCCCGGCATCGCGCATCGAGCGCAGCAGGCGCGAGGCGTTGCTCTTGGGCATGCCGAGCAGAGTCACGAGGTCGGTCACCGTCACGTCGTGACGGGTGCTGGAGAAGCAGCGAAGCACATCGGCCGCAGCCAGCAGGATCGACATCCGGGGCTTGCTCAAATGGTTCCAAAAAATGGAACTTAAGTTGCGATAATAGGAACTATACGCCTCAACCGCGGCCTGTCAACGTGCTGAATTCCACGCTTGAGCGCGTTTTCCAAAGCAGTCGCGGGCTTTAATGATCGAAAATATCGGTCATTTTCACAGATATTATGAGTTTGATCGAATGATCGGCCGATGCGATCAGGGCGCGGTTGGTTGGAGCCCGCGCATGTCCGTCGCCGCACAGAGATCGCACCCCGCATCGCGTCCGAAAGCCCGCGATGCTCATCCGCAGCGCCGAAGCGGCGCGCAGGAAGCCGGCATCGTACCGGGCCTCCTGCTGACCGCCGCGATCGCCGGCGCCGCCTTCGCGCTCAGGCAGGTGCCGGGCGCGGGCCTGTTCAGCCCGATGATCCTGGCGATCGTCATCGGGATCGCTTTCCACAATCTCCTCGGCACGCCCGCCCGCGCCAGGCCGGGCGTCGCGGTCGCGCTGCGCCGGCTGCTGCGCCTGGCCATCATCCTGCTCGGCCTGCAGTTGACGGCGGCGCAGGTGATCGAGGTCGGCGCCGGCGGCATCGCGGTGATCGCGCTCACCCTGGTCGCGACCTTCCTGTTCACGACCTGGCTCGGCCGGCGCCTCGGCGTCGAGCGCAGGCTCGCCGAACTGATCGCGGCCGGAACCTCGATTTGCGGCGCGTCGGCCGTGATCGCGACCAACACCGTCACCAATGCGCCCGACGAGGACGTCGCCTATGCGGTCGCTTGCGTCACGGTCTTCGGCTCGGTCGCGATGGTGTTCTATCCCCTGTTGCCCGGCCTGCTGAACCTCGATCCGCATGCGTTCGGCCTGTGGAGCGGCGCCTCGATCCACGAGATCGCGCAGGTCGTCGCGGCCGCTTTCCAGGGCGGGCAGCAGGCCGGCGAGTTCGGCACCATCGCCAAGCTGTCGCGCGTGATGATGCTGGCGCCCATGGTGATCGGCCTCGGACTCCTCGCGGCGCGGCGGGCGCGGCATGTCGGCAGCGGTGACGTGCGGGCCAGGCCGCCCATGCCGTGGTTCGTGCTCGGCTTCGTCGCCATGGTGGGGTTCAACAGCCTCGTCACCGTGCCGGCGGAGGCGAAGTCGGCGATCGTTCTCGCAACCACTTTCCTGCTCTCGATGGCGCTCGCCGCCATGGGGCTGGAGACCGACATCGCCAGGCTCAGGGCCAAGGGCCTGCGCCCGCTCCTGCTCGGCCTCGCTTCCTTCCTGTTCATCGCGCTATTCAGTCTGATGCTGGTGAAGCTGACGACCTGAAGGATCGCGATGACGCTCGAACAGCTCAGGATCTTCGTGGCGGTGGCGGAGCACGAGCACGTCACCCGGGCCGCGGGCGAGCTCAACCTGACGCAATCGGCGACGAGCGCCGCGGTCGCGGCGCTGGAAAGCCGCCACGCGGTGAAGCTGTTCGACCGTATCGGCCGGCGCATCGCGCTCACCGACGCCGGGAGGCTGTTCCTGGGCGAGGCGCGCGCCGTGCTGGCGCGGGCGGCCTCGGCCGAGGCGGTGCTCGACGATCTGGCGGGGCTGAAGCGAGGCCGGCTGTCCTTCGCCGCCAGCCAGACGGTCGGCAATTACTGGCTGCCGCCGCTGCTGCAGGCCTATCGCGCGCGCCATCCCGGCATCGCCACGACGCTCATGATCGGCAACACGCAGAGCGTCGCGGCCGCTGTCCATGACGGGCTCGCCGATATCGGCATCGTCGAAGGGGAGATCGATGATCCGCATCTGACGAGCGAAACCGTCGCGGTCGACGAGATGGTCCTCGTGGTCGCGCCTGGGCATGGCTGGGCGGGTTCGGCCGCGATCTCGCCGGCACGGTTTGGCGAGACGGCCTGGATCCTGCGCGAGCCGGGCTCGGGAACGCGCCGGCTGTTCGAGGACATGCTGGCGGGCGCCGGATCGCGCCTCGATGGGCTCGATATCGCCCTGGAGCTTCCTTCGAACGAGGCCGTCAGGGCCGCGGTCGAGGCCGGGGCAGGGGCCACGGTGATCTCGCGGCTGGTCGTCGCGGCCGCGCTGCAGGCCGGGACTCTCGTCCTGGTCGACGCGGCGGTGCCCCGGCGCGGCTTTCTCGCGCTGCGCCACAAGGAGCGCTATGTCGGCAAGCCTGCGCAGGCCTTTCGCGCACTTCTCCGGGAATCCCGATAACCGGCGGCATGATCGGAGCGCATGGCGCTGCTGCGCGGGTTTTTGCCGGTTTCGCGATTTTCCGCTTGAACCTCTAGTGACTCCAGCTTGTACAGGAGAGGTCTCGCAACGCCCAGAAGCGGAGACGACCGATGTCCAACGCCCCAGCCGAGCCGCGGATCCTGAGCTGGAAGGTCGGCGGCATGGATTGCCCGAGCTGCGCCGCGACGATCCGCGGCGCTGTCGAGCGTCTGCCCGGCGTCAGCGAGGTCAAGGTCTCCGTGATGTCCGAGCTGCTGACCCTCTCGCTCGACGAAACGCGGACTGGGCGCGAGGCGATCGAGAAGCGGGTCGCCAGCCTCGGCTACACCACGGCGCCAATCGCCCCCAGGGCGGCGCCAGCGAAGCCCGAGCCCGCCTCCTGCGGCTGCGGCCACGACCATTCCCATGCAGGGCATGACCACGGCGACCACGAACATGGCGACCATGATCACCACGATCACGCTGGCGGCGGGCATGACCATTCCCACGACCATGCGCCGGTGAAGGCGGGCGCCGCAGCCGCGGCGAGAGCCGATCACGGCCACGGCCTGCCCGGTCATGTCCATGAGGCGACGCCCGACGGCGTCTCCTGGTACCAGACGAACAAGGGCCGGCTCGTGCTGGTCACCGGCGCGCTGCTCGCCGCGGCCTGGTCTGCCGGCCTGCTCTGGCCTGCCGCCGCCTATTGGGCCTTCGTCGCCGCCTGCCTGATCGGCGTCGCACCGGTGGCGCGGCGCGCCTTCGCGGCCGCCCGCGCCGGCATGCCCTTCACCATCGAGATGCTGATGACCATCGCCGCCACCGGGGCGCTGGTGATCGGGGCGGCCGAGGAGGCGGCGCTCGTCGTCTTCCTCTTCGCCGTGGGCGAGGTGCTCGAAGGCGTCGCCGCCGACCGGGCGCGCGCCTCCATCCGCGCGCTCGGCGACCTCGTGCCCAAGACCGCCCTCGTCGAGGAGGACGGGCAGGCGCGGCAGGTCGATGCGGCGGCGCTCGTCATCGGCCAGACCGTGCTCGTGCGCCCCGGCGACCGCATCCCCGCCGACGGCGAGATCACGAGCGGCGTCTCCGGCATCGACGAGAGCCCGGTCACGGGCGAATCCGTGCCGAAGACCAAGGGGGTCGGCGAGCCCGTCTTCGCCGGCTCGGTGAACAGCGAGGCGGCCTTGCGCATCCGCGTCACCAAGGCGGCCGAGGACAACACCATCGCCCGCATCATCCGGCTGGTCGAGGAGGCGCAGGAGGCGCGCGCGCCGACCGAGCGTTTCATCGACCGCTTCTCGCGCGTCTACATGCCGGCCATTGTCGGGCTCGCCTTGCTGGTCGCGCTCGTGCCGCCGCTGCTCTTCGGCGGCGAGTGGTCGGTCTGGATCTACCGCGCGCTCGCGCTGCTGCTGATCGGCTGCCCTTGCGCGCTGGTCATCTCGGTTCCGGCCGCGATCGCCGCCTCGCTCTCCTCGGGCGCCCGCCAGGGCCTGCTGATGAAGGGCGGCGTCGTCATCGAGACGGCGGCGAAGACGGGCATTGCCGCCTTCGACAAGACCGGGACGCTGACCGAAGGACGCCCGCGCGTCACCGAGGTGGTGGCGCTGGGCCGGCCCGAGCGCGAGGTCGTCGCGCTCGCCGCCGCCGTCGAGACCGGCTCGAGCCATCCGCTGGCGCTCGCGATCCTCGACCACGCCAAGGCACAGGCCGTTCCCGTCCGGCCGGCCGATGACGGCTCGGCCATTGCCGGCCAGGGCGTCGTCGGCACGCTCGGCGGCGTCGCGATCTTCGTTGGCGCGCCGCGCCATGCCGTCGCGCGTGCCGCTTTCGACGATGCGGCGAATGAAGCGGTCGAACGGCTGGAATCCTCCGGCAAGACCGTCGCTGCGGTGATCGCCGATGGCGCGCTCGCCGGGCTGATCGCCCTGCGCGACGAGCCGCGGGAGGATGCCGCCGCCGGCATCGCCGAACTGAAGGCGCTCGGCGTGCGCTCGCTGATGCTGACCGGCGACAATGCCCGCACCGGCGCCGCGATCGCCGGCTCGCTCGGCATGGAGCATCAGGCCGAGCTGATGCCGGACGGCAAGGTCGCGGCGATCAAGGCGCTGGCTTCGACCACGCCCGTCATGATGATCGGCGACGGCATCAACGATGCGCCGGCGCTCGCCGCCGCCAACATCGGCGTCGCGATGGGCTCGGGCACCGATGTCGCGCTCGAGACCGCCGACGGCGCCGTGCTGAAGAGCCGCGTGCGCGATGTCGCCGCGATGATCCGGCTGGCGCGCGCGACGATGAGCAATATCCGCGTCAACATCGCCATCGCGCTCGGCCTGAAGGCGGTGTTCCTCGTCACCAGCGTGCTCGGCTATACCGGCCTCTGGGTCGCGATCCTGGCCGATACCGGCGCGACCGTCATCGTCACGGCCAATGCGCTTCGCCTGCTGCGCTTCGACGCCGGCCGCGCCGGCTGAGCGCAGGAGGGCTCGACGCCATGCAGCCGATGGAGATCGCGAGCTATCTGATGGTCGTCGTCTACGTCATCAGCTTCCTCGCCATGTCGGCGATCCTGGCGAAGGAGGCGGGCCGGCCGGTCTGGCTCTTCAGCAAGGGCGCGGAACGCCAGGGCCTGCCCGCCCTGCTGTTCAAGCTCGCCTTTGCCGGCGGCGTGCTCTGGCCGCTGGGGCTCGCCGCCTTCGGCAATCCGGCCCGGGCCGATCCGCTCACGGCCTGGCTCGACGGTCCCTGGTTCGACGTGTTCGGCCATCTCCTCGTCGTCATCGGCGCCTGCATCGCGATCATCTCGCAGCGCTTCATGGGCGCATCCTGGCGCATCGGCGCGGCGGTCGGCGAACAGGGGCCGATCGTCGACGGCGGCCCCTTCGCGATCTCGCGCAACCCGGTCTTCGTCGGGCAGGCCGTGCTGTTCGCCGGCCTCTTCATCGTCCTGCCCAATCTGATCCAGGCGGCGCTGACGCTGGCGCTCTTCGTCGCGATCTCCCTCCAGGTCCGGATCGAGGAACGCGTGCTCTCAGCCTCGCTGGGCGCGCCCTATGACGATTACCGGCGCAGGGTCCGCCGCTGGATCGGCTCGAGCAGGTAAAGCAGGCCAAGTAAAGCAAACCATGTCTATTCTCAGATGGATCCGCTACGGCGCCTGGGCCGCCGTTTTCATCGTCCTGTTCGTCGTTGCCGCCATCCTGCTCGGCTGGTGGCAGACCGACGGGCCCGGCCGCGCGCGGACGGTCGCGACGGACATCGGCGGGTCTCCGATCGGCGGCAGCTTCGCGCTGGTCGACCATACCGGCAAGCCGGTCACCGACGCCGATTACCGGGGCCGGCCGATGGCGGTCTTCTTCGGCTTCACGCATTGCCCCGAGGTCTGCCCGACCACGCTGTTCGACATCACCACCCGGCTGAAGACGCTCGGCCCGGAGGCCGACAGGCTGCAGGTGCTCTTCATCACGGTCGATCCCGAGCGCGACACGCCGCAGCAGCTCGCGCTCTACCTGCAATCCTTCGATCCGCGCATCGTCGGCCTCTCGGGCACGCGCGAGCAGATCGACGCCGCGCTCAAAGCCTACAAGGCTTACGCCAAGCGCATCCCGACCGAGAACGGCTACACCATGGACCACACGGCCTCGGTCTATCTGATGGACGCCGAGGGCCGCTTCAGGACGATGATCGACTATCACGAGGACGAGGCGGCGGCGCTCGCCAAGATAAGGCGGGTGCTGAAATGAGCCGCCGAGGCGGGCCGCGATCACGCTGATGTCGAGCTGTCGTTTCGTGCGGAGCGGCACCGTCATGGCGCGGCCGGGGCGAAGCCCCATCAGCTAAGGTGCTGACAAACCACCACTCTGGTAGATGAGTGGTGCCCAGGAGAGGACTCGAACCTCCACGCCCTTGCGAGCGCCAGCACCTGAAGCTGGTGCGTCTACCAATTCCGCCACCTGGGCAACGGCGGTTCGTTTACGGGGGCCGGCAGGCGCTGTCAACGGCGATGTCGAGCCGGCATGGCCGCATGCGCTGAATACCCGCCTTCACAGTGCCGCCGCGATCCACTAGAGCAGGATGCGAAACAGCGGGAACCGGTTTTTCGGACCGATCCTGCTCCAACTTCTTGATGCTCTAGGACAGCGGCACGTCCTCGGCGGAGCTTGAGCAAATGGCCACCCAGATCCCGTCCTCGCAGCTGGTCACCGTCTTCGGCGGCTCCGGTTTCGTCGGCCGCCATGTCGTGCGGGCGCTGGTCAAGCGCGGCTATCGCGTGCGCGTCGCCGTGCGCCGGCCCGATCTCGCCGGTTTCCTGCAGCCGCTCGGCAGCGTCGGCCAGATCAACATGGTCCAGGCCAATCTGCGCTATCCCGATTCGGTCGCGGCGGCGGTCAGGGGAGCCGACGCGGTGGTCAACCTCGTCGGCATCCTCGAGCAGAGAGGCCGGCAGACATTTGCCGGAGTCCAGGCCAATGGCGCGCGCGCGGTCGCCCAGGCCTGCGCCGCCCAGGGCATCTCGCGCCTCGTCCAGATCTCGGCGCTCGGCGCCGCCCGGCAATCGCGCTCGGCCTATGGCCGCACCAAGGTGGAGGGCGAGGAGGCGGCCTTGGCGCTGGTTCCGCAGGCCGTGGTGCTGCGGCCCTCGATCATGTTCGGACCGGAGGACACCTTCTTCAACCGCTTCGCCTCGCTCGCCCGCATGCTGCCGGTCCTGCCGCTGGCCGGCGCCGAAACCAAATTCCAGCCGGCCTTCGTCGGCGATGTCGCCGAGGTGATCGCGCGCGCCGTTGACGGCTCCGTCGCTGGCGGCCGCATCTACGAGCTCGGCGGCCCGGAGGTGAAGAGCCTGGAGCAGCTCGTCGCCTATACCTGCGAGGTCACCGGCCGCAGGCGCGTGTTGCTGCCGCTGCCCTTCCCGCTGGCGCGGCTGCAGGCGCGCGTGATGGAGATCGTCCATGCGCTGACGCTCGGCCTGCTGCCGGCCGAGCTGCGGCTGACCCGCGACCAGGTCGCGATGCTGCAGACCGACAACGTCGTCTCCGAGGCGGCCGGGAGCGAAGGCCGCAGCTTCGATGGGCTCGGCATCGCGCCGGTCTCGATCGAGGCCGTGGTGCCGTCCTATCTCTGGCGTTTCCGCAAGACCGGTCAGTTCGACACGGCCCGCGCCGGCTGATTTGCCGTGGCGTCGCCATGCCGGAGCAGGGGGCCTGAACTCGTCATCTATGATTGCGACGGGACACTGATCGACACCGAGACGCTCTATGGCGAAGTCAGCTTGGCGGCCTGCCATGCGGTCGGTCTGACGGCCTGGACGCTGGACCATTATGTCGACAATGTCGTCGGCATCCCCTGGGGCGATGGCGTCAAGATCATCGAAGCGGCTTGTGGCAAGCCGTTGCCTTTCGATTCCGAGCAGAAGATCGAGGACGCGGTCGCCGCCCGGCTCGAAGCCGAGCTGCGGGCCTTGCCGGGAGTACGCGAAGCCGTCGCCGCGGTTCCCGGTCGTCGCTGCGTTGCCTCGTCCACATCGCTGACGCCGCTGCGCCGCAATCTCGGCATCGCCGGCCTGCTCGATTTATTCGACCCGCATGTCTTCTCGGCCTCGCAGGTCGCGCGCGGTAAGCCGCATCCGGATGTCTTCCTGCATGCCGCACAGCAGATGCAGGTGGCTCCGCGGAGCTGTCTCGTCCTCGAGGATTCGGTGCCTGGCGTGCAAGCGGCGCGGGCTGCCGGTATGGCGGTGGTCGGCTTCGTTGGCGCTGCTCATGATCGCCCGCGCATGGCAGCCAAGCTGATGCAGGCCGGCGCCGGTGCCGTTATCGACGACTATGCCGATTGGCCGGCTGCGATGGCGTTGACGCGGGCCGCCTGATCCGCAGCCCGGTCAGAGCATGCTCGGCAGCACGCGGTCCGGCGGCTTGTGGCCGTCCATGAAGGTCTTGATGTTGACGATGACCTTCTCGCCCATGTCGGCGCGGCCCTCATGCGTGGCCGAGCCCATATGCGGCAGCACCATCACCTTGTGATTGCGCGCCAGCTTGAGCAGGCGCGGGTTCACCGCCGGCTCGTGCTCGAAGACGTCGAGCCCGGCGCCGGCCAGCTCTCCGGCCTCCAGCATCCGCGCCAGCGCCGTCTCGTCGACGATCTCGCCGCGCGCCGTGTTCACCAGGATGGCGTCGGGCTTCATCAGCTTGAGCCGGCGCGCCGAGAGCAGGTGATAGGTCGCCGGCGTGTGCGGGCAGTTGATCGAGACGATGTCCATCCGCGCCAGCATCTGGTCGAGCGAATCCCAATAGGTCGCGTTCAGCGCCTCCTCGGTGCGCGCGTCGATGCGGCGGCGGTTATGGTAATGGATCGAGAGGCCGAAGGCCGCCGCGCGGCGCGCCACCGCCTGGCCGATGCGGCCCATGCCGACGATGCCGAGCCGCTTGCCGGTGATGCGCCGGCCGAGCATCCAGGTCGGCGACCAGCCCGCCCATTCGTCGTCCGGAATGACGCGGGTGCCCTCGGCGATCCGCCGCGCCACCGCCAGGATCAGCGCGATGGTCATGTCGGCGGTGTCGTCCGTCAGGACGCCGGGGGTGTTGGTCACGGTGATGCCGCGCTGCACGGCGCTGGCGACGTCGATATTATCGACGCCATTGCCGAAATTGGCGATCAGGCGGAGCTGGTCGCCGGCCTGCGCGATGATCCCGGCATCGATGCGGTCGGTCACGGTCGGCACCAGCACGTCGGCGGTCTTCACCGCCTCGACCAGCGCGGCCTGGCTCATCGGCGTATCGTCGATATTGAGCCTGGCGTCGAATAGTTCGCGCATGCGGGTCTCGACCACGGCCGGCAGCTTGCGTGTCACCACGACCAGCGGCTTCTTCTTCGACATCGGCGGCTCCTCTCCCGCAGCTGCGCGACAATGTCGCCATTCCGCCTCAACCCGCCATTAACCGTGGCGCATCAGGAATGGATGGCGTTGTCGCGCGCTGGTTCGTGTCTAAGTGGCGGCGCGGCGGATGACAACATGACCCTTCGCCGGGTGTTCGGGCCGGCGGCGGAACGGAATGATTCGGAGATGGCGTCGATGGGTGGTCTGGTGAAGCGGGGCCTGGTGCTGGCGGCGGCGCTGTTGACATATCTGGCCCCTGGCCCGGCCGCTTCCGCGCAAGACATGGGCACCGGCTCCGTCACCGGCCTGCCGATCCCGCGCTATGTCAGCCTGAAATCCGATCGCGTGAACCTGCGCGAGGGGCCCTCGAAGGAGCATCGCACGCGCTGGGTCTTCCAGCGCGCCGGCCTGCCCGTCGAGATCACGGCCGAGTTCGAGACCTGGCGGCGCGTCCGCGATGCCGACGGCTCGGAAGGATGGGTGCTGCACAGCCTGCTCTCGGGCCGGCGCACCGCCCTCGTCGCTCCCTGGTCGAAAGCCAAGGACGAGACCTTCATGCTGCGCGCGAGCGCCGATGAAGGCGCGGCGGTCACGGCCCGGCTCGAGCCGGGCGTCATCGTCAACGTGTCCTCCTGCGCCGATTCCTGGTGCCGGGTCGGCGTCGCCAAGATGAACGGCTATATCAAGCAGGAGCGGCTCTGGGGCGTCTATCCCAACGAGAAGGTCGACTGACCGCCGCAGGGCCGGTCACATCCTGGCCGGTCACATTCTGGCGAGGCGCATCAGTGTCCGGCCGCGCATATCCAGCAGGAAGAGCTTGCCCCGGCGCTGGTCGACGCGCCAGCTCCGCGCCGCCCTCAGCGCGGCGAAGAACTTGCTCTCCTGGTCCATGGCGGCCGGCGCGCAGGCCATCCGTGTCGAGGCGATCGCCCCGAACGCGATGCGCGAGCCGGCGATCGTCGCCGTGCCGCTCATGCGGTTGCAGCCGCCTGAGCCGCTGACCTTGCCGTCGGCCGCGAGCTCGAGCACCGATTGCAGCCGGTCGATCACGCCGCCGCCGCGGATGTCCTCGGCGAGCCAGCGCCCGACCAGCGCAGCCGACGATGCCGGCCGGGCCTCGTCGCGCGCGACATGCTCGACACGGATATCGGTTTCGTTGCGGCCTGGGCCGAAGACCGTGTGGCGCGTCGTGTTGATGAAGAGCAGCCTCTCGCCATCCGTGATGCGCGCCTGCAGGGCGTAGGTCCGGCGCGGCTCGATCGCGGCGCTGTCGAACCGAAGCATGTAGCGCATCGGGTTGCGCCGGGCCGCGATCCGGGTCTCTGAAATCGTCCTGGCAGGCGCATCGGCCAGCGAGACGTCGAGCAGGCGGACTTCGAGGACGGCTGTGCGCGGCAGCGCGATGCGCTCGCGATAGGACACGGTTCCGCGCAGCGTCATTGGCGCCGCCAGCGCGCCGCCGGCCGGCGTCAGCAGCGCCAGGGCCATCAGGCCGGTGACGGCCCGTCGCGAGATGAGGGCCTTGCTCTGGTCCTTAGTCAAAATGCGGGTTCCTCTCGACGCGCCGCGAAGATGCGGCCCGGCCGTTCGTCGGGATGGAAATGGGCCAAAACGAGGCGCGACGGCTCAGCCAGCGATCTTGCGCAGGCGCACGACGACATCGACGCGGGCGATCTCGTAGCCCGCCGGCGGCTCCGGCAGCTCCGCGACGTCGACGGCCGAGGCCGGGATGTCGATCACCGTGTTCTCGCCATCGACCACGAAATGGTGATGTTCGCTGTTGTCCGTGTCGAAATAGGTCTTGGCGCCGTCGATCGCGAGCTCGCGCAGCAGGCCGGCCTGGGTGAACTGATGCAGCGTGTTGTAGACGGTGGCGAGCGAGACCGGCACGCGCGCCTTCATCGCCTCCTCATAGAGCATCTCGGCGCTGATATGCCGGTCGCCCTTGGCGAAGAGCAGCCAGCCGAGCGAGACGCGCTGGCGTGTCGGCCGCAGCCCGACCCGCCGCAGCCGCTGGCGCACGTCGTGGAACGGGCAGCCCTGCCGCGCGCTCGATCCGTAGCCCTCGTCCTGGGAGATCAGATCGGTCATGCGTCGGCTCGGTCCTTTTGGGTTGGCGATGGTCGCGGGCGAGAAGACGCCGCGGACCCTGACCAAGATGTAAGGCTTCCGGCCCCTGCTCGCAAGCTGCGGCCCGTGCGCGCCGGGGATCCTGGCAGGATTCGGGCGCTCTGCTCGCCGCGCGTCGTTATCCCGCTCGGGAGGGCTGGTGCGGGCTCCGTCACCGGCCTTTGCGGCAAAAGAGCAGGTTTGCGCCCTTCCGTTTCGGCGCAAGCCCGTGTTACGCACGCCGCCAAGAGCACAGGACCGCCGTCATCGTCGCGTAAGGCAATGGCGGCACGGTCGATATGGAGCGGGGCGGTATGGAGCGTCAGTCGTCATTCAGCTACGAGGAGATCCTCAGCTGCGGTCGCGGGGAACTGTTCGGGCCTGGAAACGCGCAATTGCCGTTGCCGCCGATGCTGATGTTCGACCGGATCAGCGAGATCAGCGAGACCGGAGGCCCCAACGGCAAGGGTTTCGTGCGCGCCGAGTTCGACGTCAGGCCGGACCTCTGGTTCTTCGATTGCCATTTCAAGGGCGATCCGGTGATGCCGGGCTGCCTCGGGCTCGATGCGCTCTGGCAGCTCACCGGCTTCTTCCTCGGCTGGCTCGGCCTGCCGGGCCGGGGCCGGGCGCTCGGCGTCGGCGAGGTCAAGTTCGCCGACCAGGTCCTGCCCAGCGTCAAGCAGGTCGTCTACGGCGTCGAGTTCAAGCGCGTCTTCAAGTCGAAGCTGGTGCTCGGCATCGCCGATGGCTGGCTGGAAGCGGACGGCAAGCGCATCTATACCGTCACGGACATGCGGGTCGGGCTGTTCAAGCCGGAAGGAGCCTGAGCAAAACCGCGCTTCGGCCTTGCGCTCGCCGTCTGCGCAGTCCATCTGCGCGGGACCAGTAGATAAGCCGGGCCCCGCGTGGCCCCGGTTCGTGACGAGAGAGCCGGAGAAGCGAGCATGAGACGCGTTGTGGTCACCGGGATGGGCATCGTCTCGTCCATCGGCAACAATACGCAGGAAGTGCTGTCCTCGCTGCACGAGGCCAAATCCGGCATCTCCTTCGTGCCCGAATTCGCGGAGCATGGCTTCCGCAGCCGCGTCGGCGGCGTGCCCACCCTGGATGCTGCCGGCGTGGTCGATCGCCGCGCCATGCGCTTCCATGGCGGCGGCTCCGCCTGGAACCATGTCGCCATGGAGCAGGCCATCGCCGATGCCGGGCTTGAAACGGCTGAGATCAGCCATGAGCGCACCGGCATCGTCATGGGCTCCGGCGGCCCCTCGACGCGTGCGCTGATCGACGCCTATGACAAGGCGCGCGAGAGCGGCTCGTCCAAGAAGGTCGGCCCCTTCGCCGTGCCCAAGGGCATGTCCTCGACCGCCTCGGCGACGCTCGCGACCTGGTTCAAGATCAAGGGCGTCAACTATTCGATCTCCTCGGCCTGCGCGACCTCGAACCACTGCATCGGCAATGCCTATGAGTTGATCCAGTGGGGCAAGCAGGACGTCATCTTCGCGGGCGGTTGCGAGGAGCTCGACTGGACGCTGTCCGTCCTGTTCGACGCGATGGGCGCGATGTCGACCGATTTCAACGAGACGCCGGCCGTGGCCTCGCGCGCCTATGACGTCAAGCGCGACGGCTTCGTCATCGCCGGCGGCGCCGGCGTCGTCGTGCTGGAGGAACTGGAGCACGCCAAGGCCCGCGGCGCCCGCATCTATGGCGAGATCGTCGGCTATGGCGCGACCTCGGACGGCTACGACATGGTCGCCCCCTCGGGCGAGGGCGCGGTGCGCTGCATGAGGATGGCGCTGGAAGGCGTGAAGGCGAAGGTCGACTACATCAACCCCCACGGCACCTCGACCCCGGTCGGCGACGCCAAGGAGATCGAGGCGATCCGCGAGGTCTTCGGCGCCGGCGAGAAGAGCCCGCCGATCTCGGCGACCAAGTCGCTGACCGGCCATTCGCTCGGCGCCACCGGCGTGCAGGAGGCGATCTACTCGCTCCTCATGCTCAACAACGACTTCATTGCCGAGAGCGCCCATATCGAGGAGCTCGACCCGGCCTTCGCCGACATGCCGATCGTGCGCAAGCGCATCGACAATGCGGGCCTCGGCTGCGTGCTCTCCAACTCCTTCGGCTTCGGCGGCACCAACGCCACCATCGTGATGAAGCGGCTGGAGGCGTGAGCCTGCCATGCTGTTCATGGTGATCGAGCATTTCGACCAGGCGCGGGTGAAGGACATCTACCGTCGCTTCAACGAGCGCGGTCGCATGATGCCGGGCGGTTTGCGTTACGTGGACAGCTGGGTCCAGGCCGACCTTGCCCGCTGCTTCCAGGTCATGGAATGCGACGACGTCGCGGTCCTTCAGGAATGGGTGCTGGCATGGAGCGATCTCGCGCGTTTCGAGATCGTGCCGCTGGCGCCGTCCAAGGCGACCGCCGCCGCCGTCGGAAAGCATCTTTAGCGGAAGCCCCGCCTCCGTTCACCACATCGAATAGTCCCGCCCGAACACCCGAAAAAAGCCCGTCGCAGAGTCAGCCCATGCTCCCCCTCATGCATAACAAGCGCGGCCTCGTGATGGGTGTCGCCAACCAGCACTCGATCGCCTGGGGCATCGCGCGCACGCTTCATGCCCATGGTGCGCAGATGGCCTTCACCTATCAGGGCGAGGCGCTCGGCAAGCGGGTCAAGCCGCTGGCCGAGAGCATTGGCTCGAAGCTGGTCCTGCCCTGCGACGTCGAGGACATCGCCACGGTCGACGCCGCCTTCGCCGCGATCGACGAAGCCTGGGGCGGCGACCCGGAGCGCAACACGCTCGACTTCATCGTCCATGCCATCGGCTTCTCGGACAAGAACGAGCTCAAGGGCCTCTATGCCGACACCACCCGCGAGAACTTTTCGCGGACCATGGTGATCTCCTGCTTTTCCTTCACCGAGGCCGCCAGGCGCGCGGCCGATCGCATGCCCAAGGGCGGCAGCATGATCACGCTGACCTATGGCGGGTCCATTCGGGTGATGCCGAACTACAATGTCATGGGGGTCGCCAAGGCGGCGCTGGAGGCGAGCATGCGCTATCTCGCCGCCGATTACGGGCCGCGCGGCATCCGCGTCAACGCGCTCTCGCCCGGGCCGGTGCGCACGCTCGCCGGCGCCGGCATCTCGGACGCCCGCGCCATGTATTCCTGGCAGCGCGCCAACTCGCCGCTGCGCAAATCGGTCAGCCTCGAGGAGATCGGCGGATCGGCGCTGTACTATCTCTCCGACCTTTCGGGCGGCGTCACCGGCGACATCCACCATGTCGATGCCGGCTATCACATCACCTCGATGCCCGTGCTCGAGGGTCTCAGGGCTGCCGACGCCGGCAACGGCGAATAGGCCGCCCCGTCAGCCTTTCGCCAAAGTCGCGTCCGACGATGCCGGCGGCGGGCGGAACCTCTTCTGGCATCCGCAGGTTCCCTCCGCGAGCCCGGAGGAAGACGATGGTCGTGGTGAAATACGAGATCGTCCAGCACGACGGAGGCTGGGCGTACAAGGTCGGCGACGTGCTCTCGGAGACATTCCCCTCCCATGACGCGGCGCTGAAGGCGGCCGGTAAGGCCGCCGCCCGCCAGAAGCGCCCGGGTGTCACCGACGGCATCGTCTATCAGGATGCCCAGGGAGAGTGGCACGAGGAGCTGGCGCGCGGCAGCGACCGCCCCAGCACCAGGATCGTCGACGGCGAGTGAGCGCCTTGGAGAATGCTGCGTTCAGACGGGATCGCGGCGTCATTCCGGGCTCGTCCCTGCGGGCCGCCCCGGAATGACGGGCGTGCTGCCGTGAAAAGGCAGCGCGTTCTAGCGCTGCGTGAAGAAAGTCAGAAGCACCTTGCCCTTCTCGCCGATCAGGCAGAGGAACCGCCGGGGCTTGTCGGAGCGGTCGGTCCGCAAATAGGCCTCGCCCATGATGATGCGCGTGACCGGAATATCCTCGACCTTGGTTTCCGCGACGGCGTTCGTCGCCCCGTCCTCGTCGATATAGATGTCCTTGATCTCCGGCTCCTTGACCGAGATCGCGTGCAGCGCCGTCGTCTTGCAGGCCGCGATCTCGGGCGATGACGGCTTCTCCGACGGCGTCGTCGAGGCGTTCTGGGCGAGGGCGGGCAACGCGGCGCCTGCAAGCAGCGCAGCCAGGGAGTAGACGGCAAGACGGGTCATCAGAGGTTCTCGCGCTAGAGCATTTTCGAGCGAAGTGGACGCAGGTTCGCATGAAGAAAATGTGATGAAACAGAAAGAGAGAGCAGCTTTCATCATTGCTGCAGAAAGCGCGCCGCGCTTCGCGCGGCCATCGTCACGGGGATGTCCGCGACATCGCCTCGGTCATCAGGCTGATGCGGGTGCTTGCATCGCGGCCATACCATTCGAGGCGCTGCTTTGCATCGAGGGGCAGATGCCTCAAGGCCCAGCTGGTCAATGCTTCCGGCTCGGCGAGTGCCTCGAAGCGTTCCCGCTCGAATGCCGGCGGCGGATTGGCCGACCGCTCCAGAACCTGGCGAAGCCGAGACTTGAAAGAGCTGAGAATCGCGGCATCGACCGCCATGGCAGGCTTTGCAATCGGGCGGAAATCAGCCTCGCCGTCCGTGGCCCCTGCCGCGATGGCGGCCGGTACCAGAACCGAAAACCTGAGCGTCGCCTTGCGTCCCGGCCAGCGCGATCGGCCGTCGAGCTTGGCAAGAGCGGCTGGGCCGTCCGGGCCGAGCCTCAGCAGGCGATGGCTCGACATCTCGGCCTCATAGCGATCGTAGTCGGCCTCGGGGATGTCGAGCTTGAAGGGCGTTCCGGGCAGGACCGGCGCATCGGGAGCGACCGTCAGCGCCTTGGCATGTCGTACCGAGGTATCCGCTTTCGGCCATAGCCCGTAGCCGTTGTCCTGCGAAGGGGATGGCGCGGCCTGCCAGTTCGGGACCTGTCGCAGGTCCGGTAGGTTTGAGGCTATGGGCACAGTCGCGATGTCGCCGACCGGCTGGAAGCTGACGACATAGTCGGGCAACGCCCGCGTCTCCGCCTGCTGCGAGCGCAGCAGCGCCTGCACGGTCACGCGGTATGGACCGTTGGGCAGCGCGAACCAGCGATCGGGAAAGGCGGAGGGATCGTCCATCTTCTCCTCGCCCGGCAGACCGTCGCTGTTATCGAGATAGACGCGCCCGTGCCGGACGATCAGGGGATAGTCCCAGCGGGGGCCGGCATGAGGGCGCTCTGCCGCGGTCAGCGCGCCGGTCGTGAGGCGGATCGCGTAGCCGCCGTCGCCGCCGGTGCCGAATCCGACGAGGCGGCCAGCTTCCGATTCGCGCCGATAGGCGAAGCCATAGGCATACCAGGCGATCGGGTCCGCCGAGCGATGTGCGAGATCGTCCGGATGGAAGATCAGGAAGGTGGCGACATCGGTGCCGATTGTCACCACGCGTTCATACGGTGCGCTCGTCGCCGCGTTCGCGGAAACGAGAGAAACGACCACGCCGATGAGGCGATTGAAGAACGAGCTCATCCTGCTGCCGTCCCGATGCTGCCGACCCGCAAATTCGATGCCGGATAATCGGGTCACGCCGGCGACGGATCAAGGATGTTCGTCGCGCCCGAGCCTTGCAGGGCAGGGCTCTGGCGCGCGGCCATCAGCCTCGGCTCGTCACAGTCCCAGCTTCTTCTTGCGCTGGCCGAGCGTGCGCAGCCGCAGCGCGTTGAGGCGGATGAAGCCGGCCGCGTCGCGGTGATCATAGGCGACGGCGCCTTCCTCGAAGGTCACCAGGTCCTGGTCGTAGAGCGAATAGGGGCTCGAGCGGCCGACCACATGCACGCCGCCCTTGTAGAGCTTGAGCCGGACTTCGCCGGCGACGAATTCCTGGCTCTTGTCGATCAGCGCCTGCAGCATCTCGCGCTCCGGCGAGAACCAGAAGCCGTTATAGATCAGCTCGGCATATTGCGGCATGAGCTGGTCCTTGAGATGGGCCGCGCCGCGGTCGAGCGTGATCGACTCGATCGCGCGATGCGCCGCATGCAGGATCGTGCCGCCGGGCGTCTCGTACATGCCGCGGCTCTTCATGCCGACGAAGCGGTTCTCGACGAGGTCGAGCCGGCCGATGCCGTTGTCGCGGCCGAGCTCGTTGAGCTTAGCGAGCAGCTTGGCCGGCGAGAGTTGCTGGCCGTCGATCGCGACCGCGTCGCCCTTGGCGAAGTCGATCGTGATGTAGGTCGGCTTGTCGGGCGCGTCCTCGGGCGAGATCGTGCGCGAATAGACGTAGTCCGGCACTTCCTGCGCCGGGTCCTCCAGCACCTTCCCTTCCGAGGAGGCGTGCAGCAGGTTGGCGTCGACCGAGAACGGCGCCTCGCCGCGCTTGTCCTTGGCGATCGGGATCTGATGCTGCTCGGCGAAGGCGATGAGCTGCTCGCGCGAGCGCAGGTCCCATTCGCGCCAGGGCGCGATCACGACGACATCGGGCTTCAGCGCATAGGCGGTGAGCTCGAAACGGACCTGGTCGTTGCCCTTGCCGGTGGCGCCGTGCGAGATCGCGTCGGCGCCGACGCGCTCGGCGATCTCGATCAACTTCTTGCCGATCAGCGGCCGGGCGATCGAGGTGCCGAGCAGATAGACGCCCTCATAGGCGGCATTGGCCCGGAACATCGGGAAGACGTAGTCGCGCACGAACTCCTCGCGCAGGTCCTCGATATGGATGTTCTCGGGCTTGATGCCGAGCAGCAGCGCCTTCTGACGCGCGGGCTCGAGCTCCTCGCCCTGGCCGAGATCGGCGGTGAAGGTCACGACCTCGCAATTGTAGGTCGTCTGCAGCCATTTCAGGATGATCGAGGTGTCGAGGCCGCCGGAATAGGCGAGCACGACCTTCTTCACGCGCTTGTCGGACATCGGGGATCTTCCTGCTGCGGCGGCATGTTCATGCCGTTGGACGTTTCGGCTGTGGATGGCCGTTTTTTGGGCTCAATGGCGCACTATCGCAGCGCTTGGGGCGACGCAATCGGAACCTTCTGATCGATCTCGCGTCTTCCCGTGATGGATCGGCGCCGGCGGCGTCGATCGGAGAAGGGGCGGGCGCATCGTCAGCGCTTGCGGTCGCGCCGCGACGGGCCGAAGCTTCCGGGGCGCGACTCAAACCCGATGACCGACCTGGAGGCTGAATGCCGAATCGTCCCGTCCTCGACTTCTGGTACGAGTTCGCCTCCACCTATTCCTGCCTCAGCGCCCTGCGCATCGAAGCCCTCGCCGAGGCGGCGGGCGTCTCGATACGCTGGCGGCCCTTCCTGCTGGGACCGATCTTCGCGGCGCAGGGCTGGAGCACCTCGCCCTTCAACCTCTATCCGAACAAGGGCCGCTACATGTGGCGCGACCTTACGCGCCGCGCCGGCCGCAATGGCCTCGCCATCGTCAGGCCGGAGACCTTTCCGCAGAATTCGCTGATCGCGGCCAGGCTCGCGCTGGCCGGCCGTGAGGCCGGCTGGCTTCCGGGCTTCTCCAAGGCGCTCTTCAGGGCCGAGTTCTGCGAGGGCCGCAACATCGCGGAGGAGGCCGTGCTGAGCGCCGCCCTGCGCGAGGCGCGCGCCGATCCCGGCCAGGCTTTCCCGCTTTCGCGCAGCGAGGAGGTCAAGGGCCGGCTCAAGGCCGAGACCGAGCTCGCGAAATCGCTCGGCATTTTCGGCGCGCCGACCTTCGTCACCGATGACGGCGAGCTGTTCTGGGGCGACGACAGGCTCGAGGAAGCACTCGACTGGGCGCGGGACGGTCGCTGAGGCGCATCCCGGCCGCGTTCAGGAGCGGTTATTCGTCTGCCAGCAGGCGGAGCTTCGACCGACCTTCCAGACACCCGTCGTCTTGCAGGCAGGGAGTGCGGTCGAGCACGAGCGCGCGATGCAGGCGGACGGGTTGTTGCTGCTCGACGTGCAATTGCGCTCGCATATCTGGTTCATCTGCGAGCATGAGGATGTCGACGACCGGCAGCCCTCCTGTGCTTGCGAGGAGATCGGCATAAGGGTGATCGCCGCCAGAACGGCGGCAAGGCTCAAGCGTGGCATGGACAGCCCCCCAATAACCTTACGTAAGGTATATTGGTTGCCGGGCGCGCGTCCAGCGCCCTGCGGTTGTCCCTTCAGCTCCTGGGCGGCCTCGCGCCCCAGGGACCGCGCGTCTCCACCATGGTCGGCAGATCCTGGCGCTCGGTCATCTTCGGCGGGTGAGGCGGCATCGCCGGCATGCGCCCGCCGGCGGTCTCGACCAGCGCCTGCACGCGCTTGGTGATCGACGGATGGGTCGAGAACAGGTCGGCGAAATCGTCGGGATCGTTCTCGAAGCACATGTCCATCACGCCGGACGGCACGCCCTCGATATCGGCGCGGCCGGCGATCTTGAGCAGGGCCGAGATCATCGCGTCCGGGTTCTTGGTCAGCTCGACCGCGCCGGCATCGGCGAGATATTCGCGCGATCGCGAGAGCGAGAGCCGGATCAGCACGGCAAGCAGCCAGGACAGGGCGACGATCGCGAAGCCGATCAGGATGGCGACGCCGCTGCCCTTCTTGGAATCGCCCGAGGAGATGCGCACGCGCCCGATGCTGCGGAAGATGATCTCGCCCACCAGCGAGATCACGCCCGCGATCACCACGGCGATGATCATCAGCCTGACGTCGCCGTTGCGGATATGAGTGAGCTCATGGGCGAGCACGGCCTCGATCTCGTCGTCGTCGAGCTGCTGGATCAGCCCCGTCGTCACCGTCACCGTGAACTGCTTGTCGTTGACGCCGCTGGCGAAGGCGTTGAGGGCGTCGCTCTCGACGATGGCGAGCTTCGGCACGCTCAGCCCCCGCGAGATGCAGAGAGTCTCCAGCATCCGATAGAGCTTGGGATTGTCCTCGCGCGTGACGCCCCTGGCGCCCGTGACGGAGCCGATCAGCCCGACATTGACGCGAAAGCCGATGAAGACCCAGGCGGCGGCGATCAGCGTGGTGAACGGGAACCAGGACCAGAACACCCGCCCCGTTTCGGAATAGACGCTGTAGCCGCGCGACACGCCCGCGAAGCCGTAGCCCATCAGGATCAGGCCATAGGTGGCGAGATAGACCAAGAGGAACAGGCCGGCGATCAGGAAGCCCGACCTGATCCGGTTGTTGCGCATATGGCTGTAGAGCCCGAAGGCCTGCCCCGGCATCGCCGCCGCTCCGCTACCGCTAGAGCCGGATGATTTCAGGTGGCATCACTCGTGATTCCACCTGAAATCTGAATCCGTCTCTCATCAAAGAGTTGGAGCAGGATCGATGCGAAAAACCGGTTCCCACTTTTTCGCATCCTGCTCTGCCGCGGCCGATCAGAATTTCACGTTCGGAGCGACGTCGAGCTGGGCGCGCTTCTCTTCGCCGACATCGAAGAACTCGCGCGGCGTGAAGCCCATTTGCGGCGCGAAGAACACGGCCGGGAAGGCCTGGATCGCGGCGTTGAACTCGCTGACCGCATTGTTGAAGAAGCGCCGCGCGGCGGCGAGCTTGTCCTCGACATTGCTGAGCTCGCCTTGGAGCTGCTGGAAATTGGCGCTGGCCTTGAGGTCCGGATAGGCCTCGGAAAGCGCGAGCAGCCGCCCGAGCGCGCCCGAAAGCTGCTGCTCGGCGGCGGCCTGCGCCTGCGGACCCTGCGCCGCCAGCGCCTGGTTGCGGGCCTGCACCACGGCGTCGAAGGTCTCGCGCTCATGCGAGGCATAGCCCTTCACGGTCTCGACCAGGTTCGGGATCAGGTCGTGGCGCTGCTTGAGCTGGACGTCGATATCGGCGAAGGCCTGGTTGACGCGCTGGCGCATCGAGACCAGGCCGTTATAGGTCATGACCAGGTAGATGGCGGCGGCGGCGAGCAGCCCGAAAACGATCCAGCCCATAGCGTGTTCCTCCGGACGAAAACCGCCGCAGAGTTGCATGAAGGCCGGCCTTGGGAAAGTAGGGCCGCCGGGGTGAGCGCGGTCGCAGCCCCGCTGGCCCGAATATCCTTGCCTCGCGGGCCCTGGTGGACTACATCGGCCCTGTCCGAAGGGCCGTGATCGATCACAGCCGGGGGCGGTCTTCCAGGCCGGCTCCCGTTTCGTGTTTGGGGCGGGCCTTGGGATGCGGATCATCTCCGGCGGCCCAGCGCCGCCCGTTTCGCCGGCGCCCATGCGCCGCGAACCCGGGCAAGCCTCTGACGAGGCGCCGACGGAAACGGTCCGGATCGCAGCACCAACCCAATCGGCGCTTGCCGGCTCTCGCGGGATACGCGACCGGCGTCAGGAGCATGAATGTCAGCCGTAGAAAGCTATCACGCGGGTCGCGAGGATTTCGCCGCCCTGCTCGAGGAATCCTTCGCCAGCAACGACGCGCTTGAAGGTTCCGTCATCAAGGGCACCGTCGTCGCCATCGAAAAGGACATGGCGATCATCGATGTCGGTCTGAAGACCGAAGGCCGTGTCGCCCTCAAGGAATTCACCGGCCCCGGCCGCGACCAGGAGATCAAGGTCGGGGACGAGGTCGAGGTCTATCTCGACCGGATCGAGAATGCGCTGGGCGAAGCCGTCATCTCGCGCGACAAGGCGCGCCGCGAGGAGAGCTGGGTCAAGCTCGAGAAGGCCTTCGAGGCCCGCGAGAAGGTCACCGGCATGATCTTCAACACCGTCAAGGGTGGCTACACGGTCGATCTCGACGGCGCCGTTGCCTTCCTGCCGCGCTCGCAGGTCGACATCCGTCCGATCCGCGACGTCGGCCCGCTGATGGGCCAGCCGCAGCCCTTCGAGATCCTCAAGATGGATCGCCGTCGCGGCAACATCGTCGTCTCGCGCCGCACGGTTCTCGAAGAGACCCGCGCCGAGGCCCGTTCCGAGCTGGTCGCCAGCCTCGAAGAGGGTCAGGTCATCGACGGCGTCGTCAAGAACATCACCGAATACGGTGCGTTCGTCGACCTCGGCGGCATCGACGGCCTGCTGCACGTGACCGACATGGCCTGGCGCCGCGTCAACCATCCGTCCGAGGTCGTGACCATCGGCCAGACGGTCAAGGTCAAGATCATCAAGATCAACCAGGAGACGCACCGCATCTCGCTCGGCATCAAGCAGCTGCTGGCCGATCCGTGGGATGGCATCGCCGCCCGTTATCCGGTCGGTGCGCGCCTCAAGGGCCGCGTCACCAACATCACGGATTACGGCGCCTTCGTCGAAGTGGAGCCGGGCATCGAAGGCCTCATCCACGTCTCCGAGATGTCCTGGACCAAGAAGAACGTCCACCCCGGCAAGATCGTCTCGACCTCGCAGGAAGTCGACGTCGCGATCCTCGAGGTCGACCAGGTCAAGCGCCGCATCTCGCTCGGCCTCAAGCAGACGCTCCGCAATCCGTGGGAAGTCTTCGCCGAGACCCATCCGAGCGGTTCGGTGGTCGAGGGCGAGGTCAAGAACAAGACCGAGTTCGGCCTGTTCCTGGGCCTCGAAGGCGATATCGACGGCATGATCCATCTCTCCGATCTCGACTGGAACCGTCCGGGCGAGCAGGTCATCGAGGAATACAAGAAGGGCGACATGCTGCAGGCGGTCGTTCTCGATGTGGACGTCGAGAAGGAGCGTATCTCGCTCGGCCTGAAGCAGCTCGGCGGCGATCCCTTCGTGGATGCCGGCGAGTTCAAGAAGGGCCAGGTCGTCACCTGTGAGGTGATCGAGGTCAAGGAGGCCGGTCTCGACGTCAAGATCGCCGGCACCGACATGACCACCTTCATCAAGCGTGCCGAAATCGCGCGCGATCGCTCCGAGCAGCGCCCCGAGCGCTTCGCGGCCGGCGAGAAGGTCGATGCCCGCGTCATCCTGTTCGACAAGAAGGCTCGCAAGATCCAGGTGTCGATCAAGGCTCTGGAGATGGCCGAGGAGAAGGAGGCGATGGCCCAGTACGGCTCCGCCGATTCCGGCGCCTCGCTCGGCGACATCCTCGGCGCGGCCCTCAAGAAGGCCAACACCGAGAAGAAGTGATCCTCGGGCCGCGCTTCGCGGCCTGACCAGACCATCGGCCCGCGCGGAGAAATCCGCGCGGGCTTTTGTTTCGGCACTCCGCCGTCATTCCGGGGCTCATCGCTGCGCGATGCCCCGGAATGACGGCGAGGCTCCTAATGAACCAAGGCGAGGAACCCGACCATGTCCACCGCGGCGATCGGCATCGATTTCGGCACCACCAACAGTGTGGTGGCGCTGGCGCGCGCCGACGGCTCGGTCACGACCCGCAGCTTCGCGACGAAGCAGGGTGCGGTCGACGCCTATCGCTCGGCCCTGATGTTCTGGCGCGAGGGCCGCCCGCCCCAGGCCCGGATCGTCCATGTCAGCGGTCCCGACGCGCTCGACATGGCGCTCGGCATGACGACCGAGCACCGTTTCCTGCAATCGCTGAAGACGCATTTGTCCAGCCGCGCCTTCCAGGAGACCCGGCTCTTCGGCAAGCTCTACCGGCTCGAGGACCTGATCGGCGTCTTCCTGAACGACCTGACCGCCGGGCTCGGCGACCTGTCAGGCATGCCGCTGGTTTCGGGCCGGCCCGTCGTCTTCGCCGGCGAGCGGCCGGACGAGGAGCTGGCGGTCGGCCGCCTGGCGACGTCCTATGCCAAGGCCGGCATGGCCAAGGTCGATTTCGCCTATGAGCCGCTCGGCGCCGCCTACTGGTACGCCCGCGACCTGAAGACGCCGCAGACCATGCTGGTCGCCGATTTCGGCGGCGGCACCAGCGATTTCTCGGTGATGCGCTTCGAGCCGGGCGGGGCGGGGCGGCTGGAGGCGGTCCCGCTCTCCCATGCCGGCGTCGGCGTCGCCGGCGACACCTTCGACTATCGCATCATCGAGCACGCCGTCTCGCCCAGGCTCGGCAAGGGCACGCAATACCGCTCCTTCGAGAAGCTGCTGCCGATCCCGGCGCATTACCACGCCGCCTTCGCGCAATGGCACCGGCTCTCGCTGATGAAGAGCCGCGAGACGATGGCCGAGCTCAGGGCGCTGATCCGCGACGCGGTCGAGCCGGGCAAGCTCGAGGACCTGCTCACCGTGATCGAATACGATCTCGGCTACGAGCTCTATCGCGCCGTCTCGGCCGCGAAGCTCGCGCTCTCCGCGCAGGACGAGACGGTGCTCAGCTTCCGCCAGCTCGACATCGTGCTGGAAGCGACGATCCGCCGCTCCGAGTTCGAGCGCTGGATCGCCCACGATATCGCCTCCATCGAGGCCGCGCTCGACCGCGCGCTCACCGAAGCCGGTATCGGGACGGGCGCGATCGAAGCCGTCTTCATGACCGGCGGAACCTCGCATGTGCCGGCCGTCCGCGCGCTGTTCGACCGTCGTTTCGGCGCCGAGCGCGTTCATGTCGGCGACGCGTTCCGCTCGGTCGCGAGCGGGCTTGCCCTGCTGGCGCTCGACCGTCAGCGCGCCGCCCTGGACGCCTGAGCCACGCTGCCGCCTTGCCCCGTCGCGGCGGCGGGTCTACATCACGGGCGCAGCCAGCGTCCATGACCTCAGGAGCCTCACCCCATGTCGTCCGATGCCGATCTGCTTGCCGATCGCCGCAGCCTGAGGCGCAAACTCACGCTCTGGCGGCTGCTCGCCGTTATCGGCGTCATCGCCGCCATCGGCGTCGCCGGCCTGGCCTGGAGCGGTCGCGGGCCGGGCTCGACCTCGCGCTCGCATATCGCGCGGGTGACGATCTCGGGCTTCATCTCGGGTGACCGGCGCACGCTCGACCTCATCAAGTCGCTCGAGGACAGCCGGGCCGCCGCGGTCCTGGTCAAGATCGACAGCCCCGGCGGCACGGTCACCGGCTCGGAGGCGCTCTACGACGCCCTGCGGCGTCTCGCGGCCAAGAAGCCCATGGTCACCGTCGTCGACGGACTCGCGGCCTCGGGCGGCTTCATCGCCGCGATGGGTTCGGACCGGATCGTGGCGCGTCAGACCTCGCTCGTCGGATCGATCGGCGTGCTCTTCCAGATTCCCAATGTCGCCCATCTGCTCGACACCGTCGGCGTCAAGGTCGAGGAGATCAAGTCGAGCCCGTTGAAGGCCGCGCCGAACGGTTTTGAGCCGACCTCGCCCGAGGCGCGCGCCGCCTTGCAGCGCGTGGTCGACGACAATTACGACTGGTTCAAGCGTCTCGTCGGTGATCGCCGCAAGCTGGGCGCCGCCGAGATCGCCGCCGTCTCCGATGGCCGCGTCCATTCGGGCCGGCAGGCGGTCAGCCTCAAGCTGATCGACGAGATCGGCGGTGAGCCGGAGGCGATCGCCTGGCTCGAGCGCGAGAAGAATGTCGCCAAGGACTTGCCGGTGCGCGACTGGCGCCGCCGCAACGAATCCTCCGCTTACGGTCTGTGGAGCGCCGGCGAGGCGCTGGCGCGCGCGGCCGGTCTTGAAACGGTTGCCGTACTGATTGCCCGTGCAGCCGACCAGCCCGTCGGTTTGCGGCTTGACGCGCCTTTGGCGCTCTGGCAGCCTGTCGGCGAAAAGTGATGTTGATACAAGCGGTTATACTGGAAAAATGATAAAATCCGAACTCGTTCAACGCATCGCCGAGCGTAACACTCACCTCTACCAGCGCGATATCGAGAACATCGTCACCGCGATCCTCGACGAGGTCGTCAAGGCGTTGGGGCGCGGGGACCGGGTCGAGCTGCGCGGTTTCGGCGCTTTCTCCCGCAAGGCCCGCGCGGCACGCGTCGGCCGCAACCCGCGCACCGGCGATGCGGTCGAGGTCGAGGAGAAATTCGTTCCAGTCTTCAAGACCGGCAAGGAGCTGCGCATGCGGCTGAACGGGAAGCACTGACGTCAGCGCGATGGACGTTTGACCCGGCCGGCAGGGAGAAACCGATGAAAGCCTTCTTCAAGGCGCTGATTCTCGTGCCGGTTGCGCTCGTGATCGTGCTGTTCTCGGTGGCGAACCGCGCGCCCGTGCGCGTCTCTTTCGATCCGATCAGCCGCGACGCGCCGGTGCTGGCCTTCGACTTGCCGCTCTTTGCCGTCGTCCTGGCGGCGATCGCCGTCGGCGTCCTGATCGGCGGCCTCGCCTCCTGGCTGGCGCAGGGCAAGCATCGCAAGGCGGCGCGGCGCAACCGCCGCGAGGCCGAGGCGTTGCGCAGCGAAGCGCAATCGCTGCGTGCCGCCGTGCCGGATTCGGCGCTGCCGGCCTTGACGCGCGGGAACAACTGATGCGGCTGTTCGGCGCCGACGAGATCGACGCGGCTCTCAGTTTTCCGGCTCTCATCGAGACCCTGGCCAAGGCCTTCCGCAGCGACGGGGTGATGCCGCCGCGCAATCACTACGCGATCGAGCGGCCCGGCGACGAGAAGGGCGTGCTGCTGGTCATGCCGGCCTGGAGCGCGCCTACGGCCGAGAAAGGCTATATCGGCACCAAGGTCGTCTCGGTCTTCTTCGGCAACGGCAAGCGCAACCTGCCCGGCGTCATGGGCGCTTATTTGCTAATGGACGGCGATACCGGCGAGCCGCTGGCCGTCTTCGACGGCAACCGCCTCACCGTCTGGCGCACGGCCGCCGCCTCGGCGCTCGCCGCCCGCTACATGGCGAGCGAGACGGCCTCGAAAATGCTGATGGTCGGCGCCGGCGCGCTCGCGCCCTTCCTGGTCAAGGCGCATCGCAGCGTCAGGCCGCTGACCGACATCGCGATCTGGGCGCGCCGTCCCGAGGCGGCTGAGGCCGTGGTCGAGGCGCTGGCCCGCGAGGGCATCGAGGCGCGCGCCGCGAGCGATCTCGAGGGTGAGGCGCGGACCGCCGACATCATCTCCTGCGCCACCAACGCGACCGAGCCGTTGATCCATGGGCACTGGCTCAAGCGCAGCGCCCATCTCGACCTGATCGGCGCCTTCACCATGGAGATGCGCGAGACCGACGCCGATGCCCTGAACCGGGCCCGCGTCGTGGTCGACAGCCCCAAGGCGATCGAGGAGGGCGGTGACGTCGCCGTCGCGATCCGGGACGGCGACTACAGCGCCGACAGGATCGCCGGCACCTTGAGCGACCTCTGCCGTGGCGCCATTGCCGGCCCCGCCGAGGATGGCGGGATCACCCTGTTCAAGTCGGTCGGCGTCTCGATCGAGGATCTCGCCGCCGCGACCGCGGTCTGGGAGAACAGACCGACTGCGTGAGGGCTCAGACCCTCACCGGGGCGCCGCCGATCGCGCCGAGCAGCCAGAGGATGAGCACGACCACCAGCACCACGCCGACCGCGCCGCCGAGCCCGGCATTGCCATAGCTGCGATGGCCGTAATATCCGCCGCCGCCCAGCAGCAGGATGAGCAGCAGGATGATGACGAGTGTGGACATGGAACGCCCCTCTTTCTGATCCGCGTCGCGCTGCCGCGAGCGGCCGGATGTGGGGAGTGAACGTCGCGGATGCGGCGGGAGTTCCCGACCGCATCATTGCCGGCTCAGCTCATGATGCCGCGTTCCGCCGCAGCGCCGGCCGCTTGACCGGCCTCGGAAAAACCGGCGTTCTGGTGCCATGCGCAGCCCGAATCGCCGAATCGCCGCCGCGTCAGCCGTGCTGCTAGCCGCGCTGGCCTCGTCCGCAGTTCATGCCCAATCGACCGCCGAGGAGGAGGCGAAGCGCCGTGCCGCCAATATCGCGGCCTATCCCGAGGCGGCGCGTTCTCTGTTCGGCCAGAAGGCGACGCCCGCTAGCATGCAGGCTCGCGCCATCGGCTCCTATGCCCGCGGCTGCCTGGCGGGAGCCGCCGCGCTGCCCATCGACGGCGAGAACTGGCAGGTCATGCGCCTCGCCCGCAACCGCAACTGGGGCCACCCGGAGCTGATCGCCTATCTCGAGAAACTGGCGCGCAATGTGCCGAAGCTGACCGGCTGGCCCGGCCTGCTCGTCGGCGACATCTCGCAGCCGCGCGGCGGGCCGATGCTGACCGGGCACGCCTCGCACCAGATCGGGCTCGACGCCGATATCTGGCTGACCCCGATGCCGAAGCAGAAACTCGACCGCGACGACCGCGAGAACATGTCGGCGGTGAACATGGCCCGCGCGGACTGGCGCGATGTCGATCCGAAGAACTGGACGCCGGCCCATACCAGGCTGATCAAGGCGGCGGCGAGCGAGCCGCGCGTCGAGCGCATCTTCGTCAATCCGGCGCTGAAGGTCGCGCTCTGCCGCGAGGCCGGGTCCGACCGCGACTGGCTCAAGAAGGTCCGGCCGATGTGGGGGCACAATTACCATTTCCACATCCGGATGAGCTGTCCGGCCGGCATGGCCGGTTGCTCGGGCCAGGAACCGCCGGATTTCGGCGATGGCTGCGGCGCCGAGCTGACCGGCTGGATCGAGCGGCAATACAAGGCGATTTTCCATCCGCCGCCGCCGCGCCCGGGGCCGAAACCCAAGCCCAAGCCGCCGATGTCGCTCGAGGCGCTGCCGGCCGAGTGCCGGCAGGTGCTGGTCTCGCGCTGAGGCTCAGTAGCGGGGCGAACCGGACCTGCTGGGCGCGCGGCCATAGGCGAACGGGTCGCTCTCGGGCGTGATCTCCGGCTGCGCCTGCTCCTCGCCCTGGATGTCGACGACGCCGTTGCCGTCGTCGTCGCCAACGATCAGCTCTTCTGTCGGCGGCACCGAGCCGGGCAGGGTCAGCGGGCCGCGCGCCACGCTCGGCGGCGTTTCAGGCTGGTAGCGTGGCGAGGCCTGCGGCGGCTGCTGGTCGAGATAGCGCCGCTGCGCGTCGAGGCTCTGTCCGTTCCGGTTGTTCGCGACCGGATAGCCGCTATAGACGGCTCCCGGCGGCCGCAGGCCGTCGCTCGGCTGGCGCAGCATGTCGCCGGAGGCTCCCGCGACCATCGGCGGCAGGTTGTCCTGAGCCGGCGGCTGCGCCGCCATCAGGTTGCGGGCCGGATCGGGTCGCGGCAGGTCGTAGTTCGGCGTGTACTTGATCACCGGCTTGCAGATGTGCCGGCCCTTGCTGTGCCGCGCCAGGTCGATGTGGAAATGGTCGTAATGGAACATGTCCGCGCCGGGTCCGAGCACGGTCGAGAAATGCTGGCAGGCGCCGACGAAGATCTCGCGCAGGAAGGCCTGCTCCTCGGGCGAGCCGCGCCAGCCGTCCTTGACGGTGATGTTGCGGCCATCGTTCATCCGGAAGGAGAACACGTCCACGGCATTGCCATAGGCATGCTCGGAGGTGCGGCTGGTGCCCGAGCCGTTATTCATGGCGCGGCACGAATAGGAGCCGGCCCTGATCTCGATCACTTGCGCGCCGAGCACGTTCTGCGCCGCCGGCTGCACCACCTCGGCGAACCATTTGTCCGTCGTCGCGACGACCGGGCAGCCCAGCGTGGCGTTGCTGGTCAGGCGCACCGAGCCGCCGGAAAAGGCCGAGACCCGCAGCGGCTTGGTCATGCCGCAGGTTCCGGGGCCGTCGATCGGCTTCTCGCGCAGGCTGACATAGGAGGAGAGCGGCACCTGGCGCGAGGCCATGCAGGTCGCCTCCGCCTGGTCGCGCCAGGCCGCGCGCTGCGGCTTCTGGAACTTGCCGCAGCCCGCGAGGCCGGCTGCGCCGACGAGGCCGAGAGCGATGAGGGCGAGATGAGCGCGTCGCATGACCGTTCAAATGCGACCCGTCTGGTGAACGCTTTCTCAACCGAGTGAGCCCCGGCCGCCACAGCAGGATTAACTTTGGCGAGGCGGTTAACGGGGCGTTAGCGACCCTCCGCGACCGGCCTCGGGGGGCCCGGGGCGTTAACCGTCCGGTCTCCGGTGGCCGGAATTGCGCATCGCGACGCATCGGCGTCATGCGCGAAAGGCCAGCCGTCGCCGCTATCTCATGCCGCGGAAATCATGCCAGCATCGAGCCCGTCATTATCTCCCGCCCTGCCGAGGATCATCCATGCTCTCCGCCCGCGCCATTGCCCGTCAGGTCTCGAGCGGCGCGTTGGACGCCGCGGCTGCGCTCGCCGATTGCGCGGCCCGCATCGATGCGAAGGAATCCGGGATTCGCGCTTTCGCGGCCCGGCCGGCGCGGCTGGAGCCCGGCGAAGGGCCGCTGGCCGGCGTCGCCTGCGCCGTCAAGGACATCATCGACACGGCCGACCTGCCGACCGGCATGGGGTCCTCGATCTATGACGGCTGGCGCCCGCGCGCCGACGCGCCTGTCGTCGCGGCGCTCAGGGCCGCCGGCGCGACGGTCGCCGGCAAGACCGAGACCACGGCTTTCGCCTTCCTCGATCCGGCGCCGACGCATAATCCGCACGATCTCTCGGCGAGCCCCGGCGGCTCCTCCGCCGGGTCGGCTGCGGCCGTGGCGGCGGGCATGGTGCCGCTGGCGCTCGGCACCCAGACCGGCGGCTCGGTCATTCGCCCGGCCTCCTATTGCGGCGCCGCTGGCATGAAGCCCTCCTACGGTCTGCTGCCGGCGGTCGGGGTCAAGACCTTCTCCTGGTCGCTGGATACCGTCGGCCTGATGGCGGCGAGCGCCGACGATCTCGGCTTCGCGCTGGCCATCCTCACGGGTCGGCCCGGGCTGGATGGACCGGCCGCCGAGCTCAAGGGCCTGCGGATCGGCGTCACGCGGCAGGATTTCGCCGGCAAGGCCGAGCCGGGCTCCGAGCCCGCGCTCAGCCGGGCCTGCGAGCTTGTCGTCGAGGCCGGTGGCAAGCTCGTCGATCTGGCGACGCCGCAAGCCCTGGCCGAGGCCTTCCGCGCCCATGGTCCCTTGCAGGATTTCGAGGCGACGCAGGCGCTGGCCTGGGAATACGCGACGCATCGTGATGCGCTGCTCCCGAAGCTGCGCGCCTATCTCGACGGCGCACGGGCGACGACCCCGGCGCAATATGACGAGGCGCGCCGGGCGTCGCGGCGCGGGCGCGATGCCTGCCGCGGGTTTTTCAATGAGGTCGATGTCGTCATCAGTTATTCCGCGCCCGGGGAGGCGCCCGATACGCTGGGCTCGACCGGCGACTCGCGCTTCAACCGGCTCTGGACATTGCTTGGAACGCCGTGCCTGACGATCCCGGTGCTGAAGGGACCGCGCGGATTGCCGGTCGGGATTCAGATCATCGGCCGTTTCGGCGCCGACGAAAGCGTCATTGCTGTGGCGAAGACCCTCGAAAAGCTTGTCGTTCCAATGCGGTGATCGATTTCATCCCCAAATCAATTCAATAAGTTAACCCTCTATTAGGGATACAATTGGCTCCGCCGTCCGGCCGCCATGCTCGTGCCCCCTTGCGGCCATCGTCAGTTCTGCTAGCCTCGTGACAGGTCAATGACAGAGGAGGATGCTGTGAGCCTCACGCTAAGTCTCGACCGATTGGTCATGGGTGCGGCCTTCGTGTTCATGATTGCGATCGTACTGGGAGCGTTCTGACTGACGTCAGTCTTAAGTCGAATGGACCACAAGAGCGTTTGACGAGAACGCCGCCAGGCAGGGGCCCGGCGGCGTTCTTCGTTTGAGGTCGGGCTCGCTCAGCTTTCGGGGCAGGGGCTCTCGGTCACTCGCCAGGACATCATGTTGATGACCCGCCCGCATTCGGCGATGCGCCGGCCCTGCGTCGTCTTGATGCAGGCGCTGGTGCCTTCTGCGATCTTCCGTCCATCGCTCCAGCAGAAGCAGAGGGGTTCGGGCGCCTGCGCCAGCCTGGGCGGATCGAGCGCGATGGCGGGCTCGCCGGCGCTGAGGCCGCCGAGCGGCGCAAGGGCGAGTGCGGATGCGATGAGGAGGCGGCGCAGCGTCCGCGATCCGTCGTGGTGCGGCCTCCGTGGGATTCGGATCATGGCTCACTCCCTCGCCGCTGGATGAGCGGCGAAGGTCAAGGTTAACACGGCTAAAGGAATCGCTCCAGCGGGTGAATTGTTACTCTATAACTACGACTTAAGTCGATAGACCTTGCTCTCTTGCAGGCCTGGGGCCATATTCCGTGGCGAGAGGGCCCATAGGGGGCTCCCGGGAGGATCCATGTCTTTGATTTCGCTTGCTCGGCGTGGCCGGGTCGTCGCCGTACTCGCTGGTGCGCTTCTGCTCGTTCCCGTGCTGGCCGAAGCCCGCCCGGGCGGCGGCAAGGGTGGCTTCGGCAGCCGCGGCACGCGCACCCAGTCGGCTCCGGCTCCGACGAACACCGCGCCCAATGGCGCGCAGCCCTTCCAGCGCAGCACCGCGCCGACGCCGTCGCCCTCGATGGCCGGCCCGGCCGCCGGCGCGGCGGGCGCCGCCGCCCAGGCGGCGCGGCCTTCCATGGCGCGCAACCTGATGATGGGCGTCGGCGCGGGCCTGCTCGGCGCCGGCCTGTTCGGCATGCTCTCGGGCTCGGGCTTCTTCAGCGGCCTGGCTTCGCTGGCGGGCATGCTCGGCTTCCTGCTGCAGATCGCCCTGATCGCCGGCGCGATCTTTCTCGCGATCCGCTTCTTCCGTCGCCGCTCCGAGCCGCAGCTCGCGACCGCGGCCGGGCCGATGGCGCGCGAGGCCTATCAGCCCCAGCCCAATCCCCGCGCTGGCATGATGGGTGCCATGGGCGGCGGCGCTGCCGCTTCCAAACCGGTCGAGATCACGCTCGAGGGTGAGGATTTCAACCATTTCGAGCGGCTGCTCGGCGAGATCAACACCGCCTATTCGAACGAGAACCAGCAGGCTCTCGCCGAGAGGCTGACGCCCGAGATGGCCGGCTATTTCGCCGATGACATCGCCGAGAATGCCGGCAAGGGGCTGGTCGACCGCGTCTCCGACGTCAAGCTGCTGCAGGGCGATCTGTCGGAAGCCTGGCGCGAGGACAATTTCGAATACGCCACCGTGGCGATGCGCTTCAGCCTGATCAACGCGCTGACCGAGCGCGCCACCGGGCGGGTCGTCGACGGCAACGCCACCGTGCCGCAGGAGGTCTCGGAGCACTGGACCTTCGTGCGCTCGCGCGGCGGGCCCTGGAAGCTTTCGGGCATCCAGCAGGCCGCCTGACGCTGCCGCACCGCGAATGGAACTGACGGCCGGGGAGCCTCCCCGGCCGTTTTTCGTTTCGACCGCTCGCGATCCATTCTATAGGCAGGCCTCGTCAATCGTCGTCCCGCCTTCCGGAGCTTTTCCCATGACCGACATGCGTCTCGTCGTCGTCGGCGCCGCCGGGCGCATGGGGAGGATGCTGATCAGGGCGATCAGCGAGGCCGAGGGCTGCACGGTTTCCGCCGCGATCGAACGCCCCGGCTCGCCGGCGCTCGGCCAGGATGCGGGCGTGCTCGCCGGCCTGCCGCCCCTCGGCGTCGCGGTGACCGATGACGCATTGCCGGCCTTCGTCGAGGCCGAGGGCGTGCTCGACTTCACCGCGCCCGACGCCACCGTGGCCTTCGCCGCGCTGGCGGCGCAGGCGCGCATCGTCCATGTCGTCGGCACGACCGGCATGGAGCCTGCCCATCTGGCGAAGCTCGAGGCCGCCGCGCGCCACGCCGCGATCATCCGCTCCGGCAATATGAGCCTCGGGGTCAACCTGCTCGCCGGTCTGGTGCGCAAGGTCGCAGCCACGCTCGGCACCGACTGGGACATCGAGATCCTCGAGATGCACCACCGCATGAAGGTCGATGCGCCCTCCGGCACCGCCGTGCTGCTCGGCGAGGCGGCGGCCGAGGGCCGGGAGGTCGCGCTCGTCGAGCACCGCGTCGCCTCGCGCGACGGCCAGACCGGCATCCGCCCGCCGGGCGCCATCGGCTTCGCGGCCTTGCGCGGCGGCACGGTCGTCGGCGACCACAAGGTCGTCTTCGCCGGCGCCGGCGAGCGGCTCGAGCTCGCCCATGTCGCCGAGGATCGCGGCCTGTTCGCGCAGGGCGCGGTCAAGGCGGCGCTCTGGGGCAGGGGGCGCAAGCCCGGCCTCTATTCGATGGCCGATGTGCTCGGCCTCGACGCCTTGTGAGCGTCACGCCGTGACCCGGCTTTCGGTCGCCCCGGGCGTCGTCCATTGGCCGGGCTATCTCGCGGCCGAGGCTCAGGCCGCTTTGGTCGAGGCGCTGCGCGAGGTCGCGCGGCAGGCGCCGTTCTTTGCGCCGCGCATGCCGAAGACCGGCAAGCCGTTCTCGGTACGCATGACCAATTGCGGGGCGCTCGGCTGGGTCTCGGACCAGGCCGGCTATCGTTATCAGCCGCTGCATCCCGAGACCGGCGCGCCCTGGCCGCCGATGCCTGCCGTGCTGTTGGAGACCTGGCGCGAGCTCGCGGGCTATCCGCATCCGCCGGAGGCCTGCCTCGTGAATTTCTACGAGGCGAGCGCGAAAATGGGCCTGCACCAGGACCGCGACGAGCAGGATTTCGACGCGCCGGTGCTGTCGCTCTCCCTGGGCGACACGGCGCTCTTCCGCATCGGCGGCACGACACGCGGCGACAAGACGCTGTCGCTGAAGCTCGCCTCCGGCGATGCCCTGCTCTTTGGCGGGCAGGCGCGCCTCGCCTATCACGGCATCGACCGCATCCAGGCGGGATCGTCCGGCCTGTTGCCGCAGGGCGGGCGCATCAACCTGACGCTCAGGCGCGTGACGAAGCCGGCTGGGTGAGCCGCCTCTTACCTTCTCCCCTTGCGGGAGAAGGGAAAGGGCGCTGATCAGGCGGAGCCCGAGCCCGGCAGGCTCGGAAACGACCAGCCGAACAGGATCGAACCGGCGCGCAGGCCGAAGCCGGCGGCGAGCCCGCCCAGCATCACCACTGCGGTATCGACGCCGAAGCTCGACAGCAGCGCCGTGACGCCCGCCCCCGTCGCCGCGGCCGTGACATAGAAATCCCGGCTCCACAGCACGAGCGGGCGGTCGCCGGCCAGGATGTCGCGCAGGATGCCGCCGAAGGACGCGGTGATCGCGCCGAGCGCGATCGCGGACAGGATCGGCACGCCGGCGGCGAGCGCCTTCAGCGTGCCGACGACGGCGAAGAGCGCGAGCCCGGCCGCATCGGCCCAGATCAGCAGGCGCTTGGCGGTCCAGCCGTCGAGCGAGCCGGGGCGCCAATAGGCGAGCGCCCAGGCTGTGAGCGCGACGGCCGTGCAGAGCATGACGTCGGACGGGGCCTGGACCCAGAACACGGTTCGGCCGAGCACGAGGTCGCGCAAGGTGCCGCCGCCGACACCGGTGACGGTGGCGAGCAGGATGAAGCCGAAAGGATCCATGCCCTTGCGGACGGCGACCAATGCGCCCGTCAATGCGAAGACCGCGACCCCGGCGGCCTCCAGCATGGCTCAGTTGCCTGAGCTGGAGCCGTTATCGGCCTCGCCCGAAGGCGCTTCCGATTTCGGGGCGCCGGCCGAGACGCCGACCAGGGCGGGGCGCAGCACCCGCTCGCCGATCTTGTAGCCGGACTGCACGACCTTCGAGACCATGCCCTTGGCGACAGTCGGATCGGGAGCCTCGAACATCGCCTGGTGCAGGTTCGGGTCGAACTTCTCGCCCTGCGGATCGATGCGGCGCACGCCATGGCGCTCCAGCGTCTTGAGCAGGTCGCGTTCGGTCAGCTCGACGCCCTCGATCAGCGCCTTGAGGGCAGCCTCGGCCTCGCCGCGCGCGACATCCGGGACGCTCTCCAGCGCGCGGCGCAGATTGTCGGCCGAACCGAGCATGTCGCGCGCGAAGCTCGTCACGGCATAGGCCTTGGCGTCGGCGATCTCGCGCTCGGTGCGGCGCCTCAGGTTCTCCATGTCGGCCAGCGTGCGCAGCAGCTTGTCCTTGAGATCGTCGCGCTCGGCCTCGGTCTGGGCGAGCTGCGTCTCCGGGGTGGCCTCGCGCGGCGCGGTCTCGTTCGCCTCCTCGGCGTTCAGGTCCGGGTTCGGTTCGTCGCTCGCAGGCTTCTGCGTCATTGCCTCATCCAATTCGTGTCAAATGGCTGGCCGCGCCGTCCCGGCGCGACCGCGTTCGTGGCCGATATCGGACTTGTGGCCGGCGAAATCAAGCACGAGCCGCGACCCGCGCCTTCCCGGCCTGGGCCTTCTCGTGATCATAGGCGAAGACCTCCAGCAGCGCCTTGCGGATGCTGAGCTGGCGTGCGGTGCCGGTGATCTTGGCGTTGGTCAGGTCGGTCACATAGAACACGTCGACTGCCTTCTCGCCGAATGTGGCGATATGGGCGGAGGCGATGTTGAGGTTGAGCTTCCCGATCGCCGTGGTCAGGTCGTAGAGCAGCCCGGGCCGGTCGAGGCCGGAGACCTCGAGCACCGTGTGGCGGGTCGAGAGCACGTTGTCGATGATCACCTCCGGCGCGACCTGGAAGGTCGCGCCGCGCGGTGGCGGCGCCCGCCGTTGCGCGACCAGGTCGGCGATCTTGATCTCGCCCTTCAGCGCCCGCTCGATCGCCGCCGCGATGCGCTCGGCCCGGCGCAATTCGTCGTCGTCGCGGTCGAAGGCGCGCGAGATGAAGATCGTGTCGAGCACCAGCCCGTCGGTCGTGGTGAATATCTGGGCGTCGACGATGTTGCCGCCGGCCGCCGCACAGGCGCCGGTGACGATGGCGAGCAGGCGTGGATGGTCCGGCGCCAGGATGGTCAGCTCGGTCACGCCGCGGAACTGATCGGTCTCGACCAGGGTCGCGGTGGTGCGCCCTTCGCCTTCGGCCCGGCGCAGGAAGCGCGCCTGCTTTTCCTGGCGCGGCAGGTCGACCTTGATCCAGTAGGCCGGATAGTGCCGCGCCACATAGCCCTCGCGCTCGCGCTCGCTCCAGTCGGTCAGCCGCTCCCTGAGCGCGTCCTGCTTGTGCTCGACGCGGGCGCGGCGCTCGATGCCGGAATGGCCGCCGGCCAGCACGATCTCGGTCTCGTAATAGAGCGTGCGCAGGAGCTGGCCCTTCCAGCCGTTCCAGACGCCCGGTCCGACCGCCTTGATGTCGGCGACGGTCAGGATCAGCAGCAGCTTCAGCCGCTCCAGCGTCTGCACGATCGCCGCGAAGCTCTCGATCGTCTTGGGGTCGCCCAGATCGCGGCTTTGCGCCACGGTCGACATGTCGAGATGGTGCTCGACCAGCCAGGCGACGGTCTCGGTCTGGGCGTCGCTCAGGCCGAAGCGCGGGCAGAGCTTGCGCGCGATCCGGGCGCCGGCCAGCGAATGGTCTTCCGGCCGGCCCTTGGCGATGTCGTGCAGGAACAGCGCGACATAGAGCGCCCGCCGGTTCGAGATCGTCGGGAAGATGGCGTTGGAGAGCGGATGCTCGGCCTCGAGCGCGCCGGCCTCGATCTCGGCCAGGATGCCGATCGAGCGGATCAGGTGCTCGTCCACGGTGTAGTGGTGATACATGTTGAACTGCATCATCGCGACGATGCGGCCGAAATCCGGGACGAAACGGCCGAGCAGCCCGGACTCGTTCATTCGCCGCAGCACCACCTCGGGCGAGCGCCGCGCCGTCAGGATCTCCAGGAAGATCCGGTTCGCCTCGCGGTCGTTGCGCAATTGCGGCGTGACCAGCTTGAGCGATTGCGTCACCAGCCGGCTGGCGTCGGGATGGATGGCGAGGTCGTCGCGGCTGGCGATCTCGTAGAGCCGCAGCAGGTTGACCGGGTCGCGCCTGAACGCATCGGGATCGACGACGTTGAGGCGCTGGCTCTTCAGCGTGAAATCGGGATGGCCGAGCGCCCGCACGCGCTTGCGCTTGGTGAAGGTGCCGAGCAGGCGCGACAGGCTGGCGCGCGGCTTCTGCTGGCGCGCCTCCAGCGCGGCGCAGACGATGGCGGTCAGGTCGCCGACATCCTTCGCCACGAGGAAATAGGCCTTCATGAAGCGTTCGACCGGCGCCTGGCCGCTGCGGCCGGCATAGCCGAGCTCGGCCGCCACCTGGCGCTGTAGGTCGAAGGAGAGCCGCTCCTCGGCGCGCCCGGTGATGAAATGCATCCAGCAGCGCACGCGCCAGAGGAATTCCTCGGAGCGCTGGAACATCAGGAGCTCCTTGCGGTCGAACAGGCCCGCCGCGACGAGATCCTCCGGATCCTCGACCCGGTAGGCATATTTGGCGATCCAGAACAGCGTGTTGAGATCGCGCAGCCCGCCCTTGCCGTCCTTGACGTTGGGCTCGACCAGATAGCGCGACGAGCCGGCGCGGGTGACGCGGGTCTCGCGTTCGGCGAGCTTGGCCTCGGTGAAGGCCGGCGCCGTGCCCTCGACCACCTCGGCGCCGAAGCGCCGCGTCATTTCGTCGAACAGGGCCCGCTCGCCGGTCAGGAAGCGCGCTTCCAGCAAGGCGGTGCGGATCGTCATGTCGGCGCGCGCCTCGCGGATACAGTCGTCGACCGAGCGCACCGAATGCCCGACCTTCAGCTTCAGGTCCCAGAGCGGGTAGAGCATCGCCTCGACCACGCTCTCGCCCCAGGCCGTCTGCTTGTGCGGGAACAGGAAGAGCAGGTCGACATCCGAGCCCGGCGCCAGCGTGCCGCGGCCATAGCCGCCGACGGCGACCACCGCGATCCGCTCCGAGGAGGACGGGTTCATGGCGGGATAGAAATGCTCGCTCGCGGCGGCGTGGAGACAGGTGACGATCCCGTCCATCGCGGCGGACAGCCGATGCGCGCAGGCAAGCCCGTTGCGCGTCTCGACGAGGATCTCCCTGGCCGAGGCGTGCCCTTCCTCCAGCGCGCCGCGCAGGCCGGCCACGAGTTCCTGGCGCAAGGTGCCGGCCGCCGCCTTGCGCAGCCCCTTTGCCAGGCGCGCGACGGCGGCGGATGGGTTCGCGATGATTTCGGCGAGCGCGAGATAGGGCTTGTCGGTGCTGGTCGGCACGGCCGCGTCATCCTCGATTCCGTCCGGCGACGGATATGAATCTCCCGCTGGTAGCACGGCGCCGGGATTCACAGAAACCGCATTTTCACATGCACAAATAGTGAATTATGTCATTCAACAACTGCTCAGCGATTGTTTGACATACAGAACGGGCGGACCTAAAAGACGGATACGCGCCGATTTGAGCCACCAGCTTGCGGGCGCGAAACAAGTGCAGCTAAAGCGTGGGGCGCTGGACGGCATGGTTCGTCCCGATCCCTTCGCGCGACCAGAACAGGGATCGATCATGAGCATCGCCACCATCAGCCGCCGTTTGATCATTGCCGGCCTCGCGACCGCCGCCTTCGGCCTTGGCGCCTCCGCCGTCCAGGCGCAGGCGCCGAAGGAAATCCGCATCGACTACGCCACCTACAATCCTGTCAGCCTGGTGCTGAAGGAGCGGGGCATCCTCGAGAAGGCGCTTGCCGCCGACGGCATCTCGGTGCGCTGGGTCCAGTCCGCCGGCTCGAACAAGGCGCTGGAATTCCTCAATGCCGGCTCGATCGATTTCGGCTCGACCGCCGGCGCCGCCGCGCTGATCGGCAAGATCAACGGCAACCCGATCAAGTCGATCTATGTCTATTCGCGTCCGGAATGGACGGCGCTGGTCACGAGCGCGAAGAGCGAGGTGACCAAGGTCGCCGACCTGAAGGGCCGGCGCGTCGCCGTCACGCGCGGCACCGACCCGCACATCTTCCTGGTGCGGGCCTTGGCCGAGGCCAAGCTGACCGAGAAGGACGTCAAGCTCGTGCTGCTCCAGCACGCCGACGGCCGGCTGGCGCTGGAGCGCGGCGACGTCGATGCTTGGGCCGGCCTCGATCCGATGATGGCCGCGGCCGAGATCGAGAGCGGCGCGAAGCTGTTCCATCGCAAGGCCGAAGACAATACCTGGGGCATCCTGAACGTGCGCGAGGCCTTCGCCACCGAGCACCCGGCGCTCGTCCGCAAGGTCCTGGCCGCCTATGAGGAGGCCCGCGCCTATGCGCTGGCCAATCCGGCCGAGCTCAGGAAGGTGCTGGTCGAGTACACCAAGCTGTCGGACGCCGTGGTCGAGCGCCAGCTCACCCGCACCGAGCTGACCCATTCCAGCATCGGCCAGGCCCAGGCGGATACGATCCTCGCCGCCGGGCTCGCCCTGAAGGAGGCGGGTGTCCTGCCGGCGACGACCGACGTCAAGGCCGCGGTCGACGGCCTGCTCGACCGTCGCTTCGCCACCGCCGGGAAGTGATGCCGCGTTAGCCCGGACCAATGAGCGCGCTGGAGATCGAGACTGCCGCGACTGCGGCCGAGCGGCCGGCCCCGCGCCGGAAGCTCGGCGGCCTCGGCCTTGCGGGCCTGCTCCTGCCGGTCCTGCTCGCCGTGCTCTGGGAGTTCCTGGTGGATGCCGGCCTCGCCAATGGCCGGCTGATGCCTCCGCCCAGCGTGGTCGGCAAGACGCTCTGGCAATTGGCGGTCTCGGGCGAGCTCCTGACCCATGCCGCGGCGACGCTCTGGCGTGTCGCAGCCGGCTTCGGTCTGGGGGCGGCCGTCGGCACCGTTCTGGGCGCGCTGACGGGGGCCTTGCCGGTCGCGCGCGGCCTGCTCGATCCGACGCTGCAGGCCTTGCGCGCGATCCCCTCGATCGCCTGGGTGCCGCTCTTCATCCTCTGGTTCGGCATCTTCGAGGCCTCGAAGGTCGCGCTGATCGCGGTTGGCGTGTTCTTCCCGGTCTATCTCGGCGTCGCGGCGGCGATCCTCTCGATCGACCGCAAGATCATCGAGGTTGGCAGGGTCTTCCGGCTCGGCCGTCTCGCCATGGTCCGGCGCGTCCTGTTGCCGGCGATCCTGCCGGCCTGGATCGTCGCTCTGCGCTCAGGCCTCGGCCTCGGCTTCATGTTCGTGGTCGCGGCCGAGATCATGGGCGCGAGCGAGGGCCTCGGTTACCTGCTCGTGGACGGCCAGCAGCTTGGCCGTCCCGACACCATCATCGCGGCCATCATTGCCTTTGCCGTGCTCGGCAAGCTGGCGGACGGCCTCCTCGTCGCCATCACGCGGCCCTTCCTCGCCTGGCAGGATACGGCGCGCGACAAGCTCTGAAGGGCATCTCCGATGCTGAGCTTCGACACTCTCTCGAAAACCTATGCCGACGGCACCCATGCGCTGTCGGCGATCACTCTCGAGGTCGCCGCCGGCGAGATCCTCGCGCTTGTCGGCGGCTCGGGCTGCGGCAAGACCACCTTGCTGCGCCTCGTCGCCGGGCTCGACCGGCCGAGCGCCGGCAGCGTCGCGCTCGACGGCGAGACGATCCTGGAGCCGCGCGCCGATGTCGGCGTGATCTTTCAGGAGCCGCGGCTCTTTCCTTGGCTCAGCGTCGCCGAGAACGTCTCTTTCGGTCTCTCGCATCTGACGCCCTTCGCGCGCGAGGGGCTGGTGACCAACGCGCTCGTGCGCGTCGGTCTCGCCGGCTACGAGAAGCGCTGGCCGCGCGAGCTCTCCGGCGGCCAGCAGCAGCGCGTCGCCATCGCCCGCGCGCTGATCACCCGGCCGAAGCTCCTGCTGATGGACGAGCCGTTCTCGGCGCTCGACGCGACGACGCGGGCGAGCCTGCACGGCCATCTCCTGGCGCTCTGGGAGGAAAGCCGGCCGACCGTCGTCATGGTCACCCATGATGTCGAGGAGGCCGTGACGCTGGCCGACCGGGTCATCGTGATGCAGCCGAAGCCCGGCCGCATCTTCGACGAGCTCGACAACCCGCTCGCTCGCCCGCGCGACCGGCTCTCGCCGGCTTTCGAGGCGATCAAGCGCGAGGCGCTGCGCACGCTCGACCGCTCGCTGCGTGACGAGGAGCCGCATCAGCACAAGGCGGCCGAGACGGCCGGCATGTGGTGGTAGCTCAGCTCTGCTCGTGGCAGATGTGAGCGATGAACGCTGCGGCCATTCCTCGCTACCGGTTCGACACCGACCGCCTCGTCCTCAGGCCGACAGAGGCAGCGGATGCCGGGCGCGCCTTCGAGATCCAATCGAATTGGAACGTCACGCGCATGCTCCGGATGGCGTCGTTTCCTCCGGACCGAGATGAGATCGCAGCTTGGTTCGCCGGACATCGGCGGGAATGGAATGCTGGCGAGGCCTATCGCTTCGCCGCCGAGAACCAGGGAAGGCTGATCGGTGTCATCGACATCGACAGTGTGGCCGAGAACGAGGGGGAACTCGGCTACTGGTTCGAGCAGGCGGCCTGGGGTCAAGGTTATGCTTCGGAGGCGGCACGGGTCGTCGTGAGCTTCGCATTCGTCGAGGCTGGCCTATCAAGGCTCCGGTCGGCTCATGCGGCTGACAATATGGCGTCCCGGAACGTGCTCACCAAGCTGGGGTTCTGTCCGCTGGATATGGTTGAGCGGCATTCGCGGCCCAGAGGTGGGCCCGTGATGCAGTGCCGTTATCGTCTGTCGCGAGATGATGTCGACCTGATGCAATATCGATCTTGAATCAGTCGCGAGCATCCGTTCCGGCTAGAGAAACCTGGTGGAGGCCAAGGTCTGAACAGGCTAGAAGCCGTCACCCGCTTCGTTCGAGGAATATCGTCATGGACGTCACCGCTCTCCGCGCCCTCCAGGCCCCGCTCAAGGACAAGTATCGCGAGGCGCCCGACGCCGCCGTGATCACGCTGAAGGCCCATGGCGAGCTCGACGACCAGCACATCGCCTGCAAGGTCGAGACCGGCCGCGCCATCGCGCTCGCCGGCCTGCATCCGGCGACCGGCGGGTCCGGCGCCGAGCTCTGCTCAGGGGACATGCTGCTCGAGGCGCTGGTCGCCTGCGCCGGCGTCACGCTCAAGGCCGTCGCGACCGCGCTTGAGATCGAACTGAAGAAGGGCACCGTCCGCGCCGAGGGCGATCTCGATTTCCGCGGCACGCTCGGCGTCGCCAAGGACGCTGCCGTCGGCTTCAAGGCGATCCGGCTCTCCTTCGACGTCGAGACCGACGCCCCGCAGGAGAAGCTCGACACGCTGCTCAAGCTCACCGAGCGCTATTGCGTCGTTTTCCAGACGCTCAACGTCAAGCCGGAGCTGTCGGCGGCGTTGGTCAGGGGCTGAGCGCCGTGAGCGGCCGATTGGGAACGGCCGGCTATGGGTGGTCAGCGGACATTCCGCTTGACGATGAATGTGGGTAGCGACAGTGTCGCAGAACATGCTCAGGAACCAGAACCTTTGTGACCGACGCCGACGTCGCTGCACCCAAGCGGCGGTTCTTCGGGCTGCGCGTCGATCAGCGTCCTTCCGCGTGGTGACTGCCTCATCGTAGGTCCCACCCGCCGGAGCGGCCCCGGCCCGTGTTCCTGAACCCCCGCAGCCCTCGGCTCCGGGGGTTTTCTTTTGTCCGAACCCCAGAAGGACACCACCATGAGCATTCGCGTCGGTATTGTCGGGATCAGCGGTTTTGGCGGCGGCGAGGCGCTGCGCCTGGTCGCGGGCCATCCGTCTTTCGAGCTGGTCTACGCCGCGGGCGACGGCAGCGCCGGCAGCCGTCTGGTGGACCGCTTCCCCGGTGTGCCGGCCAAGCTGGCCGAGCTGGTGATCGAGAAGTGGGACCCTGTGACCTTGCCGAAGCTCGACGTGCTGTTTGCGTCGCTGCCCACGGGTGCCTCGGCCGAGGCGCTGGCGCGCGTCCCCAAGCATGTGAAGATCGTCGACATCGGCGGCGACCACCGCTACGTCGAGGGTTGGGCATACGGCCTGGCAGACGTCTGGCCAGCCCAGATCGAGGGGCAGGCCCGCGTTGCTAACCCCGGCTGCTTCCCCGCTGCGACGCTGAACGCGTTGGCGCCGCTGTTGGCCAACAAGCTGATCGAGCCTGGCAACATCGTGATCGACGCCAAGACCGGCATCTCAGGTGCCGGCCGGGGCGGCGCCGATAGCAAGTTCGGCTATGCCGAGAGCAACGAGAACTTGGTGCCCTACGGTCTGCTCAAGCACGTCCACATGCCCGAGATGGCCAAGACAATCGAGCGGCTGAGCGGCGGCAGCGCGGCCGGGCTGGTGTTCACGCCGCACTTGGTGCCGATGACCCGCGGCGTACTCGTCACCATGTACTGCCGCGGTCGCGCCACCACGGACCAGTGCTTGGAAGCGGCCCGGTGCTTCTACGCCGGGCGGGCGTTCGTCCGCGTGACCGACAAGCCGCCGCAGACCAAATGGGCTACCGGCTCGAACCTCGCGTTTGTCAGCTATGCGGCCGATCCAGAGCGCAACTTGGTGATCGCGATGGGCGTGGTCGACAATCTCGGCAAGGGAGCGGCCGGCCAGGCGGTGCAGAATGCGAACCTGATCTGCGGCCTACCAGAAACCGCGGGGCTGGACGGCGTACCTGTTTGGCCATGATGAAGGCGGGCCTCCAAGCAGCCGTTCAATCCATTTGTGGGTCCGTTAGGGATCGCGAACCCGACATCCACAAGCGTCCGAGTTGACCAAGCGGAGCTCGGTGCGACATCGGCGCGAGCGCACTCTCCAGCTTATCCCCGCCTCCCGCACCTCCCGTATGATCCGCTCCATCCCATCCCCGAGGGGCGGCCAACCGGAGGCATGTCGTTTGGCGGGGTGGGTGCGGCGCCTGCGGACGGGTTTGCAGCCCGTACTCGGGAGGCTTCGGGAACCGCCCTGGGGACATTACGATCCCTGCGCGAGGAGCTCGCTAGACTGCGCCGGTTCGCCGGCGCGACAGAAGCGCGGCCCGGAGTCTTGAAGAACGCCGTCTGGCGGAGCGCCACGGGGCGTGCGGATGGTGGCTCAATCCATCCGCGCCGCGTCCTGGCTCAATGGATGCGGACCAATACCCACGCGCCTCGCGGCGCTCCGCTGCCCCTCATGATCAAGCGCCCGCGTGCAGGCACGCGGGCGGGGACGACGCCTGGGCGCGGGATCCCTCTCCCGTGTGGGAGAGGGGTAGGGGTGAGGGCCGGACGGAACACCAGTGAAATCGCAGCGCAGGCCGCGGTGAGCGCTCGCGCAACGCGTCCAACGGCCTACCCCTCACCCTGCCCTCTCCCTCCGGGAGAGGGTTCCCCGCGCGATCCCTTCTCCCCTTGGGGGAGAAGGTGGCAGCGCGAAGCGCTGACGGATGAGGGAAGGATGCCGTGACGATGGCTCACCCAGTCGTCCCGCCCTCTCCCCTGCCGGACCTTCTCCCCCGAGGGGAGAAGGAGGCCTTCGTCCTTCGGCCGGCCTATTCAGCCGCCTTCAGCGGCAAGCCCTTCGCAAAGGGCAGGGCCGGCTCGCTCTTCGCGTCGTCGAATTCGAGCGCGCCGATCTTCTCAGCCCGGCTGGTGACCTTGCCGGCCGAGGTGCGGATGCCGGCGACGTCCTCCTGCGCCTGGCGGAAATGCTGGTCGAGCTTTTCGGCCCGCTCGCCGAGCCGGCGGACATCGGCGAGCAGCTTGCCGACCTCGGTCTGGATCACTTGCGCCTCCTCGCGCATGCGCGCGTCGCGGATCAGCGACTGCATGAGCTGGATCGCCAGCGCCAGCAGCGAGGGCGAGACCACCATGACGCGGGCGCGATGCGCCTTCTGGATGACGTCGTCGAAATGCTCGTGCAGGTCGGCATAGATCGATTCGGACGGCACGAAGAGCAGCGCCATGTCCTGCGTCTCGCCGGGCAGGAAATAGCGCTCGCAGATATCCTTGACATGCTGGCCGACATCGCCGCGCACGCGGGCGCTGGCGGTCTTCTTGGCGTCCTCGCCGCGCGCCTCGCGCAGCATGGTGAAGCTCTCCAGCGGGAACTTGGCGTCGATCACCAGGCCGCGCCCGTCGCCCGGCAGGGTCACCAGGCAGTCCGGCCGGTTGCGGTTGGAGAGCGTGGGCTGGAAGGTGAAGAATGCACTGGGCAGGCCGTCGCGTATGATCGCTTCCATCCGCCCCTGGCCATAGGCGCCGCGCGCCTGCTTGTTGGCGAGCACGTCCTTCAGCGTCACCACTTCGCTGGTCAGGTCGGTCAGGTTCTTCTGGGCGCTGTCGATGACGGCGAGGCGCTCCTGCAGCTTGCCGAGGCTCTCGCTGGTCTGTTTGACGTTCTGCTCCAGGCCCTGGCCGACCTGCTGGCGCAGGCCGTCCATCCGGTCGGCGACGAGGCGCGCGAGGTCGCCCTGTCGCGTCGAGAGGATCTCGGCCATGCTCTGCATCCGGCCGGTCAGCTCCGATTGCAGCCGGTTCATCTCGGCGACCTTGTCGTCCATCTCGCGGGCACGCTCGGCGCTCGTCGCGGCGTCGATCTCCCGCCGTCGCGAGCCGCGCCAGAGCGAGATGGCGACGAGCGCGAGCAGCAAAAGGCTGCTGCCGGCGAAGGCGAGCGCGGCCTCGCTCCAGGTGACGGGACGCTCGAGCAGGATGAAGGCGATCTCGTTCATGGGCCGCAGACTAGCCGATTCGAGTGGAGATTGCGAACGAAAGCGGAACAGTTTGACCGGCCGTGCACAAGTGCTTATGTCGCGCCCTCAGCAAGAAAAACCAGCTCCGAGCCCCTCCATGGCCATCCGCCCTCTCGTCATCCTGCCCGATTCCATCCTGCGGCAGGTCTCCAAGCCGGTCGAGGCGATCACCCCCGAAATCCGCACGCTCGCAGCCGAGATGCTGGAGACGATGTATGACGCGCCGGGGATCGGCCTCGCGGCCATCCAGGTCGGCGTGCCGAAGCGCATCGTCACGATCGACCTCGCCAAGCAGGACGAGGAGAAGCAGCCTCAGGTCTTCGTCAATCCGGAGGTCACCTGGTCGTCGGAGGAGACCAATATCCACGAGGAAGGCTGCCTCTCGATCCCGGAATATTACGAGGAGGTCGAGCGCCCGTCGCGCGTCAAGGTCCGCTATCTCGATCTCGACGGCAAGGAGCAGGAGGTCGAGGCCGAGGGCCTGCTCGCCACCTGCCTGCAGCACGAGATCGACCATCTCAACGGTGTCCTTTTCATCGATTACCTGTCGCGGCTGAAGCGCGAGCGCGTCACCAAGCGCTTCGCCAAGGCCGCTCGCCGCGAGAGCGCGGCCTGAATGAAGCGCATCGGTAGCGGAGCAGCACCCGTCCTATGAGCTTGCGCGTCATCTTCATGGGCACGCCCGATTTCGCCGTGCCGACCCTGACCGAGATCGTCGGCCAGGGCCACGAGGTCGTGAGCTGCTATACGCGCGCCCCGGCCCAGGCTGGCCGTGGTCTCGAGCTGAAGCCGTCGCCGGTGCAGCGGGCGGCGGAGCGCTTCGGCATCCCCGTCTTCACACCGAAGACACTGAAGAGCGATGAGGAGGCCGGGATCATCGCCTCGCAGCAGGCCGATGTCGCCGTCGTCGTCGCCTATGGCATGATCCTGCCCCAGGCGATCCTCGACCTGCCGGAGCTGGGTTGCCTCAATCTGCACGCCTCGCTGCTGCCACGCTGGCGCGGCGCGGCGCCGATCCAGCGCGCGATCATGGCCGGCGACGCCGAAAGCGGCGTCTGCGTCATGAAGATGGAGGCCGGGCTCGATACCGGCCCGGTCGGCATGGTCGAGAAGCTCGGCATCGGCCCCGACCTGACGGCGGGCGAGCTGCATGACCGGCTCGCCACGCTCGGCGCCGACCTGATGGTGCGCGCCCTCGCGGCGCTCGGCCGCGGCGCCCTGCAATTCACGCCGCAGCCGGAGGAAGGCGCGACCTACGCCGCCAAGATCGCCAATGCCGAGGCGCAGTTGCGCTGGGCCCGTCCGGCCCGGCAGGTCCATGACCTGGTGCGCGGGCTCTCGCCCTTCCCGGGTGCCTTCGCCGAGGTCGATCTCGGCAAGGGCCCGGAGCGTCTCAAGGTGCTGCGCACGGCGCTCGCCGGCGGCGCGGCCGAGCCAGGCACCTTGCTCGACGAGGAAGGCAGCGTCGCCTGCGCCGAAGGCGCGGTGAAGCTCCTGCAGGTCCAGCGCGCCGGGCGCGGGCCGATGAGCGGCGCCGAGTTCCTGCGCGGCGCGCGGCTGCAGCCCGGTCACCGGTTCTGATGCCCCGCTACAAGCTCGTCATCGAATATGACGGCACGCCGTTCTCGGGCTGGCAGCGCCAGCTCAACGGGCCTTCCGTGCAGCAGAGCGTCGAGGAGGCGGTCGAGGCCTTTTGCGGCCATGCCGTCCGCCTGCATTGCGCCGGGCGCACCGATGCCGGCGTGCACGCGACGCATCAGGTCGCCCATGTCGATCTCGACAGGAAGTGGCGCAGCGACGTCGTGCGCGACGCCAGCAATGCGCGGCTGAAGCATCTGCCGGTCACGGTGCTGGGCGCCGAGCAGGTAGCGGAGACCTTCGACGCCCGGATCTCGGCGAAGCGGCGCTACTATATCTACCGCATCCTCGACCGGCGGGCCCAGCCGGCGCTCGACGTCGACCGCGTCTGGCATGTGCCGGTGCGGCTCGACCACGAGGCGATGGACCGCGCCGCCAAGGCGCTGGTCGGCCATCACGACTTCACCACCTTCCGCGCCGCCGAGTGCCAGGCCAACGGTCCGGTCCGCACGCTCGACCGGCTCGATGTCACGCGCGAGGGCGCCGAGATCGTGGTCTATGCCCATGCCCGCTCCTTTCTGCACCATCAGGTCCGCTCGATGGTCGGCTGCCTGAAGATGGTCGGAGCGGGACGCTGGCCGGAAGGCAAGCTCGGCAAGGTGCTGGCGGCGCGCGACCGCTCGCAATGCGCCGCGCTTGCCCCGTCCTGCGGGCTCTATCTCGCCGGCGTCGATTATTGAGGCCGGCTCAGAAGCCGGCCAGGCCGAACAGGCGGATCACGGAATAATCGGCGATCACGCTCGCGAACAGGATGAGCGGCGCGATGCCGTTGCCCGCGCCGAAGGCCGCTCGCGCCACGCAATAGCGCAGCCTGAGCACGATCGAGGCGAAGGCGATCGCCTGCAGGGCCGCGACGCCCGGATTGGACCAGCCGACCGCGAAGACCGTTGCCGGAACCGCCATCAGGCTGGCCGAGACGATGCCCGCCCAGTTCCAGGCGATGACGAAGCTGGTCAGGCGCGGCGAATGCACCAGGCCGGGAACGAGCCCGATCAGGAGCAAGGGCACCGCGATCACGGCCAGGCATTCGGCGCCGATCACGCTGGCGACGAGGAGCGGGGAATCGAACAGGTTTCCGGCATTGGGTAGCCCGGCGATCTGCCGCTCCGCCGCCAGGATCGCGACCATCGCCGGCAGCATCAGCACGAAGGCGGCGAAGGAACGCCAGAACCCGTCGCGGCTGAGATCGAGCTCCTTCAGCGCCTCGGCGCCCCGCGTCATCAGGTGCCAGGACCCGCGCAGCGAACGCACAACATCATCGGCGGCAAGCGCCATGGCCGGATACTCCGACGCCCCCTATTAGACTTTCGTCTAACGGGATTAAGAGCGCATTGTTCCGGGCCGTCAAGGCTTTTGTTGCGGCGCAGCAAAATACGACGCCAGCAGCCGGTTTGTGACCCGCTCCAGCGTCAGCAGGTCGGCGATCGCGACGCATTCGTCGATCTGGTGCATCGTCTGCCCGACGACGCCGTATTCGACGACGGGGCAATGGCTCTTGATGAAACGAGCGTCGGAGGTGCCGCCCGTCGTCGACAGGGCAGGGCGCTTGCCGGTCTCGGCCGCCACCGCGTCCGCGACCATAGTCACGAAGGGGCCGGGCTCGGTCAGGAAGGCGACCGCATTGGTCGGCCGGATGTCGAGCCTGTAGCGCACGCTGTTGCCGGCGGCCTCGCGCAGCCGCCGGTCGATCTCGGCCGCGAGGCTCTCCGGCGTCCAGAGATCGTTGAAGCGGATGTTGAACATGGCCCTGGCCTCACCCGGGATGACGTTGGTCGCGGGATTGCCGACATCCAGCGTCGTCACCTCGAGATTGCTCGGGTCGAAATATTGGGTGCCGGCATCGAGCGGCGCGGCGTCGAGCGCGGCGAGCAGGCGGACCATGCCGCGGATCGGGTTCTCGGCCAGATGCGGGTAGCCGACATGGCCCTGCTTGCCGTCGACCGTCAAAACTCCGGTCAGCGAGCCGCGCCGGCCGATCTTGATCATGTCGCTCATCGTCGCCGGATTGGTCGGCTCGCCGAGCAGGCAATGGTCGAAGCGCTCGCCGCGCGCCCGTGCCCAATCGAGCAGCTTGACGGTGCCGTTCACCGCCGGCCCCTCTTCGTCGCCGGTGACCAGGAAGGCGATCGAGCCCGGCGCGCCGGGGTTCTCGCGCCGGAAGCGCAAGGCAGCCGAGATCATCGCGGCCAGCCCGCCCTTCATGTCGCAGGCGCCGCGGCCATGCAGGACGCCGTCCTCGACTGCGCCACTGAACGGGTCGCGCGACCAGCGCGCCTCGTCGCCGGGCGGGACGACGTCGGTATGGCCGGCGATGACGAAAACCGGTCCCTCGCTGCCGATCCGGGCATAGAGGTTCTCGATATCCGGCATGCCCGGCTCGCCGAACACCGGGCGGTAGACCGCATAGCCTTCCGCGCTCAGCACGGCGTCGACCAGGGCGAGCGCGCCACCCTCGGCCGGCGTCACCGAGGGGCAGCGCACCAGCGCCTGGGTCAGGGCGACGGGATCGAGCGGGTCGAAGGGGAGGGCGGTCGTCGAGGGCTGGTTCATCCCGCCCGTTTAGCATCGGGCCCGGGATCGGCAACCGCCGCCGGCGCATCGCCGGCCGGCATCAGGCCGAGATCGACGAGCGCGACCAGCCAGAGCAGCAGGGCGAGGGTGTCCAGAGCCTGCGCCGTCGCCGCCTCGGCCAGGCGCGAGCCGAGCCCGAGCAGCACGATCGCCGCGACCAGGCCGATGCCGTAAAGCCGCGGCCGGCCGCGGTCGGCGGCGCGCTTGGCGGCCAGCGCGGTCCAGGGGAAGAGCGCGAAGGCGCCGCAGAAGGCGACGAGCTGCGCGGCATGGGCGCCGGCATGGCGCGCGGCCGCCTTCTCGACGAGCGCGAGTGCCAGCGCGACCAGCGCCGTCCCGAGCCAGAAGGCGGCGCGTCCGATGCGGCCGTCGAAATCGATCAGGAGCGCGATGGGCAGCCGCGGCGCGCTTCGCATGTGTCGTTCTCCCGCTCCGGGCCGGCGCCCGGCCATGACGTTAACGAACCATTAAGGCTGAGGCGAGGGGAGCGTCGCGGGAATAGGATGCGTCCCGGTCCGTTCTTCACCGATAAGGTGATGGAGGAGCCTCGGATGTCGCTGGCCGATGCCGGAACGGAAGGCGCTGTGGGCGCCGCGGCGCCGAGGCGCGCCGTCCTCCTCCCGTCGATCCTCGCCGTCGCCGCCCTCGGCCTCTGCTGGAGCCTGCCGCTCGAGGCCGATCCGCGGCTCGCCCTCGCCGTCTTCGCCCTCGCCGTCATAGGCTGGACGGCGACCCCCTTCGACGACACGGCCGTCGCGCTGGCGGCGGCGCTCGCGCTCGTCGGTCTCGGCCTCGCCCGGCCCGACGCGTTCCATGAAGCGCTCGGCCACGACCTGATCTGGCTGCTGATCGGCGCTTTCGTCGTTGCCGCCGCGCTCGCCCGCGCAGGCCTCGCCGAGCGGCTCGCCCTGCCGCTCCTGGCGCGGGCGCGCAGCGTGACGGGTCTCTTCCTGGCGACGACCCTCGTCATCACGGCGAGCGCCTTCATCGTGCCCTCGACCTCCGGGCGCGCCGCCCTGCTCATGCCGCTGTTCGGCGCGCTCTCGGCCGGGCTCGCCGGAGCGGCGCAGCGCAAGGCGCTGGCATTGCTCTTCCCGAGCGTGATCCTGCTCTCGGCCTGCGCCACCGTGATCGGGGCCGGCGCGCATCTCGTCACGATCGACATCGTCACGCAGGCCGGCGGACGGGCGCCGGACGGCGCGCGCTGGGTCCTGCTCGGCCTGCCCTTCGCGCTCGTCAGCAGCCTCGCGGCCGCGGCGGTCATCCTGCTGACCAGCCTCGACGCCGGGGAGCGCGCCGAGCCGATCCGCATCGAGCCGCATCCGCGGCCGCCGCTCGGCCGGAGGCAGCGCTACACCCTGCTCGTCACGCTCGCGACGATGGCGGGCTGGCTTCTGGCGCCTTTCGCCGGGGCCGACGCCGCCCTCGTCACCCTCGCCGGCGCGCTCGCGGTGACGCTGCCGCGCTGCGGCGTGCTTTCGCTCGGCGAGGCGCTGCGCAAGGTCGAGTGGAGCCTCATCCTGTTCCTCGCCGCGACGATGATGCTGGGCCAGGCGCTGGTCGAGACCGGCGCGGCGGAGGAACTGGTCCGCAGGCTCTTCGCCCTGATCGGCCGCGACCGGCTCGGCCAGCCGCTGCTGGTCGCGACGGTCGTGGCCGCGCTCTCGCTCCTCGCCCATCTCGCCGTCACCTCGCGGACGGCGCGGGCGAGCGTCCTCGTGCCGGTGCTGGCTCTGCCCCTGGCCGGTGCGGGATACGAGGTCGCCGGGGTCGCCTTCCTGGTCGTCGTCGGCACCGGCTTCTGCCAGAGCTTCACGGCGAGCGCCAAGCCCGTCGCCATCTATGCCGCGCTCGACGGCGCCGGCTTCACCCAGCGCGACCTGCTGCGCCTCTCGGCAACGCTTTTCCCGATCCTGCTCGCGCTGCTCGTCCTGTTCGCGCTCGTCGTCTGGCCGGCGCTCGGGCTCGACTTCGTCGATTGAACGCTCCCGGGAATAGGAGATGCGCGTGTTCGTTCTCTCCTTACGGCCGTCCGGCCGGCTCTGGAGGTCCCGACCATGCTGACCATTCTCGTCGCCCCGTCAGGGTTCAAGGAGAGTCTCGATGCCGGCGAGGTCGCTGACGCGATCGCCCAAGGCCTGCGCCGCGTCCTGCCCGCCGCGCGCATCCTGAAGGCGCCGATGGTGGATGGCGGGGAGGGCTTCACCCGCGCCCTCGTCGCCGCGACCGGCGGCAGCTTCCATCCCGTGCGCGTCACCGGCCCGGTGGGAGAGCCGGTCGAGGCCGGCTTCGGCTTTCTCGGCAGGGAGCGCGTCCCGACCGCGGTAATCGAGATGGCCGCGGCCGCCGGCCTTCGCCTCGTGCCGCGCGACCGGCGCGATCCGACGGCGACGACGAGCCGCGGCGTCGGCGAACTGATCCGCGCCGCGCTCGACGCAGGCGCGCGCCGCATCCTGCTCGGCTGCGGCGATTCCGGCGTCAGCGATGGCGGCGTCGGCATGGCGCAGGCGCTGGGCGTACGTGTCCTCGATGCGGAGGGCCGCGAGATCGGTCCGGGCGGGGCGGAGCTCCGCCGCATTGCCCGGATCGACATGAGCGGCCGCGATCCGCGCCTGGCCGGGGTGACGATCGACGCCGCGGTGAACTGGCACAACCTCCTCACCGGCCCGCGCGGCGTCGCCCGCGTCTTCGGCCCGCAGAAGGGCGCGAGCCCCGCGCAGGTCGAGGCGCTCTCCGCCGGGCTCGACCGGCTCGCCGCGCTGATCGAGGCCGCGACGGGGCTCGACCTCCGCCTCGCGCCCGGCGCCGGCGCCTCCGGCGGGCTCGGCGCCGGCCTCGTCGCCTTCGCCGGCGCCCGGCTGCATCCGCGCTTCGAGCTCGTGATGCGCTATCTCGACTTCGACGCGCTCCTCGAGAAGGCCGACCTCGTCGTCACCGCCGAGGGCAGCCTCGACGGTCAGACCCCCTTCGGCAAGGTCCCGGCGGAGGTCGCGGCCCGCGCCAAGCGCCGTGGGCTGCCCGTCATCGCGCTCGCCGGCACGATCGGCGACGGCGCCAGCGCCACGCTCGCCAGTGGCATCGACGCCTTTGCCAGCATCCTCTGCAAGCCCTGCACGATCGAGGAGGCGATCGCCCGCGCGGCTGGGCTGGTGCGCCACGCGGCGCAGGATGCCGGACGCATGATCGGCGTCGGAATGATGCTGAAAAGCGCCCGGCGCCGTCCTGACCCGGCGAAAGTCCTTGTCCTGCCGGCGCTTGCGCGCTAGCTGCGGGCGGTGGGCGCCGATGGTGCGGCGCCGTGCAGCGAAGGGTTCGAGAGCCGATGACGATCCGCCTTCACCGCGGCGATCTGCCGGACGATTTTCAGGCCGGCCCGGTCGTTGCGGTCGATACCGAGACGCTTGGCCTCAATCCCCATCGCGATCGACTCTGCGTCGTCCAGCTCTCCCGCGGCGACGGAACGGCCGATGTCGTCCAGATCCTGCGCGACGCTCCGGCTCCGGCCAATCTGATCCGTCTCCTCACCGATCCGGCCGTGCTGAAACTGTTCCATTTCGCCCGGTTCGACGTCGCGGTGCTGCGGCATGCCTTCGGCATCGTCACGGGGCCGGTCTATTGCACCAAGATCGCGTCCAAGCTGGTGCGCACCTATACCGACCGGCACGGGCTCAAGGATCTGGTCAGGGAATTGCTCGGCATCGAATTGTCCAAGCAGCAGCAATCCTCCGACTGGGGCGCGGACACGCTCTCCGAGGCCCAGCTCGCCTATGCCGCCTCCGACGTCCTGCATCTGCACGCGCTGCGCGAGAAGCTCGATGTCATGCTGGCGCGCGAGGGCCGCGGCCATCTCGCCCAGGCCTGCTTCGGTTTCCTGCCTTTCCGCGCCGAGCTCGACCTCGCCGGCTGGGCGGAGAACGACATTTTCGCCCACGCTTGACAAATTCTAAGTCTTCTTGCGTCAGTCTCCCGCAAGCGGATGGCATAGGGGCTGCAGGCCGTCCGCCGGCTGACACGAAAAAGCCGTTAGCGACTGCCATTGCGCGGGGCCATGACTGTGGCGATGACATCGGGCGACTGGGTTGCCCCCGAATCGAAACGTGCGATCCGTCGTCGCGCAGCGTTCAAGGCTGCACAGCGGCACACCTTTGTCGTGCGCTTCCTGCGGTGGGCCATCCCGATCGGCGCGGCCGTCGCGGTCGTCGGCCTGATCGTGACGCCGTTCCTGAACCCGCTCTCCGGCGTCAGCGGCGTGTCGATCAGCTCGGTCGGGATTTCCGGCGGCAAGGTCAAGATGGAAGCGCCCCGCCTCACCGGCTATCGCAAGGACAACCGTCCCTATGAAGTCACGGCGGAGGCGGCGCTGCAGGATATCCGCAAGCCGACGGAAATCGAGCTCTCGACCATGACGGCGCGTATCCAGATGGAGCGGGAGGGCTGGGTCACGGTCAATTCCCGCACCGGCCTGTTCGACTCGCAAAACGAGAAGCTGCGGCTCGTCGACGACATCAAGATCCGCACTGAAACCGGCTACGACATGCGCATGCGCACGGCCGACATCAATTTCAAGGCCGGCACCGTCGTGTCGAAGGATCCCGTCACGGTCAATCTCGGCTCGACCACGGTCGCGGCGGACACTCTTGACGTGAAGGACAATGGCGCCCTTATCGTCTTCGACGGCCGTGTCAGGGTCGTGATCGAGAATGCGCCGGCGCGCGCGCTTGCCGGCCCGGAGCGCGAGGGCAGCACGCCGGCCCCCGAGCTGCTCGGCCCGGTCGGAACGACGGGTCGGGAACCGGGGAAGGCCGAAGGCGGTTCTCCGGGCGACGCCCCCGCAACTGGAACGAGACAGTGACATGCTGCCCGCCATCGAGACTGCTACCGTGAACGCTGCCCTGGCGATGGCTCGACAGCCCGCATGGTTGCTCGCGGCGGCGCTCGTGCTGACGCCCTTCGCCGAGGCCGCGGCGCAGGCGGCCAAGCCGCGCGTCAGCTCCTCCGTCCAGGTCGCGCAGGCGAATCAGCCCGCGAACGGCAGGGCCAGGCCGGCACGGGGCGGCGGCGCCAGTTCCTCCCTCGGCGGTCTGGGCGGCGACAGCAAGGAGCCGATCAAGATCGACGCCAACAAGCTCGACGTGCTCGACAAGGAGAACCGGGCGGTTTTCACCGGCAATGTCGTTGCGGTTCAGGGCGAGACGACCGTGCGTTGCTCGGTCATGACGGTGTTCTACGAAGGGCGCGGCGGCGCCGGGGCGGCGGGAGCCGCGCGGCCGGCGACACCGGCGCCGGCAGCGGAGGGCGCCCAGTCCAACGACAGCAGCATCCGCCGCATCGAATGCAAGGGGCCGGTCACGGTGGTGTCGAAGACTCAGGCCGCGACCTCCGACAACGCCGTCTTCGACAGGGCCAACAACAAGGTCATCATGACCGGAAACGTCGCCCTGAACGACGGCCCGAACATCACCCGCGGCGAAAAACTGGTCTATGACACGCAGACCGGCATCGCCAATGTCGAAGGCGGCCGCGTCCAGGGCTTCTTCGTTCCCAATTCCGGCGAGGCCGGCAAGACCAACCCGCCCAAGCCCGGCGCGGCGCCCGCCCGCCCGGCGCAGCCGCGCACCAATTAGCCGCCGGGCCGGACAGGCCTCGGCCGATCTCCCATCAAGCGAGCATCACTCTCAGTGACAGCCCATTCCATGCCGCAATCCGACAGTTCGATCCTGCCCCCGGGGGCCGCAGCGCGCGCAGGCGGCCGCCGGTCCGAGGGCGTGTTCGGGCGGCTGCGCGATCTCTTCGGCAGGAAGCCGCCCGAGGCGGCGCAGGAGGACGCGTCATCCTCTTCCCCCGCTGCCGCCATCGGCGGACCGGGCATTCTCGCCGTCAGCGGCCTGCGCAAGAGCTATGGCGGGCGCAATGTCGTCAGCGAGGCCAGCCTCTACGTCCGCCAGGGCGAGGCGGTCGGGCTGCTCGGACCCAACGGCGCCGGCAAGACCACGATCTTCTACATGATCACCGGGCTGGTCGCGGCCGATCTCGGCGTGATCTCGCTCGAAGGCCACGACATCACCAGCCTGCCGATGTACCAGCGCGCCCGGCTCGGCATCGGTTACCTGCCGCAGGAAGCCTCGATCTTCCGCGGCCTGAGCGTCGAGGACAATATCCGCGCCGTGCTCGAGGTGGTGGAGCCGAACCGCAAGAGCCGCGAGCGTCAGCTCGACACCTTGCTCGAGGAATTCAACATCGCCCGCCTGCGCAAGGCGCCCTCGATCGCCCTTTCAGGTGGCGAGCGGCGGCGCTGCGAGATCGCACGGGCTTTGGCCGGCCGTCCGTCCTTCATCCTGCTCGACGAGCCCTTCGCCGGCATCGATCCGATCGCCGTCGGCGACATCCAGGCGCTGGTCCGGCAACTGACCGATCGCGGCATCGGCGTGCTGATCACGGACCACAACGTGCGCGAGACGCTCGGCCTGGTCGACCGCGCCTATATCATCCACACGGGCCGGGTGCTGACCGAGGGCTCGCCTGCCGACATCATCGCCAATCCCGATGTGCGCCGGGTCTATCTCGGCGAGGATTTCAGGCTCTGACGCCTGTTGTCATGGCGGTCGGCGCCGCCGGCGCGGCATAATGCTGCACTGCATTAACTTCGCTGCCCAAAGCCCCCGCACGGGCTTTGACGCGCTCGAGCGGCAAGGCTAGGCTCTCTCGCAAGGCAAGAACCGTGCCGAAACGAGAGCGAGGTCGACGGCGCAATGGCGATGATGCCGCGCATGGAGCTGCGCCAGGGGCAGTCCCTGGTGATGACGCCGCAATTGCTGCAGGCGATCAAGCTCCTGCAATTGTCGCATCTCGAGCTGCAGAGCTTCGTCGAGGGCGAGCTCGAGCGCAATCCGCTGCTGGAGCGCAACGACGCGCCCGAGGGTCCGCTCCAGGCGAATGACGGCGATGGCCCGCTGGCGGCCGATCCTGAAAGCTTCGCCAGGGCCGAGAGCCTGAACACCCAGGACGGCATGGAAAACCGGCTCGGCACCGGGCTCGACAATGTCTTCCAGGGCGAGCAGCCGACCGTCGCCCGGCTCGACACGCGCGGCGCCGACAGCCTGCCGATCATCGGCGGCGCCTATGGCGGCTCGGGCGGCTCCTTCGAGGACGGGCCGGAGGGTTTCGAGACCAGCCTGGTGGCGGAAGCCTCGCTGCGCGATCATCTCGGCGCCCAACTCGACCTCGCCGTGACCGACCCGGCCGATAGGCTGATCGGCAGCCATCTCATCGATGCGGTCGACGATTCGGGCTATCTCAGCGAGCCCGTGGCCGAAATCGCGGAGCGCCTCGGGGTGCCGGTCGCCAGGGTCGAACAGGTTCTCGGGATCGTCCAGGGCTTCGATCCTGCCGGCGTCGCGGCCCGCGATGTCCGCGAATGCCTGTCGATCCAGCTGCGCGATCGTGACCGCTTCGACCCGGCGATGCAGGCGCTGGTCGCAAACCTCCATCTCGTCGCCAAGCGTGATTTCGCGGCGCTCAAGCGCCTCTGCGGCGTCGACGACGAGGACATTGCCGACATGGTCGCCGAGATTCGCCGGCTCGACCCCAAGCCGGGGCGCGTCTTCGGCGGCGCGGCGGCCGAGACCGTGGTGCCGGACGTCTTCATCCGGCCGGCGCCCGACGGCTCCTGGCTGGTCGACCTCAACCCCGACACCCTGCCGCGGGTGCTGATCAACCAGACCTACCATGCCCGCGTCTCGAAGGCCGCCCGCAACGACGAGGACAAGGCCTTCATCGCCGAATGCCTGCAGACGGCGAACTGGCTGACCCGCAGCCTCGAGCAGCGCGCCCGCACGATCCTGAAGGTCGCCAGCGAGATCGTGCGCCAGCAGGACGGCTTCTTCGCCCATGGCGTCGAGCATTTGCGCCCGCTCAACCTGAAGACCGTCGCCGACGCCATCGGCATGCACGAATCGACGGTCTCGCGGGTGACCTCGAACAAGTACCTGATCTGCTCGCGCGGCGTCTTCGAGATGAAATATTTCTTCTCGGCCGCCATCGCCGCGACCGGCTATGGCGAGGCGCATTCGGCCGAGGCCGTGCGCTTCCGGATCAAGCAGATGATCGACGAGGAGGCGCCGAGCGAGGTGTTGTCCGACGACGCGATCGTGGCCAGGCTGAAGGATGGCGGCATCGACATCGCCCGGCGCACCGTGGCGAAATATCGTGAATCGCTGCGCATTCCCTCCTCGATGGAGCGGAGGCGCGAGAAGGTGGCGATGGCCGCGGGCGGACGCTGAGCGCGCCGTTATTGCGAGGAGCGCGAGCGTCGAAGCAATCCAGAAGACTGCGCTCGCAATGACGGCTTCGGTCAATACGTCCCGAAGAGCAGGTTCGGCACGAACAGGACGAAGCCGGGCAGGAAGATCAAAAGGAAGCTGACCAGCGCGACCGCGATCAGGAACGGCGCCGATTCGCGCGCATATTCGCTGATCGGGCATTTCAGGATGGCGCAGACCGCGTACATCGCCGCGCCGACCGGCGGGGTGAAGTTGCCGATCGTCGCCGCCAGGATGAAGACCAGCCCGAAATGCACCGGATCGCCGCCGAGATCGAGGATCAGCGGCAGGAAGATCGGCGTCAGCATGATGATCAGCACGGTCGCGTCGACGAAGAAGCCGGCGACGAGGATGAAGGCGACAATGATCGCCATCACCCCTTGCAGGTTCCCGGTCAGGCCGAGGATGCCGGCCGAGATCAGCTCGGGCGTGCGCTCGAAGACGATGCCGTAGGCGAACACCGCCGACAGCGCGATCAGGAACATTACCGCCCCGATATCGGCGAGGCTGCCTTCGAGTGCCTCGGCCATGCTGGCGCGCTTCAGCCTGCGATAGGCGAGCGTGCCGACCAGCGCCGCATAGAGCACGGCGAAGGCGCCGATCTCCGAAGGCGTGAAGATGCCGAAGCGCAGGCCCGCGATCATGATGACCGGGAACAGGAGCGCCCAAATGCCGCCGCGCAGCGCCGCCCCGGCCTCGGTCAGGGTCGGCCGCGTGCTGCGCTCGGGCTGGTAGCCGCGCCGTCTCGCGGTGATCCAGACGGCCGTGGCGAGCGCCGCCCAGAGCAGGAAGGCGGGCACGAAGCCGGCGGCGAAGAGCCGGCCGATCGAGACCTGCCCGATCGTGCCATAGATGATGAAGCCGAGCCCCGGCGGCACGATCGGCGTCAGCACGGAGCCGTAGGAGAGGATGCCCGCCGCGAAGCCGCGCGAGAGCCCGCGCCGCTGCATCTCCTCGCCCAGCATGCGGCTCTGCATCGCCGCGTCCGCGATGGCCGAGCCGGAGATGCCGCCCATCAGCGCCGCCAACGCCAGCGAGACCTGGGCTAGGCCGCCCTTCAGCCGGCCGGTCAGCACCGAGGCGAGGTTGAGGAGCTGCTCCGTGATCCCGGCCTTGTTCATCAGGTTGCCGGCGAAGATGAAGAGCGGGATTGCCAGCAGCGCGAAGTTCTGCGTCTGCGAGACCGTGACCTGCACCGGAATCGTGAAGGGCAGCTCCGGATGCTGGGCGAAGAACAGCGCGCCGGAGATGCCGATGGCGAAGGCGATCGGCATGCCCATGAGCAGGAAGACGAGGAAGGCGATGGCGACGATCAGCATGGCGACTCAGCCGCCCCTCGCGGCCGGCGAGGGCGGCGTCGCGCCGCCCGTGACCTCGGCCCTGATCTTCGTCAGCGTCGTCGCCAGGAGGAGCGCCGCGCCGACCGGCAGGCTCATCGTGATCCAGGAATAGCTGATCTCCGGAATGCCCTGGAAGCTGCGGATCCGGCTGGTCCACGACACCCACAGCCCGGCGCCGATCAGATAAAGCAGGAAGACGCTGATCACCGTGTAATTGGCCAGCCGCAGGGCTTTCTGGACGCTCTCGGGGAAGCGGCCGGCCAAGAGGTCGAAGGCCATCAGGCTGTCGTTGCGCCAGGCGATGTCGGCGCAGAGGAAGCAGGCCCAGGCGAAGAGGCAGGTCGCGACGTCGCCCGTCCAGTTGAGCGGATGCTCGACGAGGCGCGCGATCCCGCCGAGCAGGATCAGCAGCACCATCGCGACGAGAAAGCTGGCCGCGACCAGGGCTTCGGCGCGGCCGATCGAACGGTGGAGATTCATCGCGGCGGCTTTCGGCGAGGCGGCATCCGGGCGCAGGCGAGACCGGCTATTTGCCGATCTCCTTGTGGATCGCGGTCTTCACGTCGGCGATGTTCAGCGCCTCATAGGCCTTGTCGCCCGCGGCCCGGAAGGCGGCGAGGTCGACATCCTCGACGACCGTCATGCCGCGCTTCTTGAGCTGTTCCTTGACCTCGGCCTCGAGCTGGAAAATGCGCTTCGAGGTCGCTTCGCCGGCCGCGGCGCATTCCTCGGTCAGTGCCGTCTGGTATTCGGCCGGCAGCGTGTCGAAGAAGGCCGAGCTGATCACCTGGAAGTTGATCAGCATGATGTGGCGCGTCTCGTTGGCGAATTTCAGCACCTCGTAGAAGCGCCCGCCGGGGATGTTGTTGTAGACAAGCTCGACGCCGTCGATCGCCCGCTGCTGCAGCCCGGGATACATGTCGCCGAAGCCCATCGCGACCGGGGCGGCGCCGAGCGCGCGCACCGATTCCTGCCAGATCGGCGCCGGCGGGGTACGGATGCGCTGCCCGCGCAGATCCTCGGGCTTCTTCACCGGCTTGTTGGTGAAGAAGTGGCGGTAACCCTGCACCCAGTTGAAGCAGACGACCTTGAGCCCGTGCTTGGCGGCGAGCTCCTCCTGGTATTTCACGATGGTCGGCGCCTTCTGCAGCTTGGCGACCTCCTCCAGCGTCTCGGCGAAATAGGGCCCGTTCATCACCGCGATGCCGGGCACGTAGTTGCCGAGCCGGGCCGAGTCGGTGTTCTGGCCGAGATTGGCGCCCTGCCTGAGCTGCTCGATGATGTCCTCCTCCTTGCCGAGCTGCGAGGAGTGGAAGACGTCGATCTTCAGCCCGCCCTTGGTGCGCTCGCCGACGCGTTTGGCCCAGTCCAGGAAGCCGTCATGGAACGGCTCCTTCGGCCCGAGCACATGATTGAACTTCAGCGTGAAGCTCTTGGCCTGGGCGGACGCCTCGGTTCCGTTCAGTGCAACGAGGCCGAGCGCGGCCTGCGCCAGGACGAGTGCTTTCGCCAATCTCTTCATCGGTTCCTCCCAGAACCCGTTCGGTCGCGCCCGGTCCTCTCCGAGGTTTCGGCTTGGCCGGGCGCATTTGATATGTCTAATGTGTACACTATACATAAAATCCGCTACCGCAACCGCTCATCCCTTTGCGGTATAGGGGCGTCGCGACATTCCGGCGGAGCGCGAGGAAAGATGCGGTGAGGCGAGGGGAAGCAGGTGAAGGCGCCGCGCCCGGTGGGCGGGGCGGGATCGCGCCGCGGCTCTACGAGCGCGCCTTCCGCATCCTCGCGGGGCAGATCGCCGAAGGCGCACTCACGCCCGGAGAGCGCCTGCTCGAATCGCGCATCGCCGCCGAATTCGGCATCAGCCGGGCCCCTGCCCGCCAAGCGCTGGCGGCGCTGGTCGCGGCAGGTTTGATCCGCAAGGCCGACGGGCATGGCTATGCGGTGGTCGAGGCGCCTGCCGCGATCGCCCTGACTCGCGGCGAGCCTTGGCGTCCGTCGGGCGAACCGCTGATGCCGGCATCGAGCTGGGAGCGGATCTATCGCGAGGCGGAGGCGCAGATCGCGGCCCGGATCGCGCTCGGCTCATGGCGCGTCACCGAGACGGAGCTGGCGCGCGTCCACGGCGTCAGCCGGACCGTGGCGCGCGACGTGCTGGCGCGGCTGGAGCAGCGCGGGCTCGTCCGCAAGGATCAGAACTCGCGCTGGATCGCGCCCGGGCTGACGCCCGATTATGTCGACGAGCTCTACGAGATGCGCCGAGTGCTCGAGCCGGTCGCGCTGGTCAAGGCGGCGCCGCGGCTGCCGCCCGGCTATGTCGCCGCGATGCGGCGGCGGCTGGAGGAGGCGCTGGCCGCTGCCGCCACCATCGACAGCGCCGTTCTCGACGCGCTCGAGGAGGATCTGCATGTCGGCCTGCTCGGCCATTGCGGCAACCGCACCCTGATGCAGGCGCTCGACCTCTACCAGTTGCTGCTGATCGCCCACCGCTTCCTCTACGGCGCGGCGCCGCGCCTCTATGCGGTCGAGCCCTTCCTGCCTGAGCACCTCGCAGTGGTCGAGCGCCTGGAGGCCGGAGCGGTCACGGATGCAGCCGATCTGCTCGCCCGCCATCTCGCCTGTGCGAGCGAGCGCGCCATCGCCCGCATCGCCGTGATTTCACGCGAGTTCGATCTGCCCGCGCTGCCTTATCTTTCACCTCTCTAGCGTATTGCGGCGGCCTCCGGCCTCATTCCTCTGCGTACATTGACAACGCCGACCCCCCGTCCTTACCTCCCTAGGATGGTCGAACACTGACCATGGCGACAAGAAGGGGAAGCACTCCATGAGCTTGCGAATCTCCGGCAGGAATCTCGATGTCGGCGAAGCCCTGCGTGGCCAGGCCGAGGAAAGGGTCGCCGCCGCCCTCGGCAAGTACTACGAGGGCGGCTTTCAGGGGCATGTCACCGTCGGAAAGGACGGCTCGGCCTTCAAGACCGACGGCGTGCTGCACCTGTCATCGGGAATCACGCTCGAGGCATCGGCCACAGCGCATGACGCCTATGCCAGCCTCGACAAGATGGCCGAACGCATCGAGAAGCGGCTTCGTCGCTACAAGCGGCGGTTGAAAGATCGCTCGGCTGCGACCAATGGTCGTGAGCCCGTGATGGAAATCCCCAGCTATGTGATCGCGGCTCCGGACGAGGAGATCGAGGAGATCGACCTCGGTTCCACCGGCGATAACCCGGTTATCGTGGCGGAATCGACCAAATCCTTCCATGTCATGACGGTTGGCGATGCCGTGGCCGAGCTTGATTTGACCGGCGCGCCCGTTGTTATTTTCCGCCATGCTGGCAATGGCCGGATGAACGTCGTATACCGCCGCGGCGATGGCAATATTGGTTGGATCGATCCGCCCGCCACGCTGTCTTGAGCCCCCGGGAAGGCGTACCCCCGGTTATCACTCCTGACCCGTAGCGCTGGATGGTAAATCCGGCACGGGACATGCATGGACTGGCCCATGACGCTCACCGATCTTCTGGCGCCTGCGGCGGTGATTTCGCCGCTCCGCGCGAACGGCAAGAAGCAGGCGCTGCACGAACTCGCCCAGCATGCCGCCTTGCTGACGGGTCTGCCCGAGCGCGAGCTGTTCGAGGCGCTGCTCCAGCGCGAGCGGCTCGGCTCGACCGGCATCGGCGATGGCATCGCAATCCCGCATGGGCGCATGCCGGGCATCGACCGTCTCGTCGGGCTTTTCGCCCGGGCCGAGCGGCCGATCGATTTCGAGGCGCTGGATGGTCAGCCGGTCGACATCATCTTCGTCCTGATCGCGCCCGAGGGCGCCGGCGCCGATCATCTCAAGGCGCTGGCCCGCGTTGCCCGCGTCTTGCGCAACCAGGCCGTCCTGGAGCAGGTCCGCCACGCCTATGATCCCGCCGCGATCTACGCGATTCTGGCCGAAACCGCCGCGAAGGCAGCCTGACTGGAACTGTTCGAGGCTGGGCTTGGACTGAAGCGCGCGAGCCGCTATGACCCCGGACCATGACCGGCGTCACGCGTAGCGCGAGGCGTCCATCCTGCTTCGGAGCCACGCCCCTCATGGCCTATACCCATGTCGATCTCTTTCCTCTCGGCGAGGACAAGACGCCCTATCGCAAGCTCGGCAGCGAGGGCGTCACCGTCGAGAAGCTCGGGGACCGCGAGGTCCTGAGCGTATCGCGCGAGGCGATTCGCCGGTTGAGCGAGCAGGCCTTCATCGACATCAACCATTTGCTGCGGCCCGGCCATCTCGCCCAGCTCGCGAAGATCCTCGACGACCCCGAGGCGACCTCGAACGACAAATTCGTCGCCTATGATCTGCTGAAGAACGCCAATATCGCCGCCGGCGGGGTACTGCCGATGTGCCAGGACACCGGCACGGCGATCATCATGGGCAAGCGCGGCCGCAAGGTCTGGACCGACGGCGACGACGAGGCGGCGCTCGGCGAGGGCGTGGCCGATGCCTATTTCAAGCGCAACCTGCGCTATTCGCAGGTCGCGCCGCTGTCCATGTTCGAGGAGAAGAACACCGCGACCAACCTGCCGGCGCAGATCGACATCTATGCCGAGGGTGAGGACGCCTACAAATTCCTCTTCGTGGCGAAGGGTGGCGGCTCGGCCAACAAGACCTTCCTGTTCCAGGCAACGCCCTCGCTCCTGACCAAGGACCGCATGATGGCGTTCCTGAAGGAGAAGATCCTGACGCTCGGCACGGCCGCCTGCCCGCCCTATCACCTCGCGATCGTGATCGGTGGTACCTCCGCCGAGCAGAACCTCAAGACCGTCAAGCTCGCCTCGACCAAATATCTCGACGCGCTGCCGACGCAGGGCTCGGCCAGCGGCCACGCCTTCCGCGATCTGGAGATGGAGGAGGAGGTCCACAAGTTGACCCAGGCGCTCGGCGTCGGCGCGCAGTTCGGCGGCAAGTATTTCTGTCATGACGTGCGCGTGGTCCGTCTGCCGCGCCACGGCGCCTCGCTGCCGATCGGGCTCGGCGTCTCCTGCTCGGCCGACCGCCAGGCCAAGGGCAAGATCACCAAAGACGGCATCTTCCTCGAGGCGCTCGAGACCAATCCCGCCAGATACCTGCCCGAGGTCGAGGACGCGTCGCTCGGCGGCGATGTCGTCAAGATCGACCTGGACCGGCCGATGAGCGAGATTCTCGCCACACTGAGCCGGTACCCGGTGAAGACCCGGCTCTCGCTGACCGGCACGATCATCGTCGCGCGCGACTCGGCCCATGCGAAGATCCGCGAGCGTCTGGAGAATGGCCAGGGCATGCCGGATTATCTGAAGAACCACCCCGTCTATTATGCCGGCCCGGCCAAGACGCCCGACGGCATGGCGTCGGGCTCCTTCGGGCCAACCACGGCAGGCCGGATGGATTCCTTCGTCGACCAGTTCCAGTCCTTCGGCGGCTCGATGGTGATGCTCGCCAAGGGCAACCGCTCGTCGGCCGTGCGCGAGGCCTGTGCCCGCCATGGCGGCTTCTATCTCGGCTCGATCGGCGGCCCGGCAGCGCGCCTCGCCCAGGACTGCATCCGCAAGGTCGAGCTCCTCGAATATCCCGAGCTCGGCATGGAGGCCGTCTGGCGCATCGAGGTCGAGGATTTTCCCGCCTTCATCGTCATCGACGACAAGGGCAACGACTTCTTCAAGGAGCTGAATCTCGGATGATGCGTCTTGCCGCCGGCCTGGCTCTGTTGCTCGCTGCCCTCCCGGCCGGGCCCGCCCTCGCGCAAGCGCGCGCCGGTGCGCCGGCGACATGCGAGCGCGACCTTTTCCAGAACGAAGGCGGCATGCGTCGCGAACTGACGCGGCTGCAGGCATCCGGCACCGCCGACCAGGCCACGCAATGCCGCATCTGGCGCGAGCATGTCGGTTTCCTGCAGCGCGCGCGCTCCGTCTTCGCCACCTGCCAGACCGGGCGCCAGCGCGAGCAGAATGTCGGCCAGATGGATCAGTCGCTCGCCGAATACCGCGTGCTGCTCGCCGATCGCTGCAAAGGGCGCTGAGGCGGCCCGCTCAATCCCGAAAGGCAAGATGCCATGGCCGAACAATCCGCCGCGCCCCTGAACGTCGCCGTCGTGCCGGTGACCCCCTTCCAGCAGAACTGCTCGATCGTCTGGTGCACGCTGACCAAGGAAGCGGCGATCGTCGATCCGGGTGGCGATGTCGAGCGCATCCAGGGCGCGCTGAAGGAGCTCGGCGTCAAGCCGGTCGCGATCTGGCTGACCCATGGCCATATCGACCATGCCGGCGGCGCGGCCGAGCTCGCGGAAGCACTTGCGCTGCCGATCACCGGGCCGCATGAGGCGGACAGGATGCTGCTCGACGCGCTGCCGGAACAGGGGCTGCGCTTCGAGATGCGCGGCGTCAGGGCGGTCACGCCCGAGCGCTGGCTGAGCGAAGGCGAGACCGTGCAGATCGGGCAGGCGACCTTTTCCGTTCAGCATGTTCCCGGCCATACGCCCGGCCATGTCACCTTCTTCAACAAGGAGGCCCAGTTCCTGCTGGCTGGCGACACGGTCTTTGCCGGCTCCGTCGGGCGTACGGATTTTCCCTATGGCGATCACGACACGCTGATCGCGGGGATCAAGGAGAAGTTGCTGCCGCTTGGCGACGACGTGCAGTTCCTGCCCGGCCACGGGCCGGCGAGCACGCTCGGCGAGGAGCGACGCAGCAACCAGTTCCTGCAGGGTTGACCCCGCGTCGTGCGGAGGTCCAGACAAGCCAACGGCCATGTCCAGAACGGGCGCGCGTACATCCGGCGTCACACGTTCGGCTCATGGCCGTCTTCAACGGAGATGGAGGACAGTGGAACGCCCTCGACATCGCCGTGACGCATAACTGGGAACGACGTCCGCCGATTACAAGGGCGCCTGCGAACCGCCCGGCCGCCATTCGTAGAGAATATCCGGCTCGCCCTCCTCGTTGCGCTCGCCGTTGTTCAGATCGACGATCCGGAAGCCATGCGCCTCGTAGAAGGCGCGGGCGCGCGCATTGCGCTGGAAGGTGAAGAGGCGCAGCCGCTCCGGACTGCGCGCCTTCGCCTTGCCGAGCAGAAGCGAACCGATGCCTCGCCGATAGTGGCCCGGCCTGAGATAGAGCTGGTCGATCTCGGCGCCGTCGAGCGCCAGGAAGCCGACGACCTCGCCTTCCAGCCGAGCCGTCCAGATTTCGCCGCGCCCGAGCCGGTCATGGATGATCCAGTCGCGGACCGCTGCGTCGCTATGGATACGGCGCAGGAAGGGCAGGGCGTCCGTGCGGGCGGCCAGATAGAGCTCGGCGATCGCGGCGCCGTCGTCGGGCGCCGCGCGTGCGATGCTGAGGCCGCCCTGCGTCGTCACGCCTCGAAGACGTCGCCGAGGAAGTCACGCTTGCCGATATCGAAACCGTTCTCGCGCAGGATCGCGTAGGCGGTCGTGGCGTGGAAATAGAAGTTCGGCACGGCGAAGCGGGTGAGATAGACCTCGCCCTTCATGACGGCCTGGCCCTGGCCGCGCGGAAAGGTGACGTCCTTGCCGACGCCGGCATCGAGGGCCGCCTGATCGACGCTGCGGGCGAAGGCGAGCGTCTTGGCGATCCGCTCCTTCAGCTCCTCGAAGGTCTTCTCTTCATCGGGGAATTTGGGGTTCTCGCCGCCGCTGACGCGCGCCGCCGCGTTCTTGACGAAGTCGCAGGCGAGCTGGATCTGGCGCGTGAAGGGCAGCATGTCCGGCGCGAGGCGGCTCGAGAGCAGCACCTCCGGCTGGATCTTGCGGGCCTCGGCCTGCTCGAGGGCCTTGTCGATGACGGCGCTGAGCGCGGTCAAGGTCTGGATGAAGCCGGGGAAAGCGGCGGCGTAAGCGGATAGCGGCATGGCGGAAGCGTCCTGCGAATGACAACGGGCCCGGATGTGTCTCACCGACCTACGATACTTGGTTTGTCGGGTCCAAGCTCCAAATCGAACAAAACTCCTCTTCGAGGGTTTGTCTTGCGGCGGGCCATGCGCCTGCTCGTGATCGCATGCCGGCATTGGCGACCAGAGATGGGCGCGAGTGTCTCTATTCGGCTAACAATGAGGCCAATTGCCCACAAAATTGACAGTCATCGTGGGCGACATCAAAGTATGGCTGCATATGACGTCAAGCTGACCTATCGTAACAATACGCCATCATTCTAGATCTTGCACGGGAGCTATTGCATGTTTGGCTATATGGAAGAGCGTCTTGGGATTGACATCGCACGTGGCGGCGAAAGCGGTGGCGGCGGCGGGCCTGGATACAATAGCGAGAAAGGTACGCTCGGAGCAGCCATTGGCGGCGCGCTCGGTCGTTGGGGCGGACCATTCGGCGGCCTTGCAGGCGGCCTCGCCGGTCGCGCCATCGGCGGCTATGGCGATCAGGCAGCCTATGATGCCCGCAATGCTGGTCGAAACCTGTCGAACACCGCATCGAACGGTTATCAGAGCATGCATGATGGCCTGATGGGCGGAGGTTACGGCAGGGGCGGCAACACCCGCTCAAGGTGACGGGCACGAGCGTGGCTCCAGCCGTTACGCTCGGCATTTCGGCGCGGTTGAAGCCAACGCAGCGCCGGCGTCAACGGAACATCGTCATTCGCACATCTTGTTCAGGAGGAATTGCATGTTCGGTTCTTTGGAAGAGCGCCTTGGGATTCGCATCGCTTTCGGCGGTGAACGCGGCGGCGACAGCGGCAGCAGCGGTTTTGCTGACGTTATGAGTCGGGCAGGTGGCGCCCTCGGCAGCCGTATCGGTGGACCGGCCGGAGGATACATTGGATCACAGCTTGGCCGCGCCTATGGAAATGCGGTCGAAGCTGGAGGAAGGGCTGCCGGGGAAAGGGCCGCGCGCGATGCGGTGAGCAACTCTTATAGCGCCAGGGGACGAGACGCTGCCGGCCGTGCCGGGATGGGCTTCGGCGGTCGGTGACCATTGAAAAGGATAGTGCCGGCCCGGTCGTGGGGCGACGTGTCCTCGCGGGCCGGATCTAGAAAAAAGGGAGGGCTCGGTTGTTCCGAGCCCTCCCTCGAATGATGCGAAGCGAGACGCGCTCACCTTGGTCGCTGTGAGCCTCGCCCGCTATTGGGGCTACGAATTGAGATCAATCTTTCGCGCGCTCGACATAGGAGCCGTCGGCGGTCATGACGACGATGCGCGTGCCGACGCCGATATGCGGGGGCACCGCGGTGCGCACGCCGTTCGACAGGATCGCCGGCTTGTAGGATGACGACGCCGTCTGGCCCTTGGTGACCGGCTCGGTCTCGGTGACCTCGAGTGTGATCCGCTGCGGCAATTCGATCGCCACCGCCTTGTCCTCGAACACCGACAGCGTGACCTTCATGCCCTCCTGCAGATAGGGCGCGACGTCGCCGACCACGTCGCCATCGACATTGATCTGGTCATAGGTCTCCGGGTTCATGAAGACGTATTGCTCGCCGTCCTGGTAGAGATAGGTGAAGTCGCGATCCTCGACATAGGCGCGCTCGACCTGTTCGGTCGTCTTGTAGCGCTGCGTCACCTTCACGCCGTCGGAGATGCGGCGCATGTCGATCTGCGTCGTCGGCGTGCCCTTGCCAGGAAAGAAGCTCTCGGCCGACAGCACCGAGCAGAGATGCCCGTCGACTTCGAGAACGTTGCCCTTGCGGACCGAAGAGGCGATGACCTTGACCACGTGAAGCTTCCTTGCTGGTGCGCGGCGCGCCCGCGCGCTATGCGAATTCCGTTGCCGCGCAACTACCGCATTCGTGGCTGAAACGGAAGCTTTCAGAGTTTTTTGCGCAAGGCATTCTGACGCCAGGTGGTCACCGGTTCGCGCCGGGCGAATGCGAGGAGAGAAGAGACGGTTCGATGGTCAAGGCAAACCCGCCCTGGTGGCGGCCGGACATTCACGCCGATCGTCGGCCGGCCCTGCTGGCGCGCGGACGCGTCAAGGCGGCGCTGCGGCGCTGGTTCGAGGCGCGCGATTTCGTCGAGGTCGAAGCGGCGATCCTGCAGGTCTCGCCCGGCAACGAGACGCATCTGCACGGCTTTGGCACGACCCTGATCGACGATGCCGGTGCCGCGCATTCCTGTTATCTGCACACCTCGCCGGAATTCGCCGCCAAGAAGCTGCTCGCGGCCGGCGAGCGCCGCATCTTCGATTTCGCCCGGGTGTTCCGCAATCGCGAGCGCACGGCGCTGCATCATCCCGAGTTCACCATGCTGGAATGGTATCGGGCCGGCGAGGATTACGAGGCGCTGATGGCGGATTGCGCCGCTCTGCTTGCCGAGGCGGCCGGCGCTGCCGGGGTGGCCGGGCTGGAATGGCGCGGCGTCATGGTCGACCCCTTCGCCGAGCCCGAGCGGCTGACCCTCCAGGACGCCTTTGCCCGTCATGCCGGCATCGACCTGCTTGCGACGGTCTCGGCGGATGGAGCGACGGATCGTCCGGCCTTTGCCGCTGCGGCCCGCGCGGCAGGTGTCCGCCTAGCCGAGGATGACGGCTGGTCGGACATCTTCAGCCGCATCCTGTCCGAGCGGATCGAGCCGCATCTCGGCCGCGGTCGCGCCACCATCCTGTGCGACTATCCGATCTCGGAGGCGGCGCTCGCGCGGCCGAAGCCCGGCGATCCGCGCGTCGCCGAACGTTTCGAGCTCTATGCCTGCGGCGTCGAGCTCGCCAACGCCTTCGGAGAATTGACCGACCCTGTCGAGCAGCGCCGGCGCTTCGAGGCCGATATGGACGAGAAGCAACGCATCTATGGCGAGCGCTACCCGCTCGACGAGGATTTCCTCGCGGCACTGGCGGCCATGCCGCCGGCATCGGGCATCGCGCTCGGCTTCGACCGGCTGGTGATGCTCTGCACGGGTGCGCGCCGGATCGAGGATGTGCTCTGGACGCCGGTCGCGGAACCGGGCAGGACACCGGCATGACGGCCCATACCCCCCTTCGCAGCATCGACGCGCTCGTCGCACGCGGCCTTGTCGCGCCCGAGCGGCGCGAGGCGCTGGAGGCGGTCGCGGCCCGCTACGCCGTCTCGCTCACGCCGGCGCTCGCCGCGCTGATCGACCCGGCCGACGCCGACGACCCGATCGCGCGGCAGTTCGTTCCAGGCGCGGCCGAGCTCGTGACGCTGCCGCAGGAACTGGCCGACCCCATCGGCGACGATGCGCATTCGCCGGTCGAGGGCGTGGTCCATCGCTATCCCGACCGCGCCTTGCTCAAGCTCGTCCATGCCTGCCCGGTCTATTGCCGCTTCTGCTTCCGGCGCGAGATGGTCGGGCCGGGCGGCGCGTCGCTCTCGGGCGAGAAGCTCGATGCGGCGCTCGCCTATCTCGCCTCCCGTCCCGAGATCTGGGAGGTGATCATGACGGGCGGCGATCCCTTCATCCTCTCGGCCCGCCGGGTCCGCGAGGTCGCGAAGCGGCTGGCCGCGATCCCGCATGTCAAGGTCGCGCGCTGGCATACCCGCGTGCCGGTCGTCGATCCCGAGCGCATCACCGCCGACTATGCCCGCGCCTTGCGGGTGCCGGGCAAGGCGAGCTATGTCGCCATCCACGCCAACCATCCCCGCGAATTCACGCCGGCGGCGCGCGCCGCGATCGGCCGCCTCGCCGATGCCGGCCATGTCCTGCTCAGCCAGAGCGTGCTGCTCAAGGGCGTCAATGCCGATGTCGAGACGCTCTCTGCCCTGATGCGCGCCTTCGTCGCGAATCGGGTGAAGCCCTATTACCTGCACCATCCCGATCTCGCGCCGGGCACGGCGGAGTTCCGGTTGTCGTTGGCGGAGGGGCAGGCGCTCGTCAAAAGCCTGCGCGGCCATCTTTCGGGCCTGTGCCAGCCGACCTATATCCTCGACATCCCCGGAGGTGCCGGCAAGGTGCCGGTCGGCCCGGCCTTTCTGTCGGGCTGCGAGACGCCGGGCACCGAGGGCGTGGTCGAGGACCGCTTCGGCGAGCGCCATTCCTATCCGCCGGGCTGAAGCCTCCCTGCGGATCATCGCCAAGGAGCGATCATGCAAGAGAAACTGCCCATCGCGATCGTCTCGGACATCGTCTGCCCCTGGTGCTTCATCGGTAAGGCGAGACTGGAGACGGCCCTGGCCGATCATGGCCTGACGGACAAGGTCGCGATCACCTGGCTGCCCTATGAGCTCAATCCGGAGATGCCGGCGGAGGGCATGGACCGCACCGCCTATCTCAACGCCAAGTTCGGGCCGGGCAAGCGCAAGGAGATCGAGACGCGGCTCTCCGAGGCGGCGCTGGAGAGCGGCGTCACCTTCAACTGGCCGAAAGTGACGAAGAGCGTCAACACGTGCATGGCGCATATGCTGGTCGCGGCCGCCGCCACCGTGCAGCGCGGCACCGAGATGAAGGCGGCGCTGTTCAAGGCTTATTTCCAGGACGGGCGCGACATCGGCGATCTCGAGACGCTGGTCGCGATCGCGACCGAGCTCGGCTTCGAGGAGACCGCCGTGCGCGACGAGCTCGCCAATGACGAGCTGCGCGAGACCGTCATCGGGCTCGAGGCCCACGCCCAGAAAGTCGGCGTCACCGGCGTGCCCTTCTTCATCGTCGACGGCAAGCTCGCCGTCTCCGGCGCGCAGACGCCCGATGTCTGGGCCCAGGTCTTCGCGCAGCTGGCGCAGCAGGGCGGCACGGACGCGCGTTGACGATCCCGCCGTCATTTCCCTTAGAGCCGCACTGAGCTAGAACGGCTCGTCGGCTTTCGGGGGGATGATGCCAGAGGATTCGACGAAACGCGCCGTTTCCATTGTCGATGGCGGGTTGACCATCGGGGGTGTCCCGGGGCGTTTCCTACAGAGCCCGGCGCGGCCGCTGGTGCTGGAGGTGACGGAGCTCTCCTCGGTTGCCGGTTTCGGCAGCCGACAGGGTGGAGTCGGTTCGCTCGCACGGATCAAGGGCCGGGCCCGGATCGTCGATGCCCGGCTTGGCCGTGTCGGTTTCGCCGATTCGACGGACGGTTTCGCGCTTTCGATCGTGGCCCTGCCGGAGGATGCCGAGAGCCGCATGCTGCTGAGGCTCGGTTTCATCGAGGCGGATGAGCAGCGCGAGGAAGCGGCCGCCTTTTTCGGCGAGATCGTGGTTCCTGCCTCCGTCTATGCCGAGCTGCGGAGCGATTTGCGCAGTGGCGAAGCGGAGCTGCTCTCGGTGAGCGCCGCGACCAGTCTGTGGCTCGCCGAGGCCGATCACGAGGCGCGCCCCGGCTTTCCGGTATCGTGGCATCTCGGCATCGATGCCGAAGGCCAGGCGACGACCGAGGCGAAGGGCCTGGTCCAGAGCTTGACCTGGACCGGCGTGCCGGTCGCGCAGGTGCCGCCCTACGGCCACCATGCCGTCGATCATCATTTGGATGAGGACGACGAGCCGGTCGAGGAACGCAAGCTGCGGCAATTGACATGGCTCAGCCGCTGGCTGATGAACCTGGTGATCGTGCTGATCGCGATCATGTTCGTCATCGCCTTCAAATAGCGTAAGCGCCCCCAGCGAGACTTGATCCGGCCAGGCTCGCGATCGGGCGGCGCATGACCGCGGATGCGCATCGGGAGCCTGCACCATGAACGCCATGATGAAGATCAACGACCTGCGCGACCGCATGATCGTGGCGCTCGACGTGCCGACGATCTGGGACGCCTACCGCATCGTCTCCGAACTCGGCGACGGCGCGACCTTCTACAAGATCGGTTACCGGCTCGCCTTCGCCGGCGGGCTGGACCTCTCCCGCCAGCTCATCTCGGAGGGCAAGAAGGTTTTCCTCGACCTCAAGCTCCACGATATCGGCAACACCGTCACCGAAGGCGTCGACTCGCTGACGAAGCTCGGCGTCACCTTCCTCACCGTCCATGCCTATCCCCAGACCATGCGCGGCGCGGTCGAGGGGCGCGCCGAGGCCGATCTGAAGCTGCTCGCCGTGACGGCGCTGACCTCCTATGACGATGGCGACCTGCGCGATGCCGGCTATGGCCTGGCCGTGCGCGATCTGGTGCGCCTGCGCGCCGAGCAGGCCCGGACCAGCGGCATCGACGGCATCGTCTGCTCCGCCGCCGAGACCGAGATCGTCCGCGACGTCATCGGCTCCGACATGGTCATCGTCACGCCCGGCATCCGGCCCGCCGGGGCCGCCGTCGGCGACCAGAAGCGCACGCTCACCCCGGGCGAGGCGATCCGCGCCGGGGTCGACCATCTCGTCATCGGCCGCCCCATCATTCGCGCGGACGATCCGCGTGGCGCGGCCGCCTCGATCATGGACGAGATCGCCGCGGCCTCCTAAGGTCGCGCCCTCTGTCGTTCACAAACGGATTCCGGAAAATGCCCAAGGGATATGTCGTCGCTCGCGCCAAGGTCACCAATGCGACCCTGTGGGCGAATTATGCCGCCAAGGCCTCGGAAGCGATCAAGCAATATGGCGGCACGCCCCTGGTGCGCGGCGGCCAGAACAGCATTGCCGAAGGCGAGGGGCGCGCCCGCAATGTCGTCATCGAGTTCAAGGATTTCGAATCCGCCAAGGCCTATGTGAACTCGCCGGAATACGCCGCCGCCCGCAAGGAGCGCGAAGGCGCGGGCGAGATCGACATCGTCGTCGTCGAGGGAGTCTGAGCCATGGCCAAGGGATATTGGGTCGCCCGCGTCGATGTCGAGAACGAGGAGGAATACGCCAGGTACCGCGCCCTGAACGCGGTCGCCTTCGCCAAATATGGCGGGCGCTTCATCGTGCGCGGCGGCGAGTACAAGCTCGCCCGCGGCACCGGCCGCAAGCACAACGTCGTCATCGAGTTCAAGGACGAGGCGACGGCGCGCGCCTGCTACGAATCGCCCGAATACCAGGCGGCGGTGAAGCATCTCGCCAATGTCGGCCCGACCGACCTCGTCATCATCGGCGGCTACGAGGGACCCCAGCCGGGCGCCTGAGCCGGCCGCACCAGCGACAATGCGCCGGCGATCGCATCGCCCTTCACCGGCGAGAGCCGGCGCCTGACATCGGGGGCGAGCCAGGCTTCCATGGCGGTCGACAGGCCGCCGATCAGCGCGACGCGCGGCACGCCGCGCTCGAACAGGGTCCGGACCATCGCGTCGATCAGGGCCGCGCCGTGCTGCATGATGGCGCGGGCATGGGCGTCGCCGAGATCGGCATGGCGCAGGACGAGCGGCGCGAGCGTCGCGTAGTCGGTGGCGCTCGCCTTGTCCATCCAGGCGACGACCTCGAAGGGATCGCCCTCGAAACGCGCCAGCACATCCCGGGTGAAGCGCGTGCGCGGCTCGCGCCGGTCATGGGCGCGCAGCGAGACCCGGATCGCCGCGAGCCCGAGATCGGCGCCGCTGCCCTCATCGCCGACCGGGAACCCGTATCCGCCGATGCGCAGCTCCTGCCCGCAGAGCCGCGCGAGCCCGATCGAGCCGGTGCCGACGATGACGATGCCGCCATCCTCGCCCGCATGGGCGCCGAGGCAGGCGCCGAGCCCGTCGCTCTCGAACCGCGTGGTGGCGAAGGGGCTCCGCCAGGCCGCGAGGCTCTCCTGCATGCCCTTGCGGCCGATGCCGGCGAGGCAGATGCCGGCATGGATGCGCCTGAACTGAGCCTCGTCGAGGCCCGCCTCGGCCAATGCACCGCGCGCGGCCAGCATCACGGCGGCCAGCGAGGTTTCGAGCCCGAGCCGGAGTGCGGCCGGCCCGGCGATGCCCGAGCCCAGCACCTCGCCTTGCGCGGTTTCCAGGCGGCAGCGGCAGCCGGTGCCGCCGCCATCGATGCCGAGATAGAGCGCCTCGGCCATGATCAGCTGCCGATCCGCTCGATATCGGCGCCGCAGCGCTGGAGCTTGCGGTCGAGCGCCTCGTAGCCGCGGTCGAGATGGTAGATTCGGCTGACCACCGTCTCGCCCTCCGCCGCGAGCCCGGCGAGGACGAGGCTGACCGAGGCACGCAGGTCCGTCGCCATCACCGGCGCGGCCTTGAGCCGTGCGACGCCGCGCACCGTCGCGCTGGTGCCTTTCAGCGAGATGTCGGCGCCGAGCCTGACCAGCTCGGGCACATGCATGAAGCGGTTCTCGAACACCGTCTCGCGGATCAGCGAGGTGCCGTCCGCGACGCTCATCAGCGCCATGAACTGCGCCTGGAGGTCGGTCGAGAAGCCGGGATAGGCCTGAGTCATGATGTCGATGCCGGTCAATCGGCCCGGCCGCGTCACCATCAGCCCACGATCGGTCGGCCAGAGCCTGACGCCGGCCGCCTCCAGCGCCTCACCGACGGCCGCGAGATGCTCCAGCCGCGCGCCGGTGAGCTCGAGCTCGCCGCCTGTGATCGCCGCTGCCACCGCATAGGTGCCGGCCTCGATGCGGTCGGCGACGATCTCATGCGTCGCGGGCGCGAAGCGCTCGACGCCCTGGACCAGCAGCCGGTGGCCGCCGATGCCCTCGATCGTCACGCCCATCGCGACGAGGCAACGGGCCAGATCGAGCACCTCCGGCTCCTTCGCGGCATTGACGATCTCGGTCTCGCCTTTGGCGAGGCTCGCCGCGAGCAACGCCGTCTCGGTGGCGCCGACGGAGGAGAAGGGGAAGACGATCCGCGCACCCCTCAGACCGCTGGGCGCCTTGCCCTCGATATAGCCGCCGGCGACGGCGATCTCGGCTCTGAGCGCCTCCAGCGCCTTGAGATGCAGGTCGACCGGGCGCGCGCCGATGGCGCAGCCGCCGGGCAGCGAGACGCGGGCGCGCCCGAAGCGGGCAATGAGCGGCCCGAGCACCAGGAACGTCGCCCGCATCTTGCGGACGATGTCGTAGCTCGCCTCGCGCGGCTCGGCCTTGCTGGCGTCGAATGTCAGCGCATCGCTGGCGCGGCCCGAAACCGTGACGCCATAGCCTTCCAGCAAGGCCTGCATCGTCTGGAGATCGACCACGTCCGGCAGGTTGCGCAAGGTCAGCGGCTGGTCGGACAGAAGCGCGGCTGCGAAAGCCGGCAAAGCCGCGTTCTTGGCGCCGCGGATATCGACCGTGCCGGAGAGCCGCTGCCCGCCGCGGATCAGGAGCTTGTCCATCAGGCGCTCTCCCCTTCCGGCCATTTCTCGTATCGCACGAATTCGCGCGCCGCGCCGGCAAAGTCGCGGGCATAGTCGCCGGTCAGGGTCCAGCCGGCCCGCTCGTAGAAGCGGCGCGCCCCGGCATTGGCGGCGAAGACCTCGAGCGAATGCGCGCCCTCGGCCTCGGCATGGGCGAGCAGGGCCGCGCCATGGCCCCTGCCGCGTGCGCTTTCGTCGGTGAACAGCATGGCGATGTGCCCGTCCGCGACGAGCAGCACGCCCTTGACGCCGCCATCGTCCAGCACCGTGAGACGCGCCAGGTCCTTTTCGAAGCGTTCCTGGAAATGGGCCGCATCATAGGCCAGCGCGGCCTCGCCGAGGATCGGCCGGAAGCTCGTCCGGTAGGCGCCGGCCACGATCGCCGCCGCCGGCGCGATATCGGCTTGTGTCGCCGGGCGGATGATCACGACTGCCCCCGCAGCCGCGGGTCGAGCTGGTCGCGCAAAGCGTCGCCGAGCAGGTTGAAGCCGAGCGAGAGGAACAGGATGCCGAGCCCGGCGAAGACCGCGTTCCAGGGCGAGAGCAGCACGAAATTGCGTCCCTCCGCCAGCATCAGCCCGAGCGAGGGCGTCGGCGGCTGCGTGCCGAGCCCGAGGAAGGAGAGCGAGGCTTCGACCAGGATCGCGGCCGAGAGCAGCAGCGAGCTCTGCACCAGGATGACCGAGGTCAGGTTGGGCAGGATGTGCCGGAGCATGATGCGCAGGTCGGACGCGCCGATCGACCGGGCTCCCGTCACGAAATCGCTCTCGGCCAGGACGAGCGCCGGCCCGCGGATCAGCCGCGCGAAGATCGGCACATAGACCACGGCGATGGCGATGGCGGCGCTTTCGGTGCGCGGGCCGAGCATCGCGATGATGCCGATCGCCAGCAGCATCACCGGGAAGGCGAAGAGGATGTCCATCATGCGCATCGCGATGCGTTCCAGCCAGCCGCGATAATAGGCCGAGAGCAGGCCGAGGCTGCCGCCGATCAGCAGCGCGAGCCCGACCGCGATGCCGCAGGCGATCAGCGCGGTGCGATAACCATAGAGGATGCGCGCCAGGATATCGCGGCCGAGATGGTCGGTCCCGAGCCAATGCGCGAGGCTCGGCCCCTTCAGCCTGGCGACGATGTCCTGCGCCAGCGGGTCATAGGGCGCGACCAGAGGGGCGGCGAGCGCCAGCACGATTTGCAGCGCCACGACGATGCCCGCAGCGATGGCGATGCGGCGGCTCTGACTCATCAGCCGGCCCTCAGCCTCGGGTCGATCAGCGCGTAGGCGAGATCGACCAGCGCGTTCACCAGCACGAAGCCGACCGTGACGATCAGGATCGTCGCCTGGACCAGCGGATAGTTCCGTTCGGAAATGGCGCCGAGAATCAGCCGGCCGAGCCCCGGGATCGAGAAGACCTGCTCGACCACGATGGCGCCGCCGAGCAGGTAGCCCGTCATGATCCCGACGCTGGTGACGAAGGGGATCAGCGCGTTGCGCAGCGCATGCCGGTAGAGCACTGCGGTTTCGGAGAGCCCCTTGGCGCGGGCCGTGCGGATATAGTCCTGGCCGAGCGCGTCCAGCATCGCGGTCCGCACCAGCCGCGAGAGATTGGCGAGGATCGGCAATGCCAGCGCCAGTGCCGGCAGCAGCAGCCGCTGCAGGTTGCCGAGCGGGTCCTCGCTGAACGGTACATAGCCGAGCGAGGCGAAGCTCGGGGCCAGCGTCGCCACGGCGATCAGCATGACGATGCCGAGCCAGAAGGAGGGGATGGTGAGCCCGGCGATCGCGCCGATCCGCAGGACGAGGTCGGCCCGCCCGCCGCGCCAATGCGCCATCAGGCAACCGATCGGCACTGCGAGCCCGGCGCCGATGATGAGCGAGAACAGGGTGAGCTGCAAGGTCGGCCAGATCTGCGCTGTGATTTCCTCGAGCACGGGCCGGCCGGTCCAGATCGAGGTGCCGAAATCGCCTGACAGCGCCCGCCCGAGCCAGGCCAGATATTGTTCGAGCAGCGGCCGGTCGAGCCCGAGCTCGCTGCGCATCGCGGCGATCCGCTCCGGCGTCACCTCGGTATTGGCGCCGAGCATGATCGCCACCGCGTCTCCGGGGATCAGCCGGATCATCAGGAAGACGATCACCGAGATCCCGAACAGCACGATCGCGAGGTCGACGCCGCGCTGAACCAGATGGCGGAGCATGCCTCGACCGTGCCGGCTCAGCGCAGGCTGGCGCGGCCGAGCGAGACCAGCGAACGGTTGGCGTAGATGTCGTAGCCCTGGAGATTGCCGCGCACTGCGGAAAACAGCGTCGGATAGGCGATATGCGCGGCCGGTCCCGAGCAGCCGAGGATCTTCTGCGCGTCGCGATAGGCGGCCTGCCGCGCTGCCTTGTCGAGCGTCGCGCGGCCCTTGTCGAGCAGGGCGTCGAGCTCGGGGTTGCTGTATTTGAAGACATTGGTCGAGCCTCCGGTCCGGAAGGTCCGGTAGAAGTAGTCGTCGGGCTCGATGCTGCCGGCATTGGTCGAGGCGAAGAGGTCGAAATTCGAGTTCCGCCAGTCCTGCACGAACTGCCCGAGCTCGGGGTTCTTCAGCTCCACCTTGAACCCGACCTTGCCGAGCTGCTGCTGCACCACCTGGGCGATGTCACGGATGTCCTGGCGCGGCAGGATCGTCATGCTGACCGAAACCGGCGTCGCGACGCCGGCTTCCTTGATGAGCGCCTGCGCCCTGGCCGGGTCATGCGCGTAGCAGGGCAGGTCCTTCACATCGAGCGCCCAGTCCTTCAGCACCGGCGGCAGCGGGGCCGCCGGCGTGCCGCTGCCGAACAGGGCGGCGTCGATGATCTCCTTGCGGTTCAGCGCGTAGTTCAGCGCCTCGCGCACCTTCGGATTGTCGAAGGGCGGTTTCGAGACGTTCATGCCGATCAGCGTATAGGCCAGCTCCATCGTCTCCTTGACGGCGACATTGGGCTTGCCCTTGAGCTGCAGCGCGGTGGCGGCGTCGATATGGGGCAGCAGCGCGAACTGGCCGTTGCCGATGCCGACCTGCCGCGTCGCGGCCTCCGGCACGAAGTTGAACTTGACGCCCGCGAGCTTGACCTCGGCGGCGTTCCAGTAACCGGCATGCTTGGCCAGGCGGATGAAGCCGTTCGGCTGCCATTCCTCGAACTTGAACGGCCCGGTGCCGATCGGCGCGCGCTGCAGCGCGTCCTTGTTGCCTTCGAGCCCGCGCGGCACGATGGCGATGCCGGTCAGCGAGGCGAGCAGCGGGGCCGACGGCTCCTTGAGCTTGAGTTCGAGCGTGGTGGCGTCGGTCGCGGTGGCGCTTTCGAGCGCGGCGAGGCGGCTCGCGAGCGGCGAGCCGACATCCTTGGAGAGCACGCGCCGGAGCGAGGAGGCCGCGTCCTCCGCTTCCATCGGCTTGCCGTCATGGAAGGTCACGCCCGGCCGCAGCTTGAAGGTCACGGTCTTGCCGTCGGCGGAGGCGGCCCAGGACTGCGCCAGGCCCGGAATGATATTGAGATCCTTGTCGAGCGCGGTCAGGCCTTCATAGATCGGGCCGAGCACGAGCTGCGACGAGGCGAAGGCCGTGACGATATGCGGGTCGAGCCCGGCGGGCGAGGCCTCGACGGCGACCTCCAGAACCTGGGCCGAGGCGGCGCCGGCGATCAACGCGAAGGCCGCGCCCGCAACGCTGGCGCGCAGCGCGCGACGCAATCCCGAAACCTGTTTCATGGCGCGATGCACGATCCACCCCTCCTCGTCAGTCGGCGCATTCGACGGCGCTCGTGTACCAGTCCCGCATATGGACCACTTAAGGACCAATCTGGACAAGGCTTAGCCGATCGCCTAGAGCCAGTGCAAGCTTGAAGCGCGACGTCGGGCATTGGAAGGGGGAGCAGAGCATGCGTGATCTGGCCAAGCAAACGCTGACCGCGATCGGCGTGATCAGCGGCACCTCGATGGACGCCATCGACGTCTCGATCGTCGAGAGCGACGGGCGCGAAGACCTGCGCTTCGGCCCCGGCGCCTCCTACCCCTATCCGGCGCAGACGCGGCGCGAATTGCAGGCCCTGATCGCCGAGGCCGAGCGCGCGGTGAAGGAGCCGCTCGAGGCGCTCGAGGCAGCCGTCACGGCCGCCCATCTCGGCGCCGTGCGCCGCTTCATCGCCGAGCAGACGCTCGACCCGGACAGCATCGACCTCGTCGGCCTGCATGGCCAGACGGTCTATCATCGTCCGGAGATCCGCTTCACGCGCCAGCTCATCGACGGGCCGGCGGTCGCCGACGCGCTCGGCGTCCCGACCGTCGATCGTTTCCGTTACGCCGATGTCGCGGCGGGCGGGGAGGGCGCGCCCTTCGCCCCGCTCTATCACCGCGCCCTGGCGCAGGGGCTCGAGCAGCCTGTGATGGTGCTCAATCTCGGCGGCGTCGGCAATGTCACCTATATCGACGGCGAGGACGTGATCGCCTTCGATACCGGCCCGGCCAGCGCCATCCTCGACGATTTCGTGCTCAGGCGGCTGGGACGTGAGTTTGACGCGGGCGGCGCCCTGGCGGCGAGCGGCCGGGTGCGCGAGGACCTCGTCGCGGAATTCATGGCGAACCCGTTCTTCGACCGCCCGGCGCCGAAATCGTTGGATCGCAACGATTTTCACCGCCGCGCCAAGACCGTGGAGCCGCTCTCCGACGCCGACGGGGCCGCGACGCTCGCCGCTTTCACGATCGAGAGCGTGGTCGCGGCGCTGCGCCATGTGCCGAAGGCGCCGAAGCGCTGGCTGGTCACCGGGGGAGGACGCCTCAACGATCATTTCATGGCGCGGCTGCGCGAGCGCCTCGGCGTCCCGGTCGAGCCGGTCGAGGCCGCCGGCTGGGCCGGAGACGTCATCGAGGCGCAGACCTTCGGCTATCTCGCGATCCGCTCGGTCAAGGGGCTGCCCTTGAGCCTGCCGGGCACGACCGGCGTGCCGGAGCCGCTGACCGGCGGCCGGCTCAACCTGCCCGGCAAATAGGCCGCGGCACGGGGAGTGCTTGCTGTCGGGCTGAAGTGGACTTATTTTGGTCTGGTCAGAAGGGGCCATCAATGCCGACCGAAGACGTCAGCGCGCGCTTTCGAGACCTCGACGCCTGGGGTGACCTCGATATCCTGAAGGCGCTCTATGAGGGCCAGCTTGCCGCTGCCGCGGCCGTCGCATCCTCGCTGCCGGCGATCGCCGAGGCCGTCGCCGCCGCCCTGCCGCGGCTCGAGGCGGGCGGGCGTCTGATCTATGCCGGCGCGGGCACCTCCGGGCGCATCGGCGTGCAGGACGGTGCCGAGCTGACGCCGACCTTCGACTGGCCGGAAAGCCGGCTCGCCTTCGCCATCGCCGGGGGCGACGGCGCCATCCTCCATGCCGTCGAGAATGCCGAGGATTCGGTCGATGACGGAGCCGGGGCGATGCGGCGCACCGCTGTCGGTCCCGAGGATGTGGTCATCGGGATCGCCGCCAGCGGCCGCACGCCCTATACGCTCGCGGCGATCGGCGAGGCCAAGGCCCGTGGCGCCTTGACGATCGGCATCGCCAACAACCGCGGCTCGGCGCTGCTGCGCACCGCCGATCACGGCATCCTGACCGAAACCGGCGAGGAGGTCGTCGCCGGCTCCACCCGCATGAAGGCGGGCACCGCGCAGAAGATCGTGCTCAACCTGTTCTCGACCCTGCTGATGATCCGGCTCGGCCGGGTCTATCGTGGGCTGATGGTCCATATGCGCGCGACCAACGCCAAGCTCCGGCTGCGGGCAGCCCAGATGGTCGACATGATCACCGGCTGCGGCATGGAGGCCGCAGCCCGCCATCTCGACCACGGCGGCGGCGAGGTGAAACGCGCCGTCCTCCTCGCCAGTGGCGCGGATGGCGCGCTGGCCGAGATGCTGCTGGTGCGCCATCGCGGCAACCTGCGTCTGGCTCTGCTCGATCTCGGCGTCCGGCCCGCCGAGGCGAGGGCGGCGCCGTGAATAAAGCCGCCGCGGGGCGCAGCATGCGGCGGCTGCGCGAGGGCGCGGCTATCGGCGCGGTCCCCGCCAAGCAGCAGGCCATCGTCCGGGCGCTTGCCGGAGACGATCCGACGCCGCGCTATCTGAGGCTCGCCGGAGCGCTCGCCCGGCTGATCGAGACGGAGGTCTTCCTGCCCGGCGACGCCGTTCCGTCCGAGCGCGATCTCGCGCAACTGACCGGCTATGCCCGCGTCACGGTGCGCAACGCCATCGACGAGCTCATTCGCAGCGGCACGCTGTCTCGCCGCCACGGCTCCGGCACCTTCGTCGCCTCGCGCATGGAGCAGCCGCTCTCGGTGCTGGCGAGCTTTTCCGCCGATATCGAGAGCCGCGGCGGTCAGCCGGGCTCGGTCTGGCTCTCGCGCGAGCTGGTGCGGCCCAAGCCGCAGGAATCGATGGCGCTGGGGCTTGGCGCGACCGACAGCGTCGTCCGGCTCACGCGCGTCAGGACGGCCGATGGCGAGCCGCTGGCGATCGAATGCGCCGTCGTCCCCGCCGCGATCCTGCCATCGCCCGATCTCATCGGCACGTCCCTTTACGCGGCGCTCGCGAAACAGGGCGCGGCCCCTGCGCATGGCGTGCAGCGCATCCATGCCGGCCTCGCCACAGTGGAGGAGGCGAGGCATCTCGGCATTCCGGCGGGCAGCGCGCTTTTGCGGATCGAGCGGCGCGCTTTTCTCGGCAATGGCAAGCCGGTCGAGTTCACCGTCTCGGCCTATCGCGGCGACCGCTATGATTTCGTCGCGACGCTGAGAGGCGAAGCGATGGGCCCGCAACCATGAGCGGGCCCGAGCGGCGGGCCTGGCGCGCGCCGCGCTTGTTCAACGGCCGTGGTCTCTCGAGAAACCGGCTCGTCCTCGCCGAGGATGGCATCGTCTCGGAGATTCTGCCGGCCTCGTCGCAACCCGGCTGCCCGGTCGAGGAACTGCCCGAGGATGCCGTGCTGGCGCCGGGCTTCATCGATATCCAGGTCAATGGTGGCGGCGGCGTCATGTTCAACGATGCGCTCGACGCGGAGGGAATCGCCGCGATCGCCGCCGCTCATGCCCGTTTCGGCACGCGCGGGCTGCTGCCGACGCTGATCAGCGGCAGCCGGGCCGAGATCACCGCCGCCGTCGCCGCGACCCGCGCTGCGATCGATCGCGGCGTGCCCGGCGTGCTCGGGCTGCATCTGGAGGGGCCCTTCCTCAATCCCGAGCGTCACGGCGCGCACCCGGTCGGCAAGCTGCTGCGGCCGGAGCCGGAGGATGTCGACCTGCTCGCCTCGCTCGGGCCCGCCGGCGTCACGCTGGTGACGCTCGCGCCCGAATGCGTGCCGCCCGGCTTCGTCCGCGCGCTGGTGAAGCGCGGCGTCACCGTCTGCGCCGGCCATTCCAACGCCAGCGCGGCGCAGATGGCGGCGGCGCGGGCGGAAGGCCTGAGCGGCGTCACGCATCTGTTCAACGCCATGTCGCAGCTGGGTTCGCGCGAGCCCGGCATGGTCGGCGCGGCCATGTCCGACCCGCATCTCTCAGCCGGCATCATCGCCGACGGTCATCATGTCGCCTGGCCATCCTTCCAGGCCGCCTTTCGCGCCATGGGCGCGGCCCGGATGATGCTGGTCACCGATGCGATGGCGACGGTCGGGGCGGCTGCGGATGTTTTCTCGCTGTTCGGAGAGACGATCCGGGTCAGCGATGGACGGCTGGTCAATGGCGAGGGCCGTCTCGCCGGTGCGCATCTCGACATGGCGAGCGCGATCGCCAACGCGCATCGCCATGGCGGTGCGTCGCTCGTCGAGGCTCTGGCGATGGCGACGACGACACCGGCCGCGTTTCTCGGCCTCTCGGCCAGCCATGGCCGGATCGCATCCGGTCGGCGCGCGGAATTCTCGGTGCTGCGCAGCGGCGGCTAGCACCCGTCATTGCGCTCGCAATGACGATGATCGCTTACGCCAGCCTGTTCCTGAACATCCAGGCGGCGACCGGCAGGGTCACCGCCGCGATCGCGACCAGCGCCAGCATCTCGGGCAGGAGCTGCCTGATGCCGGCGCCTTCGAGATAGACTTGGTGGGTGATGCTGATCGCATAGCGCAGCGGGTTGATCAGCGTGAAATATTGCAGCACCTCCGGCATGTTGCCGATCGGCGCGGTCAGGCCCGAGAGCAGCATGAAGGGCATCAGCAGCACGAAGGAGCCGATCATCGCCTGCTGCATGTTGCCGGCGATGGAGGAGATGAACAGGCCGATGCCGACTGAGGCGGCGAGGAAGAGGGACAGGCCGAGATAGAGCATCGGGAAGGTGCCGGCGAAGGGGATCTGGAACCAGAGCTGCGCCACCAAGAGGATCATCGTCGCCTGCGTCAGGCCGACCAGCATGGCTGGGATCGCCTTGCCGATCATGATCTCGGAAGGCCGGAACGGCGTCACCAGGAGCTGGTCGAAGGTGCCTTCCTCGCGCTCGCGCGCGACCGACATCGCCGTCAGCATCATGGTCATCATCATCGTGATCGTGCCGATCATCGAGGGGATCATGTTCCAGCGCGTCTCGAGGCTCGGATTGTACCAGGCCCGCGTCGTCACCTGGATCGGCGGGCCCGGCAGGCCTTGCGAGGCGCGCCATTCCGCGCCGAAGGTGGTGGCGAGCTGGCCGACATAGCTCTGGGCGGTGCCGGCGGTGTTGGAATTGCGCCCGTCTGCGATGACCTGCACCGGCGCGGCCGCGCCGGCTTGCAGCTTCCGCTCGAAATCCTGCGGAATGGTGATGACCAATAGCGCGCGCCCGTCATCGATATATTCCGCGATCTGTCCCTCGCGCCCGAGCGTAGCGGTGCGCGTGAAGGTGCCCGAGCCGTCGAGCCGCGCGACGAAGGCGCGCGAGGCCGCGCTGCGGTCATGGTCGAGCAGGGCATAGGAGACGTTGTTGAGGTCGTAGGTCGCGGCATAGCCGAAGATCAGGCACTGGATGATCGGAGGGCCGATCAGGCTGATCCGGCTCTTCGGGTCCTTGAGGATCGCGAGCAGTTCCTTGCGGATCAGGGCGAGGATGCGCAGCAGCGAATCGAGCATGGCGCGCCTCAGCCGATCGTCTTGCGCGTGGCGCGGATCGCGAAGGCGATCAGCACCGCCGCCATGACGGCCAGGACCGCGGCGTTGGGCAGGATCACCGCCCAGATGTCGCCGGCGAGGAACAGCGTCTGCAGCACGCTGACGAAATAGCGCGCCGGGAAGATATGCGTGATCGCCTGGATCGCGACCGGCATGCTGCGGATGTCGAACATGAAGCCCGAGAGCATCATCGCCGGCAGGAAGGTCGCGATGATGGTGATCTGGCTCGCCACGAACTGGCTCTTCGTCAGCGAGGAGATCAGCAGGCCAATGCCGAGCGCCACCACGAGATAGAGCATCGAGACGATGACGAGGATCGCGAGCGAGCCCCTGATCGGCACATGGAACAAGAGCTTGGCGCCGATGATCGAGAGCGCCAGCCCCATCAGGCCGAGGATGAAATAGGGCACGGTCTTGCCGAGCAGGATCTCGCCGGGCCTGACCGGCGTCACGAACAGCGCCTCGAAAGTGCCGCGCTCCCATTCGCGGGCGACGACGAGCGCGGTCAGCAGCGCGCCGATCAGCGTCATGACCAGCACGATCAGGCCGGGCACGAGGAAATAGCTGCTGTTATTGGCGTCGTTGAACCACATCCGGTTCTCGACCGTGACCGGCGCTGCGCCGATAACGCGGCCGGACGCCGCCTCGCGCGCCAGCCAGGTGGCGATCGCGCCTTGCGCATAGCCGAGCGAGATGCGGGCGGTATTGGCGTCGGTGCCATGGACCACGACCTGGATCTCGGCATCGCCCTGCGCGATCCGGCGGGCGAAATCGGGCGGGATGCGCACGATCGCGTTGACGCTCTTGTCGAGCAGCAGCCGCTCGGCCTCCGCCATGGTCTTGACCTGGCGCGCATCGAAATACTCCGAGAGCTCGAAGCCCGAGGCCGCGCCGCGCGCCTCGGCGGAGGTTTCCTCCATCACGATCGCGACCGGGACGTTCTTGACGTCGAAGGACAGGCCATATCCGAACAGCACGAGCAGCAGCATCGGCATGACGATGCCGATCGCGATGCTGCTCGGGTCGCGCAGCACCTGCCAGCTCTCCTTGCGGACCAGCGCGACGACCCGGCGCAGGCGGCCCGCTCCCGCCGATGCGGCCTCGGCGCTCATGCGGCGGACTTCCGCTGTGCGGCCTCGCCGCGCGCCTCCTCGACGATGGCGATGAAGGCGTCCTCCATCGTCGCCTCGCGCCCGTCCTGCGGCTTGGCATGGGCCCGGATCTCGGCCGGCGTGCCCTCGGCCAGGTTGCGCCCGGCATCGAGGATGATGATCCGGTCGCAATATTCCGCCTCCTCCATGAAATGCGTCGTCACGATCACGGTGACGCCCTGTTCGGACAGCGCTGTGATCCGACCCCAGAATTCGCGGCGCGCCATCGGGTCGGCGCCGCTCGTCGCCTCGTCGAGGAAGAGGATCTCCGGCTCGTGCAGCAGGGCGCAGCCCATCGCGAGCCGCTGCTTGAAGCCGCCGGGCAGTTGCCCGCTCGGCAGCGCCGCGAACTGTTCCAGCTCGAATTGCTGCTTCGCCCAGGCGATGCGCTCGGCCTTGTGCCGCCCGCGCAGGCCATAGGCGCTGGCGAAGAAATCGAGATTCTCGTCGACGCTGAGCTGCCCGTAGAGCGAGAACTTCTGGGCGACATAGCCGAGCTTGCGGCGCGCCTCGGCGCGCGAGGTTCGCAGGTCCGCGCCGGCGACCTTGAGCGTTCCCTGCGTCGCCGGCAGGAGGCCGCACAGCATCCGGAAGGTCGTGCTCTTGCCGGCGCCATTGGGGCCGAGCAGGCCGTAGATCTCGCCCTCGCGCACCTGGAAGCTGACATGGTCGACGGCGGTGAAGTCGCCGAACATGCGGACGAGGTCATGGACCTCGACCGCGATGTCGTCTCCGGTTGCGGCCCCAGGATGGTCGAGGGTCATGCTGTTGCGTTGAGCGCGTTCGGCGACGGCCGCGAACAGCACCATGAAGCCGTCCTCGAAGCGCGGCGGCGCCGGCTTGTGCCCGGCCTTGGCGCCCTCGATCGTCAAAGGCGCGGTGTCGTCGGCCGATGCCAGCACGACCCGCACCTGCCCGGCCTCGGGCACCGCGTCGATCACGCCGGGCTGCTGGAACAGCCTGGCCTGCAGCGAGCGCGCCGGCATGCCCTCGGGCGTCTCGACGATGAAGACGCGGTCCTTCGCCTCGGCGGTGATCTCGTCCGGCTTGCCCTGGGCCAGCACCTTGCCGGCATGCATCACGACCGCGTGGTCGCAGAGTTCCGCCTCGTCGAGATAGGAGGTGCTGACGACGACGGTGAGCCCGTCCTCGCGCACCAGCCTGGTGACGATCTCCCAGAGCTCCCGGCGCGACAGCGGATCGACGCCGACCGTCGGCTCGTCGAGCAGCAGCAGCTCCGGCGCGCGCACCAAGGTGCAGGCGAGGCCGAGCTTCTGCTTCATCCCGCCCGAGAGCTTGCCGGCGAGCCGCTCCTGAAACCGGCCGAGCTGCGTCATCTCGTAGAGGCGCGGATAGATCTCGCGGCGCTGCTCGGGCGCGATCCCGTGCAGGTCGGCATAGAGATCGAGATTCTCCTGGACGCTCAGGTCCTCGTAGAGCCCGAATTTCTGCGGCATGTAGCCGATGCGGTCCTGCACGGCCTGCGGGGCCTGCGCCACCGTGACGCCGACCACCTCGAGCTCGCCGCTCTCCGGCGTCATCAGCCCGGCGATCAGGCGCAGCAGCGTCGTCTTTCCGGCGCCGTCCGGCCCGACCAGCGCGGTCAGGGTTCCCGCCCTGGCCTCGAAGGAGACGTCGTCGAGCGCCTTGACCGTTTCGCCGGTGGCGCGGCGGAAGGTCTTGTGCAGGTTCCGCGCCGCGACGGGAGACGTTGGCGCGGCCGCGGTCATGGCTGCGGCTTTCTGGTCCCGCCCTGGGCCAGGGGATGAGGCTCGGCGTCCGGCCGCAGCCTGACGGTCGCCGGCATGCCGAGGCGCAGCCGGTCGTCCGGATCCTCGACGAAGACGCGGACCTCGTAGACCAGGCTCGTGCGCAAATCCTCGGTCTGCACGGTCTTGGGCGTGAACTCGGCGACCGGCGAGATGAAGCCGATCCAGCCCTCGAGCGGCTGCTCCGGGAAGCTGTCGGAGACGACCTGCGTGCGCATGCCGGAGCGGATATGCCCGAGCTTCGGCTCCGGGACATAGGTGCGCACCCATTTCACCCCGGTCATCGCCAGCGAGAGGACGGGGCGGCTCGGCATCGCCATCTCGCCTGGCTCCATCAGGCGCGAGCGGACCACGCCGTCGAACGGGGCGAAGAGTTCGGCATCGGCCAGCTGCCGGCGGGCGAGTGCGAGCTGGGCCTCGCCGCCACGCAATTGCGCCTCCGCCTGCCTTATGTCCTCGTCGCGCGGGCCGGCGAGCGACAGGTCGAGCGCGCTTTTCGCGACGTCGACCTTGGCCTTGGCGACCTCGGAGGCGGCCTTGGCGGCGTCAAGATCCTGCTGGCTGACGGCATTGGCCGACAAGGCGCGGCGGCGCTCGTATTGCGCGGCGGCATTGACGGAATCGGCCCTGGCCGAGGTCAGGTTGGCCCGGGCCTGGGCGATCTCCTCGGGGCGGCTGCCGTTGCGCAACCGGTCGAGCGCGGCCTTCTGCGCCGCCACGGTCGCTTCCATCTGGTCGATCTGCGGCTGCAGCCGCGCGGTGTCCAGCTTGGCGAGGACCTGCCCGGCGCGGACGACATTTCCCTCCTCGACCAGGATCGCCGCGATGCGCTCGCTGCCGTTGAAGGCGAGTGAGGCCTGTCGGAGGTCGACATTGCCGTAGAGGGTGAGCTCGTCAGTCGCGGCCGGCTGATGCGTGTACCACCAGGCGGCAGCGCCGCCGCCGGCCAGAACGGCGAGAACCAGGGCGATGCGAAGAGCCTTGCTCATGCCTTCAGGATAGGCCTCTTGGGCAAGATGTCAAATCAGGATTTGAATTTATACTTTCATATGATCAGGCAAGCGGATAAGGTCGAGGAATGAAGCGCAAGACACCTCGCAAGCTGCCGGGCCGTCGCGAGGACGGCGCGGCGACCAAGGCCCAGATCCTGGAGGCGGCGGGCGAGGTCTTCGCCGAGAAGGGCTTCGACCGCGCCACCGGCAAGGAGATCGCCGGGCGGGCGGGCAGCAACTCGGCCGCGGTGAACTACTATTATGGCGGCATCGAAGGCCTCTATGCCGAGGTGCTCGTGGAAGCCCATCGCCGGCTGCTGACCTATGACAGGCTGCTCTCGCTCGCGCAGGCGCCGGGCAACGCGGAAGACAAGCTTCGCACGCTGATCGGCATGATCGTCCGCACGGTGATGGGGTCGGCCTCCTCGACCTGGGCCTTGCGCGTCCTCAGCCGCGAGATCCTGGCGCCGTCGCCGGCTTTCGCGACCCTGAGGGATCGCGAGATCCTGCCCAAGAAGCGCATCGTCACCGGCATCGTCGGCGAGATTCTCGGGCTGCCGCATGACGACCCGGTCGTGGCGCGCTGCTGTCTCAACATCATCGCGCCCTTCGTGATGATGCTCGTCGGCAACCGGCAGGTCCTCACGCAGATCTTCCCGGGCATGGCGTCGGACTCGGCTGCGGTCGAGGAGACCGTCGCCCATTTCCAGCGCTTCGCCTTCGGTGGGATCGCGGCGGTCGCGGCGGAGCTCTCCCGCACTCCCTGATTGCCGCTACAGGCTGTTGACCCAGAGCACCTGCGTGACGCCGTCACGGCCATTGGCGAAGCGGTGCGGCCGCGAGGACAGGAAGCGGAAGCTGTCGCCCTCCTGCAGGGTCCAGTGTTCCTTTTCGACGCTGAGCAGCATCGTCCCCGACATGACGAGCCCGGCTTCCTCGCCCTTGTGGGTATAGAGCTCGTCGCCCGTGCTGGCGCCGGGCTCCATCTCGACCAGGAAGATGTTGAGGCGCGAGGCGTCGGAATGCGGCGTCAGCAATTGCTTGCGGATGCCCGAGCGCCAGAGCTGCAACTCGCTGCGGCCGGCGGCTCTGACGATGGTCGCGGTCTGGTCGGGCGCCGTCTCGCCATTGGGGAAGAGGTCGGCGATGCCGACGCCGAGCGCGTCGGCGACGCCGGCAAGCGCACGCAGCGTCGGCGAGGACAGCCCGCGTTCGATCTGGCTGAGGAAGCCGATCGACAGCGACGTGCGGCTCGCCAATTCTTCGAGCGACAGGCGGCGTTCCCGCCTGAGCCGGCGCAGCCCGACGCCGACCTCCTGGTCGACATCCGGGCGGCGCGTATCGGTGGGAGGCGCGCTCATGTTTTCTCCATGGTTGGCGTTATTTCATGCACATGAAAATTTCTTGCGAGCAAGTTCATCCTATGCTCGTATCTTCATCATCATGAAAATGGCTGATCGGAACGCTCACCAGGCGGCCATATAAAAGGGGATATCGCGATGGAACGTCGGACCTTCCTGTCCATGCTGGCCGGCAGCGCCCTGGCTGCGGGCTTCTCGCCGGCGCAGGCCCAGTCGGTGCTGAAGGTCGGTTCGACGCCGACCGGCATGCCGTTCACCTTCCTGGACACCAAAACCAACACGATCGAGGGCGTCATGGTCGACCTCGTCAAGGCGATCGCCGCGGCTTCGGACCTGAAGGTCGAGGTCGAGGGCATGCAGTTCTCGACGCTGGTCGCCTCGCTCACCTCGAGCAAGATCGACCTGATCTCGGCGGCGATGTACATCACGCCCGCCCGCAAGGAGGTGATCGACTTCTCCGACCCGATCTACACCTATGGCGAGGGCCTGCTGGTCCCGGCCTCGGACAAGAAGGACTATGTCGAGCTCGCCGACATGAAGGGCTACACGGTCGGCGCCCAGATCGGCACCGCCTATGTCGATGCGCTGCAGAAGACCGGCCTGTTCCCTGAGGTGAAACTCTACAAGACCTCGCCGGACATCCTCGCCGACGTCAACGCCGGCCGCGTCCAGGCCGCCTTCGCCGACGCACCGATCATGGCCTACACGCTGAAGCAGGGGCAGTTCCCGAATGTCCGGCTGGTCAAGTCCTACAAGCCCATCATCACCGGTTCGGTCGGCATCGGCGTGCGCAAGAGCGACGGCGAGTTGCTGAAGAAGGTCAATGCCGGCCTCGCCAAGGTCAAGGCCGACGGCACGCTCGACAAGATCCTGGCGAAATGGGGCCTCGAATAAGCGCTCCCGCGGCGCTCCAGCTCCGCCTCGCCGCCTGGTCGACGGGGCGAAGCCGGTAGCGTCTTCGCGATCACCCCGTCGAAGCTGACCTCCGATGCAATCGTTCCTGCGCGATGCCGCCCAGTTCCTGCCGCTGCTGCTGCAGGGGCTGAAGTTCACCATCCTCGTGACGCTCGGCTCGCTGGCGCTCTCCACCGTGCTCGGCCTGGTCTGGGCGCTGATGCGCGTCTCGGGCGTCGCGCCGCTGGTGCTGGTCGCCAAGCTCGTCGTCAACACGCTGCGCGGCATCCCGATCCTGGTGCAGCTCTTCTACATCTACTTCGTCTTCCCCGAGTTCGGCCTCTCGCTGACCGCGCTGCAGGCGGCGATCCTGGGCCTCGGCATCGCCTATTCCGCCTATCAGGCCGAAAACTTCCGCGCCGGCATCGAGGCGATCGACCACGGTCAGGTCGAGGCGGCGCAATCGATCGGCATGGGCTGGTTCCTGATGATGCGCCGGGTGATCCTGCCCCAGGCGGTCAAGGTCGTGTTGCCGCCCTACGGCAACATCATGATCATGATGCTGAAGGACTCATCGCAGGCCTCGACCATCACCGTGGCCGAGCTGACCTTGCAAGGCTCGCTGCTCGCCTCGTCGACCTTCAAGAACATGACGGTCTACACGCTGGTCGCGCTGCTCTATCTCTCGATGAGCCTGCCGCTGATCGCTTTCGTCGGCTGGCTGGAACGCCGCTTCGGCAAAGGAGCCAGGCGATGATCGAGCTTTCCGGCGTCACCAAGAGCTTCGGCACCCATCAGGTGCTGAAGGGCATCACTGGCAGCGTCCAGCGCGGTGAGGTCGTCTGCCTGATCGGCCCGTCCGGCTCCGGCAAGTCGACCATCCTGCGCTGCATCAACGGGCTTGAAGCCTATGATGGCGGCTCGATCGCGGTCGACGGGGCGAAGGTCGACCGCGCCGATCGTTCGATCGTCGCCATCCGCACCGCCATGGCGATGGTGTTCCAGCGCTTCAACCTGTTCCCGCACCGGACTGCGCTCGAGAACGTCGTCGAGGGACCGATCCATGTGAAGAAGGAGCCGCCGGTCGAGGCGCTGGCGCGCGGCCGCGACCTGCTCGCCCGCGTCGGCCTCTCCGACAAGTTCGGCGCCTATCCAGCCCAGCTCTCCGGCGGCCAGATGCAGCGCGTCGCGATCGCCCGCGCGCTCGCCATGCAGCCCAAGGCGATCCTCTTCGACGAGCCGACCTCGGCGCTCGATCCCGAACTGGTCGGCGAGGTGCTCGAGGTCATGAAGAGCCTCGCCGAGGAGGGCATGACCATGCTCGTCGTCACCCACGAGATGGGTTTTGCCCGCGAGGTCGCCGACCGCGTGCTCTTCCTCGATGGCGGCGTCATCGTCGAAGAGGGCGCGGCGCGCGACCTCCTGACCGCGCCGCGCAACCCCCGCACCCAGGATTTCCTGCGTCGCGTCCTGCGGCCGATCTGAAGGATAGCGCCATGGCCGAGCCCTTTCCGCTGCAGCCCTCGCTCTGGCATGCGACCGCGCCCGCGGCGCCCGCGACGCCGCCGCTCGACCGCGACGCCACGGCTGATATCTGCATCGTCGGGGCCGGCTATGCCGGGCTCTCCACCGCCCTGCATCTCGCCGAGGCCGGCGTGTCCGTCATCGTGCTGGAGGCGCGCGAGCCGGGCTGGGGCGCCTCGGGCCGCAATGGCGGCCAGGTCATTCCTGGTATCAAATACGATCCGAGCGAGATCGCCGCGAAATTCGGGCCGGAGGCGGGCGAGGCGCTGATCCGCTTCGTCGGCTCCACCGCCGATCTCGTCTTCGACCTGATCGACCGGCACAAGATGGACGTGCCGCATAAGCGGGCCGGCTGGATCCAGGGCGCGCATACGCCGGCCATGCTCGAAACGGTGAAGCGGCGTTCCGGGGAATGGGCCGCGCGCGGCGTCGCTGCGCAATTCCTCGATGCCGAGGCGGCTGCGCGCCTGCTCGGCACTGACCGCTATCTCGGCGGCTGGCTCGACCCGCGCGGCGGCGGCGTGCAGCCGCTCGCTTATGCCCGCGGCCTCGCTAAGGCAGCGCAGGCGGCGGGCGCGACGATCCACGGCCAAAGCCCGGTCGTCGCCCTGTCGCGTCAGGGCAGCGGCTGGATCCTGCGCACCGCGCAAGGCGCCGGCGTCACCGCCGGGCGCGTGGTGGTGGCGACCAATGGCTATACCGGCGACCTGATCCCAAAACTGCGCCAGACGGTGATCCGGCCGAATTCTTTCATCGTCGCGACCGAGCCGCTATCGGACAATCTCGCCGGCACGATCCTGCCCGAGGGCCAGGTCACCTCCGACACGCGCCAGCTCCTGCTCTATTTCCGCAAGGATCACGTGAACCGCCTGCTGATGGGCGGGCGCGGGCCGTTCCGCGAGCCGCGCGACGCCTCCGACTGGGCCCATCTCGAGCGCGTCGTCGGCAAGATGTATCCGCAGGCCAGGGGCCTGCGCATCGATTATCGCTGGTGCGGGCGCGTGGCCCTGACGCGCGATTTCCTGCCGCATCTGCACGAGCCCGAGCCCGGATTGCTGGTCGACATCGGCTGCATGGGTCGCGGCGTCGGCCTGCAGAGCGCCATGGGCAAGGCGATGGCGGATTATCTCGTCAGCGGCGACCGGGCGAAGCTGCCCTTCCCGGTGGTGCCGATCACACCGCTGCCGCTGCACGCGCTCAACGAGCTCTATGTCTCGGCGATCATCGCCTGGTACCGGCTGACCGATGGCGGCATGAAGGACAGGGCCGCCTGAGCGGCAGGGTCCGAACTACCTGTCGTCGCAGGGCGTCAGGCTGGACCGCCGCTGGATCAGGTCGTCCTTGGCGAAAAGCTCGGCCAGCCAGTCGACGAAGACCCGCACCTTGTTGCTGAGATGGCGATTGGGCGGATAGACGATATGGAGCGGCTTGGGCGTCGAGCACCAATTGGTCAGCAGCGGCGCCAGCCGTCCGGCGGTGATGTCGTCCTGGACCATGAAGGTCGGCGCCTGGATCACCCCGAGCCCCGCCAGCGCGGCCGCGACATAGCCCGTGCCCTCGTTGAGCGAGACGATCGAGCGGCCCCTGATCTCGTAGGCCTCTTTCCCGTCCGCATAGGTGAAGGGCGCGGTTCGGCTCGTCCCTGAATAGCGATAGCCGACGATGAAGTGGTCGCCCTCGAGGTCGGTCGGGTGTTGCGGTGCGCCGTGGCGCTCGAGATAGGACGGCGCGGCGCAGGTCACGAGATACATCTCGCCGATGCGCCTTGCGATCAGGCTCTGGTCGGCGATCTCGCCGGCCCGGATCGCGCAATCGAGGTTCTCGGCGAGCAGGTCGGCCGGGCGGTCGCTCAGGCCGAGATCGAGCTGGATCTCGGGATAGCGCGCATGGAAGCCCGGCAGCGCCGGGATGATCACCTGGATCGCCAGCGGCGCGCTGACATCGACGCGCAGCCGGCCGCTCGGCCTGGCCTGCGACAGCGCGATGCTGCCGTCGAGCTCGTCGATCTCGTTGAGGACGCGTAGCGCGCGCTCGTAATAGGCAGCGCCATCCATGGTCACCGTGACGCGCCGCGTCGTCCGGTTCAGCAGCTTGGCGCGCAGATGCGCTTCGAGCTGCTGGATCTGCTTCGTCACCGTCGGCTTGGGGATGTCGAGCAGATCGGCCGCGCGCGTGAAATTCCCGGCTTCGACGACGCGGACGAAAGCGCGCATGGCGCCGAGCTGGTCCATGGTCTCTCCTCACAGGATCGTTATTGTTTCCATATGGAAATAATGAATGAGCGGATCGGCTGTTTATTGCCTAATCATCATCACCTAAATCACGTTGCACCGCAACACAACCGCCGGGCCGCGTCATGTTCGCTTCCCAGATCGCCACCACCGAGCGCCCGATCGTCGTCACGCGGCGTGACGACGTCATCGTGGCCAGGCCCGCCGCGCTTCCCGTCCGCGTCTACGCGGTGGAGGGCGCCGGCAAGGGGCAGGCGCTGGTCATGCATCTGCATGGCGGCACCTTCAATGACGGGTCGCTGGCGAGCGGCGAGGCGGTGGCCACCATCCTGGCGCGCGCCGGGGCGGTGGTCGTCTCGGTCGATTACCCCTTGGCCCCGGAGCATCGCTTCCCCGATGTGCTGGAAGCCGTATTTGGTGGGCTTCTGGCGCTCTACAAGACGCGCGCGCGCTGGGTCTCGAAATCCGCGCCGCTCTATGTCGCGGGCGAGGAGGCCGGCGGCAATCTCGCCGCCGCCCTCGCCATGATGGCGCGCGACCGGCAGGGCCCGCCGCTCGCCGGCCAGATCCTGCTGTCGCCGATGCTCGATTCCTGCGTCGGCACCTTTTCGCTGCGCGAGGCTTCGGCCGGGCCGGTTGGCTGCCGCTGGGCCGATGGCTGGCACGATTATCTCGGTTCGCCCGACAAGGCGGCCCATCCCTATGCCGCGCCGCTCGGCGCCTCGCGCCTCTCCGGTCTCGCGCCCGCTTTGCTGCTCACCGCCGAGGATGATCCGATGCGCGACGAATGCGCCAGCTATGCCTGCAGGCTGCAGAAAGCGGGTGTCGCCGTCAGCCACCACGTGCAGTCTGCACCCAGCAATTGGCCCGGCGCTTATGCCGAGGCTCCCGAGGAAGGCTCCTGCCTCTGTCTGGCCTGTGACCATGTAAGCCAGTTCTTCATCTCGACCGCTCCGTCCTGAACCCGGCCGGCGCGTCACGATCCGATTTTCTTTTCTAGCAAGGAATGAACCCATGATTCAGGGAACGATCCGTCGCGGCTTGCTGGGCGGCAGCCTGGCCGCCACCATCTCGCTCGCCGCCGTCCTGCTCGTCATGAACGGCAACGGCAACAAGGCCCAGGGCGACACTGCCCAGGCGGCGCCGCCGGCGACCCCGGTCTCCGTCGCGCTGGTCGAGCAGCGGGATCTCGTCAATTGGGCCGAGTTCTCCGGCCGGCTCGAGGCGATCGAGCGCGTCGAGCTGCGCTCGCGCGTCGCGGGCGTCGTCGAGGCGGTGCATTTCAGCCAGGGCAGCCTCGTCAAGCAGGGCGATCTGCTCGTCAGCATCGATCAGGCGCCTTACCAGGCCGAGTTCGAGCGCGCTCAGGCGCAGGTCCTGGCCGCCGAAGCCCGCGTGGCGCTTGCCGCCAGCGAGCATGAGCGCGGCCAGAAGCTGATGTCGACGCAGAACGTCTCGCAGCGCGATCTCGACGCGCGGCTGAATGCGCTGCGCGAGGCGCAGGCCAATCAGCGCGCCGCCCAGGCCGCCTTGCAGACCGCCCGGCTCAATCTCGACTACACCCAGATCAGGGCGCCGATCAGCGGCCGGATCGGGCGGCTCGAGGTGACGGTCGGCAATCTGGTCGCGGCCGGTGCCGGGGCCTCGCTGCTGACGACGCTGGTCTCGGTCGATCCGATCTATGCGAGCTTCGACGCCGACGAGAAGACCGTGCTGCAGGCGCTCGCCTCGCTGCCGGCCGACGCGCCGCGCGCCCTCGACCGCATCCCGGTCGAGATGGGCACCCTGGCCAGCGAAGGCACGCCTCTCACCGGCCGTCTCCAGTTCGTCGATAATGCGATCGATGCCGGCAGCGGCACGGTGCGGGTGCGGGCCGTCTTCGACAATCCCGACGGCACGCTGATGCCGGGCCAGTTCGTGCGGCTGCGCATGGGCCAGGCCAGGAGCGAGCCGGCGCTCGTCATCAACGAGCGCGCCGTCGGCACCGACCAGAACAAGAAGTTCGTCTTCGTCGTCGGCGAGGGCAGCAAGGCGGTCTGGCGCGAGATCACGCTCGGCGCCGGCAGCCAGGGCCTGCGCATCGTCACCAGCGGCCTCAATGCCGGCGAACGCATCGTCGTCAACGGCCTGCAGCGCATTCGCCCCGGCGCGACGCTCGCGCCCGAGCAGGTGCCGATGGCCGAGAAGACCGAGCTCAGGAAGCCCGCGACCGAACTCGCGCAACGCTGAGCCGCCATCGTCATGGTCGGGCTTGTCCCGACCATCCACGTCTTCGCTTCGCTGATCGAATGCGGTGTCCAAGACGTGGATGCTCGCCACAAGGGCGAGCATGACGGGTGGAGCAACATTTCCCATTTCCTTCCCCGCCGGTCGCTTCGGGACCGGCGGGGCCGCCGCCCGAAGGGGGCCTGCCATGAATCTCTCAAAATTCTTCATCGATCGCCCGATCTTCGCGGGCGTCCTGTCCGTTCTCATCCTGGTTGCCGGCTTGCTCTCGCTGCGCGTGCTGCCGATCTCCGAATATCCGGAGGTCGTGCCGCCGACAGTGGTGGTGCGCGCGCAATATCCGGGCGCCAATCCCCGCGTCATCGCCGAGACAGTGGCGACGCCGATCGAGGAGCAGATCAACGGCGTCGAGGGCATGCTCTACATGTCGAGCCAGGCGACGACCGACGGCGTGATGACGCTGAACGTCACCTTCAAGCTCGGCACCGATCCCGACAAGGCCCAGCAGCTCGTCCAGAACCGCGTCAGCCAGGCCGAGCCGCGGCTGCCGGAGGAGGTGCGCCGCCTCGGCGTCACCACGATCAAGAGCTCGCCCGACCTGACGATGGTGGTGCACATCACCTCGCCGAACGACCGCTACGACATGACCTATCTGCGCAATTACGCGGTCCTCAACGTCAAGGACCGGCTGGCGCGGATCGACGGCGTCGGCCAGGTCCAGCTCTTCGGCTCGGGCGACTATTCGCTGCGCGTCTGGCTCGACCCGCAGAAGGTCGCCGAGCACGGCCTCTCGCCGAGCGACATCGTCAATGAGATCCGCGCCCAGAACGTCCAGGCCGCCGCCGGCGTCATCGGCTCCTCGCCGAATGCGCCCGGGCTCGACCTGCAGCTTTCGGTCAACGCGCAAGGGCGCCTCCAGAACGAGGAGGAGTTCGGCGACATCATCGTCAAGACCAGTCCGACAGGCGCGGTGACGCGCCTGCGCGACGTCGCCCGCATCGAGCTGGGGGCCGCCGAATACGCGCTGCGCTCGCTGCTCAACGGCAAGTCGGCGGTCGCCGTGCCGGTCTTCCAGGCGCCGAACTCGAACGCCATCGCCATCGCCGACCAGGTCCAGGCGGTGATGAAGGAGATCAAGCAGAACATGCCGGAAGGCGTGGACTATGCGATCGTCTACGACACGACCCAGTTCGTCCGCGCCTCGATCAAGGCGGTGATCGCGACCCTGCTCGAGGCCATCGCGCTGGTCGTGCTCGTCGTCATCATCTTCCTGCAGACCTGGCGCGCCTCGATCATCCCGCTCGTCGCCGTGCCGGTCTCGGTCGTCGGCACCTTTGCGGTGATGTATCTCTTCGGCTTCTCGATCAACGCGCTTAGCCTGTTCGGGCTCGTGCTGGCGATCGGCATCGTCGTCGACGACGCCATCGTCGTGGTCGAGAATGTCGAGCGCAACATCGAGAACGGCCTCTCGCCGCGCGAAGCCACCTACAAGGCGATGCGCGAGGTCTCCGGCCCGATCATCGCGATCGCGCTCGTGCTGGTCGCGGTTTTCGTGCCGCTCGCCTTCATCAGCGGCCTGACCGGCCAGTTCTACCGCCAGTTCGCGCTCACCATCGCGATCTCGACGGTGATCTCGGCGATCAACTCGCTGACCCTCTCGCCGGCTCTCGCAGCGCTGCTGCTGCGCGGGCACGACGCCCCCAAGGACGCGCTGACCCGCTTCATGGACAAGCTGTTCGGCTGGTTCTTCCGCGGCTTCAACCGCTTCTTCAGCCGCTCTTCCGAGGCCTATGGCGGCGGCGTGCGCCGCATCCTGACCCGCAAGACCGCGATGATGGCGGTCTATCTCATCCTGGTCGGGCTCACCGCCGGGCTGTTCCGCACCGTCCCGAGCGGCTTCGTGCCGGGGCAGGACAAGCAATATCTCGTCGGTTTCGCTCAGTTGCCCGACGCCGCGACGCTCGACCGCACCGAGGACGTCATCCGCAAGATGGACGCGATCGCGCTGAAGCATCCCGGCGTCGAGAACGCGATCTCCTTCCCAGGCCTGTCGATCAACGGCTTCACCAACTCCTCCAATGCCGGCATCGTCTTCGTCGGCCTGAAGCCCTTCGACCAGCGCAAGGACCCCTCGCTCTCCGGCAACGCCATCGCCATGCAGCTCAACAAGGAGTTCGCCGGCATCAAGGAAGCCTTCATCGCCATGTTCCCGCCGCCGCCGGTGCAGGGGCTCGGCACGATCGGCGGTTTCAAGCTGCAGATCGAGGACCGCGCCGGCCTCGGTTACAAGGCGCTCGACGAGGCGACCAAGGCCTTCATGGCCAAGGCGGCGGCCGCTCCGGAGCTCGCCGGCATGTTCTCGAGCTTCCAGGTCAATGTCCCGCAGCTCTATGCCGATATCGATCGCACCAAGGCCCGCCAGCTCGGCGTGCCGGTGACCGATGTCTTCGAGACGCTGCAGATCTATCTCGGCTCGTCCTATGTGAACGACTTCAACAAGTTCGGCCGCACCTACACGGTCCGGGTCCAGGCCGATGCGCCCTTCCGCGCCCATCAGGAGGATATCGGCAAGCTGCGCGTGCGGGCGAATTCCGGCGAGATGGTGCCGCTCAGCGCGGTGATGAACGTGCGCACCGACGCCGGTCCGGAGCGGGCCATGCGCTATAACGGCTTCCTGGCCTCGGACATCAATGCCGGCCCGGCGCCGGGCTACTCCTCGGGCCAGGCGCAAGCGGCGGCCGAGCGCATCGCCAACGAGACCCTGCCCAAGGGGTTCGCCTTCGAATGGACCGAGCTGACCTATCAGGAGATCCTGGCGGGCAATTCCTCGCTGCTCGTCTTCCCGTTGGCGATCCTGCTCGTCTTCCTGGTGCTCGCCGCCCAGTATGAGAGCCTGACCCTGCCGATCGCGATCATCCTGATCATCCCGATGGGCCTTCTCGCCGCGATGGCCGGCGTCTGGTGGAGCGGTGGCGACAACAACGTCTTCACCCAGATCGGGCTCGTCGTGCTGGTCGGACTATCGGCGAAGAACGCGATCCTGATCGTCGAATTCGCGCGCGAGCTCGAATTCGAGGGCAAGACGCCGGTCCAGGCCGCGATCGAGGCCAGCCGCCTGCGCCTGCGGCCCATCCTGATGACCTCGCTCGCCTTCATCATGGGCGTGGTGCCGCTGGTGACTTCGACCGGCGCCGGTGCCGAGATGCGCCAGGCGATGGGCGTCGCGGTCTTCGCCGGCATGATCGGCGTCACCGCCTTCGGCATCTTCCTGACGCCGGTCTTCTACGTGCTGATGCGGGCTCTGACCGGCAACAAGCCGCTGAAGAACGTCGAGCAGGAATTGGCTCACTTGCCAAAGGCGGCCTGAGGTCTCCGCACGACCTCTGCCGCTGAGAAACGCGCCGGGCTGATCCCCGGCGCGTTTTTCATGTGCTGCAACGGGGGAGGGCGCTTCCCGGCTTGAAGGCCATGCCGTATGTCCCATCTACAAGCTGTAGTCGCTATAGGTTGAGGAGAGAGGCATGCAGGTGGCGGGAACGGCGAAGGCGCTCGAACGCGTGGTTCCGATCGGGGGGCTTTCGGAGCGTACCGGCGTGAAGGTCGAGACGATTCGCTACTACGAGCAGGTCGGCCTGCTGCCGCCTGCCGAGCGCTCCGGGGGCAATCAGCGGCGCTACGGGCGAGCCCATGTCGAGCGTCTCGCCTTCATCAAGCACGCGCGCGATCTCGGGTTTCCCATCGACGGCATTCGCACGCTGCTGCGCCTCTCGGACAACCAGAGCATGGCTTGCGACGAGGCGCACGCGATCGCGGTCAGCCATCTCGACGAGGTCCGTCACAAGATCGCGCGTCTGCGCTCGCTGGAGACCGAGCTCGCCCGCATCGCCACGACCTGTTCGGGCGGCGTCAAGGCCTGCGATTGCGCCATCATCGAGGCCCTGGCCGATCACAGTCGCTGCAGCCATGCCGACCACTGAACCGGCCTCCGGCTGGCGCCGGAACCGCTGGCCACGAACGCATCGCTCGTCCGCCTGCGCGGCCGTCTATGCGTGCGCCCTGGAGGTAGCTCCTTTGTTTAGGGGGCGAATATAAAATTGACTTGCTAGATTTCTCCATTTGACGCAAGCGTACCGAGAATAACTCATGGGCATCGTCGTCGATGCCGCGCTCGTTGATCTTGGAGGAAGCAGATGTCGGGCATCGGGCGTACGATGGTCACGCAAGTCAAGACAGGTAATCAGAATATCGATGGTGTCCTGACGGGGAGGAAGTGGGGACACACCGAAATAACATTCAGCTTTCCGACGGCGAACAGCGAGTATGCTTCCAACTATGATAGTACCGCCCCGACCAACGGCTTCGCGGCTGTAACAGATCAGATGACGGTCGCTGCGCGCTTCGCTCTCGACGCAGGATCTGGACTTGGAGGCGCATCGTTCTCCGTCGAGGCGTTCACAAATCTTTCGATCACCGAGACCACGGCCACGAAAGCGACCATTCGTCTCGCGCAGTCCAATACGCCGCCCACGGCCTTCGCCTATTACCCGGGCACCAATTACGACGAGGCCGGCGACGTCTGGTTCGGCCGGGCCTATAACTACACCAACCCCGTGGCCGGCACCTATGCCTGGCACACGATGTTGCACGAGCTGGGCCACGCGCTCGGCCTCAAGCACGGCCAGGAAACCAACGTGTATGGCGCGGTCCCGGCGAACCGGGACGCGATGGAATACACGATCATGACCTATCGCAGCTATGTCGGCGATCCGCTCTCCGGCGGCTATAGCAACGAGCAGTTCAGCTACGCCCAGACCTATATGATGCTCGACATCGCCGCCTTGCAGACGATGTACGGTGCCGACTTCACCACCAATAGCGGCAACACCGTCTACAAGTGGAATCCCAATTCGGGCGACACGCTGATCAATGGTCAGGTCGCGATCGACGCCGGCGGCAACCGCATCTTCGCGACGATCTGGGACGGCAACGGCATCGATACCTACGACCTGTCGAGCTACACGACCAGCGTGTATGTCGATCTCCGGCCGGGCGAAGCGAGCCTGTTCTCGACGACGCAGCGCGCGAGCCTCGGCGACGGCAAGGTCGCCCTGGGCAACATCTACAACGCCTTGCAGTTCAATGGCGACGCCCGCTCGCTGATCGAGAATGCGATCGGCGGCGCAGGCAACGACACGCTCACGGGCAATCAGGCCAACAACCAGCTCGACGGCGGTGCGGGCGCCGACGCGATCAACGCCGGCGATGGCAACGACATCCTGATCGGCGGGGCGGGCAGCGACACGCTGAATGGCGGCTCGGGCTCCGATTTCGCCTATTATCACACCTCCACCTCCGGCGTGACGGTCGAATTGTGGAACAACAGGGCGTCCAACGACGGCTTCGGCACGAGCGATACGCTGTCGAGCATCGAGAACGTCTATGGCAGCTTCTATAACGACGTGCTCTCGGGCGACGGCTTTGCCAACGCGCTCTATGGCGCGTCCGGCAATGACGGCCTGTGGGGTGGCGGCGGCAACGACACCCTCAGCGGCGGCGATGGCAACGACGTGCTGAATGGCAACCAGGGCAACGACTATCTCGATGGTGGTGCCGGGTTCGATACGGCCAACTACACCAACTCCACCTCCGGCATCTATGTCGCTCTCTACAGCTTCGCGGCCGCCGACGGTTTTGGCACGATCGACACCCTCGTCGGCGTCGAATGGGTCGAGGGCAGCGCCTATAACGACTCCATCGTCGGCGACGCCGCCGACAACGCCCTCGCCGGCGAAGGCGGCAACGACGTCATTTATGGCGGGCTGGGCCATGACTATCTGAGCGGCGGCGCCGGCGACGACATCATCAACGGCGACGGCGGCTATGATTCGATCAATGGCGGCTCCGGCTTTGATTCTGCGGATTATTCGACCTCGACGGCGCCGGTTTATGTCGATCTCACCAATGGCACGGCGAATGACGGTCTCGGCGGGGTCGACACGCTGGTGAGCATCGAGGCGGCCTATGGCAGCTCCCATGCCGACATCATCGTCGGCAGTGGCGTCAACAACGTCCTCTCCGGCATGGCCGGCAACGACACGATCTACGCAGGTTTGGGCGACGACTACATCCTCGGCGGCGCCGGAGGCGACTACCTGAACGGCGGCGGCGGCAACGACACCTTCGCCTTCAACCTTGCGGATTTCGCCACCGGCGTCTGGGACACCATCTCCGATTTCGGCGAGAGCGCCGGCAATCTCGATATCCTCCGCATCGCCGGGTTGACCGCCGGTCAGGTCAATATTTTCGACTATGGCGGCAGCGTCTACATCACCCCCGTCAACCTGGCCTATGGCGGCGGCATCGTGATCCAGAACTTCAGCGCTGCGCAGCTCCAGGATCAGCTGGCCTTCGTCTAGGTCGAAACCCGCTTCAGGCGGGCCAGAAACACGCGAGCCCCCGCGGCCGGCAGCAAGCCGGCCGCGGGGGCTTTTTCGATTCCATGCCGGTGCGGAGCCGGAATCTCGGCAAGCGCCAACGCCGCGGACCGCCCGGCCCCCGGGCGTCGCCGCGCCCATGTGCTCAGCGCCCGCCGGGTGCGAAGCTCGGACACGCCGGCATTGACGGAGCTCTAACGCGGCGCGCTGACTAGAATCTCTATAAATCATTGGACTTGAAAAGGAATTCACCTTCCGATAGGGCCGTCTTCGGGCGCGGCCGGGCGTCCGATCAGCGCGCAGCACCGTAGGGAATGTCGGGCAATCCAATCAGCATCGCGGCGCTCTATGCACAAGAGCAGCTCCGCCTGCAGCGTCATCTGGTGAGGCGCGGCCTCTCGGCGCCGGCTGCCGCCGATGCCGTGCAGGAGGCGTTCCTGCGCCTGCTACGTGCGCCTAGCGCCGATATCCGCGACATCCGCGGCTATTTGCATCGCACGGCCGAGACCGTCGCGATCGACGCCTGGCGCCAGCAGGGCCGTGCCGCGGCGGTCATCGATCCTGCGTCCACGGCCGATGACGACGTTCCCGACCTTTCGCCCGCGGCCGATGCCGCCCTGATCGCGCGGGAGGAGCGCGCCGCGCTGCAAGCCGCGATCCGGGACCTGCCCGAACGCTGTCGCGAAGTCCTGCTGCTCCATAAGTTCGAGGGGCTGAGCTATCTCGAGATCGCGCAGCGCCTCGGCATCGCGCGGAACACCGTGATGGTGCATCTTGCCAATGCGATGAGCGGCTTGCGCAAGCGTCTGCGCGAGAATAATCCGCCGCAGGCCTAATTAGTTTTCCGACCGGGATCGTCTAGAGAAGCAGGACGGCGCGGCCGGGTGGCCGGCATCGGCGCCAATGCATCAACGGAGCCTCATCGCGTGAGGGGACAGCAGAAGCCGGCCGCCCGGCCCGGTCGAGGGTGTTGATGGACGCGCCTATCCCTGAATCGGCCGACGATGCGGCGCTCGCCTGGTTCGTCAGGCTGCGGGAGGAGCAGGTCACGGCCGGAGACCGGCGCGCCTTCGAGGCCTGGCTGCAGGCCGATCCGCGCCACGAGCGCGCCTGGCGCGAGCTGGAAGGCATCTGGGGGGCGCTGGACGCCGTCGCCCCGGATCATGCGCCGGCTCGCGAGCGCCCGGTCGCGATGCGGTTTCCCGGCCGCCTTCCCCGGCTTCGTCACCTTGCAGCGGCGGCCATGGTCCTGCTCGGACTGGCTGCGGGCTGGCAGCTCCTTCCGCCGGGGCTCCTGGCCGATCATCGTTCCGGCATCGGCGAGCGCCGCCTCATTGGCCTGGCCGACGGCTCGCAGGTCGAGCTGGCGCCCGGCAGCGCGCTCGACGTCGCCTTCAGCGGCAGCCGGCGCGGCGTCAGGCTGCTTGCCGGCGAGGCCTTCTTCACCGTCGCGAAGGAGGCGGGGCGTCCCTTCGTGGTCGAGGCGGGGAATGGTCGGGTCGAGGTGCTCGGCACGGCCTTCGACGTGAAGATCCGCGACAAGGGCGGCGTCGCCGTCGTCGTGACCGAGAGCACCGTCGCGGTCAGCGCGAACGGCCGTGAAGCCGTGCGCGTCGGCGAAGGCCAGGGCGTGAGCTATGACGGCGAGGGCGTCTCGCAGCCCAAGCCGGCCGATCTCGACCTCGCCGGCGCCTGGCGGCAGGACCAGCTCGTCTTCCACGACGCCCCGCTGGACGCGGTCGTCGCCGAACTCGGGCGTTACCGTCGCGGCCATATTCAGCTGGTCGGAGCGAATCTGGGCAGCCGGCGCGTGACGGCGGTCTTCGACGCGCGCAACACCGATGCGGCGCTGGACACGATCGCGAACAGCCTGAACTTGCGCGTCGTGCGGGCAACCGGCTGGTTCGTCGCCATCGTGCCCTGGTGACGCAAAAAAATCCGGCAGGCCGCTAATTACTTTTGCCGCGCCGCTCGTCTTCAGGAGCGGGGCCGCGCTTTTGACCGCGTCCCGGGACAATTCGGGACGAGGTCTTCACATGATTGACGATAGCTGCGCAGGCGCCAGGCGCGCGCGTCCGGCCTTGGCCGCCCTGCTGCTGGCGGGAACCGCCATTGCCGGCGTCGCCACGCTCGAAAGCGCCCGCGCGCAATCGCCCGCTCCCGCCGCAAGGAGCGCCACGCTCGACATTCCGGCGCAGCCGCTCTCCTCGGCCTTGATCGCCTTCTCGCGCCAGACCCGGGTCGAGGTCTTCGTGCCTTCCTCCGTCGCGGCCGGGAAGCGCTCGACCGCCGTCAGCGGGCCGCTTTCGCCGCAGGGCGCGCTCCAGCAGATGCTCGCCGGGACGGGGCTGTCCTACCGCTTCACCGGCGCCGGCTCCGTCACGATCTCCGGCGCCGCACCGGCCGCCACGCCGCTGGCCGCTGGGGCCGCGCCGGCCGGCGCCATGCTGCTCGACACCATCGACGTCATCGGCGGCGGATCGATCTCGCGCGGCGGCGTCAGCGAGATCGTGATCGGCCCGCAGGAGCTCGAGCGCAAGAACCCGTCCGACGCGCGCGAGGTCTTCGCCGGGGAGCCCAGGGTCAAGGTCGGCGGCGCGATGCCGATGTCGCAGAAGGTCTATGTCAACGGCGTCGAGGAGACCAACCTTTCGGTCACGATCGACGGCAGCCGCCAGAACAACAAGGTCTTCCACCACAATGGCACGACGCTGATCGACCCCGCCTTCCTGAAGGCGGCGCGGGTCGATGCCGGCGTCGCGCCGGCCGATGCCGGGCCCGGCGCGCTCGGCGGCGCCATTGCCTACGAGACCAAGGATGCGCGCGACTTCCTCGCCGGCAACGGCGTCGGCGCCTTCCTGAAGACGCAGTTCAACTCGAACGGGACGATCTTCACCAACAGCCTCTCCGGCTATGCCCGCCACGACGGCTTCGACCTGCTCGCCTATGGCACCTTCGCCAAGGGCAAGAACTACGATGCCGGCGATGGGCGCGAGGTCCTCGGCACCAAGACCGACATGCTGAACGGGCTCGCCAAGCTCGGCTGGGAGGCGCCTTCCGGCGACCGCTTCCAGGTCAGCCATGAGCGCGTCCATGACGACGCGATCCGCCCGTTCCGCGGCAATATCGGCTTCATCAGCGGCCGCCCGCCCTGGGAGCCGCGCCTGCGCCGCTACACGATCGAGCGGCAGAACACCGTCTTCACCTATAGCCGCACGACGCCGCTCGGCTGGTGGGATCCGAAGGCCGTGCTCGCCTATAGCCGCACCGATGTCGACACGCCGATCTTCGAGCGGCCGGTCGGCGCGAGCCCGCTGCCGGTCACCTATCCCGGCACCGGCATCACCGACAGCCTGAACGGCAAGTTCGAGAACCGCTTCAGCCTCGGCGATCTCGGCAATGTCGTCGCCGGCTTCGACTTCTACAAGGACAAGGCGCTCTACAAGGATCGCAACTTCCGCGCCTCGGAGAAGGCGAGCAATCTCGGCGTCTATGCGCAGGCGCGCCTGACCCCGATCGAGCGGGCGCGGCTCTCCTTCGGCCTGCGCGGCGACCGGCAATGGTTCACCGGCACGACGGGGCAGGAGTTCGACAATGGCGGGCTCTCGCGCAACCTCTCCGGCGAGTTCGACCTCATTCCGGAGCACCTGACCGTCAAGGCCGGCTATTCCCATGTCTGGGGCGGCGTCCAGCTCGCCGAGAACTTCATCATGAACCCGGCCTGGGCCTATGGAGTCGGGATCAGGCCGGTGACCTCGGACAACGTTACCGCCGGGCTGGTCGCGCGCTGGAACGGCTTCACGCTCGAGGGCTCGGTCTTCCGCACCGAGCTCGAGAATGCGCGCGCCGCCCGCTATGCCGTCGCGCTGGCGACGACGGTGCGCGACGTCGAATCGCGCGGCTACGAGATCGGGCTGGGCTATGCCTGGGCAGACGGCTTCATCCGCGCGAAATACGCCGATATCGACGTCAAGATCGACAAGCAGCGCGCCGATTCCGACACCGGCACCTATCTCGCCACGCCGATCGGCCAGGTCTTCACGCTCACCGCCGCACATACCTTCCGGCAATGGGGGCTGACGATCGGCGGCGATATCGAGATCGTGCGCGACTACAAGAAGGTCGCGCCCGGCAACCTGCCGCTCAAGGGCTATGAGGTCGTCAACATCTTCGCCGAGTACAAGCCGCCGAGCCAGTCCAACCTGACCTTCCGCGCCGAGGTCAAGAACCTGCTCGACCGGACCTATGCCGACCGCGCCACCTATGGCCAGGAATTCGGCACGGTGACGCCGCTCTACCAGCCGGGCCGGGCCTTCGTGCTCAGCGCCGCGGCGACCTTCTAGGCCGCCGGCATGCTGCGCGCCGGTCTCGTCGTCCTCGCCATTCTGCTGGCTGCACTGCCGGCGGCGGCGAAGCAGCTCGTCGATCTCGCCGGCCGGAGCGTGACCGTCCCGGACCGCGTCGAGCGCGTCATCATCGGCGAGGGGCGCTATGTCCCGGCGCTCGCCGTGCTCGACCGGGCCGATCCTGTCGGACGCGTCGTCGGCATGATGGGCGACTACGAGGCGGTCGATCCCGCGACCTATGCGAAATACCGCGCCGCCTTTCCCCATATCGACAAGATCGCCCGCATCGGGCGCGCCTCGCGCGACAGCTTCAGCGTCGAGCAGGCGATCGTGCTGCGTCCGCAGGTCGCGATCTTCGGGCTCGAGGGCCATGGCCCGAACGCGCGCTCGGGCGAGGTGATCCGCGCCCTGGAGGCGGCCGGCGTCGCCATCGTTTTCATCGATTTCCGCAGCGACCCGCTGGTCAACACGCCGCGCTCCTTGGCGCTGCTCGGCGAGGTCCTGGGACGGGAGAGCGAGGCGGCGGAATTCGTCGCGGCCTGGAAAGCGGCGCTCGCGCAGGTCACCGGCCCGCTGGAGAAGGCGAAGCCTGCGCCGACGCGCGTCTTCATCGAGAGCCGCGTCGGACTCGACATCGGCTGCTGCGAGACGATGACGCGCGGCATGATGGGCCGCTTCGTCACGGCCGCGGGCGGCCTCAACATCGCCGAAGCCGTCGTGCCGGGCGAGGCGGGGGTCGTCAGCCTCGAATGGCTGCTGGCGAATCCGCCGGAGGTCTATATCGGCACCGCCATCGGCGGCGCGGCGAGCGATTCCGGGAGCTGGCTCGTGGCCGGGCCCGGCGTCTCGGACGAGCTGGCGCGCGGCACGCTCGCGCGCTCCCTCACCCGGACCGGGCTCGCCGAGCTCGCCGCCGTGCGGCAGGGCCGCGCCCATGCCGTCTGGCACCATTTCTACAATTCGCCCTTCAACGTCGCGGCAGTGCAGGCCTTCGCCAAATGGCTGCATCCGGAGCTTTTCGCCGATCTCGACCCGCAGGCGCTGCTCGCCGATCTGCACCGCCGCTTCCAGCCCTTCGCGCCCGACGGCGCCTATTGGATCTCGCTGAAATGACGGAAGCCGCCGACGTGCCGGCGCGGCCGGAGCCGCGCTATGAGTGGCGTCTCGTCCTCGTCGAGGCCTTCGACCTCTCGGCGCGCCTGCGCCGCCTCGTCTTCACGGCGGAGCATCTCGACGAGCTCGCCTACCGGCCGGGCCAGGCGCTGGTGCTGCGCATGCCGCTGCCCGAGGGCGGCACCGGGCGCCGCGACTACACCATCCGTTGGCTCGACCGGGCGGCGGAGCGGCTGGCGATCGACTTCGTCATGCATGGCGCGGCGCCGGCGGCCGACTGGGCGCGGCACGCCAGGCCCGGCGACGGCATCGTCGCGCAGGGGCCGCGCGGCCGCACCGTCCTCGCCGAGAATGCCGACTGGCATCTGTTCTGCGGCGACGAGACCGGCCTGCCGGCGATCCGCCACATGCTGGAGACGATGCCGGCCGGCGCCCGGGCCTTCGTCCTGGCCGAGATCGGCGGCGCCGAGGACGCGCTGCCGTTCGAGACGCGGGCGGCGCTCACGCTCGAATGGGTGCTGCGCGAGGGCGAGAGGCCCGGCCCGAGCCGGCTCCTGCTCGACCGGCTCGCCGCCTTCGCCCTGCCGCCCGGGCGCGGGCAGGCCTATCTCGTCGGCGAGACCGGTAATGTCAGGGCGCTGCGCCACCACCTGATCGCGCAGGGCATGGGCCGCGAGCAGATCGCCTCGGAAGGCTATTGGCGGCCGGGCCGGATCGGCGGCCATGACCATGTCGACGATTGAGGCCGGGCGGCTGGACGGCTCTCTCGCCTCGGTGGGCTTTGCGGCGGACTGCAAGCGCTGCTATGGGCAGTCGCCCGGCGCCGCGCGCGGGGCGGGGCCGTGAGCGCGGCCCGTTCCTCGGTCTCGACATCTAGTTTGGTTCCATGACGGTGAGTATTCAGGGGCGGGAGGTTCTGCTCGCCCATCGCCGCCTGGTGCGGCGCCGCTTCGCGCTCGTGCTGACCCTCGGCGCGCTGATGCTGGCGGCGCTGATCCTCGACATGGCGACCGGCCCCTCGGGCCTGCCCCTGTCCCAGATCTGGGCGGCCTTCACCGGCAGCGAGGAGGCGAGCCGCGCCGCCTCCGTTATCGTCTGGCAGGTGCGCCTGCCGGTGGCGCTGATGGCGCTTCTGGTCGGCGCGGCCCTGTCGCTCGCCGGCGCGGAGATGCAGACCATTCTCGACAATCCGCTCGCCAGCCCGTTCACGCTCGGCGTCTCGGCGGCCGCCTCGCTGGGCGCGGCGCTGGCGATCGTGCAGGGGCTTTCGGTGCCGATGCTGCCGGACGGCCTGGCGGTCGCCGGAAACGCCTTCGTCTTCGCCTTCGGCTCGGTGCTGCTGCTGCAATTCGTGGCGCGGCGCGCGCAGGGCGGGGCCGAGCTGCTGGTGCTGTTCGGCATCGCGCTGGTATTCAGCTTCAACGCGCTGCTGTCGCTCGTGCAGTTCGTCGCCTCGGCCGACGCGCTGCAGCAGCTCGTCTTCTGGAGCATGGGCTCGCTGGCGCGCTCCAACTGGACCTCGATCGCCATCCTCGGCTGCGTCTGCGCGCTCGTGCTGCCCTTCTCGCTCGAGGCCTCCTGGCGCCTGACGGCACTGCGCATGGGCGAGGAGCGCGCCATGAGCTACGGCATCGACGTGCGCCGGCTGCGCTTCCTGTCGCTGCTGCGGGTCAGCGTGCTCGCCGCCACCGCCGTCGCCTTCACCGGCACGATCGGCTTCGTCGGCCTCGTCGGGCCCCATATCGCCCGCATGCTGATCGGCGAGGACCACCGCTTCTTCCTGCCGGCGAGCGCGCTCTCGGGCGCGCTGATGATGTCGGCCGCCTCGATCGCCAGCAAGCTGATCGTGCCCGGCGTGCTGCTGCCGGTCGGCATCGTCACCTCGCTGGTCGGGCTGCCGGTCTTCTTCGCGTTGATCCTGCGGCGGCGGGCGCGGGGGCGGTGATGGGCGCGCTCTCGGCGAACGGCGCTGGCGGCGCCCTGCGGCTCGACGCGGTCTCCGCCGGCTATGGCGACCGGCTGGTGGTCAGGAAGCTGTCCCTCTCCGCGATCGCGCCCGGCACGATCACCGCGATCGTCGGCCCGAACGGCGCCGGCAAGTCGACGCTGCTGCGCGCCATCGCCGGCTTCGTGCCGGCGCAGGGCGCGATCGCGCTCGGCGCCGAGGACCTGCTGGCGATGCGGCCGGCGAAGCGGGCCGGGCGCATCGGCTTCATGCCGCAGGCGCTGCCGGCCGGCGTCGCGCTGAGCGTGCTCGACACGGTGATCGGCGCCCTCAAGACCGCCGACCGGGCCGAGCCGCTGGCCGCGACCGAGACCCGTGCCGTCGCCGTGCTGGAGCGGCTCGGCATCCTCCACCTCGCCATGGAGCCGCTCGACCGGCTCTCCGGCGGCCAGCGCCAGATCGCGAGCCTCGCCCAGGCGATCGCCCGCGAGCCCGCTTTGCTGCTGCTCGACGAGCCGACCAGCGCGCTCGACCTGCGCCACCAGCTCAGCGTCATCAAGACGGTGCGCCGCCTCGCCGACGACGGCTGCATCGTCCTGATCGTGCTGCACGATCTCGCCTTCGCGGCGCGCTGGTCCGACAACATCGTCGTGCTCGACCGCGGCGTGCTCGATGGCGAGGGCGCGCCGGCGCAGGTGGTGACACCGGCCATGCTGCGCCGCGTCTACGGCATCCATGCCAGGGTCGAGCGCTGCTCGGCCGGCTCGATCCAGATCATGACGGACGATCTCGCGCTCGATTAGGGGCCTCTACCCGTTCGGCGCTTCCCTTCTCCCCTTGCGGGAGAAGGTGGCTCCGCGAAGCGGAGACGGATGAGGGGTCATGCTTCCGACAATCCATCGTGCCCTGCGCGACAGCTTCCGACGTCGCGCGACCCCTCACCCCAGCCCTCTCCCGCAAGGGGAGAGGGGGTCTGCCGCGCCGCCTGCGCAAAAATCCCCGCCGGCTCTCGCCGCGAGGGTTTGGCTGGTCGCTTTGCGTATCCGAGGGGATGCGCGGGACGAGGGCGGCGGCGCAGCGAGCGCCGCATGTCGAATGTCGATGTCGAGATGTCGAGGCAGCGCCGCTGGCCACCGCCTTCGTCCCGCGCGCGGTTCTCTTACGACCCCTCCATCCGGCGGCCGGCAGGCCTCCCGGGCGTTTTTGCCCGGCGACGGACGGGCCTCCGCTGCCGCGACCCGCAACGGTCGCGCCCGACGGACACCGCCACTCCACCCGGCCGCACGATGCCTCGCGACAGCCCCCTTGGTCGGGCGGAGCGAGGAGAGGATAGGCGCGGTTTCGGGCGGCGGGGATAAGTTTCTCCTTCGTCCGCAGAGGATGATTCTGCGAAAGACGGGCGTCGAGGCCAGTGGCGTTGGCTCCTCCCTTCCCCCTTGTGGGGAAGGGTATGGGGATGGGGGGCGTTCCGCCTGGTGACCGCTTGCCCGGTCGGTCGCCCCCCACCCCTGCCCCTCCCCACGAGGGGGAGGGGTTCCACGTCCGGTTTTCGCAGGGGAGGAATCCTTCGGAGGAGAAGGAACGCTCACCCCTGCCCCTCTCCTTACAGGAGAGGGGTTCCCGCGCTTTCAGCGCCAAGCATGCGCAGCGTCCGTTACTGCCGCCACTAGCCCGGCGGCCCGACCCAGAAGGTCCCGTTCAGCGGCGCCGCCAGGAACCTCGCGTTGATCTCGTCCAGCGTCGCGCGGGGATCGAGCGTCTCGAACAGCTCCGGATGCAGCCATTTCGCCAGGGCCTCGACCGCGACGAGATGCAGCGGCGTATGCACGAAGAGATGCCAGAGGCCGAAGGCGCGCCGCTGCGAGATCGCGTCGAGCGCCGCAAGATCCGGGCGCTTCAGCAGCGTTGCGAAGCCCTCCGCCGCGCGCTGGGGCGAGACGCCCGGGCCGAGTGTGAAGCCGCCCGCCGCACCGCCCGAGATTCCGGTCGCGACATAGATGTCGGGATTGCGCGCCAGCACATGTTCGAGGCTGAGCTGGCCGACCGGGCCGGTGAGCGTCTCCGCGCCGATATTGTGCCCGCCCGCGAGCCTGATGAAGCCGTCGATCGTGCCGGGGCCGGCCGAGAAGCAGCATTCGGGCCGGGTCGCGAAGGCGTGCAGGAAGACGGATGGACGCGCCGGGGCGGGCCTGGCCTCGGCCAGCCGCCGCTCGATCGCGGCGAGATGCTCGCGATAGACGGCGAGGAAGGCCTCGGCTTGCGCCTCGCGCCCGATCAGCCGGCCGAGCATGCGCAGGCTCGCCTGCGTGTTGCGCAGCGGATCGAGGAAGAAGTCGACGATCACGACCTGGATGCCGGCGGCTTCGAGCTGCGCCAAAGCCGGCGGCCTGGCGGCATCGCCGGCGCCATAGCGGAAGGCGTCGAACTGGCTCAGGACCACGAGGTCCGGCCGCTGCGCCACCACCGTCTCGACCGAGATCGAGTCGAGCGTGCCGCGGCCGATGACCGGGACCTTGTCGATCGCCGGGAATTTGTCGCGCAGGATCGCCGGCTGGATGCCGTTCGAGCCGCCTTCCGCCCAGCCCGCCAGCAGGCCGACCGGATCGGGATGGAGCAGCGACAGCGCGTCGAGGCTGACCCAGGCGCCGAGCACGATCCGCTGCGCCGGCCGCGGCAGCACGACCTCGCGCCCGGCGATGTCGGTCACGCGGATCGGCCCTTTGCCCGGCTCCTGGGCCGGCGCGGCGGCGCAGGCCAGCACCAGCGCCGCGACCGTCAAGGCGGCCGCCGTCAGGCGTCGCAGGAAGGCGCCCGGCCGGCGCGAGACCGGCCGGGCCGCATCGGCTTGCATTCGTGTCACCAGCGATAGCTCAGCGTCGCCAGCACCGTGCGCCGGGAGCCGAGCGTGCAGCCCGGAACGTTGCCGCATTGCGAGACATAATATTTGTCGAAGAGGTTCTTGGCGACGACCGAGAGTCTCGCGCCGTCGAGCGCCGGGGCGAGCTTGCCGAGGTCGTATTGCAGGCTGGCGTCGACCAGCGTGTAGGACGGGATCTTGACCGTGTTGCCGACATCATAGGTGCTGCCGACATAGCGGATGCCGCCGCCGATGCCGAGCCCGGCGAAGGCGCCGCCCTGGATCGTGTAATCGGCCCAGAGCGAGCCTTGATGCATCGGCGTCGCCGCCAGCCGCTTGCCGATATCGGCCGGGGCCGAGCTCTTGGTCACCTCGTTGTCGAGATAGGCGTAGGAGGCGATCAGGCCGAGCCCTTGCGTGAGCTGGGCGCGCGCCTCGATGTCGAAGCCGCGCACCGCGACCTCGCCGAGCTGCACCCGCGCGAAGGGGTGGCTCGGATCGGGATCGGCGGTCAGCGTGTTCTGCTGGCGGATGTCGAAGACCGCCGCGGTCAGCGAGGCGTTGAAGCCGGGTGGCTGGTACTTGATGCCCGCCTCGTATTGGCGCGCCGTCAGCGGCTTGAAGGCGCCGCCGGCGAAATCGGTCTCGGCCGTCGGCTGGAACGAGGTCGCATAGCTGACATAGGGCGCAAAGCCGTTGTCGAAGACATAGCTCAAGCCGGCCCGGCCGCTGAAGGCGCGGTCCCTGGTCGAGCTCCGCACCAGCGTGCGCGGGCCGACATTGAAGGTCCGCGTCTCGATCTCGGCCCAGTCATGCCGGCCCGAGAAGGTGGCGACCCAGCGGTCGAGCTTGATCTGGTCCTGGGCATAGAGGCCGAGCTGGCGCAGTTCCGCGTCCTTGCGCTGGAAATTGATGCCGGGATCGAGAATTGGCGAGCCATAGACCGGGTTGAAGATCTGGATCGACGAGGCTGGGCCGCGCCCGACATCGTACTGGCTGATCTCGTTGCGGTAATCGAGGCCGAGCAGCGCCGTATGCGCGAGCGGGCCGGTCTGGAAGCGCGCTTCCAGCCGGTTGTCGAGGGTGAAGGCCCGGCTTGCCGCGTCGATGCGGAAGGCGGCGCGGTTCAGGGTGCGGTTGTCGGGAAGCAGCTCGCCATTGCGGTTCAGCGCGCGCAGATAGACGTCGTTCTGCGTGTAACGCAGGTTCTGGCTGAAGCTCAGCGCGTCATTGAAGCGGTGCTCGAAGGCGTAGCCGATCGAGCCCTGGTCGCGGTCGAAGCGGTCGAAGCCGGGCTCGCCGGCATAGCGCTCGAAGGGCAGGCGGCCATTGACCGGGTTCGCACGGAGCGTGCCGGAGCTCGGCAGATAGTTGAAGCTGGTCTTGCCGTCGCGCTCGCTGAGATACTGGCCGAGGATGGTCAGCGTCGTGTCGTTGCTCGGCCGCCAGGTGAAGGCCGGCGCGATGAACAGCCGGTCGTCGTCGATGAAGTCGGTCTGCGTCTCCGACAGGCGCCCGAGCCCGGTGAGGCGGTAGAGGAAGCGCCCCTGCGGATCGACCGGGCCGCTGAGGTCGAACGCCCCCTGGAGGCGGCCGAAGCTGCCGGTCTGGATCTGCACCTCGCGCAGCGGCGTCGCGGTGGGGCGCTTGCTGATCATGTTGATCAGGCCGCCGGGGCCGCTCTGCCCGTAGAGCGTGGAGGAGGGGCCCTTCAGCACCTCGATGCGCTCGAGCCCATAGGGTTCGATCACCGAGGTGGTCCAGTCGGCCGTCGCCGCACCGTCGGGCAGGCGGGTGCCGTCGAGGAAGAGATCGCCCTTGAAGCCGCGGATCTGGGTGTAGCTGTCGAATTTCGAGGCCGCGCCATAGGTCTCGCCGGCGACGCCGGCGGTGTAGCGCAGCGCCTCGCTGACGCTTTGCGCGCCCTGCGCCTTGATCTGGTCCGCCGTCACGACATTGATGGTCTGCGGCGTTTCCAGGATCGGCGTGTCGGTCTTGCTGCCGCTGGCGCTGCGGGTCGCGACATAGCCGTTCACCGGCCCGGTCGCGCTCTCGCCGCGGCCCTGGACCTCGATCGTGTCGAGCTGGATCGCAGTTCCCGGCGCGGGCGCGGCATTCTGTGCGCCGGCCGGAGCGGCAAGCAGGACGAGCAATGTGGTCAAGGACGGGGCCCAGACGGCACGAAGCCGATCCGGGCCTGACATCAAGGAACGGGCCGTCCGAGCGGAAATAGAGTTCATCTGCTATTCTGCCGTGATCTGCGCGGTAATACAGGAATGTTGTTGCTCGAAAGGCAGGTTCGCACTAATTTAGATTAGTTTTAAACTAGCGCGGCCTATCAATATTATATCCTTGCCCCATTTGGGCGCGCGGCTCATAGTTGACCGAGATCGGGTCATATTTGGTCGCAAAAATGGCAGTTTCACTAAAACGACCGAGTTCGGGTCACGAGAGCTTGCGGGTGATCGATCGCTTGCCGCTCGACGAGGAGACGCCGCGACCGGTCGTCGTGCTGCACCAGTCTTTCGTCAGCGGCGCCAAGACGCGCTGGCACAGCCACCGCCGCACGGAGCTCCTGCACGCCTCCGGCGGGTTGCTGGTCCTGGGCACCGAAAGCGGCACCTGGACCGTGCCCGCCGGCCATGCGCTGCTGGTGCCCGCCGACCTGCCCCACGAGCTCGCCGGCTATGGCTGCAACGAGATGCGGGCGGCGTTCTTCACCGATGCGGCGCTGGGGCCGGCCCTGCCGCGGGAGTGCCGGGTGATCGCCGTATCCGACCTGCTCGACATCGCGCTGAGGTCGCTGGCCGCCGGCCCGCTGCTCTATGATGCCGATGGCCGCGGCGGCCATCTCGCCGCCCTGGTCGTCGACGAGATCGCAAGGGCGAGCGAGATCCACATCGCCCTGCCGCTGCCGCAGACCAAGCGGCTGCGCCAGCTCTGCCGCGACATGATCCAGAAGCCCTCGCTGGCGCTCGATCTCGACGGCTGGGCCAGGCATGCCGGTGTCAGCCGCAGCACCTTCACGCGCCGCTTCCGGGCGGAGACCGGTCTGAGCTTCGCGGAATGGCGGCGGCGGCTGCGCATGCTGCACACGCTGACCTTGCAGGCCGACGGCGTCCCCTTGCGCCAGGCGGCGAGGACGGCGGGCTATCGCAGCAGCAACGCGCTGCGCGACATGATGCGCCGCACGATGTCGGAGACCGTGCGGCCGGACAGTGGGCGCGAAACGCCGTGAGGCCAGCCCGGGTAAGGGAAGCCGGGGCGGCGCTCGCGCAGGGTTCTCTGGAACCGGGCCGGGCCGAACGCCGTTGCTCTGCCGTCCATGGCTTCGAAAACTCAGGGCGCGCGAGATCACGATGAAGCTTTCCGGTGGCTGCAATTGCGGACAGGTCCGCTACGAACTCGACGGCGAGCCGATCCGCGTCGGCATCTGCCATTGCGAGACCTGCCGGAAGGATTCCGGCTCGGCCTTCTCCTTCTTCGGAATCTGGCCCAGGACCGGCGCGACCCTCTCGGGCGAGCTCGGATGCTGGCAAAGCCGGGCGGGAGGGGAGCGCTTCTGTCCGAGATGCGGCTCGTCGCTGTTCAGCTGGGCCGACGGTTCGGACGAGATCGAGATCAAGCTCGGCACATTGGACGGCCCGCCGAGCGCGCTCGCCCCGGCCTATGAACTCTGGACCATCCGCCGGGAGCCATGGCTGGCGCATCAGAGGGGTGCGGAGCAACACGCGCGCGATCGCGAGGCTTCCGGCGCCTGAGCCGGTGCTATCCCGTCGCCCTCGATGAACGATGCCGCTGGCCGGCCGGCCGCGGTGCTTCTGATTCCGATGCAACTCTGACATTGTCGGCGAGGGGCGTCGCAACCTTGGCTACCGTCCTGTTGCGAAAGCGATAGCGGAGAGGAACTGAAACGATGAAGCGCATCCTCATGGCGGCCGCCCTGGCGGCGACCTTCGCCTGTCCCGGCCTGCTGGCCGCCCAGACGCTGCCACGATCGATCTCGGGGCTCGGCCTGACCGATGTCCAGATCCGCCAGAAGCCGCATATCGAATATGGCAGCGATGTCTACGGCACGCTGCCCGGCGGCGCTCGCGTCAAGATCGAGCTCAGGCGAAACGGGACAATCGAGGAGATCGAAGCGCGCGGCCGCGGACTCTTTTCCGTCGACCAGATCCGCTCGTTGATTCCGGCCGCGGTCCTGAGGAACAGCTCCTGGCCGGCTGCCGCCACGCTCTCGAAGATCGAGTTCGAGCGCGGCGGACGCATTGAGATCGAAGGCCGCCTTGCCGACGGGCGCAAGTTCGACGCCGAGTTCGCAGCCGATGGGCGCCTGATCGATTTCGACACGGACGACTGAAGGCGCGGCGAAGCGGCAGCGGACCAGCCCAGGCAGGCTCCGGTGGCGGGCATGCCTGCTCAGGTCTCGCTCGCGTCGCATTCCGTCAGCGTCTGGCCTTGTCCGATCGCATGAGTGCGGCAGGTGGCGCCCTTGTTTTCCATCTCCTGCCGTGGAGCGCAGGCGGCCGCCAGCAATGCGACGAGGCATGCCAGGAGGGGTTTGAAGCGTCCGCGGGGCTGGCGCCTTTGGCTCTTGACGTGCGGCTCGATGGACATTCCGGTGTCCTTCCAAAGCGGATGTCCCATCGACCGGCCCGATGCCGATACGCGCTCTTGTCCCGCCACGGGAACAGGCGAGGGGTGTCCAGCGTCCTCTACCTGCGGCATGCTACGGCTCATGGCCCGCGGCGAAAAGAAGGATGGAGGGGGTCGACCATGGCGAATGGAAACCACGAGGCATCGGACGATCTGATCGCGCTCCTGCGCAGGGAGATTGCCGACCTGACGGAGCAGGCTGCGGCCGCATCCGGATCGGCACGGGAGGAGAGGCTGGCCGATCAGATCAACGAGAAGCAGGATCGGCTCAACGAGCTCTTGAAGCAGCGGGGCGAAACGTGAGCGCGTCGGCTCGCCCGGATTGCCGCGGGGCCGCCGGCTCGGGCACGGATCGCTGACCTCAAGGTGCTCCGATGGCGCGCCTCAGGTTTCATCCGCCGGTAAAGGTCACGACCGCCAACCCAGGCGTCACGATCTCGATCAGCTCGGTCGAGCGGGCGGGGGAGCAACTGCTGGCCTGGTCGGGGACAGGCGAGAAACGGCGCGCCGCCATTGCCGCCTGCATGGCCGCGTTGTCCGGCGAAGGGACCCCCGATCGGGTTCGGGAGACCTTTGCCGAAGCCGCCAGGGAATGCGGCCACCTGATCGAGGACTAGCTGACCCGGCCCATGCTGCTCAGGCTGTCGCGCCGACGGAGAGGGCGTGCCGGCGCAGCATGCCGGTGGACTGGCGGACCACCTCGGATATCTGGAGGAGCTGCTTGGCCAGCGGGCTCGTCTTGCGCCAGACCATGCCGATGGTCCGGGACGGCTCGGGCTCCCTGAAGCGCACGACGGAGACCGAGGCCGAACCTGTCTCGACCGCCACGGCCATTTCCGGAATCAGGGTGACCCCGAGGCCCGCATCGACCATCTGGACCAGGGTGGAGAGGGAGCTCGCATCCAACAGGTCGCGCGGCTGCATGGCGCGCGGTTTCATATTGCAGAACGAGAGGGCCTGATCGCGAAAGCAGTGCCCCTCCTCCAGCAGCAGCAACCGCATTTCGCGCAGCGCCTCGCGGTCGGGAGCCGGCTTTCCCTCGTCCTCGCGCGGCCGGACGAGAACGAAGCTCTCGGTGAAGAGGGTGACCTCGTTCAACGCCGGTTCCGACACCGGCAAGGCGACGATCGCCATGTCGAGCCGCCCTTCGTTCAGTTCCTGAACCAGCTTCGGCGTCAGCGTCTCGCGCACATGCAGGTCGAGACCGCCATGCAGCCGGGTCAACTCGCCGATGAGGCCAGGCAGCAGATAGGGCGCGACCGTCGGGATGACGCCGATGCGCAGCCGCGCGACCAGCCCGTCCCGGGCAGCCCGCGCATAGCCTTCCAGCTCGTCGAGCGAACGCAAGATATCCTGGGCCCGCTGGGCGATCTCCTCGCCGAAGCTCGTCAGACGGACCTGGCGCCTGTCCCGCTCGAACAGCTCGGCGCCGAGCTCCTCCTCGAGCGCCTTGATCTGCATCGACAGCGCCGGCTGGGAAATGGCGCATGCCTCGGCCGCGCGCCCGAAATGGCCATGCCGTGCCAGCGCCTCGAAATAGCGGAGCTGTCTGAATGTCAGGCTCGTCATAATTTGAGCTTATCGTCGCAATCAGAAAATCGGAATTAAAATAATGAAACGGCTTTGCTAAGAGCGTTTCAGCCCAGCCAAGCCCGGAGACAGACATGAACGCGAAGACTGAGGACAGCACGGGCAAATGCCCCGTCGCCCATGGCGGCGGCGCCGTCAGGCAGAACCGCGATTGGTGGCCGAGCCAGCTCCCCGTCGATCTCCTGAACCAGCATTCGGCCAAATCCGACCCGCTGGGCCGGGCCTTCAGCTACCGCGAGGCGTTCAAGAAGCTCGACTACCAGGCGCTGAAGAACGACCTGCGCAAGCTGATGACCGATTCGCAGGATTGGTGGCCGGCCGATTTCGGCCATTACGGCCCGCAATTCGTCCGCATGTCCTGGCACGCGGCCGGCACCTATCGCCTCGCCGACGGGCGCGGCGGCGGTGGCCGTGGCCAGCAGCGTTTCGCTCCGCTCAACAGCTGGCCGGACAATGTCAACATCGACAAGTCGCGCCGCCTGCTCTGGCCGATCAAGCAGAAATACGGCCAGCAGATCTCCTGGGCCGACCTGCTGATCCTCACCGGCAACGTCGCCCTGGAGACCATGGGCTTCCGCACCTTCGGTTTCGCCGGCGGCCGCGAGGATACCTGGGAACCCGATCACGATGTGAGCTGGGGCACTGAGACCGCCTGGCTGACCCATCGCCCGCTCGACAAGTTCGATGCGCCGCTGAGCGCTACCGAAATGGGCCTGATCTATGTCAACCCGGAGGGTCCGGGCGCCAATGGCGACCCGATCTCGGCGGCGCATTTCATCCGCGAGACCTTCGCCCGAATGGCGATGAACGACGAGGAGACCGTCGCGCTGATCGGCGGCGGCCACACCTTCGGCAAGACCCATGGCGCGGCCCCCGAATCCCACAAGGGACCTGATCCCGAGGGCGCCGAGCTCGAGGCGCAGGGCCTGGGCTGGGCCAGCAATTTCGGCACGGGGCACGGCGCCGACGCGGTCGGCAGCGGCATCGAGGTCACCTGGACGCAGACGCCGGCTCAGTGGAGCAATTTCTTCTTCGAGAACCTGTTCAAATACGAATGGGTCCAGACCCGCAGCCCCGGCGGCGCGATCCAGTGGGAGGCGAAGGACGCCGAAGCCGTCATTCCCGATCCCTTCGATCCGTCGAAGAAGCGCAAGCCGACGATGCTGACGACCGACCTGTCGCTGCGCCTAGACCCGGCCTATGAGAAGATCTCGCGCCGCTTCCTGGAGAACCCGCAGGCTTTCGCCGAGGCCTTCGCCCGCGCCTGGTTCAAGCTGACCCATCGCGATCTCGGCCCGCGCTCGCGCTATCTCGGTCCGGAAGTGCCGAAGGAAGAGCTGATCTGGCAGGACGTGGTGCCGGCCGTCGATCATCCGCTGGTCGGCAAGGCGGACGTCGCCGCGCTCAAGGAGAAGATCAGGGCCTCCGGCCTCAGCGTCTCCGAGCTGGTCGGCACCGCCTGGGCCTCCGTCTCGACCTTCCGCGGCGGCGACAAGCGCGGCGGCGCCAACGGCGCGCGCCTGCGCCTCAGCCCCCAGAAGGACTGGGAGGTCAACCGGCCGGCCCAGCTCGCCAGGGTGATCGAGGTCCTCGACGGCATCCGGCGCCAGTTCAACAAGGAGGCGGATGGCGACCAGAAGGTCTCGCTCGCCGACCTCGTCGTGCTGGCCGGCAATGTCGGCGTCGAGCAGGCGGCCAAGGCCGCCGGCCAGGACGTCAGCGTGCCGTTCACGCCGGGCCGGACCGACGCCAGGCAGGAGCAGACCGACATCCACTCCTTCGAGGTCATGGAACCGGCCGCGGACGGCTTCCGCAACTACCAGAAGGCCGGGGCCAAGGTGGCCGCCGAGGTGGCGCTGATCGACAAGGCGCAGCTCCTGACCCTGACCGCCCCCGAGCTGACGGTGCTGATCGGCGGCCTGCGCGCCATCGACATCAACGCCGACGGCAGCAAGCACGGCATCCTCACCGACCGGCCGGGCACGCTGACGAACGATTTCTTCGTCAACCTGCTCGACATGGGCACGCAGTGGAAGGCCGTCTCCGAGGCCAAGGACGTCTTCGAGGGCACCGACCGCAAGACCGGCGCCCCGAAATGGACCGGTACGCGCGTCGATCTCGTCTTCGGCTCGAACTCGATCCTGCGCGCTCTGGCCGAGGTTTATGCGAGCGCGGATGCGAAGGAGAAGTTCGTGAAGGACTTCGTCGCCGCCTGGACCAAGGTGACCAACCTCGACCGCTTCGACCTCGCCTGATCAGGGTAGTAACGACGCTCGGCCGCCGCCCCGGTGTCGGCCGAGCGCTACACCGACGCAGGGCAGGCCCACCGCTTCGCCGATCAGCGTGTCCCGATACGCAGGCCGAACAGTTTCGGGATCGCGGCGGCGGCGCGCCTGACTATTCCGGGCGCCTCGCCGCGTTCCTCCGCCTCCTCGCAGCCGATGATGCCCCAGCGCACGAAGCGGCCGCCGACGACGCGGAAAGGTTCCGGTGGCAGGGCGGGAAGCTCGCGGCGGCAGAAGGGCAGGTTCGCCCATTCGTCCTGCTCGCCGAGCACCAGGGAGGCGAGCGACTGGCCGCCGATATAGGTCGGGTTGACCCCGTGCCCGGAATAGCCGCAGCCGTAATGCACGCGCGTGCCGGGCAAGGTCCGGAAGAAGGGCAGGCGGTCGGAGGAGACATCGATGCCGCCGCCCCAGACCTTGGCCACCCTGACATCGCCGAGGCCGGGCAGCAGCCGCCGCAAGCCGCGCTCCGCCCGGGCGGCCGATGCCGCATCCAGCGTCAGCGCGGGATCGAGCGCGTCGCCGTTGTAGCTGATCGGACCCGAGCCGGAGCCCATCAGCACGCGGCCATCGATCGTCGTGCGGAAATAATGCACGAACATCCGCATGTCGGCGAGGCCCTCCTCGCCGGTCCAGCCGATCTCGCGCAGCTTCTCCGGCGCCGGCTCGGTCATCAGCGCATAGCTCGAGAAGACGCTGACATGGGGGCTGATCTCGCGGCGGCCGGCGAGGCCGGTATTGGTCGCGAGCACGACCTCGCGTGAGAGGATCTGACCATCGGGCGTGCGAAGCCGGTTGGGCGAGCCGGTGTCGAGACCGGTCAGGGGCGTGTTCTCATAGACCGCGACACCCGCCTCGATCGCCGCCTGGCGCAGCGCCCGCGCCAGCCTGGCCGGGTGCACATTGGCGCCCTCCGGCATGTAGACGCCGCCGCGGAACACGGGCGATCTGCAATAGGTCGCGACCTCGGCCGGCGACAGCGCGCGGGCGGTATCGGGGACGCCGAGGCGTCGCGCCGTCGCGGTGCAGGCTTCGACCTTGGCATCCTGCGCCGGCGAGGCCGAGACCCGGACATTGCCGCTCTCGCGCCACCAGACGTCCCGGCCGGGCGCGGTGGCGAAACGGCGGATGGCGTCCTGCGCCCTGGTGCCGGCGCGGGCGACGGCGAGCGCGGCGTCGGCGCCGAGGGAGGCCTCCATGCCGCCAAGGGAGGCCCAGTAGCCATGGACCTTGCCGCCGTTCTTGCCGCTCGCGCCCGAACCGCAGAGCGAGGCCTCGATCAGCGCGACGCTCAGCCGGGGCGCGCGCTCCCGGAGCGCCAGCGCCGTCCACAGCCCGGTGAACCCGCCGCCGACGATGGCGACATCGGCCGTGATCTCGCCTGCGAGCGACGGCGAGGGCGGCGCGCCGCCCTCCGCCGCGAGAGCATCGGCGAACCACCAGGACGGATCGCCGGGGAGAACGCTGGGAACAGCCGGATCTGCTGGCATGTCGCGACCGATCTTCGAGGTCAGGGGAGGAAGGAGGAGGGGCGGTGGCTCAGACGAGCGCCTGGACCTGTATCTCGACCAGGATGTCGTCGGCCGCGAGACGCGACTCGACCGTGGCGCGCGCCGGCGGCTGCTCGGGATCGATCCAGGCCTCCCAGACCGCGTTCATTTCGTTGAACGTGCCGACATCCTTCAGCCAGATATTGGCGGTCACCAGCCGGGTGCGGTCGGTCCCGGCCATCGCCAGATAGGAATCGATCTGGGCCAGGATATCGGCGGTCTGCTCGCGCACGCCGCCGCTGCGGTTCTTGGCGGTCAATCCGGAGAGGAAGGCGAATCCATTCGCGACCAGGACCTTGCTCAGGCGGCCGGTGACTTCGTGACGGGTGATCATGGTGCCTCTGCTCGTCGTCGGGATGAAAAGGAGCGGCATCCGGCGGAAGCCGGCCGCCGCCTGTCGCCTACAGGTGCGCTTCTCTGATGCGGATGATCCAGATCAGCTTGGCCTCCTCCTCGCTGCGATTGACCAGCTGGTGCGGGATGCTGCTCTCGAACTGGAAGCTGTCGCCTTCGCCGATCTCCGCCACCGCGTTGCCGACCGTCAGCTCGACCCGGCCCGACAGCACGTAGCCGGCCTTGTCGCCCGGCCCGGTCAGCACATCGTCGCTGGTCGCGCCCGGCGGCAGGTTGAGGATCATGAAGCGGAGCTGGTTGTTGTCCTTCGGCGAGAGCAGCTCCTTGGTCAGCAGGCCGGGGCCGACGACGAAGCGCGGGCGGTTGTGCCGGCGGCGGACGAAGGCCGGCTCGCCCTCCTGCGCTCCCGGCTCTCGTTCGAGGAAAGCCCAGAGAGTGACCCCGAGCGCGCCCCTCAGCTTCTGCAGCGTGCTGATCGAGGGGTTGGAATTGCCGCGCTCGATCTGGCTGATGATCCCGGCGGACAGCCCGGCCTTGGCCGCCAGCTCCAGGATCGTCAGATTCCGTTCATTGCGAAGCGCTCGCAGCCGCTGCCCGATCTGGGCGGCGTCGTCGTCTTGGGCGGGCGCCGGATCGGTTGTCACGTCGCGTGTCTTCTGCATGCAAGGCAAATCCATTTAAGTGAAAACGGACCATAGTGAAATCCGCTCAAAAGCGCAATCGGCTGCTTGCCGAGATGCGCTGCAGCCCATTTTAAGTCGTTAAATCAAATATTTATAACGTATACTGCTCTGCTGCGTCCCGAGGCTGTGAGCTGCGGCCTTGACATGCAATTCAGTATAGTGAAACGATGTTCACGAAAGCCCGAGAGAGCGCAGGTCGGGAGGCTCGGTTGCGGCAGTCTCGAGGATGTCTTCAGGAAGAGCGGCGCCGGCCGCTGCCGGGACGGCCGGGCCGCTCCGGCTCGCCACGCCTTTCCTGCGCCCCGGCGAAGCGGCTGTGGGCCCATCCGGCCGCGGGTGCGGCCGGAAACATCGATCACTTGCAACGATACAAGGGGACCGCGATGACCATTTCACGCGTTGCTGCGCTGCTGCTCGGCCTTTTCGCCGCCGCTCCCGCCCTTGCGGGAAAAGCGAACGACACGCTCACCGTCTCGTGGGACCGCGAGCAGACCACCCTCGATGTCTATTATTTCACCGACCATTCCGGCCTCACGCTGATCAACAATGTCTGGGACGGCCTGGTCGATCGCGATCCCGAAACCGGGAAATATGTCGGCAACCTCGCCACGGGCTGGACATGGGAGAACCCGACCAGCCTCGTCTTCGAGCTGCGCAAGGGCGTCAAGTTCCACAATGGCGAAGATTTCGATGCCGACGACGTGGTCTACACGATCGATTACGTCAAGGATCCGAGCAACAAGATCCTGCTGGTGCAGATGGTTTCCTGGATCGACGCCGTCGAGAAGGTCGATCAATACACCGTCCGCATCAAGCTGAAGCGCCCGTTCCCGGCGGCGCTGGAATATCTCTCGCTCGGCGTGCCGATCTACCCGGACCAGTACTACAAGCAGGTCGGCACCGCCGGGATGGGCAAGAACCCGGTCGGCACGGGCCCCTACAAGATCACCTCCTTCACGCCCGGCCGCGAATACGTGATGGAGCGCAACGAGGCCTATTTCTCGGGCGGGCCGAAATCCAAGGCGCGCATCAAGCGGATCGTGGTCCGGACCCAGAAGGACCTCAACCTGATGATGGGCGAGCTGATGACGAAGCGCGCCGATTTCCTGTGGCGGCTGACGCCGGACCAGGCCGATCAGCTCGAGACCGTCCCCACCGTCCGGGTCTCGCGCTCGCCGACGCTCCGGGTCGCCTTCCTGACCTTCAACGCCCTCGATCAGCAGTCGCCGCTCTCGCGCCCCGAGGTCCGGCGCGCCGTCGCCCACGCGATCAACCGGGACGCCATCGCGAAGAACCTCATTCGCGGCGAGGCCGCCAAGCTCAAGACGATCTGCGCCACCAAGCAGCTCGCCTGCCCCGAGCCGGGCGTGGATTACGCCTATGATCCCGCCAAGGCCAAGGAGCTCCTGGCGAAGGCAGGGCTGCCGGACGGGTTCGAGACCTCGATCGGCTCGACGTCGGACCGCTTCATCACCGAGGCTGTCATCGGCGATCTCCAGCGCGTCGGCATCCGCGCCAACATGAACTTCAACGTCTGGGCCGCCTTCCGCGACAAATGGGTCAAGCGCGAGATGCCGCTCTTCCACGCCTCGACCGGCTTCTGGGGCATCAGTGACGCCTCGATCGCCTTCGGCACCTATTTCGGCGAGGCGCCGCAGGACCTCTCGCGCGACCCGGCCGTGACGGAGGCGATCCGCAAGGCCGATGGCACGCAGTCGCTCGATGAGCGGACGAAATTCTACAAGGAAGCCCAGGATCGCATCCTGGATCAGGTCTACTGGCTGCCGCTCGTCGAGATCGTGAACAACTACGCCTTCTCGAAGGAGCTCGATTTCACGCCGTCGCCGGACGAGATCAACCGGTTCTACCGCGCGTCCTGGAAGTGAGCTCCGCGAGCCCGTCAGTCGGCCACAGTCCCGAGTGAGGTTCACCTTGGCAAGTTTCGCGCTGAAACGGATTCTCGTCGCCGTCCTGGTCGCCTTCACGGTCTCGGTCGTGTCCTTCGGCGTGTTGCGCCTCTCGACCGATCTCGCCCAGGCGCTCGCCGGCGAGGGCGCCAGCCATGAGCAGGTCGAGCAGATCCGCATCACCTACGGCCTGGATCGGCCGCTCGTGCTGCAATATGCGGACTGGCTCGGGAACATCCTCCGCGGCGACCTGGGAGAATCGTACTACTTCAAGCAGCCGGTCTCTGCGTTGATCCTGGAGCGTGTCCCGGTCACCTTCACCGTCGCGACCCTGTCGATCGGGCTCGCGCTGCTGCTCGCGGTTCCGCTCGGCATTTGCGCCGCGCTGAAGCGGAACAGCTGGTTGGATCGGCTCTGCCTGACGACGGCGGTGATCGGCCAGGCCGTGCCGAGCTTCTGGCTCGCCCTGATGCTGATCTACATCTTCGGGCTGCACTGGCAGCTGCTGCCCTTGTCCGGCAGCGAGGAATGGCAAGGCTACATCCTGCCGGTCGTCGTGCTCGCCTATTACGCCATGCCGGCGATCATGCGCCTGACCCGGGCCGGGATGATCGAGGTCCTCCAGGCCGACTATATCCGGACGGCCCGCGCCAAGGGGCTGGGCGTCAGGGCGATCGTCACCACCCATGCGCTGCGCAACGCGCTGATGCCCGTCGTGGCGCTGACGGCGGTCCAGTTCGGATTCCTGCTCGGTGGCTCGACCGTGGTCGAGACCGTCTTCGCGCTGCATGGCGTCGGCTATCTGAGCTGGGAATCGATCCAGCGCGCCGATTTCCCCGTCGTCCAGTCGATCGTGCTGATGTTCTCGATGATCTTCGTCGTGCTCACGCTGGCCTCCGACCTGCTCAACGCCGCCATCGATCCTCGGGTGCGCCTGCAATGAGCGATCTGTCTCTCGCCGGCCGGCCCCCGGCCTCGGCTCTGCGCTCCCGCGCCAGGCGCTGGCTGCGCAACAGCGGCGCGACCATCGGCGGCGCGATCGTCCTCGCCGCCATCCTTTGCGCCGTCGCCGCGCCGCTCCTGGCTCCGTACGATCCCTATCTGCAGGACCTGCCGATGCGGCTGAAGCCGCCGGTCTGGGCCGGCGAGGGCAGCTGGGCGCATATACTCGGCACCGACCAGCTCGGTCGCGACTATCTGAGCCGGCTCATCTATGGCAGCCGGATCTCGCTGCTGATCGGCTTCGGCACCGTCCTGATCTCGGGCGCGATCGGCATCCTGCTCGGCATGCTCGCCGGCTATTATGGCGGCCGGCTCGACATGGTGATCTCCTTCTTCATCACGGTGCGCCTCGCCATGCCGATCGTGCTCGTCGCGCTCGCCGTGGTCGGGCTCATCGGAAGCTCGCTCACCGTCGTCGTCGCCGTGCTCGGCCTGCTGCTGTGGGATCGTTTCGCGGTGGTCGCGCGAGCCACCGTCATGCAACTGCGCGACAGCGAGTATATCGTTGCAGTGCGCTCCTATGGCGGCTCCGACCTCAGGATCATGCTCTGGCACGTGCTGCCCAATATCCTGGGTCCGATCCTGGTCGTCTTCACGCTCGAGATCGCCCACGCGATCCTGCTCGAAGCGGCGCTCTCCTTCCTCGGCCTCGGCGTCCAGCCGCCGCTTCCGTCCTGGGGGCTGATGATCGCCGAAGGCCGGAACTACGTCTTCTTCACGCCCTGGGTGATCACCATTCCCGGCGTCGCGCTCGTCCTCCTGGTGCTGGGCATCAACCTGCTCGGCGACGGGCTGCGCGACCTGAGTTCACCGAAAGACGCCGACTAGACGCCAGACATGCCAGCCCGGCGATGCGCCGCGGAGCTGAATGCCTTCCGAGTGGCCGGTGTCGCGCCACGAACACTGGAGAAAAGGAACCGACGAGATGCTTGAACACGCTATGACCGAGTACAAGAAGCGGGTGAGCGAAGTTCGCGGCGGGTCGAAGCCGCGGCCGCGCGACCCGAACGAGCGGCGCGCGCAATTCGAGGCCTATGCTGACATCTTCAAGGAGCCCTATCCGCCGAGCCTCACGGTCACCAACTGGTTCATCGCCGCGCCCGGGCGCGAGATCCCGATCCGGGTCTACAGCCAGAAGACCGAGGAGAAGCAGCCGACGATCGTTTATTTCCACGGCGGCGGCTACATGTCGGGCAGCCTCTACACCCACGACACCGTCGTCGCGAACCTGGCTGCCGGCACCGGCGCCCAGATCGTCGCCGTGCATTACCGCCGGGCGCCGGAAAACCCCTATCCGGCGGCGGTCGATGACGGCTTCTACACCTTGCAATGGCTCGAGAAATACGCCGACCGCTACAAGATCGACCTCGATCGGCTCGGGATCGCGGGCGACAGCGCCGGCGGCGGCCTGACCGCGGCCATCTCGATGATGAGCCGCGACCGGCAGGGCCCGAAGCTGGCGATGCAGGTGCTGCTCTATCCCGGCCCGATGAACACGGATCTGGAGACCGACAGCTATGTGCGGATCAATCACGATCCGCAGTTCAACAAGAACGACCTCGAATTCTATCTGAAGGCCTATCTGTCGGACAGGCTCGACACGAAGGATCCCTACGCCGTCCCGCTCAAGGCGACGAACTATACCAGCCTGCCGCCGGCCTTCATCCATGTCGCGGAGCTCGACCCGCTCTATGACGAGGGGCTGCTCTATGGCGAGCGGCTGAATGCGGCCGGAACCAAGGCGGAGGTCCGCGTCGCGAAGAATCTCGAGCACAGCTTCCTGCGCGCCGTGACGGTGTCGCCGGAAGCGCGGGAAGAGGCCGCCCATCTCTATGGTGCGATCAAGCGCGGCCTGAAGATCGGCTGAGAGGTTGGAGGCCAGCGGCGATTCTCAGCGAGCTCCGTCTTCATGACGGCTCGCTGCAGCCTCGTCGCTGTGCCTCCCCTTCCTCCCAGATCGGCAGCAGCGCTGAGCCCCCTGCTCGGAATGCCTCGAAATTTGAGATGATCTGCGCTTGTCCCCGGAGAGGCGAGCCGGGCGATCATGGAGGGCGATCAGAAATAGCCACCCTTCTCGGTGATCGCCTGGACGCTTTCGCCATCGGCGACCCAGCCGAAGATCTTCTTCTCGTTGCGCAGGATTTCCTCCGCCCGCTCCAGGACGGCGACGGCGAGCTTGCGCGGCACGACGATGACGCCGTCGATATCGCCGACCACGATGTCGCCGGGCCGCACCCAGCAGGAGCCGATCTTCACCGGCGTCTGGTAATGCGAGATCAGGCAGCGGCCGAGCGAGCCGTTCGGGCTGCGGTAGCGGTAATAGACCGGAAAATCCTTCTCCAGGATCTGGTGGGTGTCGCGGATGCCGCCGTCGATCACGGCGGCGCGGATGCCCTTGCCGATCGCGGTCGCGGTCATGACGCCGCCCCAGGCGGTCGCCTCCTGGTCGCCGGACGTGTCCCAGACGACGAAGCTGTCCTCAGCCATCGCGTCGAGCATTTGCGTGCGGAAGGTCAGTTCGCCGGAGACCTTTGTGTTGGGCGCGCTCTTTACCGTGAACGCGAAGCCGGCGACGGTCTTCTCCGAGCGCAGCGGCACCAATGCGTTGGGCAATGTCTGCTCGGTCAGGCAATGCTCGCGCAGCACGTCGCTGATCGCGCCGGTATAGAGGCGCTCATAGCGGGCGAGCAGGTCCTTTTGCGGGATGGCGAGTTCGACCGGCTCCACCAGCTCCTGATGGGCGATCAGGGCTTCGAGATTCATCATCGCGGCTTCGCGCTGGAGCGCGCCGGTATCGGTCCTGGTCGGATGGGCGGTCATGGCTGATCTCCGGATTGATGCTCAGATTCCACCGACGACCGGGTGCCAGTCCGGGCGGTAGGGATCCTGGTGGAAGCGGGCGTAGTAGTCGCCCTTCTCGTCGTAGAGCGCGCCGTAATGGCGCATCTTGTCCTCGTCGAGCGAGACGCCGAGACCCGGGCCGGTCGGGACGCGGATGGCGCCGTCCTCGTAAGGCATCAGCCCGCCCTCGATGATGTCGTCGGTCAGGTAGTGGTAATGCGCGTCGCCGGCGAAGCTCATCTCGGGGATGGTCGCGGCGGTGTGCAGCATGGCGGCAAGTTCGATGCCGAACTCGGCGCCCGAATGCATGGCGACGCCGAGCGCGAAGGTGCGGCAGATCGCGGCGAGATCCTTCACGCCGCGCGGGCCTTCCCAGTAGTGGATATCGGTCAGGACAATGTCGACCGCTCCCTGCCGGATGGCCGGCCCGAGATCGTCGAACTTGGCGGGATACATGTTGGTGGCGATCGGGATGCGCACGGCCTTGCGGACCGCGGCATTGCCTTCGAGGCCCCAGGCCGGATCCTCGAAATACTCCATCCCGACAGCCTCCAGCCGCTGTCCGATGCGGATCGCGGTCGGCACCGACCAGACGCCGTTGGGGTCGATGCGCAGGCCGAAATCGGGACCCATGCGCCCGCGGCAGGCCTCGACCGCCGCCGCCTCGATCTCCGGCGACAGGACGCCGGCCTTGAGCTTCATCGCCTTGACGCCGAGCGTCTCATGCAGCTCCTGGCAGAGATCGGCCATGTCCTGCGGGTGCGCGTCATGGCCGCCGCCCGGCCGGTCATAGCGCCAGAACAGATAGGCGATCATCGGGATGCGGTCGCGTACCGGCCCGCCGATCAGGTCGCAGAGCGGACGGCCGAGCGCCTTGCCCTGGATGTCGAGGCAGGCCATCTCGATCGCGGCATAGAGCCGGGCATTGGAGAGATAATAGATCGCCCTGAGCGTCTTCAGCTTGATCAGCTCGAGATGGAACGGGTCCATGCCGATGATGCGCGGCTTCAGCTTCATCAAGGCGCCGCGCTGATCGCCGCCGCCGACCTCGCCCAGCCCCACGATGCCCTCGTCGGTGACGAGCTCGAGGATGGTGCGCAGGAAATAGCCGGGATGGACCCCGGTATTGTGGCGAAGCTGCGCATTGAGCGGGATCGCCACGCAGCGCACCTTCATCTCGACGATCTTCATCGGCCAAAGTCTCCCTAGAGATGCATGCCGCCATCGACGAAGGGCGTCGCGCCGCAGACGGCCGCGGCACGCCCTGTCGGGTCGGCTCGAAGGCTTCCCGGTTCAGCCATGGCCGTCGCCGAGCCGTGTGTCGAAGGCGTCGCGCACCGCATCGCCCAGGAAATTCAGCGCGAGCACGGTCAGGAAGATGGCGAGCCCGGGAAAGAAGCTCATCCACCAGGACTGGTAGAACTGGATGCCGGTCGCGACCATGTAACCCCAGCTCGGTGTCGGTGGCTGTACGCCGAGACCCAGGAAGGAGAGGGCGCTTTCGGTGATCAGCGCCTGCGACGCCGAGAGCGAACCGTAGACGATGACGTTGCCGGAGACGTTCGGCCAGATATGGCGGAAGAGGATCCGCGTCGAGCTCGCGCCGGCGGCCTGGGCCGCGACGACATAGTCGATCTCGCGCAGGCTGAGCACCTCGGCCCGGACCAGCCGGGCGAAGCCGGGCGTCTTGGTGATCGCGATGGCGAGCATGGCGTTGACGAGGTCGGGACCGAGCACGGCGACGATCGAGAGAGCCAGCACCAGCAGCGGGAAGGCGAGGAAGGCGTCCATGATCCGCATGATCAGCGCGTCCCAGCGCCCGCCGAGCCATCCCGAGACCAGTCCGAGCAGCGAGCCAGCGATCAGCGCGAGCCCGATCGCGAAGATCACGACCTGCAGCGAGACGGTGGCGCCGTGCAGCACGCGCGAGAGCACGTCGCGGCCGATCTCGTCCGTGCCGAACCAATGCGCCGCGCTCGGCGGCATGGAGAAGGCGTCCGGATCGATGTCGGTCGGCGAATAGGGCGAGAGCCACGGGGCCAGCAACCCGAGCGCGACGATGACGGCGAGCACGATCGTGCCGAACCGGCCCTGCCAGGAGGCGAGGATACGGCGCAGGACGATCGCGCCGGGCGAGAGCGGAGCGCGTTGCGTCGGCGCGGCTGCGGGAGGCATCGGTCCGGTCACCGCCGCCATCGCCTCAGGCCTTCACGCGCGGGTCGAAGACCCGATAGAGCAGATCGGTCAGAAGGTTCACGGCGAAGACCGCGATCACGATGAACAGGATCGCGCCCTGGATGACGGGGAAGTCGCGCTGGAAGATGCCGTCGACCAGCATCCGGCCCAGCCCCGGCAGGGCGAACACCGTCTCGGTCACGACCGCGCCGCCGAGCAGCGCGCCGATCTGCAGGCCGATGACGGTCACGATCGGGATCAGCGCGTTGCGCAGGGCGTGCCGGATCAGGACGAGGCGCTCGCTCAGCCCTTTGGCCCGGGCGGTGCGGATGTAATCCATCGACAGCACCTGCAGCATCGAGGCGCGGGTCTGGCGCATGACCAGCGCGGCGAAGGCCGTGCCGATCGTCAGCGCCGGCATCACCATCAGCCGAAGGTTCCCGCCGGGATCGTCGAGGAAGCGGATATGGCCGGAGGGCGGCAGCCAGCCGAGCTTCAGCGAGAACAGCATGATCAGCAGCACGCCCATCCAGAAATAGGGCACCGCGACCGAGGACATGGCGATGAAGCTGGCCGCCACGTCGACCAGGCTGCCGCGGAAGCGCGCGGCCAGGATGCCGGCGGGCATGCCGATCGCGACCGCGATCAGGATCGACAGGAAGCCGAGCTCGAGAGTCACCGGGATACGCGCCGCCAGCATCTCGCCGACATGCTCGCGGGTGCGCAGCGAGCGGCCGAAATCGCCCTGTGCGACGCGGGCGAGCCAGGTGATGTAGCGGACCGGGGCCGGCTGATCGAGGCCGTATTCGAGACGCACCGCGGCGCGCTGCTCCGGGCTCGCCTGCTCGCCGAGAATGGTGACGGTCGGGTCGCCCGGCAACAGATTGGTGAGGGCGAAGACGATGACCGTGACGAAGAAGGCCACCGGCAGCATCTGAGCGAGCTTCTTGGCTAGGTAGGACAGCACGGCCGCGCTTCCTCAGTAGCGATCGAGCCGGCGATGGTCGCGGGCGATCTCGGTGATGACCGCGTCGGACACGGCGAAATGCGTGGTCATGGCGATGCGCGCCGCGGCCGGGTCCCGCGCCTTGACCGCGTCGACGATCGCCTGATGGCGAGCCACGGTCGCGGCCGGGTCACGCAGGTCGCGTTGCATGCCGAGCGCGCGCTGGGTGAACTTGATCGTCTCGACGAGGGCGTTGACCAGATGTTCGAGCAAGGCGTTGCCGGAGCAGCGCGCCAGCGCGACGTGGAAGGCGAGGTCGCCCTGCAGCCAGCGCTCGAAATCGCCGTCGATATTGGCGCGCATCTTCTCCAGCGCCGCCTCCACCGGCTCGAGCTGGAGCAGTGTGGCCCGCTCGGCGGCAAGCGCCGCGATCTCGACCTCGATGGCACGCCGGAGCTCGACCGCCTCGCGCAGGCCGTTGTCGGTGACGCGGACGGCAAGGCGCAGGAACTGGTCGAGCGGGGCGACCGAGAGCCCCTTCACCGTGGTCGGCTTGCCCTGCTGGATCTGGACGATGCCGAGCGCCGACAGGCGCCCCAGCGCCTCGCGGACCACCGGCTTCGAGACGTTGAGCCGTTTGGCGAGCTCGGATTCCGACGGCAGCTGATCCCCCGGGCGATAGACGCGCTCGGCGACGCGGTCGATCACGAACTGCGTCACCGCTTCGGTCAAGCGCTGCTTGTCGGGCTGAAGGGCGGCGATATCACTCATAACATATCAGATAACTTCGACTTGCGATCACGTCAACAGGAATGCGCAAGGTTGCCGGAACTGCAGTCAAAGCTGTGCGCGGCGCCGGAGTTGTGCGTTGCAGCGTAGCGATCGCTGCTCCATGCGGCGCATGGCTTCGCATGAATCTGCAAAAAACTGATTGCCTATCTCATAACATATCTGATAGGTGAATGCCCCGTCGGCGCCGGCATCCAGACCAAGAGCGCCATGGGAGGAGATCACGCCAATGGCCTTGATTTCACGTCGCGGTCTTTTGCTCGGCGCATCCGGCGCCGGTTTGATGGCCGGGCTGCCCGGCCTCGCCTTCGCGCAAGGCTCTCCGGTCCGCGGCGGCACCATCGTCGCCTCGATGGATCTGCAGCCGAAGAGCCTCGATCCGATCATGGGCGATGCGCCCACCTCGGATCGCTATGCCCTGATCCAGATGTTCGAGGGGCTGCTGAAATTCGACGTGCAGGGCAATCTCCAGCCCTCGCTGGCAACGAGCTGGCAATGGGCCGAGGACAAGAAATCGGTCGTCTTCAAGCTGCGCGAAGGGGTCGTCTTCCATGACGGCGAGCCCTTCGACGCCGAGGCAGCGGTCTACAACATCGCGCGCGTCGTGGCGCCGAACTCGACCGCGCCGCGCAGCCCCGATCTCGCCGATATCGCCGGCGCCGAGGCGGTGGGGCCGATGACGGTCAAGGTCAATCTCAAGCAGCCTTCGGGAGCGGCCCTGGCCTCGCTCGCCGTGGAAGCCGGGATGATGTGCTCGCCGGCGGCGCTGAAGAAGCTCGGCCAGGATTTCGGGCGCCAGCCGGTGGGGACCGGCCCCTACAAATTCGCGGAATGGGTCGGCGGCAGCCAGATCCGCTTCACCCGCAACGAGCGCTACTGGCGCGACGGCGCCGACGGCAAGAAGCTGCCCTATGCCGATGCGGTGACGCTGCGGATCATCCCGACCACCGCGGTCAAGATGGTCGAGGTCAAGTCGGGCGGCGTCCACCTCGTCGACGGCGTCACGCCCCGCGACTTCGAGGAGGTCGAGAAGAGCCCGGCGCTGAAGCTGGTCGCGGTTCCGCCCGGCATCGCGCAATGGCTGACCTTCAACGTTTCCAAGGGCATCTTCGCCAACCCGGCTCTGCGCGCCGCCGTCAATCACGGCATCGACCGCAATGTGCTGATGAAGGGCATCACCCGCGGCTTCGGCGCGGTGACGCCGACCTGGGTGCCGCCGAGCGACTGGTCCTATGACGCGAGCGTGCCCCAGCCGAAGCTCGACCCCGCCAAGGTCCAGGCCCTGCTCAAGGAGGGCGGCCAGCCCAACGGCTTCACCTGCAAGCTCTCGATCATCCAGCGCGATCCCGACACGCAGGTCGCCCAGATCGTCCAGGCCCAGCTGAAGCAGTTCAAGATCAACATGGAGATCGAGATCCTGGAGCGGCAGGCCTGGGTGCCGAAGGTGCTCGGCCTGCAGCACGAATTGGCGATGGGCCGCGTCAATGTCCCGCGCGCCGACCCCGATCACGTCTTCGGCCCGTTCTTCGGGCGCGCGGCCGCTCAGAACTGGTCCGGGATCAAGGACGAGGAGGTCTTCCGCCTGGTCGATCAGGGCCGCGAGGAGACCGAGCAGGCCAAGCGCAAGGCGATTTACAGGGAACTCCAGGCCGCGCTGAACAAGAACGACTACTACGCCTGGCTGTTCTTCCGTGAGGCGCGCCATGTCGCCCGCAAGGAGCTGCAGAACATCGTGCTCGATTCCGGCGGCGCCTGGCAGCTCGCCGAAGCCTGGCTCGCCAAGGCCTGAATTCGCCCAGGCTCCCTCACGATCCGCGAGATTTGAAAGATGAATGTGAACGTCATTCCCGGCACGCCCGACATGCTCGATCTGATCGAGCGCTACAAGCAGCTCTATACCGGGCTCGTCTACGACATCATGGACGAGATGGGACTGCCCTATCAGTCGCTCGCCACCGACCTGCGGCCGCTGCGCGACGACATGATCGTCGCCGGGCCGGCCTTCACCGTGCAGGGGATTTCCGATCCCGTGGGAGATCCCGGCCTGCGCGAGCGGCGGATCAAGATGTTCGGAGACATGCGCCACCCCTGCATCGACGTGCGCGACTGCGGCTTCGACGCGCGGGTCGCGCATTATGGCGAGATGAATGCCGTGCTCGGCCGCGCCAAGGGCGTGGTCGGGGCGGTGATCGATGGCGGCATCCGCGATTCCGGGCTGATCCTGAAAATGGATTTCCCCTGCTTCCGGCGCTACCACTCGCCGGTCGAGGCGGTGGCGCGCTGGAGCTATTATCGCTGGCAGCAGCCCATCACCCTGCGCGGCTCGATGAGCGCGACGGTGACCTGCCGCCCGGGCGACTTCATCTTCGGCGACATCGACGGCGTGCTGGTGATCCCGCAGGAGCGGACGATCGAGGTGCTGCGCCTCGCCGAGGAGCACGCCGCGACCGAGAACCGCGCGCGGGCCGAATTCGCCGACCCGGCCAAGGACGCCGAAGAGGTCTATGGCCGCTACAAGAAGCTCTGACGTCATGGCGGGCGAGGGGATCTGCGCCACGATCCTCGTGCTCTCCACGGGCGTGCCGGCAGTGACGGTCGCGGCGCTGGCGGAGCGTTTCGCGGTGCTCGGGCCGGGCGCTCCGGACGAGATCGAGGCGCTCGTCGCCGCGCATGGCCCGCGCATCCGCGGCATCGCCACGACGGGCAAGGCGCGGCTCGACCGGGCCCTGCTCGCCAGGCTGCCGAAGCTCGAGATCGTCGCCTGCTATAGTGCGGGCCTCGACAAGATCGACACCGACGCGCTCGCCGAGCGCGGCATCCCTCTCACCAACAGCTCGGCCGCGCTCGCCGACGAGGTCGCCGATCTCGCCATCGCGCTGATGGTGATGGCCCGTCGCCGTCTCGTCGCGGCCGACGCCCATGTCCGCAGCGGCGCCTGGGCCCGCGGCGCCTTCCCGCTCGGTCGTTCGGTGAGAGGGCAGCGCATCGGTCTGCTCGGTCTCGGCCATATCGGCAGCGCCATCGCCCGGCGCGCCGAGGCGATGGGCATGCATCCGCGCTACTGCACGCGCCGGCCGATCGCGGACTGTCCCTTTCCCCATCATGCCGATCCGGCGGCGCTCGCGGCCGATAGCGACGTCTTCGTCGTGGCCTGTCCAGGCGGCCCGGCCAATCGCAACCTCGTCGACCGCAGGGTGCTGGCGGCGCTGCGGCCCGACTCGACGCTGGTCAACATCGCGCGGGGCGAGATCATCGACGAGGAGGCGCTGATCGAGGCGCTGCGCGGCGGCCGGATCGGTTCGGCCGGGCTCGATGTCTTCGCCCGGGAGCCGGCCGTGCCCCCGGAGCTGACGGATCTCGACAACGTCGTCCTGCTGCCGCATCTCGGAAGCGCGACCCACGAGACGCGCGCGGCCATGGGCGAGACCGTGGTGACGGCCCTGACCCGGCATTTTGACGAGACCAGCGCTTGAAGCGGCTCGAATGGAGGGCCGCCCGGTCGTCGGGGCCGAGTGCGGTCCGCAAGCTCGGTCCTGCCGTCCCATGACCGGGCGAAGCGCTGTCGGGATGACCCGCTGGTAAAAGCGCGTCTGGAAGCGGCCTATTTCGCCAGCCACTCCAACCAGCGGCGCAAGACCGCGTCCTGGTTCTCTCCGAGCCAGTCGCGATCGATGCGCACGAGGTGGGGCCAGTTCGCCGGGTCCGTCGCGAGCCTTTTGGCAATCGCGGGCTCAAGCAGCGGCAGCGCCGTCTTCAGGCCGGTTGCCCCCAGGCCATCCTTGATGAAATCGGCATGAGCGGCCGGCCGGCTATAGATGAAATTGATCAAGGCGAGGCCCGCATTGGCATGAGGCGCCTCCTTCAGCACCCCCCAGAACGAGGCATCAAGCGGTGCGCCCTGCCAGGACACCTCGATCGGGAGGCCCTCCTTTTGCAAATGCGCCGATCGCCCGGCGAACATCATCGCCATCACCACTTCCTTCGATCGGAAGATTTGCTGGCTCTGGTCGCCGCTACGCCACCATACTGTGACATGGGGCTTGATCTCGTCCAGCTTTCTAAAGGCGCGCTCGATATCGAGCGGAAACAACGTGTCGGCCGAGACGCCATCGGCCAGCAGCGCCGCGACAAGGTTCCACCACGGCGTTCCGATATTCGGCAGCGCGCGCGGCCCGGGGAAGTCCTTGACGTTCCAGAAATCGGCCCAGCGCACGGGCTGCGGGCCGGATGGCGGAAACGCCTCGCTGCTGTAGGCAAGGACGCCGCCGCCGACGTCGAAGATCGCGCCCTGGCGAAGACAGGCGCCCTCGACGCCTTCGGCCGCGACGTTCGGCGTCGCTTCGCAGGCCGTGCCGAGATCGCGGAAGAAAGCGCTGTTCTGCGAGGTGAGCGAATCCACCGAGAGCGTCAGCACGTCCCACTCGACGCGCTTGACCCGGCTCATCGCCTTCAGCTTGGCGAGCTTCTCGCCATAGGAGCCGCCCGTTGCGACGACGCGAATGCCGGTCGCGGCCGTAAACGGATCATAGAACGTCTTCTTCACCATCTCGCCATAGGCGCCCGTTCCGCCCGCGACGACGACCTCTTTCTCACCTGCCTTGATGGCGCGCTCGACCAGTGCATCGATCGCAGTCTGCGCGGCGGCAGGGTCGATACAAATGCTGCCGATCAGCGGGAAAGCTGCTCCGGTGGCGATGAACTCGCGGCGATTCATGCTCGTATCCCCTTGTTGATCTGCGGTTCTGTCTAGTTGGAGAGCCCGACTCGGCGCATCAGGGCACGGGCCGATTCCCGCGCCCGGACTGCGACGACTGCCGGCTCGACACGGACGGGTGTTCCGTCCTCGAGAACCCGCTTGCCGTTCACGATGACGGCGGCGGGCGCTGTCCCGCGCAGGATCGCCGTTTCCCAGATCGGGTCGACGCCAAGCGCCTCCGGTGCGCCAGGGGCGTTGATGACGATATCCGCGCGCTTGCCGTACTCGAGGCTGCCGGTCCACTGCGCCGCGCCGATCGTCGTCGCCGCGTCGATCGTGCGCATCCGCAAAATCTCGGCGGGCGAAGCCGGAGTCCCGCAAACCGCGGCGTTCGCATGTGCCAAAGTGCCCAAGGCCTCGAAGCGAACGCTACGGGGAATATCGGTGGCAAGGCCGATCGGAACGCCGAGGCGGCAGAGCTCGATCATGCGGGGCTCGGCCCGCTCGCTGCCGATCATTCGCATTTGCGAATAGGGGCACCAGACGACCGCGGTGCCGCTCTTCGCGAGCATCTCGACGTCGTCCGCATGGACAACGTTCATATGGACGAAAGTCGTGCCGACGCCGAGAACCCCGTCATCCAGCAACTGATTGATCGTTGAGCGGCTTCCAGCCTCGGAGCTTCGGTGGGCGATCGGGCTGTAGCGCCGATGTTCCTGGAACTGCACCGCATTGCCCCTGGCCATGGCGAGGGCGGCCTCGGTGAGGTTCGGGGATGCGGTATCGGCGCCATAGATGCCAATGAAACCGTGAACGATCCCGGCTGGATTGCGGTTCCGCGCCAATTGCTTGCCGAGGCGATCCAGCGCTTCATCCGTATTGCGCGGCCATTTGCCGAGGAACGAACCGCTCACGAGCTCCGGCTGGTGTTCTGCCAGCAGATGGCCACGGTCGGAGACGTAAGGATCGGTGAGCCAGATGCGGATACCGATTTCCTCCGCGACGGAGGCGACGGCATCCGGTTCGAAGATCGTGCCGGGGTCGACGAAGCCGGTATATCCCGCTTTCAGATAATCGACGGCCGCCAGCGCCGCGCTGTCGTGCTCGTCCTCGGGCCTTAGAGCAGCCTTCCAGTCACCCATCGTGATCGATGTTCCGTCCATCCGCGGCAGGACGCTTCTGGACGTATATTGCGAGACATGGATGTGCGCGTCGATGAAACCGGGGTGCACGACGCCGCCATTGGCATCGATCCGCTGATACGGAGCGTATTGCGTGACGATCTCATCTCGTCGGCCGATGGCGACGATATCCGTGCCTGAAATCGCGATCGCGCCGTTCTCGATCACGCTGTCGTGCCGATCGACCGTCAGGATGAAGGCGTGATCGATGAGGAGATCGCATTCGCGTGTCGGAGCTTCTGTCATTGAACCTGTCACCTGATGACGCAATATGATTCCATTTTGCAATTTGATGCAACATAATTTGCGATGCAATGGCTTGCTCCTGTTGCCGTCAAAGACCGGGTGAACTCGCAACTGGATCATGGCGCCGTTGATGAAGCAGGCAGCCGGCGAACACCGGAGGGCAACCGGCTTGCGATGCCCGCTGGCTCGCCTCTGGCAGAGCCTGTAAGGGCGATCCCGCAGGAAAAAGCGTGGCCCCTTGCGTCAGAACAGTGCCCGAACAAATGCGCACTGCCGCAATGTTCTGCAGTTGGGCGCTCGGCCAGCGCCAGCGCCCTGATTAGAAAATATTCTTACTTTCAACAGGATGGCTGGTGCTGCGAGAGAGGATTGAACTCTCGACCTCTCCATTACCAATGGAGTGCTCTACCACTGAGCTACCGCAGCAGGACCGCAGGCCTTGAACGCCGGTTCGTCGCGGGTGAGGCGGGAGCGGGCGTGGCGTCGTTCCGAAGCGGCGTCCTGATGCCACAAGCCCTTGCCGGACGCAACCCGTAGGCTTCAGTCGGCGAGCAGCAATTGCCTGTCGATCCGGAAGAGTCGGCCGTCGCCCAGCATATGCGCCGTCATCCCGGCGCGGAACAGCGGGCGGAAGGCGGCGTCGCGCAGGTTCAGACCACCGGCATAGGCGCCCATGGCCGGCAGGATGCAGCGCTGTTCGGACAATGCGAAGCTGCGCCGGCGCAAGGCGCGCCCACGCATCCTGATCTTGGCCGCCGGGTGAAGATGGCCGGCGATCTCGCAGCCCGATTCTGCCGGATCGGGCTCATGGCGCAGCGTGACGCCGCGAAGGTCGATCGTCGCGGCGCTCTCGCCGCCCATCGCCCGGCTGATCGCGGGGTCGTGGTTGCCGGTGACCCAGAGCCAGTCGCGGCTCTTCTGGAGCAGGCGCAGCGCCCGCAGATCGGCGGCGCTGATCCGCTCCTGCGCGCCGCGGTCGTGAAAGCTGTCACCGAGCGCGATGACGCGGGCCGGCGCATGGCGCAGGATCGCGGCGGTCAGCGCCGCGATTGTCGCGGCTGAATCATAGGGCGGCAGGAAGATGCCGCGCGCCGCGTAGGACGAGCCCTTCTCGAGATGCAGGTCGGCGACGACGAGCGTCCGCTCCTCCGGCAGCCAGAGCGCGCCGGAGAGGTCGGGCACCAGCGCGAGCCGGCCGAGCATCAGGGTTTCGACCGGGCGCGCGACCAGATCGGTGGCTGCCAGCAGCGTCACGCCATCGCCTCTTCGAGCATCATCGCCTCGGCCTCCGCCAGGATCTCATCGGCCGCCTCGCCATGGACCGCCTCGCGCCCGATTTCGAGCATCACCGAGACGCTGAGCGGCGAAACATGATCGAGCGGCTGATGCACGATTCGGCCGCTGATTCGTGTCAGCATTTGAGCCAGCCGCCCGATATCGAGCAAGCCCGTCGCGGCGTCGGCCCGTGCGGCTTTCAGCAGCACATGATCCGGCTCGTGCCGGCGCAGCACGTCATAGACGAGGTCGCTCGACATGGTCACCTGCCGTCCGCTCTTCTCCTGGCCGGGGAAGCGCCGCTCGATCAGCCCGCCGATCACGGCGCAGGCGCGGAAGGTGCGCTTCATCAGGGCCGATTCCGCCAGCCATTCCTCGAGATCGTCCCCGAGCATGTCCTGGGCGAAGAGCTCGTCGAGCGAGAGCGCCCCGCGCGCGATCGCCGCCGACATGTCGCCCAGCGTCCAGGCCGCGATGCCATAGTCGTTGCAGACGAAGCCGAGCGGCCGCAGGCGTGCCCGCTCGAGCCGCCGCGTCAGCAGCATGCCGAGCGTCTGATGCGCGAGCCGCCCCTCGAACGGATAGGCGACAAGATAGAAGCGCCCGCTTCGCGGAAAGGTCTCGACCAGCAGCTCGCCGGGCTTGGGCAGGCGCGATTTCAGCCTCTGCGCATGCAGCCAGGCGGAGACCTCGTCCGGCAGCTTCTCCCATTCCTTGGGGGAGGCCAGCATGGCGCGCACGCGCGCCGCGAGAAAGGTCGAGAGCGGGAACTTGCCGCCGGCATAGGACGGGATCTTGGGATCGGTGCCAGGCGAGGCCCGCGAGCAGACGACCTCGTTCTCGACGATGCCTTCGAGCCGCAGCACCTCTCCGGCGAAGACGAAAGTGTCGCCCGGAATCATCGTCTCGGCGAAATATTCCTCGATCTCGCCGAGCATCCGCCCGCCCCGCGTCAGCATGCCGGGCTGGCCGGGGCGGCCCGTGCGCAAACGCCCCAGCCTGACCTTGAGCATGGTCGATTCGACGATGGTGCCGACATTCATCCGGTATTGCTGGATCACGCGCGGGTTGCTGGCGCGATAGAGCCCGTCCTTGCCGCGCCTCAGCTTGGCGAAGCGCTCATAGCTGCGCAGCGCATAGCCGCCGGTCGCAACGAAGTTCACGGTCGCGTCGAAATCGGCGCGGGCGAGCCCGGCATAGGGCGAGGCGGTGCGGATTTCCTCATAGAGCGCGTCGGGCTCGAACCCGTCCGAGCAGGCGACGCCGAGCACATGCTGGGCGAGCACGTCGAGCGCGCCGATGCGCGGCTCCGGCGTGTCCTGCGCCGCCTCGGCGACCGCATCGAGCGCGGCGCGGCATTCCAGGAGCTCGAACCGGTTGGACGGCACCAGCAGCGCCTGGGAGGGCTCGTCCATGCGGTGGTTCGAGCGGCCGATGCGCTGCATCAGCCGGCTCGCGCCCTTGGGCGCGCCGATATTGACGACGAGATCGACATCGCCCCAGTCGATGCCGAGATCGAGCGTCGAGGTGCAGACCACGGCCTTGAGCTTGCCGGCGGCCATTGCCGCCTCGACCTTGCGGCGCTGCTGCGCGTCGAGCGAGCCGTGATGCAGCGCGATCGGCAGGTTGTCGTCATTGATGCTCCACAGACCCTGGAACATGAACTCGGCCTGCATGCGCGTATTGACGAAGACGAGCGTCAGGCGATGGTCAAGGATCGCCTTGTAGACGTCGCGTATGGCATGGCCGGTGGTGTGGCCGGCGAGCGGGATGCGGCTGGCGCTCTGCATGATGCCGATCCGCGCGCTGGCGCCGCCCTTGACCGTGACGAGCCCGGCCGGCGTCCCGCTGCCGCCGAGATAGCGCTGCAGGTCGGCCGGCTCGCGCACGGTGGCCGAAAGCCCGACGGCGCTGAGCCGGGGGGCGAGGCCGCGCAGGCGGGCGAGATCGAGCGCCAGCAGATCGCCGCGCTTCGAGGTCACCAGCGCATGCAATTCGTCGAGCACGACGCGGCGCAGATTGGCGAAGACCGGCTTCGCGTCGCGATGCGAGACCAAGAGCGCGAGCTGCTCCGGCGTCGTCAGCAGGATGTCCGGCGGCTGCTCGATCTGGCGCGTGCGCTTGGCGGCGGAGGTGTCGCCGGTGCGGGTCTCGACCTTGATCGGCAGCGCCATCTCGGCGATCGGCGTCTCGAGATTGCGGGCGATGTCGACGGCGAGCGCCTTCAGCGGCGAGATATAGAGCGTGTGCAAGCCCTCGCGTGCGCTGCCTGCCTCGGTCAGCTCGACCAGCGAGGGCAGGAAGCCGGCCAGCGTCTTGCCGGCACCCGTCGGCGCCACCAGCAGGGTCGAGCGCCCGGCACGTGCCTCTTCGAGCAGGGCGAGCTGATGCGGCCGCGCGCTCCAGCCGCGGCTGGCGAACCAGGTCGAGAAGCGTTGCGGAAGGAGGGTGGGGCGGGCGTCCATCGAGGAACAGAGATAGGCCCTATCGAACGAAATGGGAACATGGATGCCTCCACCGTCATGCTCGCCCGTGTGGCGAGCGTCCACGCCTCGGTGTTGCGCGCGGCGCCGGATGAAGGCCTCCCTTCTCCCCCTGCGGGAGAAGGTGTCTGCGCAGCAGACGGATGAGGGTCGCGCGGCGCGTTCCGCGCCCATGCGTCATCCCCGCCCGCGCTTTCGCGCGAACGCTCGATCATGAGGGGCAGCGGAGCGCCGCGAGGCGCGTGGGTATTGGTCCGCATCCATTGAGCCAGGACGCGGCGCGGATGGATTGAGCCACCATCCGCACGCCCCGTGGCGCTCCGCCAGGCGGCGATTTGAAAACTCCGGGCCGCGCTTCCCGGAGACCGGTTTCGCTGGCCTTTGGCCTTAAGCGCCAGTGCGGCTCATCGCCTTGTCGCGCCGTTGGCCGCAGGCCGGCTCGGCCGGCCTCTTTCCCTAGCGAGCTCCTCGCGCAGGGGCCGTAATACCCCCAGGGCGGTTCCCGAAGCCTCCCGGGAGCGAGGCGCAACCCTCGCCCGCAGGCGCCGCACCCACCCCGCCACACGACATGCCTCCGGTTGGCCGCCCCTCGGGGATGGGATGGAGCGGATTATAGGCGTGGCGCGGGAGGCGGGGATAAAGTTGCGCGTCAACTCCGCTCCGCCACCACCAGAAGCCCCGGCACCGGCCTATCCCGGTCCTGCCGCGTGCTGGCCTCCTCGATCCGGACCGGCAGCAGCCGGGTCTCGCTCAGCTTTTGCCTGAGCCAGAGCTCGGCATGGGCGAAGCGCCGGTCCTCGCCGACGATCACGCCCTCGCCGGCATGACTCTGTACGGTGAAGGCGAGAAGCCCGTTGCGCTTGAGCACGCGGGCGCTTTGCGCGAAGGCCGGCGTCAGGTCGCCGAGATAGACGAAGACATCGGCCGCGATGACGAGATCCGCCGAATGGTCCGGCCGGCTCGCCAGGAAGCTGGCGAGGCCCGCGACGGCGAGCTTGTCATAGAGCGGCTGGCCATTGCCTTGCGTCTTGGCGCGCGCCTTCTCGACCATGCGCGGCGAGAGATCGCAGCCGGCGAGGAAACCGATCTCGCCGCGGATCGCTTCGCCCATCAGCCCGGTGCCGCAGCCCAGGTCATAGACGGTCTCGAACTGGAAAGGCCGCTCGATCTGCCGGCAGACGCGCGCGAGCGCCGCCTTGAGGAGGGCGGGCGCGCGGTATTGCAGCGCCTCGATCAGGTGGCTGTCGAAGCGCTCGGCATAGCCGTCGAACAAGGCGCCCGAAAAGTTCTCGGAGGCGGCGTCCTCGGCCGGCAGCGCGCCGATCCGGGCGAGGTCGAGCCTCGCGCCGAAATGGTCGGCGGGGTCGAGCTCCAGGCATTGCCGCCAGGCGGTGGCGGCGTCCTCGTTGTGGCCGAGCGCTTCCTGCGCCAGGCCGAAAAGATGCCAGGCCGCGGTGAACCCGTAGGCTTCGCTCAGCGTTTGGTCGAGGATCTCGATCGCGGCCTGGGCATCGCCCTCCTTCAGGGCCGCTTCCGCCCAGGCATAGCGCCGGTCGAGCCTGGGATCGCCCGAACCGGTGGAATGCGCGCTGCTGCCTTTTTCGGTCATGGCGGCGGGTTTATCTGAGGAGCATGACACTGGCCAGACAGAGCCGTCAGCAGGGGTGGCGACCCTCGCAGCTGCTGATCCCGACGCCGGCCGGACTCTTCTGCCCGCCGGCCGATATCCATATCGACCCGGTGCGGCCGGTGCCGCGCGCGCTGATCACCCATGGCCATTCCGACCATGCCCGCGCTGGCCATGGCGCGGTGCTGGCGACGCGCGAGACCCTGGCGATCATGGCGCTGCGCTATGGCGAGGGCTTTACCGGGACGCGGCAGGAGGCGGTGCCGGGCGAGGTCACGCGCATCGGCCCGGTCGATTTCCGCTTCGTGCCGGCGGGCCATGTGCTCGGCTCGGCCCAGATCGTGGTGGAATCCAAGGGCCTGCGCATCGTCGTCTCGGGCGACTACAAGCGTGAGCGCGACCCGACCTGTGCAGGGTTCGAGCCGGTGCCCTGCGACATCTTCATTACCGAGGCGACCTTCGGCCTGCCGGTCTTCCGACACCCGCCGGCCGCTGCCGAGGTCGGCAAGCTGCTCGAATCGGTCAGACTCTTCCCGGAGCGGACGCATATCATCGGCGCCTATTCGCTCGGCAAGGCGCAGCGCGTCATGGCCCTGATCCGCGAGGCCGGCTATGAACGGCCGATCCATATCCACGGCGCACTCGAGACGCTGACCGCGTTCTATGCCTCGCAGGGCGCGCCTGTCGGCGATATTCGTCTCGTTTCGGCCAGCGAACGCAAGGCGCTGGGCGGCGAGATCGTGATCTGCCCGCCGAGCGCCATCCAGGATCTCTGGGCCCGCAAGTTTCCCGATCCGGTCACGGCCTTCGCCTCGGGCTGGATGCGGGTCAGGGCGCGCGCTCGGCAGAAGGGCGTCGAGCTGCCGCTGATCATCTCCGACCATGCCGACTGGGACGACCTCCAGACGACGATCCGCGAGACCGGCGCCGGCGAGATCTGGGTCACCCATGGCGAGGCCGAGGCGCTGGTGCATTGGTGCGGCACTGTCGGCCTGAAGGCGAAGCCCCTGCATCTCGTCGGTTATGGCGACGAAGGCGAGGCGGAGCCCGATGCCGCGCCGGCCGAGGCCACGCCATGAACCGCTTCGCCTGGCTGCTCGACCGCCTCGCCTATGAGCCCCGCCGCAACGCCAAGCTGGCGCTGATCGCCGACTACCTGCGCGCGACGCCCGATCCCGATCGCGGCTATGCGCTGGCGGCGATGACCGGCGGTCTCGTCTTCCAGAATGCCAAGGCCGGCCTGATCCGGGCGCTGATCGCCGAGCGCACCGACCCGGTCCTGTTCGCGCTCTCCTACGATTATGTCGGCGACCTCTCCGAGACCGTCGCACTGATGTGGCCGAGCGCCACGGCGAACCCCTCCCCCTCGTGGGGAGGGGCAGGGGTGGGGGGCGAGCGATCTGGTGAACGCTCACCAGGCGGAACGCCCTCCATCCCCCTCCCTTCCCCACGAGGGGGAAGGGAAGAGTTCGCGCCGGCCTCGTCGGAGCCCGGCCACAACCGCCCGCCGCTGACCCTCACCGACGTCGTCGAGGGCTTGCGCCAGTCCGGCAAGACCGAGCTGCCCCGCCTGATCGCCTCCTGGCTCGACGCGCTCGACGAAACCGGCCGCTGGGCGCTGCTCAAGCTGATCACGGGGGCGCTGCGGATCGGCGTCTCGGCCCGCCTCGCCAAGACGGCGGCCGCCAGCCTCGGCGGCGTCGCGCCCGACGAGGTCGAGCAGGTCTGGCATGGTCTGGAGCCGCCCTATGAGAGCCTGTTCGCCTGGCTGGAGGGCAGAGCGCCGCGGCCGGAAGCGACCGATCCGGCGCCGTTCCGCCCCGTCATGCTCTCGCATGCGATCGAGGACGGCGATTTCGACAAGCTCGACCCCGCCGCCTTCCAGGCCGAGTGGAAATGGGACGGTATCCGCGTCCAGGCCGCCAGCGGCACCAGGCCCGACGGGACGCGCGTGACCCGGCTCTATTCACGCACCGGCGAGGATATCGGCGCCTCCTTCCCCGACATCGTCGAGGCGCTGGTGCTGGACGGGGCCGTCGACGGCGAATTGCTCGTGCGGCGCGAGGAGGCGGTGCAGAGCTTCAACAGCTTGCAGCAACGTCTCAACCGCAAGAGCGTCACAGCGAAGATGCTGGTCGAATACCCGGCCCATATCCGCGCCTATGACCTGCTCATCGATGGGCAGGAGGATATCCGCGAGCTGCCGCTGACCGAGCGCCGCAAGCGGCTGGAGGCTTTCGTCGCGCGGCTGGCGAGCCCCGTCGTCGACCTCTCCCCGCCGATCCCCTTCACCGATTGGGAGGCTCTGACCGCCGCTCGCGCCGATCCCGCTTCGGCTGGTGCGGGGGGCGATTCCGAAGCCGTCGAGGGCTGCATGATCAAGCGGCTCGATTCGCCCTATTTGCCCGGCCGGCCGAAGGGCTACTGGTACAAGTGGAAGCGCGATGCGCGGCTCGTCGATTGCGTGCTGATGTATGCCCAGCGCGGCCATGGCAAGCGCTCCTCCTTCTATTCCGACTTCACCTTCGGCGTCTGGCGGTCCTCGCCCGAGGGCGACGAGCTGGTGCCGGTCGGCAAGGCCTATTTCGGCTTCACCGACGAGGAGCTGATCGAGCTCGACCGCTTCGTGCGCCGCCATACGCTGAACCGCTTCGGCCCGGTGCGCGAGGTCACGCATGAGGCCGATAGCGGGCTCGTGCTGGAGATCGCCTTCGAGGGGTTGCAGCGCTCGACGCGGCATAAATCCGGGCTCGCCATGCGCTTTCCCCGGATCAGCCGCATCCGCTGGGACAAGCCGCCGCGCGAGGCCGACCGCATCGAGGCGCTGGAAGCGCTGCTGCCGCGGAGCTGAGGCGGAGAACGGCCGGCTCAGCCCTGCCGGCTCGCTGTGGCGACGACCGCGGTCGTCAGCAGAACCGCCGCCGCGGTCGCATGATAGGCGGCGAAGCGAAGGAAGGCGGCGCGCCTCACGGCGGCGAGCAGACCCTGCGCCAAGGCGGCGGGCGGGCGCTCGGCCTCGTCCAGCATCAGCCAGAGTTCCGTGCGCTTGAAGGGTTTCCTCGGTGCGTGGTGCGCCATCAGCAGGAGCACCGTCATGACGAGCAGGGCCGCATAGCCGCCCGCCTTGAGCGTGGTCGCGAGATTGCCCGAGAGGCCGACCATCAGGCACAGGATCGCCAGCCCGGCGAAGCCACAGGCGCGCGCCGTCGAGATCTCCGCGAGGGCGCGCAGACGCTGGTCGGGATCCTGGCTCATCGCGGCTCCGGGCGGCTCCTCCCGGAAGGATGCCGAAATCCGCGGCGGCTCCGAAATCACCCTTTCGCGATCAGCCTGCCATGCCGATGAAGACCGGGATGGCGATCACCAGGAGCCCCGCCAGCCAGATTCCGAGCGAGACCGCGTCGCTCTGCCGCCGGCCGGTGGCGCGCTCGAAGATCGCGGCCGGCACGCCGGCGAGGATCAGGCACGAGACCGAGACGAGCAGCGAGGTGAAATAGAACTGCAGGATCGGCGAGGTGATGAAGAAGGCCGGCGCGACCAGGAACCTGACGAGGATGAAGGCCGGGTCGAAGAACGGCGAGAAATGCATGCCGGGCAGCAGAGAAGCCGCTGCGATGCCGACGAGCAGGCCGTCCTGCCGGACCAGCTTTTCGCGGTCGTCGCTCATGACGCGGCTCCGGTGACGGTGGGCAGCAGCCCCAGCGAGCGGACGACGAAATAGAGCAGCACCCGCGCCAGCAGCAGCCAGACCACGGCGAAGAGGTTGAGCAGCGGAGGCGGAACGACCGCCGGCGTGATGGCGCGCACGCCGTTCAGCACCGGGTCGGTGATCTGCTTGAACACGCGCCAGACGACCTTCTGGCTGTCGGGCGGGAACATCAGCGAGAGGATGTAGCGGCCGATCAGCGTGTAGATCAGCGCCGCGAGCAGGACGTTCGGCAGGTGAAACAGCCAGAAACCGGCTTCTTGAGCCACGCGCGATACTCCGAAGTCGGATCGTGTCGGGGGAGGATTATGCCGATCGGCAGAGGAATGACGAGGGGGCGGGACGCGTTGTCCCGCCCCCTCGCATGATGCGGATCAGACCGTCGTCAGACGGTCTTCTCTTCCATGAGCGTGCCGCCGCGTGGACGCCGGCAGGAATCGACGAAGTCCTGCAGCTCCTTCGAGGGCGCTTCGGTCAGGCGCGACACCACGAACATCACGATGAACCCGACCGGCAGGCCGAAGATCGCCGAGGAGATGTTGTTGATGTTGAACCAGCCGACCTTGGAGGCGAGCGGATGGCTGCCGGCCACGAAGGTCTCCATGCCGTTCGGCGCGGCGAGCGCCTTGGCGACATCGACGATCGGCGCGCCCGAGACCGGGTTGAGCAGCGAGCTCATCCCGAAATAGGCGGCGCCGTGACCCGGGAAGTAGCGCGTCACGACCAGGTAGAACAGACAGAGGCCGAAGCCGGCGATGATGCCGGCGATGGCGCCCGCCTTGTTGGTCCGCTTGTCCCAGATGCCGAGCACCAGCGCCGGGAACAGGCCCGCGGCAGCCAGCGAGAACGCCCAGGACACCATCGCCAGGATGTCGGCGGGCCGTTTCGAGGCCGTCCAGGCCGCCAGTATCGCCACCAGCACGAGCAGCACGCGCGAGATGACGAGCCGGCGCGCCGTCGGCGCGTTCGGGTTGATCATCTTGTAATAGACGTCGTGCGAGAGCGCGTTGGCGATGGCGAGCAGGAGCCCGTCGGCGGTCGAGAGCGCGGCGGCCAGGCCACCGGCGGCGACGAGGCCGGCGATGACATAGGGCATGCCCGCGATCTCCGGCGTGGAGAGCACCACCACGTCCGTGTTGATCGAGAAGTCCTGCAGGCGGATCACGCCGGGATGGCCGGCGATCTGCGAGCAGGCCGTCTTGATCGCCTCGATCGTCGAGGCGTCGACGCCGCAGATCTTCACCAGTCCGAGGCTGCCATAGGTCAGCAGCCACGGCCGGACCTCGTTCAGGTCCCGCCCGATCACGGTCGAATAGACCTCGAGCTTCGAGAACGCGGCATAGGCCGGAGCGGTGAAGTAGAGCAGGAAGATGAAGAACAGCGACCAGGCCACCGAGAGGCGCGCCTCACGCACCGAAGGCGTGGTGAAGTAGCGCATCAGGATGTGCGGCAGCGAGGCCGTGCCGACCATCAGGCAGAGGATCAGCGCGAAGTAGTTCGCCGGGCTGTAGTTCAGGAACGGCGTGGTGTGCGGCTTCAGCGTCGCCGCCGTCGCCAGGTTGTTCTGGATGAAGCTCTGCTCGAGATTGGCGATTTCCTGCAGCGCCGAGCCGTAGGTGAGCTGCGGGATCGGCAGTCCGTAGCGCTGCGCCGAGAGGATCACGACGGGGATCAGATAGGCGATGATCAGCACGATGTACTGCGCCACCTGCGTCCAGGTCACCGCCCGCATGCCGCCCAGCATCGAGCAGACGAGGATGCCCGCGAGGCCGACATAGACGGCGACGACGAAATCCATGCCGAGGAAGCGCTGCGCGATCAGGCCGGTCGCGAAGATCTGCGCCACGACATAGGTGAAGGAGCAAGCCAGCAGCACCATGACGCCGAGCATGCGCGCCGTGTTGCCGCCATAGCGCGCCGCCAGGAAGTCGGGCACCGTATAGGCGCCGAACTTGCGCAGGAACGGCGCGACCAGCACCGCGACCAGCACATAGCCGCCGGTCCAGCCCAGCACGAAGGCGAGGCCGTCATAGCCGAGCAGGAAGAGCGAGCCCGCCATGCCGACGAAGGAGGCGCCGGACATCCAGTCGGCGCCCGTCGCCATGCCGTTGTACAGCGCCGGCACGCGCCGGCCGGCGACGTAATACTCCGATACCTGCACCGTGCGCGAGATGATGCCGATGAAGGCGTACACCAGGATGGTGAAGCCGACGAACATGTACCCGAGAACCTGGTTCGGGACGCCCATCCGCTCGAGGATCGCGACCAGGACGATGAAGGCGGCGAAGCCGCCTGTGTACATGCCGTAGATGCGGCCGAGATTGGAGGTGAAATCGTCTTTGCCGGTCTGAGTTTGAGCTGTCATCGCCGCCTCCTCACTCGTCCTCGGCCACGCCGGCTTCGCGGTCGATCCGGTTCTGGGCTTTCGCGAACCAGAACAGCATCACGACGAAGACGATCAGGGAGCCCTGCGCCGCCATGTAGTAGCCGATCGGGAATCCGGCGATCTTGATGGCGTTCAGAGGGGTAACGAAGACATGGATGAGGTAGCCGAAGAAGAACCAGATCGACATCATGATGATCATGAGTCGGCTGGTCTTCTGCCAATATTCGTCTTCTCTTGCGTTCATCGGTCGTTTCTCCCTCGCTTTTGCATTATGATTACTTCTTGACGCGATGGCCGTTGTCGAAGCTCAGCGACAGGAATCAACCTTGTTGGTCAACGGCCTCACGATAGGTTAGGCGACGAACGGCAAGGAAAGAATGTAAACTTAAGACGTAGACATTTCGCTGCATGCGGGAATTCGCTGCATTGCAGAAAGGTCGTTCCTGGTTCACAGCCGTCCCGGGGGCGAACCCGTGCTTGAGGTCATGGTCTCGCCTGGGGCAAAATAAGGCGCGGCCGTCGAGGGGATTTCAGCATGAACCGGCAACCATCCACGCGCATCGTGATCGCGGATGATCACCCGCTCTTCCGGGGCGCCCTGCGACAGGCCGTATCGCATGCGCTCGCCGGCGCGGAGGTCAGCGAGGTCGGCTCGCTCGAGGCGCTGACCAAGGCGCTGGCCGAGGACGGCGATGCCGATCTCGTCCTGCTCGACCTGACCATGCCGGGCGTGCAGGGCTTCTCCGGGCTGCTGTTCCTGCGTGCCGACCATCCCGAGGTGCCGGTCATCGTCGTCTCCGCCAATGACGATCCGACTGTGATCCGCCGTTGCATCGAGTTCGGCGCGCTGGGTTTCCTGCCCAAGACCGCCGAGGTCGAGCAGATGGGCGAGGCGATCCGCGCCGTTCTCGACGGCAGTGTCTGGACGCCGCCGGGCGTCGACCTATCCGCCCCGGTCGATGTCGAGACCGCCGACATGGTGCGGCGCCTGTCGACGCTGACCCCGCAGCAGGTCCGGGTCCTGATGATGTTGTCGGAGGGCCTCCTCAACAAGCAGATCGCCTATGAGCTCGGCGTCTCGGAGGCGACGGTGAAGGCCCATGTCTCGGCCATCCTGACCAAGCTCAATGTCGACAGCCGCACGCAGGCCGTGATCGCGGCCTCGAAGATCGCCGGCACGGCATGGGCTTCGACCGGCGCCTCCGCCACGATCTGAACCTGTCTGCTTGAGCAGGATGCGAAAACGTGGGAACCGGTTTTTCGGATTGATCCGGCTCTAACGACCACAGGCCGTTCAGGCGCGGTTCAAGCGTTTTATGGCCCGTTTCGTTCCTTCGGAGGATACCCGGCAATGGCCAATGGCAATCTCGAACGCTTTCTGGGCGGCTCGCTCCTCAGCGTTCTGGTTCGGCTGATCTTCATCTCGCTGCTGGTCGGGGCCGCCATGGCCTTTCTCGGCCTGTCGCCGCGCGGGCTGTTCGAGGCGGCGGCGCGCTTCCTGCGCTCGCTGGGCGATCTCGGCTTCGGCGCGGTGCGCGAGGTCGGCCAATGGGTGATCGCCGGCGCGCTGGTCGTGATCCCGCTCTGGCTGCTCTCGCGCCTCTTCGCTTCGCGGCGCTGAATTCGTTCAGAGCGTCTCCCCGCGCGCTATGGCCTCGGCGTCGCGGCCGGTGAGCAGGCCGATCCGCTCGGCGCCCGCCCGCCGGGCTTCCTGCACGAGCCCCGCCTTGATCTCGCCGACCAGGCCCGGCCCCTTGAAGACCAGCGCCGAATAGAGCTGGACCAGGCTGGCGCCGGCCCGGATCTTGGCGAAGGCCGCGGCGGGCGAATCGACGCCGCCGACGCCGACCAGCGGAAACTGCCCTTCGACGCGCCGGAAAGTCTCGGCCAGCAGGCGCGTCGATGGCGCGAAGAGCGGCCGGCCGGAGAGCCCGCCGGTCTCCTGCCGTGCCTCGCCGCGCAGGCTGCCCGGCCGAGCGACGGTCGTGTTGGAGACGACCATGCCGTCGATGCCGCGCTTGCGCGCCACCGCGACCATGCCGTCGAGCTCGGGCAGCGTCAGGTCCGGCGCGATCTTGAGCAGGACCGGTGTCGATCGGCTTGCGGCCTGCGCGGCCTCGTCGCGCGCCGCGAGCGCGCGCGCGATCAGGTCGTCGAGCGCCGATTCGGCCTGGAGATCGCGCAGGCCCGGCGTATTGGGCGAGGAGACGTTCACGGTCAGGAAATCGGCGAGCGGCGCGAGCCGCCGGGCCAGGATCGCATAGTCCGCTGCGCGATCGGCCGAGTCCTTGTTGGCGCCGAGATTGACGCCGACAAGGCCGCCGCGCCTGCGCCGGGCCGTCAACCGCGCCGCGACCGCCTCCATGCCTTCGCTGTTGAGCCCGTAGCGGTTGATCACCGCCTCGTCCTCGGACAGCCGGAAGACGCGCGGGCGCGGATTGCCGGGCTGGGCCAGCGGCGTCACGCCCCCGACCTCGACGAAGCCGAAGCCGAGGCCGAGCGCGCCGTCGATGGCTTGCGCGTGCTTGTCGAAGCCCGCGGCAAGGCCCACTGGGTTGGGGAAGGCGAGGCCGAAAGCCTCCGTGGCGAGGACCGGATCGTCGGGCCCGGGCCGCAAGGCCGGCGTTGCCGCGAGCGCAGCGATCGTCAGGCGATGCGCGGTTTCGGCGTCGAGCCTATGGATCAGCGGCCGGGCGAGGGAAAACAGATTGCCGATCACGCGATATCCTCCGGGAAGACGTGGCTGCCATCGGCGTCGAGCGGCAGCCTGGCGATCCAGCGTACGGTCCTGGGATCGAGCGGCGCATAGAGATGCGGGAACAGGGCTCCGCCGCGCGAGGCTTCGTAGCGCAGGGCAGGCCCGAGCTTCGCATCGTCGACCGCGATCACGAGCAGGTCACGCTGGCCGGCGAAATGCTTGGCCGCGGTCTCGCGAAGCTGCCCGGCGCCCGAGAAATGGATATAGCCGTCGGCGAGGTCGACCGGGGCGCCGGTGAAAGAGCCAGCCGCCTCGGCCTCGCGCCAGAGCTCCTCGGGGCAGATCTTGTAGATGAGCGGCAAGGCTGGCCCCGTCGTTTCGGCGTCGTATACGCCATAGGGCTGCCGCGGCCGCGGGGCAAACGGCTCTTGCTGCAGGCGCGAAAATCAGATTGAAATCTTATCGGATAGGGGATATTTCCTATTCTTGTCCCCGCCTTCCGGCAACATCAGGACCAGGGCCTCTCCGATGCTGTCCCATGATCAGATCTGGAGCGCGATCGATGCGCTGGCCCAGCGTTATGGCTTCACGCCATCGGGGCTCGCGCGCCGGGCGGGGCTCGACGCCACCACCTTCAACCGCTCCAAGCGTGTCGGGCCGGACGGGCGCGAGCGCTGGCCCTCGACCGAATCGATCGCCAAGATCCTGGCCGCGACGGGCGCATCCCTCGACGAGTTCATGAGCGTGGTGATGCGCCGCGGCTCGGCGCCGGCGCGGACCATCCCGCTGATCGGCTTCGCCCAGGCGGGCTCGGGCGGCTTCTTCGACGATGGCGGCTTTCCGGCCGGAACGGGCTGGGACGAGGTCGCCTTTCCCGGGGCCGCGGACGAGAAGGCCTATGCGCTCGAGATCGCCGGCGATTCGATGCTGCCGCTCTACCGCGACGGCGACACCATCATCGTCTCGCCGACGGCCGCCGTCAGGCGCGGGGACCGGGTCGTGGTCAAGACGGTCGAGGGCGAGGTGCTGGCCAAGCAGCTCAAGCGCGAGACCGCCAGGACGGTCGAGCTCGCCTCGCTCAATCCCGAGCATCCCGACCGGGTGCTGCAGCTCTCCGAAATCGCCTTCATGGCGCGGGTGATCTGGGCGAGCCAGTAGCCTCAGGCCGCCTGTCGCATCGGCAACGCCACCTTGAAGACGGCGCCGGTCCGCGAAGGCTCGAGCGTGATCGTGCCACCATGCAGCCTGACGAGCTCGGCCGCGATGGCGAGGCCGAGCCCGGTGCCGCCGGGATTGGCCGAGCCGCGAAAGGCCTGGAACAGGTTGGCCTTCGCCCGCTCCGGCACGCCCGGCCCGTTATCGGCGACGCGCAGGACGACCTCGTGACCCTCATTCGCGGCACTGACGGTCAGGACCGGATGGCGGCCGGGTTCGGCGCCCGCCTGGGTCAGCGCCTCCATCGCATTGCGCATCAGGTTCAGCAGCACCCGCGCCATCTGGTCGGGGTCGCAGGGCAGGGTGAGTTCGGCCGGGACCTCGTTGGCGAAGCCCACGGCCGTGTTCTCGACCAGGCCGAGCAATTCGCCCGCCTCGGAGACGAGCTGGCGCAGCGCCACCTCCCTCAGGGCCGGCGTCGCTTCGGCCGCGCGGCCATAGGCGAGCGTCGCCTGGCAAAAGGCGATGGCGCGGTCGAGCGTGGCGATCAGGCGCGGCGCGAAGCGCCGGATCTTGGGATCGCGCGTCTCGGTCAGCCGGTCCGACATCAGTTGCGCCGCGGCCAGCATGTTGCGCAGGTCGTGATTGATCTTGCTGACCGCCAGGCCGAGCTCGGCGAGATGCTTCTTGGTGCGCAACTCGTCCGCCAGCGTCATCTGCATGCGGGCCAGAGCCCGCTCGGCCTCGCCGATCTCGTCGGCGCGCTGCGTCGGCGCGATGATCCGGCGCGGGTTCTCCGGATCGGCCTCGAATTCCATGACATTGGCGGCGAGCTGGCGGATCGGCCCGACGATCAGCCAGTTCAGGGCGAGATAGACCAGCACCGCGGTCAGCCCCGAGATGACCAGCGAGAGCAGCAGGATATTGCCGGAAAAGACCAGCATTGCGCGCCGCAGCGGCTTCTCGTCGATCACCAGCTCGACGAAATCGGCGCCGCCCACGGCGTTGCCGATGACGCGGATCGGCAGGTCATGCGCCGGCTTCACCAGCACCCTGACCGCTTCGGTGATGGCGCTGACCCAGTTCAGCTCGCGCAGGTCCACGGTGCTGGCGACCTCGGGAGGCATGGCCGAATCCAGGCTGAGCAGACGCCGCGCGCCGCCGACGCGGGCCGCGATGGCGCGCGCGCCGACGCCCATCAGCAGCCGGTTCTCGCTGCCTTCGGGCAGGCCTTCCGCCGGCGCGCCTTCGAGAACCAGCGCCGCGACCTGCGCCGCCGCGAGCCGGTCGTTGAGCCAGTTGCGCCTGAAATTGGCCACCGACGGCAGATAGATCAGCACTTCCGCCAGCATCACGAAGAGCACGGTCAGCACCAGCAGCTTCGCCGAGAGGCCGAGCCGCGTCAGGCCCCGGGGCACGCTGACCGATAGTGAATGCGTATCGAACTTGGACTCCGCCATGCGATGAGCTTACCCGAATCGGCGCAGGAAGCCGATGAGCCGGCGAAGGCCCGGCTTGGCCGCGAGCGGAGCGTAGAAGGAGACCGCCGCGCGCTTGGAGACTTCCGAGAAGGTCGGGTAGGGGAAGACCAGTCCGGCCATGTCCTTCACGCTCATGCCCTTCTGGACGGCCATGCACCAGGGGACGATGAGATCGCCGGCCCGCGCGCCCACGATCGTGACGCCGAGGATGCGTCCCCTGCGGTTCGTGACGAGCTTGAGGAAGCCCTCGGTCCGCCGTTCGGTCTGCGCCCGGTCATTCTCCGCATAGGGCCAGCGCTGGATCCGGATCTCGCCGGCCGCCTGGCGTGCCTGGTCCTCCGAAAGCCCGACGGCTGCGAGCTCGGGAGCGCCATAGGTGACGCGCGGAATCGCCGTCATCTCGGCTTTCACCGGCAGGCGAAACAGCGCGTTTCGGACGACGAGGCCGGCATGGTAATTCGCGACATGGGTGAATTGCAGGCCGCCCGCCGCGCCGCTGGCGCAATCGCCGATGGCGTAGACGCGGCGATTGGCGGTTCGCAAGCCCCTGTTGACGACCACGCCCCTGGCATCGCTGGCGATGCCGGCCAGTTCGAGGTCGAGCTCCTCGATATTCGGCTTGCGCCCGGTCGCGACGAGCAGATGGCTGCCCTCGATCACCGTCTCAGTGCCGCCCTCGCCGGCGGCGAACAGGCGCACGCGGTTGCGCGACTTGTCCGCGCGCAGGACCCGCATCCCCTCGTGGATCGTGATGCCCTCGCGCAGCAGGGCGCGCCGCATGATCGCCGCCGCCTCCGCATCCTCGCGGGCAAGCAGGCTCTCGGCCTCGACGATCGTCACCGCGCTGCCCAGCCTCTGCATAGCCTGGGCGAGCTCGACGCCGATCGGCCCGCCGCCGAGCACGATCAGCCGTTCGGGCCGGCGGGTGAGGCCGAAGATCGTCTCGTTGGTCAGGAAGGGGACATCCTCCAGCCCCGGGATCGGCGGCGCGGCGGGCCGCGAGCCGGTGGCGATGACGAAGCGCCGCGCCTTGATCACCCGATCGCCGACCAGCACCGTGTTGCGGTCGCGGAACCGCGCCTCGCCCTTGATCACGGTCGCGCCCAGGGCGGTGAAACGCTCGACCGAATCGTTCGGCGCGATCGCGGCGATGACCCCGGCGACATGGGCCTGAACCTGCGCGAAATCGACCTGCGGCTCGCTTGCCGCGATGCCGAAGCGGCCGGCGCTGCGAGCCGCCTGCGCCCGCTCCGCCGCGGCGAGCAGCGCCTTGGAGGGAACGCAGCCGACATTCAGGCAATCGCCGCCCATCCTGTCGCGCTCGATCAGCACGACGGGCACGCCGAACATCGCCGCCGCCGCGGCGACCGAGAGCCCGCCCGAGCCCGCTCCGATCACGCAGATATCGGGGGTCAGCGGCGAGCTTGCAGTCACGTCTTGCCTCCCTTGCCGGTCGTCCGACCTTTGCTGATGCGTCGCCACGCTATCGGAATCAAGGCCACCAGGCCCAGAAGCGCCAGCGCGATCAGCAATTCCGGGGTCAGGACCGCCGTGAGATCGAACCTCTTGGCGCAATCGCTGCGGCCCGCGGCCTTGCAGGCATAGAGCGCGCTCTTCTGCGCGGCGACGACCGAATCGAGCCCGGCTCCCGCGACCGAGAAGGCGAAGGTGCCGGGGATGATGCCGATGAAGGTCGTCCAGGCGAAGACCTTGAGGGGGATGTCTCCCAGGGCCGCGGCGAGGTTGACGAGCCAGAACGGGAAGGCCGGCACCAGCCGGAGGAAGAGCAGGTAGGACACGGCGTCGTCCCTGAAGCCGCTCAGGATCCTGCTCAGCGCCGGACCGGCACGCCGTTGCAAGGTCTCGCCAAAGGCCGAGCGCGCCGCCAGGAAGACGACGATCGCGCCGAGCGTTGCCGCGACGACCGTGACGGCGCCGCCGAGGATGCCGCCGAACAGAAAGCCGCCGAGCAGGGTCAGCAGCGCCGCTCCCGGCACCGAGAGCGCGACCGAGGCTGCGTAGCCCAGCGTATAGAGCGCGAGCGCGGTGATCTGGTCGGCCGCGACGAGCTGCTTCAGCTCGTCGCGCTTCTTCACCGCGTCGTCGATATTGATGTAGTGGTGGAGCCCGCCGGCATAGGCGGCGAGCATGGCGGCCAGCAGGAGCGCGAGCGGCAGGAAGCGCCGCCAGGCCGGCCGATCCTGCGCCGCCGTGTCGGCAGGCCGCCTCGGCTCGGTCATTCCTCGTCCCTCGTCCCCGCTCCGGGTTGTCGGTTATCTAGACGATGCGAAGCCTGCGCGCATCGCGAGGTCACCACCTCGTGAGCGCCTGCGATCCGGCAGGGTCAGGCGACGTTGCGGCCCTTGTCGGGCGAGAAGCTCGAGAGCGGCTCGGGCTTGCCGAAGAAATAGCCCTGCGCCCGGTGCGCGCCGAGCAATTGCACGGCGATGCGCTGCTGCTCGGTCTCGATGCCCTCGACCACGACATTCATCGAAAGCCGGCGCGCGAGTTGGCAGACGGCCTCGATGATCGCCTTCGAGGCTTCGTTGGCATGCACGTCGCGGGTGAAGCTCTGATCGATCTTCACCTGGGCGAACGGGTAGGTCGAGAGATAGCCAAGCGAGGAATAGCCGGTGCCGAAATCGTCGAGCGCGAATTTGACGCCGAGCGCGCGCAGGTCGTGGATGACCGAGAGCGTGCCCTTGTTGTCCTCGATCAGCAGCGATTCCGTCACCTCCAGCGTCAGCCGCTGCGAGCTGAGCCCGGAGCCGATGAGCGCGTCCTTGACCGTCTCGACGATGCGGCGCGGCTCGCGGAACTGGAGCGGCGAGATATTGACCGAGACCCCGATCTCGCTCGGCCAGGCGGCCGCATCCTTGCAGGCCTGCCGGATCGCCCAGTCGCCCATGGCGGCGATCAGGCCGGATTGCTCGGCGATCGGGATGAAGACGCCGGGCGGCACCATGCCCCGGGTCGGGTGGCGCCAGCGCATCAGCGCCTCGCGGGTGACGACCTCCTGCGTCTTCAAATCGATGATCGGCTGGTAGTAGAGCTCCAGCGTCCTGTCCTCGCAGGCCTTGCGCAGGTCGATCTCGATCTCGTGCCGGTCGAGCATCTCCTCGGCCATGGTCGGATTGAAGAAGGTGAGCGTGTTCCGCCCCGCCGCCTTCGCCTTGTAGAGCGCCGTATCGGCATGGCGCAGCAGGTCGGCCGGCGTGGTGGCGTCGTGGGGCGCCATCGCGATGCCGACGCTGGCGGTGACATAGACCGTCTTGGTGTCGAGCTGGAAAGCCCGCGCCATCGCGTCGATCATGCGCTGGGCGATGGTGGTGACGATGGCGTGGTTGGCCGAGGGCAGGATCAGGACGAACTCGTCGCCGCCGAAGCGCGCCAGCAGGTCGCCGCCGCGGATGGCGCCGCGCAGCCTGCTCGCCGTCTCGGCCAGGACACGGTCGCCGATATCGTGCCCGAGGCTGTCATTGACCTGCTTGAACCCGTCGAGATCGACATAGAGCAGCGCGAAGGCCTCGCCCGTCCGCTCCAGTTTGCGGAAGGCGCCGGTCAGCTGGCTGTTGAACTCGAAGCGGTTGGCGAGCCCGGTCAATTCGTCGAAGCGGGCCATCCGCTCGATCCGGGCCTCCGTCGCCTTTCGCTCGGTCGCGTCCTCGGTCAGCATCAGCACGCCGCCCTCGGCGGCCGGCGCGATGGTGACGACGAGCAGGCGGCCGCCACGGGTCTGGAGCTCGCGGCTCACGGCGAGCTGCGACTGCTGCACCTCTCCGAGCGCGCCCCTCACGTCGCGGACCTGGTCGGCGCCGATGACCTGCCGCTCGATCAGGAAGCGCGCGATCGCCGTCAGCGGCGTCCCCGGCAGGGCGAGCGTGTCGGGAATGCCGTAGAGCGTGCGGTGGGGCGTGTTGCAGACGGCGAGCTTCAGGCTGCGATCATACATGGCGAGGCCGTGAATCATCGTGTTCAGGGCCGCATCGAGCGTCAGGTTCTGCGAATGCAGTGCCGAGGCCAGGCCCTTCGACTGCTTGGTCGCTTCGCTCAGCGCGAGCAGGTTGCGATGCAGCGAATTGGTGATCGCGATGTTGGCGGCCACGTACAGGAACGCGAAATAGCCGATATAGTGGTAATAGACGTTATGGGCCTGGACCAGGCCGATGGCCATCGGCACGCAGAAGGTCAGGAGCTGCACCGCCACAAATTTGGGCCGCCCCGCATTGCGGGAGACATAGCCCGACGCCAGCGCGATGGTCGAGGCGACCGATGTGATATGCGCCGCCGGATCGTCCGTTTGCGTCAGCGCGATATAGCAGCTGTAGCCGAGGACGGCGCTGAACACCGTCGCGCCGAGGAAATATTCGCGGTCCCAGCGGCGCGTCTCGGCGAAGCTGTCATCGGAATGGTCGCGCCGGCGATAGGTGACGACGGTCATGAACCTGAGCACGACGACCAGCGTCACCAGCAGCGTCAGGGTCAGGAAAATGCCGGCATCGGTCGAGACCCAGCACAGGAAGGGCGTCAAGATGCCGGCGATGCCGCCGGGAATGATCGATCCGGGCGAGGAGAACAGCGAGCTGACGAGCAGGCGGTAGCCCGGCAGGTCGAACTCCTCGCGGACTTCGCCCGGTCTGCCGTTCAGAAGCCCTTTGAAAGCACCCGCCATCCATTCCTGCCCTGCGAAGGCCTCAGGCGCGTGGAGGCGTGTCGTCCGCCCGAGTCCGCGCCGGTTAAACCCTTAGGCGGAACAGGTAAATGTTTCGTGAGCCGGGTCGTGCGGTCAGAGGGCCTTTGCGCTTTGCAACGCAGGGTTGGAGGGGCGCTGATAGACCCGCGCCAGCATCCGATCCTGGGTCTGGGCGATGCGCTGCAGTTTCGAGATGGCGCTGGGGTTGAGGCGGAGCATGCAGTCGGTCCAGATCTGGCCGAGATGCTCGAGCTCCTCCCGCAGGTCGCCGGCGCGGCGGTTGAAGGCCGAGAACAGCGCGGTCCTGGCCGCGTGGGTCGGCAGGGAATCGCTGGCGTATTTGCGGATCCAATCCTCGCCGGTCCCGGTCGGGACCACCGCCTCGAGCCCGCCGGCATCCATGAACTCGGCGGCGCTCATCTCCTCGCCGGAGAGCAGCATGCGCTCGGCGGCGCGCGGCCCCATCCGGCGCGACAGGACCGCGACTGCGGTGATCGGGAAATGGTTGAACTTGATCTCGGGGTAGACGAATGAGGCCTGCTCCTCGGCGATCATGATGTTGCACGAGCGCGGCGCGTCGATGCCGCCGCCGATCGCCTTGGCGTGGATGGTCGAGAGCGTGATCACCAGCCCGTTGAGCCCACTCGCGTTCCACACCGCGCCCTCGATCGAGAGTCGGGCATATTCGGCGAGCGCGGCGCGGTCGTTCTTGGCCAGGCAATCGAGATAGAAGTCGAGATCGCCGCCGAGCGTGAAGAACGGCCCGGTCCCGCGGAAGGCGAGGAAGCGCACCGGCGCGCCGTGATACTGGTCCGGCGCCCCCCAGAGCGCGTGGATCGCCTTCTGGATCTTGCCGAGGCTGTCGAGCAGCTGAAGCGTGAAGACCGGCTTCAGCTCCGGCTTGATCGTCACCCACAGCGTCTTGATCTCGGCCTCATAGGCCAGCTGCACCTCGGGCAGGAAACCGGCCTTGTGGCGGAGCGCGTCGATGACCTCGCAGCATTCCAACGGCGCCGCGGGAGTGGACTGGGTGTGTGAAGTGAAGGCCTGGAGCATGCCGCAAATCCCGTCGTGTCACACCGTGGAACGCCCGCACAGGGTAGGCGAAGTTAATGAACTGTAAACGCCAACCCATCGAAATGGTTAATTTCATTAAGCTTTGTCGGCGCTATCCCGCCTGGCGGCTCATCGCCGCCAGCCTCCGCTCATATCCCAGGCATGGGCATGCGGCGGCGCGAGCCTGCGGCGAACTGCAAGCCTTGTGCTCATGGGGATGGCTGGGTTGGGCCGGGCGCGAATCGGGGCGCGAAATGGCTCGCTCGCGTCCAAAAACGCGATATCGGCACGGTTTTTCGCGCAACAGGCGAGATCGCCTTCGTTCCGGTGATTTCGGCTTTGCCCTGAAACGGCCGGCAATTCGGGCGCGGCCGCTTCATCCCGGCACAATTTCGTCCCGACAGCGGAGAGAAGGGCGAAGATCTTGATATATTTGATGGGAGCGGATTTCGTGCGGCACGCCACGCGAAATCGCAGGCCGGGACGGCGTCGCGCGCAAGGCGTTCAAGAGCTGCGGCCCGCGATAATCATGCGCGGAAAACTTGTTCAAGCCGCCGCGTGAGGCTAACCATGCGCCGCTATTTCGCCGCGATCCGAGCGTTGAACCGACCATTGCCGAGTTGATGCCTTGAGCCGCCAACCAACCGCAGATGACGAGAAGAGGGCGCGCCTCGCCGCCGCCCTGCGCGAGAACCTGAAACGCCGCAAGGCGCAGGCGCGCGCTCGCCGGGCGGACGAGGCGGACGGGCAGGAACCGGCACCGCCAGCCCAGGCCGACACTCCCCGGTCCTGACCCCACCTTCCCGCGCCGCGCAGTCGCCTTGCCGCCGCTTCCAGCAGGACATCCAGATGGACCGCATCCGCATCACCGGTGGCCAGCGCCTCAACGGCACCATCCCGATCTCGGGCGCGAAGAACGCGGCCCTGCCGCTGATGATCGCGAGCCTGCTCACCGACGAGACCCTGACGCTGGTCAATGTCCCGCGCCTTTCCGACGTGACCGCGCTGTCGCGCATCCTCTCGAACCACGGCGTCGATCGCTCGGTCGCAGGCAAGCGCATCGGCCAGTCGGCCGAGACCGGCCAGACCATCTCGCTCACCGCGCGCCAGATCGTCGATACCTGCGCGCCCTACGAGCTCGTCTCGACCATGCGCGCCAGCTTCTGGGTCATCGCGCCGATCCTGGCGCGGATGGGCGAGGCGAAGGTCTCCCTGCCGGGCGGCTGCGCGATCGGCACGCGGCCGGTCGATCTCCTGCTGATGGCGCTCGAGAAGCTTGGGGCCGAGATCGCCATCGAGAACGGCTATGCCCTGGCGCGCGCGCCGAAAGGGCTGCAAGGCGCCGAGATCGTATTTCCGAAGGTCACGGTGGGCGGCACCCATACCGCGCTGATGGCCGCGGTGCTGGCGAACGGCACGACGGTGATCGAGAATGCCGCGCGCGAGCCGGAAGTGACCGATCTCGCCGCCTGCCTGAGCAAGATGGGCGCGAAGATCGAGGGCGCCGGCACCTCGCGGATCGTCGTCACCGGCGTCTCCCGCCTCGGCGGCGCGCATCACGCGGTCCTGCCCGACCGGATCGAGACAGGCACCTACGCCATGGCGGTGGCGATGACGGGCGGCGATGTCCTGCTCGAAGGCGCCCGCGCCGACCTGCTGCAATCGGCGCTCGACGTCCTCGTCGAGGCCGGCGTCGATGTCGCCGCGACCAACGAGGGCATCCGCGTGCGCCGCAACGGCGCCGCGCTGACGGCGGTCGATGTCGATACCGACCCGTTCCCGGGCTTCCCGACCGATCTCCAGGCGCAGCTCATGGCGCTGATGACACGGGCCAAGGGCACCTCGCGCATCCGCGAGACGATTTTCGAGAACCGCTTCATGCATGTCCAGGAACTGGTGCGCCTCGGCGCACGCATCCGGCTCGACGGCGATGTCGCCTATGTCGAGGGCGTCGGCAAGCTCACCGGCGCGCCGGTGATGGCGACGGATCTGCGCGCCTCGGTCTCGCTCGTCATTGGCGGGCTGGCGGCCGAAGGCGACACGATGATCAACCGCGTTTATCACCTCGATCGCGGTTTCGAGGCGCTGGAAGCGAAACTGACGCGCTGCGGCGCGCAGGTGGAGCGGATCAGCGGTTGACGGCGCCCGGTCGGCTCGCCAGAACAGGCCGATGTCCGACGATGCCGCAGACCCGCTCAAGCTGATCGCGCTCGACGCGGAGGATATCGCGATCATCTCCGCTCATTTGCAGGATGCGGTCCTGCATGTCGGAGATGTCGCCTATCGTCCCGCCGAGCGGCGCTTCGCGCTCGCGGCGCGACGTTTCGACTGGGAAGGCGTGCAGGACGGGCACAAGCGCCGCCGCCTCGCCGCCCTGCATTTCGAGCGCGTCGTCCAGGCGCGCAGCACGAAGATCGACCCGGCCGCTACCGGCGCCGTCCTCAACCTGCTTGCGATCACCTTCACGGAAGGCGAGAGCCCGGCCGGCGAGATCACGTTGCATTTCTCGGAAGGCGCGGCCATCCGGCTCAGCGTCGAATGCATCGAGGCCCAGATGAAGGACCTCGGCCCGATCTGGGAAGCGGTGGCGACGCCGGATCATCCCGACGGCGCCTGAATTCTCGTCCAGCTCCAGGATATGTGATGCCGATCAGGCTCGATCAGCGAGACCCGGGTTTCGAGCAGGCCTTCGCCGCGCTGCTGACGACCAAGCGCGAAGTCTCGGAGGATGTCGACCGGGTCGCGTCCGAGATCATCGCCGATGTCCGCGCACAGGGTGACAGGGCCGTCACCGACTACACCGCCCGTTTCGACAAGCTCGCTTTGACGCCGGCCAGGCTGCGGGTCAGCGAGGCCGAGATCGACGCTGCCGTCGCGGCCTGCCCCGCCGATCTGCTCGCCGCGCTGGAAACGGCCCGCGCCCGGATCGAGGCCTATCATTTGCGCCAGAAGCCGCTGGATTCCTGGAGCGAGGATGCGCTCGGCATCGGCAGCGGCTGGCGCTGGAGCGCGGTCGAGGCGGTCGGGCTCTATGTGCCGGGCGGGACCGCGAGCTACCCGTCCTCGGTCCTGATGAACGCCGTCCCGGCCAAGGTCGCCGGCGTCGATCGCATCGTCATGGTAGCGCCGACGCCGCGTGGCGAGACCAATCCGCTCGTGCTCGCGGCTGCGCGCCTCGCCGGCATCGACGAGGTCTACCGCATCGGCGGCGCGCAGGCGGTGGCGGCGCTCGCCTATGGCACGCAGACCATCGCGCCGGTCGCGAAGATCGTCGGCCCGGGCAATGCCTATGTCGCGGCCGCCAAGCGCCGGGTCTTCGGCCAGGTCGGCATCGACATGATCGCCGGCCCGTCCGAAGTGCTGGTGATCGCCGATGCGAGCGCCAATCCCGACTGGATCGCCGCCGACCTCCTAGCCCAGGCCGAGCACGACGAATCCGCGCAATCGATCCTGCTGACCGACGATGTGGCGCTGGCGGGGGAGGTCGAGAAGGCCGTCGCTGCGCAGCTCGCGACGCTGCCGCGCGCCGTCATCGCCGGCAGGAGCTGGGACGACTATGGCGCGATCCTCGTCGTCGAGGACCTGGAGCGCGCCATTCCACTGGTCGATCGGCTGGCGCCCGAGCATCTCGAGATCATCACGGCCGACCCCGACCGGCTTGCCGGCAAGATCCGCAACGCGGGCGCGATCTTCCTCGGCAGCTACACGCCCGAGGCGGTCGGCGACTATGTCGGCGGCCCCAACCATGTCCTGCCGACGGCGCGTTCGGCGCGCTTCTCCTCCGGCCTCGGCGTCGCCGATTTCATGAAGCGGACCTCGATCCTCAAATGCGGCGTCGAGGGCCTGCGGGCCTTGGCGCCGGCGGCGACGCAATTGGCCGAGGCCGAGGGCTTGCAGGCGCATGGACGATCCGTGACGATCAGGCTCAATCGCTGAGTCCCGCACGCCCTGCGATCGGAGGCTGCATGTCCGAAAGCCAATGCCTGGTGGGGGTGACCTTCGACGAAACCTCGCTCGGGCGCGGCTCGCCGGACCAGGAGCACGAGCGCGCCGTCGCGGTTTACGACCTGGTCGAGCGCAACCGCTTCGCGGTGCCTGACCATAACGGAGGGCCTTATCTGGCGCATCTGGCGCTGGTCGAACGCCGGCTCGTCTTCGAGATCAAGGAAGCCGACGGATCGGTCGTGGTGACACACCACTTGTCGCTGACGCCGCTGAAGCGCCTGATCAAAGATTATGCGCTGGTCTGCGAGAGCTATTACGCCGCGATCCGCACCTCGACGCCGGCGCAGATCGAGGCCATCGACATGGGCCGGCGCGGATTGCATGACGAGGCCGCCGGCATCCTGGTCGAGCGCCTGTCCGGCAAGGTCGAGATCGACCATGACACGGCGCGCCGGCTCTTCACCCTGATCTACGCCCTGCACTGGAAGGGCTAGGCCGGGTGGAGGAGGCGCCCCCGCGCAAGGTCCACAGCGTGCTCTTCATGTGCGCGCACAACGCCGTGCGCTCGCCGATGGCGGAGGCGATGGCCAAGCATTTCTTCGGCCGCTCGATCTATGTCCAGTCGGCCGGCGCCCGCAGGGGCGAGGTCGACCCGTTCGCCATCGCGGTCCTCGACGAGATCGGCATCGACGCCCACAAGCACAAGCCGAAATCGATCGAGGAGCTGGAGGAATGGGAGGGTCTGAATTTCGACCTCATCGTCTCGCTCTCGCCCGAGGCCCATCACAAGGCGCTCGACCTGACCCGGACGCTCGCCGCCGATGTCGAATACTGGCCGACGGCGGACCCGACCGCGACCCAGGGCTCGCGCGAGCAGATGCTCGATGCCTATCGCGAGGTGCGCGACGGCCTGATGCGGCGGATCAAGGCTCGGCTGAAGCCGTGAGCGGGCCGGTCAGCGCACCAGCACCGCGCCCCCGCAGCGCACGCCGCTGACCCAGCTATCGGCCTGGCCGAGCCCGATGCCGAGCGTGCCCAGCACGGAATTGAGCACCTGGTCGATCGGCGTCGCGGCGCCGCCGATGACGCCGCTGACCAGACCGCCAAGTCCGGGTAGCGGCAGGCCGAGCCCGAGCGCCTCGACCTTGAGGTCGAGATCGCCGACCAGCCGCGAGAGCAGGGTGGCGACGAAGTTCTGCGTCGACGTCGTCCTTTTGTCCGCGCGCAGGATTTCCGGATAGCTGAAGCTCACCGGCGTTTCCGCGAGATTGGTCATGGTCGCATGCGCGCGGCCGCTGACCTTCGCCAGGCCCGCGACATTGAGCAGGATGGCCGAGGGCGGGTTGGGCTTGTTGCGGAAATTGTTGAACTCGGCGTTCGAGACCTGGCCGATCCAGGCATCGATCAGGGCCGGCGTGACACCGAGCGTGACGCGCGAGGTCGAGACGTCGCCCGGGTTGCACTGGATGGCGGATAGGCGCGCGGTGGCGGCTGCGAGCTCGAGATAGAGCGGCAGGCGCACCAGCGAGGCCTGGCCCGAGCCGACGAGATCAAGCGTCAGCAAGAGGCGCGTCTGCGCCGTATGGACGCGCGCATCCGCCCGCCCGACCGCGACCAGGCTCGTTCCGACCGGGCGCTCGCCGATACCGAGCTTCAGCGAGGCCGCCGCGAGGCCGGGAATGTTGAGCGCGAGGCCGATATCGACCTGGCGCGCCCCGTTCGAGATCTGGGCCAGCGCCGACACCATGTCGAGCGCGCTGAGCGAGACCGCGAGCGGGTTCGGTCCCGAGAGTGGCCTTTCGCCGAAGCTGCCGAACGACACGAGCGACCGCAGGTCGACGGATTTCGTCGCGCCCGCCTGCGCCGTCGCGATCTGCGACAGGGCGTTGTTGGCGGCCATGCTGCTCGTGCCGTGGTCGCGCGCCGCATCCCGCGCTGCGGCCAATACGTCACCGAGCCGCAGATCGGCCTTCAGCACGTCGTCGAAACTGGCGGCGGAGAGATTGGCGCGCGTCGCCAGGTGCTTCGAGAAGGTGAACAGGTCGATGCGGGCCCGGGCCAGCGCCTCGTAATCCATCACCGACAGCGACAGGCTGCCGCCGAGCAGACCGCCGAGCAGCCCGTTGAGGACGCCGCCCTCGAGCCGGAGCAGCCGCGAGCCGATGGCGAAGGAGGCCTGGGCGTCCTGCACGGCGATCGCGCTTGTCCCGATCGGCACGTCGCCGCTGCCGACGCTCGCCAGGGTGCCCTGTGCCGGGCGCGGCTGGGCGGTGTTCGAGGCCGCCAGGACGCGCCCGAGAAACATCGGCGTGACGGCGCGCATCTCGATCCGGACCGCGTTGGCGCTGGCCGCAGCGCCGGGCCGGAAGCGCTCGTCCGGCGGCAGGGTCGCGTCGGGTTTGTAGACGCCGAGCTGCACCGTTTCGACATTGCCGGCGCCGAAGCCGTTCTGTCCGGCGCTCGCCTGGGCCGCGGCGCGGGCGCGCGGCAGGTCGCTGGCGGCCGCGAGCGCGGCAAGGTCGTTCGCCGTCTGCTGCCGGCGCTTCTGGTAGAAGAAGCTGCCGACATCGACGGCCATCGCGCCGAAGCCGAACAGCGCGACCAGGGACACGGCGAAGAGCACGGTCGTCCCGCCGCGCTGGTTTCGGGCGAAGCCGTCGAGATGCCTGCTCATCATGGCCTCCATCGGTTGAGAGCGGTTCGGCTTGTGCGTCAGTACCCGCCGCGCTGGATGACGGCGCGGCGCTCCACGATCGGCGGCGGCAGCGCGACCAGCGCGCCGAGCCGATGAAAAACGGTGTCGGAGAAATCGTAGGTGACCGCGACCTGGAAGGTCGGCACCGGCGCGCTGCTGGCAGCGGTCCTAACAGTGAGCTTCTCGGGGTCGAGGAAGGCGTAGGCGCCGACATGCTCCGCCACGAAATCCCTGGCGATGCGCTCGCGCTCGGCATCGTTCAGGCCGGCGACGGAGGCGCGCGCCGCCTCCGAGGCTATTTGCTGGACGCCGTGATAGACGCCGAGCACGTAGCCAAACCCGATGATGCCGAAGAGCATGAGCAGCAATACCGGGGTTATCAGGGCGAACTCGACTGCGCTTGTGGCGTCGCTGTTTCGCGTGATGCGAGCAAAGGACAGGCGCATATCCAACCTATTGGTAGAGGAATGCTATCTATGAGTGTGTTTTACAACCATTTACAAGACGTAAACGACCTCTGCCCGTGCGGCCTCCCTGCGCTATGGTCTTGGCGGTTAAGTGAAATTTTACAGGTCTGAGGCCAGTTCCCTGACGTAACGCCACGTCTGCCGGATACCTCGGAGAGTAAGAGTCCATGATATCCGGATGCCTGATCGAGGCCCCGCCCGAGCCGCGGCGGGGCACGATGCTGCGGGACGGCCTTGTCGTCGCGGTTGCACTCGCGACAGTCAGTCTCGCAGCCGTGTTCAGCCTGCCTGGGGGCGCGAGCGTACCGTCCCAGCCGCGGGCGATCGTCTTCTCGCCATGGACCGCGGGCCATGATGCGATGGCACGAAGCCTGGCGGCAGGGCACCGGGTCCTGCGCGCCGGCATCTCGCCCTTCATCGTGATCGTGGCTCCCGCCGGGGCGGCGGAGGCGCCGCCGCGTCCGCGCGGCGCGCTGCTGATGCTGACATTGCAGGGTCTCGCCGGCTGTCTCGACGCCGGCGCGCCCGAGGAAACAGCGCGATGACATGGACCCTGACGGATATCCGCGTTGGGGTCGCCCGCTTCCTGCTCGGGCTCGCCTTCCTTCATGTGCCGCTTCTGGGGCTGAGCGATTGGTTCCGTGGCGAAGAGATCTTTCTCCCGGTTTCGTTCGCCTTCCTGCTGGCGGCCGGCGCCTGGCTGATCTACGCGCGTTTCGGCGTCGCCATCGTCACGCAGCTCGTCATCGCCATCGTGCTGATCGGTCAGGTCTCGATGCTGGTCTACAGCTTCGCCGGCCATCCCTGGCAGCCCGACACGCATATGTATTATTTCGCGGTGCTGGCGCTGCTCGCCGGCTTCTGCGACTGGCGGCCGATCATGATGGGCGCGGCTCTGACGGCCGTGCACCATCTCGTGCTGCAATATGCCCTGCCTTCAGCGGTGTTCTACCAGGGCGGCAATATCTGGCGCGTGCTGCTGCACGCCGTGATCGTGGTGATCGAGACCGCGTTCCTGGCCGTCCTCGCCATGATCCTGGGGCGGATGTTCGCCATGAATGAGGACAGCCTGCGGCGCGCGAACGAGATCGCCGAGCGCGAGCGGCTGGCCGGCGAGCGCGAAAAGCAGCAGGCCGGCGAACTGGGCTTGCGCGCAGAGGCCTTGCGCGAGATCGTCACCGGGTTCCGCACCCAGATGGAAGGGGCCATGGCGGTGCTCGATCGCTCGGCCGAGGCCATGCAGGGCGGCTCGCGCGAATTGACCGGAACCTCGGATCAGGCGCGTCAGCAGATGGGCGTGATTTCGGAGGCGGCCGAGGCGACGACGCGCGGCATCGATCAGCTCGCCGTCGCCAGCGGCGAGCTCGCGGCCTCGATCGGCGAAATCGGCCGCAACGTGACGCAATCGGCCGATGGCGCCAAGAGCGCCGCCGATCTCGCGCGCCGCGCCAGCAGCGAGATCGAGGAGCTCGCCCGCAGCAGCGAGAATGTCGGGGCCGTGGTCGAGATCATTCGCGGCATCGCGGCGCAGACCAGCATGCTCGCGCTCAACGCCACGATCGAGGCGGCGCGGGCCGGCGAGATGGGCCGGGGCTTCGCGGTCGTGGCCAGCGAGGTGAAGACGCTCTCCGCGCAGACCGCGCGCGCGACCGACGAGGTCTCGGGCCAGATCGGCGCGATGCAGGTCGCCTCGCAGCGCTCGCTGCGGGCGATCCGCGACATCGTCGCCGCCGTCGCCGAGGTCGAGCAGGTCGCGGAGGCGATCGCGGTCGCCGTCCACCAGCAGGATCGCGCGACCGTGGAAATCGCGCGCCAGGTTCAGCTTTCCTTCGAGGGCGCGCGCCGCAGCGCCGGCGTCGTCGGCAATTTCGAGGGCATGACCGTCCGCACCCATGACGCGGCCGAGCATCTGCAGGAGGCGGCGGACGCGCTCGCCACCCAGGCCCAGGGCATCCGCCAGGACGTCGCGGCATTCTGCGACAAGGTCGCCGCGGCCTGACGCGCAAGCCGTGCCTACCAGGCGCGACCCGGCCCGACCTGACCGATATCGAGCCAGCGAGCCACCGTCGCGGCGATGTCGGAGAAGCTGTGTCTCCTGCCGATCGGACCGCCCGGGACACCGGGCCCGAAGGCCAGGATCGGCACATGCTCGCGGGTGTGGTCGGTGCCTGTCCAGGTCGGGTCGTTGCCATGGTCGGCGGTGATCACCGCGAGATCGCCGGGCTTCAACCGCGCCTCGAGCCGCGGCAGCATCGCGTCGAAAGCCTCGAGCGCCGCCGCATAGCCCGGCACGTCGCGGCGGTGGCCGAACTCGGTGTCGAAATCGACGAGATTGGCGAAGCAGAAGCCGCCATCCGGCAGTCGTTCGAGCGCAGCCAGCGCCGCCTCGAACATCGCCGCATTGCCGAACGGCTTGATCTCCTCGCCGGTGGCGCGATGGGCGAAGATGTCGCCGATCTTGCCGATTGTGACGATGGCGCGCCCCTGCGCCGCCAGCCGGTCGAGAATCGTCTCGCCGGGCGGAGGAATCGCGAAATCCTTGCGGTTGGCGGTGCGGGTGAAGCCGGTCGCGGACGTGCCGATAAAGGGCCGCGCGATCACCCTGCCGATCTTCAACGGATCGACCAGGACGCGCGTCCTGCGGCAGAGCTCGTAAAGTCGCTCCAGGCCGAAATACTCCTCATGCGCGGCGATCTGGAGGACGGAATCGACCGAGGTGTAGCAGATCGGCTTGCCCGAGCGGATATGCTCATCCGCCAGCTCGTCGATGATCACGGTGCCGGAGGCGTGCTTGTTGCCGAGGATGCCGGGCAATGCGCCCTCGCGGATGATCGCCGCGACGAGCTCCGGCGGGAACGAATTCTCCAGCGCGGTGAAATAGCCCCATTTGAACGGCACCGGGCAGCCGGCGATCTCCCAATGCCCGGACGGGGTGTCCTTGCCCTGGCTGGTCTCGACGCCGTAGCCGTACTGGCCCTGCGGCGCGGCCGGCCTCTCTACGCCCGCCAAGGGCCTGCCGGTCGAGGCTTCGCAGGCATCGGCGAGGCCGAGCCGGGCGAGATTGGGGATATGCAGCGGCCCCTGCCGAAGGCCGGCGCGGTCGCCTTTGCCGGTCGCGCAGGCTTGCGCGATGTGGCCGAGCGTGTCGGCGCCGGCATCGCCATAGGCGGCTGCATCCTCGGCGCCGCCGCAGCCGACGGAGTCGAGCACGATCACGATGGCGCGCGCCATCTCAGTCCCTCACGGCGGCGGCGCCGGCGGGTTCGAGATTGAGCGCGGCGGCGAGAAGCGCCTGCGTATAGGCCTCGCGCGGCCGCTGGAATATCTCCTCGGCCGGCCCTTCCTCGACAACCTTGCCGTTCTGCATCACGACCACCCGGTGCGACAGCGCCCGCACCACCTTGAGGTCGTGGCTGATGAAGAGATAGCCGAGCTGGCGCCGGCTCTGCAGCTCGCGCAGCAGCTCGACGATCTGGGCCTGCACCGACATGTCGAGCGCCGAGGTCGGCTCGTCCAGCACCACGAATTTCGGATCGAGCGCCATGGCGCGCGCGATCGCGATGCGCTGGCGCTGGCCGCCGGAGAATTCATGCGGATAGCGGTCCATGGCTGCCGGATCGAGCCCGACATCGCTGAGCGCCTGGGCGACTTTCTCGCGCCTCGCGGCATAGCTCAGGCCCTTGTCCTGCACCGTCAGGCCTTCCTCCACGATGCCGGCCACCGACAGGCGCGGCGAGAGCGAGCCGTAGGGATCCTGGAAGACGACCTGCAGGTCCTTGCGTTTGGGACGGATCGTGGTGCTCGCCAGCCCGTCGATGCGGTCGCCGAGGAAGACGATCGGCCCTTCCGAGGAGATCAGCCGCAGGATGGCGAGGCCGAGCGTGGTCTTGCCCGAGCCCGATTCGCCGACGACGCCGAGTGTCTCGCCCTCGCGCACCTTGATCGAGATGCCGTCGACGGCCTTCACATGGCCGGTGGTCCGGCGCAGGAAGCCCGACTTGATCGGGAACCAGATCTTCATCGGACCGGCTTCGAGCAAGGTCGCGGCGCCGTCCGCCACTGGGGCAGGGCGGCCCTTCGGCTCGGCTGCCAGCAGCCGCCTGGTATAGTCGTGCCGGGGATTGCCAAAAATCTCCGCGACCGGGCCCTGCTCGACGATCTTGCCCTTCAGCATCACGCAGACCCGGTCGGCAATGCGGCGCACGATGCCGAGGTCATGGGTGATGAACAGCATCGCCATGCCGAGCCGTGTCTGCAGTTCCTTGAGCAGCGTCAGGATCTGCGCCTGCACCGTGACATCGAGCGCCGTCGTCGGCTCGTCGGCGATCAGGAGGTCCGGCTCGTTGGCGAGCGCCATCGCGATCATCACGCGCTGGCGCTGCCCGCCGGAGAGCTGGTGCGGATAGGCCTCCAACCGGCTTTCCGCGTCGCGGATGCCGACCAGCGCCAGCAATTCGAGCGTGCGGGCGCGCGCCCTCTCGCCGCGCAGGCCCTTGTGCAATTCGAGGATCTCGCCGATCTGCCGCGCGATGGTGTGCAGCGGGTTGAGCGAGGTCATCGGCTCCTGGAACACCATGGTGATGTCGTTGCCGCGCACCTTGCGCATCGCGTCCTCGTCGGCGGCGATCAGGTCCTGGCCCTTGAACAGGACCTTGCCGGAGGGGTGATGCGCCGACGGATAGTTCAGCAGCTTCAGGATCGAGAGCGCCGAGACCGATTTGCCCGAACCGGATTCGCCGACGATCGCCAGCGTCTCGCCCTTAGCGATCTCGAAGGAAACCCTGTCGACGGCGAGCGTCTCATTGCCGCCCTGGCGGAAGGCGACGGAGAGGTCCTGGACGGAGAGGAGGGGGGCGCTCACGCGAAGGTCTTTCTCGGGTCGAACGCGTCCCTGACCGCCTCGCCGATGAAGATCAGCAGCGACAGCATCAGCGCGATCACGACGAAGCCCGAGAGGCCGAGCCAGGGCGCCTGCAGGTTGGCCTTGCCCTGCGCCAGCAGTTCGCCCAGCGAGGGCGAGCCCGGCGGCAGGCCGAAGCCGAGGAAGTCGAGCGAGGTCAGCGTGGTGATCGAGCCGTTGAGGATGAAGGGCAGGAAGGTCAGCGTCGCCACCATGGCGTTGGGCAGGAGGTGCTTGACCATGATCTTGCGGTTCGAGAGGCCGAGCGCGCGTGCCGCACGGACATATTCGAAATTGCGCGCCCGCAGGAACTCGGCCCTGACCACTCCGACCAGCGCCACCCAGGAGAACAGCAAGAGGATGCCGAGCAGCACGAAGAAGCTCGGCGTGATGATCGCCGCGACGATGATCAAGAGGTAGAGCGCCGGGATCGAGGTCCAGATCTCGATGACGCGCTGGAAGATCAGGTCGGTCCAGCCGCCGAAATAGCCCTGCACGGCGCCGGCCGCGATGCCGATCACCGAGGAGATCGAGCACAGGATCAGCCCGAAGAGGATCGAGATGCGGAAGCCGTAGATCAGACGCGCCACCACGTCGCGGCCTTGATCGTCGGTGCCGAGCCAGTTCCATTCGAGGTCGCGGCAGGTCATGCCGCCGCTCCGCTCGGCGATTCCGCGGCATTGCTCGTCCTTGAGCATCCAGGTCGGCGGGGCGGGGGCCGGCACCGGCAGGTCGAGATTATGGGTGCGGTAGGAATAGCGGATCGGCGGCCAGATCGCGTAGCCGTTGCTCTCGATCTCCTTGGCGATCACCGGGTCGCGATAGTCGGTGCTGGCGAGGAAGCCGCCGAACTTCTCTTCCGGATAGTTCACCGCGATCGGGAACAGCCATTCGCCCTTGTAGCGGACGATGAGCGGCCGGTCGTTGGCGATGAACTCGGCGAAGAGCGAGAGCACGAACAGGATCAGGAAGATCCAGAGCGACCACCAGCCGCGCCGGTTGGCCTTGAAGTTGTCGAGCCGGCGCCGGTTGATCGGCGAGAGCTTGAGCCAGCCCTGGTTCGCCTCCGGCGGCGCCAGCGTCGCGGTGTTCAGCCTCGGCGGGGCGTCGATCAGCGTCTCGCTCACGCTCAAGCCTCCCGCGTCTCGAAATCGATGCGCGGATCGACCCAGGTATAGGTCAGGTCGGTGATGAGATGCACGACGAGCCCGATCAGCGAGAAGATGTAGAGATTGGCGAAGACGACCGGATAGTCGCGGTTGACGATGGCCTCGAAGGACAGGAGCCCGAGCCCGTCGAGCGAGAAGATCGTCTCGATCAGCAGCGAGCCGGCGAAGAGGGCATGCACGAAGGCGCCGGGAAAGCCGGCGATGACGATCAGCATGGCGTTGCGGAAGACATGGCCGTAGAGCACGCCGCGCTCGGAGAGCCCTTTCATCCGCGCGGTCAGGACATATTGCTTCCTGATCTCGTCCAGGAACGAGTTCTTGGTCAGCAGCGTCGAGGTGGCGAAGGCCCCGAGCGCCATCGCCGTCACCGGCAGGGCGATATGCCAGAGATAGTCGCCGATCTTCGCGAAGAAGCCGAGCTCGCTCCAGTTCTCGGAATAGAGCCCGCGCAAGGGGAAGATCTGCCAGAACGAGCCGCCGGCGAAAAGCACGATCAGCAGGATCGCGAACAGGAAGCCGGGAATCGCGTAGCCGACGATGACGACGCCGCTGGTCCAGACATCGAAGCGCGATCCGTCCTTCACCGCCTTGCGGATGCCGAGCGGGATCGAGATCGCATAGGACAGCAGGGTCATCCACAGCCCGAGCGAGATCGAGACCGGCAGCTTCTCCTTGATCAGCTGCAGCACCGGCGCGTCGCGGAAATAGGAACGTCCGAAATCGAAGCGGATATAGTCCCAGAGCATCTTGCCGAAGCGCTCATGAGCCGGCTTGTCGAAGCCGAACTGCTTCTCCAGCTCCTTGATGAAAGCCGGGTCGAGCCCCTGCGCGCCGCGATAGGACGAGCTGGAATCGCCGCCCATCTGCGCGCCGCCATCCCCGCCCTGGCCGCCGCCGACCCGGTCCGAGGCATTGCCGCCCTGGCCCTGGAGCTGTGCGATCACCCGTTCGACCGGGCCGCCCGGCGCGAATTGCACGATCACGAAGGAGATCAGCAGGATGCCGAACAGGGTCGGCACCATCAGGGCGATGCGCCGGGCGATGTAGCTCAGCATCCCGGTTCAGCCCTTTCCGATTCGCTTGGCCTTCTCGGCGTCGTACCACCAGATCGAGGGCGCGCCCGAGGAGTATTTCGGCTTGGTCTCGGGACGGTCGAACATGTCCCAGAAGGCCAGCCATTCGTTCGGGTTCCACCACATCGGGATCCAGTACTGCCCCGCCCGGAGCAGCCGGTCGAGGCATTTCGCCGCGACCACGACCTCGGCATAGCTCTTGGCGCGGCCGATATGGTCGATCATCGCGTCGATGGCGGGGTCGGCGATGCCGGCGGCATTGCGCGAGCCCTTCGTCTTGGCGGCCTCGGAGCCGTAGACGATGCGCAAGGTGTCGCTGGGGATGGCGCTGCCGCCGAGCGCCATGCTGACCATGTCGAAATCGAATTCCTGCAGCCGCCTCTGATATTGGGCCGCGTCGACGATGCGCGAGGTCGCATTGATGCCGAGCCGCTTGAGATTGGCCTGGAAGGGCTGGGTATGCGGCTGCAGCGCCGCCGAGAAATCGAGGAACTCGATTTCGAAGGGCCGCCCGTCCGGCAGTTTCAGTACGTTGCCGTCGCGCTTGCAGCCGGCGGCCCGGAACATCTCGTCGGCCTTGCGCAGCAGCACGCGGTCGCTGCCGGAGCCGTCGCTGACCGGCGGCAGATAGGCCTCGCCGAACACCGTGTCGGGCACCTTGCCGCGGAACGGCTCGAGCAGCGCGAGCTCTTCCGGAGAGGGCTTTCCCACGGCCTTCGAGTCGGAATTCTCGAAGAACGAGGTCATCCGCGTATAGGCGCCGAAGATGATGTTCTTGTTGGTCCATTCGAAATCGAAGCAGAGCCCGAGCGCCTCGCGGATGCGCGGATCCTTGAAGGCGTCGCGGCGCAGGTTGAAATACCAGCCCTGCGAGCGCGTCGGCGCCGTGCTCGGCAGCGATTCCTTCTTGACCTTGCCCTCGTTGATCGCCGGGAAGTCGTAACCCGTCGCCCAGATCCGCGAGGTGTATTCCTCCTGGAAGGTGATCACGCCGCTCTTGAAGGCCTCGAACGCGACCTGGCGGTCGCGGAAATACTCCCAGCGCACGCGGTCGAAATTGTTGACGCCGACATTCACTGGAAGATCCTTGCCCCAGTAGTCCGGCACGCGCTCGAACTCGATGAAGCGGCCCTGCTCGAAGCGGCCGACCTTGTAGGCGCCCGAGCCCAGCGGCGGCTCCAGCGTCGAGGCCTCGAAATTGCGGGTGGACCAGTATTTCTCCGAGAAGACCGGCAGGCCGGCGACGACGAGATGCAGGTCGCGGCCGCGTTTCGGCGAGAGCTTCACCACGGCGATGTCGTCACCCTCGGCCTCGGCCGAGACGAGCTCGTTCAGGACCAGCCGGAAGGACGGGTGCCCCTTGCTCTTCAGGATGTTCATCGAGAAGGCGACATCGGCCGCCGTGACGCGCGTCCCGTCATGGAATTTCGCCTCGGGCCGCAGGCGGAAGCGATAGGTCAGCTTGTCGGCCGAGACCGCGACGCTTTTCGCCAGGAGCCCGTAGAGCGCGCCGGGTTCGTCGCCGGAACCTGCCATCAGGCTGTCGAAACAGGCATCCATCCCGGCCGCGCCGTCGCCCTGCAGCACGAAGGTGTTGAGCGTGTTGAAGGTGTCGAAATTCTGGTTGCCGCTGGCGCTCTTGATCTGGAGTGTGATCGTGCCGCCCTTCGGCGCTTTCGGGTTCACATAGGCGAAATGCGGGAAATCCGGCGGCAGGGCGAGCTCGCCGAAGGTGGAGAGGCCATGGACCTCGCCGGTCTCGGCTTGCGCCCAGGCGCCGCGGGGCAGGGCGGAGAGGCTCGCCCCCGCCATGGCCGCGCCTCCGACCTCGAGCAGCCTGCGGCGTGTGATGCGCATCGCCATGGTGCCTCGTCCTCCTTCGTCCGATTCGCGGTCGATTATGTCGCGCCCGGCCGATGACGCCAGCGCCGGAAGGCGATTCGCCGCCATGGTGAGGGCAAGAGCATGGCGTCAGCAAGCAAAAGCCGGGCTCGGGGCCCGGCTTGCTGGATAATGAAGCGCGCCGGATCGACGCAGGCCTATTCCTTGGGCAGCGGCTTCGGCGAATCCGAGAGCGTGTTCAGATAGGCGATGACGTCGGCGCGGGTATCGGCCCGGCTGACGCCGGCAAAGGCCATGATGGTGCCGGGGACATAGGCCTTCGGGCTCTTCAGGAAGTGGTCGAGCGCGTCGGCGTCCCAGGTCTTGTCGTTGCGGCCCTTCATCGCGGCCGAGTAGCCGAAGCCCGCGACCGAGCCCTCGTTGCGCCCGTAGACGTCGTAGAGATGCGGGCCGACCTTGTTGGCGCCGCCCTTCTCGAAGGTGTGGCAGGCCTTGCAGGCGCCGACGGCCTTCTCGCCCTTGGCCGGGTCGGCCTTGGCCAGGCGCACGGCGATCGGCTCGTCCGCGGCGGGAGCAGCGGCTGCGCCGGCCGCAGCGGCCGGCTCTTCGCTGGGCAGGTCATAGCCGGGCACGGCGGGCTTGTGCGGCGCGAAGACGATGCCGGCGATCATGTTCAGGCTCATCACCACGAGCAGCGTGGACAGGCCCGCTCCGGCAATCTTGTTCAGTTCGATATTCATCGCATCGAAACCCTCGGGCCTCGCCGCCGCAGGGGCGCGCAAGGCAGGACAGCGCTCCGGCCGGAGCGTGGAAGCGCCGACACACGGCCGTTGCTTAACCGCTTTGCGCGCTGCAATGCAACTCGTATAAGCACCCGCCGCTTTGAGACCTTTTGACGCCTCCCGTCGTCGACCCGCGACGATCCATTGAGCCTGTAGCCACGATGCCGGACCCGCTGATCCTGATCCCCGCCCGCATGCAGGCGACCCGCCTGCCCGGCAAGCCGCTCGCCGACATCCTGGGCGAGCCGATGATCGTGCATGTCTGGCGCCGCGCGATGGAATCGGGCGTCGGCGCGGCGGTGGTCGCGACCGACGAGCCGCGCATCGTCGAGGCGATCGAGAAGGTCGGGGGCAGGGCAGTGCTGACCCGTTCCGACCATCACACCGGCTCGGACCGCATCAAGGAGGCCGCCGACATCGTCGATCCCGACGGCCGCCACGACATCATCGTCAATGTCCAGGGCGACCTGCCGACCATCGATCCGCGCGTGATCGCGGCCTCGGTCGAGCCGCTCGCCGACAGCGCTGTGGATATCGTCACCCTGGCCTCGGTGATCACCCGCGAGGACGAGAAATCCGAGCCGAGCGTCGTCAAGGCGATCGGCAGCGAGATCACGCCCGGCCGGATGCGGGCGCTCTATTTCACCCGTGTCACCGCGCCGGGCGGCGAGGGGCCGCTCTACCACCATATCGGCCTCTACACCTATCGCCGCAAAGCGCTAGACCGCTTCGTCAGCCTGCCGCCGTCGCCGCTCGAGAAGCGCGAGCGCCTGGAGCAATTGCGCGCCGTCGAGGACGGCATGCGCATCGACATCATCGTCGTCGACGACGTGCCGCTGGGTGTCGATACCCCCCATGACCTCGATCGCGCCCGCGCCATTCTCGCCGCGCGCGCCGGAGCCTGAAGTCCAATGTCCACCATCGTGTCCTACCAGGGCGAGCCCGGCGCCTTCTCCTCGCAGGCGGCTCTCCAGGTCTTCCCGGATTGCGAGCTCCTGCCTTGCGCGACCTTCGAGGATGCGCTCGCCGCCGTCAGCGACGGCACGGCGCGCTACGGCATGATTCCGATCGACAACTCGATCGCCGGCCGCGTCGCCGACATCCATCATTTGCTGCCCCGCTCCGGCCTGCACATCATCGGCGAGCATTTCCTGCCGATCCGCTTCCACCTGATGGCCGCCAAGGGCGCGACGCTCGCCACCCTGAAGACGGTGCAGAGCCACATCCATGCGCTCGGCCAGTGCCGCAAGATCATCCGCAAGCTCGGGCTCAAGGCCGAGGTCGCGGCCGATACGGCGGGCTCCGCGAGGCAAGTCGCGGAGGCCGCCGACCCGACCCGCGCCGCCATCGCCCCGCATATCGCCGCGGAAGTCTATGGGCTCGAGATCCTGATGGAGGATATCGAGGACGAGAAGCACAACACCACGCGTTTCGTCATCCTCTCGAAATATCCCGAATATGCCCGTCACGGCGCCGGCAAGACGGTGACGACGCTGATGTTCCGGGTCCGCAACATCCCGGCCGCCCTTTACAAGGCGCTCGGCGGCTTCGCCACCAACGGCATCAACATGACCAAGCTCGAGAGCTACATGGTCGACGGCCATTTCTCGGCGACGATGTTCTACAGCGATGTCGAGGGCCATCCCGACGATCCGGCCCTGAAGCGGGCGCTGACGGAGCTCGAATATTTCTCGCGCGAGATGAAGATCCTCGGCGTCTACCCGGCGAACCCCTTTCGCGACACGCTCGCCGAGCCGGGGGAATAGGCCGGCTGCGCGGGCCGCTTCTTCCCTTCTCCCCTTCCGGATTCCTCTGCGAAAGGCGCGAGGGGCGGCAAACCCCTCCCCCTTGTGGGGAGGGGCAGGGGTGGGGGGCGGAAAGTCAGGGCGATTGCGTCGGCAATCGGGCTGATCCAGCCGGACAATTCTCCTGCCCGTCCGGTCGTTCGCCCCCCATCCCCATACCCTTCCCCACAAGGGGGAAGGGAGGAGCCGAGGCGCCCGGCCTTGCGCAGGGGAATCCGGATTAGGGGGCAGGTCGCGCTCTAAGGCGTCACGCCCTCGACCGCCCAGGCCGTCAGGATCGTATTGGCGATCGCGATATGCGGCGGGCAGGACAGGCCGTCGGGATGGCGGCCCTCCAGCATCTGCAGCGCTTCCTCGCGCGAGAACCAGCGGCCCGCCTCCAGCTCGTTCCCGTCGAGCGTGATGTCGTCGTTGAGCGCCTCGCTGATGCAGCCGATCATCAGGGAGGACGGGAAGGGCCAGGGCTGCGAGGCGACATAGCGCACGGCGCCGGTGCGCAGGCCCGCCTCTTCCAGCGTCTCGCGGCGCACCGCGTCCTCGAATGTCTCGCCCGGCTCGAGGAAGCCCGCGATGCAGGAATACATGCCGGGCGCGAACCGGGCCTGGCGGGCGAGGAAGCATTTGTCGCCGCGAACGGAGAGCATGATCACGACCGGATCGGTACGCGGGAAATGCAGCGTGCCGCATTGCGAGCACTCGCGCCGCCAGCCGCCGCTCACCGTCGGCGACAGGCCGCCGCAGCGCGCGCAGAAGCGATGGCGGGCGTGCCAGTCGAGCAGGGCCTTGGCCTCGCCCAGCGGCCCGACCTCTTCGGCCGGCACGAGGCGCTTCAGGGCGACGGAGCGCAGGTCGCTGACCATCAGGTCGGCGCGCTCGCGCAGCGGCTCGGCGAGCTCCTTGTCGATCAGCCGGCCGAAACAGGCCTTGCCTTGCGGGTCGAGCCCGAGAAAGACCTCCTCATGCGCGCGGCCGATCGCATCGGCCTCGCTTTCGCTGAACCAGATGGTTTGCGTCTGCTCGTCGACCCGCTTGAGGACAGGCGTCTCGCCCGAGACCAGCGCGTGCCGCGTGTCCGGCGAGGAGCGGAAGCCGGCGACAGCGTCGGGATGGTCGCGGAGATCGCCGCGGCGGTCGAGCGGGTTGGTGGCGAAGCCGGTCAGGGCCGAGCGTTCGCCGCGAAGGCAGACATCGTTCATGCGCATACCTGTCTGGCTGGCGGCCCGAGGCAGCCGCCACATTCGCGTGCTAGCGGCAAAGCGCCGATCGCGCCAGAGGCTCGGCGCGCGGCGGGTCTGCTTCGCCCGCCCAGCCGGCGTCAGCCCGCCTGGCGGCCGCGCAGCAGGTGGATGATCGCCGAGAAATCCGCGCCGCCTTCGCCCCAGGCATTGTGCAGGCCGTAGAGCTGCGCCGCCGCCGCGCCGAGCGGCGTCGAAGCCCCGGCCGCCTGCGCCGCCTCCTGCGACAGCTTCAGGTCCTTCAGCATCAGCGCCGAGGCGAAGCCGGGCTTGTACTCGCCATTGGCCGGCGAACTCGGCACCGGCCCGGGCACGGGGCAATAGGTGGTGAGCGACCAGCACTGGCCCGACGAGGTCGAGGCGACGTCGTAGAGCGCCTGATGCGACAGGCCGAGCTTCTCGGCGAGCACGAAGGCCTCGCAGACCCCGATCATCGAGACGCCCAGGATCATGTTGTTGCAGATCTTGGCGGCCTGGCCGTTGCCGGCCGGGCCGCAATGCACGACGCGCCGGCCCATGGCGGTGAGGATCGGATCGCCCTTCTCGAAGGCCTCGCCCGAGCCGCCGACCATGAAGGTCAGCGTCGCGCCCTTGGCGCCGCCGACGCCGCCGGAGACCGGGGCGTCCAGGGACAGGCAGCCGCGTTCGGCCGCCAGCGCATGCGCCTTGCGGGCGCTCTCGACATCGATCGTCGAGGAATCGATCATGAGCGCGCCGGGGTTCACCGCAGGCAGGATGTCGGCCCAGACGGAGAGGACATGCTTGCCTGCCGGCAGCATGGTGACGACGATTTCGGCATCCTTGACCGCCTCCCTCGCCGACGCGGCAATGTGGACGCCGAGCTCGGCGGCGGCGTCCTTCGATTCCTGGACGAGGTCGAAGGCGGTGACCCGGTGCTGGGCCTTGACGAGATTGCCGGCCATCGGCCCGCCCATATTGCCGAGGCCGATGAAGGCGATGCTGGTCATGGTGCTGCTCCGTCACGCGGCTGGGGAGGGACTCGAAGGATCCGACGCCACAATGTGCCGCCGAAGCGCGGACCCAGAACGAAATAGGCGATCATCAGACCAAACCAGAGCAAGGCGGGCCCGCCTTCGAGGCTGAATCCCTTTGCGGTCGTCTGGCCGGTGAGGTTTGCGATGAGCAGCCCGAAGACCCAGGCGACGGTGATGAAGTCGAGGACCGCGGCGAGGATGATTTTCCAGTAAGGCACCGTCGTCGGACGTTCCGCGGTCATCTCAGTTTCCCTTCGCCCGGCCGACCAGCGAGCGCGCCACGATCATCCGCATCACCTCGTTGGTGCCTTCCAGGATCTGGTGGACCCTGAGGTCGCGCACGATCTTCTCGATGCCGTAATCGGCAAGATAGCCATAGCCGCCATGGATCTGCAGCGCCTGGTTGGCGACCTCGAAGCCGGTATCGGTCGCGACGCGCTTGGCCATGGCGCAGAGCTTGGTCGCATCCGGCGCCTTCTCGTCGAGCGCGGCGGCGGCGCGCCACAGGAAGGTCCGCGCCGCTTCCAGTTCCGTCGCCATGTCGGCGAGCTTGAATTGCAGCGCCTGGAAATCGGCGATGCGGGCCCCGAAGGCCTTGCGTTCCTGGGCATAGGCGAGCGCCTTGTCGAGCGCGCCCTGCGCGCCGCCGAGCGAGCAGGCGCCGATATTGAGCCGGCCGCCGTCGAGCCCTGCCATGGCGATCTTGAAGCCGATGCCTTCGGGGCCCAGCCGGTTCGCGACGGGCACGCGACAATTCTCGAAGATCACGGCACGCGTCGGCTGCGCATTCCAGCCCATCTTCTTTTCATTGGCGCCGAAGGAGAGGCCGGGCGTGTCCTTCTCGACGACCAGTGTCGAGATGCCCGAGGGGCCGGCCTCGCCGGTGCGCACCATCACGACATAGATGTCGGAGACGCCGGCGCCGGAGATGAACTGCTTCTGGCCGTCGAGCACGTAATGGTCGCCGTCCCGGACCGCCTTCGTCTTCAACGCGGCGGCGTCGGAGCCGGCGCCCGGTTCGGTCAGGCAATAGCTCGCCAGGTGCTCCATGGTGCAGAGCTTCGGCAGCCAGGCCTGGCGCTGCTCGTCCGCGCCGTAGCGGTCGATCATCCAGGCGCACATGTTGTGGATCGAGATATAGGCGGCGACCGTCGGGCAGCCGCTCGCCAGCGCCTCGAAGATCAGCGTCGCGTCGAGCCGGGTCAGCCCCGAGCCGCCGACATCCTCGGCGATATAGACCCCGCCCATGCCGAGCGCCGCCGCCTGGCGCATCTCCTCGACCGGAAAATGCTTCTCCTCGTCCCAGCGCACAGCATGGGGCGCGAGGGTCTCGGTGGCGAAACCCTGCGCCATGTCGCGGATCGCGATCTGGTCTTCGGTGAGGGAGAAGGCGGTCATCCGGACCTCAGGGCTCGATCAGCTTGATGAGACGGGCAAAGGCTGTCGTGGACAGTTTTCGGGCAAATCGGCTGTCCGAGGTCGCCAAAGGTTCGTTCTGAAGCTCCGCCAGGGCGAGGAATACGCAGTCCGGGACGGGGTGACCGAGCGAGAGCGACAATTCGAAAGCCCTGTCGACCAATGGCGACGAGCTGAAGATCTCCGGCATCAGGTTTCGCGCGTCCGCATGGCTCAGGCGCGCCTGATCGGCGTCGATCTCCCCGCGGCGAACCGCTTTCGTCAGAGCGCTGATGATCTCGACCTCGATCAGATCAGGCGCAAGCCAAACGTCGGTGCTGGACAGCAGGTCGCGAGCCGCCTCACTGCGCGGACCCGCGATGAGGCTGTCGTAAAGCACGCTGGTGTCCAGGATCACGCCTCGTCCTCATCGCCGTCCCTTATCGCCCGCATCATCTCGGCGCCTGAGGTGGCGACCTTCGGAAATCCCCGTTCGGCCTCGATCCTGTCGAAGATCGCGCGGCGCTCTGCTCCGGTCAGGACGGTGCCTTTGCCGAGCGCCTTGCTGGCTTCGTGTTGAAGGGAGGTTCGGTTGAGACGGGCCTTGACCTTGAGCCGCTGCATGATCGCCTCTTCGACACCTCTGATTAGCAGATCGCCCATTCGGACCTCCAATGCTATCACTTATGATAGCATTGGAGGTGGTGGGCCTCAACCCATGGTCGGGATGACGAAGCTCGCGCCGTCCTTGATGCCGCTCGGCCAGCGCGAGGTCACCGTCTTGGTCTTGGTGTAGAAGCGGATCGAATCCGGGCCGTGCTGGTTGAGATCGCCGAAGGAGGAGCGCTTCCAGCCGCCGAAGGTGTAATAGGCCAGCGGCACCGGGATCGGCACGTTGACGCCGACCATGCCGACCTGGACGCGCGCGGCGAAGTCGCGGGCCGCGTCGCCGTCGCGGGTGTAGATCGCGACGCCGTTGCCGTATTCGTGGTCGTTGGCGAGCTTCAGGCCTTCCTCATAATCCTTGGCGCGGACGACCGAGAGCACGGGCCCGAAAATCTCTTCCTTGTAGATGCGCATGTCCGGCGTGACGTTGTCGAACAGGCAGCCGCCCATGTAGAAGCCGTTCTCGTAGCCCTGCATGGTGAAGCCGCGGCCGTCGACGGCGAGCGTGGCGCCCTCCTGGATGCCGAGCTCGACATAGCCCCTGATCTTGTCGAGCGCCTGCCTGGTGACGACCGGGCCGTAATCGGCGGAGGAATCGGTCGAGGGGCCGATCTTGAGGCTTTCGACGCGCGGGATCAGCCGCTTGACCAGCTCGTCGGCGGTCGCCTTGCCGACAGGCACCGCGACCGAGATCGCCATGCAGCGCTCGCCGGCGGAACCGTAGCCGGCGCCGATCAGCGCATCGACCGCCTGGTCCATGTCGGCGTCGGGCATGATGATCATGTGGTTCTTGGCGCCGCCGAAGCACTGCACGCGCTTTCCGTTGGCGCAGCCGCGGGCATAGATGTACTCGGCGATCGGCGTCGAGCCGACGAAGCCGACGGCCTTGATGTCGTGATCGTCGAGGATGGCGTCGACTGCCTCCTTGTCGCCGTTGACGACGTTGAGGATGCCGGGAGGCCCGCCCGCCTCGACGAACAGCTCGGCGAGCCGCATCGGCACGCCGGGATCGCGCTCGGACGGCTTCAGGATGAAGGCGTTGCCGCAGGCGATCGCGGGGCCGAGCTTCCAGAGCGGGATCATTGCCGGGAAGTTGAAGGGCGTGATGCCGGCGACGACGCCGAGCGGCTGGCGCATCGAATAGATGTCGATGCCCGGGCCGGCGCCGTCGGTATATTCGCCCTTCATCAGGTTGGGGATGCCGAGCGAGAACTCGACGACCTCGACGCCGCGCTGGATGTCGCCCTTCGCGTCGGCGATGGTCTTGCCGTGCTCGCGGGCGAGCAGGTCGGCGAGCTCGTCATTGTTCTTCGCGATCAGGTCGAGGAACTTCATCAGCACGCGGACGCGGCGCTGCGGGTTCACCGCCGCCCATTTCGGCTGCGCCTCCAGCGCATTTTCCACGGCCTTGCGCATCTCGGCTGTGGAGGCGAGAGCGACCTTGCCGATCACGGTGCCGTCCATCGGCTGGTAGATGTCGGCCGTGCGGCCGGATGTGCCCGCGACAAGCTCGCCGCCGATGAAATGCCCGACCTGACGCATCGCGCCCTCCCTACGAATTGGTGTGGTGCCGTGATTGGCCTCACCCCTACCATTCTCGTTTGCGCACGGCTATAGCGATATGAAGCTGAGCGCCGTGCGTAAAAACAAATATCAGGGAGGTGCCTATGGAGCGGTTCGACTGGGACGACCTGCGCTTCTTTCTCGCCGTCGCCCGCTCGGGCCGGCTGACCGCGGCCGCGCGACGCCTTGGCGCCGACCACGCCACCGTCTCGCGCCGGGTGACCTCGCTGGAAGAATCCCTCAAGGCGAAGCTCTTCGAGCGCCGGCCGCAGGGCTACACCCTCACCGCCCATGGCGAGCGGCTGCTGGCCAAGGCCGAGAGCATGGAGACCGAGGCGCTGGCGATCCAGAGCGATATCGGCGGCGCCGACATGGCGCTCGCCGGCACTGTCAGGATCGGCGCGCCGGACGGGTTCGGCTCGACCTTCCTGGCGCCGCGCCTCGCCAAGCTCGCCGCCGCCTATCCCGGCCTCGAGCTTCAGCTCATCGCCATGCCGCGCCTGCTCTCGCTCTCGAAACGGGAAGCCGATGTCGCGATCACGCTCGCCCCGCCCAAGGAAGGCAAGGTCGTCGCCCGCAAGCTCTGCGATTATCGGCTCGGGCTCTACGCCAGCCAGGCCTATCTCGACGCCATGCCGCAGGTGACGCGGGCGGAGGATCTCTTCGCCCACCGCATCGTCGGCTATATCGACGACCTGATCTTCACGCCCGAGCTCGACTATCTCGACGAGATCGCCAAGGGCCTGAGGGCGCAGGTGCAGAGCTCGAGCGTGCTGGCGCAAATGAACGCGGTCGTCGCCGGCGCCGGCATCGGCGTCATTCATCATTTCATGGCGGAAGGCGAGCCGCGTCTCGTTCCGGTCCTGTCCGGCAGCGTCTCGATCACGCGGTCCTTCTGGCTCCTTGTCCATGCCGATCTGAAGGACGTCGCCCGCGTCCGCGCGATCGTCGATTTCATCGTGCGCGAGACGAAGATGTCGCGCACGCTGCTGATGGGGGAGCAGCCCGCGGAAACGGTCCTGCGCCCAGCCTTGGCCGAGGGCTAGAGGCCTCAGGCCCCTTCCAGGCAGACCCGGTTGCGGCCCTGCTGCTTGGCCGCATAGAGCGCCCGGTCCGCTGCACGCAGGCAATGGTCGAAGCTGTCGGCTGGATCGACCCTGGCGACGCCGATCGAGGCCGTGACCGAGACCGTCTCGGCTCCGATCTGCAGGGCAGCATGCGAGATATCCAGCCGGATATGATCGCAGAAACGCATCGCGTCCGCCGCGGCCATTCCTGGAAACAGGATGACGAATTCTTCGCCCCCGAGGCGAGCGAGCAGGTTGCCGGTTCCTTCGACCGAATCCCTGAGGCAGCGGGCGACCCGCTCGAGCAGCTGGTCGCCGACGCCATGGCCATGCGTGTCGTTGAGCCGCTTGAAGTGATCGACGTCCAGAATCGCGACTGCGCTCGAGGGGCGCGCCTGCACCGCCGTGACGAGCTTCGGGCCGTTCTCGAAGAAATGCCGCCGGTTGAAGAGGCCGGTGAGATGGTCCCGGGACGCCAGCTCCTGCAATTGCTTCAGTTGCGCGAGCGTGTCCGCGTTGTTCGCGATCCGGCACTGCAGCTCTTCGGGCATGAAGGGGCGGGAGATGAAATCATTGGCGCCGGCCTTGAGGAAGCCGGCGGACACGGCAAGGTCGGTCGTCGACGAGACGCCGATCACGCGCACCTTGTCCGGCGCGAGCAGGCGGCGGATCTTGCGGGTCAGCACATAGCCGTCCATGTCCGGCATGTTGTAGTCGCAGACCACCAGCTGGATGTCGGGATTGGCCGCGAGGAGCGACAGGGCCTCGGCGCCGGAGTCGGCCTCGATGACGGAATATTGCTGGATCGCCAGCGTCCGGGCGAGATGCTTGCGTGCCGCCGTCATGTCGTCGACGACGAGGATGCGAGTCTCGCGGTTGGCCAGGGCGCGCTTCACCGCCGTCACCAGCGTGTCCAGCGCGAACTCGTTGTTCTTGAGGACATAGTCGATGACGTCGCGCGCCATGATCCTGCTGCGTGTCTCGACGTCGAAGCTCGCCGTGAAGACGATGGTCGGGATGCCGCGCTGGACGGTGAAGTCGATCGCTTCGCCGTCGGGCGCGTCCGGCAGGTTCAGGTCGACCACGGCGATGCCGTAGGCTTCCGGTTCCTCGGTGACCACCTCATGAAGCTCGTTCAGGGAGGCGCAGGTGACCACGGACAACGCGGTCTCGTCGGTGAGCAGCTTATGCAGCGCCTTCGCGAAGGTTCTCGAATCCTCGACGATCAGAATCTTCCGAGGATCGGCGATCGGCTCGGATTTGCGACGAACGGCAGTCCGGTACTTCATCGATGCAAGGTCCTAATGCCGCGTACCGCCAATTCATCTTGGTCGAGGCGACATGCCACGCCAGTCATCGAGAAAGTAACGCGCTCCCTCTCTTTGGGTGAAACTGCTCAGACACGGTAAATGGCGCATTAACTTCGGGCTCTCGGCCCCGACTCTGGCCCCGGCGGTTCACGGCTTCGTTGGGGCAGGGCGGCTGAAGCCGACCCCGGGAGCGCGGACGCGTCAGATCCGCCAGGGCAGGACGTTGTCCGGCAGGCGCTCGGCGCAGCGGTCGAGCAGCAGCATCACCGCGAGAATGACCGCCGAGGCGCTGATCGCGATGGCGGCGGCCTCGCCGGCGAGCCCCGCTTCCTTCAGGCTGAACAGCACGACACCCAGCGTCTCCGTGCCGGAGGACCAGAGCAGGGCCGAGACCGTCAGCTCGTTGAAGGCGACCAGGAAGACCATCAGCGCGCTCACCGTCGCTGCCGGCGCCAGGATCGGCGCGACGACGAAGCGCAGCATCTGCCAGAGATTGGCGCCGTCGAGCCGCGCCGCCTCCTCGTGATGCGCCTCGATCTGGGCCATGGCCGCGACCGGGGCCTTCAGCGCCAGCGGCAGGAAGCGCGCGAGATAGGCGAAGAGGATGATGAAGGGCGTGGCGTAGATGCTGACGCCGATCAGCGGCAGCGGCTTCAGGAACATCAGGATGCAGGCAATGGCGAGCACCACGCCTGGCAGCGCATAGGGCAGCTCGACGACGAGCTCGACCGCACGCCGGAACCTGCCCATGCGCCGCTCCAGGCCATAGGCGAAGGCAATCGAGGTGAAGGCCAGGATGATGGCGGCTGCGCCAGCGAAGAGGAAGGAGTTGCGGAAGGCCCGCATCGTCACGTCCTGCCGCAGCAGCACCTCGGTAAATTTGTCGAAGGTCAGGCTCTGCCAGGTCAGGGCGACGCCGAGCGCCGGCGTCAGCGCCTCGCCGAGCAGGGCGAGGAAGGGCAGGCCGAGCTTCAGCGCGATCAGCAGCCAGAGCCCGGTCGCGACGAGGGGGCGGGCAGGGCCGAGATGCCAGAACGGCTGCAAGGGTCGCTCGATCTCGACCTTGCCGCTCGCCCGGCGGGTCGCCAATACGCTCGCCAGGATACCGAGACCGGCCACCAGCGCGACCAGCAGCGACAGCGCTGCCGCGTCCGAGAGCCCGGCCGGGCCGAAGCTCGACAGCCGCCGATAGATCAGCGTCGGCAGGGTCAGGTAATTGACCGGCAGACCTAGCAGGGCCGGGATGCCGAAATTGCCGATGCCGGCGACGAAGGCGAGCAGGGACGCGGCGACGAGCTGCGGGCGCAGCACCGGCAGGAGGATGCGCAGGACGATGACCGATGGCCGCGCGCCTTCGAGCTGAGCGGCCTCGACGAGCGAATGCGGGACGCTGCGCAACCCGCTCCACAGCGTGATCGCGACCAGCGGCGCGTGATGCAGGGCCATCACCAGGATGATTCCGCCGCGCCCCAGCAAGGGGTTTTGCGTACCCGCAGGCGGTGACAGGCCCAATGCGGCGAGCACCGGCGAATGTGGCGCGGCGAGACTCAGGAAGGCGAGCGCCGCCACCTGCGGCGCGACCATCATCGACAGGACAAAGGCGAAGGCCAATGGCCGCTTGCCCCGCACGTCGCTCACGCCCAGCAGCAGCGCGACAGTGCCGCCGATGGCGAACGCGCCGAGCGCCGAGAGCCCGGCCGTCTCGACTGTGTGGAGCGTGGCGTTGACGGCCGCCCGGCTGCCGATTTCGGCCCACGCCTCGCCGGGCGCGAACCGGCCGCCGGGCGCGAGCGCCGCCATCACCAGGCGCAGAAACGGCAACCCGGCGAAGAGCAGCCCGATGAGCATGACCGCTATCGGCAGGCCGAGATCGACCGCCCGCCCGATAGGCGGCAATCGGTGCCGCCCTCCGTCCCGGTCCGGGCGGAAAGCGAGCGTCACGATGCGGCCGGGCTGGCCGCGCTCACTCGAAGATCGCGCTGAAGCGCTTGCGCGCCGCAGCCTCGCTTGCGAGCGCCTTGGCGGCGTCGAAGGGCATCAGCCTGATCGCCGCGCGCGCCGGATAACCGGCGGGGAGCGCGACGTCGGGGTGAGCCGCGACATAGCCCTGCCTGAGCGCCAGCTCCTGGCCTTCCTTCGAGATCAGGAAGTCGACGAAGGCCTTGGCCGCCTCCGGGTTCCGGGTCGTCTTGAGGATCGCGACGGGCTCGCTGACCGCCGAGACGCCTTCGCTCGGAAAGACGAACTCAACCGGCGCGCCCTTGGCCTTCTCGCGGATCGGCATGAAGTCGACGATCATGCCGTAGAGCTTCTCGCCTGTCGCGACCTGGCGCAGGATATCGCCATTGCCGCCCGCCGCGAGCGCGCCATTGTCCTTGAGCGCCTGATAATAGGCCCAGCCGCCCGGCAGGCTGTCGGTCAGCGTCATGGTGTGGATCAGCGCCGCGCCCGAATTGAGCGGGCTCGGCATGGCGACGAGGTTCTTCGCCTCCGGCCTGACGAGGTCGGACCAGCTCGCCGGCTTCATCGCGGCCTTGCCGTTATAGACGATGCCGGTGGTGATCAGCTTCGTCGCGAACCAGGTTTTCTGGGCGTCGTGGATGCCGGCCGGATAGGCCGATGTCTCGGCCTTGTCATGCGCCAGCAACCGGCCCTCGCGTTTGAGGCCCTCCATGGTCACCGAATCGGCGATCAACAGCAGGTCGGCCTGCGGGGCGCCGGCCGCGATCTCGGCCCTGAGCTTGGCCATGATCCGCGGCGTGCCGTCGCGCACGAAGCTGATCTCGACCTTGGGATGCCTCGCCTTGAAGGCGTCGATCGTTTGCTGGGCGTCGGTATTGGGCTGGCTGGTATAGAGCACCAGCTTGCCCTCAGTGGCGCCCGCCGGCGTGAGGCCGGCCGCGATCAGGACAAGGCTCGCGGCGGCCCATGCGATCATCGCCTTCGGATGCATCTGTCTCTCCTGCCCGTCGGCTCGCCCGAGCCGCCGATGGCGCCGGTAAACCGCTCACATGACACATCCGTGAACCCCTCGTCACCATGGCGGACCGACGAGGCGGGGCCTTTGCCGGTATCGCTGCGGCAGCGCCCGCGGGGTCGGATCTGCCCGATTTTCCGGCATCTGCCCGGCTTGTTTGTGGCGAGGGTTTTCGACTAGTGTCCTCGGCGAAGGCGTAGCAAAACGCCGGATTTAAACGTTTGAAATGGGAGGATATCAATGAAATCCGTGCGCTATCTCGTCACCGGCGCGGCCTTCGCGGCGATCGCGGCCGGCTGGTCCGGCGCTGCCGTCGCGCAGGAAACCGTCACGGTCTGGTTCACCAAGGGCTTCTACAAGGGCGAGGACGATGCGCTGCTCGCTGTCGTCGACAAGTTCCAGAAGGCGACCGGTGTGAAGGTCGATCTCTCGCTCTATGCCACCGAGGATTGCGTGACCAAGTCGGTCGGCGCGGTCCAGGCCGGCACGCCGCCCGATGTCGGCTTCTGCACGACCTATGATTTCCGCACCACCGGGCAATGGGCCTTCGAGGGCAAGCTCGAGGATGTCACCGACGTCATCACGCCGATCAAGGACCAGATCCAGCCCCAGGCCTTGGCGACGACGTTCCTGATGAACGACAAGACCAAGAAGAAATCCTACTACGCCTTCCCCGTCCAGCAGCAGATGATGCACATCACCTACTGGAAGGACATGCTCGAGGAAGCCGGCTTCAAGGAAAGCGACATTCCCAAGGGCTGGAACGGCTATTGGGATTTCTGGTGCGACAAGGTCCAGGGCGCGCTGCGCGCCAAGGGCAAGCGCATCTACGGCGTCGGCCATCCGATGGGCGTTGCGGCGTCGGACACCTTCTATTCCTTCCTGACCTTCGCCAACGCCTATGGCACGCAGGTCGTGGATGAGGACGGCAAGATCGTCCTCGACCAGCCGAAGAACAAGGCGGCGATGATCGAGGCGGTGAAGTCCTACGCCAACATCCTGCAGCGCGGCTGCACGCCGCCCTCCTCGGTGAACTGGCTCGATCCCGACAACAACGTCGCCTTCCACAACCGCACCACCGTCGTCACCCACAACGCCACGATCTCGATCGCGGCCAAGCATCTCGACGACATGAACAACCAGGCGCTCACCCAGGAGCAGCGCGACCAGGCCAAGAAGAACTATTACGACAACATCCGCACCGCCGAGTTCCCGAAGAAGCCCGATGGCGGCACCTTGCCGAACCTCGCCGCCGTGAAGACGGCCGTGGTCTTCGCCGACGGCAAGAACAAGAAGCGCGGCAAGGAGTTCATGGCCTTCATGATGAAGGATGAGAATCTGCGCCCCTTCGTCGAGGGCTCGGTCGGCCGCTGGTTCCCGACGACGATCGAGGGCGCCAAGAGCCCGTTCTGGACCGATGGCAAGGATCCGCACCGCGCCATCGTCTACAAGCAGTACACGGACGGCACGGCGCCGTTCCAGTTCGTCTACAATTTCAAGTTCACCGCCGTGAACGCCGAGAACGTCTGGGCCAAGGCCGTCAATCGCGTCGTCCAGGACAAGGTCGCGCCGGAGCAGGCCGTGGACGAGATGATCGCGCGCATCAAGCAGATCGCCGGCTGACGCCGACTGTCTGACCCCCAACGAAAAGGCGCCCCTGCGGCGGCAATGGCCGCGGGGCGCCGACCCGTCTTTGCAAGAGCGGGTGGACGGAGGACGAGCAATGACAGCCACCACCATGGTCGCACCGGCCACCATGCCGGCCGACACCAATTCCGGATATGCGCGCGACCGCGTGATCTGGGGCGCGATCATGCTGGCGCCCTATATCCTCGTCTTCGCCGTGATGGTCGTCTACCCGGTCGCCTACGGCCTCTGGCTCGGCCTCAACTGGCAGTCCTACCAGGCGCTCTTCGCCGACCCGATCTTCATCCGTACCGTGATCAACACGATCATCTTCCTGTTCGTCGCGGTGAACCTGAAATTCCTGATCGCACTCTGGCTCTCCGGGTTCTTCGTCGCCCAGCGCGCCTGGGTGCGCATCGTGCTGGTGCTCTTCATCCTGCCCTGGGCGGTGCCCTCGATCCCGACCATCCTGTCCTTCCGGGTCATGCTCAATCCCGAGAACGGCATGATCAACCAGCAGCTCTTCCAGTGGTTCGGCATCGTCGAGGGGCCGGGCTGGCTGACCGACCCGACGCTCGCCTTCGCCTCGTCGATCCTGGTCCATATCTGGAAATCGCTGCCGTTCTGGACGCTGATCCTGGTCACCGGCCGCCTGGCGATCTCGCAGGACCTCTACGAGGCCGCCAGCGTCGACGGCGCCAATAAATGGCAGCAGTTCCGCTTCATCACCTGGCCCTCGCTGGCGACGCTCTACGTCACCTCGACCATGCTCTCGATGATCTGGACATTGGGCGATTTCAACAGCGTCTACCTGCTCACCGGCGGCGGTCCGGGCGACCTCAACCATGTGCTCGCCACGCTCGGCATCCGCTACATGCGAAACAACAATCTCGATCTCGGCATCGCCTCGATCATCGTCGCCATGCCGCTGATCCTGCCGATGGTCTTCGTGATGGTGAAGCGCCTCTCGAAGGGAGCCGAGTGATGAAAAAGGTTCTCGACGAGGGCAAGCTGATCCTGATCGCCATCCCGGTCCTGATCTGGACGCTGCTGCCGATCTACCATCTCTTCGTGCTGTCGATCTCCAGCCAGGAATCGATGCTGGCCGGCAAGCTCTGGCCCGACCAGCCGACGCTGCAGAACTTCCAGATCGTCTTCAAGCAACAGCACTACTACCTGACCAATTTCTGGCTGCAGCTCTTCAACAGCTTCTTCATCGCGATCGCGACCGGGCTGATCACGCTCTTCGTCGCGACCTTCGCCGCCTTCGCCATCGCGCGCCTCAAGATCAAGGGCGGGCGCACGATCATGAACCTGGCGCTCGCCACCTACCTGATCCCGGCCGCCTTCCTGGCGATCCCGATGTACAAGGCGATGGGCTCCTACGGCCTGCTCAACACGCAGACGGCGCTGATCCTGGCCATGGTCGCGCTCGCTTCGCCCTATGCGATCTGGGTGCTGAAACAGGCCTCCGACAAGTTGCCCAAGGAGCTCGACGAGGCGGCGATCATGGATGGCGCGACCTCGCTGCAGCTCTTCCGCATGGTCTATCTGCCGCTGATGAAGCCCTCGATGGTGGTCATCGGCATCTATGCGCTGCTGCTCGCCTGGAACGAGTATCTCTACGCCTTCCTGCTGCTCTCGAGCGAGCGGGCGGTTCCACTCGCGGTCGGCCTCGGGCTTTTCCTCTCGGCGGACGACGCGCCCTGGAACCTCCTGATGGCGGCCGGCCTGCTCTACGCCATCCCGCCGGCGGTGATCTATTACGGCTTCCGCAAGAACATGGTCGCGGGGCTGACCTCGGGCTCGGTCAAGAGCTGACGGCTCTCGTTCGGAGCGGCTTCACAAAAACTCGCAATGACGGCCGGCAGGCCTCATATTGGCGGCAGGAACGGCAACAACTTTTATGGACGACGTGATGACCGCTTCAAAGCTCGACCAGCTCCGCAAGATGACGACCGTCGTCGCCGACACCGGCGATATCGAGGCCGTCCGCCGTCTCAAGCCGGTCGATTGCACCACGAACCCGACCTTGCTGCTCAAGGCCGTCGAGACGCCGGCCTATGCCCATCTCGTCGATGAGGCGATCGCCTGGGGCAAGAAGGCCGCGGGCTCGGGCGAGGCGCGCATCCACGCGGTTTGCGATCGCCTGGCCGTCACCTTCGGCGCCGAGCTCGCCAAGATCGTCCCGGGTCGGGTCTCGACCGAGGTCGATGCCGACCTCTCCTTCGACACGCAGGCGAGCATCGACAAGGCCCGCGCCATCATCGCCGCCTACAAGGAGCGCGGTGTCGAGCGCGACCGCATCCTGATCAAGGTCGCCTCGACCTGGGAGGGCATTCAGGCCGCCAAGGTGCTGCAGGGCGAGGGCATCGATTGCAACCTGACGCTGCTCTTCTCGCTGCCCCAGGCCGTCGCTTGCGCCGATGCCAAGGCCTTTCTGATCTCGCCCTTCGTCGGCCGCATCCTCGACTGGCACGTCAAGGCCGGCGGCGGCCCCTACACGGCCGAGACCGATCCCGGCGTCGTCTCGGTGAAGAGCATCTATGCCTATTACAAGACCTTCGGCATCGAGACGGTCGTCATGGGCGCTTCCTTCCGCAATACCGGCGAGATCGAGGCGCTTGCCGGCTGTGATCGGCTCACCATCGGCCCTGGCCTGCTCGACGAGCTGGCGGCCGCGACGGGTGACCTGCCGCGCAGGCTCTCGCCCGCATCCTCGCCCCAGGCCGCCTCGGGCTTCTCCAAGCCGATCGAGCTCGACGAAAAGGCCTTCCGCTTCGCGCTGAATCAGGACGCGATGGCGACGGAGAAGCTGGCCGAGGGCATTCGCGGCTTCGTCAAGGATTTGCTCGGCCTGCGCAAGCTGGTCAGCCTGCGGCTCGAGGACGCCAAGGCGGCCTGATGAGCGCAATGCGGATCGCCGTCGTCACCGGCGGCGCCAAGGGCATCGGTCGCGCGGTCGCCGACAGGCTGGAGCAGGACGGACTGAAGCCGGTCGTGTGGGATCTCGCCGTCGCGGCCGGGCCGGGCAGGGCCTCTATTCGATGCGATGTCTCGGAGGAGGCCTCGGTCGCTGGCGCGGTTGCCGAGACCGAGGCCCGCCATGGGCCGATCGCGGTGCTGGTCAACAATGCCGGGCTGACCGGTCCATCGACTACGGTCGCCGACACGCCGCTGGCGCAATGGCAGGTGGTGCAGGCGGTCAATCTCACCGGCACCTTCCTGTGCTCGCGCGCCGTCGCGGCGGTGATGGCGCCGCGCGGCTATGGCCGCATCGTCAACATCGCCTCGCTCGCCGGCAAGGAGGGCACGCCGACTCTTGCCGCCTATAGCGCGGCCAAGGCCGGCGTCATCGCGCTGACCAAGGCGCATGGCAAGGAACTGGCCGGCACCGGCGTGCTGGTCAACGCCGTCGCTCCGGCCGCGATCGCGACTGACCTCTTGCAGCAGATGAGCGAGCAGACCGTCGCCACCATGGTCGCCAAAAGTCCACTCGGGCGGCTCGGCGGGGTCGAGGAACTCGCCGAGCTCGTCGCCTGGCTCGCGAGCGAGAAATGCAGTTTCTCGACCGGCGCCGTCTTCGATCTCTCGGGCGGTCGCGCCACCTATTGAAACCGTCGGCGTTCCCGGCCGGATTGCTCCGATATTGACGTCAACCGCAGGTGGTGGGAGCTTGTGCGTGGCTCCACCGGAGATCGCGCTCATGTCGGACGCTCCCAGCCCCGCTCATCAACCGCCTTCGCTCGGCACGCATCTGGTCCCGTTACGGCGCAATTCGGGCTGGTTGCTCGCTGCGGGCATCGCCCTGATCGTGCTCGGTGTGCTCGGGCTTGGCGCCGTCGGGCTGCTCAGTATCGCCAGCGCCGTCTGGTTCGGCGCCATGATCTTCGTCGGCGGCGTGATCATGCTGATCGATGCCTTCCGCAATGGCGGCTGGAAGAGCCGCGTGATGCATGTGCTGATCGGCCTGCTCTATCTCGCGGTCGGGGTCATAACCTTCATCAACCCGATCGTGGCGACGGTGTCGCTGACCCTCGTCGCCGGCGCGATGCTGGTCGCGACCGGCGTTTTCCGCATCGTCGTCGCCTTCCAGACCCGGCCGATGCCGGCCTGGATCTGGGTCCTGGCCTCGGGGCTGCTCTCGCTGGCGCTGGGCGCGCTGATCCTGATGCAGTGGCCGACCTCGAGCCGCTGGGTGCTCGGCACCTTCCTGGCGATCGAGCTGATCTTCCAGGGCTGGGCCTGCATCGCGCTGGCCCGCGCCATCCGCTCGACCTTCGACGGCGTCATCACCAAGCGGGCGGCGCCCGCCGCCTAAGGCCGCCCGGCCGCATCACCTTTGCGTGTGCCGGGCGCTTCGCCACGGGCCGGCCATCATGCGCGCCGCAAATGCGACATGCTCCGGTTCGCTGCCGTCGCGTTCGCCGCCTGGGTCGTCGCCGAACCCGCTTCGGCGCAATCGGTCTGGCGCCTCGACCGCGGCGCGACCGAGATCAGCTTCATCACCCGGCGCTTCGGGGCGGTCGTCGCGACCGGCCGCTTCGGGCGCTATGACGGCAGCTTGACTCTGGACTTCGACCGGCCTGAGCGGAGCCGTGTCCGGGTGACGATCGAGACCGCCTCGCTTCAGGCCGGTTCCGCGCTGATGGACAATTTCATCAAGGGGCAGAGCATGCTGGATGTCGGCCGCTATCCGACCGCGAGCTTCGTCTCCTCGGCCGTGACCCGGGCCGGCGAGCGCAGCCTGGAGATCCGCGGACAGCTCACGATACGCACGGTCACCGCGCCCATCGTCGTCAGGGCCGTCGTCGACGGCGACATCGAGAGGGTACGACGCGGGGACAGGCTGCCCTTCCACGCCAGCGGCACCTTCATGCGGCCGGCCTTCGAGCTCGGCCGCGACGTCAATGTCGTCGATGACCTCGTCGAGCTGGCGATCAGGGGTGAGCTCACGCGATGATCGGGCCGGTGCGTCGGCCGCTGCGCTGGCACCCGGCGCTCGTCACCTTGCACTGGCTGACGCTGCTGCTGGTCGTGCTCCAGTTCGTGATCGCCTCGCCGATGCGCGACGAGACGCGCAACCTGGTCGAGCGCTTCGAACTCTACCAGCTGCACAAATCAGTGGGCCTGACGGTCGCTGGCCTGATCCTGTTGCGGCTCGTCCTGCGCCTCACGGTCCCCGCGCCGCCGCCGGCCAATCCCGGGCGTCTGCTGCGGCTCGCGAGCGACGCGGTCCATGCCGGGCTTTATCTCTGCCTGATCGCGCTGCCGCTGACCGGGTTCCTGACGGTCTCTTCGGCCCCGCTCCAGATCCCGACCCTGTATTTCGGCTGGTTCGCCGTCCCGCATGCCATCGGCCCGGACAAGGCGACCTATGAGCTGATGCGCGGCCTGCATGAGTGGCTCGGCAATCTGCTGCTGGCGCTCACCGCGCTCCATGTCGCGGCGGCGCTGGTCCATATCCTGATCTGGCGCGACGGCCTCCTGCGCCGCATGTGGTTCGGGCGCAGGCCCGGCGAGGCTGCTTCTCAGCCCTGAGCCGCCAGAGCCTCCTCGCGAATCTTGGAGAGGGACTTCGCCGGGGTGATCGCCTCGGGGTCGAGCAGGCAATGGATGATCGCCGGCTTGCCGCTGGCGACCGCGCGCTCGAAGGCCGGCGCGAATTCGGCCGTGGTCTCGACATGCTCGCCATGGCCGCCGAAGGCCTTGGCATAGGCGGCGAAATCCGGGTTCTTCAGCGTCGTCGCCGAGACGCGGCCGGGATAGTGCTTCTCCTGGTGCATGCGGATCGTGCCATACATGCCGTTGTCGATGACCACAACGATCACCGGCAGCTCGTACTGAACGGCGGTCGCGAAATCCTGCCCGTTCATCAGGAAGCAGCCATCGCCGGCGAAGGCGACGACGGTGCGCTCCGGGAAGAGCCGCTTGGCGCCGATCGCGGCCGGCACGCCATAGCCCATCGAGCCGGAGGTCGGCGCGAGCTGCGTCGCGAATTTGGTGAAGCGATGGAAGCGATGCACCCAGGTGGCGTAGTTGCCGGCGCCGTTGCAGAGGATGGCGTCGGCGGGGAGGTGCCGGCGCAGCCAGGTGACGGCCTCGCCCGGATGAAAGGCTCCCGGCACCGGCGCCGGCTGCTCGCTCCAGCCGTGATAGGATTCATGTGCCTCGGCCGCTGCGCCGGCCCATGGAATCTCCTGCGGCGGATGCACGGTCTCGAGCGCGGCGCAGAACGCGGTCGGCGAGGCGTTGATCGCGAGGCTCGGCTTGTAGACGCGGCCGAGCTCTTCCGGATCGGGATGGACATGCACCAGCGGCCGGCCCGGATTGGGGATGCCGAACAGCGTGTAGGACTGGCTCGGCATCTCGGAGAGCCGCCCGCCGACCAGCAGCACGAGGTCGCTGTCCTGGATGCGCTTCAGCAGCTTCGGATTGGGGCCGATGCCGAGATCGCCGGCGAAGTTCGGGTGATCGGCAGGGAACAGCATCTGCCGGCGGAACGAGACCGCGACGGGCAGGTCGAAGCGCTCGGCGAAGCGCTGGAAGCGCTCGATCGCCTGCGGGTTCCAGCGCGAGCCGCCGAGGATCGCGACCGGTGATTTCGCCGCCCAGAGCCGCTTCTGCAGGTCGATCGTCTGAAGCAGGGACGGGTGCGTCTCGGTGACCTGGTAGGACTCGGCGTCGGCCACGTCGGCGAGGTCGGTCAGCACATCCTCGGGCAGCGCGATCACCACCGGGCCGGGGCGGCCGGCGGTCGCGACATGGAAGGCCCGGCTGATGATCTCGGGGATGCGCGCCGCATCGTCGATCTCGGTCGCCCATTTCGTCATGGTACCGAAGACGGCGCGGTAGTCGAGCTCCTGGAAGGCCTCGCGCTCGCGCATGCCGCGCTCGATCTGGCCGACGAACAGGATCATCGGGGTCGAGTCCTGATCGGCGATATGGATGCCGGGCGAGGCGTTGGTCGCGCCGGGGCCGCGCGTGACGAAGCAGATGCCAGGCTTGCCGGTGAGCTTGCCCGCGGCCTCCGCCATCATCGCCGCACCGCCCTCGGCCCGGCAGATCGTGACCTTCAGCTTCGCGTCGTGCAGCGCGTCGAGCACGGCGAGATAGCTCTCGCCCGGCACGCAGAAGGCGTCGGTCGCGCCATGGATCAGGAGTTGGTCGACGAGGATCTGCCCGCCAGTGCGAGGTCCGGTCATTGAAACATCCGCCCTAGTTAGCTAAGTTGGTCAAGTTGAATGAGGAGACGGCGATGACGCGCGTCACCATCCATGAAGCCAAGACAAATCTCTCGCGCCTGATCGAGCAAGTCGAGAAGGGCGGCGAGGTCGTGATCTCGCGCCGCGACAAGCCGGTCGCGCGGCTGGTGCCGATCGAGGCGGCGCGGCCCGAGCGCAGGCCGGGGCGGATGAAGGGGCTGATCGATATCGGGCCCGAATTCTTTGAGCCGCTTCCCGAAGAAGAGCTGCGGCTCTGGGAAGGCCGCGACGATTGAGGCTTCTGCTCGACACGTCGGCTTTGATCTGGTGGGCCAATGACAGCCGGCAACTGACCATGGCTGCGCGGAGCGGGATCCGCGCTGCCGAAGCCGTCTTCGTCAGCGCGATCACGGCGATGGAACTGTCGACGAAGCTGCGCATCGGCAAGCTTCCCGACGCGCAGTTGCTGGTCGAGGAATTCGACATCCGGTGCGCAGATGAAGGCTTTGGGTTGCTGCCGCTGTCTCATCGCCACGGCCTCTACGCCGGTTCCATCAAGGCCGAGCCTCGAGACCCGTTTGACCGCATGCTGGCTGCGCAGGCGATCCTTGAGGGGCTGATGCTGGTTTCGCCCGACACCGCCTTCGACGCCCTCGGCGCTCGTCGCCTTTGGTAAGCCGGCCATTCAGCCGCCTCCGCCCCAGGCCGGGTCGTTCAGGACTTCGTCGGCATGCTCGCCGAGCCGCGGGCTCGGCCGCGCGGCGACCTGTCGTTGGCCGTCGATGACGATGGGCGAGGCGACGGTCGGGATCGTGCCCTTTGCGGCCGCCTCGGCGGGAAGATCGACCCTGACGCCGCGCGCGACCACCTGCGGATCGGCAAAAACCTCGTCGATCGTGTTGATCGGCCCGGCCGGAACGCCGGCCTGTTCGAGTGCGGCGAGAATCTCGGCCTTGTGCCGGCGCGCCGTCAGCGAGGCGAGCATCGGGATCAGCACGGCCCGCTGCGCGACGCGGCCCTTGTTGTCGGCATAGTCGGGATGCGTGCCGAGATCGGCGCGGCCCAGCACCTCGCAGAGCCGGCGATACTGGCCGTCATTGCCGGTCGCGATGATGATATGGCCGTCTGCGACCGGGAAGACCTCGTAGGGCACGATATTGGGATGGGCGTTGCCGAGCCGGGCCGGCGCCTTGCCCGAGACCAGGTAGTTCAGCGCCTGGTTGCCGAGCACCGCGACCTGCGTGTCCATCAAGGCGAGGTCGAGCGTCGCGCCTTCGCCGCCGGCATCGCGCCGGCGCAAAGCCGCCAGGATGCCGATAGTGGCGTAGAGGCCGGTGAAGATGTCGGTCTTGGCATAGCCCGCCTTGGTCGGCTGGCTGTCGGGCTGGCCGGTGATCGACATCGAGCCGGCCATGCCCTGGATCAGGAAGTCGTAGCCGGCGCGCTCGGCATAGGGCCCGTCCTGGCCGAAGCCGGTGATCGAGCAATAGATCAGCTTGGGATGCAGCTTGCGCAGCGAGGCGGCGTCGAGCCCGTATTTGGCGAGCCCGCCGACCTTGAAGTTCTCGATCACCACATCGGCATGGCCGGCGAGCCGGCGCACCAGCGCGCGGCCCTCCTCGCTGCGGAAATCGGCCGTGATCGAGCGCTTGCCGCGATTGGCGCTGTGGAAATAGGCGGCCGAAAGGGTGCCGCCATCGGCGCCCTCGACGAAGGGCGGGCCCCAGTTGCGGGTGTCGTCGCCCTCGGGGCTTTCGACCTTGACGACATCGGCGCCGAGATCGGCCAGCAGCTGGCCGATCCATGGGCCTGCGAGGATGCGCGCCAGTTCGAGGACGCGCAGGCCGGCAAGGGGAGGGGAAGACATCGAGGACATCCTGAACGCCGTCATCCCGGGCGACCGAAGGGCGACCCGGGATCCATCGAAGGGCGTTGTGCTCTATGATGGATCCCGGCACTTCGCTCCGCTGCGGCCGGGATGACGGCGGAGTGGAAGGATCAGAAGAACGCCTGCAAGCCGGTCACCGCCCGGCCCAGAATCAGCGCATGGACATCGTGTGTGCCTTCATAGGTGTTGACCGTCTCCAGGTTCGCCGCATGGCGCATGACCTGGAACTCGATCGAGATGCCGTTGCCGCCATGCATGTCGCGGGCCTGGCGGGCGATGTCGAGCGCCTTGCCGCAATTGTTGCGCTTCACCAGGGAGATCATCTCCGGCGCCATCTTGCCCTCGTCGAGCAGGCGCCCGACGCGGAGCGAGCCCTGCAGGCCGAGCGTGATCTCGGTCAGCATGTCGGCGAGCTTCTTCTGGTAGAGCTGGGTCTGGGCCAGCGGCTTGTTGAACTGCTTGCGGTCGAGCCCGTATTGCCGGGCGCGGTGGAAGCAGTCCTCGGCGGCGCCCATCACGCCCCAGGAGATGCCGTAGCGGGCGCGGTTGAGGCAGCCGAACGGGCCCTTGAGCCCGGAGACGTTCGGCAGCAGGTTCTCTTCCGGCACGATGACGCCGTCCATGACGACCTCGCCGGTGATCGAGGCGCGCAGCGAGAGCTTGCCGCCGATCTTCGGAGCGGAGAGGCCCTTCATGCCCTTCTCGAGGATGAAGCCGCGGATCTGGTTGTCATGTGCGGCCGATTTCGCCCAGATCACGAAGACGTCCGCGATCGGCGAGTTCGAGATCCACATCTTCGAGCCGGTCAGCTTGTAGCCGTCGGCGACCTTCTCGGCGCGGGTCTTCATCCCGGCCGGGTCCGAGCCGGCATCCGGCTCGGTCAGGCCGAAACAGCCGATCCATTCGCCGGAGCCGAGCTTGGGCAGGTATTTCTTGCGCTGGTTCTCGTCGCCATAGGCATAGATCGGATACATCACGAGCGAGGACTGCACGCTCATCATCGAGCGATAGCCGGAATCGACACGCTCGACCTCGCGGGCGACGAGCCCGTAGGAGACGTAATTGGCGCCGGCGCAGCCATATTCCTCCGGCACCGTCACGCCGAGCAGGCCGAGCGCGCCCATCTCGTTGAAGATCGAGCGGTCGGTCTTCTCCTCGAGATAGGCCTCCGAGACGCGCGGCAGCAGCTTCTCCTGCGCATAGTCGCGCGCCGTGTCGCGGATCAGGCGCTCGTCTTCGGACAGCTGCTCGTCGAGCAGGAAGGCGTCGTCCCAGGCGAACTCGGCCAGCTTGTGGCTCGTGGCGGATTTGCGGGCGGCTTCGGCCATGATGTTTCTCCCTGTTCGCTCAGGCGTCGACGTCGAAGCTGACGCCCTGCGCCAGCGGCAATGTCGTGCCGTAGTTCAGCGTATTGGTGGCGCGGCGCATATAGGCCTTCCAGGCGTCGGAGCCGGCCTCGCGGCCGCCGCCGGTCTCCTTCTCGCCGCCGAAGGCGCCGCCGATCTCGGCGCCCGAGGGGCCGATATTGACATTGGCGATGCCGCAATCCGAGCCCTCGGCCGAGACGAAGGTCTCAGCCTCGCGCATGTCGAGCGTGAAGATCGACGAGGACAGGCCGGCGCCGACGGCGTTCTGCAGCGCGATCGCCTGGTCCAGCGTCTTGTACTTCATGACATAGAGGATCGGCGCGAAGGTCTCGCGCAGGGCTGGGCCGGCCTGCTCCGGCATCTCGACCAGCGCCGGGCGGACATAGAAGCCGCCAGAGCCGACATCCACCTTCTCGCCGCCCTGGACCTTGCCGCCGGCCGCCTTCGCTTCGGAGAGCGCCTTCTGCATGCCCTGATAGGCCGCCTCGTCGACCAGCGGACCGACCAGCACGCCGGCCTCGCGCGGATCGCCGATCTTGACGCTGCCATAGACCTTGGCGAGCTTCGGCACGAGCTTGTCATAGATGCTCTCGTGCACGATCAGGCGACGCAAAGTCGTGCAGCGCTGGCCGGCCGTGCCGATGGCGGCGAAGGCGATGCCGCGCAGCGCGATGTCGAGATCGGCCGACGGGGCGACGATCGCGGCATTGTTGCCGCCGAGTTCGAGGATGGCGCGGGCGAAGCGGGCGGCGAGCTTCTGCCCGACCTCCTTGCCCATCCGGGTCGAGCCGGTGGCCGAGACGACCGGGACGCGAGGGTCCTGCACCAGGATGTCGCCGATCTCGCGGCCGCCGATCAGCACCTCGGAGAGGCCGACCGGAGCCTCTGGCCCGAAACGCTTCATCGTCTTCTCGACGATCGCCTGCACGGCGAGGCCCGTCAGCGGCGTCTTCTCGGACGGCTTCCAGACGACGCTGTCGCCGCAGACGAAGGCCAGCGCCGCGTTCCAAGACCAGACCGCGACCGGGAAGTTGAAGGCCGAGATCACGCCGCAGACGCCGAGCGGATGCCAGGTCTCCATCATGCGGTGGCTCGGCCGCTCGGTCGCGATCGTCAGCCCGTAGAGCTGGCGCGAAAGACCGACCGCGAAGTCGCAGATGTCGATCATCTCCTGGACCTCGCCGAGGCCTTCGGACGTGACCTTGCCCGCCTCGATCGTGACCAGCAGGCCGAGATCGGCCTTGGCGGCGCGCAGCTCCTCGCCGAGCAGGCGGACGAACTCGCCGCGGCGCGGCGCCGGCACCTTGCGCCAGGCGAGGAAGGCCGATTGCGCCCGGCCGATGGCGGCCTCGGCTTCGGCCGCGCTGGTCTCGCGCAGGGTGACGACGGTTTCGCCGGTGATCGGCGAGCGGGCCGTCAGACCGGCCTTGGCATAGGCGGTTTCGGCGACGCCCAGGCGCTTGAGCAATGCGAGCGCGTCCTGCGGCAGAGATGAAGCCATGTGCTGTTTCCGACCCGTCCAGTGCAAATACGTCAAACGGCGCGGGAAGGAGCCGCCGCGCCGGAGGGCGCAGAATGCCCCCTTCCGCCCGCTCTCGGCAACCGATATGTTCTCACGAGTTGATGAGAATAGATCATGATGTTCGATCTCGTGCCCGGCCGTCTCTCGGTGCCCTCGCTCTCGGCGCTCGCCGCCTTCGAGGCGGCGGCGCGCCATGGCAGCTTCACGCGCGCGGCCGAGGAGCTGAACCTGACCCAGGGGGCGGTCAGCCGGCAGGTGGCGCATCTCGAGAAGGTGCTGGGCGTCAGCCTGTTCCAGCGCGTCAAGAAGCGGGTCAGCCTGACGCCCGCAGGTGGCGCCTATGCCGAGGGTATCCGCGACGGGCTTTCGCGCCTGGCGGCCGCAACCGTCTCTGCCATGGCCTTTCGCGGCGCGGCCGGCGTACTCAATCTCGCCATCCTGCCGACCTTCGGCACCCGCTGGCTGATCCCGCGCCTGTCGCGCTTCATCGAGGCCCATCCCGGGATCACCATCAACTTCGCCACGAAGCTCGTGCCCTTCGATTTCGGCCGCGAGCCGATCGACGCCGCGATCCATTTCGGTGACCCGGTCTGGCCCGGCGCCGTCCTGCATCGCCTGATGGGCGAGGAGGTCGTGCCCGTCGCCGCGCCGTCTTTGGTCGAGCGGCTGGGCCTGGACGCGCCGGCCGACATGCTGCGCGCGCCGCTGCTGCAGCAATCGACCCGGCCGCGCGCCTGGGCGAACTGGCTGGAGAAGCAGGGCCTGCCGCCGGAGCGCGCGCTGATGGGGCCGCGCTTCGAGCAGTTCGCGATGGTCTCCCAGGCAGCGGTGGCGGGCCTGGGGCTCGCGATCGTGCCGCGTTTCCTGGTCGAGGAGGAGTTGCGCTCGGGTGTTCTGGTCGTGCCGGTCGACAGGCCGGTGACCGGCACCGAGGGCTATTATCTGGTCTATCCCGAGACCAAGGCCGCGCTGCCGGCCATCGTCGCGTTCCGCGATTGGCTGCTCGGTGAATGCGGGCTCGCGCCCTGAGCCCTCGACAAGGCGTCGCGTCCTTGGCATTCATGCGCGGAATTCATCAACCCCGGCCGCGCTGCCGCGTGGCTCGACCATCCCGGGACCGACATGCCGTCCTTTTCCGAGAGCGCCGACGTCGTCATTTGCGGAGGGGCCGCGATCGGGTCCTCCGTCGCCTATCACCTCGCCGCCGATCCCGGCTTCAAGGGCAAGGTCACGGTGATCGAGAAGGATCCGACCTACCGCTTCTCCGCCTCGGCGCTCTCGGCGGCCTCGATCCGGCAGCAATTCTCCAGCCCCGTCAATATCCGGATCTCGCTCCACGGCATCGCGTTCCTGCGCAATATCGGCACGCATCTCGCGGTCGAGGGGGAGGTGCCCGCGATCGATCTGCATGAGGGCGGCTATCTCTATGTCGCGAGCGGCGAGGGGGCTTCGGTCCTCGCCGCGAACCAGAAACTGCAGCAGGAAGAGGGCGCCGATATTGCGCTCTATGCTGCAGACATGCTGCGCAGCAAATTTAGCTGGCTCAATGTCGACGACCTCGCCTGCGGCACCTATGGCGTCAGCGGCGAGGGCTGGTTCGACGGCTGGGCCTTGCTGCAGGCCTTTCGCAGGAAGGCGCGGGCGCTCGGCGTCGAGTATCGTCAGGGCGAGGCGGCGCGCTACATCGTCGAAGGCGGCCGCGTCGTCGCGGTCGATCTCGCCGACGGCAGCCGCCTCAGTTGCGGTGCGGTCGTCAACGCGGCAGGCTCGCACGGCGCCCGCCTCGCCGCGACGGCGGGCGTCGCCATCCCGGTCAAGCCCAAGAAGCGTTACGTCTTCACCTTCACCTGCAAGGGCGAGGTCGATAACTGCCCGCTGCTGATCGATGTGAGCGGCGCCTATTGCCGGCCCGAGGGCCAGCGCGGCAGCGACGGGCAGATGTTCATTTGCGGCGCGTCGCCGTCGGCCGAGGTCGATCCGGATTGGGACGAGACCGCGCCCGACGTCGAGGATGTCGACTGGTCCTTCTTCGAGGAGCATGTCTGGCCGGCGCTCGCCCATCGCGTGCCGGCCTTCGAGGCGATCCGCCCCGGCCGTGCCTGGGCCGGGCCCTATGACATGAACCTGCTCGACGGCAACGCGATCCTCGGCCCGGCGGTCGGCCTGCCGAATCTCTATCTCGCCAATGGCTTCTCCGGCCATGGCCTGCAGCAGTCGCCGGCGGTGGGGCGCGGGCTCGCCGAGCACATATTGCATGGCCGTTATCGCACGCTCGATCTTGCCGATCTCGGCCATGAGCGCATCGTCTCGGGCCGGCCGCTCACGGAGGCCAATATCATCTGAGGAGGCCCGTGATGGTCGATCCGGCCTATGTCCAGACGATGGCGCGCTACAATGCCTGGCAGAACCGAAGCCTCTGTGACGCTGCGGAAAACCTGGGCGAGGAGGGTCGGCGGCTCGATCGCGGCGCCTTCTACAAGTCGATCCACAATACCTTCAACCACATCCTCTGGGCCGACGAAGTCTGGCTCTCGCGCCTGATCGGTACCCCGAAGCCGCCGGTCGGCGGTCGCGATTCCGTGATCTATGTTCAGGACTGGGCCGAGTTCCGCCGCCGCCGCGCCGAGCGCGACGAGGCGATCCTCGCCTGGGCGCAGACCGTCGACGCCAGGTGGCTCCGCGGCACGCTGATCTGGTATTCGGGCGCCGCCGGCCGCGAGATGGGCAAGCCGCGGGCGCTCGCGATCATGCATCTCTTCAACCACCAGACCCATCATCGCGGCCAGATCCACGCGATGCTGACCGCCGCGGGCGCCCGGCCGCAGGACACGGATCTGTTTCTGGTCGACGAGCCGCGCTGAAGCGCCTGGACGTCCGCCTGCGGAGATTGGAACGGCTCCGTCGGATCACGGCAGATGATGACCCGGCTCGTCGTCCCGAGCGACGCCCTCACGCCGTCTTGCGCTCACGCCACCAGTCGGCGAGCTGGTAGCTCCAATAGGTCGCCTGAACCGCCGCGGTGCCGAAGGGGCCGCCGTTCCAGACCAGGCCGAAAGGCGCGAAGTGGCGATGGCGGTCGCTCGACCCCAGGATGCCCTCCGCGACGACGCGCCCACCGATCGCCGTCGTGTTGAGGCCGTGCCCGCCGAAGCCCATGCAATGCCATATCCCGGGGCCGAGCCGGCCGATCTGCGGCATCAGATGGCGCGCATAGGACATCAGGCCCGACCACGCGATCTCGACCTTCAGTCCCGCCAGTTGCGGATAGGTCGAGATCATCGTCCGGCGCAGCATCGCGGCGAGGTCGCGCGGCTCGCTCGTCCGGGTGGTGATGCGCCCGCCCCAGAGCAGGCGCGCGCCATCCTCGACGAGGCGGTAATAATCTCCGGCGCGGCGGTCGTCGCTGACGGCGGCTCTTGTCCGGATGACCTCGGCCAGCACCTCGGGCGCGGCTTCGGTCGTCAGGACATAGGTGGCGATCGGCAGATGGCTGGCCCGCAGCTTCGGCACGAGGCTGTCGGTGTAGCCGCCGCAGGCGATCACGACATGCTGCGCGCTGACGGATCCGCCCGCCGTCGCGAGACGCTTGCGTGCGCCCGACAAGTCGGCCGACACGACGCGAGCGTCCTCGTAGATCAGGCCGCCGGCCGCCTCGATCGCCTCGGCGAGCGCACGGGCATAGTTCAGGGGATGAATGTGGAAGGAGTTGGGGTCGAACAGGGCCTGGTGATAGCTCGGCGTGCGCAGGACCTCGCGAACCTGTTCGCGTGGCCAGAAATCGACGTCATAGCCATAGTCACGGGCCAGCCGCTCGCGGGCCCGCTCCAACCGGTCGCCGCTGTCATAGCGCACCGCCGCGATCTTGCCGGGCAAGGGATTGACGCTGGTCTCGGCGCCGAGGTCGCGGATCATGTCCGAGACGATCTGCATGCCCTCGATCGAAAGGCGGTGCAGGGCGCGGGCCTCGTCCTCGCCGACGGCGCTGGCGATCGAGGCGTAGCCGCGCGAATAGCCGGCGCCGACGAAACCGCCATTGCGACCGGACGCGCCCCAGCCGACAGCCCGGGCCTCCAGGACCGCGACCGATCGTCCGGCGCGCGCCAGCTCGTAGGCGCAGGTCAGCCCGGCCAAGCCGCCGCCGACGATGCAGATATCGACCTCGATCGGCTCCCTGAGCGGGGGGCGCTCGCGCCGCGTCGCGACGGTCCGCGCATAGAACGTATCGGGATATGTCGGCATGGCGGTGGGCTCTGTCGCGGGAGGGGGCTTATTCCGCTTTCGCCCGCTTCGCCGCGATGGCCTTGGCGGACGGGGATTTCTCTTCGCTCTCCCGGGACACGGAAGCCGTCGCGTTCTGGCTCAGCTTCTGGAAGAGGCCGAGCCCGACCATCGCCAGGATCGCGACCAGGACGAGCAGGGCGGGGTAGACGATGTCGGAGACGTTGTCGCGCGAGGCCTTGGTGATCAGCACCAGGGATTCGAGGCTGAGCGCGATGATGATGATCGTCATGAACTTGGTCAGAGAGCCGCGCGCCTCGGCCGGGCGGCGCAATTCACGGTCATTGATCACCTCTTCCTCGAACAGGAACTTGCCGACATCGGCGACCGCGACCGCGATGATGATCAGGCCGATCGCGTCGAGCATCGTGTCGAGCCCGCCATCGCCGGTCCAGAAACCGGTGAAGGTACGCCAGACGGCGACGGCCATCAGCAGCACGGAGGCCGCCAGCAGCGAACCGGAGATCAGGATGTAGAGAAGGCGGCTGAACAGGGTCATGGCGGGTGGCGCAAGGATAGGGCCTGGCATGATCGGCGCGAACCCGGCTGGTTGCAACAGGCTCGGCCGGACCTGCGCTGCGTCCAGCGCCCGGCGCGCTAGCCGCCATGCTTCCGGCGCGGTCCGGGCGCCTTGCCGGCGCCGCGGTGCTCGCGCATTTTGGTGCGCCGCACTCTGGGGATCGCCATGCCCGACATCACGAACCTGCTCGCCTTCGCGCTCGTCGCATTCGGCATGGTGCTGACGCCCGGCCCGAACATGATCTACCTGATCTCGCGCTCGATCTCGCAGGGGCGGCTCGCGGGCATGATTTCGCTCGGCGGCGTCGCACTCGGCTTCATCTTCTACATGCTCTGCGCCGCCTTCGGCATAACCGCGCTGCTTTTTGCCGTCCCCTATGCCTATGACGCGCTGCGCTTCGGTGGCGCGGCCTATCTGCTCTGGCTTGCCTGGCAGGCGGTGAAGCCCGGAGGGCGCTCGCCCTTCCAGGTCCAGACGCTGCCGCATGACAGCCCGCGCAAGCTCTTCGCCATGGGCTTTCTGACCAACCTGCTCAATCCCAAGATCGCGATGCTCTATCTCGCGCTGCTGCCGCAATTCATCGACCCGGCCGCCGGCAGCGTGCTTGCTCAATCGCTGATGCTGGGCTTCGTGCAGATCGTGATCAGCGTCAGCGTCAATTCCGTGATCGCCTTTGCCGCCGGCGGCATCGCGCTGTTCCTGCGCACCCGTCCGCTCTGGGCGCGGCTGCAGCGCTGGCTGATGGGCACCGTGCTGGCCGGGCTCGCCGTGAAGATGGCGACCGAAGCCCAACGCTGAGCCATCCCTCCTCGCGGCCGTTCAGACGCTGCGGGCGATCACGAAATCCTCGTTCGCCTGAGCTGCGAGCGATGGCTGTGCCGTGCGGCTGTCGACGTCTGCGACCCTGGCGCCTCGCGGTCCCTTCCTCGCCTCGGCGGCCAATAGCTCCACTGTCTCCGGCGCGCCCGATAGAACGGCCTCTACCGTGCCGTCGGAACGATTGCGCACCCAGCCGGCCACGCCGGCGGCGAGCGCCCGCTCCCGCAGCCACTGCCGGTAGCCGACGCCTTGCACCAGGCCCGAAATGACGATGTGGAGTGTCATCCTCGCCTCCTCCTTGCTCGCTATGGCACGGACCCCAGGGCCGAATGCCGCTCGCGTTGCACGTTCTGTATGAGTGTACGGCCGATGACGGCCTTCGGAAGGCGGAGCAGAGGCCGGCTGTGCCGATGACGCGGGGATGAGCGGCGCGAATGCCGGTTCCCTGTCGTCGCCTTGATGCTCTAGCTTCGCCAGCCGTCCCATTCGGAACCAGAGGAAGCGCCGAGCGATGAGCGATATGACGCCCGAAGAAACCAAGGTCACCGCCTGGCTCGCCAGCCGCAAGGACGCGATGGTGGCGCTGCTGCGCGAGATGGTCGACACCGATTCCGGCTCCTACGACAAGGCGGGCGTCGACCGGGCAGGGCAGGTGCTCGCCCGCTTCCATCAGGCCAACGGTCTGGATGTCGAGATCGTTCCGGACGCGCGCTATGGCGATGCCGTCAAGGCGCGCCTGCCCAACCCGGCCGCCAACGACCAGCGCCCGGTGCTGCTGCTCGGCCATCGCGATACGGTCTTCCCTGAGGGCGAGCCGACGCGCCGGCCCTTCACCATCAAGGGCGGTCGCGCCTATGGGCCGGGCGTCGCCGACATGAAGGCCGGGCTGATGATCGAGGCTTTCGTCGCTGCCGCCTTCGCCGAATGCGGTGGGCTCCCGGCGCCATTGATGATGCTGACGACGAGCGACGAAGAAATCGCCTCGCCCTCGTCGCGCCCGATCATCGAGGCGGCGGCGCGCGAGGCGCGCTGCGTCTTCAACGCCGAGCCCAGCCGGCTGCCGGCGGGGAGCGAGTTCGCCCGCGACCGCAAGCAGTCGATCACCAGCGGCCGCAAGGGCGGTGTCTTCATGCGCGCCGAGTTCCTCGGCAAGGCCGCCCATTCCGGCGCGAATTACGACAAGGGCATATCGGCCATCGTCGATCTCGGCCACAAGATCCCTAAGCTCCAGGGCCTGACCGATCTCGAGCGCGGCGTCACCGTCAACGTCGGGCTGATCGGCGGCGGCCAGACCGTCAACACCGTCGCGCCGCATGCCTGGTGCGAGATCGACCTGCGCTATGTCACGGCCGCGCAGCGCGACGAACTGGTCGGGGCGATCCGCGCCATCGTCGAGACGCCGGTCGTCGAGGGCTCGAGCGCGACGCTGATCGTCAAGGGCGAGTTCCTGCCGCTGGAGCGCACGCCCGAGGCTGCGCAGCTCTACGACACCTATCGCGATGCGGCCGCGACCTTCGGGATCGCCGTCAATGCCGAATTCACCGGCGGCTGCGCCGATTCGGGCTTCACGGCGGCGCAAGGCTGCCCGACGCTGTGCTCGGTCGGCCCGATCGGCGGCATGGCGCATACGCCCGACGAGTTCCTCGAGGTCGAGAGCATCGTGCCCGCCGCGCAGACCCTGGCGCTGGCGGTGATGCGGACGGCGGCCAGGATGGAGTGAGGCTGCGCGGCTGTCGACCTCCGTCATGGTCGCCCTTGTGGCGACCACCCACGTCTTGAACGGTCGATCGCGATCGCAGATGAAGACGTGGATGCTCGGGACAAGCCCGAGCATGACGGCGAGGGACCGAGGCGTCCGCCCTCAGAACGCCTCTTCCCAGTTGCGGCTCAGCCGCATCGCCGAATTGATCAGCCCGACCATCGAATAGGTCTGCGGGAAATTGCCCCAGAGCTCGCCGGTTTCGAGGTCGGCATCTTCCGAGAGCAGGCCGAAGCTGTTGCGCCGCTTCAGGATGCGGCCGAACAGTTCCTTGGCCTCGTCGCGCCGGCCGATCGCGTGCAGCGCATCGACATACCAGAAGGCGCAGATCAGGAAGCCGGTATGCATGAAGCCGAAATCGTCCTCGGAGGCGTAGCGCAGCAAGAGGTCGCCCCGGCCGAGCTCGCGGCCGATCGCCTCGACCGTGGCGATGTAACGGGGGTCTTTCGGCTTGACGAAGCCGAGCTCGGCGATGAGCAACAGCGTCGCGTCGAGCTCGTCGCCGTCGAAGGTCGAGACGAAGGTGCCCTTCTCCTCGTTCCAGATGCGGTCGCTGATGATGCCCTTCAGCCGCTTCGCCTCGCCGCGCCAGTAATCCTTGCGGTCGGCCCGGCCGAGCGTGCCGGCGATCCGCGCGAGGCGGTCGCAGGCCGCCCAGCACATCACGCTGGAGAAGGCATGCACCACCTGCTTCTCGCGCAGCTCCCAGGGGCCGGCATCCGGCTTGTCGAAGACCGAGATCGCGATCTCGCCCATGCGCTCGAGCTGCCCGAAGAGGGCGTCCTTGCCGGGCTGGATCAGGCGGCGGTCGAAGAATGAATGCGTGGCGGCGAGCACGACCGCGCCATAGCCGTCATTCTGGATCTGGGTCGCCGCGCCATTGCCGACCCGAACCGGCTGGTGCCCGCGATAGCCCGACAGGTTCTCGACCTCGAACTCGTTCAGCGCGCCGCCGCGCGTGATCGGGTAGAGCGGCGGCAGATGCTCCGCCCCGCTCTCGGAGAACGTGTCGACGACATTGGTGATGAAGCCGAGATAGTCCTCCATCGTCCGCGTCGTGCCGAGCCGGTTGAGCGCGTGGACGACGAAATAGGCGTCGCGCAGCCAGCAGAACCGGTAGTCCCAGTTGCGCTGCGTCCCCGGCGCCTCCGGGATCGAGGTGGTCAAGGCGGCGACGATGGCGCCGCTTTCCTCGAAACTGCACAGTTTCAGGGTGATCGCGGCACGGATCACCTCCTGCTGGTACTCGAACGGGATCGAGAGCGAGCGCACCCAGTCGCGCCAGTAATCCGTGGTCTTGTCCAGGAATTCGCGCGACGTCGTCTCGATCTCGGCGCGCAGGGCCTCGTCCGAGCCGATGAAGAAGGAGAAGGGTCGTTCGACGGCAAAGGGAATGCTTTCGACGACATAGGAAATCGGCGCGTCCGTCGTCAGCCGGATCGTCTGATCGGCGCCGACATAGCGGACATGGTTCGAGCCGCGCGTGATCTCGTCCGGCTCCTCGCCGAGGCCCAGGCACGGCTTCAGCACCACCCGGATCCGCGGCCTGCCGGAGAGGCGGCGGACCCGCCGGACCAGCTGCGGCGGCCGGAAGAAGCGCTCGAAGCGGACGAAGCGCGGCGCGAAATCGAGGATCTCGATGGCATTGCCCTGATCGTCCGACAGGACCGAGGAGAGGATCGCGGTGTTGTCCAGATAGCTCTGCTCGCAACGGGTCATGCCGACGAGCTCGATGGCGAAGACGCCTTTCTCCGGCATCCCCTCGCCGTCATCGGCCTTGTTGTCGATCAGGGAGCAGAACACCGGGTCGCGGTCGAAGCGCGGAAAACAGCCCCAGACGAAATGCGCGCGCCGGTCGACGAGGACGGCGATCGAGCAGTTTCCGATCACGCCGAGATCGAGCGAGGCGGAATGCCGCCCCGTGGTGGACGTTTCGACGGTCATGGATCAGCCTTGAAGAAATGCGTCGGTGGTCAAGCTGCCGGCTTCGGCGGCGGAGAGCAGAATGGAGCGCAGCGCGGTCGGCGAGGCAAGACGCCGGGCGGCGCAGGTCTCGCCCGGTCCGATTCGCACCGAGAGGCCGCCAAGCGCGTTCACCGTCTCGAACCCCGCTTCGTCCGTGATGTCGTCGCCGATGAAGACCGGTTTTCGCCCGGCATAGGGCGCCTCGTTCATCAGCCATGAGATGGCGCCGCCCTTGCTGGCCCCGGCCGGAACCAGCTCGGCGACCGACTTGCCCTCCTGCAGCCGCACCGACGGTCCCATCCTGGCCGCGATGCCGCGGACGAGGGCGAGGGCATCGTCCTGCAGTTGCGGCGCCAGGCGCCAATGCAGGGCGGCCGAAATCCGTTTGTCCTCGACGATGACGCCGACATGGCTGTTGGCGAAGCGCACGAGCTCGCGGGTCGCCTCGCGCAGGGCCTCGGGCGCGTCCGCCTGGGCGCGAATGACGCCGTCGAGCCGGACCTGAGCGCCATGGAGGCCGGCCGCATCGAAGCGATGCGGATCGAGGAATGCGTCGAGCACCGGAACCGGGCGTCCCGAGACGAGTGCCAGCGCGCCACCCAGCGACGCGCGCAGCGTTTCGAGCGCCGGCCCGACGCGCCGGTCGAGTTTGACCTCGTCCGGAAGGGGGGCGATTTCGACGAGCGTTCCGTCAAAATCCAGAAATAATGCGATCTGCTCGCCCACGCTGGTGAAGTCGCGGGATTTGCTGGCAGATTCCGGTTCGATCAGTTCCATCATCTCAATCTGTCTGCGTGACGAAACGGGCGAAAGCACGACGCGGCAACTGTCGAGATCGTTGATAAAGGCTCTTGCATCGTGCTCGCCGAGGGCCGATGCTCGCGAACGTGCCACATTCTGCTTTCACTTTGCCACAGTCATCCTGATTTCAACGCAAGCCTGACACGGCTTTGCCACCTGGCCCCCGAAGCCCCACGGAAACATTACGTGTGCCGGCGCGTTCTGTTCCTGCTTCCGGTGTCGAAATTCGGGCAGCCGGTTGATCGGAGCACTCCCCAGATATGCGTCTCGTCATCGTTTCCAATCGCGTCACCGTTCCCGATCGCAGTGAGAAGGTCGCCGCCGGCGGCCTCGCGGTCGCGTTGCGCGAGGCGCTGGAAACCAGCGGCGGGCTCTGGTTCGGCTGGAGCGGGACCGTGAGCGACACGGCCCGGGACGTGCGGGTGGAGCAGCGCGGCAAGGTGACCTATGCCGTGACGGACCTGAGCGAAACGGAGCGGCAGACCTATTATCTCGGCTTCTCGAACCGCGCCTTGTGGCCGAATATGCACTACCGGCTCGGGCTGACCGAGTTCTCGCGGGCCGACTATGCCGGCTATCTCGGCGTCAACCGCCGCTTCGCCAAGGCGCTCGTCCCGCTGCTGCAGCCCGACGACGTGATCTGGATCCATGATTACCATCTCATTCCGCTCGGCGCCGAGCTGCGCCGCCGCGGCGTGACCAACCGTATCGGCTATTTCCACCACATCCCGTGGCCGCCGGCCGAGCTTCTCGGCGTACTTCCTTTCGCGGCGACCCTGATCAGCACCATGTCGGCCTATGATCTGGTCGGCGTGCAGACCGAGAACGATGCGCGCAACCTCACCGATGGTCTCGTCGCGATGTGCGGCGCGCTCGCTGGCGGAGACAGGGTCAAGGTCGGGCGGCGGGAAACCAGGGTGCAGGCCTTCCCGATCGGCATCGATGTCGATGCCTTTCGCAAGCTCGCCACCGCCTCGGTGCGGGCCGCGACAACGCCGATCCGCACGACGACCGGTCCGCTCGGCGCCCGCAAGCTCGTCATCGGCGTGGATCGCCTCGACTATTCCAAGGGCATCGTCCAGCGCCTGGAGGCTTTTGGGCAGTTCCTGCGCAACCATCCGGAGCATCGCGGCCATGTCGGCATGCTGCAGATTGCGCCGCCATCGCGGTCCGACGTTCCCGAATATGCCGAACTCGACCGCCAGTCGGACGAGACGGCCGGCCGCCTCAACGCCGCGCTCGGCGAATTCGACTGGACCCCGATCCGCGTCGTGAAGAAGACCTATTCGCGCAGCGCGCTTGCAGGGTTCTACCGGCGCGCCCAGGTCGGCCTGGTGACGCCGATGCGCGACGGCATGAATCTCGTCGCGAAGGAGTATATCGCGGCTCAGGATCCCGCCGATCCCGGTGTTCTGGTCCTGTCGCGCTTTGCTGGCGCCGCGCATCAGATGAGCGAGGCGCTGATCGTCAACCCTTACGACACGCAAGGCGTCGCGGAAGCGATTCGCACCGCCCTCGCCATGCCGATATCGGAGCGGCAGCGCCGGTTCGAGCGCCTTTACGCGACGATCGCGGCGACCGACATCCGCTGGTGGACGCGGAAATACCTGGCGGTGCTGTCGGGCGTCGCGACGGTCGACGGTGAGGCGGTGCCGCCTGTGTCCCGTAAGCTCCCGCCCGCACCAAAAGGCAAGGCCAAGCCGGCTGGGCTGGCACGCAAGACCGGCCCCGCGAAGGTCGCTTCGGGCGGCGTGAAAAAAGCCGCGAGCGGTCCGGCCGTCCGGTCCGGCCGAGATTTCGATCTCGGGTTGCGGCCGCAGAGCTTGCCGAACACTCCTTTCGGTCGCTAGAAGGCGACGAGAACCGGAGCTTGCTGGCGACTCGTCCAGGGCAGGCGTCAGGTCTGCGCGGGGCATCGGCGGCGATGTCTGAGGAGGCGGGCGGAGGGCAGGATTGATGCGAGGCGCTCTCGGAGGATCGGGCGTTCTGCTGCGCCGCCTCCGTGAGGTGATGGCAGCGCCCGTCAGTCCGCAGGAGCGGCTGGACCGGCTTGTCGTCCTGATCGCAGGCAATCTCGTTGCCGAGGTCTGCTCGGTCTATGTCCTGCGCGAGGACGGTTCGCTCGAGCTTTATGCCACCGAAGGCCTCAATCGCGAGGCGGTCCATCTCACCACGATGCGTGCCGGTGAAGGCCTTGTCGGCCTGATCGCCAGCGAGGCCGAGCCCGTCGCCCTGTCGGACGCGCAGGCGCATCCCGCCTTCTCGTACCGGCCCGAGACGGGCGAGGAGATCTACCGTTCCTTCCTCGGCGTCCCGATCCTGCGCGGCGGCGCCGTCATGGGTGTCCTCGTCATCCAGAACCGCGCCTCGCGGCTCTACAGCGAGGAGGAGATCGAATCGCTGCAGACCACCGCCATGATCATGGCGGAGATGATCGCGGCCGGCGGCCTGAAGTCGCTGGCGCGGCCCGGTGCCTCGATCGGCCTCGACCGGCCGATCCACGGCATCGGCGTCACGCTCGCCGAAGGGGTCGGACTCGGCTACGCCGTGCTGCACGAGCCGCGTGTCGCGATCACCAACCTGATCGCCGAGGATCCCGCGCGCGAGGTCCGGCGGCTGGAGGCGGCGATCGCCGAGATGCGGGCCTCGATCGACGAACTGATCGAGCGCGGCGACGTCGCCCATATCGGCGAGCATCGCGACGTGCTCGAGACGTTCCGCATGTTCGCGCATGACCAGGGCTGGCTGCGGCGCATGCGCGAGGTGGTGATGACCGGCCTCACCGCCGAGGCGGCGGTCGAGCGCGTCCAGTCCGACACCCGCGCCAAGATGCTGCGCCAGACCGATCCCTATTTGCGCGAGCGCCTGCACGATCTCGACGATCTGGCGAATCGGCTGCTGCGCACGCTGATGGGCAAGGCCAATGGCGTCGCGCGTGAGAAGTTGCCCGAGAACGCCATCCTGATCGCGCGCTCGATGGGGCCGGCGGCGCTGCTCGACTACGATCGCGCCCGCCTGCGCGGCCTCGTGCTGGAGGAGGGCGGGCCGACCAGCCATATCGCCATCGTCGCCCGCGCCATCGGCATCCCGGTGGTCAGCGAGATCGTCAACGCGACCGCGCTGGTCCAGCCCGGCGACGCGGTCATCGTCGACGGGCAGGCCGGCGAGGTCCAGATCCGCCCGCAGCCCGACGTCGAGAACGCCTACAAGGACAAGGCGCGGCTGCGCGCCCGCAAGCAGGAGCAGTACCGCAAGCTAAAGACCGTGCCCGCCGTCACCAAGGACGGCGTCGGCATGGCCCTGCAGATCAATGCCGGCCTTCTCGTCGACATGCCCAATCTCGACGAGACCGCCGCGGCTGGCATCGGCCTGTTCCGGACCGAGCTGCAGTTCATGGTCGCGCAGCACATGCCGACCACCGCCGAGCAGCAGGCCCTCTACGGCGCCGTGCTCAAGGCGGCGCAGGGCAGGCCGGTGACCTTCCGCACGCTCGATATCGGCGGCGACAAGGTGCTGCCTTATATGGAGCGGGTGGACGAGGAGAACCCGGCGCTGGGCTGGCGCGCCATCCGCATCGGGCTCGACAAGCCGCGGCTGCTGCGCGCCCAGATCCGCGCCATGCTGCGGGCCGGCGCCGGCTACGACATGAAGATCATGCTGCCGATGATCGCCACGGTGGACGAATTCCTCCGGGCCCGCTTCATCGTGCGCCGCGAGCTGGCGATGCTGGAGAAGCAGGGGCGCCCGGCGCCGGTGAGCCTCCAGCTCGGGGTCATGGTCGAGGTGCCGTCGCTGCTCTTCGAGCTGGCGGAGATCGCGCGCGAGGCCGATTTCCTCTCGATCGGCACCAATGACCTGATGCAGTTCCTGTTCGCGGCCGATCGCGAGAACCGCCGGGTCTCGGAGCGGTTCGACCCCTTGAGCATCGGCGCGCTGAGGGCGCTGCGCAACATCGTCGAGGCTGCGGCCGAGGCCGATTGTCCCGTCACGGTCTGCGGCGAGATGGGCGGCAAGCCCCTGGAGACGATGGCGCTGATCGGGCTCGGCTACCGCGCCTTCTCGATGTCGGCGGCCTCGATCGGCCCCGTCAAGGCGATGTTGCGCGCGCTCGATGTCGGCAAGCTGCGCGAGCGGATGGACTGGATGCTGGCCTCCTCCGACGGCGCCGCGAATCTGCGCTCGCAGCTCTCGGCGCTCGCGGCCGAGCTGAAAGTTCCCGTCTAGCGACGCTCGGCCCGCTGCCTTCGCCCGCCTTCGCCTGCCGCTGCATCCTTGTTCCAGGTTTCCGATGTCCCTTCAGCTCCCGCAAGATCGTCTCGACAGCATCGTGGCGCGCCATGCCGCCGCAACCGACGAGATCAACCGCTCGGCCGATGCCGTTCGCACGGTCGAGCTCGCCAAGGAACTGGCCGAGCTTGATCCCGTCGTTGCCGCCATCGCGGCCTGGCGCGGGGCGCAGGCGACCCTGGACGAGGCCCAGGCGCTGATCGACGATCCGGCGACCGACAGCGAGTTCCGCGATCTCGCCTATGAGGAGCGTGACGCCGCGCGCGCCGAGATCGAGGCCCGCGCCCGCGAGATCCTGATCGCGCTCCTGCCGAAGGATGCCGCCGACGAGCGCGGCGTCATCCTCGAGATCAGGGCCGGGACCGGTGGCGACGAGGCCTCGCTTTTCGCAGGCGACCTGCTGCGCATGTATCAGCGCTATGCCGCGCAGAAGGGCTGGAGCTTCGACCCGATCTCGCAAAGCGAAGGCACGGTCGGTGGTTACAAGGAGGTCATCGCCGAGATCTCCGGCCGCGGCGTCTATGCCAAGCTGAAATTCGAATCGGGGGTGCATCGCGTCCAGCGCGTGCCCGATACCGAGACGAGCGGGCGCATCCATACCTCGGCTGCGACGGTCGCGATGCTGCCGCTCGCCGGAGAGGTCGACATCACCCTCAACGAGGCGGACCTGCGTATCGATACGATGCGCGCCGGCGGTGCGGGCGGACAACATGTCAACAAGACCGAATCGGCCGTTCGCCTCACGCATATTCCGACCGGGATCGCGATCGTCGTGCAGGACGAGCGCTCACAGCACAAGAACAAGGCGCGCGCCTATGATCTGATGCGGGCGCGGCTCTACGACATGGAGCGCAGCCGCGCCGATGCCGAGCGCGCCGCCGACCGGCGCTCGCAGGTCGGCTCGGGCGACCGCTCGGAGCGGATCCGCACCTATAATTTCCCCCAAGGCCGCGTGACCGACCACCGGATCAACCTGACGCTGTATAAGCTCGACGAGATGATGCAGGGGCTGGTGCTCGACGAGATCATCGATGCCCTGACCGCCGAGCATCAGGCGAGGCTGCTCGCGGCCGAGAGCGGGGCGTGAAACTTTTTGGCTTGATGGGCGTTGAAAAACCACCGATCCCAAAACGGGCTGGAGGAAACCATGAAGAAGCTTGCATCGGCACTTGCGATGGCCGGTCTGATCGCGCTGGCGGGCGGTGGCACCGCCCAGGCGCAGGAGAAGACCTTTGGCCGAGTCGTGCGCGGACAGGCCGCGCCGCTGCAGAAATCGATGACCCAGGCGCAGGCGCGCAGGCTCTGCTCGCAGCAGATGCGCGGCGCGCGCGAGAGCCGCAGCGCGATTCGCCAGAAAATGGCGATCTGCATGCGCCGTCAGATGGAAGGCATCTGATGGTGCGCGTGGAGCGCCCCCGGTGACGGGGACGCCGATCGAGCTGGACGCGATGCAGCGAGCCGGTATGGTGCCCACGATTGGTGAGGCGCGATATCGGCTCGCTGCTCGTTTTCGTGCGGCCGGAAGCGAAACGCCGGCGCTCGACGCACGGCTCCTGGTCGAAGGGGCTGTCGGTCGGTCCCGGGCCGAGGACGGCGGGGCGGCGCTGGACGAGGCGGCCGCTTTCATCCTGGACGGCTATGCCGAGCGCCGCCTTGCCGGCGAGCCGGTCTGGCGGATTCTCGGCGAACGTGAGTTCTGGGGCCTGACCTTCCGGCTTTCGCCGGCGACGCTGGAGCCGCGCCCGGATACGGAGACGCTGGTCGAGGCCGTGCTCGAAGCGATGGCTTCGCGCCGGAACGAGGCACTGTCGGTTCTTGACCTCGGCACGGGGACGGGCTGTCTGCTGGTCGCCCTCCTGAGCGAGTTCGCGCAGGCGAAGGGCCTCGGCGTCGATCTCTCCGAAGAGGCTTGCGAAACGGCGGCGGCCAATGCCGTCGCCAACGGCGTCGGCACGCGCGCGGAGTTCCGCCAGGGCGACTGGCTCGGCGGCGTCGACGGTGTCTTCGACCTGATCGTCTCGAACCCGCCCTATATTCCGGCGGGTGAGATCGTCGGCCTCGCCCCGGCCGTGCGCGACCACGATCCGAGATTGGCGCTGGATGGCGGGGATGACGGGCTCGACCCCTATCGGATTCTCGCGCGAGATCTGCCTGCGAGGCTCGCTCCGGGCGGGATCATCGTGCTCGAGATCGGCGCCGGGCAGGAGCGGGATGTGGTCGCCCTGATGCGCCGGGCCGGCCTGCGATATCTCGGCGCGCGCAACGATCTCGGCGGCCATCCGCGTGCCCTGCGTTTCGCCAGCGAAGGATGATACGCACAGGCTTTCGTGCGAATTTGCTTGGAGTCGCGCAGAAAAGCCGCTATGCACGTCTCCAGCCGAAGCTGGTGTCGTCAGCGCCGAGCCTTGGGCAACCTCCCTTCTGGTGAGGCGTTGCCTCCGGACAAGTCCGCAGATTGACGGAACTGACAAAGCAAGATCGGACATTCGAGGGCGCCCAAGCGTCATTCGGCTCCTGGGGTAAAAACGAGCCCCTTTTGGAAACAAGCGCGTGAAGACCAAGAACGGCGGATCGCCCCTTCAGGTCCACTCCATCCGGCGCGGCGTCGCAACCCGCCACGCACCGGAACGCGCATGACCACCCTCAGGTTGCCTTGAGCGAACAGAGCGCGAGATAGACGCGAATGAGACCAGGTCAGAACCGGCGTATGCGCGGCCGTAACAACAACAATAATAACAACAATGGCAACCGGAAAGCGCCTAATCCTTTACAGCGCAGCTACGAGTCGAACGGGCCGGACGTCAAAGTCCGTGGCACGGCGCAGCATGTCGCTGAAAAATACCTGCAGCTGGCACGCGACGCACAATCGTCCGGCGATCCGGTGGCTGCTGAGAACTACTTCCAGCACGCAGAGCATTATTATCGTATACTGCTCGCCGCTCAGGAGCAGATGGCTCAGCAATTCGGCCATAGCTTCCCGCCGAATCGCGCCTTCGGCGAAGAGGGCGAGGAGGACGAGAGCGAGGACGAGGCCGCAGCCTTCCCGCAAGGCTCGCCGCAGCCCGACATGCGCAACCAGTCGCAAGGCGGCATGAACGGCCATGGCGCCAATGGCGGCTCCCGCCAGGATGGCGAGATGGGTGATGGCCAGCCGAATGACGGCCGGCGCTTCGACAGGCCGAACCGCAACAACGACCGTTTCAACAACGATCGCCAGAACAACGACCGCAACGGCAATCGCCGCTTCGATCGTCAGGATCGGGGCGAGCGCCGCTTCGATCGTCCGGAGGGCCAGAACGGCCAGCCTGGCGGTTTCGTGCCGCGCGCCGACCAGCAGGCCCCGCTCGATCAGCTCGACGGCGCTCCCGCGCAGGAGCAGGACGAGCGCCGTTTCGAGCGCACTGACAGGCCCGAGCGTGCGCCCCGTGGCGAGCGTCGCCCGCGCCGGGACAGCGAGACGGACAGTGACGGCGATGTCGCCGCCGCCCTTCCGTCCTTCCTGACCAACCCGGTCCGGGTTCCGATCGCGGTGGCTGAAGAACAGGCGCCCCAGGTGTCCGAGGCTGCGCCGGTCGAGCCGGCCGCGTCCGAAGAGGCGCCTGCGGCTGCGCCGAAACGTGCGCGCCGCCGCCGCTCGCCGCGCGAGGTGATGGATGCGCTCGGCTCGGAATCGGACAACCCGGCCGAATGAGATATCGGGCAGTGCCCGTGACGAGACAGGGGCCCGCGAGGGCCCCTGTTTTTTTGGGTCAGGCGATGCCGAGGCCGGAGCCCGGCTCCGGCGAAGCCGGCTCCAGTCTTTCGCCGCCGGTCAGCGTGCCGCCGGCGAGGACCTCGCAATAGATCCCGCAATCGACATGGCCGTAATGCGTCATCAGGGCCTTCGGGATCTGCTGGTCCCGCGCCCCGGTCGTCGGATCGACATTGGTCGCGGCGCAGCGCTCGATCCGCTTGATGACGCGCAGCTTGATGCCCGAAGGGGTCGACAATTCCTGCCCGACCAGGTCGTTCTCGGCCCAGGCGGTCAGTCCCTCGACCATGACATTGCCGCGAAAGCGCAGGGGATCGAGATCCGCGCCGATGCGGGAGCCGAGCTCGGCGACGCTCGCGAGATTGATGATCGAGACGAAGCCCGAGCGCGAATCGGTGAAGCGATAGCCTTCGGGCGCCGTCAGCAATTGCGGCTCGCCGCGCAACTCTTCCGGCATGAAACCCGAGAAGAAGGCGCTGAGCGAGCGATGGCCCTCGGCCGTCCCGATGTCGGCGCGCAGCGCCTCGCGGCCCTCATGGGTGATTACCAGCGCCCCGCTCTCCTCCTCGTAGCGGGTCCGCAGCCGGGCCAGCGATTCGTTGCGCATCAGCATCAGGTACTTGATCTTCGGCTGGTGCATGGGCGCGGCCGGATCGAAGCCCGACGGCCCGTTCTCGATGGCGAACAGCCGGTCTCCGGGAAAATAGCCGCCCGGTTTCAGTGAAGCCCGGTCCACGGGCTCGGGCGAGAGTCCCTTGACGGGATAACGATAAAGCGAGGCGATGCGCATGAACGGGGTCCGCAGGCTGAGCGAGGCGCGGCGACATTAGCGAAGCTTTCGCCAAGGCGTGATCACATCCTCTAACCGATCGCAACCGGCCTCATGCCCCGGCCTCGGCCTCGACATCCTCGCCATCCGCCACCGAGCGCTGGCAGCCCCAGCCGGACAGCACGGCATCGGTCTCCTCGACGACGAAGAACCGGGCCGCGTCGCGGTCATAGCCCTCGCCAAGCAGGCGCTCGTAATCGGTATGGCTGTGCCGGACATGGCTGCCCAAGGCGAGCCATAGCGCCGTGGAGGGCGGCAGGGTCTTCATGTGGCGCCGTTCGGCCAGTTCCAGCACGGCTTCGGCATCGGCCAGCGGAATCCCTGGAGCAAGCGCCCTCAGCGCCTTGCGAATCGCCTGCTGCCGTTTGGTGCCAGCCATGGCGCGAGGCTGCTCCGATGGTTCGGGCGCCGTCAATGCTTCTTGCGCCCAATGCTTCTTGCGCCGCTGCCTCTTCCGTTGCGCGGATGTCACACCTATCTCTGTCGCGAAGGGTGTCCCTCCGGGAGCCCTATCCTGATGAAAGGCAGCCGGATGCGTCGCTACGGGGCGCGCCGGCGGGCGGAGCGACGACATGAACATCGAGAAATACACCGACAGGGCCAAGGGCTTCCTGCAGGCGGCGCAGACGATTGCGTTGCGCGACGGGCACCAGCAATTCGCGCCCGAGCATCTTCTGAAGGCCCTGCTCGACGACAGCGAGGGCATGGCGGCCGGGCTGATCGAGCGCTCGGGCGGCCAGGCGAAGCTCGCCTTGCAGCTGACCGATGCTGCCCTTGCCAAGATGCCCAAGGTCAGCGGCGCCGGCGCCAGCGGCCTGCATCTGACGCCGGGCCTCGCCCGCGTCTTCGACACGGCCGAGAAGGCGGCCGACAAGGCCGGCGATTCCTTCGTCACGGTCGAGCGGCTCCTGCTGGCCCTGGCGGTCGAGAAGGAGAGCGAGGCCGGCAAGGCCCTGGCCAAGGCCGGCGTCACGCCGCAGGCGCTCAATGCCGCGATCGAGGCGATCCGCAAGGGCCGCACCGCCGATACGGCCTCGGCCGAGCAGGGCTATGACGCGCTGAAGAAATATGCGCGCGACCTCACCGCGGCGGCGCGCGAGGGCAAGCTCGACCCGGTCATCGGCCGCGACGAGGAGATCCGCCGCACCATCCAGGTGCTGAGCCGCCGCACCAAGAACAACCCCGTCCTGATCGGCGAGCCCGGCGTCGGCAAGACCGCCATCGCCGAAGGCCTGGCGCTGCGCATCGTCAATGGCGATGTGCCCGAAAGCCTGAAGGACAAGGAGCTGCTGGCCCTCGACATGGGCTCGCTGATCGCCGGCGCGAAATATCGCGGCGAGTTCGAGGAGCGCCTGAAGGCGGTGCTGAACGAGGTCTCCAGCTCGGATGGCGGCGTCATCCTGTTCATCGACGAGATGCACACCCTGGTCGGCGCCGGCAAGACCGATGGCGCCATGGACGCCTCGAACCTGCTGAAGCCGGCGCTGGCGCGCGGCGACCTGCACTGCGTCGGCGCGACCACGCTCGACGAGTACCGCAAATATGTCGAGAAGGACGCGGCGCTCGCCCGGCGCTTCCAGCCGGTCTTCGTCGACGAGCCGACGGTCGAGGATACGATCTCGATCCTGCGCGGCCTGAAGGAGAAATACGAGCAGCACCACCGCGTCCGCATCACGGATTCGGCGTTGGTCTCGGCCGCGACCCTGTCGAACCGCTACATCACCGACCGCTTCCTGCCCGACAAGGCGATCGACCTCGTCGACGAGGCTTCGGCGCGGCTGCGCATGCAGGTCGATTCCAAGCCCGAGGAGCTCGATACGATCGACCGCGAGATCGTGCGTCTGAAGATCGAGCAGGAGGCGCTCAAGAAGGAAAGCGACGCCGGCTCCAAGGAGCGGCTGAAGCGGCTCGAATCCGAGCTGGCCGATCTCGAGACCCGCTCGGCGGCGATCACCGCGCGCTGGAAGGCCGAGAAGGACAAGCTCGGCCAGGCGGCGGAGCTCAAGACCAAGCTCGACAATGCCCGCACCGAATTGGCGCAGGCACAGCGCAAGGGCGAGTACCAGCGCGCCGGCGAGCTCGCCTATGGCGAGATCCCGCAGCTCGAGAAGGCCCTGGCCGAGGTCGAGGCCATCGGCGACTCGTCCGGCATGGTCGAGGAGGCGGTGACGCCCGACCATGTCGCGCAGGTCGTCAGCCGCTGGACCGGCGTGCCGGTCGATCGCATGCTCGAGGGCGAGAAGGAGAAGCTGCTGCGCATGGAGGAGGTGCTGGCGGCCCGCGTCGTCGGCCAGCGCGAGGCGGTCGAAGCGGTCTCGACGGCGGTGCGCCGCGCGCGTGCCGGCCTGCAGGATCCTAACCGGCCGATCGGCTCCTTCATGTTCCTGGGGCCGACCGGCGTCGGCAAGACCGAGTTGACCAAGGCGCTCGCCTCCTTCCTGTTCGACGACGAGACCGCGATGGTCCGCCTCGACATGTCGGAATACATGGAGAAGCATTCGGTCGCCCGGCTGATCGGCGCGCCTCCCGGCTATGTCGGCTATGAGGAGGGCGGGGCGCTGACGGAAGCCGTGCGCCGCCGGCCCTATCAGGTCGTGCTCTTCGACGAGGTCGAGAAGGCGCATCCCGACGTCTTCAACGTGCTGCTTCAGGTGCTGGATGACGGCAGGTTGACCGACGGCCAGGGCCGCACGGTCGATTTCCGCAACGTGCTGATCATCATGACCTCGAATCTGGGCTCCGAATATCTCGTCGCCCAGCCCGAGGGGCAGGATAGCGACGCCGTGCGCGAGGAGGTGATGGGCGTGGTCAGGCAGGCGTTCCGGCCGGAATTCCTGAACCGGATCGACGACATCATCTTGTTCCACCGCCTCAAGCGGGCCGATATGGGCGCGATCGTCGACATCCAGATGGGCCGCCTGGCTGCGCTGCTGACCGACCGTAAGATCGTGCTCGACGTCTCGGACGAGGCGCGCGAGTGGCTGGCCGAGAAGGGCTACGATCCGGCCTATGGCGCGCGCCCGCTCAAGCGCGTGATTCAGAAATCGGTTCAGGATCCGCTGGCCGAGCTGCTGCTCGCCGGCAAGGTCCATGACGGCGAGACCGTGCCGGTCACGGTCGGGCCGGCCGGGCTGATGCTCGGCGACGTCTCTGTGGTGAAGGAGAAACGCCCGGCGGGTGTGGCGCTGAACTGACTGCATGCTTCCTTCTCCCCTCGGGGGAGAAGGTGTCTGGGCAGCGAATGGATGAGGGAAGGGCCGCTTTGCGGCCCTTTTCTGTCATCGACGTCCGACGGCCCTCATCCGTCAGCGTTTTGCGCTGCCACCTTCTCCCCCGAGGGGAGAAGGGTTGGAGCGCTTCAGCAGGAACACCGCCTGTGCGCCAAAAAGGTTCCAGAACCACCAGGGCGCGCTGACGCCGACCTTGCCGCCGGCCGCATTGAGCGCGACGGCGCGCTCCTTCTCCGCGCCGACGGCCTCGCAGAGGCTGACGAAATCGCGGATCGTGCAGAAATGGATGTTGGGCGTCTCCCACCAGGCATAGGGCAGGGCGTCGGTCACCGGCATGCGGCCGCGGAAGAAGACTTGTGTCCGCATGCGCCAATGCCCGAAATTCGGGAAGGAGACGATGGCGCGCCGCCCGATCCGCAGCATGTGCTCCAGGACCAGCTTGGGATCGCGTGTCGCCTGGATGGTCTGGGACAGGATGACATAGTCGAAGGAATCGTCGGGATACTCGGCGAGGTCGGTGTCGGCGTCGCCCTGGATCACGGACAGGCCGCGCGCGACGCAGCCGGCGACGCCGGCGCGCGAGAGCTCGATCCCGCGCGCATCGACCTGGCGCGTCTCGGCGAGCAGCGCCAGCAGTTCGCCATCGCCGCAGCCGACATCGAGCACCCGCGTGCCCGGCGTCACCATCTCGGCGACCAGCTTGAGGTCGATGCGGTTGGTGAAGCTTTCGCTCAGCGCCATGGCCTTACAACCCCCTTGCCCGCGCCGCGGCGTTGAGAAAGCCGCGCGTGGTCGCGAACAGGTTCGGCTCCTCCAGCAGGAAGGCGTCGTGCCCCTTGTCGCTCTCGAGCTCGACGAAGGAGACCGAGGCGCCGGCCGCGTTGAGCGCATGCACGATCGCGCGGGAATCGGCCGTCGGAAACAGCCAGTCCGAGGTGAAGGAGGCGACGCAGAAGCGCGTCTTCGTGCCGCTGAAGGCCTTGGCGAGGACACCGTCATGGTCGGCCGCGAGGTCGAAATAATCCATCGCCCGCGTCACATAGAGATAGGAATTGGCGTCGAAGCGCTCGACGAAGCTCAGCCCCTGATGGCGGAGGTAACTCTCGACCTGGAAATCCGCGTCGAAGGAGAAGGTCGGCGCCTCGCGATCCTGCAGCTTGCGGCCGAATTTCCGGTGCAGCGCCGGCTCCGAGAGATAGGTGATATGGGCGCCCATGCGCGCGACCGACAGGCCCTTGGCCGGACGCGTGCCTTCCTCCAGATAGCGCCCGCCGCGCCAGTCTGGATCGGCCATCACCGCCTGGCGGCCGACCTCGTGGAAGGCGATGTTCTGGGCCGAGTGCTTGGCGCCGGTCGCGAGCGGCAGGGCGGAGAACACCCGCTCGGGATAGCTCGCCGCCCATTCCAGCACCTGCATCCCGCCCATCGAGCCGCCGGCGATGCAGAACAGGCTCTCGATGCCGAGCGCGTCGATGAGATGCGCCTGCGCCCGCACCATGTCGCGGATCGTCACCATCGGAAAGGCGAGGCCCCAGGGCTTGCCGGTCGCCGGATTGGTCGAGGCCGGGCCGGTCGTGCCGGTGCAGCCGCCGATCACATTGGCGCAGATCACGAAGAAGCGGTCGGTGTCGATCGGCTTGCCCGGCCCGATCATCGCCGTCCACCAGCCGCCCTTGCCGGTGATCGGGTTGCGGCTGGCGACATGCTGGTCGCCGGTCAGGGCATGGCAGACCAGGATCGCGTTCGACTTTTCGGCATTGAGCTCGCCATAGGTCTGGTAGGCGATCTGCCAGGCGTCGAGGATGGTCCCGCAATCCATCAGCAGCGGCGTATGCGTGCCGAATCTGGCGACCGCGCTCGAAGGCTCGTTCGCCTCCTTCAGCGGGTCGGCCAGGCTCTGGATTTCGTCGCGCATCATCGTCCGCTTTGACAGGCTGGTTTGTCTTGCCGGTCGGCTCGTTCGAAAGATCGAACCTACCGATGGCGCGACGCGCGCGCGCTGTCAACGCGCGGCCGCGCGAGGATGGCTTTGCCTTGATCCGTCGTCGGCGTTAAGAGCAACCGACCTCGGCACCCCGTCCGAGATCGCGAACCAGAAGCGCGCCGCTGGCCATGACCGATTCCGCCCCGACCACGCTTGCCGATCTGCGCGGCGAGATCGACCGCATCGACAGCGAGATGCATGCGCTGCTGATGGAGCGTTCGGAGATCATCGAGACGCTGATCGCGATCAAGAAGACGCAGGTGTCGGGCTCGGCCTTCCGGCCGGGCCGCGAGGCCGACATGATGAAGCGGCTGGCGCTGCGCCATAAGGGCCTGCTGCCGCTCGACACGGTCGAGAGCATCTGGCGCACCATCATCGCCACCTTCACCTATGTGCAGGCGAATTACGCGGTCCATGCCGATGTCTCCGGCGGCGACGCCGCCATGCGCGATTCCGCCCGCTTCCATTTCGGTTTCACCGTGCCATTCGTCACCCATGAGGACGCGCGCGCCGTGATCATGGCCGTGGCCGAATCCGCTGGCGACCTCGGCATCTTCCGCATGGATCTGGGCGCCAGCGCCGGCATCTGGTGGCGCGATCTCATTGGCCCGGACAGGCCCAAGATCATCGCGCGCCTGCCCTTCATCGAGCGCCCGGACCACCCGGCGGGGACGCCGGTCTATTGCGTCGCCAAGCCGCTCGCCGACGCGGCGGTGCGCGAGATCGTGCTCTATGCCGCGCGCGTCGAGCGCTGGTCGGAAACGCTGCGGGCGGGCCTCGCCCAGCATCTCGCCGAGGTCTCGGCCAGCGCGGCGGACGGCTCGCATCTCTCGCTCCTGGTCGCGGCCTCGGGCGAGACCCCGCAGGACGCGATCAGGAGCGCCCTCGATCCCGCCGGCCTCAGCGAGTTCGCCGAGATCGGCAGCCACGCCGCGCGCTTCGCCGTCAAATCCTCCCGCTGATCCTCACGTTCGATACCCTCGCAAGGTCCCCCATCATGACCACGCCTGCCTCCCGCCCCGTTCCGCGTCCCGGCGTCCTCGACATCGAGGCCTATGTGCCCGGCAAGTCGGCCGCGCCGGCCGGCGTGAAGCTGCACAAGCTCTCCTCCAACGAGACGCCGCTCGGCCCCAGCCCGAAGGCGATCGCCGCCTATGAAGGCGTGAAGGGCAGGCTCGAGCTCTATCCCGACGGCTCGGCCGGCAAGCTGCGCGAGGCGATCGCGGCCCGCTATGGCCTCGATGCCGGCCGCATCCTTTGCGGCACCGGCTCCGACGAACTGCTCCAGCTCATCACCAAGGCCTATCTCGGCGACGGCGACGAGGGCGTCTTCACCGAGCACGGCTTCCTGGTCTACCGCATCGCCATCCTGGCCGCGGGCGGCAAGCCCGTCGTCGTGCCGGAAAAGGATTTCACTGCCGATGTCGATGCGATCCTGAAGGCGGTGACGGCGAAGACCAAGATCGTCTTCCTCGCCAATCCCAACAACCCGACCGGCACCTATTTGCCCTTCGACGAGGTCAAGCGCCTGCAGGCCGGCCTGCCGCCGCATGTCCTGCTGGTGCTCGACGCGGCCTATGCCGAATATGTCCGCCGCAACGACTACGCCTCCGGGCTCGAGCTGGTCGCGACCTGCGAGAATGTCGTGATGACGCGCACCTTCTCGAAGATCTATGGTCTCGCCAATCTGCGCCTCGGCTGGCTCTACGGCCCGGCCCATGTCATCGACGCGCTCGACCGCATTCGTGGCCCCTTCAACGTCAACGGCGCGGCGATCGAAGCCGGCAGCGCCGCGATCGCCGACGAGGCCCATCTCGCCGCAGCGGTCGAGCACAATGACAAATGGCTCGCCTGGACCACGGCCGAGCTGGAGAAGCTCGGGCTCGCGGTCACGCCCTCGGTCGGCAATTTCATCCTGATCCATTTCCCGAAGGAGAGTGGCAGGACGGCCAAACAGGCCGATGCCTTCCTGACGCAGCGCGGCCTGATCCTGCGCGCCGTCGCCGCCTATGGCCTGCCCGATGCGCTGCGCATGACCATCGGCTCCGAGGAGGCGAACCGGCTGGTCGTGGCGGCTCTCGCCGACTTCCTGGCCGGCAAGCCATGAGCGCACCGGCGGAGAGCTTTGCGCCGCGGCGCGAGGAACCGCTCTTCGCGCGCCTCGCGATCATCGGCATTGGCCTGATCGGGTCCTCGATCGCGCACGCGGCGAATGAGCTGAATCTCGCCGGCCGGATCGTGCTGAGCGATCGCGACGAGGCGGTGCGGGCGCGGGCTCTTGAGCTCGGCCTGGGTCACGAGATCGCGGAGACGGCAGCCGGGGCCGCGCGCGACGCCGACCTGGTGATCCTGTGCGTGCCGGTCGGCGCCTGCGGCGCTGTCGCGGCGGAGATCGCCGCGGTCCTGAAGCCAGGCGCGATCGTTTCCGATGTCGGCTCGGTCAAGAGCGCCGTTGTCGAGGCCGTCGCGCCGCATTTGCCGGAAGGCGTGCATTTCGTCCCGGCCCATCCCGTCGCCGGCACCGAGAATTCCGGGCCCGATGCCGGTTTTTCCAGCCTGTTCCTCAATCGCTGGTGCATCCTGACCCCGCCCGAGGGCGCGGACGAGGCGGCGATCGCCCGTACCCGCCATTTCTGGGAGGGCATGGGCGCGCTGGTCGAGGTCATGAGCGCCCAGCACCACGATCTCGTCCTCGCCGTCACCAGCCATCTGCCGCATCTCATCGCCTACAACATCGTCGGCACCGCCGAGGATCTCGAGGCGGTGACGCAGTCCGAGGTGATCAAGTTCTCGGCCGGCGGCTTCCGCGATTTCACCCGCATCGCGGCTTCGGACCCGACCATGTGGCGCGATGTCTTCCTGCACAACAAGGAGGCCGTGCTCGAGATGCTCGGCCGCTTCAGCGAGGACCTCTCGGTGCTGACCCGCGCCATCCGCTTCGGCGACGGCGAGACGCTGCACAAGCACTTCACCCGCACCCGCGCCATCCGCCGGGGCATCATCGCGCTCGGCCAGGAGAAGCCGGAGACGGAAAAGCTGCGCAAGCCCTGAGCTTTCGCGGTTGAAGGCGGCCCTTCGTCTTGCCAAGAATCGGCCGGACTGGTAGAGCCACGCGCGTCGCCGCAATAGCTCAGCTGGTAGAGCACCTCATTCGTAATGAGGGGGTCGGGGGTTCGAATCCCTCTTGCGGCACCATGATCCCCCAGCTTCACCGCCAAGCCAGCCGTGACGGCCGTGTCTTTCGACAGGTCGCCGTCCGGCGATGGCTCGACACCGGGGCCAAACCGGTGTGATCTCGGTAAGCGGAAGGAGACCCTTATGCGCAGCCTCGTCGCAGCCTTGTTGTTGATGCCGGTTCTGCTTCTCGCGCTGCCGGCGCAGGCCCAGCTCGGCGGCACGCCGGGGACCGGGCCGCTCGTGCCGGGCGGGCCGAGGCAGGGCCTCGGGCCGCCTTCGCTCCGCGACAACGTGCCGGATATCCGGCTGCACTCGAGCGAAGGCGGCATTCCGGGCGCCGGCCCGCCGATCGACTATAGAAGCGGATATGGCGGCACGCCGGGAAATGCCGGTATCGGGGGCGGCTATCGCTTCGTCGATCGCCCGACGGTGCGGGCAGCGGGCCGTCACTGCCGGACGCCGGCGCGGGTCTGCATCTTGCGGGGCTCGGCCCCTGTCGGAACGGGCTGCTCATGTCGAACGGCCAATGGCGGCCGCGCGCGAGGCTCCGTCACACGATGACGCCCTGAGCGGAGGCGCGGTCTCGGGCCGAGAAGTCCTGCGAGAATCTCGCCGGCCTCGCCTTGCGAAAGCCGGCCTGCGGACTATCTGCATGTCAAAGGGGTCAATCGCGGAGGCAGCTCATGCACCACGAGAGACTGAAGCAGTTCCATTGCCAATCGGTCGAGAAGGCCCGCAAGGCGGGCATCCCGGCCTATTTTTTCCTCGACGGGTTTGAAGGCGTTCTCCGGGTCCTGCCGGATGGCAGGAAGGATCGCATCGTCACGTCCCAGGGGCAGCCGGTCGTGCTGCCCGTTTGCCAGGTCCAGCCGCGGCAGCTCAGCCTCGGCTGAAGCAGGGCACTTGCCTCTGGCCCCGCCGCAGGACGGCGGGGCCAGAGGCTTCCGCATGCGCCGCTGCTCCCGAAATCCCCTCAGCTTCCAGCCGCTTTCCCGGCCATGGCCTTGTCGAGGATGCCGACGGTTTCTTCCAGGCTCTCCTTCACGCCGAGCATGAAGTCCTTCTGGAAGGCGATGATCGTATCGGGCGGCTCGCCCTTGTAGGTATAGACCACGCTCACTTGCGCGGCGTTGACATAGACCGGCTTCCCGTCGGCGGGCGATGTGAATTTGCAGAGCTTCGACACGGGGCCTCTCCTCAAAGCGATTCGTCGGGCCGCACTATCGACGCTGGACAGAGCGGCGCAAACCACCGTCGGAGCAGGAGCCGCGCTCACCGCCTTCAGACCAGAACGCGCGTCATTCCGGCGCTCCGCTACGCCGCTTGTCCGGAATGACGAAGGCGTTCCTACGAGATCGCCATCTCTAACCGTCCGCGAGGTCCATCGCGGCGCGCACGGCGACGGCATAGCCGTTCGCGCCCAGCCCGGCGATGATCGCGGTCGCCGCCAGCGAGACATAGGATTTGTGGTAATGCGCCTCGCGGCGGTGGATGTTCGAGATGTGCAGCTCGATGATCGGGCCGGGAAACATCTTGAGGGCATCGAGGATCGCGATCGAGGTGAAGGAATAGGCGGCGGGGTTGATGACGATCGCGCCGGCCTCCTCCTCGATCGCCTCGTGGATCCAGTCGACCAGCTCGTATTCGCGGTTGCTCTGCCGAAACTCGAGCGGGCTCCCGCCGGCCGCCTCCCGGCACATCGCCTCGACCTGCGCCAGCGTCGTGCTGCCGTAGATATGCGGCTCGCGCTTGCCGAGCCGGTTCAGGTTGGGGCCGTTCAGGACGTAGATCGGCTTGTTCACGGCGCACCTGTCTCGGTTCTGTTCATAGCGGCTCAGCCCTGGTAGCCCATCAGCCGCGGCAGCCAGAGCACGAGCTCGGGCACGAAGGTGATCAGCGCCAGCGCCGCGATCATCGCGAACAGGAACGGCATGCAGTCGCGCACGATGTCCCTGAGCGGCACTTCGGCGATGTTGGTCATGATGAACAGCAGCAACCCATAGGGCGGCGTGATCAGGCCGAGCATGATGTTGACCACGACCACCACGCCGAAATGCACCATGTCGATGCCGAGCGCCTTCGCCGTCGGGATGAAGACCGGCACGACGATCAGCAGGATGGCGGTGCCTTCGAGCAGGCAGCCGAGCACCAGCAGGATGACGTTGACCAGGATCAGGAAGCCGATCGGCGACAGGTTCCAGCCGGCGAGGAAGACGCGCAGGCTGTCCGGGATGTTCTCGATCGTGACGACGTAGTTGAAGACCAGCGCCCCGGCGATCAGCATGCCGATCGAGGCCGTGGTCCGGGCGCTGTAGGCCAGCGATCCATAGAAGGCGCGGAAGGAGACGCTGCGATAGAGCAAGGCGGAGATCGCCAGCGCATAGGCCGCAGCGACGGCGGCGGCTTCGGTCGGCGTGGTCGCGCCGCCATAGATGCCGCCGAGCAGCACGACGGGCATCATCAGCGCCGGCAAGGCCCGCCAGGTGATGCCGGGCAGCGCGCGCAGCGGGACCGGCGCCTCGACCGGAAAATTCTTCCGCCTCGCCGCGACCGCGACGATGCCCATCTGGGCCGCCGCCATCAGCAAGCCGGGGATGACGCCGCCCAGGAAGAGAAAGCCGATCGAGGCGTCGGAGACCAGCGCGTAGAGCACCATCGGGATCGAGGGCGGGATGATCGGCCCGATCACCGACGAGGCCGCCGTTAGCGCCGCGGCGAAGCTCGGCGGATATTTGCCGTCCTTGGTCATCATCGCCTGCATCATCCGGCCGGTCCCGGCCGCGTCCGCGATGGCCGAGCCCGACATGCCGGCGAAGATCACGCTCTGGACGATGTTGACCTGGGCCAGGCCGCCGCGGAAGCGCCCGACCAGCGCATCGCAGAAGCGCAGCAGCCGCTCCGTCATCGAGCCGATATTCATCAGCTCCGCCGCCAGGATGAAGAGCGGCACGGCGAGGATGACGTAGTTCGTGTACATGCCGTTGAGCAGCTGCTCGGCGGCGATGCTGAGATCCTGGCCCGCCAGCAGCAGGTAGAAGACCGAGCCGGCGATCATCGCATGGCCGATCGGCAGGCCGAGCAGCGACAGCGTGACGATCGCCAGGATGGCGAGGGAGAACGGGCTGGTCATACGCCCGAGCCCGCCTTGGTCGGATCGAACGCCTCGGGCGCCTTGCCGCGAATGGCGCTCCAGCCGAGCCAGAGATAGCGGATGATCGCCGCCACGGCGAAGGCGAGGTAGATCGCATAGACCCAGTTGAACGAGATCTTGAGATAGGCCGTGCGCTCGACCTTCATGAAGGCGACATACTCGGCCATGGCCGGCAGGGAGAGCGTGTAGAGCACGACCAGCGCGAGCGAGGTGACGATCGCCATGATCCGGCGCAGCCTCGGGCCGACCGCGCCGTAGATGATGTCGAAACGGATCTCCTCGCGCTCGCGCAGCACGAAGCCGGCGCCGAACAGCACGAGCCAGAGCCACAGCACGACGCTGATCTCATGCGTCCAGCCGATCGGCAGGTTGAGCAGGTAGCGGAACACGATCTGCAGGATGAAGACCGCGAACATGGAAAAGAGCATCAGCGCGAGGATGTTTTCCGCGCGCCGAGCCAGCCATGCGCCGATGGCAGTGAGGCGATCGATCATGGCGCTCCCGTCGAACCGCGTTGGGCCTCGTGCCGGCCGGGATCAGAGAGCGTTGATCTTCTCGACCATGCCTGGCGGCCAGCTCTTGGCCAGGTCGGAGGCCAGGTATTTCTTCTGGGCGAAGTCGCGGAAGGCGGCGAGATCGGGCGTATAGACCTCGAGCCCCTGCTTCTTGAAGAAGTCGACCAGCTCGGCCTCCTTCTGGAGATGCTCCTTCGTGCTCCAGTCGATCGCCGCATCGGCCGCCGCCTGGAAGGCCGCCTGCTTCTGCGCGTTCATGCCGTCCCAGACGCGCTTGGTGACGCAAAGCAGGTCGAAGCCGACCAGATGCGAGGTCAGCACGATCTGCGAGGAGACCTCGTAGAACTTCATGTTCTGGACGTTGGGGAGGGGGTTGTCCTGCCCGTCGATCGCCCCGCTCTGCAGGCCGGTATAGACCTCGGCATAGGCCATCGGCGTCGGGTTGGCGCCGATCGACTGGCCGAGGAACTGCCAGGCGTCGCCGCCGGGCATGCGCAGCTTGACGCCGGCGAGGTCGGCCGGCGTGTTGATCTTCTTCTTCGGCTTCAGGCCGACCTGGCGGGCGCCGAAATAGGTCGGTCCCAGGATTTTGATGTTGAGCTTCTCCTCGGCCATCTTTTTCAGGTCGCGGCCGACATCGCTGGCGAAGACCTTCTTCAGATGGTCGGCGTCGCGGAAGAGATAGGCGGAGGTGACGATCGACCAGGCCGGGATCTGGTTCGAGATGTCCTGCGGCGCGATGTTCCCCATCTCGAGGTTGTTGCGCTGCATCGCGACCAGCTCGGTGCCCTGCTTGAACAGGTTGCCGCCGTAATAGGGCTGCAGCGTGAACTCGTCTTTGATTGCTTCGCCGAAGCGCTTCATCATCTCGGCGCGGATGTCCTGCTCGGAGAACACCGCCGAGAAGCGCAAGTTCGGCTTGGCCTGTGCGCTCGCGCCTTGCGTGAAGCCTGCCGCCGCGGCTGCCGCCCCGGCGGCCATGAATGCGCGTCTGTCGATCCCGGTCATCGCAATCCTCCCGTCACGGCGGTTATGCCCCGCCTGCTCGTTCCAGCATTGCCGATCATTCTCGCCTTGGCAACATATGAATCTTATTTCATATGAGATTTCTAATATCATCATATTCATTGCCCGGGTGGTGGGTTGCGCTATCATCGCCCTCTTGCAGCCGGTTCACCTCTCAGACAGGACGCCAAGGCCCAGAGCATGTTGACGATCACGCCCCCCAACGCCTCGATCGGCGAAATGGCGTATAGGCGCATCCGCTCCGACATCATTTTCGGACGCCTGGCGCCGGGCCAGAAGCTGAGGCTGGAACAGCTGAGAGAGGCCTATGGCGCGAGCGTCAGCACGCTCCGGGAACTGTTGAACCGGCTGTCATCCGAGGGTTTGATCGAGGCGGAGGGCCAGAAGGGCTTCATGGTCAGCCCCGTCTCGGCGACCAACCTCAAAGAGCTCGCCGCGATGCGCCTCCTGCTCGAAGGGCACGCGCTGGCGCAATCCTTCGATGCCGGCGACATGGAATGGGAGGGCCGCGTCGTCGCCGCTCACCACAAGCTCGCGCAAATGGAGCGCCGGATGCTCGACAACGACCGGGCCGATTCCGAGTTGTGGAAGCGCTATGACTGGGAGTTCCACCACGCCCTGATCTCGGCCTGCGGCTCGCAGGTGCTGCTGGATACCCACGCCACGATCTATGACAAATATCTGCGCTACCAGATGGTCGCGGTGATCTTTCGCGGAAAGGTCGCGGCCGACGAGCACCAGATCCTGCTCGACTGCGCGCTGAAGCGGGACAAGGAGCGTGCGGCCTCAGTCCTGGCGACCCATGTCAATGCCTGCGTCGATCACACGCTGGATCTCGGCAGGCTCGGATAGGCGCCTCAGCTCTCGCTCTTGGCGGGCTTGCCCGTGGCGCTGAAGTCGATCCGCTTCTGCAGGCCGAGCAGCAGGTTGTAGGACGTGACCGGTGTGAGGCCGGTCTCCTTGATCTTTCGCAGGGAGGCGGATGCCGTCGCGGTCAGGCCATCGCCGAGCGCATATTGATAGTCGACGCCGACGCTGCGCAGGCTCGATCTGGCGTCGAGGCCGACATAGTCGTCGATCTTCCAGCGCCCGATCAGGCTGAGCGCGTGTTTCTGGTCGATGCGCGCGCTCAGCTTCGCCTCATGCGCGGTGACGACATTGATGACGGAGAAGGGCAGCGTCGTGTCCTCGACGGTGCGTCCCGAGGCGAGCTCGAGCGTGACCAACCGATAGGGCAGGCGCAGCTTGGCGGTATAGAGCAATCGCTCGACCGTCTCGAAGTCCTTGTCGGGGAAATGTGCGCGAAAGGGCGAGAGCGAGCCCTCGATCGTGATGTCGGAGAACGCCGTCGAGAAGAACAGGTTGGGCTGGAAGCGATCATGGTCGCGGCGGAAGCCGAGATAGTCCACGCCGTCGATGAAATGGGTGCGTGAGGCGGTGAAGGACAGCCCGATCTCGGACGCGCCGAGCCGATAGGCCACGCCCGGCGTCAGCGACAACGTGGTGAAGTTCTCGTCGCGCGGCAGGAAATCGCCGAGATTGAAGACGTTGCGCTCGTTCAGCGCCGTGATGCGCGCCTCGCCATTGGCGAAGATGCGGATATCGCCGAGCCGATAATCGAGCCGCTCGCGCCAGGCCAGGCTGCTCTTGCGCCGCGACCAGCTCTGCTCGTCTCCGGCGCTGAGCGTGGATTGCAGCGAGGCCCCCTCGCCGAACGAGAAGCCGTGCTTCAGTGCCAGCGAATGTGCCCGCCCGGCGGCGAGCTCGCGCGGATCATACTGGGTCTCGATCAGCACCAGATTGACGCCATAGCCGTCCTGCAACGTGCCCTTGATGTAATCCCAGGTTGCAAAGCTGGTGAGGATGGGGCTGCCGCGCCCGCCGACGATATTCCCCGGATTGGCGTCGAAGCCGCCGCGCAGGCCGATCGTTGCCGTCGAGATCTCGATGGCGGGCTTCGGCTCTTCGGCGGCAAGGGCCGCTTTCGCGGTGAATGCTGCAATACAAAGCAGAATGATGACTTGAGCGATCATATTTTCCACCGTCCTCGGCGTGGAATGATCAGTCTATTATGATTAATATGAGATTAATTTAAAAAACATCTGCACGCAAATAGTATTATATAGTATTTATAGACTCCAGCTTGAGCCTTTGATGCCGCATCGTTGTGGTCGCGAGAGGCGCGTTAACGGTACCAGGTATGCTTAATGTTATCCTTAGATTGTGTTACTAATAAAATACAACCTATACGTGTTTCATCGCTTCAATCCCGAAGCGACGACAGGGAGAGTTCGATGAAATACGCATTTGTACTCGCTACGGTTGCAGCCTTCGCCGTGTCGCCGGCGATGGCCTCGGGCAAGGGCGGCCGCGGTGGCTCGCTGCTCGGCGGCATCATCGCCCCGGTGACGACCTCCGTCTCGGGCCTCAACGTGACGGCGCTGAACAATGTCAGCGTGCTGAGCGGCACCAGCATCCTGAGCGGCATCGGCAACGGCAACAAGGTGAGCGTCGTGGCGCCGGTCAAGGCGATCGTCGGCAAGAACGGCATCGTCGGCGGCCTGCTCGGCGGCTTCGGCCACGGCTGCGGCTGCAACTGACCTGGTGCCCGACCGGCGCCGCAAGCCGGGACGGCATGAGGGGGAGAAGGGCCGGCCCGCCGGCCCTTCTCTTCGCGAGCGCCGCAGGCCGCGGACGCCTCAGGCGGGCGCGATCTCCAGCAGCAGATCGCCGGCCGCGACGGTCGCGCCCGGCCGGATCGCGATCGTTCGGGCGACGCCGCCCGCCGGCGCTTTCAGCTCCATGAACAGCTTCATGGATTCCAGCACCGCGACGACCTGCCCGGCTTCGACCGCATCGCCCTCGCCGACGCGAAGCTCCGCCACGGTGCCGGGCATCGCGGCCCGTAGGGCGCCGTCCGCTCCGGCCGGTCCGGCGCGCTTCGCCGCCGCGGCCTCGACGGCGAGCGCGATTCCGACCCGGCCCTCGAAGCCGCGATAGCGCAGGTCGATGCCCCCAGTGTCGCAGACGGCCTCGGCAGGCTGCGCGGTGCCGTCCAGCGTCACACGCCACCCGTGGCCGGGGTTCCCGGCTTGAAGCGCCACGTCATGCCGACCCGTGCCGGTGAAGACGCGTCGGAACCCGTCATGGCTCTCCACGCGAAGCGGAACCGTCTCCTCGCCAATGCCCATCGCCAGATGCGTCACGGCCCGCCGCCCGGCCGGCGCGAGCAACCGGAAACCCCTCGGCGACTGCCAGGGCGAGGCACCGCTTCCGTCCTTGCGCGCCGCCAGCCAGATCGCCGCCGCGACCGCCTCGAGGGCGCCGTCCTCGTGTGCGGCCGGCGTCCAGCCTTCCGGGTAGCTCTCGCGCAGGAAAAGCGTCGTCGCTTCGCCGGCCATGAAGGCCGGCGTCTGCAGCGCTTCGGCGAGGAAGGCCCGCGTCGTCGCCGGCCCGAGCACGCTCATTCGCTCCAACCCGCCTGCCAGCTTGCGGACCGCGCCGTCGCGATCGGCCGCATGCGCGATGACCTTGGCGAGCAGCGAATCGTAATGCGGCGAGACCTCGCAGCCGGTCGTGACGCCGCTGTCGACGCGCAGGCCTTCCGGCTCGCGCCAGAGCCCGATCCTGCCCGTGTCGGGCCGAAAATCCTCGTCGGCGCGCTCGGCCGTCAGCCGGGCCTCGATCGCATGGCCGTGGCAGCGGATCTCGGCTTGCGCGAGCGGCAGGTCTTCGCCCGCGGCGATGCGGATCTGCCATTCGACCAGGTCGAGACCGGTGATCGCCTCGGTGACCGGGTGCTCGACCTGAAGGCGCGTGTTCATCTCCAGGAAGAACACGCCCTGCGTCGCGGCGTCGACCAGGAACTCGACCGTGCCGAGATTGTCGTAGGCGATCGCCCGCGACAGCTTCAGCGCATGGTCGTGCAGCGCCTTGCGCGTCTCGGCGCGCAGGTTCGGCGCCGGCGCCTCCTCGATCAGCTTCTGGTTCGAGCGCTGCACCGAGCAGTCGCGCTCGAACAGATGGACGATGTTGCCGTGCCGGTCGCCGGCGACCTGGACCTCGACATGGCGCGGCCGCGTCACGAATTTCTCGATCAGCAGGCGTCCGTCCCCGAAAGCGGCCTGCGCCTCACGGCTCGCGGCGGCGATCGCGCCATCGAGCTCCGCTTCGTGCTCGACCTTGCGGATGCCCTTGCCGCCGCCGCCGGCGGAAGCCTTGACCATGACCGGCAGGCCGACGCGCAGGGCTTCGCGCCTCAGCACCTTCGGCGACTGGTCGGCGCCGTCATAGCCGGGCACGCCCGGCACGCCGGCCTCGCGCGCGATCTGCTTGGAGCGGATCTTGTCGCCCATTGCGTCGATGGCCGCCGCCGACGGCCCGATGAAGACGAGGCCGGCCTTCTCGCAGGCCGCGATCAGGTCGAGACGCTCGGACAGGAAGCCGTAGCCGGGATGGATCGACTGTGCGCCGGTCGCGAGCGCAGCCTCGACGATCCTGTCGGCGCGAAGGTAGCTGTCGCGCGCCGGGGCGGGGCCGATCGCGACGGCCTGATCGGCGAGCCGGACATGCAGCGCGTCACTGTCGGCTTCCGAGAACACCGCGACCGTGCGGATGCCCATGCGCCGGCAGGTCTTGATGATGCGACAGGCGATCTCGCCGCGATTGGCGATCAGGATGGTGTCGAACATCGCTGCGCTCACATCCGGTAGACGGGGCGAGGGGAGGTGACGCGCGGCTCGCCTGCGGCCAGCGACAGGCACAGGCCCAGCACGTCGCGCGTCTGCGCCGGCTCGATGATGCCGTCGTCCCAGAGCCGGGCGGTGGCGTAATAGGGGTCGCTCTGCTCCTCGAACTGCGCCCGCGTCCTGCGGTCGAGCTCGGCGATGGCGGCCTCGTCGGCCGCGCCCTTCAGGCTCTGGCGGCGCAGTTCCGTGACGACATTCGCGGCCACCTCCGGGCTCATCGTCGCGATGCGGGCGTTCGGCCAGGAGAACAGGAAGCGCGGCCGGAAGCCGCGGCCGCACATGCCGTAATTGCCGGCGCCGTAGGAGCCGCCGATCAGCACGGTGTATTTCGGCACGCGCGCATTCGAGACGGCATAGACCAGCTTGGCCGAATGCTTGGCGATGCCGCCGCGCTCTGCCTCGGTGCCGACCATGAAGCCGGTGATGTTCTGCAGGAAGAGGAGCGGGACCTGGCGCTGGTCGCAGAGCTCGATGAAATGCGCGCCCTTCACGGCGGATTCGGAGAAGAGCACGCCGTTATTGGCGATGATGCCGACCGGGTGGCCGTGGATGCGGGCGAAACCCGTGACCAATGTCGCACCGTAATCGGGCTTGAAGGCGGTGAAGGCGCTGTCGTCGACGATGCGCGCGATCACTTCGCGCACGTCATAGGGCCGGCGCAGGTCGGTCGGCACGATCCGCTCCAGCTCGGCCGCGTCGCGCTTCGGCGGGACGGACGGGTAGGGCGCCGGCGCGACCCTGCCGGCCTCGCCGAGCGCGCCGACGATCTCGCGCAGCTTGGCGAGTCCCTCCATTTCGGTCTCGACGAGATGGTCGCAGACGCCCGAGACCAGCGTGTGCATCTCGGCGCCGCCCAGCGTCTCGCCGTCGACGATCTCGTTGATCGCCGCCTTTACGATCGGCGGCCCGCCGAGATGGATGCGGCCGGTGCCGCGCACCATGATCACCTCGTCGGACAGCGCCGGGATATAGGCGCCGCCGGCGGTGCAGCCGCCGAAGACCAACGAGATCTGCGGGATGCCGGAGGCCGACATCCGGCACTGGTTGTAGAAGGAGCCGCCGAAATGGTCGCGGTCGGGGAAGACGCGGTCCTGCTCGGGCAGGAAGGCGCCGCCGCAATCGACGAGATAGAGGCAGGGCAGCCGGTGCTCCTGCGCGATCTCCTGCGCCCGCAGATGCTTGCGCACCGTCTCGGCGAAGAAGGAGCCGCCCTTCACGGTGGCGTCGTTGGCGATCAGCATGCAGGCGCGGCCGGCGACCATGCCGATGCCGGTGACGATGCCGGCGCCGGGCACCTCGTTGCCGTAGAGCCCCCAGGCCGCCAGCGGCGACAATTCGAGGAAGGGGGCCTGCGGATCGAGCAAGAGGTCGATGCGCTCGCGCACCATGATCTTGCCGCGGCTCTCGTGCCGCTCGCGCATCCTCGCGCCGCCGCCATTGGCGACGAGAGCGTGGCGCTTGCGCAGCGTGGCGAGCATCTCGGCGAGGGGAGGCGGGGAGGCGGTTCCGCTCGCGATGGTCTCCGTCATGACGCCCCGTTTCCCTTCGCCATCGGTCGGCCCTGCGTCGTCATTGCGAGGAGGCGCAGCCGACGACGCAATCCAGGAAGGACTGCGCAGTCCCCTCGATTGCTTCGCTGCGCTCGCAATGACGGGAGAGCTTGAACCCGTCCATCATTTCACCTACCGTCCGTTAGGTAGGCGAATTGGCGGCAGCAGGTCAAGCGATGGAGGCGAGCATGTCGGCGGTGGAACGGTTCGGAGCCGAGGGCGCCGCGCCTGCGCGCTCGCCCTATTTCAGCGAGGAGCACGAGGCGCTGCGCGACCAGCTCCGTCGCTTCGTCGAGAGCGAGATCAAGCCGCACGCGCCAGCCTGGGAGGAGGACGGCTTCGTGCCACGTGCCGTACTGCAGCGCATGGGCGAGCTCGGCTTCCTCGGCATCCGCTATCCGGCCGAATATGGCGGCTCGGAAATGGATACGCTCGCCACCGTCGTGCTCGCCGAGGAGCTCGGCCGCTCGACCTTCTCGGGCGTCGCGATCACGGCGCTGGTCCATACCGACATGGCCTCGGTCCATGTCTTCAATGCCGGCAGCAAGGCGCAGCACGCGCGCTACATGCCCGACATCATCGCCGGCAAGGCGATCTGCGCCGTGGCGGTGACCGAGCCCGATGCCGGCTCGGACGTGAAGGGCATCCGGACCACGGCGCGGCGCGAGGGCGATTCCTATGTGCTGAACGGCGCAAAAATGTTCATCACCAACGGCGTCCATGCCGATCTCTACTGCGTCGCGGCCAAGACCGACCTTTCGGCCAGGCCCTCGCAAGCGGTCTCGATTGTCCTGGTCGAGAAGGGCACGCCCGGCTTCACGGTCTCGCGCACGCTCGACAAGCATGGTTGGCGCTCCTCCGACACCGCCGAACTCGTCTTCGAGGAATGCCGCGTCCCGGCCGAGAACCTGCTGGGGCAGGAAGGGCGCGGCTTCTACGCGATCATGCGCAACTTCCAGAACGAGCGCATCGTCATCTCCGCCATGGCGATGGGCGAGGCGCAGGCCGCGCTCGCGCTGACGCTGTACTATGTCCGGACACGGAAGGCCTTCGGCGCGCCGCTTTGGGAGAAGCAGGCGATCCGCCAGAAGCTCGCCATGCTTTCCGCCAAGGTCGAGGCCGGGCGCCAGCTCGTCCACCACGCCGCCTGGATGGATACTCAAGGGTTGGACGCTACCCGCGAGGTCTCGATGGCCAAGGCCTATTGCGGCGAGCTGGTCAACGAGGTGATGTATGCTTGCGTCCAGTTCCATGGCGGCATGGGCTTCATGCGCGAGAGCGCGATCGAGCGCATGGCCCGCGACGCCCGCGTCCAGTCGATCGGCGGCGGCGCCACCGAAGTGATGCTCGAAGAGGTGGCGAAACGGCTGTGACGGCGCGGGCGAACAAGGCCGACAGGGAAGTCGAAGGCGGCTCGCGGCGCCTGATCCTCGATACCGCGGCGCGGCTGCTGCGCCAGGGCGGCTACCATCAGACGACCTTGCGCGAGGTCGCCGAGGCCGTCGGCATCCGCAAGGCGAGCCTCTACTACCATTTCGCCTCGAAGGAGGAGATCGTCGAGGCGGTAGTCAATGACGGCGTCCGCTTCGTCCACGAGGCCGTGGTCGCGGCCCTGGCTGGGACGACCGGGGCGGCGCCGCGCGAGCGCCTCGAGGCCGCGATCCGGGCCCATCTGACGGCGCTGCACGGCCATGGCGACTATACCTCCGCCAGCATCAAGGCCTTCGCCTTCGGAGCCATGCCTGTTCCCGACAGCGTGCTGCGGGTCCGCCGGGCCTATGAGGAGGTCTGGCGGCTGCTGATCGCCGAGCTGCAGGATGCCGGCGTCGTCGCGGCCGAGCGCTCGCCCGAGGCGCTCAGGCTCTTCCTGCTCGGCGCGCTCAACGGCTCGACCGACTGGTACCGTCCCGGCCGCTTCGACATCGCCGGCCTCGCGCGCGAGTTCGCGGTCCTCATCGCACTCCATAACGATGCCGTGAAAACCTAGCCCGGCCTCATTCGCGTATGCTGTGATGCTGTATGAATCGCGGGCGGCGGCTCGGATGAGGACGGCATGGAATCCATCTATTACTCGATCACCTATGCCTGCCACCGCAAATGCGTGCATTGCTACGAGGACCGCTTCCGCCCCTATGTCCGCAACGCGCTCGGCGACGTCGTCGGCCAGACCATGGAGACCTGGCCGCGCGTCGTCGAGAACCTGCCGGAGCGGATGACCTATCTCGACCTGGAGCAACCCGTGGCCGGCGGCGGCTGGCAGGAGCGCCGCGGCCGCATCATCCTTTCGGGCGGCGAGGTGCTGATCGACCCCGTCCGCGAGCCCGCGCTCTACCCGCTGCTCGACGCCTTGCGCGAGCGCTATTCCGGCAAGGGCGGCGTCAATGTCGTGGTACAGACGACGGGTGATCTCGTCACCGAAAAGATCATTCATGAGCTCGTCGCGCGTGGCGTCTGGATGATCTCGGTCGCCGGCATGGACGATTTCCATGTCGGGCTCGAAGGAGCCAAGCGCGATCCGCTGAAAGAGCGCCTGGTCGGCTGGTTCGAGGCCGCCGGCATGCAGCGCTCCGGCCTGCAGCACGAGACGCGCAGATGGCACGAGGAGGACGGGCCGCTCTACTCCTTCTTCGGCGCGACGCCCGATGCCTGGATCGGCAGGCTCTGGCCGCGTGGCCGCGCCTGGAAGAACGGGCTCTCGACCGCGACCATGGCCGATAATTTCTGCAACCGCTGGTCCGGTGGACTGAACTTCCTGAACCATCGCTATTCCGGCTCGGAAGTCGCGATTGATGCCGCCGGCGACGTCTATCCCTGCTGCATGAAGACGAAGCTTCCGATCGGCAACCTGACGCAGGAGCCGCTCGAACCCATGCTCGATTCGCTCATTGGTCACCCGGTCTATGAAGCCATCAATGCCGGCCATCCCGAACGCATGGGGCTCGCGCATGGCTGGAGCCTCGACACCTATCTCGCGAAGTCGCAGACGGTGCAGCCTAAGGGCGGCGAATACCGCAATCTCTGCATCGGCTGCGACCGCTTCCACGAGGAGGTGCTCGGGCCGGTCGTCGCACGCCTTCGCGAGGAGCGGCTGGCGCGCGGACGGCGGCTCGCGGCGGAATGACCACGCCGTCATCGCGAGCGCAGCGACGCGATCCAGGGGGACTGCCCGAGACCTCCTGGATTGCTTCGTCGGCTGCGCCTCCTCGCAATGACGCCTGTTCGATGGAGATGTTCGACATGCCGGGAGCCCGCTCATGATCACCCGCCGCGCTGCGCTGCGCTTTGTCGCTGCCGCCGGAGCTGCCAGCCTGGCCTCGCCTTCGCGGGCGCGTGCCAGGGACATCGCCGCCGACTGGCCCGGCATCCTCGAGCGCGCGAGGGGGCATACCGTCTATTTCAATGCCTGGGCGGGCGACGAGCGCACCAACGCCTTCATCGCCTGGGCCGGCGAGGAGCTGAAGCGCGCCCATGGCGTCACCATCAACCATGTCCGCTTGCGCGACACGGCCGAGGCCGTCACCCGCGTCCTCGCGGAGAAGCAGGCCGGGCGCGACAAGGATGGCAGCGTCGACCTGATCTGGATCAACGGCCCGAACTTCCTGGCGATGAAGCAGCAGGGCCTGCTCTATGGCCCCTTCGCCGAGGCCCTGCCCAACTGGCGCTATGTCGACACCACGAGGAAGCGCTCGAACATCGTCGATTTTACCGTGCCGGTGGAGGGCTACGCCGCGCCCTGGCGGCTGGCGCAGGTCGTCTATCTCTATGACAGCGCCCGCACCCGTCGCGACAGCCTGCCATCCTCCGTGCCAGCGATGCTGGGCTGGGCGAAGGCCAATCCGGGCAGGCTCACTCACCCGACCATCGGCAATTTCCTCGGCTCGACCTTCCTGAAACAGGCGCTCTACGAGCTCGCGCCCAATCCCGAGATCCTCGACAGCGCCGCCGACGATGCGGACTTCGCCATGGTCACTGCGCCGCTCTGGGCCTGGTACGACGCGCTGCGCCCGCATCTCTGGCGGCAGGGCAGGGAGTTCCCCGAAACCGGCCCGGCGCAGCGGCAGTTGCTGGTCGACGGCGAGATCGACTTCTACATCTCCTTCAACCCGGCCGAGGCGGCGACCGGCATCGCCAACCGCCAGCTGCCGGAGAGCGCGCGCGTCTTCGTGCTGGAGCGGGGCACGATCGGCAACAGCTCCTTCGTCGCCATCCCCTACAACGCCGCCCATGCCGAGGCGGCGATGGTCGCCGCCGATTTCCTGCTCGCGCCGGCAACCCAGGCGCGCGCGCAGGACCCGCGCCAGATGGGCAATTTCACCGTGCTCGACCTCGACAAGCTCTCGGCCGGGCAGCGGGCTCTCTTCGCCCGACCGGATGGCATGCCGGCCCTGCCGACCAATGCCGAGCTCGGCACCGTCCTGCCTGAGCCGCATCCCTCCTGGATGACGCGCATTACGGCGGAATGGGAGAAGCGCTATGTGCGTTGAGGCGAGGGGCTGAGGACGAGTGCGGCCGTGATCAGCGTCGTGGTGCCGGTGCTGAATGCGCAAGCGCGGCTCGGCGCTACGCTGGCGCAATTCGCGCAGGCGCGCGCGGCAGGGCTCGTCGGCGAGATCATCGTCAGCGATGGCGGCTCGCGGGACGACAGCCTCCGGATCGCCGAGGCCGCCGGAGCCCTGGTGGTTTCCGGGTCGCCCGGGCGCGGGGGGCAGCTCGCGCGCGGCGCCGCGAGCGCGGCCGGAGACTGGCTCCTCTTCATCCATGCCGACACTTTGCTGGACGAGGCCTGGATGCCGGTCACCGAGAGCTTCATCGCGACCCGGGGCGAAAACGCCGCCGCCGCCTTCACCTTCGCGCTGGATGACGACGCGCCGGCCGCGCGCCGGCTCGAGCGCCTCGTGGCCTGGCGCTGCCGCGCCTTCGCGCTGCCTTACGGAGACCAGGGCCTGCTGATCTCGCGCCGGCTCCATGACGAGCTCGGCGGCTATCGCGCGCTGCCCCTGATGGAGGATGTCGATCTCGTCCGGCGCATCGGCAAGGCGAGGCTGCACATCCTCCCCGTTCGCGCCGTCACCAGCGCCGCGCGCTATCGCCGCGACGGCTATTGGCGGCGCAGCCTGCGCAACCTGTCCTGCCTCGCGCTATACCATGCCGGCGTGCCGACGCGGTTCATCGCGAAACTCTATGGGTGAGCCGTGACGCGAACGCTGATCGTCATGGTGAAGGCGCCGCTGGCCGGCAAGGTCAAGACCAGGCTGGCGCGAGAGGTCGGCAGCGTCGAAGCCGTCCGCTTCTACCGGGCCGCCACCGCCGCGCTGCTGCGGCGCGTCGGTTTCGACCGGCGCTGGAGCACGCTGCTCACGGTCGATCCGCCTCAAGCCATTGGCGCAACCTTCTGGCCCGTCGGCCTCGCCCGCTGCGCGCAGGGACCAGGCGATCTCGGCGCGCGCATGCGCGATCTCCTTGCCCTGATGCGCGGCCCCGTCGTTCTGATCGGCTCCGACATCCCCGGCATTACGGCCGCTCATCTGAACGCTGCCTTTGCGGCGCTCGGCCATCATGACGCGGTTTTCGGCCCGGCCGAGGATGGCGGCTTCTGGCTCGTCGGCCTTCGCGCCGGTTTCCGGCCACATCGTCTCTTCGATGGCGTGCGCTGGTCGAGCGAGCATGCGCTCGCCGACACGCTCGCCAATCTCGCTGGCGCCAGGGTCGCGCTTGTCGAGACCTTGTTCGATGTCGACGACGCGCGCGACTGGCGGCGCTGGAAACGCCTGCCGATGCATGGCAGGTCGGTGTGATGCTGCGGCTTGTTCCGGCCCTTACGATTCTCGTCTTCCTGGCTCCGGTCTTCGTCGGGCTGGCGGCGACGCTGGCTCCGGCCTTCGGCTATCTTCCGGCGATCGGCGCGACGGAGATCTCACTCGAGCCGTGGCGCGCGCTGTTTGACTGGCCCGGTTTCGGCTCGTCGCTCCGGCTGACCTTGACGGTCGGCGTTCTGGCGAGCCTCCTGTCGCTGCTCGGCGCCGTGGCGCTGGTGGCGACGCTCTCGCATTCGCGCCGTTTCGTCCGGGCGCAGGCGCTGCTCACGCCGCTGCTCGCTTCGCCCCACGCTTCGATCGCGCTCGGGCTCGCCTTCGTGCTGGCGCCGTCGGGCTGGATCGTCAGGCTGATCTCGCCGGAGCTGACCGGTTGGCTGCGGCCGCCGGGCGATCTCGTCACGATCCGCGACCCCTATGGCCTGGCGCTGGTCTTCGGGCTCCTGACCAAGGAGATCCCCTATCTCGTGATCATGATTGCTGCGGCGCTCGGCCAGGTTCCCGCCGCGCGACTGATCGCCGGCGCCCGCGCCATGGGCTATGCCCGTCATACCGCCTGGCTGAAGCTGGTGCTGCCGCAGCTCTGGCCGCAGATCCGGCTGCCCTTCTACGCCGTGATTGCCTATTCGCTCTCGGTCGTCGATCAGGCGCTGGTGCTCGGGCCGGGCAACCCGCCGCCGCTCGCCGTGCTCGCGACCCGCTGGTTCTCGGATTACGATCTCACGCGTTACCTGCCGGCCGCGGCTGCCGGCATGCTGCAACTCGGACTGGTCCTCGCCGGCCTGATCCTGTGCCGGCTCGGCGAGCTCCTGCTTTGCCGTCTCGGCCGGGCCTGGGCGGAGCGCGGCGGCCGGCGGGGAATGGCCGACCGCCTGCTGCCGCTAGTGGCCGGCTTCGTCTGGCTCACGCTCGCGATCGGCCTCCTCGCCCTGCTGGCCCTCGCCCTGTGGTCCTTAACCGCAAGCTGGCCCTTCGGCGCGGCTCTGCCGCGATCCTGGAGCCTGGCGGCGTGGATGAGCTCGTCGGATCGGCTCCTCGCCACGCTGGCAACCACGGTCATGCTGGCGGTTGCGGCAACTGCGCTCGCGCTCCTCCTCTGCATCGGCTGCCTCGAGCATGAGGCGCACAGCGCCCGCAAGCCGGGCAACGGCGTTCTCTGGCTGCTCTATGTGCCGCTACTCGTACCGCAGATCGCCTTCCTGTTCGGCCTGCAGGTCGCCCTCGTCCGGCTGCGACTCGACGGCACGATGCTCGCCGTGGTCTGGGCCCATCTGGTCTTCGTGCTGCCCTATGTCTTTCTTAGCCTGGCCGATCCCTGGCGGGCGCTCGACCCGCGCTATGCCCGCAGTGCCGCGAGCCTCGGCGCGTCGCCGGCGCGCATCTTCCTGAGCCTGAAGCTGCCGATGCTGCTGCGGCCGATCCTCGTCGCCGCCGCCGTCGGCGTCGCCGTTAGCATCGGGCAATATCTCGCCACGGTCTTCGCCGGTGCGGGCCGCATCGCCACGATCACCACCGAGGCGCTGACGCTCGCAAGCGGCGCGGACCGCGCGACGATCGGCGTGCTCGGCCTGCTGCAGGCGCTGGTGCCCCTGGTCTGCTATGCCGTCGCGGTGATCGCTCCACGCATCATCTTCCGCAACCGACGGGGCCTCGCATGACCGCGACCACGGCCCGGGCTCCGGCGCTCGTGCTCAGCCGGATCGTGATCCGGCTGGGGCCGGCAGCGTTGATCGACGGTCTCGACCTCGTCATTGCGCCGGGCGCGGTCGCGACCGTCATGGGCCCGAGCGGATCGGGCAAGTCGAGCCTGCTCGCCTATGTCGCGGGGTTCCTCGACCGGCGGATATTCGAGGCGAGCGGCGTGGTTTCGATCGGGGATGCTGATGTCACCGCGATGAAGCCGCAGCAGCGCGGCCTCGGCCTGCTGTTTCAGGACGATCTGCTGTTCCCGCATCTGTCGGTCGCCGGCAATCTGCTCTTCGCCCTGCCGGAAACGGTGCGCGGACGCGCCGAGCGCCGGGCGCAGGTCGACGAGGCCCTGGCGAGCGCCGATCTCGCCGGCTTCGGCGAGCGTGATCCCGCCACGCTGTCAGGCGGACAGCGCGCGCGGGTCGCGCTGATGCGCGTCTTGGTCTCGCGGCCGCGGGCCCTGTTGCTCGACGAGCCGTTCTCCAAGCTCGACAGCGCCTTGCGCGACCAGTTCCGCGCCATGGTCTTCGAGCAGGCACGCCGGCGCGACTTGCCGGTGCTGATGGTGACGCATGATCCGCAGGACGCCGAGGCTGCGGGCGGTCCCGTCATCAACCTCTAGCACCTGCTGCGCTCGCCCGAGCCCGACATGGACGCAGACCGGGGCGGCGTGGCTGCGGCCTGACCGCAAGCCCGGTCCTTGCTAAGCATCATGTCGCAAGCACCTGGATCGCCCGGCGGCGGTGCAGGTCACCCATCCGAGGACCGATCCCGCATGCGCGCCTTCTATCATCCGGACCAGTCGCTCCACGATCCGCAGCAATATATGCGCTTCGGCCGCATCGTCGCGCCGAAGGACCTGCCGGAGCGGACGGAGCAATTGCTCGGCGCGCTGGCGCGTCACGGCATCGCGCCCGAGCGTCCGGCCGCCCATGGCGTCGATCCGATCCTGAAGGTGCATAGCGAGGAGTTCGTCCGCTTCCTCGAAACGCTGTGGGAGCGCTGGCAGCAGCTTCCCGAACGTGGTCCCGAGGCCTGGCCCAACACCTTCCCCTATTGGAGCGGCCGGGTCGACGAGGATGTCCGCCCGCCCTGCCGGCCGACCGGCATCGTCGGCCAGCTCGGCTGGTTCCTCGGCGACCTCTCCGTGCCGGTCGGCGAGCATTGCTGGACCTCGACGCTGCGTTCGGCCGAGACCGCAGTCAGCGGCGCCGAGGCGGTCCTCGCCGGCGAACGCGCCGTCTATGCGCTCTGCCGGCCCTCGGGGCATCATGCCCGCGCCGATCGCGCCACCGGCTTCTGCTACGTCAACAACACCGCTGTCGCCGCGCAGCGCCTGCGCTCCAAATTCGGCAAGGTCGCGATCCTCGATGTCGACGCCCATCATGGCGACGGCACGCAACAGATCTTCTATCGCCGCGACGACGTGCTGACGATCTCGGTCCATGCCGATCCGGCGAACTACTATCCCTTCTACACCGGCTATGAGGACGAGCGCGGCAACGGCCCCGGCGAGGGCTTCAACCTCAACCTGCCGCTGGCCCATGGCGCCGGCGGCGCGGAGATGGAGGCGGCGGTCGACCGCGCCGGCCGCGCCATCCGCGATTTCGGTGCGCAGGCGCTCGTCATCGCGCTCGGCTACGACGCCCACAAGGACGACCCGATCGGCGTGCTCAAGCTCGAGGCCGCCGATTTCGGCACGATCGGCCGGCAGGTCAAGGCGATGGGCCTGCCGACCTTGGTGGTACAGGAGGGGGGCTACGCCATCGAGGCGATCAGTGGTTGCCTGGATGCGTTCCTGGGTGGGTTCAAGGGGTGAGCCTTCCTTCTCCCCTTAGGGGAGAAGGGAAACGCCTCAGATCACCGCCTCGATCAGGAACGGGCCCTTCCGCGACAGCGCGCCCTGGAACAGCTTGGTGAACTCCTCGGCCGTCGTCGCGCGGGCCGCTTCGACGCCCATGCCGCGCGCCATCGCGACCCAGTCCAGCGCCGGCTCGTCGAGATTGAGCATCAGCTTGGCGTTGCGGCCGAAATCGTTGACGCCGACGGCGCGCATCTCGCCATGCAGGATCTGGTAGGTGCGGTTGGCGAAGACCACGGTGACGACGTCGAGATTCTCGCGCGCCTGCGTCCACAGACCCTGCACCGTATACATGCCGGACCCGTCGGCCTGCATGCCGATGACCTTGCGGTCGGGGCAGGCCACCGCCGCGCCGATGGCGAGCGGGATGCCTTCGCCGATCGCGCCGCCGGTGAGCTGGATGTAGTCGTGCTGCGGGGCGTTCGCGCATTGCGCATAGAAGACGCGGCCCGACGAGACCGATTCGTCGCAGACGATGCAATTCTCGGGCAGCAGGCTCGCGACGATCGTGCAGACCTTGTCGGCGTCGAGCGCGCCGGTCGGCAGCGCAGTCGCCTCGCCGCGCGGCTTGGCGATATAGGCCGGCTCGGACCGGCGTGCGCCGAGTTCGTCCGCCAGCATCTCCAGCGCCAGCGGCAGGTCGTCACCGATCTCGGCGAGCCTCACCACCGCGCAGCTGTCCTGGATCAGCCGGCCGGGCTTGCCGGGATAGGCGAAGAAGCCGACCGGCACCTTGGCGCCGACCAGCACCAGGAGGTCGATCTCCTTGAGCTGCTCGACCGCGATGTCGACCGGGTAGGGCACTTTCGGCAGGGCGACGCGGCCGGCGCCACGCTCGACGCGCCCGTTCGACATCTGCCCGAAGACGCGCGCCCCGGTCGCGGCGCAGATCCGCGCCGCCATCGCGAGCGGGTCTTCGCGCAGCGCCATGTTGGTCATCATCAGCGCGGCGCGCTTGCCGTGCTTGCGCAAGGCCGCGGCGACCTCGGCGACCGTCGAGGCTTCGATGGACTTCAGTTTCGGCACGGCCGTGGGCGAAAGTTTCGCCGGCTCGACGCTGCCCCAGGCGCAATCGGCCGGCAGGATCACCGTGGTGACGCCGGGCAGCGACAGCGAGGCGGCATAGGCCTCGCCGATCGCCGGGCCGACATCCTCGGGCGTGGCGATTCGGCGGACGAAATGCGACATCGGCCGCGCCAGGCTTTCGATGTCGCTGGTCAGCGGTGCGTCGTGGACGAGATGATAGGTCGCATGGTCGCCGACGACGTTGATCATCGGGGTCCAGGCCCGGCGGGCATTGTGCATGTTGGCGAGCGCGTTCGCCATGCCCGGGCCGCAATGCAAAAGCGTCGCGGCCGGCTTGTCGGCCATGCGGGCATAGCCGTCGGCCGCGCCCGTCACCACGCCTTCGAACAGGCCGAGAACGCAGCGCATCTCCGGCTTGCGGTCGAGCGCCGCGACGAAATGCATCTCGGAGGTGCCGGGATTGGCGAAGCAGACATCGACATCGTTGACGAGAAGCGTGTCGCAAAGGCGGTCGGCGCCGTTCATTGGAAAACCTCGTGGGGAGATGCGCGGCGCGCGGGATGACAACGAGGGGAACGGAAGCGTCGCCTGCTGTCAAACAAGAGAAATTTATCGCCTTCGTTCAGGAAACTGATCGCCGCCTTGACGGATTTGCATATGCATTTAACCTGCCTTGGAACGAAGGTTGCATCCCGCCGCGGATGAGGCTGCGATAGCCTCGGCGCCGCGGCGCGAACGCAGGCACAGCAGGGGAAGACGGATGATGACGGGTTTGAAGCGTTTTGGGGCGGCCGGCTTCGGCGTCGCGGCCCTCGTCCTGGCCGGCGCCGCGCAGGCGCAGACCAAGGTCTCGATCGGCATTTCCGGCTGGACCGGCTTCGCGCCGCTGGTGCTGGCCAAGGAGGCCGGAATCTTCGCCAAGAACGGCCTCGACGTGACGATCAAAAAGATTCCGCAGAAGGACCGCCACCTCGCCATGGCCTCGGGCGACATCCAGTGCGCCGCGACGACCGTCGAGACCTGGATCGTCTGGGACGCCGCCGGCATCAAGACCAAGCAGATCTTCCAGCTCGACAAGAGCTATGGCGCCGACGGCATGGCGGTGCGCAGCGCGACCGGCTCGATCAAGGAGCTGAAGGGCAAGACGGTCGCGGCCTCCGCGCCCGGCACCTCGCCCTATTTCGCGCTGGCCTGGTTCCTCAAGGAAAACGGCATGTCGGTGAAGGACGTCACCGTGGTCAATATGGAGCCCGGCCCGGCGGCGCAGGCCTTCATTGCCGGCCAGAACGACGCGGCGATGACCTACGAGCCCTATCTTTCGGCGGTGCGCGAGAAGCCCGACGCCGGCAAGATCATCGCGACGACGCTCGACTACCCGATGGTGATGGACACCTTCGGCTGCACGCCCGCCTTCATCGCCGCCAATGAGGACGCGGTGAAGGGGCTTACCAAGAGCTATTTCGAGGCGGTGGCCATGATCAAGGCCGACCAGGCCAAGGCCTATGGCATCATGGGCGCCGACGTGAAGCAGACCGGCGAGCAGTTCGGCAAGTCGGCCGGCTTCCTGCGCTGGTCGGATGCCGAGGGCAACAAGGCCTTCTTCGCCGGCGAATGGCAGGCCTTCACCGCAAAGGCGGCCGACCTGCTGCTCGAGATCGGCCTGATCAAGTCGAAGCCCGACATCAACACGCTCGTCGATACGCGCTTCGTCACGGCCGGTGCGATGTGACGACTGCAACCTTACCAAGCGAGGCGCGAGGAACCCTCTCCCAGAGGGAGAGGGCAGGGTGAGGGGTAGGCCGTGCGACCAGTGCCGCGAGCGCTGACCGCGCACCTGGGTTCAGGCTAGGCAATGTCCCTCCCGAACACCTCACCCCTACCCCTCTCCTTCCAGGAGAGGGGTTCCCCGCGCTTTCCCAGCACCCGAAGAACAACAACATCGTCATGAAACCGCTCCAGCCGGTCTCGGCCCCCTCCCGCATCGCGCTCGGCCTCGCCTTCTTCGCGCTTTTCGTCGCCTTCTGGTCGGTCGCGACCTTCGGCGGCTATGTGCAGAAACTCTTCCTCGCCGACCCGCTGACCATGATCGCGGAGGGCTACCGGCTGCTGGTCGATTACGGCTTCGCCTTCGACATCGGCATGACGATCTGGCGTGTCGTCGGCGGTTTCGTGCTCGCGGTCATCGTTGCGCTGCCGCTCGGCATCATGATGGGCGCCTATAAGCCGATCGAGGCCTTCTTCGAGCCCTTCGTCTCCTTCGCGCGCTATTTGCCGGCTTCGGCCTTCATCCCGCTGCTGATCCTTTGGGCCGGCATCGGCGAGACCCAGAAGCTGCTGGTCATCTTCATCGGCTCGGTCTTCCAGCTCATCCTGATGATCGCGGTGGCGGTCGGCTCGATCCGGCGCGATCTCGTCGACGCCGCCTATACGCTCGGCGCCGGCGATCGCTCGGTCGTGCTGCGCGTGCTCCTGCCCAACGCCGCCCCCGAGATCGCCGAGATCCTGCGCATGGTGCTCGGCTGGGCCTGGACCTATGTCATCGTCGCCGAGTTGATCGGCTCCTCCTCCGGCATTGGCCACATGATCACCGACAGCCAGGCCCTGCTGAATACCGGGCAGATCATTTTCGGCATCATCGTCATCGGCCTGATCGGCCTGATCTCGGATTTCCTGTTCAAGGCGGTCAACCAGCGCCTGTTCCCCTGGGCGGCCAAATGAGCAAGCTCGTCATCGACAATGTCGGCAAGTCGTTTCCGGGCCGCCATGGCGGCCAGGCGACGCGGGCGCTGCTGCCGACCTCACTGAGCGTCGGCGACAACGACTTCATCACCATCCTGGGCCCCTCGGGCTGCGGGAAATCCACGCTCCTGCGCATGATCGGCGGTCTGGAGACACCGAGCGAGGGCCGCATCCTGCTCGATGGCGAGCCGGTCACCGGCCCCGGCGCCGATCGCGGCTTCGTCTTCCAGAGCTACACGCTGTTCCCCTGGCTGACGGTGGCGCAGAACATCGCCTTCGGCCTGCGCGAGAAGGGCATGGCCGAGGCCGAGCGCCTGCGGATCGCGGCGGACTGGGCCGGTCGCATCGGTCTCAAGGGCTTCGAGAACCATTTCCCGAAGCAGCTTTCCGGCGGCATGCAGCAGCGCACCGCGATCGCCCGCGCGCTCGCCAATGATCCAAAAATCCTGCTGCTCGACGAGCCCTTCGGCGCGCTCGACAACCAGACCCGCGCCTTGATGCAGGAGATGCTGCTCGGCATCTGGGAGCGCGAGCGGAAGACCGTGCTCTTCGTCACCCACGATGTCGAAGAAGCGATCTTCATGGCCTCGCGCGTCGTCGTCATCAGCGCCCGCCCGGGCCGCATCAAGGCCGATATCCCGGTCGGGCTGCCGCATCCGCGGCCCTACACCATCAAGACGAGCCCGGAATTCGTCGCGCTCAAGGAGCGGCTGGTCGAGGAGATCCGGGCCGAGGTGATGGCGAGCGCCGCCTGAGCGCCGTTGACTCGCCGCCGGTATGGTGGTTCGTTCTCTCTTAATTGGCCTGACCACATGGCCAAATGACCTCGGCACGAGCCGGGGCGGAATGGGACCGGGGAGTGACACGTGCCGCTCGAAGCCGTCGAGTCGCCGCGCCTTTATCGTCAGATCGCCGATCAGCTGCGCCATCTCATGGACCGGCGCGAATATCCCGTGGGTGGCCGCCTGCCGCCCGAACGCGAGCTCGCCGAGAAGCTCGGCGTGTCGCGCCCCTCCGTGCGCGAGGCGCTGATCGCGCTCGAGGTCGAGGGCCGGGTGCGCATCCGCATGGGCTCTGGCGTCTATGTCGTCGATCCGCCGCGGGCCGCGTCCGCTGCGATCCTCGTCGCCGACGATGCGCCGGAGGGGCCGTTCGAGGTCCTGAAGGCACGCGAGCTGGTGGAAAGCGCCGTCTGTGCCGAAGCCGGCCCTCAGGCGACGGCTGCCGATATCTCGCGGCTCGACGAGATCCTGCATCAGATGAAGGAAGCCGGTCTCTCGAGCGACGAGCTGGTCGCGCTCGACCGGGCCTTCCACGCGACGATCGCCAGCATCCTCGGCAATGCGGTGCTGGTCCGCTTCGTCGGCACTTTGTTCGACCAGCGCATCAACCCCTATTTCCGGCAGCTCGCGAGCTATTTCGAGAATGCCGGCTCCTGGCGGGCCGCCGTCGCCGAGCACAAAGCGATCCGCGATGCGCTCGCCGCCGGCTCCGGCGAGGCGGCGAGCGCGGCGATGCGGCGGCATCTGCAGCGCTCGCAGGAGCGCTTTTCACAAAGCTTCGGAGACGGCGTTTCAACCGGGCAGGAGAGCGTCGACGCCTGCCCGGCCGGCAAGAACTGACGCGGAACCGGATTTTTTAAGTCCATGGGAGGACAGCAGATGAAGACCTATCTCACCCTGGCCGCGGCTGCCGCTGCCGGCCTTCTTCTCGCCGGTGCACCGGCGCAGGCGCAGACCAAGCTGAAATGGGCCCATGTCTACGAGACCGTCGAGCCCTTCCACACCGAGTCGGTCTGGGCCGCCGAGGAGATCAAGAAGCGCACCAACGGCAAATACGAGATCACGGTCTATCCGGCCTCGCAGCTCGGCAAGGAGACCGACATCAACCAGGGCCTGACCCTCGGCACGGTCGACATGATCATCTCCGGCTCGAGCTTCGCGGCCCGCAGCTACCCACCGATCGGCGTCACCTATTATCCCTTCATCTTCCGCGGCCCGGACCATCTGCTCTCCTATGTGAAGAGCGACGTCTTCAAGGAAATGGCGAAGGGCTATCAGGAGAAGAGCGGCCACCAGATCCTGGCCGTGACCTATTACGGCACCCGCCACACCACCTCGAACAAGCCGATCAAGACCTGCGCCGACATGAAGGGCCTCAAGATCCGCGTGCCCGACGTGCCGGCCTATCTCGCCATGCCGCGCGCCTGCGGCGCCAATACCACGCCGATCGCCTTCGCCGAGGTCTATCTCGCCCTCCAGAACGGCACGGTCGAGGCGCAGGAGAACCCGCTCAACACAATCGACGCCAAGAAGTTCTACGAGGTCCAGAAGCACATCGTGCTCACTGGGCACATCGTCGACCATCTCAACACGGTCGTCGCCAAGCAGCTCTGGGACAAGCTTTCGTCGGAGGACCGCAAGATCTTCACCGACGTCGCCCAGGAGGCGGCCGAGCGCGCCACCAAGAAGATCCAGGCCGACGAGACCAAGCTGGTGCAGGTCTTCAAGGACAAGGGGCTCTCCGTCACGGAGATCGACAAGGCCGACTTCCTCGCCGCCGTGCAGAAGAACGTGACTTTCGAGCAGTACGGCTACCGCAAGGCCGACTGGGAACGCATCCAGGCGATCAAGTGATCGCTCGCTTCTTTCCGTAACGGCTTGCCGTCATTGCGAGGAGCGCAGCGACGAAGCAATCCAGAGGCCGCCGAGCGAGCCCTCCTGGATTGCTTTGCTTCGCTCGCAATGACGGCAAGCGCCGCGACCCCGACCATGACCGGATTCAACCCATGACCACGACGCCGGAAGTCCACACCCAGGTGACGAGCGAGGAGATCGCTCAGGTCTTCGACGAGGCGCCGCCTCCGGCCGATCTCTCCGGCTACGGCGTCGAGGACTGGTTCACGCTCGCTGCCTTCTGGCTCATGGTCGGCTGCGTCGTCCTGCAGTTCTTCACCCGCTACGTGTTGAACGATTCCTATGCCTGGACCGAGGAGATCGCGATCTACGCGCTGATCGTCGTCGTCTTTCTCGGCTCCTCGCTCTGTGTCCGCGCCTCGCGGCACATCCAGGTCGATTTTCTCTATCGCTATCTGCCGCATGGCGCCGGCCGCGTTCTGTCGACGGCCGTCGACCTGATCCGCATCGCCTTCTTCGGCTACGGCGCCTGGCTCATGTACAAATATTCGTCGCTCATCCCCGACGAGATGATGACGACCATCCAGTTCCCCAAATCGATCGTCTTCAACGCCGTCCTCATCGCTTTCGTTCTGATGACGCTGCGCTCGATCCAGGTCGCCTGGCAGAACGCCCGGCGCGGCTATTCGGTGCTGGAGCGCCCCGCCGCCTTCGACGGATCGGAGGGCTGACGCATGCTGATCCTGCTCGGAACCTTCCTCGGCCTCATGATCCTCGGCGTGCCGGTGGCGATCGCCATGGCCGTCGCCTCGCTGGCCTTCATCCTCATCTCAGGCACCGTCCCCGATGTGATCATGGCGCAGCGCATGATCGCCGGCGTCGAGAGCTTCCCGCTGCTCGCCGTGCCGTTCTTCATCCTTGCCGGCAACCTGATGAACATCGCCGGCATCACCGGCCGCATCTATTCCTTCGCGGTCGCGCTGGTTGGCTGGATGCGCGGCGGCCTCGCGCAGGTCAACATCATCGGCTCGGTGATCTTCGCCGGCATGTCGGGCACCGCGATCGCGGATGCCGCCGGCATCGGCACGATCGAGATCAAGGCGATGAAGGACCACGGATATTCGACCGAGGTGGCGGTCGGCGTCACGGCCGCCTCCGCCACGCTCGGGCCGATCATCCCGCCCTCGCTGCCCTTCGTCATCTACGGCATGATGTCGAACACCTCGATCGGCGCGCTTTTCCTCGCCGGCGTCGTTCCCGGAGTGATGATGACGCTGTTCATGATGGCGACCGTCGCCATCTTCGCGCGCATCTACCGCTGGGGCTCGGACACGAAGTTCTCGCTGCGCCAGCTCGGCGCGGCCGGGATCGAGATCGTCGTCGTCTTCTCCTTCCCGCTCCTCGCCTATGGGCTGATCTGGGCCGGCCTTTCCGAGAACGTCGCGATCGGCATCGCCCTCGCGGTCCTGCTGGCGCTCGACTATTATTTCGACTTCTCGGCGGTGATGGCGCTGATGACGCCGATCATCCTGATCGGCGGCATGACCATGGGCTGGTTCACGCCGACGGAGGCGGCCGCCGCGGCGGTGATCTGGTCGCTCTTCCTCGGGCTCGTGCGCTACCGCTCGATGACCATGCGCAGCCTGACCAAGGCGACCTTCGACACCATCGAGACCACCGCCTCGGTGCTCTTCATCGTCACCGCCGCCTCGATCTTCGCCTGGCTGCTCACCGTCTCGCAGACGGCCCAGCTCCTCTCCGACCTGATCCTCGGCTTCACCCAGGACAAATGGGTCTTCCTGATCCTGGTGAACCTGCTGCTGCTCTTCATCGGCTGCTTCCTCGACACCATCGCGGCGATCACCATCGTGGTGCCGATCCTGCTGCCGATTGCGCTCAAGCTCGGTGTCGATCCGATCCATTTCGGCCTGATCATGACGCTCAACCTGATGATCGGCCTGCTGCATCCGCCGCTCGGCATGGTGCTCTTCGTGCTCTCGCGCGTCGCCAAGCTCTCGGTCGAGCGCACCACCATGGCGATCCTGCCCTGGCTGGTGCCGCTCTTCGCGGCGCTGATCGCGATCACCTTCATCCCCGAGCTGACGCTCTGGCTGCCGCGGACGATGGGAATGCTGCGGTGACAGCCCGACATCTTGCGTCTAGCGCATGGGTTTGGCCTGATGGCCTCGATCGCATGCGTCTGGATCAATTCAGCGATGCAATACAGCCGGTAAACGGCGGCATTTGAGGAGTTGCAGCCGAGCCTGCGCATTGCCATTTTTGTAGGCGAAGGGGTTATCGCCGACAGGAGTGAAGCACTTGCGTTCGCTCATTGAATCGATGCTCGCGAAGCTGGTGACATCGCCACCGCTCGAAATCGTCTTCGCGGACGGTTCGCATCGCCTGGTCGGATCGGGCGGCAAGCCCGCGCTGACCATGCGCATCCTCGACCGGCCGACCGAGCTCCAGCTCGCCTTGAATCCCGAACTCGCGCTCGGCGAGGCGGTGATGGATGGGCGGGTCGTGGTCGAGCAGGGCAGCCTGTACGACCTGCTCGACCTGCTGGTCACGGGCCTGCACGGCCAGACGCCCTCGGCCTGGGTCCAGGCGCTCAGCCGGGCCCGCACCGCGATCCGCCGCTTCAGCCAGCACAATACGCCGGCCTGGGCGCGGCGCAACGTCTCGCGTCACTACGATCTCAAGGCGGATTTCTTCAAGCTCTTCCTCGACGAGGACATGCAGTATTCCTGCGCTTTCTTCCCGAAGCCGGGGATTCCGCTGGAAGAGGCGCAGGCGGCCAAGAAGCACAGGCTCATCGCCAAGCTCGCGGTCGAACCCGGCCAGCGCGTGCTCGATATCGGCTCCGGCTGGGGCGGGCTCGGCCTGAGCATCGCGCGCGAGACCGGCGCCAAGGTGAAGGGCATCACGCTCTCGACCGAGCAGCTCGCCATCGCACAGGAGCGCGCGGCGGGGACCAATCTGCCGATCGAGTTCAAGCTCGAGGATTACCGCAATGTCGCCGGGCCGTTCGAGCGCATCATCTCGGTCGGCATGTTCGAGCATGTCGGCGTCGGCTATTACCGGGCCTATTTCCGCAAGGTCGCCGAACTTCTGACCGAGGATGGCGTCGCGCTCGTCCACACCATCGGCCGCACCACGCCGCCGGGCGCCACAAATCCCTTCATCGCCAAATACATCTTCCCCGGCGGTTATATCCCGGCTCTGTCCGAGATCACGGCCGCGGTCGAGCGCGAGGGGCTGGTGATTACCGATGTCGAGGTCCTGCGGCTGCATTATGCCGAGACGCTGAAGGCCTGGCGCGAGCGCTTCCTCGCCCGGCGCGACGAGGCGGTGGCGATGTATGACGAGCGCTTCGCGCGGATGTGGGAGTTTTATCTCGCGGCCTCCGAGGCGAGCTTCCGTCACAACGACCTCGTCGTCTTCCAGCTCCAGCTCGCGAAGAGGCTCGACACCTTGCCGGTGACGCGCGGCTACATGGAGCGGTGAACAGGCGCCATCATGCGGCCCATCGTGGGCCAGATTGAGGCCTCCCTTGGTTCCCGATACGCTGGACGAAACAGGTTCAGTGGAGGGAACACATGCGATTTCTCGTCTTTGCATTCGGCGCGGCGCTGCTCGCCGCTCCCGCCGCCGCCCAGGACGCGCCGGCCCGTGATGCGCCCGCCCGCGACGAATTCTTCTGGCTGGGCGAGATCAACAAGGCGACGGCGGTGATCAACACCGAGGAAGGCCTGCTCGACAAGGCGATGACGCCGCGCATCGTAGCCGGCATCGTCAAGGTTCTCGAGGACGGGGCGAAGCCCGGCGCCAAGCGTCCCTCCACCGTGATCACCTTCGAGCCTTTGCTGATCGCGGCCGCCGGGCAGGATGTGACGCTGCTCCATGCCGGCCGCTCCAGCCAGGACATGCACGCCACCTATCGGGCGGCGATCCTGCGCGACGACATGCTGGCTTTGGCCGACCAGCTGAGCCGGACGACCGCGACGCTGGTCGGCCTTGCGGAAAAGCACGTCGATACCATCGTTCCGAACTACACCAACGGCGTCGCGGCGCAGCCCAACAGCTTCGGGCACTACCTGCTCGGGCATGCCGCGGGCCTCGAGCGCGACGCGCAGCGCATTCGCGAGGCCTATGCGCGCATCGACCGCTCCGCCATGGGGACGACGGTGCTGAACGGCACGAGCTGGCCGCTCAACCGCGCCCGGATGGCCGACTATCTCGGCTTCGCCGCGACCGTCGACAATGCCTATGACGCGGCCCAGATCTCGTCGATGGAGCAGCCCGTCGAGGCCGGCGGCATCGTGACGAGCATCGCGCTGCACGCCGGAAACTTCGTCGAAGACATCATGACGCAATATGCGCAGGCCCGGCCCTGGATCCTGCTGCAAGAGGGCGGCGGCAACACCTATGTCTCCAGCGCCATGCCGCAGAAGCGCAATCCGGGACTGTTGAACAGCACGCGGCGCGATGCCTCGACAGCCGTCTCGCTCGCCATGGGCGTCGCCATCCAGGCGCACAACATCACGCCCGGAATGGGTGATCCCAAGGAGGTGAAGCCCAACAGCGCCATGGTCAAAAGCGGCATCACCGTCCTGCGGAACTGGGACCGGATCTTGAAGGGGATGGTGATCAGCCCGGAGCGCGCGCTCGAGGAATTGAACAGCGACTGGACCGCCTCGCAGGAACTCGCCGACGTGCTGATGCGGAAGTACAAGCTGCCGTTCCGGGTCGGCCATCACTTCGCCTCGGATGTCGTCTCCTACGCGAAGGACAAGGACATCAAGCCGCTCGACTTCCCCTATGCCGAGGCCAGGCGCATCTACGCCGAGGCGGTGAAGGGGTCGGACTATCCCGCGGAGCTGCCGATGAGCGAGGCCGAGTTCCGTTCGACGCTCGACCCCGTCGCGATCATCCGCAACCGTGCCTCGGCCGGCGGGCCGCAGCCCGCCGAGATGCAGCGCATGCTGGACGAGGCGAAGCGGAAGATCGCGCAGCAGGGCGAGTGGATCAAGGAACGGCGTGGCAAGATCGCCTCGTCCTTGGCCAGGCTCGACGGCGATTTCCAGAAGCTGCAGGCGAAGGCGCCTTAGGGCAGCGTCGCGCGGCCCTGGGGAGCGCGCGGCTCAATCCGGCATCGGGCCCGTATAACGGGCGCGTGGGCGGATCAGGCGTCCGGTTTCGTTCTGCTCCAGGGCGTGGGCGATCCAGCCGGTGCAGCGCGCGGCGGCGAAGATCTGGAAGGGGGCGTCGTCCTGCAGGGCGAAACGCGCGGCCAGCGCCGTCAGCGCAAAGTCGATATTCGGCTCCTCGCCCGTGATCTCGCCGATGCCGGCTTGCGCCGCCGCATAGCTCGGCGGCGGCTCGAATGCGGCCAGCAGCGTCCGTGCGCGCGGGTCGCCGTCGGGATAGAGCGGGTGGCCGAAGCCCGGCAGCGACGAGCCGGCCGCGAGCCGGGCGGCGGCGGCGGTTTCCGGCCCGTCGCGCTCCGCCTCGCGCATCAGGCCGAGCACGCGCTGGGCCACGCCGCCATGCAGCGGCCCGGACAGTGCGGCGAGTCCCGCCATGACGCAGGCGGCGAGCGAGGCGCCGGTCGAGGCCGTGACGCGCGCTGCGAAGGTCGAGGCGTTGAGCTCGTGATCGGCGAGCAATACCAGCGCTTGCCGGATCGGCTCCGCCCCTTCCGCCTCGCAGCCCCAGGCTCGCGCCAGGCGCGCATGGATCGGTCCCTCGCCCGGGCCGCCCGCGATCGCGTCGACCAGGGCGTCGAGTACGGAGGCGGCTTCGAGATAGAGCGCCTTCTTGGTTCTTCCTGCCATCGGCCTGTCCTGCGCGGCGCGCCCGGCGATCACGGCGAAGATGCGCCCGAGCGGTTCGCCGTCCGGTACGGTCGTGGCCTGCGGCGGGAAACGCTGCGTCCCGCAATCCCAGAGCAGCCTTGCTATGTCCTCGAGCTTGGCGGTCCCGGCCAATTGCGCCGCATCCTGCCCGCGATACCAGAGGCGGCCGCGCTGGATGGTGGCGATGCCGGAGGACAGCACCGGCTCGCCATAGGCGATCGCATCCTCCGCGATCGCGGCGGGACGGCGGCCGCGTGCCTTGCGATGCTCCAGCCGGGCGACGTCGTCGGCGCGGTAGAGGCTGCGGCGAGAATCACCTGCATCGCCGCGCGCCTCGATCAGCCCGCGGCTGACATAGGCGTAGAGCGTCTGCGGCTTCAGCCCGAGCCGTTCCATTGCCTCCTGCGCCGTCAGCCAGTCCTGCATCGCCCCTCCATCCCGATATATTGATTATATTGTTCAAGATTGATTGTTGCAACGCACAAGCCGATCTTCTGAGCGGCTTTTTTGAGGAGTTCCTTCATGTCCGATGGTCTCGATGACGTCGTTGCCGCCCATACCGTGCTCTCGGAGGTCGACGGTGCGGCCGGCCGCCTGGTGATCCGCGGCCACAGCCTCGCCGAGCTCGCCGGCCGCACCAGCTTCGAGGAGATGGCGGCGCTGATGTTCGACGGCTTGCTGCCCGGACTGCCGCAGGGCCGCGAGCTGTCAGCGGCGCTCGGTCGCGCCCGCGCCGGTCTCTTCGGCATTGTCGAGCGCACCGCGCTTTCGGCCGATCTCGGGCCGGTCGAGGCCATTCGCGCCTGGACGGCGCAGATCGCCGATGGCGAAGGGCCTGACACAGCATTGAAGCTGCTCGCCGCGCCGGCCGTTTTCACCGCCGCTGCTGTCCGCAAACAGCGTGGTCTTGCTCCGATCGCTCCCGATCCGGTGCTGTCTCAGGCGGCCGACACGCTGCGCATGCTACGCGGCGAGGCGCCGACGGCGGCGCAGGCCGCGGCGCTCGACACCTATCTCGTCACCGTCGCCGATCACGGGCTCAACGCCTCGACCTTCGCCGCACGTGTCGTCGCTTCGACGCGGGCCGGGCTGGTTTCGGCAGTGCTGGCGGGGATCAGCGCGCTCAAGGGGCCGCTGCATGGCGGCGCGCCGGGGCCGGTGATCGAGATGTTGGACGCGATCGGCGAGCCGGCCAATGCTCGTGCCTGGCTGGAGGACGCGCTCGACCGCGGCGAGCGGTTGATGGGCTTCGGCCATCGCATCTATCGCGTCCGCGATCCGCGCGCCGATGCGCTGAAGCAGGCGATCGCGAAACTCGGTGCCGATGCCGGGCGCCTGCGCCATGCCGAAGCGGTCGAGCAGGCGGCGCTCGCCATCCTGCGCGAACGCAAGCCCGGCCGCTCGCTCGAGACCAATGTCGAGTTCTATACGGCGCTGCTGCTGGAGGCGCTCGGCTTCCCGCCCGACGCCTTCACCTGCGTCTTCGCGCTCGGCCGCACCATTGGCTGGCTCGCCCATGCCCGCGAGCAGATCGAGACCGGCCGGCTGATCCGGCCGCAATCGGTCTATGTCGGCCCGCAGCCGCGTCAGGCGGCTTGAGTGTCACGCTCGGGAACCCCTCTCCTGTAAGGAGAGGGGCAGGGGTGAGGTGTAGGCGGCACGACCAGTTGCGTGAGCGCTGACCGCGGATGGGTTGAGGCTCGTGATATCCCTCCCGAACACCTCACCCTACCCTCTCCTTTCAGGAGAGGGTTCCCAGCGCCTCCATCGTTAGCCAAACCGCATAAAGCTCAGCCTCACTGCCGCTCACCGTAAGCTGGACACCCCCCGGCGCATCCAGTATCGCGCTATCGCCGGCGGGCAGGGCCGTGCCGTTCACCAGCCAGGCGCCCTTGCGGGCGACCAGTACCAGCAGGCCCTTGCTCGCAGTGAGCGAGCCAGCGCCCGAGAGGCGCTTGACCTGATGCCGCCACCGTCCGCGCCGGCTCATCACGTTGAGATCGTCGATCGGGCCGTCGACCAGCAGCCCGTCGACCGCCCGGTCGGCGGCGAAGGGGTAGGGCGCGCTGGTCCTATCGAGCCGGACGGCCTCGCCGTCGTCGAAGGCCAGGGTGATGCCGGAGCCGGTCAGAACGGACAGCGTCCGGTCGATGCCGGGGAAGGACGAGAACGGCCCGTCCTGCCCGACATGGGCCATGCTGATGCGCCAGTCGAAATCGCTCAGCGAGGCGCCTTGCGGCGCAACCGCGATCTCGGTCGTCGTCCCGCCGCCGTTCTTCCACGGCATGACCAGGCAGTCGGCGGCGCGGATGATGCGCATGATGTCGGCCCTCAGCCCAGGATGCCGGGCAGCTTCAGGCCCTTCTCCCGGGCGCAGTCGAGCGCGATGTCATAGCCGGCATCGGCATGGCGCATCACGCCGGTGGCGGGGTCGTTCCAGAGCACGCGCTCCAGGCGCTTGGCCGCTTCCGGCGTGCCGTCGGCGACGATGACGACGCCCGCATGCTGCGAATAGCCCATGCCGACGCCCCCGCCATGGTGCAACGAGACCCAGGTCGCGCCGCCGGCGGTGTTGAGCAGGGCGTTGAGCAGCGGCCAGTCGGAAACGGCGTCCGAGCCGTCCTTCATCGCCTCGGTCTCGCGGTTCGGCGAGGCGACCGAGCCTGAATCGAGATGGTCGCGGCCGATCACGATCGGCGCCTTGACCTCGCCCTTGGCCACCATCTCGTTGAAGGCGAGGCCGAGTCGGTGGCGGTCGCCGAGCCCGACCCAGCAGATTCGTGCCGGCAGGCCCTGGAACTTGATGCGCTCGCGCGCCATGTCGAGCCAGTTGTGCAGGTGCTTGTCGTCCGGCATCAGCTCCTTCACACGCTGGTCGGTGCGGTAGATGTCCTCCGGATCGCCGGAGAGCGCAGCCCAGCGGAACGGCCCGACGCCGCGGCAAAAGAGCGGGCGGATATAGGCCGGCACGAAGCCGGGGAAGTCGAAGGCGTCGGAGACGCCCATGTCCTTGGCCATCTGGCGGATGTTGTTGCCGTAATCGAGCGTCGGCACGCCCATGCGCTGGAAATCGAGCATCGCCTTGACGTGCTCGGCCATGGACTTTTTCGCTGCCTCGATCGTGCCGGCCGGGTCGCGCTCCTTGCGCTCCTCCCATTCGTCAAGCGTCCAGCCGGCGGGAAGATAGCCGTTGAGCGGGTCATGCGCCGAGGTCTGGTCGGTGACGACGTCGGGGCGGATGCCGCGGCGGACCATGTCGGGGAAGATCTCGGCGGCGTTGCCGAGCACGCCGACCGAGACGGCCTTGCCCTTGGCATGCGCCGCTTCGATGATCTTCAGCGCCTCGTCGACGCTGTCGGCTTTCTCGTCGAGATAGCCGGTGCGCAGCCGGAACTCGATCGAGGACGGCTTGCACTCGACCGCGATCATCGAGGCGCCGGCCATCGTGGCGGCGAGCGGCTGCGCCCCGCCCATGCCGCCGAGCCCGCCGGTCAGGATCCACTTGCCCGTGAGGTTGCCGTTGTAGTGCTGGCGGCCGACCTCGACGAAGGTCTCGTAGGTGCCCTGAACGATGCCCTGCGTGCCGATATAGATCCAGGAGCCGGCCGTCATCTGGCCGTACATCATCAGCCCGACCTTATCGAGCTCGTGGAAATGCTCCCAATTGGCATAGGCCGGGACGAGGTTGGAATTGGCGATCAGCACACGCGGCGCATCAGCATGGGTGCGGAAGATGCCGACCGGCTTGCCCGACTGCACCAGCAGTGTCTCGTCGGCTTCCAGCCCGCGCAGCGCGCCGACGATCCGGTCGAAATCCTCCCAGGTGCGGGCGGCGCGGCCGATGCCGCCATAGACCACGAGCTCGCCCGGCTTCTCGGCGACGTCGGGGTCGAGATTGTTCATCAGCATGCGCAGCGGCGCCTCGGTCAGCCAGCTCTTGGCCGAGAGCTCGCTGCCCTTCGGACTGCGGATGACGCGGCTGTTGTCGATGCGGGTCATGAAGGGCTCCGGTCGAGCTTGCGGGCCGCGTCGAGCGCGGCCGCGATGATGGCGGAAAGGGCGGGTTGCAGGATGGCGGCCTTGGCCTCGTCGAAGCGCCAGGGCGGCGCTTCCTCGGTGAGATAGGCCGAGAACGCGATCTCCATCTGGATCGCGTGGACGTGGCTGTTCGGCTGGCCGTAATGCCGGGTGATCCAGCCGCCCTTGAAGCGGCCGTTGCTGACATGGCTGAAACCGGAAGCCGCTAGCGCGGCTTCCGCCGCTGCTTGAATCTCGGGTGCGCAGCTCGCGCCCGAATTGGTGCCGAGATTGAGCGCCGGCAGCGTGCCGGGAAAGAGCCGCGGCATCACCGAGGCGATCGAATGGCAGTCCCAGAGCACGCAGAAGCCATGCTCGGCCCGGGCGCGCGCGATCTCGGCCGCGACCGCGTCGTGATAGGGCCGGAAATAGGCCTCGACCCGCCGCGCTATCTCGGCCTCGTCCGGCGGGCTATGCCAGATCGGCTCGCCGTCGAAGGTCGTCACCGGCACGAGGTCCGTCGTCGCCTGGCCGGGATAGAGCGAGGCGCCGGACGGGTCGCGATTGAGGTCGACGACATAGCGGGAGAGGTGCGCCTCGATGATGGTCGGCTCGAAGCGCTCGGCGAAGGCATAGAGCCGCCGCATGTGCCAGTCGGTGTCCTCGACTTGGCTGCCGCGCTCGTTGAGCTGCGCCGCGATCTCCGCCGGCAGGGCGGTGCCGGGATGCGGCATGGAGAGGACGAGCGGCGAGCTGCCGCGGGTGATGCTGACGATGTCCGTGGTCACGCCGGGAACTCCGCGAAGCTGTCGAGCCCGGCGGCTTTGCCTAGCGCCCCCGACAGCACCAGTTCGGTCGCCGCCGCGAGGTCGGGGGCGAGGTAGCGGTCTTCGGTCAGCGGCGCGATCTTTTCGCGCAGCAGCGTCAGCACCGGCTCGAGCCGCGCGCTCGTCTTCATCGGCCGGTGGTGCTCGATCGCCTCGGCTGCCGCCATCAGCTCGACGCCGACGATGCTCGCCGCATTCCGCGCCATGTCGAGCAGGCGATAGGCGCCATGCGTCGCCATCGAGACATGGTCCTCCTGGTTGGCGGAGGTCGGGATCGTGTCGACCGAGGCGGGATAGGCCTTCTGCTTGTTCTCCGAGGCCAGCGCCGCCGCCGTCACCTGCGCGATCATGAAGCCGGAGTTGAGGCCGGCGTCGCGGGCGAGGAAGGGCGGCAGCCCGCTCATCACGGGGTCGACTAGCAGCGCCATGCGGCGCTCGGAGAGATTGCCGATCTCGCATAGCCCCATCGCCAGGATGTCGGCGGCGAAGGCCACCGGCTCGGCGTGGAAATTGCCGCCGGAGACGATCTCGCCCGGCCCAAGCACCAGCGGGTTGTCGGTGACGGCGTTGGCCTCGATCGCGAGCGTCGCCGCGGCGTTGGCGAGGAGGTCGCGCACCGCGCCCATCACCTGCGGCTGGCAGCGCAGCGAATAGGGGTCCTGGACCTTGCTGTCGCCGAAGCGGTGGCTGTCGCGAATCTCGCTGCCGGCGATGAGCTCAAGCAGGATTTGCGCGACCTTGATCTGCCCGGGCTGGCCGCGCAGTGCCTGGATGCGCGGATCGAACGGCGTGTCCGAGCCCTTCAGCGCATCGACCGAGAGCGCACCGGCGACCAGCGCGGCGTCGAAGACGCGCGCGATGTCGCCGAGCGCGGCGATCGCGATCGCGGTCGAGACCTGCGTGCCGTTGATCAGCGCGAGCCCTTCCTTGGCGCCGAGCGCGAGCGGCTCCTGGCCGATCCGCGCGAGCGCCTCAGTGGCCGGCATGACCTCGCCCTTCAGTCTGATCTCGCCGACGCCCATCAGCGCCGCGGTGAGATGGGCGAGCGGCGCGAGGTCGCCGGACGCGCCGACCGAGCCCTTGGCGGGAACGACCGGCAACGCGCCGGCCGCAAGCGCGCCAGTGAGCGCCTCGACCACGACGGGTCGCACGCCCGAAGCGCCGCGCGCCAGGCTCGCGGCCTTCATCGCCAGGATCAGCCGCACGATCCGGTCGGGCAGGGCAGGGCCGGTGCCGACTGCATGCGAGAGAATCAGGTTGCGCTGCAAGGTGGCGAGGTCGGCATCGGCGATCCGCACGCTGGCGAGCTTGCCGAAGCCGGTATTGACGCCATAGGTCACGGTGCCGGCGGCGACGATCTCGTCGACGATCGCCTGCGCGGCGGCGATCGGTCCGGCGCTGCTCGCATCCAGCCGGGCCCCGGCGCCGTCGATCACGTCGCGCCACTGCGTCAGGGCGGCCTCGCCCGGCTTCAGGGAGAATGCTGCGGTCATTGGCCGTTCCGGATGCGCGAGTGAAGCGGGTTGAAGCCGATGCGGTAGGCGAGCTCGGCCGGGCGCTCGATCTCCCAGATCGCGAGATCGCAGGCCTTGCCGGCCTCCAGCGTGCCGATCCGGTCCTGGAGGCCGAGCGCCTGCGCAGCGTTCCGGGTCAGGCCCGCGAGCGCCTCTTCCGGCGTCAGGCGAAACAGCGTGCAGGCCATGTTGAGCACCAGCAGCGGCGAGGTCAGCGGCGAGGAGCCCGGATTGGCGTCGGTCGCGAGCGCGATCGGCACGCCATGCCTGCGCAGCAGCTCGACCGGCGGCCTCTGCGTTTCGCGCAGGAAATAGAAGGCGCCGGGCAGGATCACCGCGACCGTGCCGGCCCGCGCCATCGCCGCGACGCCGGCCTCGTCGAGATATTCGAGATGGTCGGCCGAGAGCGCGCCATGCTCGGCTGCGAGCTTCGCACCGCCGAGATTGGAAAGCTGCTCGGCATGGATTTTTACGGGCAGCCCCTTCGCCTTCGCCGCCGCGAAGACCTGCGCGGTCTCCTCCGGCGAGAAGGCGATGCCCTCGCAAAAGACGTCGACGGCGTCGGCGAGCTTGCCTGCAGCCACCGCATCGAGCATCGGCCCGGCGACGAGGTCGGTATAGTCACCCGAGCGGCCCTTGAACTCTGGCGGCACGGCATGCGCGCCCAGGAAGGTTGTGCGCACCGTCACCGGCCGCTCGCGCCCGAGGCGGCGCGCGACCCTGAGCTGCTTCAGCTCTGCTTCCGGATCCAGTCCATAGCCCGACTTGATCTCGACGGTGGTGACGCCTTCGGCGATCAGGGCCGAGAGCCGCCGGTCGGCGCTGGCGAAGAGTGCGTCCTCGCTTGCCGCCCGCGTCGCCTTCACGGTCGAGAGGATGCCGCCGCCGGCGCGTGCGATCTCCTCATAGCTCGCGCCCTGCAGCCTGAGCTCGAATTCATGTGCGCGATCGCCGCCATAGACGAGATGGGTGTGGCAATCGATCAGGCCGGGCGTGATCCAGCGCCCGGCGCAATCGACGGTTTCGCGCGCCGCGAAGGCCGGCGCCTCGCTGCGCGGGCCGGCATAGGCGATCCGGCCGGCGCGCGCGGCGATGACGCCGTCCTCGACCGCGCCGTAGGGCTGGTCTGCGCCGGCGGCCATGGTCGCGAGCCGTGCGTTGATCCAGATTGTGTCACAGTCCGAAGGCCCCGCCGCCACGTCGCGTCCTCTCGACTTCGCTTGCGATCCCGCTATGCTAGACAATTGCATATGCAATTAGCAAGCGGCATTTGCCTATGCAAATAGAGCGAGGAGCCCGCGTGACATCCACCCAGATTCTGCATCTCGCCTACGCCCTCTTGCCTGACGGCTTTGCCGAGAACGTGACGCTGACCGTCACGGACGGAACGATCGCAGCCGTTGCCGTTGGAAACCCGGCCCCCGAGGCTGCGTCGCGCCTGGACGGGCTGGCGCTGCCCGGCATGCCCAACCTGCACAGCCACCTGTTCCAGCGTGGCATGGCCGGCCTCGCGGAGCGGCGCGGGGCCACGGCGGATTCCTTTTGGACCTGGCGCGAGGTGATGTACCGCTTCCTCGACCGGCTCGATCCCGACGACGTCCAGGCGATCGCGGCGCAAGCCATGGTCGAGATGCTGGAAGGCGGTTTCACTGCGCTCGCCGAATTCCACTACCTGCACCACGACAGGGACGGCCGGCCCCATGCGAATATCGCGGCGATGGCCGAGGCCGTCGCGGCGGCGGCGGATGAGACCGGCATCGGCCTGACCCTGCTGCCGGTGCTCTATCGCTTCGGCAATTTCGGGAGTGCGGCGCCCGCTCATGGCCAGCGCCGCTTCGTCAATGACCGCGACGGTTATGCCCGGCTTCTGGACGCAAGCGCCTCCGCGATTCGCCGCCTGCCCGATTCGCGGCTGGGCGTGGCGCCGCATTCACTGCGCGCCGTGGCGCCTGAAGATCTGGGCTGGCTGCTCGATCTCGTGCCGGGCGGCCCGGTCCATATCCACGTCGCCGAGCAGATGCGCGAGGTCGAGGACAGCCTGGCGATCGCCGGACGCCGACCCGTCGAGCTCCTTTGCGACACGGTCACGCTCGATCGGCGCTGGTGCCTGGTCCACGCCACGCATCTGACGGGTGCCGAGCGCGATGCCATTGCGCGCAGCGGCGCGGTCGCCGGCCTGTGCCCGATCACCGAAGCGAGCCTCGGCGACGGCATTTTCGACGGCGTTCGCTATCATGCCGCCGGCGGGGTCTTCGGCGTCGGCAGCGATTCCAATATCCAGATCGATGCCGGGGCCGAATTGCGCCTGCTCGAATATTCCCAGCGCCTGCGCGATCGCGGCCGCGCGCTTCTCGCCGAGACGGACGCCTCCTCGGGGCTCGCGCTCTGGAAGAACGCCTGCGCCGGCGGCGCGCAGGCCTGCGGCCGCGCGCTCGGAAGCATCGCGGTGGGGCAGCGGGCGGACCTTGTCTCACTCGATCTCGACCACCCCGCGCTGGCGGGAAAGCGAGGCGAGGCGGCGCTCGACAGCGCGATCTTTGCCACCAACGCCTTGCCTCTGGGCGATGTGCTGGTCGGCGGCAGGCGGCTCGTCAGCGAAGGTCGCCATGTCGCGCGCGCGGCGGTCGCGGCACGCTTCGCCGCGACGATGCGCCGGCTGCTCGCATAAGGATCGTCATGTCGGATATCGGGATCGATGCGGTGAAACTGGATGGCTCCGGGCCGGTCTATGACCAGATCCGCCGCGCCATTCGCGACCTCGTGCTCAACGGAGCATGGCCGCCCGGCACCTCCGTGCCGCCGGAACATGCGCTGATGGAACGGCTCGGCGCCTCCCGCATGACGGTGCATCGCGCCCTGGTCCAGCTCGCGCGCGAAGGGCTGATCACCCGCCGCAGGCGCTCGGGCACGATCGTGGCGAGCCCGCCCGCGAGCCATGCGATGCTCGATATTCTCTCGATCCCGGACGAGGTCAGGCGGCTCGGGCAGGATTACGCCTTCGAGATCCTCTCGCGCCGGGACGGGCGCCCTTCGGCCGAGCTCGCCGCGCGCTTCGCGCTGAAGCGTTCAGAGGCGGTCGCCCATCTCGTCACCTTGCATCGCAGCGGCGGCAAGCCGCATGTGCTCGAGGAGCGCGTGATCCATCTCGCGACCGTGCCTGCTGCGGGTGAGGAGCGGTTCGAGGCAACGCCGCCCGGCGACTGGCTTTTGCAGAACAGCCTCTGGTCCCAGGCCGAGCACGCCATCAGCGCGATAGCGGCCGGCGAGCGCGAGGCGGAGCTGCTGGCGATCGGGCGCGGCGATCCATGCCTGCTCGTGGAGCGCCGGACCTGGAACCAGGACCGGCCGGTGACGGCGGTGCGCCTGCTCTATCCAGGCGGGCGTCATCGTTTCATCGGGCGATTCGGGCCCTACGGCGCTGTCTGACGGCCACGCGAAAAAGGCCTGCCCAGCGAAGGGCAGGCCTTTCCAAATAGTCGTAAACGAAGTGGTCGATCAGCAGGCGTAGCGAACGCGACGACCCCATTCGTCACGGCCGACGCAGACCCGGTCCGGCGTCGTCGCGGAACCGATGATCGCGCCGCCCGCGCCGCCGATCGCCGCGCCGGCGAGCGCTCCGCCTGCCCGGCCGGTCGCCAGACCGCCCACGACCGCGCCGCCGGCCGCACCGATCAGGGCGCCGGTGCCGGCATTCTGCTCGCGCTGCGTGCAGGCGCCGAGCGACAGCGTGACCGCGGCGAGGATGAGAAGTTTCTTCATGGCAAATGGCTCCTTGGATGAAGAGGGCAGCCACAACCGCGCGCCTTCCCCTCGTCGCCCTTGAACGGGCTAAGCCCGCGATTGTTCCACGGGCACGACAGTCTGCGAGCGCCACGATGGCAGCACGATGGCGACACCATGGCCGCAGACCGCCGCTGCAGAGGCATCTCCGCCTTTCGGGCCGGCCCCTGGAACCTTCGATTGCAAGCGACGTTGACCTCTCAAATCCCGCGGCGGGTCACCCCGTCCAACACCATGGAGGAGGTTCAGATGACGGCTCAGGTTTCGGCCACTTCATCCAATCCGCTGATCGCCGGAGCGCGTGTAGCCGGTACGGATGTCTACAACACGGCAGGCGACCACCTCGGCGAGATTTACGACGTGATGCTGGACAAGCAGACCGGCAAGGTCGCTTACGCCATCATGTCTTTCGGCGGTTTCCTCGGGCTGGGCGAGAAGTACCACCCGATCCCCTGGAGCGTGCTCGACTACGACACGGCGCGGGGCGGCTATGTGGTCCCCCTGACCAAGGAAAAGCTCGAGGCCGCGCCGATGTATGACAGCGAGGGCGAGCCTGACTGGGACGATAAGGCCTATGGCAAGCGCGTCCACGATTATTACGGCACGATGCCCTACTGGATGATGTAGCGACACGCCGGACGCAGGTCGCGGCGGTTGCTATCCCCCCAGCCGAACCGTCGTGACGGCGGGATGCGGGCCGAAAGGCCCGCATCTTTTTTGCGTCTCGCATGCGGCGTTTTTTCACGCCGGCAAGGAGGTTCGGCGGGAACCAAAATCGCCGCCGCGCGTCGTCCCAGCAGCGACATAGCCGTCACAGCCGGTCAGTTCTCACCGTCCGTCGACGCGTTGCGAAACCCGAATCCGTCAGGAGCGCGTCATGCAGATTCGCTATGGCTACCGCATTGAGCTGACCTGCCAGCATGAACTGCCCTTGATCACGATGCTCGACGTGCATCCCTCGCGCCGTCATGACCTGATTCGGCCCGACGCGATGACCGTGACCTCGTTGCGCGATCCGTCGAGGCCGGTGCCTGTGGACCAGTATCTCGACCAGTTCGGCAATATCTGCCGCCGGCTGGTCGCTCCTGTGGGTGGCGTGATGATCCGATCGGAAGGGCTGGTGCACGATTCCGGCGAGCCGGAGCCGATCAACCCGGCGGCGCGCGAGATGCCGCCCTCGCGCTTGCCGCAGGATGCGCTCGTCTATCTTCTCGGCAGCCGCTATTGCGAGACCGACAAGCTGTCCGACCGCGCCTGGAGCCTGTTCGGCCATTTGCCGCAGGGCTGGGCCCGCGTGCAGGCCATCGTCGATTTCGTGCACAACCACCTGACCTTCGGCTATGAGTTCGCGCGCAATACGCGCACGGCGGCCGAGGCTTTTGACGAGCGCATCGGCGTCTGCCGTGATTTCGCTCACCTCGCCGTGACCTTGTGCCGGTGCCTCAATATTCCGGCGCGCTATTGCAACGGCTATCTCGGCGATATCGGCGTGCCGGCGAATCCCGCCCCGATGGACTTCAACGCCTGGTTCGAGGTGTTTTTGGGCGGGCGCTGGTACACGTTCGACGCCCGCCACAACGAGCCCCGCATCGGCCGCATCGTGATTGCCCGCGGCCGGGACGCGACCGACGTCGCGATGCTCAGTTCGTTCGGCGCCCATATTCTGCAGAGATTCGAGGTCATGACCGAGGAGGCCGAGGAAACCGCCTCCGCCAAGCCAGAGATGATCGCCAGCCGGCTTTGGGATGCCGAGCCTGCGATCATGACATGAGGGCGGATAGCCTTGGCGGTTTGGCGGTCGTCGAGCGAGCGCGTCAGGGTGCCATGCGCCATACCGTCGTCATCAATGCGCGGGCCGGGACCGTGCTGGCCGCGGGCTCGGAGGCCTTCGCCGCGCGCGTCGAGGCGGCCTTCGCCACTTATGGCTGCTCGGCCGAAGTGCGCCTCGTGCCGCCGCGGGAACTCGATGACGCGCTCTCCCTGGCGATCGCCGACGAGGAGGCGATCCCGGTCATCGCCGGTGGCGACGGCACCATAAACGGCGTGCTGCCGATCCTGCTGCAGGCGGAGCGGCCGGTGGGCATCCTCCCGCTGGGAACCGTCAATGTGCTCGGGCGCGATCTCGGCCTCATCGGCACGCTCGAGCGGCAGATCGAGGCGCTGTGCACGGGCGAGCCGGTGACGATGGATATCGGCCGCGTCAATGACCGCCTCTTCCATTCCCTGTCCGGCATGGGCTTTTTCAGCCTGATGGCCCGCGAGCGCGAATATGCGCGGCGGCGTTTCCCCTTCAGCCGGGCTGTCGCCTTCGCCGTCGCCATGACGCGCTCGATCCTGTTCACGCGCCCGATCACGGTCGAGATCCGCGTCGGCGAGGAGCGCCGTGAGGTCAAGGCGGACGCGGTGCTCGTCACCATCAACAGTTTCGACGGGCCCGAATGGCGCCGCAGCCGGCTCGATGGCGGCCTTTTCGAGGTCCATATCCTCAATGCGGGCGGACTGGTCTCCCGCTGCAAGGCGGCGGTCTCGGTCGTGTCGGGCAGATGGAAATCCTCGAAGCACCTGACCTCCTATACCGGCGAGGAGGTGACCTTGATCCGCCGCGACAAGAAGCGCGGTCACATCACCTTCGATGGCGAGGTCGAGCGCAAGGCGGGCGAGCTCGCCTATCGCTTGCTGCCGAAAGCCGTCAGGGTCATCGCCGGGCGCGCTCAATCCGTTTAAGCGGCGCGATGCCGTGCGTCTCAATTCGGCCGGTTTGTCATCGTTCAGGACCAGGATGTTTTCGCTTCAGCCTCGTTTTCTCATCCCCCTGGCAGCCGCTTTCGCCTTCCTGGGGCTGACGCTCTTCGTGCTGTCGGGCCGGACCTTCGCCTTCGACACCAGCCTGGTCCTTCTGTTTCGCGAGACGGGCGACCCCGCGACGCTCCTCGGTCCGCCCTGGCTGCCCGAAATGATGCGCGACGTCACGGCGCTGGGCAGTTTCGTCGGGCTGGGCTTCATGACGATCGCCGCGACCCTCGTGCTTTGGCTTTGCGGCTATCGGCGTCTCGCGGTCGGCCTTGTGGCCAATGTCGTGGCGGCGACGCTGGTCAGCACCGGGCTGAAAATCGCCGTCGGGCGGGAGCGGCCCGACATTGTCGAGCATTCGGCGCTCACCTTCACCGCCAGCTTCCCGAGCGGCCATGCCTTCCTCTCGGCCGTGACCTTGCTCAGCATCGCCGGTTTCATCGGCCTCGCCTCGCGGCGGCAGGACATCACCCGGCTTTGCATCGGGCTGGCCTGGGTCCTGATCGTCCTGATCGGCGTCAGCCGGATCTATCTGGGCGTGCACTGGCCGAGCGACGTCCTGGCTGGCTGGTGCCTGGGCATCGCCTGGTCGAGCCTCGCCGTCGCCCTTCTCGGCCGCGGCATGGCGGCGATGGAAGCGAAGGCGCCGGCGCGAACTGACGCGCCGCTGGCCCGCTGAACGCGCGTCAGCGCATGTCGATGGTGGTGTTGACCCCGAGATCCGGCGTCCGCCCCAGGATCTTGGCCGTGGCCAGCTTGAACGCGATGACCACGCCGCTCGACGGGCCGTCCCAGATCTCGGCGGAGATCGGGCTGAAGGCCAGCAGGGTCACATCCGGGTCGTCGGGCCCGTTCGGAAACCAGGCTCCGACCAGGGGGCTCCAGATCCGCTTCAGCAAGTCGCGGTCGTCGAGCTTGGCGGCCTCGCATTCGATCGTCGCGTAGAAATTATGATCCTCGTCGCTGAGCGCGATCGAGACGGTCTGCGACGGGTCGATCTCTTCCGCAGGGCCGGTATGGCTATGCGTGACGAAGAGAATTCTGTGGTTCTCCCGGTCGACATAGCCCGACATCGGCCGCGTCCTGATCCTGCCGCCGACCAGGATCGAGACCATGCAGATCTTGTGGTCGGTGAGGGCGGTCCAGATCCGCTGCTGGAACTGCGTCTCGACCATCGCGGTTCTCCTCCCGGGCATCGCACGCGGCACCTCGCGATGTGAAACGCGCCGGCGTGGCGTGCGTTCCTGATGCCGCAGGACGGCGCTCGGCCTGGAGTGGTGCGGAGCGAGTCTTCACGCCTTTTCGCGTCGGCGCAATGGCGCGCGCGGCATGAGGGAGCGGAACCACACGCAGCGCGGGACGTTCAGGCAGTGCCGGTTCTTGGCCGGCCTTTCATGACAGGAATCCTTGATGCTCGCCTCCCGGAACATGCTTCTGCTGCTCGTCGCCCTTCTCGTCGTCGGCCTCGCGGTCACCGGCTACGCGCTCTACGAGGAAAAGAAGCAGCCGGACGGCGTCGAGATCTCGGTCGGTAAGGACGGGCTCTCGATCAAGGAGAAGTGACGCTGTTCGCCGCGGTCCTGCGCCCCGAAGGGAGCGTTTCTTGCTCGACGAGAACTATCTGCATACTGTATGCCGGAGAAGGCGCCCGTGAGCCATGTCTCGGGCGAATGGCGTTCGCCCGGCAAAGGCGTTAACACCGGCGCCGAGTGTTCAGACAGTTCTGAGAGGCTGCGATGACCGAAATCTTCAAGAACCTGATTGCCGGCGAATGGGTCGGTGCCGCGAAGACCTCGCGCAACATCAATCCGTCGAACACCAACGACGTCGTCGGTGAATATGCGCAGGGCTCGGTCGAGGATCTCAACAACGCCGTCGCCGCCGCCAAGGCCGCCTTTCCGGCCTGGAGCCGCAGCAATCCGCAGGAACGCTACGAGATCCTGAAGAAGGCCTCCGACGAGATCCTCGCCCGCAAGGAGGAGCTCGGAAAGCTGCTCTCGCGTGAGGAGGGCAAGACCTTGCCGGAAGGAATCGGCGAGGCGACGCGCGCCGGCCAGATCTTCGCCTTCTTCGCCGGCGAGTGCCTGCGCCTCGGCGGCGAGGCGATCCCCTCCGTGCGCCCCGGCGTCGGCGTCGAGGTCACGCGCGAGCCGGTCGGCATCGTCGGCATGATCACGCCCTGGAACTTTCCGATCGCGATCCCGGCCTGGAAGATCGCCCCCGCGCTCGCTTACGGCAACTGCGTCGTGCTGAAGCCGGCCGATCTCGTGCCCGGCTCGGCCTGGGCGCTGGTCGACATCATCCAGCGTGCCGGCCTGCCCAAGGGCGTGCTCAACCTGGTCATGGGCCGCGGCTCGGTCGTCGGCCAGGCATTGCTCGAGCACAAGGACGTCCACGCGATCTCCTTCACCGGCTCGGTCTCGACCGGCCGCAAGGTCGCGGCCGCCTGCATCGCCGGCAATCCGATGAAGAAGGTCCAGCTCGAGATGGGCGGCAAGAACCCGCTGGTGGTGCTGGACGACGCCGACCTCAAGACCGCGGTCGAGACCGCCGTCAACGGCGCCTTCTTCTCCACCGGCCAGCGCTGCACGGCCTCCTCGCGGCTGATCGTCCAGAACGGCATCCATGACCGCTTCGTCGATGCGGTCGGCGAACGCCTGAAGACCCTGGTCGTCGACGACGCGCTGAAGAGCGGCACCCATATCGGCCCGGTCGTCGATCAGAACCAGCTCGACCAGGATCTGAAATATATCGGCATCGCCAAGGACGAGGGCGCCAAGCTCCATTGGGGCGGCGAGCTGCTCAATCGCGAGACGCCCGGCTTCTATCTCCAGCCGGCACTGTTCACCGAGACCACAAATGCCATGCGCATCTCGCGCGAGGAGGTTTTCGGACCGGTCGCCAATGTCGTGCGCGCCAAGGACTACGAGGAGGCGCTGGCGCTCGCCAACGACACCGAGTTCGGGCTCTCGGCCGGCATCTGCACCACCTCGCTGAAATACGCGACGCATTTCCGGCGCAACAGCGAGGCCGGCATGGTGATGGTCAACCTGCCGACGGCAGGCGTTGATTATCACGTGCCCTTCGGCGGCCGGAAGGGCTCGAGCTACGGCCCGCGCGAGCAGGGCGCCTATGCCAAGGAATTCTATACGACGGTGAAGACGGCCTACACCCTGGCCTGATTGACGAGCCCACACAAAGGCCGCCGCCCAGAGGGCGGCGGCCTGCCGGTCAGTAATAATAATACCACCTGCCGCGGCGCCACGCCCTGCGGCGCCACCGCCGCCTGCGCCTGCGCCAATTCCGCCTGTGCCAGGCGCGATGCGCGCGCCAGCGCGGGCCCGGCGGCATATGGCTGAACTCGGCATCCGTCTCGTCGAGCGCTGAACTGTCGAGCTGTGCGGCCTCGAGGGCCTGTCGAGACGTTTCCGTCGTCGGGCGAGCCAGCGCCGCGCCGCCTGTGGCGACCGCGAAACCGCCGACCAGCGTGGCGAGGAATGAGCGTCTGTCCATCATGTTCTCCTTCCTGAGCTCCGGTGGGAGCCAAGAAGGAACGATCGCGAGCGCGGTCAGGTTCCTATTTTTGAAACCTGCGAGGACGCGCTGGTCCCGCGTGGCGGGTCAGTAAGGCAGCCCGACATAGTTCTCCGCCAGTGCCGCCATCGCATGGTCCGAGGAGACGAGATAGTCGAGCTCGGCGCGCTGCATGCGCCTCGCGAAAGCGCCGTTCTCGGGGAAATGATGCATCAGCGAGGTCAGCCACCAGGAGAAGCGTTCGGCCTTCCAGACCCGGGCCAGCGCATGCGCGGAATAGGCGTCGATCCCCGCCACCGAACGCTCGATGAAGAATTCGATCAGCGCCCGCGATAGGTAATGCACGTCGCTGGCCGCGAGATTGAGCCCCTTGGCTCCTGTCGGCGGCACGATATGGGCGGCATCGCCGGCCAGGAACAATCGCCCGAAGCGCAATGGTTCGGCGACGAAGGAACGCAGCGGCGCGATCGATTTCTCGATCGAGGGGCCGGTCACGAGCGCCTCCGCCGTGGCGGGATCGAGCCGCCGGCGCAGCTCGTCCCAGAAGCGGTCGTCGGACCAGTTCGCGACATCGTCGTCCAGCGGGCATTGCACGTAATAGCGGCTGCGCTGCGGCGAGCGCATCGAGCATAGCGCGAAGCCGCACTCGTCGCCGGCATAGATCAGCTCGTGCGAAACCGGCGGCACTTCGGCGAGGATGCCGAGCCAGCCGAAGGGATAGGTCCGTTCGAAGGTCCGGAGCGTCGCCTGCGGCACGCTGGCGCGCGAGATTCCGTGATAGCCGTCACAGCCCGCGATGATCGCGCAATCGAGCCGTCGCGAGGTGCCGTTCTTCCGGAAGCTGACATGCGGCCTGTCGCCATCGAAGTCGTGGAGCGCGACGTCCTGCGCCTCGAAGATCGTCGTCGCTCCCGCGGCGGCGCGCAGGTCCATCAGGTCACGCGTCATCTCGGTCTGGCCGTAGACGGTGACATGGCGCCCGCCGGTCAGATGGCTGAGGTCGATGCGGTGTCGGCTGCCGTCGAAGAGCAGGTCGAAGCCGTCATGGCGCAGCCCCTCGGCATGCAGCCGGGCGCTGGCGCCGACCTGATCGAGCAGCCCGACCGTGCCGTCCTCCAGCACGCCGGCCCGGATGCGCGACAGCACGTGCTCGCGGCTGCGGCGTTCGAGGATGACGCTGTCGATCCCCGCCTTGTGCATGAGCTGGCCGAGGAGAAGGCCGGAGGGACCCGCCCCGATGATGGCGACCTGCGTGCGCAAAACCGTTCCTCCGGGTCTCCGCTCTGCCGGCGGCTCCGGATTAAGTTGCCATAGCAACGATCACGGGAAAAGCGCGATCTCCAGCTCCGCGACGCTGCGCAGGCAAAGATCGCTGATCGGCTCCAGGGTCGTGCGCGTGCCGGTCCCGGTCAGCACGCCGACGCGCAGTCCGGCCTTGGCGGCGCGGCCCATCTCCATGTCGTGGGCGTTGTCGCCGATCACGGCGACCTCGCCGGGCGCGAGCCGGCAAGTCTCGCAGAAGCCCTGCACCATGCCCGGGCCAGGCTTCACGCCATGGCCGGAATCATAGCCGGCGAGGAAGGAGAGATGTGGCATCAGGTCGAAATGGGCGGCCGTGGCGGCGACCGCCCGCGCGCTGTCGCTGGACGCGATGCCGAGCGCCAGCCCCCGTGCGCTCAGCCGCGCGAACAGGCCGGCCAGATCGCAGACCGGGATCATCCGCGGCACGGCGCTCTGGAACAGGGCGTCCAGCCGTTCGGTCAGCGCAGGGATGTGGAGCGGGCTCCCCGCCTCGTGCCAGGCCGTCGCCAGCTCCCGCGTGCTTCCTGCTGCGAGCAGGCTGTCCGCCTGGGCCTGCCCGGTCTCAGGGTCGGCGCCGCCCCGCAGCAGGAGCTTGGCGGCAAGCGCGGCATCGCCATTGGCGGCGAGCAACCCGGCCTCGCGGTTGATCGGCGGCCAGCTCGCGGCGTAATCGAGCAGGGTGCCGTCCTTGTCGAAGAGCAATCCGCGAAGCGCGACCATGATGCGTCACAGGACCGGGATGACGTCGACCGCGACCGCGACCTTTTGCGAGCCGGGGCCGACGATCACGCCGTCGAGCGGCGAGACATCGGCATAGTCGCGGCCGATCGCGGTGACGATATGGTCGTCGGCGACGACGAGGTCGTTGGTCGGGTCGAGCCCGATCCAGCCGGTTTCGGGACCGCACCAGAGGCTGACCCAGGCATGGCTGGCATCGGCGCCTTCCAGCCGCTTCTCGCCGGGCGGCGGAATGGTGCGGATATAGCCGCTGACATAGGCGGCCGGCAGCCCGAGCCCGCGCAGGCCGGCGATCATGATATGCGCGAAATCCTGGCAGACGCCGTGGCGTTGCTTGAAGGCCTCGGCGAGCGGCGTCGAGACCTCGGTCGCGTCCGGATCATAGGTGAAATCGGCCCGGATGCGGCGCATCAGCTCGCTCGCGGCCTCGAGGACGGGCCGCCGCGGCGCGAAGCTCTTGCGCGCATAATCCACGACCTCGGCGACCGGCGGCACGAGCCGGCTGGGATAGAGCTGGTGGGCCGGGGAATCGGGCGCGAGGCTGGCCGAGGCGAGCGCCAGCGCGCCGACCTCCTCCCAATGCCGGGTCAGGCCGGGGAAGGGGGGCGCCGGCCGCGCGACCTCGACGCGGGCCCGCATGTCGAGCTTGAGCTCGCGATGCGGCTTCGAGATCGTCAGCGTCGTCATCTGGTTGCCGAAGAAGCAGACCCCGTCGATGCGCTCGCTCGGGCGCGGCGAGACGGCGAGCGTGCTCTTGCGCACGTTCTGTCCGCCATCGTCGCGCGGCAGCAGCCGCAGGATGCAGCGCGCGAAGGGCACCGGCCGGCCATAGGCGTAGGTGGTGACATGGCGGACGTCGTAGATCACGCGATGCCCGTCATCCGCGAGCCTTCCGGCTCGCTGTTCTGCAGGAAATAGCGGTCGGCCACCGCGCTCGACAGGCCCATCAGCAATTGCTCGAGCAGCAGGATGCTGGTGCGGTCGAGGCGGCCCGCCTCGGCGGTGCGGCATTCGGCGGCGAGCTTCAGCGCCAGCCGGCGCGGCGCCTCCAGCATGCCGTCCTCGTTCAGCGTCGGCAGGCCGGCGATCTCGGCGTCGAGGCGGTCGATCTGGAAGGCGACCGAGCGTGGGTTGTAGGGGTCGAGCATGACGAGGTCGAGCACTGGCGCCAGCGACGCGCCGAGCAGATAGCGCGAGCGATAGGTGATCTGCGAATCCGTCAGGTCGAGCAGGGCATCGAGGCAGTCGCTTGGCGCCGCGGAATCGGCGAAATGGCGGGCGAAGCGGCAGGTCGCGATGCCGCGCTCCAGCCGCCGGCCGATATCGAGGAAGCGCCAGCCGGCGCCGCGCACCATGTTCTCCTGGGAGAGGCCCGAGAAGGCGGCCAGCGTCTTCAGCGCCCGGTCGGCGATCTCATAGGCCTCGCCTTCGCTGCCCTGCTCCTCGGGGGTGAGCGTCAATTGCCGCTGCAGGTCGCCGAACAGGCGCCAGGCATCGACCGAGAGGCGTTCCCGGATCACCGAGGCGGTGCGGCGCGCCTCGCGCACGCTCGCCAGCGCCGAGCCATAATGCTCGAGCTCGTGCAGGGCGGCGGTGGCCTGCGAGGCCGGCGATTGTCCCTTTCCAGCCGGGGCCGCGCCCCAGGCGGCCAGCAGGTTGGCGAGGCGGCGCAAGGTCTCGGCGCGGTCGGGCGTCGCGTCGTCGGCGTCGATCAGGCGGCCGAGCAGCGCGCGCACCAGGCGCAGCGTCGCTTCCGTGCGCTCCAGGTAGCGGCCGAGCCAGAACAGGTTGTCGGCGGCCCGGCTCGGCAGCGTGCCCATCACGCGCCGGATGCTGATCCGGTCGGCGCTCGGCAGCAGCGTCACATGCTCGACCGGCCTGTCGGAGGTGACCCAGACGTCGCTGGAGCGCACGCCGTTGCCCATCGTCACGGCGCGCGCGTCGGCATCGTCGGAAATCCGGCAGAAGCCGCCGGGCATCACCGTCCAGCCATCGGGCGTCGCCGCCGCGAAGACCCGCAGCGTCACCGGCCGGGGCTGCAGCCGGCCCTCCTCGAAAATCGGCATCGTCGACAGGCGCACGACCTCCTGGCCGACATAGTCGACGCCCCGCGCCTGGATATGCGCCCGCAAGGCCTGACGCGCCTCGGGCGCAAGCTCGCCGGGCAAGATCGGCCGGCGCACCAGCCCGTCGGCCGCGGCGCGGAAGGCCGGCGCGACGCTCATCTCCTCGAGCCGCTCCAGCACGGTCGCGCGCTCGCTGGCCTGGCCGCACCACCAGGTCGCGACATTGGGCAGGATCAGCTCTTCCCCGAGTAGGCGCTCGGCCAGCGCAGGCAGGAAGCTCATCAGCGCGCGTGCCTCGACCACCCCGGAGCCGAGCCCGTTGGCGATATGGACATTGCCGCGCCGGACCGCCTGGACCAGCCCGGCGACGCCGAGCGCGGAGGCGGCGTTGAGTTCGAGCGGGTCGGAGAAGTCGCCGTCGATACGGCGCCAGATCACGTCGGCGCGCTTCAGGCCCGCGATGGTGCGCACATGCACGCGCCCGTCCCGCATCAGCAGGTCGCCGCCCTCGACCAGCAGGAAGCCGAGATAGCGCGCGAGATAAGCCTGCTCGAAATAGCTTTCGTTGAGCGGGCCCGGCGTCAGCAGGCAGATTCGCGGCTCGACTCGGCGCGAGCTCGCGACCAGCCCGGCCCGGAAACCCTGGAAGAACGAGGCCAGCCTCTCAATGTTCATCGACCGGAACAGGTCGGGGAAGGCGCGCCCCAGCGCCAGCCGGTTCTCCAGCGCGTAGCCTGCGCCCGAGGGCGCCTGCGTCCGGTCACCGAGCACCCACCAGCGCCCATCCGGCCCGCGTCCGAGATCGGCGGCGTAGAGCTGCAGGCTGCCGCCATTGCCCGTGCCTTGCACGGGTCGCAGGTAATCCGGGCTTCCGGTCACGACCGTCGCCGGGAGCAGGCCCTTGGCGATCATCTCGCCCGGTCCGTAGATATCCTCCAGCAGCGAGGCGAGCAGGCCCGCGCGCTGCGCCACGCCCGCCGCGATCGTCCGCCACTCGGCGCCGGTGATCACCAGTGGCACATGGTTCAGCGGCCAGGAACGCTCGCCGGCGAGCGGGTCGCTCTCGTCGAGCTCGCCATGGACGCGGTAGGAGACGCCGGTGTCGCGGACATGCCGGTCGGCGAGGCCGAAGCGATGGCCGAGCTCGTCGAGCGAGAGCCCGCTCCACTCGGCCAGGAACGGCTCCCATTGCGGGCGCACCGTGCCGTCCGCCGCCATGAACTCGTCATAGGCGCCCGGCAGCGGTCGATAGCCGGCCAGCAGCGCGCTGCGCCGCTCCGCTCGGACGCGTGTCGAGGGGGATCGGCCTTGGAGAGCCATCGCCTTGGTCAAAGTCCCGCAGGGCGGCGCAGGTCGAGGGTCATGGGGAATTCCGGGCTGCGCTCTTCCACCGGAATCACCAGCGCGCCGGGACTATGACCGATCGCTTCGAAACGGGCGAGACGGCGCGCCTCGGCCTCGTAGGAATTCACCGGCGGTGTCTCATAATTGCGCCCGCCCGGATGGGCGACATGATAGACGCAGCCGCCCAGCGAACGGCCGGCCCAGGCGTCGACGATGTCGAAGGTCAGCGGCGCGTGGACCGGGATCGTCGGGTGCAGGCCCGACGCCGGCTGCCAGGCCTTGAAGCGCACGCCCGCGATCACCTCGGCCGAGCCGGCAATCTGAGTCATCGGCAGGCGCCGCCCGTTGCAGGTGACGAGATGCCGGCCGGAGACGAGCCCGCTCGCCTTCACCTGCAGCCGCTCCACCGAGGAATCGACATAGCGCACCGTGCCGCCGGCCGCGCCCTGCTCGCCCATCACATGCCAGGGTTCGAGCGCCTGGCGCAGTTCGAGCGCGACGCCGCCATGCTCGACCTTGCCGTAGAACGGGAAGCGGAATTCGGCTTGCGCCTCGAACCAGACGGGGTCGAACCGGTAGCCGGCGCGGCCGAGATCGGCGAGCACCTCGCGGAAATCCCGCCAGACCATGTCCGGCAGCATGAAGCGGTCATGTAGGCTCGTGCCCCAGCGCACGAGCTTGCCCTCCTGCGGCTCGCGCCAGAACCAGGCGATCAGCGCCCGGATCAGGAGCTGTTGCGCCAGCGACATCCGTGCGTCGGGCGGCATCTCGAAGGAACGGAACTCGACCAGCCCGAGCCGGCCGGTCGGCCCGTCCGGCGAGTAGAGCTTGTCGATGCAGATTTCGGTGCGATGCGTGTTGCCGGAAACGTCGACGAGGAGGTTCCGGAACAGCCGGTCGACCAGCCAGAGCGGGATTCGAGGCTCGCCCGGCTTCGGCACCATGCCGAGCGCGATCTCCAGTTCGTAGAGCTGGTCGTGCCTGGCCTCGTCGATGCGCGGCGCCTGGCTGGTCGGCCCGATGAACAGGCCCGAGAACAGATAGGATAGCGAAGGATGGCGCTGCCAGTAGAGGATGATGCTCTTGAGCAGGTCCGGGCGGCGCAGGAACGGGCTGTCGGGCGGCGTGACGCCGCCGAGTACGACATGATTGCCGCCGCCGGTACCGGTATGGCGGCCGTCGACCATGAACTTCTCGGCACAGAGCTTGCTCTCGCGCGCCTCGTCATAGACGCCGCGTGTGATCTCCACCGCTTCGCGCCAAGTCTTCGCCGGGTGGATATTGACCTCGATGACGCCGGGATCGGGCGTCACCTTGACGACGTTGAGCCGCGGATCGGCAGGAGGCGCATAGCCCTCGATATGGACCGGCAGGCCGGTCGCCTCGGCGACGCTCTCGATGCTGGCGATCAGGTCGAGATAGTCCTCCAGCCGCTCGACCGGGGGCAGGAAGACGCAGAGCACATTGTCCCTGATTTCCAGGCTGAGAGCGGTGCGCACATGCTCGCGCCCGATCTCCTGCTCGACGCGGTCCTGCGCGTTGCTGCTCGCTTGCCCGTCGCCCGGCCGGGAGAATTGCGCGGGGCCATAGCCGGGCGCCGGCGGCTCTTCGGCAATGGCCGGATCGACAGCGGAGGTGGACGCCGGGAGCGGCGCCCGCTCCTCCATCGGATCCTGCGGGTGGATCTGCGGATATTCCGCCTCAGTCACGGCCGGCAGCGAGCCGAGCGGCAGCCGGTAGCCGACGGGCGAATCGCCCGGTACCAGGAAGAGCTGGCCGCGCCGCAGCTTCCATTTCTCGGATCGCCAGCGCCGGTCGCCGGCCTGGCTCTGCCAGCGCTGCACCGGGATGACGTAGCCGCGCGGATTGCCGAGCCCGAGCGTGAAGACCCGGGCCATGCGCGCCCGCTCTTCCGGATCGGCCAGGCGCGGGTCGAGCGGGTCGACATTCTCGGGAAGCTGCGCCTCCTTCAGCAGCCAGTGGCCGGTATCCTCATAGGCCGGCACGACATGGTCGGCGCCGATGCCGAGCTTCTCGGCGAGGCCGGCCGCCAGCGTCTCCGCGTCGCGGATCGAGCTGGCGATCTCATGCTCGCGGTCGCCCCCGGTCGAGGCGCCGGGCTCCCTGGCGATCAGCGCGGCATTGCGCCAGATCGGCTCGCCGTCCTGGCGCCAATACAGCGCGAAGGCCCAGCGCGGCAGGCTCTCGCCGGGATACCACTTACCCTGGCCGTAATGCAGCATCCCGCCCGGCGCGAAACGGTTGCGCAGGCGGCGGATCAGCGCGTCGGCGCGGCGCCGCTTGGTCGGGCCGACCGCGTCGATGTTCCATTCCGCCCCGGCCTGGTCGTCGACGGCGACGAAGGTTGGCTCGCCGCCCATGGTGAGGCGCACGTCTCCGGCGGCGAGGTCGGCATCGACCGCCTCGCCCAGCGCGTCGAGCCGCCGCCAGGACTCGTCCGAGAAGGGCAGGGTGATGCGCGGCACCTCGTGCACGCGCTCGACGTTCATCGAAAAATCGAAACTGGTCTCGGCATAGCTCGCGACGCCGCTGACCGGTGCGGCCGAGCGGTAATGCGGCGTCGCCGCCAGCGGCAGATGGCCCTCGCCGGTGAGCAGGCCGGAGGTCGGGTCGAGCCCGATCCAGCCGGCGCCGGGGATATAGACCTCGGCCCAGGCATGCAGGTCGGTGAAGTCCTTGTCGGTGCCGCGCGGCCCCTCGAGCGGATCGATATCCGCCTTCATCTGGATCAGGTAGCCCGAGACGAAGCGGGCGGCGAGCCCGAGCCGGCGCAGCACCTGGACCAGCAGCCAGCTCGTGTCGCGGCAGGAGCCGGAGCCGAGTTGCAACGTCAGATCGGGTTCCTGCACGCCGGGCTCCATGCGGATGCCATAGGCGATCATCCGCTGCAGGCGCGCATTGAGCTCGACGACGAAATTGACCGTGTTGACCGGCTCGCGCGAAATCCTGGCCACGAAATCCGTCAGCAGCGGCCCCGCCGGCTCCGTGACGAGATAGGGCGCGAGCTCGGCCTGGAGCTCGTCCGGGTAGGCGAAGGGAAAGGTCTCCGCATCGCTCTCGACGAAGAAGTCGAACGGGTTGATCACCGTGAGCTCGGTGACCAGATCGACCTCGATGCGCAATTCCGTCACCGGCTCGGGAAAGACATAGCGCGCCAGCCAGTTGCCGCTCGGGTCCTGCTGCCAGTTCACGAAATGCTGGGCCGGCGACACCTTCAGCGAATAGCTCTTGATCGCGGCCCGGCAATGCGGCGCAGGTCTCAGGCGAATGATCTGTGGGCCGAGCGTGACCGGGCGGTCGTAACGGTAATGGGTGAGGTGGTTCAGCGCGGCGATGATGGCCAAGGGCGGCACCTGCTCGAATGGGCGTGCCCGTGGCACGGCTGCCGGCAGGATAGCGAGTGCCGCAGGCCCCCGCAAAGGCGCGCGCTGCGCAAGAAGAGGTCGATGCGCGAGGCGGTTGCGCAAGAAGCGTGCAGCTGCACGTCGCGAAGGCGCTCAGCCTTTCGACCGGCTGGACATCGGGCGCAAACTGGTTCCAGAGTGAGCCCAAGCGGCGGCGAAAACGCCCGCTCAGTGAACCAATGGGGATGTTTCCATGCGTCATATCGCAAAATTGATGACCGCTTCCGCCTTCACGGCGTTGATGGCGACGACGGTCCTGGCCGACACGCCGAAGGACACGGTGGTCATGGCCAAGCAGATCGACGACATCATCACGCTCGATCCGGCCGAGGCCTTCGAATTCTCCGGCGTCGAGGTCGGAGCCAATGTCTATGACAAGCTGATCGGCGTCGATCTCGCCAAGAACAACGAGCTCGTCGGCGAGCTCGCCGAGAAATGGACGGTCAGCGAGGACAATCTCACCTATACCTTCAAGCTGCGCCCGGGCGTGAAATTCCACTCCGGCAACCCGCTGACGGCCGCCGACGTGGTCTATTCCTTCCAGCGCGCGGTAACGCTGAACAAGTCGCCCGGCTTCATCCTGACTCAGTTCGGCCTGAACAAGGACACCGTGCTGGAGAAGGTGAAGGCGGTCGACGACCTCACCGTGCAGGTGGTGGTCTCCAAGCCCTACGCGCCGACCTTCTTCCTCAACTGCCTGACTTCCGGCGTCGCCTCGATCGTCGATTCCAAGCTGGTCAAGGCCAATGAGAAGGATGGCGATTTCGGCAATGGCTGGCTCAAGCTGAACTCGGCCGGCTCGGGCGCCTACAAGGTCCGTGCCTATCGTCCCAACGAGCAATATGCGCTCGACGCCAACGAGACCTGGTACAAGGGCGCGCCGAAGAACAAGCGCGTCATCGTCCGCCATGTCGCCGAGCCCGCCTCGCAGCGCCTGCTGCTGGAGAAGGGCGACATCGACATGGCGCGCAACCTCTCCAAGGATCAGCTCGCCGCCGTCAAGGACAAGGCCGACATCCAGATCGTCCAGGGCGACAAGGGCTATATCCTCTATCTCGGCCTGAACCAGAAGAACCCCAACCTCGCCAAGCCCGAGGTGCGCGAGGCGCTGAAATGGCTGGTCGACTATTCGGCGATCGAGAAGAACATCGTCGAGGGCACCTACAAGCACCACGAGTCGTTCCTGCCCAAGGGCTTCCTCGGCGCGATCACCGACAAGCCCTATACCTTCGATCCGGCCAAGGCCAAGGAGCTGCTCGCCAAGGCGGGGCTCAAGGACGGCTTCACCGTCACCATGGATGTCCGCTCGGTCAACCCGATTACCGACATCGCCCAGGCGATCCAGTCGAGCTGGGGCCAGGCCGGCATCAAGCTCGAGCTCATCCCGGGCGACGGCAAGCAGACCCTGACCAAGTACCGCGCCCGCACGCACGACATCTATATCGGCCAGTGGGGTCCGGACTATCTCGATCCGCACACCAATGCCGAGACCTTCGCCATCAACGAGAACAATGGCGAGGACGCCAAGTCGAAGACGCTCGCCTGGCGCAATGCCTGGGACATCCCGGACATGACCAAGACCACCCAGGCGGCCGTGCTCGAGACCGACGCGGCCAAGCGCAAGACCGAATATGAAGGCATCCAGCGCGACCATCAGAAGGTCTCGCCCTTCGTCATCATGTTCCAGCAGGTCGAGGTCACGGCCGAGCGCAAGAACGTCAAGGGCTGGGTGATCGGTCCGAGCTCCGACACCAATTTCTACTGGCCCATCGCCAAGAACTGAGCCGCTTTGGCATTGATGCCCCGCTGCAGCCGAAAGGCCGCAGCGGGTTTCTTGCTATTCTTTGCTGTTGAACGGCCTGGGCGGAAGCTTGCTTTCACGCTCGGTGCCCTGCAGAAGCGCCCGGTTTTCGGGTCTGGTCGAATTGGGCGGGTGAATGGCGTCATCGCGTGAGACATGGGCGGGCTGGTCGGCGCGCTGGGGCAGGATCGCCGGCCGCGAGCTGACCACGGTCGCGATCACGATCTTCGGTCTGCTGCTCGTCACCTTCCTGATCGCACGCGTGATGCCGATCGATCCGGTGCTCGCCGTGGTCGGTGACCGGGCCCCGGCCGATGTCTACGAGAGGGCGCGGCTCGATCTCGGCCTCGACAAGCCGCTCTGGCAGCAATTCGGCATCTATGTCGGCAAGGTTTTCACCGGCGATCTCGGCACCTCGGTGCTGACCGCGCAGAAGGTCACCGACGACATCAAGACGGTCTTCCCCGCGACGCTCGAACTGGCGACGCTGGGCACGCTGATCGGCGTCGTGCTCGGGGTGCCGCTCGGCATCCTCGCCGCCGTCAACCAGGGCCGCTGGCTCGACCAGATCGCCCGCGTCATCGGCCTTGTCGGCTATTCGATCCCGGTCTTCTGGCTCGGCCTGATGGGGCTGCTGCTGTTCTACGCCAAGCTCGGCTGGGTCGCGGGTCCGGGCCGGATTTCCATCGCCTGGCAGGATTTCGTCACACCGATCACCGGCGTCATCATGCTCGACGCCGCATTGCAGGGGGAATGGGAGGCGTTCTGGGACGCCTTCTCGCATCTCATCCTGCCGGCCTCGGTGCTCGGCCTGCTCTCGGTCGCCTATGTCAGCCGCATGACCCGCAGCTTCATGATCAACGAGCTGCAGCAGCAATATGTCATCGCCGCACGGGTGAAGGGTCTCTCGGAGACGCGGGTGATCTGGGGCCATGCGCTGCGCAACGCCGTCGTGCCGTTGGTGACGGTGATCGCGCTCTCCTACATGCATCTGCTCGAGGGCTCGGTCCTGACCGAGACCATATTCGCCTGGCCGGGTCTCGGCCGCTACCTCACCAATTCGCTGCTCAATGCCGACATGAACGCCGTGCTCGGCGCCACGCTCGTGGTCGGCGCCGTCTTCATCGGCGTCAATCTCCTGTCCGACATCATCGGCCGCCTGGCCGATCCGCGGGCGAGGTGAGGCCATGGCCATGATCGACCGCACCGCGACCGAGCAGAGCTGGACCGCCTGGCTCGTCAGCGATTCCCCGACATCGCGCCGCCAGGCCAGGCTCGGCCAGCTCTACCGGCAATGGCTCGCCTTCCGGCGCAACCCGGCGGCCGTGATCGGCCTCACCATCGTCGTGCTGCTGCTCCTGGTCGCCGCCTTCGCGCCGCTGATCGCGACGCACGACCCGCTCGCCCAGGCGCTCGACAAGCGCCTGCTGCCGCCCTCGGCGGCGAACTGGTTCGGCACGGATTCGCTCGGCCGCGACATTTTCAGCCGCATCGTCTACGGCTCGCGGGTGACGCTGGTCATCGTGCTCCTGGTGGTGATCACGGTCGGGCCGATCGGGCTCCTGATCGGCGCGGCGGCGGGCTATCTCGGCGGCTGGGTCGATCGCATCCTGATGCGTATCACCGACGTCTTCCTCGCCTTTCCGCGCCTCGTGCTGGCGCTCGCCTTCGTCGCCGCCCTCGGGCCGGGCCTGGAGAACGCCGTCATCGCCATCGCCTTCACCGCCTGGCCGCCCTATGCGCGCGTCGCCCGCGCCGAGACGATGATCATCCGCAACCAGGACTATATTTCCGCCGTGCGGCTGCAGGGCGCCTCGCAATGGCGCATCGTCCTGAAGCATGTCGTGCCGATGTGCCTGCCTTCGCTGATCGTGCGCACGACGCTCGATATGGCCGGCATCATCCTCACCGCGGCCGGTCTCGGCTTCCTCGGGCTCGGCGCCCAGCCGCCGATCCCCGAATGGGGCGCGATGATCTCGACCGGCCGCGAGCAGATCTTCGACCAGTGGTGGGTGGCGACCTTCCCCGGCATCGCCATTTGCGTCGTCGCGCTCGGCTTCAACCTGCTCGGCGACGGGCTCCGCGACGTCATCGATGCGAGGTGAGATGATGCGCGCACCCGGCACGCCGACCGAACAGCCGCTCCTCGAGCTCGAGAACCTGCGGGTCAATTTCCACACGCCGACGGGCATCGTGCGCGCCGTGCGCGGGCTGTCCTTCACGCTCGGTCGCGAGCGGCTCGGCATCGTCGGCGAGTCGGGCTCCGGCAAGTCGATGACCGGCCGCGCCATCCTCGACCTGATCCCGCATCCCGGCGAGGTCCTGGCCGACCGGCTCACCTATCGCGGCCGGGACCTCCTGACGATGGATAAACGCGCGCGCCGCAAGCTGCGCGGCCGCCATATCTCGATGGTGATGCAGGACCCGAAATTCTCGCTCAACCCGGTGAAGACCGTCGGCGAGCAGATCGCCGAGGCCTATCGCGTCCATCACAAGGCGAGCGCCCGGCAGGCGAGGGAGCGCAGCCTCGCCATGCTGGAAGCCGTGCAGATCCGCGAGCCCGACCGGGTCTACAGGCTCTATCCGCACGAGGTCTCGGGCGGCATGGGCCAGCGCGTGATGATCGCGATGATGCTGATCGCCGAGCCCGACATCCTGATCGCCGACGAACCGACCTCGGCGCTCGACGTCACTGTGCAGCTGCAGATCCTGAAGATCCTCGACGATCTGGTCACCAGTCGCGGCATGGGGCTGATCTTCATCAGCCACGACCTGCATCTGGTGAAGTCCTTCTGCGATCGCGTCATCGTCATGTATGGCGGCAAGGCGATGGAGACGCTGGCGGCAGGCGATCTCGAGGCGGCGCAGCATCCCTATACGCGGGGCTTGCTCGGCTGCCTGCCGGACCTCGACCATCCCAAGGCGAAGCTCTCCACCCTGACCCGCGATCCGGCATGGCTGGCATGAGCGCACAACCCGCCATTTCCGTCGAGAAGCTCAACGTCTCCTTTGGCGATTCCCATGTCGTGAAGGACCTTTCATTCACCGTCGCGCCGGGCGAGAGCTACGGCATCGTCGGCGAGTCCGGCTCGGGCAAGTCGACGGTACTGCGCGTGCTGGCCGGGCTGAACCGCGAGTGGAGCGGCGACGCGACCATCCTGGGCGCGAAGCAGCCCAAGGTCCGCGGCAAGGCCTTCTATCGCGCCGTGCAGATGGTCTTCCAGGACCCCTATGGCAGCCTGCATCCGAAGAAGACCGTCGACGACACGCTCGCCGAGCCGCTCGCCATTCACGGCATCCGCGACGCCGAGGCGCGGATCGAGCGCGCCATGGCCGATGTCGGCCTGCCCGGCGGCTTCCGCTTCCGTTACCCGCACCAGCTCTCGGGCGGCCAGCGCCAGCGCGTCGCGATCGCGCGTGCCCTCGTGCTGGAGCCGACCATCCTGCTGCTCGACGAGCCGACCTCGGCGCTCGACGTCTCGATCCAGGCGGAGGTGCTGAACCTGCTCCAGGCGCTGCGCAGGGAGCGCAACCTTACCTATATTCTCGTCAGCCACGACCTCGCCGTCGTCGCCCATATGTGCGAGCGGCTGCTGGTGATGCAGTTCGGCAAGGGCGTCGAGGAAATGACGGCGTCGACATTGGCCGCCCGTGCGCCGCAGACGGCTTATGCCCAGCAATTGCTGACGGCGAGCGAGGGTTTTCGGCGCGAGACCGTTTGAGCGGCCCGCTCTGCGCTGCGCCGCTTGGGCGGTCGAACGAAAGCGTCTAAGTCTCGTCGCAGCGGCGGGTTAGGATCGCCCCTCGCCGTTACGGAGTGCTGTGCCCATGGATGCCGTCGCCGACCGCGTGATGAAGCTGGAGACCGTGCCCGAGCGCACGCCCGTCCCGCCCTTCGATCTGGTGATTTTCGGCGCCAGCGGCGATCTCGCCTTGCGCAAGCTCTTTCCGGCGCTGGCCCAGCGCAACCAGGAGGGCGTGCTGCCGGAGGAGAGCCGCATCCTCGCCATGGTGCGCAAGAGCGAGGACGTCACCGGGCTGCCCGGCGAGATCGCCCGCAAGCTCGAAGCCGAGGAAGGGCTGCCCAAGGAGAAGGTCGAGGCCTTCCTGCGCCGTCTCACCATGGTCCAGCTCGATGCGCTGAAGCCGGAGACCTATGCCGAGCTGAAGAAGGCGCTCGGCGACTCGGAGCGGGTCCGCTCCTTCTATCTCTCGACGCCGCCGGACCTCTTCATCCCGATCTGCGAGAATCTCGCCAAGGCCGAGATCCTGACGCCGACCTCGCGCGTCATCCTTGAAAAGCCGCTCGGCCGCGACCTCGCCTCCGCTCGCGAGATCAACGATGCGGTCGCGAAGATCCTGCCCGAAAGCCGCACCTATCGGATCGACCATTATCTCGGCAAGGAGACGGTGCAGAACCTCCTGGTGCTGCGCTTCGCCAACACCCTGTTCGAGCGCTCCTGGTCGAGCCGCGACATCGACAATGTCCAGATCACGGTCGCCGAGACGGTCGGGCTCGAATCCCGCGCCGGCTATTACGACAAGGCCGGCCATTTGCGCGACATGGTGCAGAACCACGTCCTGCAGCTGCTTTGCCTCTTCGCCATCGAGCCGCCGAACATGCTCGAGGCCGATGCGGTGCGCGACGAGAAGGTCAGGGTGCTGAAGGCATTGCGTCCGATCGTCGGGCCGGACGTCCTGCGCGCCACGGTGCGCGGCCAGTACGGCCCGGGCGTCAGCGGCGGCTCGCGCGTCCACGGCTATGCCGAGGAGCTCGGCCACGCCAGTAACACCGAGACCTTCGTCGCCATTCGCTGCGAGCTCGACACCTGGCGCTGGGCCGGCGTGCCGATCTATCTGCGCACCGGCAAGCGCATGGCGCAGCGCTATTCCGAGATCGCCGTCACCTTCAAGCCGGTGCCGCACTCGATCTTCGGCCATGCCGCCGATTGCGGGCGCCTCGACGCCAACCGGCTGATCATTCGCCTGCAGCCCAATGACGGCGTCCAGATGCAGCTGATGATGAAGGTCCCGGGCTCGGGCAAGCTCAAGATCGTGCCGCGCCAGCTCGACCTGCGCTACGATACCGCCTTCGGCGTGCGCTCGCCCGACGCCTATGAGCGCCTGCTGACCGACGTCATTCGCGGCGACCAGACCTTGTTCATGCGCCGCGACGAGGTCGAGCAGGCCTGGGCTTGGATCGACCCGATCCTGGCCGGCTGGCAGGAATACTACCCGCAGCCGCACCGCTATGCCGCCGGTTCCTGGGGGCCGTCGCAGGCGATCGGCCTGATCGAGCGCGAGGGCCGCTCCTGGGCCGATCCGGAGCTGATCGAATGAGCGCGGCGGGTCCGATCGCCTGGCACCGCTTCGAGACCCTTGGCGATGCCTCCGAGGCGCTTGCCGAAGCCGTGGCGGTCCGGCTGCGCGCAGCCGTCTCAGCGCGAGGCGCGGCCGTGATGGCCGTGCCGGGCGGAACGACGCCGGCCCGGTTTCTCGCCGCGCTCGGCGCCCATGACCTCGCCTGGGACAAGGTCACGCTGCTGCCGACGGACGAGCGCTTCGTCGCACCCGACGATCCAGCCTCGAACGAGCGCATGATCCGCGACGCCTTCGCGCCGCTGCGCGAGGGGAAGGCCGGCTTCGTCTCCTTCCACAATGCCGGCGACGATCTCGCTGCAGCCGCCCGCAGCCTCGACACCGTCCTGTCGCGGCTGCCGGCGCTCGACATCCTGGTCAGCGGCATGGGCGCGGACGGCCACATCGCCTCGATCTTCCCCGGCGACGAGGCGGCGGCGAAGGCGGGCGCTTCCGTGCACGCCGTCGCCGCGCAGCCTGCCGGCCTGCCGCCGCGCATCTCGCTCTCGCCGGCGCGGCTGGCGCAGGCCGGCTGGGCCGCGCTGCTGCTCGCGGGCCCGGAGAAGGAGGAAACGCTGAAGGCGGCGCAGGAACTTCCAGCGGCCTATCCGGTCGGCATCCTGCTGCGCCGGCCTCGGGGGCTCGACGTCTACTGGGCGAAGGCTTAAGCGGGGCGCTTAGCCAGGGAGACCGATCCGATGTCAGACGAACCCGAAATTGCGCGCCTCGGCGCTTGCGGCGTGGTCCCGGTCGTCGTCATCGAGGATGCCCATCTCGCCGTCCCGCTGGCGCGGGCGCTTCTGGCCGGCGGCATCGACGTCATCGAGGTCACCTTGCGCCGCCCGGCCGCGCTGAACGCGCTCGAGACGATCGCGCGCGAGGTGCCCGATATCCTCGCCGTCGCCGGCACGGTCGTGACCCCGGCCCAGGTCGCGGACGTCCAGCAGGCCGGCGCCCAGGCGGTCGTCAGCCCCGGCTTCAGCGAGGCCGTGGACGATGCGATGCGCGCCGCCGGCTTGCCCTGGCTGCCGGGCGTCGCGACCGCGTCGGACTGCATGCGCGCGGTTTCGGCCGGGCGGCTGACCTGCAAGTTCTTCCCGGCCGAGCAGGCGGGCGGCACGGCGGCGCTGAAGGCCCTGTCGGGGCCGTTTCCGCAGCTCAGGTTCTGCCCGACCGGAGGCGTCGGCCTCGGCAACCTCGCGGATTATCTCGCGCTCAAGCAAGTGATCTGCGTCGGCGGCTCCTGGCTCGTGCCGGTCGACGCCATCGCCAATCGCGACTGGGCGCGGGTGACGCAACTCGCCAAAGAGGCTCGCGAGAAGGTCGCGGGCCTGCGCGGCTGACGCGCTCATCATTCCCGGGCGGAGGGAGCCCTTTCCGTCATGGTCGGGCTTGTCCCGACCATCCACGTCTTCGCTCGAAGAGGTCTGTGTTCAAGACGTGGATGCCCGCCACAAGGGCGAGCATGACGCGTCTTACCCCAACCGCTCCACCACGATATCGGCGATCGCCAGCGAGCTCGTCAGGCCCGGGCTCTCGATCCCGAGCAGGTTGGTCAGCCCGGGCACGCCATGGACCGCCGGCCCGTCGATACGGAAATCCGGCATCGGCTCGCTCGGCCCGTGCAGCTTCGGGCGGATGCCGGCATAGTCCGCGACCAGCGCGCCGTCGGCCAGGCCCGGCCAATAGGTCCGGATCGCCGCGTAGAAGCGCTCGGCCCGCGTCGGATCGACCACCAGGTCCTGGTCGCTCTCGACCCATTCGACATCCGGCCCGAACTTGACCCGGCCGCCCATGTCGATCGTCGCGTGGATGCCGAGACCGGCCGCCTCCGGGATCGGATAGACCAGATGCGAGAAGGGCTGCTTGCCGAGCAATGCGAAGTAGTTGCCCTTGGCGAAGGACTGCACCGGCGCATGCTGCGGCGGAAAGCCGTCGAGCAGGCGCAGCAGGCGCGGCGCGCCATGGCCGGCGGAATTGACGATGCTGCGCACCGAATAGGTCGCGGGGTCATCGCCGCCGAAATCGACTCTGAAGCCGTCACCCTCGCGCCGCCAGCCGAGGATCGGCGTGTTGAGCGCCAGCGAGCCGCCGGCAGCCTCGCATTCGCCGAGCAGCGACAGCATGAAGGCGTGGCTGTCGACGACGCCCGTCTCTGGCGAGAGCAGGGCGATCTCGCAGGTGACCTCCGGCTCGAGCGCATGCGCGCCGGCTGCGTCGAGCCAGCGCAGCGAGGTGACGCCGGAGGCCTCCGCGCGCGCGGCGATCGTCTCCAGCGCCGGACGCTGCGCCGCGGATGTCGCAACGATCAGCTTGCCGCAGGCCTTGTGCGGCAGGCCGCGCTCGCCGAGATAGCGGTAGAGCAGCTTGCGGCCCTCGACGCAGACCCGCGCCTTCAGCGAGCCCGGCGGATAGTAGATCCCGGCATGGATGACCTCGCTGTTGCGCGCCGAGGTCTGCGTCCCGATGCCCTCAGTGGCTTCGGCGATCACGACCTCGCGTCCGGCGAGCGCCAGCGCGCGCGCCGTGGCGAGGCCGACCACGCCGGCCCCGATGACGAGGCAATCGATGTCGCTCATCGCCGCTGCGCGTCAGGCCGCGCGCTGCGGCATGGCGATCTCGACCAGGCTCGCCCAATAGGTCACGCCGACCGGGATCGCCGCGTCGTTGAACTCGTAAGCCGGGTGGTGCAGCCCGGCGGAATCGCCGTTGCCCATGAAGATATAGGCGCCCGGCCGCTCCTCCAGCATGAAGGAGAAATCCTCCGAGCCCATGGTCGGCGGCACCTCGGTGTCGATCGCCTCCTTGCCGAAGACGTTCTTGGTGGCGCTGGTGACGAAATCGGTCTGTCCGGCATGGTTGAAGGTCACTGGGTAGCCGCGGAAATATTCGATCTCGCACTTGAGGTCGAAGGCCTGCGTCAGCCCCTGGCAGATCTCGGTGATGCGCTTCTCGGCGAGATCGCGCATCGCCGGGGTCAGGGTCCGGACCGAACCCTTGATCTCGACGCTTTGGGGAATGACGTTGAAGGCCTCGCCGGCATTGATCGCGGTCGCCGAGACGACGACGGAATCGAGCGGGTCGGCATTGCGCGAGGCGACGGTCTGCAGCGCGGTGACGAGCTGGCAGGCGGCGACGACCGGGTCCTTGGTGTCATGCGGGGCTGCGGCATGGCCGCCCTTGCCGTTGATCCTGATCAGGAAGCGGTCGGCCGCCGCCATGATCGGGCCCTTGCGAATGCAGAACTGGCCGACCGGCAGCCCCGGCTTGTTGTGCAGGCCATAGACCTCCTGCACGCCGAAGCGCTCCATCACGCCCTCGTCGCACATCACCTTGGCGCCGGCCCCGCCCTCCTCCGCCGGCTGGAAGATCACGATCGCGGTGCCGTCGAAATCGCGCGTCTCCGCGAGATATTTGGCGGCGCCGAGCAGCATCGTGGTGTGCCCGTCATGGCCGCAGGCATGCATCTTGCCCGGCACTGTCGAGCGATGCTCGAGATTGGTCTCCTCGTGGATCGGCAGCGCGTCCATGTCGGCGCGCAGGCCGATGACCTTGCCGGAATCCTGCCGCTTGCCCTTGATCACCCCGACCACGCCGGTCTTGCCGATCCCGGTCACCACCTCGTCCACACCCCAGGCCTTGAGCTTGTCGGCGACGATTCCGGCGGTCCGCTGCACGTCGAAGAGCAGTTCGGGATGCCGGTGGAAATCGCGGCGGATCGCAGTGAGCTCGGGCGTGAACGTGGCAATCAGGTCGGATCTGGGCATGATGTCCTCGGAATGGGCAGGCTGACTTTGCAGAAAGCGGGTGGCCAGGCGGCGAAGCTAGCGGGCTGTGGGCCTCTCTCCAAGTCTCCTGTGTCATGAGGGGGTGGGGTGCGACGAATGGCGGAGGATCGGATGGCGGGGTCATGAGAGTGGTGAGGCTGGTCCGATGGATATTCGCCGTCGCGGCCGTCGTCCTGGTCTGCGGCGGTTATGCCTGGTGGCGGCATTCCACAGACTTCATCCGGGACGCCGCGTCGGCGGAGGGCACCGTCATCGATCTCGTGCGCAGCCCCGGCCGCTCGTCCGAGCGTGGCACCTACCGCCCCGTCGTCCGGTTCCGCACGCAGGCTGGCGAGGAGGTCGAGTTCGTCTCGAACTGGTCGAGTTATCCGCCGCCCTACAGGCGGGGCGACACGGTGGAGGTGCTTTATTCTCCGTCCGACGCACGGCAGGCCAGGATCAAGCGCTTTTTCGCGCTATGGGGCGGGCCGATGATCACCGGCCTTCTCGGCCTCGCCTTCACCATCGTCGCCGTCGCGCTCTTCTTCATTCCCATGGACCACGCAGCTGAAACCGGGCGTGAGCGCGGTGGTGCGTCTCGACCCTCTTCGCTATGACGGAGGACGTGCAAGACGCCGCAACGCCGCCTCTACCGGCCGATGAAGTGAAGCAGCCCATGTCCGAGACCGAAGCCCTCCGCGAAGCCGTCATCCCGGAACTGCCGAACTATTACCGAGGCAAGGTCCGCGAGAATTACGATCTGCTGGACGGGCGCCGCATCATCATCGCGAGCGACCGGCTCAGCGCCTTCGACCGGGCGATCGCCTGCATCCCGTTCAAGGGCCAGGTGCTGACCCAGACCGCGCGGTTCTGGTTCGAGAACACCGCCGACATCTGCCCGAACCATGTGCTCGACTATCCCGATCCCAATGTCGTGGTCGGCCAGCGGTTGGAGATCCTGCCGGTCGAGATCGTGGTGCGCGGCTATCTCGCCGGCACCACCGGAACCTCCGTTCTGACCATGTACAAGCAGGGCCAGCGCGAGATCTACGGCATCCGCTTCCCGGACGGCCTGCGCGACAACGAGGCGCTTCCCGAGGCGATCATCACGCCGACCAGCAAGGCCTTCGACGGCGGCCATGACGAGCCGCTCTCGCCGCAGGAGATCGCCGGCGGCGGCCTCCTGAGCCCGAAGCAGTGGGACACGGTCTCGGCCCATGCGCTGGCGCTGTTCGCGCGGGGCCAGGCGATGGCGCGCGAACGCGGGCTCATCCTGGCCGACACCAAATACGAGTTCGGCACCGACGGGCAGGGGCGCATCCTGCTGGCCGACGAGATCCATACGCCGGACAGCAGCCGCTATTGGTTTGCGCAGAGCTATCCCGAGCGCTTCGCCAAGGGCGAAAAGCCCGAGAGCTTCGACAAGGATTTCGTCCGCAACTGGGTCGCAGCACGCTGCGACCCCTACAAGGAACCCATCCCCGACATCCCCGACGAACTCATCGCGCAGACCTCGCAGGTCTATATTCGCGCCTTCGAGACCATCACGGGCACGGCCTTCGCGCCGCCGCCGGCCGGCGAGCCGCCACTGGCGCGGATCAGGCGGAACCTCGCCCGCTATTTCTGAGCGGCGCTGCCGCCTCGCTCGGACGCTCGGGAGCCTGCGGCATTTTGCGCCAGGAACCCGCGCAGCACCGCTGGAACGGCCAGCGCGGCCGCGCGTTGATGTTGCGCCGATTGTCTTGAGTGGAGGCCGCCATGCGCCGCCTGATCATTCTTGCCGCTTCTCTCGCTCCGTTACTTACCTTCGCAGCCGATGATGCCTCCGCCCAGCGCCGCTTCGGTGGCCAGGGCTTCCACGCGGGAGGCTTCCATGGTGGCGGCTTGCATCGCGGCGGCATGCGCGCCGGCGGCTTCGGCTTCGGGAACCGGGGCTTCGTCCGTCCGGGCTTCGGCGGCTATCGCGGTGGCATCCGGCCAGGAGGCTTCGGATACCGCGCCGGCTTCTATGGTGGCGGGCCGAGATGGGGCTATGGCGGCAACCGCTGGTATCGCGGCGCCTATTATGGACGGCCCGGCTACTGGAGGCGGGGCTACCGCAATAACTGGGGCTGGGGCGCAGCCGGGCTGATCGCCGGTACCGCCATCGCCGCTTCGGCCTACCCCTATTACGGCTCGTCCTACTACGGCGATTCCTATTACGACTACGCGCCGGCTCCGTATTACGGCTCGCCCTATTACGCCGCCCCGGTTTATTCCGCTCCGGTCTCGTCCGATATCGGCGGCTATTGCCAGACGCCGGTGCGCACCTGCGCGCTGATCACGCCGTCGCAGGTCGGCGTCGGCTGCTCCTGCCGCGTCAGCGGCGGGAGGGCGCGCGGGACGGTGATCGGGCCGTAGCCGCAGAGGCTACACCCCGTATTCCGTCCGCCAGGCCGCGAGATCGTCGAGCGAGACGTTCGAGCCGCACAGCACCAGGGCGACGCGCTCGCCCGGCCTGAACATCTCCTTGCGGGCGACCGCCGCCGCGACGACGCAGCCGGCGGCGGGCTCCAGCAGGACGCGCCCGTTCTGCAGCACCCAGACCATCTCGCGTACCGCCTCGGCATCGGGAACCGTGACGATCTCCTCGAGATTTTGCCGGGCCGCCGCCATGGTTCGCTCCGTCGCGAAGGGCGCGCCGAGCGCGCGTGCGATCGAGGTCGGGCGGATCGGCACCGGCTTTCCGGCTTCCAGCGCCTGGCTCATCGTCGTCGCGCCCTCGGTCTCGACGCCGTGAATGCGCACCGCCGGGTCGAGCCCCTTGAGCGCCGTGCCGACGCCGGCCGAGAAGCCGCCGCCGCCGATCGAGAGGAAGACATGGTCGAGCCGCCCGCTGGCGTCGTTCGCAAGCTCGAGGCCGAGCGTGCCGTGGCCGGCGATGATCGCCGGGTCATCATAGGAATGGACATTGGTCATGCCCTTGGCGGCGTAGTCGTCGGCCTTGGCGAAGGCCTCGATCGCGTCCTCGCAGAGCTCGACCTCGCCGCCGGCCTGCCTGGTCAACTCGATGTTGAAGGGCGAGACGTTCTTCGCCATCAGCACCAGCGCGCGTGCACCCATCGCCTTGGCGACCATCGAGACGGCGATGGCGTGATTGCCGCCGGAGACGGTGACGATGCCGCGCTCGAGCTCGGCCTCGCTGAGCGACATCAGCTTATTGAAGCAGCCGCGCACCTTGAACGAGCCGCCGAGCTGCAGGCTCTCGACCTTGACCAGCGTCTCGACGCCGAGCCGGGCCGAGAGCCCGGCGCTGTGGAAGGTCGGCGTGCGCCGGATCTTTCCGGAGATGCGGGTGGCGGCGGCCTGGATGTCGGCAAGGGTGACGTCGAAATTCATCGGGCTGGCTCTCGGAGGCGGACGTGGTTTCGGGGCACATCAACGCGCCCGGCGCAAGCCGGTCAAGCGGCCTGCGCCGATTGACCTGAGCGGTAGGCGGCTTAGAGCCGGATGACTTCAGTTGGAATCGCTTTGCGGTTCCAACTGAAGTCTGAATCCGTCTCTCGCTATTAAGTTAGAGCAGGATCGATGCGAAAAACCGGTTCCCACTTTTTCGCATCCTGCTCTAGCCTGCGACACGAAACCTGCCTGCGCCACGGCTTTTTGGAGATCTACCTCGTGAACCTGACACCCAAGGAAATGCTGGCCAAGCTGGTTTCGTTCAACACGGAATCGCAGCGCAGCAATCTCGACCTGATCCATTTCTGCCGCGATTATCTCGCCGCCCATGGCGTCGCGAGCACCATCGTGCCGAGCCCGGAGGGCGACAAGGCCAATCTCTACGCGACGATCGGTCCGGCCGGGGAGGGCGGCGTCGTGCTGTCGGGGCATACCGATGTCGTCCCGGTCGCGGGGCAGGACTGGACCTCAGATCCCTGGACCCTGACCGAGCGCGACGGCAAGCTCTATGGCCGCGGCGCCTGCGACATGAAGGGGTTCGACGCGATCGCGCTGGCGCTCGTCCCCGAGATGCTCGCGGCCGGGCTGAAGCGGCCGATCCATATCGCGCTCTCCTATGACGAGGAGGTCGGCTGCGTCGGCGCGCGCGTCATGATCGACGCCATGGCGCAGGCCGGGCTGACGCCGTCGGCGGTCATCGTCGGCGAGCCCTCGATGATGCAGGTGGTGACGGGCCACAAGGGCGGCACGCGGATGAAGACGACCGTGCGCGGCCATGCCGTGCATTCGAGCCGGGTCGATATCGGCGTGCCGGCGGTGATGGTCGCCGGCAAGCTGATCGCCTGGCATGACGAGGTCATGGCGGAGAACAAGAGCCGGACCGGCAACGACAACGGCTTCGAGCCGCCCTATTCGACGCTGCATGTCGGCGTGGTCCAGGGCGGGACGGCGGTCAACATCACCGCCGAGCATTGCGCCTTCAGCCATGAGGTGCGCGTCGTTCCCGGCGAGGACGGCGACGCCTATGTCGCCCGCTACCGCGCCCGCATCGCCGAGCTCGAGGCCGGCATGAAGGCGATCGCGCCGGAGACCGGTATCGAGCTCGAGATCACCTCGCAGACGCCGCCGCTCGGCCCCGAGCAGCAGGGCGCGGCCGAGGCCCTGGCGCGCCGCCTGACCGGGGATAATGGCAGCCATGTCGTCGCCTATGGCACCGAGGGCGGCCTGTTCCAGGAGGCGGGCTGGTCGACCGTGGTCTGCGGGCCGGGCGACATCGCCCAGGCGCACCAGCCGGACGAGTTCATCACCGTCGCGCAGCTCGACGCCGGGACCCAGTTCGTGCGCGGCCTCATCGCCGAGCTGTCGCGTTGAGCGGCCGCAGGCGGATTGCGTCATCGAGTCGCGAGAGCGCCTGCAGGATCGTGCGCTGCCGGGCGCTTGGCCGCAAGAAAGTTCAATCCGGAACTATCGACGAAGGCCGCACTGGACGCCGTCCTTGAAGCGTCTTTAATCTGCCACCTTCTTGGAATCCGGCGCTCCTGCGCCGGATTCGGAGCCGCTCCAGGGGAGGAGTGGGCAACGAACCGATTGGGAGCGATCAACCATGTCATTCAGGACGCAATGCCTCGCCGCCGTAGCGGCCGTGGCGCTGATGTGCGGCGCGGCGCAGGCACAGACCTTGCGCTACGCCAACCAGGGCGAGCTCAAGTCGCTCGATCCCTACACCGTCAACGAGACGACGACCAACGCCCATCTCGGCCATCCCTATGAGGGCCTGACCGCGCGCGGCAAGGACCTCAAGATCGAGCCCGCCCTCGCCGAGAAATGGGAGGTCTCCGATGACGGCCTGAAATGGCGCCTCTTCCTGCGCAAGGGCGTCAAGTTCCACGGCGGAGAGGACTTCACCGCCGACGACGTGCTGTTCTCGGCCGAGCGCGTGCGCGCCACCGGCTCCAACTTCACCACGCGCATTCCCACCGACGCGAAGTTCGTCAAGGTCGACGATCACACGGTCGACGTCATCCTGACCTCGCCGAACCCGATCCTGAACGCGCAGTGGGACACCTGGTACATCATGTCGAAGAAGTGGGCGGAGGCGAACAACGCCGTCGCGCCGACTCCTGCGGCCGCGACCTCGCCGAGCTATGCCTCGCTCAACGCCAACGGCACCGGCCCCTTCAAGATCGAGAGCCACCAGCCCGGCGTGAAGACCGTCTTCAAGGTCAACGAGAACTGGTGGAACAAGAAGGTCGAGCACAATCTCAAGGAGATCGTTTTCACGCCGATCGCCTCGGATGCGACTCGCGTGGCGGCCTTGCTCTCCGGCGAGGTCGACGTGATCGAGCCGGTTCCGATCCAGGACATCCAGCGCGTCAACGCCTCGGGCAACGCTCAGGTGCTGAGCGGCCCCGAGCTGCGCACGATCTTCCTGGGCCTGGACCAGACGCGTGACGAGCTGCTGGAATCGAGCGTCAAGGGCAAGAACCCCTTCAAGGACGTCAGGGTCCGCCAGGCCTTCTATCAGGCGATCGACATCGAGACGATCAAGAGCCGCGTCATGCGCGGGCTCTCGACGCCGTCCTCGCTGATGATCGCGCCCGAGCTCTTCCCGCATGAGGGCTTCACCCGCGCCAAGTTCGACACCGCGGCCGCCAAGAAGCTGCTCGCCGAGGCAGGCTATCCCGACGGTTTCGAGGTCGGCATGGATTGCCCGAACGATCGCTACGTCAATGACGGCACGATCTGCCAGGCCGTGGTCGGCATGCTGGCGCGCGCCGGCATCAAGGTGAACCTGAACGCCCAGCCCAAGGGCCAGTATTTCGCCAAGGTGCTGAAGTCCGGCGGCTACAAGACCTCGTTCTACCTGCTCGGCTGGACGCCCGGCACCTTCGACAGCCACAATGTGCTGAACGACATCCTGGGCTGCCGGGACGTTGCGGGCTCGTCGCGCGGCGAGTCGAATCTCGGCGGCTACTGCAACAAGAAGGTCGACGCCCTGACCGACAAGATCCTGGTCGAGTCGGACATCGCCAAGCGCAACGCGATGATCAAGGAGGCGTTCAAGATGACGGTGGACGAATTCTCCTACATCCCGCTGCATCAGCAGGCCTTGGCCTGGGGCGTCTCGAAAAAGGTCAAGCTGACCCAGCGCGCCGACAATTCGGTGCTGCTCTACTACGCCACCAAGGAGCAGTGAGGCCTAAGCGCGCGGGGAGACCCGCGCGCTCGTCCTCCGCGACCCGGACCATCGCGTCATTGCGAGGAGCGTAAGCGACGAAGCAATCCAGGGACCGTTGAACGAGACCTCTGGATTGCTTCGCTTCGCTCGCAATGACGAGTCTGCCGCCCATCGCGCAAACTCCAGGCTCCAGATTCCATGCTCGCTTTCATCCTGCGACGGCTGTTCCAATCGCTTCTCGTCATGCTGGCCGTGGCGCTGATCGCCTTCGCGATGTTCCGCTTCGTCGGCGATCCGGTGAACCAGCTCGTCTCGCTCGACACCCCGCAGGCCCAGGTCGAGGAGATCAGGCAATCGCTGGGCCTGAACGATCCGGTCGTCGTCCAGTTCTTCCGCTACATCTACAACGCCGCCCGGCTCGAGTTCGGCGTCTCCTACCAGTTCCGGCTGCCGGTCATCTCCCTGCTCGGCGAGCGCGCTCCGGCAACGCTCGAGCTCGCCTTCATGTCGGCGCTGTTCTCGCTGGTCGTCGGCATCCCGATGGGTGTCTACACGGCGCTCAGGCGCGACAGCTGGCTAGCCAAGGTCTTCCAGGCCGTCTCGCTGATCGGCATCAGCCTGCCGACCTTCCTGATCGGCATCCTGCTGATCTACCTGTTCTCGGTGACGCTGGGCTGGCTGCCTTCCTTCGGGCGCGGCGAGGTCGTCAAGCTCGGCAACTGGTGGACCACCGGCCTCCTGACCACATCAGGCTGGAAGGCGCTGATCCTGCCCGCGATCACGCTCGGCCTGTTCCAGATGACGCTGATCATGCGGCTCGTCCGGGCCGAGATGCTCGAGGTGCTGCGCACCGACTACATCAAGTTCGCCCGCGCCCGCGGCCTGCGCACCCGCACGGTCCATTTCGGCCACGCGCTGAAGAACACGCTGGTTCCGGTCATCACCATCGCCGGCCTGCAGCTCGGCTCGATCATCGCCTTCGCCATCATCACCGAGACGGTGTTCCAATGGCCGGGCATGGGCCTGCTCTTCCTGCGCGCCGTACAGAACGTCGATATCCCGATCATGGCCGCCTATCTGATGCTGATCTCGTTCCTCTTCGTCAGCATCAACCTGATCGTCGATCTGCTCTATGCCGCCGTCGACCCGCGCCTGCGCGCGACGGTCGGCGCGCATTGAGCGGTGAGGGGTTGAAACCATGAGCACCGCCACACCATCCGACCGGATCCCGACCCGCTGGGAGCGCTTCCTCGACAGCGACATCCTCGCCAGCTTCCGCCGCTCCAAGGTGACGATGGGCGCGGCCCTCATCGTGCTGATCCTCTTCATCGGCGCGGCCTTCTCGCCCTGGATCGCGCCGACCAACCCGTTCGATCCGGCTTCCGTCTTCCTCGCCGACGCCAATATCCCTCCCGCCTGGCAGGATGGCGGCGAGGCGCGCTTCATCTTCGGCACCGACGACCAGGGCCGCGACCTCTATTCGGCGATCCTCTACGGCCTGCGCGTCTCGCTGGTCGTCGGCGGGCTCGGCGTCATCCTCGCCGCCTCGATCGGCATCACGCTCGGCCTGCTCGCCGGCTATCTCGGCGGGCGCGTCGATTCGCTGATCATGCGCATCGCCGACGTGCAGCTCACCTTCCCGGCGATCCTGATCGCGCTTCTGATCGACGGCGTCGTGCGCGGCATCTTCAAGAGCGCCTCGCGCGAGGATACCGCGATCTACGTGCTGGTGATCTCGATCGGGCTCTCCTTCTGGGTGCAATATGCCCGCACCGTGCGCGGCTCGACCCTGGTCGAGCGCAACAAGGATTATGTCCAGGCGGCGCGTCTCGTCGGCTTGCCGGCACCGCTGATCATGCTGCGCCACGTCCTGCCCAACGTCATCGGCCCGGTTCTCGTCATCCTCACCATCAACCTGGCGCTGGCCGTCATCACCGAGGCGACGCTGTCCTTCCTCGGCGTCGGCCTGCCCCCGACCCAGCCCTCGCTCGGCACGCTGATCTCGATCGGCAACAAGTACCTGTTCTCCGGCGACTGGTGGATCGTCACCTTTCCAGGTGTCACGCTGGCGCTGCTCGTGCTGGCCGTGAACCTGCTGGGCGACTGGCTGCGCGATGCGCTCAATCCGAGGCTGAGGTGATCCGATGAGCACGCCTGTTCTCTCGGTCAGGGATCTCACGGTCGAGTTCGTGACGCGGCGCGGCACCTTGCGCGCGCTCGACACGATCTCCTTCGACATCGCGCGCGGGGAAGTTCTTGGGGTCGTCGGCGAATCCGGCGCCGGCAAATCGGTGACCGGCTCGGCGATCATCGGGCTGATCGACCCGCCCGGCCGCATCGCCGGCGGCGAGGTGGTGCTTTCCGGCGCGCGCGTCGACGACCTGCCGCCCGACGCGATGCGCAAGGTGCGCGGCAAGCGCATCGGCATGATCTTCCAGGATCCGCTGACCAGCCTGAACCCGCTCTACCGCGTCGGCGAGCAGCTGGTCGAGACGATCCAGACCCATACAGCGCTCAACGCCGCGGATGCCCGCAAACGCGCCATCGCCTTGCTCGACGAGGTCGGCATCCCGGCGCCCGACAGGCGCATCGACGGCTATCCGCACGAGTTCTCCGGCGGCATGCGCCAGCGCGTGGTGATTGCGCTCGCGCTTTGCGCCGAGCCCGAATTCATCATCGCCGACGAGCCGACGACGGCGCTCGACGTCTCGGTCCAGGCCCAGATCATCGCGCTGATCAAGCGGCTCTGCAGCGAGCGCGGCACTTCGGTGATGCTCGTCACCCACGACATGGGCGTCATCGCCGAGACGGCCGACCGCGTCGCGGTGATGTATGCCGGCCGCATCGCCGAGATCGGCCCGGTGCGGGACGTGGTGAAGGAGCCGCTCCACCCCTATGCCAAGGGGCTGATGGGCGCGATCCCCTCGATCGAGGGCGATGCCGACCGCCTCGTCCAGATTCCGGGCTCGATGCCGCGGCTCTCCGCGATCCCGAAGGGCTGCGCCTTCAATCCGCGCTGCGCCCATGCCTTCGCCCGCTGTCACAGCGAGCGGCCCGAGCTGATCTCGGTCGGCGAGCGGCAGGTCGCCTGCCATCTCTACGACGAGCCGAAAGCGGAGAAAGCGGCGTGAGCGAGACAAAGCGAGCCGAGTCGCCTTTCGTCGAGGTCCGCAGCCTGAAGCGCGTCTTCGACGTCTCGAAGCCCTGGCTCAACCGCGTCCTCGAGAACGCGCCGCGGCAATATCTCAAGGCCGTCGACGGCGTCTCCTTCGACATTCGCAAGGGCGAGACCTTCGCCCTCGTCGGCGAGTCCGGCTCGGGCAAGTCGACCGTGGCGCGCATGGTCGTCGGGCTGCTGCCGCCCTCGGGCGGGACGGTCTCGATCGCAGGCATCTCGATGACCGACGTCGCAGCCTCGCAGGAACGTCAGCGCCTGCGCCGGCGCATCCAGATGATCTTCCAGGACCCCTATGCCTCGCTCAATCCGCGCTGGCGGGTCGGGCGGATCATCGCCGAGCCGATCCGCGCCTTCGACATCCTCCAGGGCGATGCCGCGATCAATGCCCGCGTCGGCGAGCTGCTGAGCCTGGTCGGCCTGCATCCCGACGACGGCAAGAAATTCCCGCACGAATTCTCCGGCGGCCAGCGCCAGCGCATCGCGATCGCCCGGGCGCTGGCCTCGAACGCCGAGTTCATCGTTTGCGACGAACCGACCTCGGCGCTGGACGTCTCGGTCCAGGCGCAGATCCTCAACCTGATGCGCGACCTGCAGCAGAAATTCGGGCTGACCTATCTCTTCATCTCGCACAATCTCGCCGTCGTGCGGCACATGGCGACGCGGATCGGCGTGATGTATCTCGGCCGCCTCGTCGAGGTCTCGGACGGCAAGGCGCTGTTCTCGGCCCCGCGCCATCCCTATACCCGGATGCTGCTCGATGCGGTGCCCGACCTCGCCATGGTCGGCAAGGCGCGCGAGGGCGTGAAGGGCGAGATCCCGAACCCGATCAGCCCGCCGCCGGGCTGCACCTTCCATCCCCGCTGTCCGCTCGCCTTCGAGCGCTGCCGCATCGAGAACCCGCCGGTGATCGACGGCGTCGCCTGCCATGCCGTGAACATGGGCAGGGCGGCTGCAGCGTAGGGTCCGGGCCAAACGCCGCGCACTAGTGCGGGTCATCCCGGGCGACCGAAGGGAACCCGGGATCGATGCCTGAGCGCTCGTGACCGGCATGGATCCCGCTCTGCGCCGCTGCCGCGGCTTGGCCGGGATGACGACCGTCGAGACTGATCGGACCTATTCCCCCGCCGGAGCCGGGCCGTTCGCCTTGGGCCGGGTCGCGGCCGGCGCCTGCGCCAGCGGCGCGATCGGTCTCTCCGTCCGATACTGCCCGCGCGCGATGGCGACGAAGAGCAGAACCACCGCCGTCAGCGTCATCAGCCACCAGGTCTGGAAGGTCGCGAAACCCAGCACCGCGAGCGCGAAGGCGGTGACATAGGCCGCGACGCCGCCGGCTGCGAGCGGGCCGGGCATCCGTCCCGCAGCCCGGATGGCGAAATACAGGCAGGCCGAGGCCGCGGCGGCGCCGACGATGCCCAGCTCGTACCAGGTCTCGAACAGCAGCATCGCCGGGGTTTCCTGCGGCAGGCCGCCCGTGGTCCGGCCCCGCAGCACCGTGTCGAGGCCGTGCCCGGTGATGAGCTGGACCGGCTCGCTGCTGACGATATCGGCCCAGATCCCCAGCGACAGGCTGACATCGTCGGGAAGACGCGAGGCTACCGGCATCAGCAGGAAGGGCAGGAGCGGCGCCAGCAGCAGCAGACCGGCGACGAGTCCTGCGATGATCCGGACCGCGACGTCGCGATTGGCGAAGACCGCCCCGAAGGCAGCTGCGCCGCAGATCATCGCAACCGCTTCACCGTCCTCGAAACGGGTCATCGCGAGCAGGCCGACCGCGAGCGCCAGCCCGAGCGCGCTCAGGCCGCGTGCGCGCGACAGCAGCCAGGCCAGGGCCGGCCAGGACATGATCAGCACGATGCTGACGCCGCGTTCGACGCTGGCTGCATCGCCGGCGGCGCTGGCGGTGCGAGCGGCGCCCGCCAGCATCAGGGCGAGCGCGAAGAGCGCGGCGGTGCCGGTGCCGAGCGCCACCAGATTGAGGTTGGCGGCACGCATCCGCTCGGGCAGCGCCGCCGCGCCGCAAAAGCCGAGCGCGACCGCCAGCACGAGATTGCTCGCCTTCTCGCTCGCCGACAGCGTGTAGGGGCTCCAGACCAGCGACAGCACCGCCCAGCAGACCAGCCCGACCAGGATCAGGCCGGCGCGGCTCAGGACCGCGCCTTTCAGGTTCGTGCCGAAACGGCCGCGCTCCTCGATCAAGGACGAGATGATCAGCAGCGCGACGCCGATCGGCGCGAGCACGACGGCGGCGCGCCGCGACACCAGCGACGCGATCGGCAGGGCCAGCGCGAGCGTGGCGAAGCCGATGCGGCGCAGGAGCAGCGCGGCATCTGCGGCAGGGTCGAGCGGGGCATTGGCGTTGCGGCGGATCATGGACGGTAACCGGACAAGGGGCTCCGCCCGGAGGACGCGCCGGACATCAGCCCCGCGGCACCCTAGCCCGCGTCGTGGGGCGGCGCTGTAGGTGCGGCGCAACACTGAGCCGGCATCTGGCAGGCTGCGGCGCCGGGCCGCGGCAAGAGCACGCGCCGATCAGATTGCGCAGCAATCTGATCGGATCACGCGTTCTCTATCAGTAGGTTAGAGACGGATTCATCGATCAGGTTGTCTCAACCTGATCGATCCGGCTCTACGCGCAAGCTATGGTTTCGCCTTCGATTTCGTGGAAAGAAAGAGTCGATGAACACGCTAGCCGCCATCGTCTATCGCCCGGGCTTCGCCATCGACGACTTCATGGCGGGGCTCGCCACGGGCATGAAGGCCCGCGGCCTGCGGCTCGGCGGCGTCGTCCAGCACAATGCCGACGATTGCGCCTCCGGCTGCCTGTCGATGGCGCTGGAAGATCTGGCGACGGGGCGGCGTTTCGCGATCAGCGCCGATCGCGGCGCCGGTGCCTCCGGCTGCCGGCTGGATGCGGCCGGGCTGGCGGAAGCCGGCGCCGCCATCGCGACCGCGCTGTCCGGACGCATCGATCTGGTGATCGTCAACAAGTTCGGGCGGCAGGAATTGCTTGGCCAGGGGCTGCGCCAGGAGATGGCGGCCGTGGTTCTCGCCGGCCTGCCGCTGCTCGTCGCCGTGCGCGACGATCTTTTGCCGGCCTGGACGGAGTTCGCCGGCGAGGACTGGACGCGGTTGCAGGCCGAGGCGGCCGCCGTCGATGGCTGGGTGGCGGGCCTGCAGAGCGTGGCGGCGTGAGGCCGGATCTCCTGGCGGCCGTGCGGCTCGATACCGCGACGTTCGGAGACAAGGCGACGTGACACAGGATCTGGCTTTCCTCGATGAGTATCTGGTCCGGCCCGATCCGACGGCGCCGCGGCTCGGCGCGACGGTGCGCGGCATCGACCAGGCCGGCGCGCCGGTCGAGACCCGCGTCGTCACAGAGCGCGCGCTGACGCTCTATCTCAACGCCCAGGAGATCGTCACGATGATGACGATCGGCGATCATCCGGACGATCTCGCGCTCGGCTATTTGCTCAATCAGAACATGCTGAAGCGCGGCGATGTCGTCACCGGCGTCGATTACGACGAGGAACTCGAGGTCGTGGTGGTGCGAACGCCAGAGCGCACCAATTTCGAGGAAAAGCTGAAGAAGAAGACGCTGACCTCCGGCTGCGCCCAGGGCACCGCGTTCGGCGATCTGATGGAGGCGATCGACGAGATCGTCCTGCCCAAGGCGGAGCTGCGCACGAGCTGGCTCTATGCGCTGACCCGCAAGATCAACACCACGCCCTCGCTCTATCTGGAGGCAGGCGCGATCCATGGCTGCGTGCTCTGCGAGCGCGACCGGCCGCTGGTCTATATGGAGGACGTCGGCCGCCACAACGCTGTCGACAAGGTCGCGGGCTGGATGTTCCGGCACGATGTCGATCCGGGGCGGATGATCTTCTACACCACCGGCCGGCTGACCTCCGAAATGGTGATCAAGACGGTGCGGATGGGCATCCCGATCCTGATCTCGCGCTCCGGTTTCACCGAATGGGGCGTCGAGCTCGCCCGCAAGGCCGGGCTGACCTTGATCGGCCGGGCGCGTGGAAAACGCTTCGTCGCGCTGTCCGGCGAGGACCGCATCGTCTTCGACCAGGATGTCGAGACGGTCGAGGAGGAGGGCGGCAAGCACCGCCGCAAGGGCGCCGACCGTGAAGACTGAACATGCCCACCCGCCGACACTCGGATTGGCGCTCGCCGGCGGCCTGGCGCGCCGCATGGGCGGTGGCGACAAGCCGCTCAGGCTGGTTGGCGGGCGCAGTATCCTCGCTCATGTCGTCGAGCGGCTCGATCCGCAATGCGACGGGTTGCTGATCAACGCCAATGGCGATCCTGCCCGCTTCACGTCCTATGGCCTCTCGGTCGTCGCCGACAGCGTGCCGGATTTCGCCGGGCCGCTCGCCGGCATCCTGGCGGGGCTCGACTGGCTGGCGACGAATCGTCCCGACCTCGCCTGGTTGGTCAGCGTCGCGGCCGACACGCCCTTCATCCCGCGTGACCTGGTGACAAGGCTTCACGCCGCGCGCAGTGCGGCCGGCGTCCCGCTCGCCTGCGCCGCCTCGGGCGGCTGGACCCATCCGGTGATAGGCCTCTGGCCGGTTTCTCTGCGCGAGGATCTGCGCCATGCCTTGACGATCGAGGACGAGCGCAAGATCGACCGCTGGACCGCGCGTCACGGGGTGGCGGCTGTGGAATGGCCGGTCACGCCGGTCGACCCGTTCTTCAACGCCAACCGGCCCGAGGACCTGGCCGAGGCCGAGCGGCTTTACGCCGCCTTGCCGAATGCTTGATAGGCTGCCGCCGGCTCGCTATCTCTATGGCAATAAGAAGACCTTATCGGTGCCTGATCGGGGGAAGACCATGAAGTCCTTTGTTGTCGCCGTCGTCTTTGCCGTCGTGGCGGCCTATGGCGCGAGCCTCGTGCTGAACCATTTCCAGAAGCCGGTCGAGACCGCCTACGCGACGAGCGGCGTCCGGCTCTGAGGGCTGGCCGGGGCGAGAGCAACGGCCTCGTGGCGCTGAACTGGCGTCATTCCGGGGCAGGCCGCAGGCCTGGGCCCGGAACCCAGAAATGCTGACAGCGACCCGCCTGAGCTGGCGGGCGCGCGCCTTACATCGAAAGCCCGTGTTTCTGGGTTCCGGGCCCGCTGCTGCGCAGCGTCCCGGAAAGACGCTGCGCTTCGACTTGAGGGCCGGAGACCCTAGCTCTCCAGCAGCGCCTTCAGCCGCCTGAGATCGCTCGAAATCGTATCGGCGTCGCGCGCGAACTCGTCGTCGCTCATGCCGGTCCGGCGGAAGAGCGTGAAGACGACCTCGCTGCCGTCGCCATTGGCGATGGCGCGCAGCGGGTTGTGCATCGGCTCGCCCCGGTCGGGAATCACCGCATGGTCGAGCACGCCGTGGCGGTTGGGCTCGCTGAACATGACGCGCATCGGCCCCATCGGCGTCTGCGCCGCGAAGGTCATGCCCTCGACATGCCTGAAATCCTTGCCGAGTCCCTCGGCCCATTTCGGGAAATTGCGCGGCTCGGCGAGGAAGCCATAGACCTCCTCGATCGGCCGCTTGATCGAGATGCTGAGATGGCGCGTCGGCTGAACGGGCATCGCTTCATCCTCCATTTCGTTCGATACTGGAACAAAATAAGAACGGATGCAATTCCGGCCAGCGGCGCGGCGGCCGGACTACTCGATGACGATGCGTGGCGCCGCCCGCATGGCCCCGCCGCTCAGCCCGGCCTGGACCTGCCGCGCGATCGCCAGATAGGCCTTGGCATGGGCGCTGTCCGGGTCGCTCGCGACGATCGGCCTTCCGCCGTCGGAGGTCTCACGGATCGGCATCGCCAGCGGCACCTCGCCGAGGAAGGGCACGCCGAGGCGTTCCGCCTCGTGCCGCGCTCCGCCATGGGCGAAGATGTCGGAGCGGTGGCCGCATTCCGGACAGATGAAATAGCTCATGTTCTCGACGATGCCGAGGATCGGCACCTCGACGCGTTTGAACATGGCGACGCCGCGTCGCGCGTCGAGTAGGGCCAGGTCCTGCGGCGTCGAGACGATCACGGCCCCCGCCAGCGGCGTCTGCTGCGCCATGGTCAGCTGGGCGTCGCCGGTGCCGGGCGGCATGTCGACGACGAGCACGTCGAGCTCGCCCCAGGCGACCTCGCGCAGCATCTGGGTGATCGCCGAGATCACCATCGGCCCGCGCCAGATCATCGGCGTCTCCTCGTCGATCAGGAAACCGATCGACATGATCTTCAGCCCATAGGCTTCCATCGGCGCCAGCGTCCGGCCCGAGACCAGGCGCGGCTTGCCGGTGATGCCAAAAATCTTCGGCACGGAGGGGCCGTATATGTCGGCGTCGAGCACGCCGACCTTGAGGCCCAGCGTCGCCAGCGCCACCGCGAGATTGGCGGTCGTCGTGGATTTGCCGACCCCGCCCTTGCCGCTCGCCACCGCGATGATCTGCTTGACGCCCGGCACGCCGGCGGCCTTCGGCGTCGGGCCTCCCGGGCCGGGTTGGCCATGCGCCTGCCGGCGTGCCTGCATGCCCGGCGAGGCCGCCGGCCGCGAGGGCGCCTTGTCGGCGGTGAGGCCGACCAGCACCTGCGTCACGCCGGGCAGGCCGCCGACCGCGCTCTCGGCCGCCTTGCGCACCGGCTCCATGGCGCCGGCTTCGGTCGCGTCGATGCCGATCGCGAAGATCACCTTGCCGCCATCGACCAGGATATTGGCGACGCGGCCCGAGGCGGCGAGCGACTGGCCGCTGGCCGGCAGTTTCACCAGTTCGAGCGCGCGCAGGATGTCGGTTTCGGTCACGGCCACGATGGCATGCTCCGGCTGGGCGCGGCGTCAGGCCGCGGCCTTGCGAATATGGAAGACGAGAAGCTCGCCGTCGGTCAGGCTGTGCTCGATCGCGTCGCCCGTCTCGCGCATCAGGTTGGGGATGTCGATCGCCGCCATCGGGTCGGTGCATTCGACCACGAACAGCGACCCCGCCTGCGCGCCCTTCAGCGCCTTGCGCACCCGCAGCGCCGGCAAGGGGCATTTCAGGCCGCGCAGATTGAGGGGGATCGGGGTCATGGACGATGCCTGTCGAAACGGTTGCGCTTCATATGATGGGTTTTTGTGCAGGGGCAACCTCGCTATCCTTCTCCCCTCGGGGGAGAAGGTGTCGCCGCAGGCGACGGATGAGGGAGGTCATGCGCCGACGCCTTTCATTCCCGCATCCGTCAGCGCTGCGCGCTGCCACCCTCGCCCCCGAGGGGGGAAGGGTTCGCGCGCTGCTGTTCGCGCTTGCCATGATGACGATTTCGGCCCCCGCCCAGGAACTGCGCGGGCATGGCGGGCCGGTCCGCGCGGTCGCCGTTTCTGCTGACGGCGCCTTCGCGCTGACCGGCTCCTTCGACCAGTCGGCCATCCTGTGGAATCTCGAGACCGGCGCGGCAGACAAGGTGCTGCGCTTCCATCAGGGCGCCGTCAATGCCGCCGTGACCGTCAACGGGCTCGGCTTCGCCACCGGCGCGGAGGATGGCAAGATCGCGCTCTGGCGTGGCGATGCCGCCGATCCTGTTCGGGTCATCGAAGGTCACAAGGGGCCGATCGCGGCGCTTGCGATCTCGCCGGACGCGAACACCATCGCCTCCGCCTCCTGGGACGAGACGGTCCGCATCGTCTCGCTGAATGACGACGCGGTGCGCGTGCTCGAAGGCCATAAGGGGCCGGTCAACGGCGTCGCCTTCGCGCCGGGCGGAGGCGTCGTCAGCACCGGCTATGACGCGACCCTGCGCATCTGGCCGGCCGGCGACGGCCCCGCCAGGGTCGTGACCCTGCCGGCGCCGCTCAACGGCGTCGTCGTCGCGCCAGACGGCGAGATCGCCGTGACGGCGGCAGACGGCCGGCTGCGCTTCTTCTCCGCCGAGGGGCAGGCGCGCGGCGAGATCGAGATCGGCCCGACGCCGCTGATCGCGCTGGCCATCTCGGCTGACGGCGCGACCATCGCCGCTGGGGGACTGCGCGGCCAGGTGGCGCTGGTGGACCGCAAGGCGAGGCACATCCGCGCGACGCTGGTCGGCCCCGGCCTGCCGGTCTGGTCGCTCGCCTTCCTGCCCGATGGCAGGCAGTTGCTCTCCGGCGGTGGCGATCGGGTCGTCCGGCGCTGGAACGCGGTGACCGGCGAGCATGTCGGCCCGGTCGTGCCGCGCGCCGGCGAGGACCTGCTCGCCGCCTTCCAGGGCGAGCGTGGCGCTGAGGTTTTTCGCGCCTGCGCGGCCTGTCACACGCTCACGCCTGCCGATGGCAACCGGGCCGGGCCGACCCTGCACGGCATCTTCGGCCGCCGCATCGCGACCGCGCCGGGCTATGCCTATTCCGACGCGTTCAAGCGCCTGGACATCGTCTGGACCAAGGAGACGGTGGCGAAGCTCTTCGAGATCGGCCCCAACGCCTATACGCCCGGCACCAAGATGCCGGAGCAGACGATCGGCTCGGCAGAGGACCGGCAGGCGCTGGTCGACTGGCTGGAGAAGGTGACGCGGTGAGGATTGGCTCTCTCCGTCATTGCGAGGAGCGTCAGCGACGAAGCAATCCAGGAGGGCTCGCGCGACGCCCTGGATTGCTTCGCTTACGCTCGCAATGACGGTTGCGGTTCGTTCGCCTTCCTACTGCAGCGGGTCCTCGCCGCGCTCCTTGCGCTCGCGCAGATAGTCCTCGGTGGTCCTGACCGGCGGGCGCTGCGGCGAGAGATGCGGGTCGAAGCTCTCGTTGACCACGGCCTCGACGCGGCAATCCTCGCACATCCTGATCACCGAGATGCGCTTGGCGCTGTCGCCGGCGAACATCCAGTGCTTGTTCTCCAGCTTCGCCGCGATCTTCTCGATCGTGCTCCTGACGCCGAAAGGCTTGGCGCAGGAGATGCAATGGAACGGCTCCTCCTGCTTGACGATGCGCCTTCCGCCCCTCCAGGAGTCGAAATCGATGCGCGGCTCGAGGGTGATCACCTTCTCCGGGCAGGTCGCCTGGCACAGCCCGCATTGCACGCAGAGATCTTCCTGGAAGGTCAGGGTCGGGCGCTCGGGATCGTCGCCGAGCGCCTGGACCGGGCAGGCCGAGACGCAGGCGAGGCAGAGCGTGCAGCCCTCGGTCTCGACATGGACGGTGCCGAAGGGCGCGCGCGCCGGCATCGCGACCGCCGCGACCGGAGCGGGGGCGGCGGCATGGAGCTCGCCGACGGTCTGGCGCAGCAGCGGCCGCCCGTCGCCCATCGGCCGGAAGCGCGCTGGCCTCGGCGAGGCAATGCCCGGCGTCACCTGCGACAGCGCGATCGCGAGCTGGTCGGGATCGTCGGTCTCGATCAGCCCGGCGCGGGCGTCCCCATAGCCGAGCGCGCCGGCGAGCGCGTTGGCATAGTCCAGATTGCGCGTGAGGCCCGACAGGTCGTGCTTCGGCCGAGCGCGGCCGAGCACCCGCACTGCGCTGGCGCCGAAGGCGAAGGCGGCGGCGAAGCTCTCGAGCCCAAGCTGGGTGATCTCGTTGACGCGCAGCGGCAGCACCCTTGCCGGCAGTCCGTCGCCGAAGCGGGCGAGCGCATCGATCAGGTCTTCGCCATGTTCGCCGTCATGCAGAAGCACGACCGCTTCGCGCCCGCCCGCCTCGGCATAGGTCGTGAGCAGCGTGCGCAGCCGGCGCAGCAGAGCGTCGGCCGGCGGCAGCGCATAGGTCACCGCGCCGGTCGGGCAGACGGAGGCGCAGGCGCCGCAACCGGCGCAGATCTCGGCCGAGATCGCGACATGGTCGCCCGCCGGCGTGATCGCACCGGTGGGGCAGAGCTCGAGGCAGCGCGTGCAGCCGGTCTTCTGCGAGCGCGCATGGGCGCAGAGGTCTTCGTTCAGCCGCACATAGCTCGGCTTGTCGAACTCGCCGACGAGATGGCTCGCGGCGGCGATCAGCTTCTCGATCGCGGCCGGATCGCGCGGATCGGCCCTGAGATAGCCGGCGCGCAGCTCGCCCGCCGGGAAGAGCGGTGTGCCACCCGAGACGTCGATGACGATGTCGCAATGCGAGGTCGCGCCGTTGCGCGGCTCGCCGAAGACGAGGCGGGCGCGCGAGGAGGGGGCCGGCGCGGCATAGTCGTCGACCTTGAGCTCGAAGGCGCCGAGCCAGCCGCTGGCGGCGCCGATCGTGCCTTTCAGCACCGGCGTGTCGTCGAGGCGCGGCGGCGTGATCTCGCCGGGCCGCGTCAGCAGGATCGTCACGTCGAGATGTTCGGCGAGCCGGCGGCCGACCGAAAGAGCGGTCTCGTCGCGGCCATAGACGAGCGCGACGCCCTTGCTGGTCAGGGTGGTGAAGGCGGCGGGCGGCATCGGCTCGGCCGCGGCGGCGAGCAGTGCTGCCATTTTCGGGCCAACTTGCGCCGCCTCGCGCGACCAGCCGGCGCTCTCGCGGATATTGGCGAAGGCGAGCTCGCCGGCATAGTCGAGATCGGCGGCGATCTCCTCGAAGAGCGGCGCTTCCTGGGTGCAGCCGACGATGATCGCCGCGCTCTCACTGAGCGCCTTGCTGAACAGCTCGGACTGGCTCCGGCAGAGATGGCGCGCCGTCCTGATCTCGCCGCCCTTGCAGCCGCGCGCGAGGGCTTCGCCGTCGAGCGGCATCGTGTCCTCGCAGGAGCAGACCATCAGCATGCGCGTGGCGTCGGCCATCTCATCCCCGCCGTGACCTGGGAGCGTCTTTTTGTCTCCCTTGCGATAATCTAGGCTTATATGGAACTGGAACGTTTCAAAAGAAGCGCGCGATGAGCATTTCGTCGCGGGTGGCGGAAGGGAAAGGCGCCTTGGCTGGCAACGTCGTGCGGTCGGACGAATTGCGGCGAGACCCGGTGCTGCCGCCGGGCTTCACGCTCGTCACCTTGCGTGAATCCGGCGACGCTTTCGCTCATGCCCGCGCGATCGCCCATGAGGCCGGAGCCGCGACGCTGGTCTGGGTCCGGCGCTTCGACCTGATCGAGTTCGCCGTCGTGCTCGAGCCGGAGCAGGCCCTGGCCGAGGCGCGGCTGGCGCATTATCTCGCGATGAACGCGCTCGCCGACGCGCTCGCCGTCTATTGCCCGCCGGAGCGGCCGATCCTGTTCGGCTGGCCCGATGCGCTGACCTATGATCACGGACTGATCGGCGGCGGCCGGCTGGCCTGGCCCGAAGCCTGCGGCGAGGACGAGGTCCCGGACTGGCTGGTCTTCGGCGCCATGGTCCGGGCGACGACGATGACGCCCTTCGAGCGCGGCCAGACCGGCGTCGGCATGGAGGAGGAGGGGTTTGGCGAGGTCGACGCGGTCGACCTGATCGAGGCTTTCGCCCGCCATCTCATGCTCGGCGTTACTCACTGGCAGGACGATGGGCCGAAGACGGTCGCGCGCCGCTGGCTCGACCGGCTCGGCAAGGTCGTCGGCACCCGTCACGGCATCGAACCGAACGGCGACCTCGTCGCCACGACCCAGATGGGGACGGAGCGGCGCAGCCTGGTCGACGCACTCGCCGACGTCGCCTGGTTCGATCGCGAGACCGGTGGGCCCAAGCTGTGACCTCGCTGAAGCTGCCCCGCACGATCCGGCTCGACCCCTCGGACACATTCGTCTTCAGGCGGGCGGCCGAGCCCGGCGAATGGGCCGTGACCGGCTCCTTCCTGTTCGATCCGGCCGGTGTCGAGGCGCTCGACGCCAAGGGGCGCACGGCGTTTCGTTCGGGCTTCCTCGGCATCGCCAGCTTCGGCTGGAGCACGCTTGCCGTGGTGACCGAAGCGAGCGCGCAGGAGCACGAGGCTGCGGTCGCCCTGCTTGCTGCCCGCCTCGTCGAGCATCTCGGCGCGCCCGACCTCACCTCGGCCCGTGCCGCGGCCGAGGAGGAGATCGCCTTCGCCGCATCGCTCTGCGACCATCCGGCGCAGACGCTGCTCGCCTTGCACCGGACACTGGAGGATGGCGCGATCCGCGAGCGTTTCCGGACGCTGCGTCCGCGGGAGGACGGCCCCAAGGACGGCTTCCGCGCCTTCGAGTTCCTGGAGGTCGAGGGCGAGGAGGATGCGGCCGAGAGGGTCGATCTGCTCGCGCTCGGGAGGAAGGTCGGGACATGACGCATTTCTGGGCGGCCTCGGGGCATGTGCTGCTCGACCGCGAGCCGGGCGGCGGCCTCGTCGTCACCGATGATTTCCTGCGCGCCTATCTGGCGCGGCCGGAGGTGCTGCCGCCGGAGGAGGCCTGCGCGGCCGAGCGCGCGCTGCATGCCAGGCTGATGGACGAGCCGCAGGCCGAGATCGCCCCGGCCGAGATCGCCGCCATCGCCGACGCCGATGCGCGCGAGAACTGGGAATTCCTGCTGGGCTGGCGTGACCGTCTGCTGGTCGCTCCGACGCTCGAGGCGGCCTATCGGCGCATGATCCGCGCCGGCGTCGGCGGCATTCCGCCTCTCTTCCTCGACCAGCTGGTCCAGGTCATCCTGCGCTCGGCGCTCGACGAGACCGAGGACCCCTTCGTCGTGCGCGCCGCCGAATGCCTGTTCCGGCCGCAGCGGGTGACGCTGCATGAGGGCACCATCCTGCTCGCCGATGCCGAGATGATCGAGGGTCATGAGGCCGATCGCCATGCCTCACCGCTGCTCGCCATGCTGGGCGGGCCGGCTGCGACCGCGCTCGACATCCTGAAGCCGGCGGATGCCGAGCGCTACTGGCAGCGCTCCGACGGGTTCGACATGGTGCTCGACCTCGGCGGAAAGCCCTCGGGTCACGCGGCCCTGGGCGAGGCGCTGCGTCATTGGATCCGCCAGATCCACGGCTTCGACGTGACGATCGACCCGCTGGAGACCGTCAGCGACGCGAACTGGCGCTGGTTCGTCGGGCTCGATGCCGAGGCGACCGCGATCGGAAACACGCTCTGGCAGGGCAGGGCGCCCGATCCCGAGGCGCTCGCGCGGGTGCTCGGGCTCTACAAGCTGTCGCTGCCGGCGGAAGTTCCGGTGCTGGCGCCGGCGAAAGGCCGCCCCATCTATCTCATCATGGCGATGGACAAGGACCGGCTGCTGCGCCTGAAGCCGCAGAACCTGGTGACCGGCCTGCCGCTGGCGGTCCACGAGATGGCGAACTGAGGAGGCCGCGATGGCGCAGCTCCATATCGATGTCGGCATCGTCGTCGAGCGGCGCGGCATCGAGTCGCCCTGGGCCGATCATGCCTGGGCGCCGCTCGCGGTGCTGCCCGAGCCGCCTGGCCTGGCGCCCTGGAGCGAATTGCCGGCCTCACCCGGTCGGCAGGCCTTCTATCTCGGCTCCGCGACCTTGACGCTGCACTCCGTCGACACCGCGCATTTCCGCGAGAACTTCCTGGCCGGCCGGGCCAAGCTCTGGGTCGCGGTCCGCCCGACCGGAATCGAGCCGGCGCTCGACTTCGTCGGCGTCACGGCCGATCCCTTCGAGGGCGAGGTCTATGCCGAGAATGCCGGCGACATCGTCGAGCCGGTCGCGATGCCGGCGGCGATCGCCGAACAGGTACTGGCCTTTTTCGAGGCTCATCACGTCGAGCAGGTCTTCATCAAGCGCCAGCGCTCCGAATACGATCCGCGCAAGGGCGGGCAGCGTCCGCAGCCGGGCCTGCGCCGCGAGGGCGAGCGATGAGCGGCCGGGGCGACGATGGCGGCTTCCTCTCGCGCTGGTCGCGCCGCAAGCGCGAGGTCGCGGAAGAAGAGGCGACCTCGGCCCTTGCTCCGCCCCTCGGAAGCGAGGCGCTGCCGACTGCCCCCGCCGAGGAGGCGGCTCAGCCAGAGCCGGCGCCGGAGATGGTCGAGCCGCCGTCGCTCGATCTCGTCGACAAGGATTTCGACATCGCCCACTGGCTCAAGCAGAACGTGCCCGAAAGTTGGAAGCTGGCGGCGCTGAGGCGCGCCTGGCTCGCCGATCCGGCGATCCGCGACTACCAGAACCCGGCCCGTGACTACGCGCTCGACTGGAACACGCCGGGCGGTGCACCGGGCTACGGGCCGCTGACCGAGTCGGATGATGTCGAGGCGATGATCCGCAAGATTTTCGGCGAAGCTCCGCCCGAGACCGCGCCTTCCGAGGCTGCCGAGCCGCCCGGCGACAGCATGCCGCACCATCTTTCCGCAAGGGAAGAAGGAGGCGATTTCGATGCTGCGATGCAACAAAATGCCGACCCACCCCAACACCGATCGCTGCCACCGGGCAGCGATCCGGCCCTCGCAGCGCCAGATCAAGCGGCAAAACCGGCGGAGCCGGCCGAAAGTATCTTTGCTGCAGCGCAAAACAGTGCGCGCTCACCCACGTCGCCAGGGCGAATCCGCAAGCGCGGAGGTGGAGCGATCCCAATCTGAATCCACTTTGGAACTATTGTATTTCGCAGCGATAAGCGTTCATTATCACCCACTAAGCACCGAGATCGGCAGCTCAAGCCGAGGGGTGGGGAAGGGACGACGCAAGCGATGCGAGATCCGGCTCTGGACAGGGCGATTGGCGCTGCAGGGGGCGTGAGAGCCCTAGCGCGCGCGGTCGGCGTGTCGCAGCCGGCGATCTCGAGCTGGAAGCGCGTTCCCGCCGACCGTGTCCTGACGATCGAGACGCTGACCGGCGTGCCGCGCACCGACCTGCGGCCGGACCTGTATCCCGCTGAGCTGGCCTCGGACCTTGCCGTCGGGGTCGACCAGCCCGGCATCGACGAGATCGACGAGGCGCGCGCCCGGGAATACGAACTGGTCGGGACCCTGCTCTGGCGCGCTCCGAATGCGGATGTGCTCGCCGCCCTGCAGGATCTGCGCGGCGACGCCTCGCCACTCGGCATGGCACATCTCGCGCTCGCGGAGGCGGCGGCCGAGATGACGCCCGAGGCGGTGAGCAGCGAGTTCTTCGAGCTCTTCATCGGCGTCGGCCGCGGCGAGCTCCTGCCCTATGGCTCCTATTATCTCACCGGCTTCCTGCACGAGCGCCCGCTCGCACTGGTCCGCGAGGACATGGGCAAGCTCGGCATCGCCCGCGCCGAGCGCGTCGGCGAGCCCGAGGACCACATCGCCATCCTGATGGATGTCATGGCCAATCTGATCCGCGGTTCGTTTTCGGGGGGCGGCGTCAGCGAGCAGGCCTTTTTCGAGCGTCATATCCGCCCCTGGGGCGAGCGCTTCTTCGCCGATCTCGAGATCGCGAAGGCCGCGAAATTCTACAAGGCGGTCGGCCGCGTCGGCAGCCTGCTCCTGGCGATCGAGACCCAGGCCGCAGGACTGCCGTCATGACCCGCTTGCGCCCGTTCGACGCGAAGGAGACGACGATGTCGCGAAAGACCCAAGAGCCCAAGAGTCCGGCCTTCGACCGCCGCAGCTTCTTCAAGGCGCTGGGCGCGGGCGCGGCCGTCGCAGCGACCCCGGTGGCGGTGACGCCGGCCGCGGCCGTCGATCCCGGCAAGGAGGAGACCAAGGCCCGCTATCGGGAAACCGATCACATCAAGGCCTTCTACCGCGTCAACCGTTACTGAGGGGATCGGCCATGCTCATCAAGCGCAAGACCGCCGACATCCAGCGCGGCAAGCTCCAGGCGGCGCTCGGCGGCCTGTCCTCCGGCGTGATGGACCGCCGCACCTTCCTGCGCCGCTCCGGCCTCATTGCCGGTGGTGTGGCGGCGGCTGGGGCCTTTCAGATCGGCTCGGTCCGCAAGGCCGACGCGGCCGGTATGGGTCCCGCGACCGGCACCAAGATCGTCAAGAACATCTGCACCCATTGCTCGGTCGGCTGCACCGTCAAGGCCGAGGTCGCCAACGGCGTCTGGGTCGGCCAGGAGCCGGCCTGGGAGAGCCCGATCAACCGCGGCAGCCATTGCGCCAAGGGCGCCTCGGTCCGCGAGCTGGTCCATGGCGACCGCCGCATCAAATATCCGATGAAGCTGGTCGACGGCCAGTGGCAGCGGCTTTCCTGGGACCAGGCGATCGACGAGATCGGCGACAAGATGATGGAGATCCGGGCCAAGTCCGGCGCCGATTCCGTCTATCTGCTCGGCTCGGCCAAGTTCTCCAACGAGGGCTCCTATCTCTTCCGCAAGTTCGCGGCCTTCTGGGGCACCAACAACGTCGACCACCAGGCGCGCATCTGCCATTCGACCACGGTCGCGGGCGTCGCCAACGTCTGGGGCTACGGCGCCATGACGAATTCCTACAACGACATCCGCAACTCCAAGACCGTGCTCTTCATGGGCTCGAACGCGGCCGAGGCGCATCCCGTCTCGATGCAGCACATCCTGGAGGGCAAGGAGCAGCAGCGCGCCAATGTCATCGTCTTCGACCCGCGCCTGACGCGCACCGCCGCGCATGCCACCGATTATGTCCGCTTCCGCTCCGGCACCGACATCGCGGTGATTTGGGGCCTGCTCTGGCACGTTTTCCAGAACGGCTGGGAGGACAAGGACTTCATCGCCGCCCGCGTCTACGGCATGGAGGACGTCAAGAAGGAGGTCGCCAAATACGACCCCAAGACGGTCGAGGACATCACCGGCGTCCCCGGCGAGCAGATGAAGCGCGTCGCCGAGACCTTCGCGAAGGTCAAGCCCGCCACCTTCGTCTGGTGCATGGGCGTGACCCAGCATTCGGTCGGCACCGCCAACGTGCGGGCGATCTGCACCTTGCTTCTGGCCACCGGCAATGTCGGCGCCAGGGGGACCGGGGCCAACATCTTCCGCGGCCATTGCAACGTCCAGGGCGCGACCGATTTCGGCCTCGATATCTCGAATCTGCCTTGCTATTACGGCTTGGTCGAAGGCGCTTGGCGCCATTGGGCCCGGGTCTGGGGCGTCGACTACAACTATTTCGTCTCGCGCTTCGACGAGGTTCCGGCCAAGGGCGGCCGCCCGGCCCGCACCCGCAAGGCCAATATGGAGACCTCGGGTCACACCTCGACCCGCTGGTTCGACGCCGCCAACCTGCCGGCCGAGCAGGTCGACCAGCAGGACAACCTCAAGGCCATGTTCGTCATGGGCCATGGCGGCAACACCATCCCGCGCATGCCCGACGCGGTGAAGGGGCTGGAGAAGATCGAGCTCCTGGTCGTTTGTGACCCGCACCCGACCAATTTCGTCTCGCTCGGCGGCCGCAAGAACGGCACCTATCTGCTGCCGGTCTGCACGCAGTTCGAGACCTCGGGCTCGCGCACCTGCTCGAACCGCTCGGTGCAATGGGGCGAGAAGGTCGTCGAGCCGATCTTCGAATCCGCCAGCGACTATGCGGTCATCTACAAGCTCTCGCAGAAGCTCGGTTTCGCCGAGGCGATGTTCAAGCCCTATGAGATGATCCAGGGCAAGCTCGGCCTGGAACCCTCCGCCGAGTCGATCCTCAAGGAGATCAATCGCGGCGGCTGGTCCACCGGCTATACCGGCCAGTCGCCGGAGCGGCTGAAGCTGCACATGGCGAACCAGGACAAGTTCGACCTGGTGACCCTGCGCGGCGCCAAGGGTTCGCCGGTCGAGAACGATTTCTACGGTCTGCCCTGGCCGTGCTGGGGCACGCCGGAGTTCAAGCATCCCGGCTCGCATATCCTCTACAACACTTCGCTCGCGGCCAGGGACGGCGGCGGCACCTTCCGCCCGCGCTTCGGCCTGACCCGCGAGGAGACCAGGCCCGACGGCAGCAAGGTCGAGGTCACGCTGCTCGCCGAGAACGGCTCCTACTCGCTGAATTCGGAGATCAGGGACGGTTATCCCGAATTCACCATGGGCGTGCTGAAAAAGCTCGGCTGGGACAAGGACCTGACCCCCGCCGAGATCGCGACCATCGCCTGGGTCGGCGGCAACAACATCGACACCGTCTCCTGGTCGACGGACCTGTCGGGCGGCATCCAGCGTGTCGCGCTGGAGCATGGCTGCGTGCCCTATGGCAACGGCAAGGCGCGCGCCAATGCCTGGAACATGCCGGACCCGATTCCGGTCCATCGCGAGCCGATCTATTCGCCCCGCGTCGATCTCGTGGCGAAATGGCCGGCCCGGCCCGACGAGCGCACCTTGCGCATCCCCAACCTGCACACCTCGATGCAGAAGGGCGCGGTCGAGCGCGGCATCGCCAAGTCCTTCCCGATCGTGCTCACCTCCGGCCGCCTCGTCGAATACGAGGGCGGCGGCGAGGAGACCCGCTCGAACAAATGGCTGGCCGAGCTGCAGCAGGACATGTTCGTCGAGATCAATCCGGCGGACGCCTCCGAGCGCGGCATCAAGGACGGCGCCTTCGTCTGGGTCTCGGGCCCGGAGAACAACTCCAGGGCGCGGGTCAAGGCGCTGGTCACCGAGCGGGTCGGCAAGGGCGTCGCCTTCATGCCCTTCCATTTCGGCGGCTATTTCCAGGGCGTCGACCAGCGCGGCAACTATCCGCCCGGCACCGATCCGATCGTGCTCGGCGAATCCGTCAACACGATCACGACCTATGGCTACGACCCGGTGACCGCGATGCACGAAGGCAAGGTCACGCTGTGCCAGATCGCTGCGGCGTGAGGAGGAGCTGAATCATGGCCCGAATGAAATTCCTCTGCGACGCCGACCGCTGCATCGAGTGCAACGCCTGCGTCACCGCCTGCAAGAACGAGAACGACGTGCCCTGGGGCATCAACCGGCGGCGCGTCGTCACGATCAATGACGGCAAGCCCGGCGAGCGCTCGGTCTCGATGGCCTGCATGCATTGCACCGACGCGCCCTGCATGGCCGTCTGCCCGGTCGACTGCTTCTACAACACGGCCGATGGTGTCGTGCTGCACAGCAAGGACCTCTGCATCGGCTGCGGCTACTGCTTCTACGCCTGCCCCTTCGGCGCGCCGCAATATCCCAAGGTCGGGAATTTCGGCTCGCGCGGCAAGATGGACAAATGCACCTATTGCTCGGGCGGGCCGGAGATCGATCTCTCGCCGGCCGAGTTCCAGAAATACGGCTCGAACCGCCTCGCCGAAGGCAAGCTGCCGCTTTGCGCCGAGATGTGCTCGACCAAGTCGCTGCTCGCCGGCGACGGCGAGATCATCGCGCAGATCTACAAGGAGCGCGTGGTCAAGCGCGGCTACGGCTCGGGCGCCTGGGGTTGGCAGACCGCCTACAAGGAAACGATCGCCATCTGAGATCGGGGAGGGGGCGCGCACCGGCCACAAGGTCGGGCGCGCCACCCCCGGTCTCGGCTTCATCTCGCGAGAGGATATTCGCTATGCGTCTGGGCGCTCATCTCCGTATCCTGCTCACCGGCCTGGCCTTGTCGCTGGCCGTCGCCTTCGCCGCGCCAGCCTCGGCCCAGCAGGTCAATCCCACTGCCGATTCGGTGAAGGAGCGGCAGTTCCTCGATGCGCTGAAGGGCAATCCATCGGCCGAGCTCCAGGGCCGCATCACCATTCCCGACGCCAAGGCCGCCACGCTCGAACGCCCGGCCGGGCGTGAATGGCGCGAATTCCATCAGGGCACGATGCTGCGCATCGGCGCCATCGCGGTGCTCGGCATGCTGCTGGTGCTGGCCGTCTTCTATCTGATCCGGGGCAAGGTCCGTCTCGAGTCCGGCTTGTCCGGGCGCACGATCACCCGCTTCAACGCCTTCGAGCGCTTCATGCACTGGCTCACCGCCGCCTGCTTCATCGTGCTGGCGCTGTCGGGGCTGAACGTCACCTTCGGCAAGAGCGTGCTGCTGCCCCTGATCGGGCCGCAAGCCTTCACCAATGCCTCGATCGTGGCGAAATGGGCCCATAACTATCTTGCCTGGCCCTTCATGCTCGGCATCGTCCTGATGTTCCTGGTCTGGATCAAGGACAACATCCCGAGCGGCGTCGACCTGAGATGGTTCGCCGCCGGCGGCGGCATCATCGGCAAGGGCCACCCGCCCGCCAAGCGCTTCAACGGCGGCCAGAAGGTCGTGTTCTGGACCGTGGTGATCGGTGGCGCGGCTTTGTCGGTCTCGGGCGTCTATCTGCTGTTTCCCGCCTTTGCCGGCGGTGTCCTGAACCTGCAGTTCTGGAACGTCGTGCATGGCATCGTCGCGGTGCTGATGGTCGCGGCCATCCTCGCCCATATCTATATCGGCACGATCGGCATGGAAGGCGCCTTCGACGCGATGGGATCCGGCGAGGTCGATCTCAACTGGGCCAAGGAGCATCATTCGCTCTGGGTTGCGGAAGAAGCCGAGAAGGGGCGCCTGCCCGGAGCCCGGAAGCTGCAGCCGGCGGAATAGTCCTCTCCGTCGATCGGGCTCGGCTTGACCGGGCCGGCCGATATGCCAGATGACAGCCGGGCGCGCCTCGCGCCCGGTTTTTCATTTCGGGAGACATGTATTTGATGCGCGTGATCGGTCTGGCGGGATGGAGCGGCGCCGGCAAGACGACTTTGCTGACGCGGTTGATCCCGGAGTTCGCGCGCCGCGGCGTGTCGGTCTCGACGCTCAAGCACGCCCATCACGCCTTCGACCTCGATCAGCCGGGCAAGGATTCTTGGGAACATCGCCAGGCCGGCGCGCGGGAGGTGCTGATCTCTTCGGAGCGACGCTGGGCCCTGATGCATGAATTGCGCGAGGCGCCGGAGGCGACGCTGCCGGCGCTGCTGCAGCGGCTCGCGCCGGTCGACCTCGTCATCATCGAGGGCTTCAAGCGCGAGCCTCATCTCAAGATCGAAGTGCACCGCGCCGGCAACGGCAAGCCGCCCTTGCATCCGGGCGATCCGAGCATCATTGCGGTCGCCGCCGACGGCGCCTTTCCCGAGGCCGCCCGCCCTGTCGTCGATCTCGACGACATCGCCGCGATCGCCGACATTGTCCTCGCCAGGGCGGAGCCTCTCGCCGCCGTGCTGGCGCGCACGACCGGACAAGGCTGACATCGTCATGGCGCAGCTCAGCGAGGATACTTTCGCCTTCGGTGGCCCGCTCATGAGCATCGAGCAGGCGGCCGCGCTCGCGGCCGAGCGTATCCAGCCCGTCTCTGCGACCGAGCGGGTCGCGCTGGCGCAGGCCGACGGTCGCGTTCTCTCCAAAGACGTCGTGGCCGCCCTCGACCTGCCGCCCTTCGCCAATTCCGCCGTCGACGGCTATGCGGTCCGCTTCGCCGATCTGTCCGGTGGCGAGACCAGGCTCCGGCTCCAGGGCCGCGTTCCGGCAGGTGCGGACGCCGCCGGTGTCGTTGCCGAGGGCGTCGCGGTCCGGGTCTTCACCGGCGCGCCCATGCCGCCGGGAGCAGACACAGTCTTCATGCAGGAGGATGTCAGCCTCGACGGCGATTTCGTCCGGCTGCCGCCGGGCCTCAAGCATGGCGCCAATGCCAGGCCCGTCGGCGAGGACATCGCCCGCGGGGAGACCGCCCTGACGGCAGGTCGGCGCCTGCGTCCGCAGGATCTCGCGCTTCTCGCGGCGCTCGGCCGGGAGTCGGTCGAGGTGCGGCGCCGGCCGCGCGTCGCCATCTTCTCGACCGGCGACGAGCTGGCGGAGCCCGGCGTGGCCCTGCCGCCCGCCGCGATCTATGACGCCAACCGCGCCGCCCTGCGCGCGATGGTGGCGCGCGCTGGCGCCGAGATCGTCGATCTCGGGATTTTGCGGGACGAGCCCGTCGCCCTTGCGGAACGGCTCAGGGAGGCGGCGAAGAGCTGCGACCTGATCCTGACCTCGGGCGGCGTCTCGACCGGCGAGGAGGACCATGTCAAGGCCGCCGTCGAGCAGGCCGGGGCTCTGGTGTTCTGGCGGATCGGCATCAAGCCGGGGCGGCCGGTGGCGATGGGCGTCATCGCCGGCGTGCCGTTCATCGGCTTGCCGGGAAATCCGGTCGCGGTCTTCGTCACCTTCGCCTTTGTGGCGCGCCCGGTCATCGCCCGGCTGGCGGGCGCTCGTTACCTGCCGCCTTTGCCGCTCCCGGTGCGGCTCGGCTTTCCCTATCGCAAGAAGCAGGGCCGTCGCGAATATGTCCGGGTCTCGCTGTCGCCCGGCCCGGACGGCGTCATGGTCGCCGCCAAGCATCCCCAGGACGGTGCCGGCGTGATGACCTCCCTGACGCGGACCGACGGGCTCGTCGAACTGGCCGAGGAGTTGACCCGGATCGAGGCGGGGGCGATCGTCCCCTTCCTCGCCTATGATCTCCTGGTCGTGTGATCTCGTCGGCGCTCAGTCGCGGCGGAAGATCACGCTGGCGAGCCAGCCGAGCAGCAGCGCCAGGATCACGGTCGCGAGCCCGTAGAGCAGCGACCTGTCATGCGCACCCGTCGCCAGGCGCTGCTCGATCCCGGTCTTGATCACCTCGAAATTCGTGGTCTGGCGCGCCAGGATCGCGCCGCCGGCATAGAGCACGATGTCGATTTCATAGGTCCCGGTCGGTGCCGTCGCCGGCACTTCGATCGGCGCGCTGAACAGGGTCTGGGAGAGAAATGTCACGCCGCGCTCGTCCTGCGCATAAAGGCCCTTGTCCTTCAGGATGCGGATCAAGGCGTCGCGGAAGCGGGCGGTGCTGCCTTCCTGTTCGAGCGCCGGCGTGGCGACGCGTTGCGCGTTGGCGAGGCCGATGCGGTCCCGCCGCGCGGCTGCCGCGCCGAGGATCTCGTCGAGCGGGCGGTTGCTGGAAACCATCAGGAAGACCGAATGCTCGGGAAAGCGCCGCTGCGTGCGGTTGATCCAGATCGGCCCGACCTGTTCCTTCTCGCGCACGATCAGCATGCGTTGCGGCCCGCGCACCGTGACCACGATGTCATAGGGGTCGCCGCGCGCGACCGTGCGGCCGTCGCGCTCGACGAGACCGAAGACGGTGATCTGCGCGCCGGTATAGTTCGAGTTGATCTGGATCTGATGGCTCGAGACCGAGGCGATCAGGGTCTCGGCGCGCGGCGCCTGCGCTCCGAACGCGGCCAATGCCAGGGCACAGAGGAGGGATCTGAGCACCGCCTTCATCGCGCGCTCTCCGGCAGGACGACGGAGTAAGGCTCGCTCGGCGGAATGAACAGCTCGATCGCGAAGCGCAGGCCGACGGAGAGAATGAGCAGCGCGAGCAGCAGCCGGAAGGAATCGACATTGAGGTTGCGTGCCGCGCGGCCGCCGAACTGCGCGCCGATCACCCCGCCGACGAGGAGCAGGGCGGCCAGGATCAGGTCGACCGACTGGTTCGTGACCGCGTGCAGGATCGTGGCGCCCGTCATCGTCACCAGGATCTGGAACAGCGAGGTTCCGACCACGACGGCGGGCGGGATGCGAAAGAAATAGATCAGCGCCGGCACCAGGATGAAGCCGCCGCCGACGCCGAGCACCGCCCCGATGAAGCCGATCACCACCGCCAGCCCGGCGATCGGGATGACGCTGGCATAGAGTTGCGAGTGGTGGAAGCGCATGCGCCAGGGCAGCTTCATCCATTGCGGGTGGGTGCCGGCCCGTCGGCGCAGCCGTGCCGGCTTGCCGGCCCTGACCCGCAGCGCCGAGCGCAGCGCGTCATAGAGCATCAGCCCGCCGATGATGGTGAAGAGCGTGACATAGGACAGCGTGATGACCAGATCGAGCTGGCCGAGGCGGCGCATCGAGTTGAAGAACAACACGCCGAATATGGTGCCGAGGATGCCGCCGCCGACCAGGACGCTGCCGAGCTTGAAGTCGAGCGCGCGCCGGCGCCAATAGGTCAGCACGCCGGTCATCGAGGAGCCGGCGACCTGGGCCGCCACGGTGGCGACCGCCACTGCAGGCGGGATGTCGAGGAAGATCAGGAGGGGTGTCAGCAGGAAGCCGCCGCCGACACCGAACAGGCCCGAGATGAAGCCGACGGCGCCGCTCAGTCCCAGCACCATCAGCACGCTGATCGGCAGTTCCGCGATCGGGAGGTAAATCTGCACCCTTCGTCCTCGTACGCCGATGCGGCGCGAGATGTCGACGCCGATTCGTTCCAGATTGCACCAATCCGGTTAGGCAAATCCTATCGTGGGCACGGGGATTGCTGTCGGATCGGCCAACGGGCCGCGATCAAGTTCTGATGGCGGGGCAACGCGTCGAAACCATGACGGGCGGGGCCAAAATCCCGCCCGCTCTACGTCATCAGGTGCGCGCCGGCTTAGCCGGCTTCTTGCCGGCGGCGCTCGGCACCTCGTCCCAGCCCTTGGCCGGAGCCGCGACCTCGTTGGCGTCAGGCTCCAGCGCCTTCGCCTTCCAGGAGTCGGCGCTGAGCTTGGCGGCAGCGAGATCCTTGGAGTCGAGGCGGCTCGCGACCTCGTCGCGCTTGCGCGCCGCATCCTGGTCGCCCTGGCCGGCGGCGACCGCGAACCAGAGATAGGACTGGCCGAGATCCGCCGGTGCGCCGAGGCCGCGGCCGAGCAGGATCGCGAGATTGTATTGGCTGTCGCGGACGCCGAGTTCGGCCGCGCGCCGGAACCATTCGGTCGCCGTCGTGTAGTCCGGCTTGCCGGTGACGCCCTCGGCATAGAGCACGGCGAGGTTGTGCATGGCCTTGGCGTTGCCTCGCTCCGCCGCGCGCCCGTACCAGATGCGGGCAAGAGAGGCGTCGCGGCTGGTGCCGATGCCCTTCTCGAACATGTTGGCGAGGCGGAACTGCGCCGGCGCCAGTCCCGCCACCGCGGCGCGCTCGAACAGGCGCAGAGCGAGCTTCGGGTCGCGCGCCACGCCCGTGCCGTCGGCGGCGCGGCTGGCGAGCTCGTAGACGGCGCGCGCGTCGCCGCCTTGTGCAGCCTTGCGCAGGCCGGTGCTGCCCAGCCCGGAGGGGATATCGCCGAGGCCCGTCACCGCCTGGACCGGCTCCGGCGTCGCGAGCGGCGGAAGCGCCGCGACTGTCGCGGGTTCGGCGGTCGAGCCCGTGATGTCGGGGCTGCCCAGAGCCGGTGTCGCGGTGCCGGCGACTGCGGCCGCAGGGCCGAGATCGACGGGCGGCAGGGCCGAGGTCTGGTCCTTGGCCGGCTGCGCCGGAGCCTCGATCGCCGGGGCTTCCGGCGCGGCCGGGGCCGGCGCCGGAACATGCACGGCCTCATTGCCGACGGGCTTCACCTTCGCGCCCTGCATCGTGCCGGTCACGACATGGGCGGTGCCCATCGCGAGCACGATGGCCGCGAGTCCGAGGAGCAGCGGCCGGCGGCGCTTCTCCATGATTTCCTTGAGACGGCCGCCTGTGGCTGGCCCGCCGCTGCTTTCAGCCTGGGACGGCGCGGTCGCGGCCGCTTCGGTCGCGGCCTTGGCGGAGCGCCGTGCCGCGGCGATCAGGTTCTGGCGGACCGATTGCGGGTCCTGACCGGCCATGGCGGCGGCCGCATCGGCGCGCGGGCGGCCCGAGCCGGGCTCGAGCGGGACGTCGAGCGAGGTCTTCGCGGCCGGGTCCGGTGCCCGGTCGGGCCCGCGCGACGGCTCCAGCCTGGCTCCGAAGCGGTCCTCGATCGCTGCGCTCATGCTGGCCGAAGTCTCGAGGCCGCGCGCGGGAGGCATCGTCGACCGGCGCGACGCGGCTGCGCGCGCCGCCATCGATGGGCGCTCGCCCTGGCGTTCTCCGCCCTGACGCTCTCCGCCGATCTCCGCCTCGAGGCTGGCAAGGCGCGAAATGATGGTCTCGAGCGTCTGATGGACTGCGCCGATCGCGTCCTGGGTCTCGCGACCCGACGAGGCGTGGGTCTCGCGCAACCCCGAGAGCAGGCTGCTGAGCTCCGCGAAACTGCCGTTGCCCGGCTGCGGCGCCTTCGCCATGTCGGCCATGGCGGCGCGCGCGGCTCGTTCGGCCGCGGCGGCGGTGTCTTCGCGCATGGTCTGCAGATGGCGCACGAGATCCTGCAGCGTGCGCTCGATCCCGGTTTCGGCCGAGCGCGTGGCGGCGGCCTCGTCCAGCCGGCTCGCGAGCCCGGCGATCTGCTGTTCGAGCGCGTCGAACGAATCCGATTCCGCGCCCGGCCGCCCGGCTTCGTCGATCTTGTCGGCAAGGCTGCGCAGCATGTCCTCGACGGGGCGCAGGTCGACCCGCGCGACCTGGACGCTGCCGCCTTCGTTGACGAGCTGGGTCAGGTTGCTGGAGGCGGCCAGGCTTTCGATCCGGCTGGCGAGCGCCTCGATCTGCTTCGTCACGGCCGCCGGGCCATGATCGGCCAGGGACTCGATGCGCTGCTGCAGGGTGTCGATCCTGTCGGCGAGCTGGTTCGGCTGCCGCTCGGCGACGTCCTCGAGCTTGATGATCAGCGATTCGATGCGGTGCGCCAGTTCGCCGGAGCCGGGCGAGCCCGACGCGCCGATCTCGTTCAGCCGCGCGAAGAGCTGCTCGGCCTGCGCGTTGATCACCTCCGGCCGCATCGCGGGCAGGGAATCGACCTTGCCGGCGAGAGCCTCGATCTGCCGCGACAGCGACAGGAGCGGCGCCTGATCGCCGAAGCGGTCCTGCGAACGGCCCGAGGAGATCGCGTCGCGGACGTCCTGGATCGCCAGCGACAGGCCGCGCAGCTCGCGCATGTCGGGCTGGCCCTCGCGCAACCGGCCGACTTCAGCGGCCAGGCCCGCGACCTGCTGGGAAAGCTCGCCCAGGCGGCCATCGCCGGTCCCGCTGCCCGAGGCCAGCAGGTCCCGCAATTCACCGATGTCGCGCAGGATCGGCGCGAGCATCGCGCGATCGCCGCCGCGCGCGACGAGGGCGTCCACCTTGGCGGCCAGATGCGCGATCTCGAGCTCGAACCGGGCATAGCTCTCGCTCGGGCGATCCTGCGAGAGGCGGGCCACCTCCGATTCGATGCGCGACAGCGGCTTCAGGATGGGTTCGAGCCGATCGCGACCGTCGAGCCGGTCAAGGCGCGCGCCGAGGCCGGCGATCAGGCTTTCCAGATGGTGCGCGTCCGGGGCGCGCGAAGCCGGCGTCGGGCGCGCCTGATCCCTGCCGCGGTCGCCGTGGTCGTCGGACGCGGCCATCCGGGCGCTCAGATTCCGCAGGTCCTGGCGCAGTGCGGCGACGCGGTTTTCGCTGAGCGGCATCGCCCGTTTCGCCGCGGGTTCGACGTCGGAATCGAGCACGCGCTGGCGGGTGCGGATATCGGTGACCGCGGCTGCCAGGCCCTCCCGGTTCAGCAGCGGCCGTACGGCAGCGGGGGGCTTGCGCTGGGCCTCGAGGGCCGTGCGCTCGATGTCGCCGATGCGATCGCCCATCGCCTTGATCGCGTCGGCTATGACGCTGGTTGCGCGCTCCTGGCGTTCGGCGATGGCGCGTTCGCCGGTCGCCAGGCGGCCTTCGGTCTTCTCGATCCAACGCGCGATTGAATCGAGCGCGCCGGCCGTTCTGGCGCTCGATTCGCGGGTGATGCGCTCGGCCATCGCCGCCTGCGTCATCGCGGCTTCGATCTGGCTGCGCGACATGTCCGCGCCGGGCGATCGGGCCGAAGCGCTGCTGGCCTGCGACGAGGTCTCCATCTGTCCCTGGGAAAGCCTGGCAAGCCGCTCGGAGAGCGCCGCGATATCGAGCTGCTCCGGGACATCGGTCGAAATCGGCGCAGCCTCACCGGCCTCGACCCGGATCTTGTGGTCGAGCCATTCGCCCAGGGTCATCCCGGCGCGCCTGGCTGCCGCCTTCGCGGCATCGCGGGTGCGCGGATCGACGCCCTTGACGCTCCAGGGCAAGCTATTGGCCATGTCTTGCTCGCCTACGGGGCTGGTCTTCAGCGAGGATGCGCAGCCCCCTTAACCGCAGCATCCCATTGCGAATCCGGCGATCGTGAAGAATCGGTTACGGCTGACGACGGCCCGCTTCGCATCCCCGACTTTTGGCAGTCACGGTAAACAGACCGTTAATATCCCGGCCCCGGCGGTTAATTTTTTGCAAACTTCCCTGGAACCGCGACGCTCGCGGGTCGCGTAACGGTAACTTACCCCTCCGAAAGCCCAGATTACCTGACGCAAGGGGAAGGCCTGGGTTACGCCTTCACCCAACGGAACCTTGCCGTAGCGTCCACCCGCGTCCCTGCGTCCTAAAAAACCCGTTCCACGTCCCAAAACCCAAGGAATCTCAATGTCGCGCCAGAGCACTGCTATGGCGGCCGCCTCATCCAATACCGGTCGCTCCCCCTCATCCGCAGCTGTCGCCGAGCCCGATTCCGCCGGCGGCTTCACGATCAGCGACCTTGCCCGCGATTTCGGCGTGACCTTGCGCACCCTGCGCTTCTACGAGTCGCGGGGATTGCTGTCCCCGGCGCGCTCCGGGATGACGCGAATCTACTCGGCCCGCGACCGGGCTCGCCTGGCCTTGATCCTGAAGGGCAAGCAGCTCGGCTTCACGTTGGTCGAGATCCGCGCGATGCTCGCCAACGAGGAGAAGAAGGGCGAAGCAGCGGGCGAGAAGTCGGCCTCCGTCGGCGGATTGCAGCTCACCCGCGACCAGATCGTCGAGCAGCTCGATTTGCTGCGCAGCCAGCGCTCCGAGATCGACGGCGCCATTGCCGAGCTCGAGGGCACCCTGACCCGCCTCGGGAAGGCCTGAGCCCTTATCGCCATCGATGATGCCTGGCGGCCCCGGACCCCTGGTTCGGGGCCGTTTTGTCATGGATGCTTTCCAGGCTGCGACGGGCTGCGGCAACAAAAAAGCCGAAACCCTCTATCAAGTCTCGCTATGATAGTTTATATATGAACTATCTGTTCTGAGGCGCCGCCGTCACATTGGGCCGGCAGAGTGCTTCGCCGCGCGAGAGGGAGGACACCATGCCGGTCTACAAGGCGCCCGTCGACGACACCCTGTTCCTGCTGAACGACGTCTTCGCGATCGAACGCTACAACAACCTGCCGGGCTTCGCCGATGCGACGACGGACGTGGTCGAGGCCGTGCTGGCCGAAGGCGCCAAGCTCTGCGAGGAGGTGCTCCAGCCGCTCAACCATTCCGGCGACCAGGAAGGCTGCACCCGCAATGCCGACGGCACGGTGACCACGCCGAAGGGCTTCAAGGCGGCGCACAAGGCCTATGCCGAAGGCGGCTGGATCGGCCTCGCCATAGATCCTGAATATGGCGGCCAGGGCCTGCCGTATACGCTCGGCGCGATCATGAACGAATATGCCTCTTCGGCGAACATGGCCTTCTCGATGTATCCCGGCCTGACCATGGGCGCGATCGCGGCGCTTTATGTCCATGGCTCCGATGAGCAGAAGCGGACCTATATCCCCAAGATGGTCGAGGGCGTCTGGTCGGGCACGATGAACCTGACCGAGCCCCATTGCGGCACCGATCTCGGCCTGATCAAGACCAGAGCCGTGCCGAATGGCGACGGCTCCTACGCCATCACCGGCACCAAGATCTTCATCTCGGCCGGCGAGCAGGATATCACCGAGAACATCATCCACCTCGTGCTGGCTCGCATCGAGGGCGCGCCGGCCGGCGTCAAGGGCATCTCGCTCTTCGTCGTGCCGCGCAACGAGGTCGGCGCGGACGGCTCGGTCGGCGCGAACAACCACGTCTCCTGCGGCTCGATCGAGCACAAGATGGGCATCCACGGCAATTCGACCTGCGTCATGAACTATGACGGCGCCAAGGGCTGGCTCATCGGCACCGAGAACAAGGGCCTCAACGCCATGTTCGTGATGATGAACGAGGCCCGCCTCGGCGTCGCGATCCAGGGCTTGGCGCAATCGGAGGTCGCCTATCAGAACGCCGTCGTCTACGCCAAGGACCGCCTGCAGGGCAGGGCGCTGACCGGCGCCAAGGAGCCGGGCAAGGCGGCCGATCCGATCATCGTCCATCCCGATGTCCGCCGGACCCTGATGTCGATCAAGGCCTTCAACGAGGCGGCGCGCGCCTTCGTCATCTGGAACGCCATCCAGTCCGATGTCGCGCATCGCTCCGGCGATGCCGCCGAGCGTCAGGCCGCCGACGACCAGCTCGGCCTGATGACGCCGGTGCTCAAGGGCGTGCTGACCGATGTCGGCTTCGACAACACGGTCAAGGCGCAGCAGCTCTTCGGCGGCCACGGCTATATCGCCGAGACCGGCGTCGAGCAGTTCGTCCGCGATGCCCGCATCGCCATGATCTACGAAGGCGCCAACGGCGTGCAGGCCATGGACCTGATCGGCCGCAAGCTCGGCCGCGACGGCGGCCGCGCCATCATGGCCTTCTTCAACGAGGTCGGCGGCTTCGTGAAGGAGAATGCCGAGGACGAGGCCCTGAAGCCGCTGCTCGGCCCGCTTCAGGCCTCGCTCGGTCATCTCCAGCAGGCCACGATGTGGTTCATGAACAACGCGCTCGCCAAGCCCGACAATGCCGGCGCCGGCGCGACCGATTTCATGCATCTGCTCGGCCTGGTCTCACTCGGCTATATGTGGGCCAGGATGGCGAAGGCGGCGCAAGACAAGCTCAAGGCCGGGGCCAACGGCGCGAGCGAGCGGATGAACACCAAGCTCGCCACGGCGCGCTTCTTCATGGAGCGGACGTTGCCGGAGACGGGCGTGCATCTGGCGCGGATCACGGCCGGTGCGGACTCGACGATGGCGCTCGCGCCGGAGCTGTTCTAGTTCTCGACGAGCGATCCTGCGCGAGAGACGGGCGATGCTGTTCGTGCATCAGGGGCAATGCCATTGCGGCTCGATTGCGGTCGAGCTCAAGACGGAGCGGGCGCCGCAGGCGCAGGTGCTCGGCTCCTGCCAGTGTTCCTTCTGCCGAAAGCACAATGTCCGCGCCTTCTCGGATCCGGGCTCGCGCGTGACGCTACGGGCAGTCGATCCGTCTCATGTTCAGCCCTACCGCTTCGGGCTGGGCACGGTCGATGTCATCCTCTGCCGCAATTGCGGTGTCTATGTCGGGATGCTGCTGACCGATGGCGAGAAGGTACTGAGTGTCGTGAACATCGATACGCTCGACGAGCGCGCCAAATTCACCGCGACGCCGGCCCCTCGCGACTATTCTGCCGAGAACGCCGAGGAGCGCATCGCGCGCCGCAAGGCGAAATGGACGCCGACGACGCTGCTGGACTGGCCGTAGCAAGGTCGGTGCCGAGACAATGCCGAACAAGCCCGAAACAGACGGAGACCCGCATGGCTGACGCATTCATCTACGATCACGTCCGCACGCCGCGCGGCAAGGGCAAGGCCGACGGGTCCTTGCATGAGGTCACCGCGATCGAGCTCGGCACCCAGGCCCTGCGCGCCATCAAGGACCGCAACAAGCTCGATCCCAAGCTGGTCGAGGACGTGGTCTTCGGCTGCGTCGATCCCGTCGGCGAGGCCGGCGCCGACATCGCCCGCACGGTGGCGCTCAAGGCCGGCTATGGCAAGGAGGTGCCGGGCGTGCAGATCAACCGCTTCTGCGCCTCGGGGCTGGACGCGGTGAACCTCGCCGCCGCGCAGGTCATGTCCGGACAGAAGGAGATGGCGATCGGCGGTGGCGTCGAGAGCATGAGCCGCGTCGGCATGGGCGCGTCCGGTTTCGGCATCGCGGTCGACCCGTCCGTCGCCATCGACACCTATTTCATGCCGCAGGGCGTCTCGGCCGACCTGATCGCGACGAAATACGGCTTCTCGCGCGACGATGTCGACGCCTATGCCGTGCGCTCGCACCAGCGCGCCGCCGCAGCCTGGCAGGCCGGGCGCTTCAAGAATTCGGTGATCCCGGTCACTGACGTCAACGGACTGATCATTCTCGACCGCGACGAGACCATCCGCCCGACCACCGACATGCAGGCGCTGGCTTCGCTCAAGGCCTCCTTCGTCCAGATGGGCGAGATGGGCGGGTTCGACGCGGTCGCCACCGCCGCCCATCCCGATGTCGAGTTCGTCAACCACGTCCACCATGCCGGCAATTCCTCGGGCATCGTCGATGGCGCGGCCGCCGTGCTGGTCGGCTCGAAGAAGGGCGGCAAGGCGGCGGGGCTCAAGGCCCGCGCCCGCATCCGCGCCTTCGCCACCACCGGCTCCGATCTCGCGCTGATGCTGACCGGTCCGGTCGACGTCACTGAGCTGGTGCTGAAGAAGGCCGGGATGACCACGAAGGACATCGACCTGTTCGAGCTGAACGAGGCGTTCTCCTCGGTCGTGTTGCGCTATCAGCAGGCCTTCGACATCGACGACGCGGTGCTGAACGTCAATGGCGGCGCCATCGCCATGGGCCATCCGCTCGGCGCGACCGGCGCGATGATCCTGGGCACCGTGCTGGACGAACTGGAGCGCACCGACAAGAACACCGCGCTCGTCACGCTCTGCGTCGCCGCCGGCATGGGCGTCGCGACGATCATCGAACGGGTTTGAGGAGAGAACCGATGAACCTCGCCAATTTCCGCTTCGAGACCGATTCCGACGGCATCGCCACCCTGACCTGGGACATGCCGGGCCGCTCGATGAACGTCATCACGCCAGAGGTCATGGCCGAGCTCGACAGGATCGTCGACAAGGTCGCTTCCGACGACGCCATCAAGGGTTGCATCATCACCTCCGGCAAGGAGGCCTTCTCCGGTGGTGCCGACCTCACCATGCTCCAGGGCTTGCGCGACCTTTATGTCAAGCTGGCCAGGGAGAAGGGCGAAGAGCTCGCGCTCAAGACCTTCTTCGACGAGAGCCGCAAGCTCTCGCAGCTCTATCGCAAGCTCGAGACCTGCGGGAAGCCGTTCGCGGCCGCGATCCATGGCGTCTGCCTGGGGGGCGCTTTCGAGCTGGCGCTGGCCTGCCAGTATCGTGTCGTTTCCGACGACGCCTCGACCCGCGTCGGCCTGCCCGAGATCAAGGTCGGGCTCTTCCCCGGTGCCGGCGGCACGCAGCGCGTGGCCAGGTTGATGCAGACCGGCGACGCCCTGCAGATGATGTTCAAGGGCGAGCAGGTGAAGGCGCTGCCGGCCCGCAGCGGCGGCCTCGTCCATGCCGTCGTGCCGCGTGCCGAGCTCGTCCAGAACGCCAAGGACTGGCTCAAGGCCAATCCCGAGGCCAAGGCGCCCTGGGATGACCCCAAGTTCAAGCTGCCCTCCAACAAGGTCTATTCGCCGGCCGGCATGCAGATCTGGCCGCCGGCCAACGCGATCTATCGCCGCGAGACCAATGACAACTACCCGGCGGCGCGCGCCATCCTGAGCGCGGTCTATGAAGGCCTGCAGATGCCGATCGATATCGGCCTCAGGATCGAGAGCCGCTATTTCGCAAAGATCCTGCGGACGAAGGAGGCGGCCTCGATGATCCGCTCGCTCTTCGTCTCGATGCAGGAGCTGAACAAGGGCGCCCGCCGCCCGGCCGATGTCCCAGCCTCCAAGCTCAAGAAAATCGGCGTCGTCGGCGCCGGCTTCATGGGCGCCGGCATCGCCTATGTCAGCGCCAATGCCGGCCTCGACGTGGTGCTGATCGACCGCGACATCGAGGCGGCCGAGAAGGGCAAGGCCTATTCGCACAAGCTGGTCTCCGACCAGATCATGAAGGGCCGCGCCAGGACCGCTGACCGCGATGCGCTGCTGGCTAGGATCAAGGCCAGCGCCGACTATGCCGACCTCAAGGGCTGCGACCTCATCGTCGAGGCCGTGTTCGAGGATCCGAAGGTCAAGGCCGAGGTCATCGCCAAGGTCGAGGCGGTGGTCGGCCCGAGGACGATCTTCGGCTCGAACACCTCGACTTTGCCGATCACCGGTCTCGCCTCGCATAGCGAGCGTCCGAAGAACTTCATCGGCATCCATTTCTTCTCGCCGGTCGAGAAGATGCTGCTGGTCGAGATCATCATGGCCAGGAAGACCGGCAAGAAGGCGCTCGCCATGGCGCTGGACTTCGTCCGCGCCATCAAGAAGACGCCGATCGTGGTCAACGACACCCGCGGCTTCTACGCCAATCGCTGCGTCGGCAACTATATCCGCGAGGGTCACCTCATGCTGATGGAAGGCGTGCCTCCGGCAATGATCGAGGCCGCCGGCAAGCAGGCCGGCATGCCGGTCGGCCCCCTCTCGCTCAATGACGAGGTCGCGGTCGACCTCGCCTGGAAGGTGCTGAAGGCGACCAAGGCGCAGCTCGGAGACGCATCGGTCGACCCGGCGCAGGAGAAGCTCCTCAACGAGATGGTCGAGAAGCATGGCCGCCTCGGCCGCAAGAACAGGAAGGGCTTCTACGATTATCCGGAAGCCGGCCCGAAGCGGCTCTGGCCCGGCCTTGCCGAGCTGACGAAGAACAAGCTCGATCCGGAGCTGGTCGACATGCAGGAGCTGAAGGAGCGCCTGCTCGTCACCCAGGCGCTGGAGGCGGCCAAGACCTATGAGGAGGGCGTCGTCACCGATCCGCGCGAGGCCGATGTCGGCTCGATCATCGGCTTCGGCTTCGCGCCCTATTCCGGCGGCACGCTGAGCTATATCGACAATATGGGCGCGGCCGGCTTCGTGAAGCTTTGCGAGAAGCTGGCGAAGAAGCACGGCGAACGCTTCAAGCCGAACCGCCAGCTCAAGCGCATGGCGAAGACCGGCGAGAGCTATTACGGCACGGCGGAGAAGAAGGCGGCGGCCTGATCAGGCGAAGAGCCGCTCCGCGAGGAGCGGCTCCAGCCAGTCGGCGAAGACCTTGAGGCGGCGCGACAGGTGCTGCCGGTGTGGGTAGAGCAGGGCGACCGGCATCGGCTCGGCCCTGTGCTCCGGCATCACCTCGATGAGTTCGCCCGCCGCCAGATGCACTGCGACGTCATAGGCCGGGATCTGGATCAGCCCGAGCCCGGCGAGGCAGCAGGCGATATAGGCTTCCGCGCTGTTGACGGTGACGCGGCCGGCCATCGCCCGGCTGTGCAGCCGCTCGCCCTCCAGCCATTGCCAATCCTCGACCGCGCCGGTCGAGGGCGAGGCGTAGTGCACCGCTTCGTGCCCCGAAAGGTCCTCCGGGCGCTCCGGAACCCCATGCCGCGCGAGATAGGCCGGGCTCGCGACGTTGATCAGCCGGAGTTCGCCGAGATTGCGTGCGATCATGCTGGAATCGCTGAGCGGCCCGACCCGCAGCACGCAATCGACACTGTCCTCGACCAGATTGATCGCCCGGTCGGTGACGCCGAGTTCGATGGCGATGTCCGGATAGCGGACGAGGAAATCCGGCAAAGCAGGGGCGATGATCAGGCGGCCGATCCGGCCCGGAACGTCGATCCTGAGTTTGCCGGCCGGCCCGTCGACAGCGCTGCGGAACAGCGTCTCCGCCTCCTCGACCTCGGCGATCAATCGCAGGCAGCGCTCATAGAAGGCGAGCCCGTCCTGGGTCGGTGCGACATGGCGGGTCGTGCGATGCAGCAGCCGCGTCCCTAGCCTGTCCTCCAGCAGCCGGATCGCCGCCGAGACAGAGGAGCGGGGCTGGCCGAGCGTCGCCGCCGCGCGCGTGAAGCTGGCGCATTCGACGACGCGGGCGAAGGTGGCGAAGAGGTCGATGCGGTCCATTGGCGGGACAATGTGATTGTTCGCATAAGCTGACAAGTCATGTCAGCTTATCTGGCTTTATCGGAACAATCCTGTGGTTACCTTGCCTGTCGAGCGAGCAGAATGCGCGCATCGACAACAGGAGACGAGGCCATGGCCGATCACAGCATCAAGGGCAAGACCGTCATCATCGCCGGCGGCGCCAAGAATCTCGGCGGCCTGCTGGCCCGCGACTTTGCCGCCCATGGCGCCAAGGCCGTGGCCGTCCACTACAACAGCGCCGCGACCAAGGCCGATGCCGACGCGACCGTCGCCGCCGTGAAGTCGGCAGGCGCACAGGCCGTCGCCCTCCAGGCCGACCTGACCACCGCTGGTGCGGTCGAAAAGCTCTTCGCCGACGCCATCGCCGCCATCGGCCGCCCCGATATCGCGATCAACACCGTCGGCAAGGTGCTGAAGAAGCCGATGGCCGAGATCAGCGAGGCCGAATATGACGAGATGGCCGCGGTGAACTCGAAATCGGCCTTCTTCTTCCTCAAGGAGGCGGGCAAAGCAGTCAATGACGACGGCAAGATCTGCACGCTGGTGACGTCTCTGCTCGGCGCCTTCACGCCGTTCTATGCCGCCTATGCCGGCATGAAGGCCCCGGTCGAGCATTTCACCCGTGCCGCTTCCAAGGAGTTCGGCGAGCGCGGCATCTCCGTCACCGCGATCGGCCCCGGCCCGATGGACACGCCGTTCTTCTATCCGGCGGAAGGGGCGGATGCGGTCGCCTATCACAAGACGGCGGCGGCCCTGTCGAAGTTCTCGAAGACCGGCCTCACCGATATCGAGGACATCGTCCCCTTCATCCGCTTCCTCGTCTCGGACGGCTGGTGGATGACCGGTCAGACCATCCTGGTCAATGGCGGCTACACGACGAAATGAGACATCGGCCGGCCGTTTCCCTGGAGGCGGCCGGTCGCGGGCCATGCCAGAGACGGGTGCGTTCATTCAGCTCCCGCTCACCCTGGCGAGGTCATCGAGACGACACGGAACGAGCTTTCCCGCGCGGCGAGGCAGACATGCATATGGCGATGGTGATCGGCGGTGGGATCGTCCTGCTCGGCCTCTTCCTCCTCTTCGGCAAGCTGTGGGGCGGGGCTGAGCCGGCCTTCGCGACCGCGGCGAAGCTGTTCCTGCCGGCCTGGCTCGCGATCGCGCTGATCAATATGTGGGTCGGCGTCACCAGGGCCGGCTATTCGGTACGCGAGGAATTGCCCATCCTGGCCGTGGTCTTCCTGGTGCCGGCCGCACTCGCGGTGCTCGTCGCCTGGCGCGTCGCGCGCTGACCGGCGGCGGCCTGCTGCGGCCGGAACATTGAGCCTGCGAGGACACGCGCGACGCCATGCCCGTTCGACCGATTCTGAGCTTCCCCGATCCACGCCTGCGCTTGCCCGCGACGCCGGTCACTCGCTTCGACGCGGATCTGCGCGCACTCGCCGACGATCTGCTCGACACGATGCGAGCCGCGCCGGGCATCGGTATCACCGCGCCGCATATCGGTGTGCTGTACCGTCTTGTCGTGCTGGAACTCTCCCCCGGCGACGTCCGCATCTATGCCAATCCGGTCCTCGATCAGGTCTCGCGCGAAACCATCCGCCATACCGAAGGCAGCGTCTCGATGCCTGGTGTCGCCGATGAGCTGGAACGGCATGCCCGCGTGAGCGTGCGCTATCGCGATCTCGACGGCGTGGAGCGGATCGAGGAGGCGGACGGGCTCCTGGCCGTCTGCCATCAGCACGAGATCGACCAGCTCGACGGCGTGTTCTGGATCGACCGCCTGTCGCGCCTCAAGCGCGACCGGCTGATCGCCCGCTACAACAAGCTGCGGCGGGGATAGCGGTCAACACGACTGGCATGGGCCTCAACCGTCATGCTCGCCCCTGTGGCGAGCATCCACGTCTTGAACACCGCATGTGATCAGTGAAGCAAAGTCGTGGATGGTCGGGACAAGCCCGACCATGACGGCAGTGCTAACCGCGCATGAGCCTCAGTTCGCGACCGCCCGGATCACCCGCCTCAGCTTCTCGGTCAGCTCCTCGACCTGCGCTTCGCTGATGATCAGCGGCGGCGAGAAGGCGATCGTGTCGGCCGCGGTGCGGATCATCAGGCCCTCCTCATGGAAGGCGCGCTCGATGAATTCGTAGCCGCGCTTGCCGGCGCCCTCCGCCCGCGGCGCCAGGTCGATGGCGCCGACGAGACCCAATGTGCGGATATCGACCACGTTCGGCTCGCCCTTCAGGCTCATGATGGCGTCCGCCCACATCGGCTCCATCGCCCGGGCGCGCTCGAACAGGCCCTCCTCGCGGTAGATGTCGAGCGATGCCAGGGACGCCGCGGCCGCCAGCGGATGGCCGGAATAGGTGTAGCCGTGGAACAGCTCGATGACGTTGTCGGGCCCCTTCATGAAGGCGTCGTAGATGTGCTTGCGCACGATCACGCCGCCCATCGGCACCGTGCCCGAGGTCACGCCCTTGGCGAAGGTGATCATGTCCGGGATGACGCCGTAGCGCTCGGCCGCGAAGGCGAAGCCGAGCCGGCCGAAGCCGGTGATGACTTCGTCGAAGATCAGCAGGATGCCGTGCTTGTCGCAGAGCTCGCGCAGGCGCTTGAGATAGCCCTTCGGCGGCGGCAGCGCGCCGGTCGAGCCGGCCATCGGCTCGACGATGACGGCGGCGATGGTCGAGGCGTCGTGCAGCGCGACGACGCGCTCGAGATCGTCGGCGAAATGCGCGCCGTATTCCGGCTCGCCCTTGCTGAAGGCCTGCTTCTCGCGGTCATAGGTATGCGAGATATGGTCGGTGCCGGTCAAAAGCCCGCCGAAGAATTTGCGGTTGTTGACCATGCCGCCGACCGAGATGCCGCCGAAGCCGACGCCGTGATAGCCGCGCTCGCGGCCGATCAGCCGGGTCTTCGAGCCCTTGCCGGAGACGTTCCAATAGGCGAGCGCGATCTTCAGCGCCGAATCCGCCGCCTCCGAGCCGGAACCGGCGAAGAAGACATGGTCGAGGTCGCCGGGCGCCAGCGCCGCGATCCGCGCGGCGGCGGCGAACACTTTCGGGTGGCCGTACTGGAAGGAGGGAGCGTAGTCGAGCTCGCGCGCCTGCGCCTGGATCGCCTGGATGATCGGCTCGCGGGCGTGGCCGGCATTGCAGCACCAGAGCCCGGCCGTGCCGTCCATCACCGGCTTGCCCTCCGGTGTGTAGTAGAACATTCCTTCGGCCCGGGCGATCATGCGCGGGTTCTGCTTGAAGGACCGGTTCGCCGTGAACGGCATCCAATAGGCTTCGAGATCGTTCGGAGTGCCGATCGGGAGCGGTGCGGGGTTCATCGACGGGTCCTGTCCAGTTAAGCTTCTCTCAACCTAACAGGAGAAAGCAGGCTGTAAATTGTCGGCGAGGCGGGGCACCACTGCGCGCCGCGATCACCCGGCCGTTACCGCGCCGCGAGTGACGTTACGTCCATTCTGAAGTAGCTTACCCAAGGGGGGCAACCTGGACCAAGCTCCAATGGTCGAGAGCAGCCACGAGACGGACCGGCTTGCCGAGCCGGAGCCTGATGCTGTTCGCAAGGCGCTGGAGCACGCGCTCGAATCCGATGCGTTTCGGAGTGCGCCGCAGCTCTCCGCCTTCCTCGGCTTCATCGTCGAACGCAGCCTCGAGGGGCGCAGTTCGGAGCTCAAGGGCTACACCATCGCGGTGGAGGCGTTCGGCCGGCCGGCCGATTTCGATCCGCAGACCGATCCGATCGTGCGCGTCGAGGCCGGGCGGCTGCGCAAGGCCTTGAGCCAGTATTATCAAGGCGACGGCGCCAGCGAGGCGATCCGCATCTCGATGCCGGTCGGGGGCTATGTGCCCGTCTTCGAGCAGGTCTCGCAGCCGGCGCAGGATGCCGTTCGCGACCAAGATCCTGATCCCGCGCTGGACAGCGAGTCTGAGGCCGAGCCGGCTCCGTTCATGGATGCTACGCCGGTCAGGCCGCCCGCTCGTCCCGCTGCCTCGCAACGGGCGAGGCTCGGCGCCAGACACTGGCTCGGCGTGTTCTGCCTGGCGCTCGTGCTTCTGCCTTTGGCGACTTGGCACCGCGACATGCCGGTCGAGCAGGCGCCCATTCGCGATCCCGCGACGCAGCAGGCACGCCTCAGCGAGCAGGCGACGCGGCTCGCGGGAACGAACGCGCCGACCCATTTGCCGATGATCGCCGTCTCGATCAGCAAGACGGGAGACGACCCGGCGCTCGACGAGGTCCTGCGCGCCTTCATGCGGCTGCTCGTCGACGCCGTCGCGCGGTTCGACGACCTGGTGACGGTCAAGGCGCCGGAGGGGGGAGGAGACCCGCTCGAGGGTGTGGACTACGTCTTCGAGATGAACGCCACCCGCCAGGGTGGAGCGACCGAGGGGCTCGGCCGCCTGCGCTCGACCAAGGACCGGCGCATCGTCTGGACGACATCCGCCATCCGCACGCTGACGAAGGGCGCGGAGGATCCGGAGCTGTCGGAGATCGCCCGTCGCCTGGCGATCCGTCTCGCCGAGCCTTTCGGCATCATCCACGCCGATTATCGCCAGTCCTCGCCGCCATCGCCGATGCGCTGCATTTTCCTGGCGCTCAACTTCCGCCGCACCATGAAGGCAGAGGACCATCTCGCCGCCCGGACCTGCCTGGATGGGGTGATCGAGAAGGATCCGACCTTCCCTCCGGCCTGGTCGCATCTGGCGCTGCTGACCCTCGAGGAACATATCTCCGGCCTCAACCCGCTGCCCGGGCCGCCTCTCGATCGCGCCTTGAGCGCCGCCTTGACCGCGGTCAGGCTCGCGCCGTCGAGCGCGCGGGCGCAACAGGCGATGATGGACGTGTATTTCGCCCGCGGCGCGCTCGACGACGCCTTCAAGGCCGGGCAGGAGGCGCTCAGCCGCAATCCCTATGATCCGGACATCATGGCTGATCTCGGCGCCCATTATGTCCAGGTCGATCGACCTGCCGAGGGCTTGCCTTTGCTTCAGCGCGCCGTCGAACTAAGCAGCGGCCGGCCGTCCTGGTACGATTTCTACGCTTTCCTGGCGGCCTACCTGATGGGCAACGACAAGCTTGCCGAGACCCATGCCGCGATCCTCGTCGCGGACGAGAACCCGCTCAGCCTGATCGGGCGCTCGCTGCAATTCGTCAGGAAGGGGGACGAGCAGGGCGCCGCCACGACCTTGCGGCGCTTGGCCCAGATGGCGCCGGCCTTCGCGCTCGATCCCCGCCAATACCTGTCCCGGAAGGGCTTCGGGCCAGCGGTCGCGGATCGGATCATCGCCGATATCGGCGCTTCCAGGATCGAGGCGAGCCGCGCGCGCTAGCGTTTGTCTCGGCGGAGCGTCCGTGCTCCACCGTTTTCATGCGTCAACCCTCGCGTGCACGCGGGCAGGCCGGTATTGTGGGCGCAACGCAGTGATTCGTCGCGTTCCCTCAACAACCTCTTGCGCGGTCGTCGCCTTGGCCCCTGTCCGCCTTACCGCCCTGCATCCCCTCGCCAGCGCCGTCACCGGCCTGACCGCAGGCGCGGCCGCGGTCCTGTTGATGCCGGGCGCTCTGGCCAACGCGATCGGGCTGGTCCTGACGGGGGCGGGTTTCGCCCTGTCGCTGAAGCTGTATGAGCGGCGTGCCGCGGCGCAGCGCGAGCAGGCCTTCGCGGCGATCGGCGAAGTCAAGGTCCGGCTGGCCACGAATGCGATCAAGCTCGATGGTTTGGCGCAGCGCGTCGAGCAGATGCCGATGCGCGAAGCCGACGCCATCCCCGCACGCGCCGCGATCAACGAGCTGACCGCCGAGGTCGGACTGCTGGGCGACCTGCTGCAGCAGATTGCGACGACGCTCGCCGATCACGACGCCCAGCTCACGGCCGCGGCGCAGAGCCGCCGAGCGGCCCCTGTCCCGTCCTTGCCTGCTCCGGAGCCGGCAAGGCGCCGCGACACGCTGGCCGCCGAGCGGGCGCAGGCCGTCCAGGCCGAGCAATTGCGCGTGGCCGAGGAGCGGGCGGCCGTCATCAGCACTGCGCTGGCCGACGGCAAGGTCGAGGTTCACCTCCAGCCGATCGTGCAATTGCCGCAGCGCCGGACGCGCGGCTACGAGGCGCTGGTGCGCCTGCGGCTCGACGAGACCACCTTGCTGCTTCCGGCGGAGTTCCTGGCGATTGTCGAGGAGCGCGGTTTCGGGCCGACGCTGGACGCCCTCGTGCTGACGCGCGCCCTAGCGATCGCGCGCCATCTCGGCGCCAAGGACGGCAACCTGTTCGTCTCCTGCAATTTCAGCAGCGCGACTTGGGGCTCGTCCCAGGCGCTGGTGACGCTCTCGCGCATCCTCGACAAATACCGCGAGCATGCCGGCCATCTCGTGATCGAGATGCCGCAGCGGGTGTTCCGGTCGCTCGAGCCGACCAGCCTCGGCCTGCTCGGCGCGATGTCGGCCAATGGCGTGCGTTTCGCGCTCGATCAGGTCGGCGATCTCAGGCTCGACCCGGTCTCGCTTCACGATCGCGGGGTCAGGTTCGTCAAGGTGCCGGCCGCGCTGTTGCAGGCCGAAGCCGATGGCCGGTCCTCCACCGATATCGCGGCCGGCGACCTCTCCGCGCAGCTGGCGCGGGCCTCGATCGTCCTCGTCGCCGAGAAGATCGAGGACGATCCGACGGTCGCGGACATGATCGAGCTCGGCGTGACCCATGCGCAGGGCCTAGTCTTCTCGCCGCCACGTCCGGTCAAGCCCGATGTCTTCGCCGATCCGGAGACCGCCAAGCCGGCGGTGCCGGCCCCGGAGGCTGCCAGGCCCCAGCCCCGGATCGCAGCGGAGATTCTCGGTTACCCGGGCGCCGCCTCGCCCCTTGCCGCAACCGCCACCCCGCTGCCCCAGCCGGAGGAAAAGCCCGAGCGGCTGCCCTTCCGTGCGGTGCTGCGCCGCGCCAGCGCCTGACGAATCCCGCTATCCCGGAACGCGCTGCCGTCCTACGGCATCGGACCGGATATCGTATCCGGCCCAATGCTGTAGCTCTTTGATTGGCATCGGCTTTGTCCGAAAACCGCGTTCCACTTTTCGGGCCGATGCCCTAAAGCGGCCTTGCGCGGACGGCTCTCGCAGGCCGGTCGGCGCCATCCTCAAGCCAGCGGAGCATCGTTTTGCAGCCTGCCGAGACCCCTTCCACCGCGGCGCTGACCGGCTTCTCCGAGATCGTCGACCGCTTCGATCTCTGCCTGTGCGACATCTGGGGTGTCGTCCATAACGGCGTGGCGGCGCATCGCGAGGCCTGCGATGCGCTCGTCGCGATGCGCGAGCGCGGTCTCTCCGTCGTGCTGGTGACCAACGCGCCGCGTCCGCGCCGCGAGATCGCCGTGCAGCTCGCGCGCCTTGCGGTGCCGGACGAGGCCTTCGACGCGATCGTGACCTCCGGCGATGTCTGCCGCGCCTTGATCGAGGAGCGGGCCGGCGAGCCGGTCTTCATGCTCGGTCCCGACCGCGACCTGCCGCTGATCGCCGGCCTCGATGCGCCGCGCGTCGCGCCGGGTGAAGCGCGCTACGTGCTTTGCACGGGGCTGTTCGACGACGAGACCGAGACGGCCGAGAGCTATGCCGGGTTGTTCGCCGATTTCGCCGCGCGCGGCCTCGTCATGATCTGCGCCAATCCCGATCTGGTCGTCGATCGCGGTGGCCGCATCGTGCCCTGCGCCGGATCGCTGGCGCTGGCCTATGAGCAGTTCGGCGGCCAGACGATCTATGCCGGCAAGCCGCACCGGCCGATTTACGAGATGGCGTTGCAACTGGCCGAGAAGCAGCGCGGCCGGCCGATCGCCTCAGACCGGATTTGCGCCGTCGGCGACGCGATCCGCACCGATATCGCAGGTGCGAACGGCTTTGGCGCGGCGAGCGTCATGGTGCTGGCCGGCATTCACGCGCAGGATCTGGTCGAGCGTTCCTGGGAGGAGCGTCATGGCTGGTTCGCCCGTCAGACTCACCGGCCCGACTACGCGATGCCGCATCTGATCTGGTAGGCACCGCTTCGCTCAGTGGCAGACCGACTCGATTTTGACCTTCAGCGTCTGCGCGTTGAACGGCTTGACGATATAGTTGTTCACGCCGGCCTTCTTGGCGGCGATGACGTTCTCGGTCTTCGATTCGGCGGTGACGATGATGAACGGCGTCTCCGCCAGCGCATCCTCCTCGCGGACGCGCTGCAGCAACTCGAAGCCGGTCATCGGCTCCATGTTCCAGTCCGAGATGACGAGGCCATACTTCTTGTCGCGCATCTTGGCGATCGCGCTCGAGCCGTCCGAGGCATCGTCGACATTCTCGAAGCCGAGCTGCTTGAGCAGGTTCCGGATGATCCGGACCATCGTCTGGTAGTCGTCGACCACGAGGATGGGCATGGACGGATCGAGAGCCATGGTGGTGCTCCAGGTAACGACTGCGGCACGGGGCGATACCCGTGCGCGGGCTGCCATCACAGGGCGGCGGCCATGGGTCAAGGGTGATAGAACACCGGCGTTTCAAAGCCGTTAATTCAGTGCCGAAGCGACGCAAGGGAAGGCCGGCCCGCCTGCGGCACCAAAGTCGGATGGCCGAAGCCGGAATGCTGTGTCATTCTATGCTGCGATGCGAAATTGCAGCGCAGCAAGAGTGAGCGAAGCGACCGGACGAATGAACGCCACCTCATACCAGGTCCATGCTTTCGAGGATCTCGCCATCGGCCAGAGCGAAAGCCTGATGCGCACGGTGATGGAGCGCGACGTTTCGCTCTTTGCCGACCTGTCGGGCGACGCCAACCCGATCCATCTCTGCGATCGCTATGCGGCCTCGACCAAGTTCGGCCAGCGCATCGCCCATGGCATGCTGACGGCTAGCCTGGTCTCGGCGCTGCTCGGAACCCGGCTGCCGGGCCCCGGCGCGGTCTATCTCTCGCAGACCCTGACCTTCCTGGCTCCGGTCAAGATCGGCGACGTGGTCACGGCCCGCGTCGAGGTTGTCGAGCTGGTGGCCGAGCGTCGCCGCGCCCGGCTGTTCTGCGAATGCGTCGTCGACGGCAAGGCCGTGCTCGAGGGCGAGGCCTGGGTCGCTCTGCCGCCGGCCCAGAAGAAGAGCTGACCCCCGGCATCCTTGACGCTGCCCGCCCGAGCGGCCATTGACTGCGCCGCGCGGGGATGCCCCGCCGAGGCGGAATTCTTCGAGCCATGACCCGTCCTGCCGCTGTGCCGGTGTCCGGCCAGCCCCAAATCTTCGTCCTCGACGGCGATGCGGCCGTGCCGGACGCGCTTCGCGGTGCGATCCTGGCGCTCGGCAATTTCGACGGCGTCCATCGTGGCCATGCCGAGCTGGCGCGCATTGCCGCCGGAATGGCTGCGGAGCGTGGCGCCCGGGCTGCCGCTTTCACCTTCGAGCCGCATCCGCGAACCGTCTTCAGGCCGGACCAGCCGGTCTTCCGCCTGACCTCGCTCGAGGTGAAGCTCGAATTGCTGGCGCAGGCGGGCCTCAGTCGGAGCTTCGTCCTGCCCTTCGACCGCGACGTTGCCGCGATCAGCGCCGAAAGCTTCGTCGACGACCTCCTGCTCGGCCGGCTCGGTGCGGCCGGCATCGTCTGCGGCTATGATTTCCATTTCGGCAAGGGCCGCGCCGGATCGCCCGAGATGTTGCAGGCGCGGGCAGGGGCCGCAGGCGTGCCGGTCGCGGTCGTCCCGCCCTATTCCTGGGCGGGCGAGCCGGTCTCCTCGACATTGATCCGCACGGCGCTGGAAGACGGCGATGTCGCCCGCGCCGCGGATTTCCTCGGGCGGCCCTGGTTCGTGCGCGGCGAGATTGCCCATGGCGACAAGCGTGGCCGCGATCTCGGCTATCCGACCGCGAACATGCACCTGCCGCGCGACTGCCGCCTGAAATACGGCATCTACGCCGTGCGCATGAAACTCGACGGCGTCTGGCGCGACGGTGTCGCGAGCTTCGGCAGCCGGCCGACCTTCGACGACGGCGCGCCGCGCCTGGAGACCTTCCTCTTCGATTTCGCTGGGGATCTCTACGGCAGGACGGTCGATGTCGCGCTGGTCGCCTATTTACGCGGCGAAGAGAAATTCGCCTCGCTCGAGGCGCTCATCGTGCAAATGGATGCCGACAGTGCCAGGGCCCGCGCCATTCTGGCGCAAACACCGCCCTTCCTTCCCTGATGCCGCCCTGCTAGAAGCCCTTCATGCTCGCTCATCGCGCCCAGATCACAGAGTTTGTCCGGCGAATTATGGGCCCGGCTGACGCCGCCCTGCGCTGATGCGCGGGCGCCTGCGCAAGCCGGGGTGACCGACGCTTTTCCCTTTCCGCAGGACCCACGCGCCGCGCCAGCATTGCCTGGCCCGCCAGTCCGAGACGCCCGAGCCGGATCATGACCGACCAGTCCAGCACCGCCCCGTCCAAAGCCGTCGATTATTCGCAGACGCTTTTCCTGCCGCAGACCGAGTTCCCGATGCGCGCCGGCTTGCCGCAGCGCGAGCCGGAATTGCTCGCGCGCTGGGACAGGATGGACCTCTACCGCAAGCTGCGCGAAGCCGCGAAGGGCCGCGAACGCTTCGTGCTGCATGACGGCCCGCCTTATGCCAACGGCCATCTCCATATCGGCCACGCCCTCAACAAGGTGCTGAAGGACCTCGTCGTGCGCTCGCAGCAGATGCTCGGGCACGACGCCAATTACGTGCCGGGCTGGGACTGCCACGGCCTGCCGATCGAATGGAAGATCGAGGAGCAGTACCGCGCCAAGGGCCTGAACAAGGACGACGTGCCTGTCGTCGAGTTCCGCAAGGAATGCCGGGCCTTCGCCGAGCACTGGGTCGGCGTGCAGCGGAATGAGTTCAAGCGGCTCGGCGTCGAGGGCGACTGGGACGATCCCTATCTGACCATGGCCTATCCTGCAGAGGCGCAGATCGCCCGCGAGCTCATGAAATTCGCCGAGACCGGCCAGCTCTATCGCGGCTCCAAGCCGGTGATGTGGTCGGTGGTCGAGAAGACGGCACTGGCCGAGGCCGAGGTCGAGTACGAGGAGCACACCAGCGACACGGTTTACGTGGCGTTTCCGGTCGTTTCGGCGGGTGGCCTTGCCGGTGCGTCGGTCGTCATCTGGACGACCACGCCCTGGACGATCCCGGGCAACCGCGCGATCTCGTTCCACAGCAAGATCGCCTACGGCCTCTATCGCGTCACCGCTGCGCCCGAGGGCAATTGGGCCAAGGCCGGCGCGACCTATGTGCTTGCCAAGGCTCTGGCCGAGTCCGTCTTCAAGGCGGCTAAGGTCGACGCCTTCGAGCTGGTTCGTGACGTGGCGGCAGCGGAGCTGGACGGGGCGACTTGCGCTCATCCCCTGCGCGGCCAGGGCTATGATTTCGACGCTCCCCTGCTCGACGGCGACCATGTGACGGACGATGCCGGCACCGGCTTCGTCCACACCGCGCCCGGCCATGGCCGCGAGGATTTCGACATCTGGATGGCCAATGGCCGTAAGCTCTCCGAGCGCGGCATCGAGACGCGCATCCCTTACACCGTCGATGCCGACGGTCGCTTCACCAAGGAGGCGCCCGGCTTCGAGGGCAGGCAGGTCATCACCGATAAGGGCGAGAAGGGCGATGCCAATGACGCCGTCATCAAGGCGCTCGCGGCCTCCGGCCATCTCGTCGCGCGCGGCCGGCTGAAGCACCAGTATCCGCATAGCTGGCGTTCGAAGAAGCCGGTCATCTTCCGCAACACGCCGCAATGGTTCATCGCCATGGACAAGGCGGTGGACAGCCTCGGCAACCGCACCTTGCGCGAGGTCGCCCTCAGCGCGATCAGGGACACCGAATGGGTGCCGGCGGCAGGCGAGAACCGCATCAACGGCATGATCGCCAACCGCCCCGACTGGGTGGTCTCCCGCCAGCGCGCCTGGGGCGTGCCGATCACCGTCTTCGTCGAGAAGGACGCGGGCACGATCCTCGTCGATCCGAAGGTCAACGCCGCCATCGCCGAGGCCTTCGAGGCCGAGGGCGCGGATGCCTGGTTCACCGACACCGACGGCGCCCGCTTCCTGATCCCCTTCGGCTACGACCCGGCCCAATACGACCGCGTCACCGACGTGCTCGACGTCTGGTTCGATTCCGGCTCGACCCACGCCTTCACGCTGGAAAAGCGGCCCGACCTGCGCGCGCGCCGGCGCGGCGAGGGCGGCGACGACCGGGTGATGTACCTTGAAGGTTCGGACCAGCACCGCGGCTGGTTCCATTCGAGCCTGCTCGAAAGCTGCGGCACGCGCGGACGCGCGCCCTACGACATCGTCCTGACCCACGGCTTCTGTCTCGACGAGAAGGGCGAGAAGATGTCGAAGTCGAAGGGCAACGTCACCGCGCCGCAGGACGTCATCAAGGAATCCGGCGCCGACATCCTGCGCCTCTGGGTCGCGGCGGCGGATTATTCCGACGACCTGCGCATCGGCAAGGAGATCCTCAAGACCTTCGTCGAGACCTATCGCAAGCTGCGCAACACCATGCGCTGGATGCTCGGCACGCTCGCCCATTTCAGCGAGGATATCCGCGTCACCGAGCCGGCCTCGATGCCCGAGCTGGAGCGGCTGATGCTGCACCGCCTGGCCGAACTTGGCCCGCAGGTCGAGGACGCCTACCGCACCTATGACTACAAGCGCGTCGTGACCCTGCTCTCGCAGTTCATGAATACCGAGCTCTCGGCCCTCTATTTCGACATCCGCAAGGACGCGCTCTATTGCGACCCGCTGTCGAGCCATGTCCGCAAGAGCGCGCTGACCGTGGTCGACCACCTCTTCCGCTGCCTGGCGACCTGGCTCGCTCCGATCCTGGTGTTCACGACGGAGGAAGCCTGGCTCGAGCGCTATCCAGACCAGAAGGCGCTCGATGGCTCCGTCCATCTCGAAGCCTTCGCGGAGGCACCGCAGCGCTGGCTCGATCCCGAGCTCGCCGAGCGCTGGGGCAAGGTCCGCCGCGTTCGCCGCGTCGTTACCGGCGCGCTCGAGCTGGAGCGTGCCGCCAAGCGCATCGGCTCCTCGCTGGAGGCGGCGCCGGTGGTGCATATCGCCGATCCGGACCTGCGCGCCGCTCTCTCGGGGCTCGATCTCGCCGAGATCTGCATCACCTCGGGCATCGCGATCGTGACCGGGGAGGGGCCGGAAGACGCCTTCAGGCTGGCCGAGGTGCCGGGCGTCGCTGTCGTTCCGCAGCGCGCGGCCGGCGTGAAATGCGCCCGCTCCTGGAAATATTTCGACCCGGCGACGGCCGAACGCGACTATCCGGAGGTGACCCCGCGCGACGCCAAGGCCTTGCGCGAACTCGGCCAGGCGGCAGGGCGATGACGTCGCTGCGCCGCCTCGGGGTCTGGATCGTCGCGCTGGTCTTCGTCGCGGACCAGGCGCTCAAGCTCTGGCTGCTCTTCGGCCTGCGTCTGGCCGAGACCGGGCCCTATGCGCTGACGCCTTTCATGAACATCGTGCTCGCCTGGAACCGCGGCATTTCCTACGGGCTCTTCCAGCAGGGCACCGATCTCGGCCGCTGGGCGCTCGTGGTGCTGTCCTTCGCTGCGGTGATCTGGCTCGGGCGCTGGATGTGGCGGGCGACCAACCGGCTCGCGGTCGTCAGCCTCGCGCTGATCATCGGCGGCGCGCTCGGCAACGGCGTCGACCGGGCGGTCTATGGCGCCGTCGTCGACTTCGTCCATTTGTATTATGGCAGCTTCAGCTGGTACATCTTCAACATTGCCGATGCGGCGATCGTTGTCGGGGTGCTCGGTCTCCTGTATGAGTCCTTCCGCCCTGACGCCTCGAAACCTGCTCAGGTTTGAGGCGCCCGCCATGGTTTTGCCCTTCCCTTGGTGCAAGCACGGCGGAATACGGACAGGAACGCGCGTTCCTTCACGGAGGTTTTGAGATGGCCCATCGCGCTCGCGCAATTCGCACCCTGCTCGCCGGGAGCCTGTTGCTGGCCGCGCTTCCTGCTGCGGCGCAGGAAGGCACGCTCTTCCAGAACGTCCTGCGCAACATGGGGATGATGCCGGGCGAGGGCCCGGATATCGAGTATCGTCAGCGCCCGCCTTTGGTGGTGCCGCCGTCTTCCGCCCTGCCGCGCCCGCAGGAGCCGAACGCTGAGCGCACGGCCGCCTGGCCGAACGATCCCGATGTCGCCGCTCGCCGCGCCGCGGCCGAGGATACGTTCATGCCGGCGACGCGCCGCGAGAAATATCGCGAGAACCAGCGTCCCCTCCTGAGCCAGGACGAGCTCCGTCGCGGACGTCTGCCGGGCCAGGGTTACGGTCCCGGGCCGTCGCGCAGTTCCGACACCTACGAGGAGAATATCGGCCCGATCCGCGTCGGCAAGGAACTCGCCGCCCGCCAGAGCGCCGACGACACCTCGAGGCTGGTCTATGGCTCGGAGCCGCAGCGGCGCTTCCTATCCGATCCGCCGACCGGCTATCGCATGCCGGCTGGCACCGCGCCCCTTGGTCCGGGCCGGGACGCGCCGCGGCCCGATACCTCGGACAGCACGGGCCAGAAGGAATTCGTGCAAGGCCTGCCGCCGCCAGTCGCGCGCTGAGCCTCAGCTGCGAAGCCTCGGTCGCACGCGCCTTCTGGCGCGGCGCTTGAGCGCGGCCTATATCGAAGGTCACTCCTGCCGCGAAGGGCTCCTCCCGCGATGACGATTCATGCCCCGACTGCGAGATTGTCCGTGCCGGTCGAATCCTTCCGGCTCGAGAACGGCCTCGACGTCGTGGTCGTTCCTGACCGGCGCGCGCCCGTCGTCACCCACATGGTCTGGTATCGCAACGGCTCGGCCGACGATCCGGCCGGCAAATCGGGGATCGCGCATTTCCTCGAGCATCTGATGTTCAAGGGCACGGCCCGTTGGCCGGCCGGCGAATTCTCCAAGATCGTCGCCGGCTATGGCGGGCAGGAGAACGCCTTCACCTCCTTCGACTACACCGCCTATTTTCAGCGCGTGCCGAAGGAACATCTGCGCGCGATGATGGATTACGAGGCCGACCGGATGACCGGCCTCTCCTTCGACGAGAGCGTTGTCGCGCCCGAGCGCGACGTCGTGCTGGAAGAGCGCCGCATGCGGGTCGATGCCGACCCGGCCGCGCAGCTCGGCGAGGAATTCTCCTCCGCCCTCTTCGTGCATCACCCCTACGGAACGCCGATCATCGGCTGGGAGCACGAGATCGAGGGGCTGACCCGCGCCGACGCCTTCACCTATTACCAGCGCTTCTACACCCCGGAGAATGCGATCCTTGTCGTCGCCGGCGACACCGATGCGGCTGAGACCCGCAAGCTGGCCGAGGCGACCTACGGCAAGATCGCGGCACGAGGTGAAGCCCCGGCGCGCAAGCGTCCGTCCGAACCCGATCCGCGGGCGGAGCGTCGGGTTTCGCTGAGCGACCAGCGTGTCCGTCAGCCATCCTTGCGGCGCGGCTGGCTGACACCGACCTATCTCAGCGGCGACCGCGGCGAGGTCTTCGCGCTCGAGCTGGCCGCCGAGATTCTCGGCGGCGGCACCACGTCGCGGCTCTATCGCCGGCTCTGCGCCGAAGACGAGATCGCGGCCGGGGCCAGCGCCTATTTCATGGGCTCGATGGTCGACCGCGCCGCCTTCCAGCTCTCGACGAGCCCGCGGCCGGGCACCGACATGGCCGCGCTCGAAGCCGGTCTCGATACGGCGCTGGCGGCGTTCCTGACCGACGGACCGAGCGAGCTCGAACTCGCCCGCGCCCGGACCCGGCTGGTGGCGGAAACCGTCTTCGCCCGCGACAGCCAATCGTCGCTCGCCCGCATCTTCGGCGCCTCGCTCGCCGTCGGCGAGACCGTCGAGGACGTGCTGGCGTGGCCCGAGCGCATCGAGAGCGTGACGCGCGAGGCCGTCATCGAGGCCGCGCGCCGCTATCTCCGCCCCGACCGGTCGGTCACCGGCCTCTTGTTGCCGGCGGCCTGAGCCCGCGCCCTTCTCTCATGCGGGCGGGGCCATGGAATCCCGCCGTCAGGAAGCGACATGAACGCGCCCACCCCCGCCGCCTCCATGCCTTCCGGCCCGTCGCTGGCCGTGCAGAAGGTGCGCTCGATCTCCGGCATCGAGGCCTGGCTGGTCGAGGAGCACAGCCTGCCGCTGATCGCGATCGATTTCGCCTTCGACGGCGGGGCGACCCGCGACCCCGAGAATGCCGCCGGCAGCGCTTATCTGGTCTCCGGCCTGCTCGATGAAGGCGCTGGCGAGCTCGACGCCGAGGCCTTCCACGGTCGCCTCGCCGATCATGCCATCAATCTCAGCTTCGACGCTCGTCGCGACGACTTCCATGGCCAGCTCCAGACCTTGTCGAGCCACCGCGACGAGGCCTTCGCGCTGCTGGCGCTGGCGCTGAATGCGCCGCGTTTCGACGCCGACGCCGTCGCGCGGGTGAAGGCGCAGGTCATCGCCGGCCTGCAACGCCAGGCTCAGAATCCCGAGGTCCTTTGCCGCAACGCGCTCTATGCCGCAGCCTATCCCGGCCACCCCTATGGCCGTCCGGAGAAGGGCGATATCGACAGCGTCTCGCGCATGGATGCCGCGGGGCTCAAGGCGCTCTCGCGGGACCTGCTGGCGCGAGCCGGCCTCAAGATCGTCGTCGTCGGCGATATCGCCGCCGACGAACTGGCCCAGCGGCTCGACCAGGTCTTCGGTGCGCTTCCCGCCGGGGCACCGCGTGCACTGCCGGCCGAGCCCGTTCCGCTGCAGGGCCTCGGCGAGACCCATGTCGTCGACCTCGACGTGCCGCAGACCGTGCTGCGCTTCGTCGGCCCCGGCCTGATGCGCCGCGACCCCGATTTCATCACGGCGAGCGTGCTCAACCATATTCTCGGCGGCTCCGCCTTCACCTCGCGCCTCTTCCTCGAGGTCCGCGAGAAGCGCGGCCTCGCCTATGGCGTCTCGTCGAGCCTCTTGCCGCTACGGCAAAGCGCCATGCTCGTCGGCGGCACTGCGACGCGCAACGACCGCGCCGCGGAATCGCTGGCCGTCATTCGCGAGGAGATGGCCAAGCTCGCGAACGAGGGGCCGAGCGAGCATGAGGTCGAGGAGGCCAAGCGCTATATCATCGGCTCCTATCCGCTGCGCTTCGACACCTCGCCGAAGATCGCCGCGGAGCTGCTCGGCCTCGCCGTCAACGGCTTCGAGCCGGATTTCCTCGCTGAGCGCAATCGCCTCTTCGCCGCGGTGACGCTGGCCGACGTCAAGCGGGTCGCAAAGCGCCTCTTCGGCGATCCGCGCCTGCTCGTCCAGGCGGTGGGGCGCCCTGTCGGCCTCGTCTGACGGATTCTCATTTCCAACGACCGAACGGATATCTCGCCATGCTGCAGCAAAGCTTCGACCTCGCTCTCGAATCCGGCGTCGGCGCCGGCGGCATCCCTGATGCCGCCTTCGAGACGGCGCTCGCCGATCTTGCGCCCGCGCTGGCGCGGCTCAAGGGCGAGGCGCAGGCGAAATCGCTGCCGCTGCTCGGCCTGCCCGCCGAGACGGCCGACCTGCCCGCGATCCAGACGGCGGCGAAGCGTCTGCGCGAGGGCGCAAGCGACATCCTGGTGCTCGGCACCGGCGGCTCGAGCCTCGGCGGTCAGACCCTGGCCCAGCTCACCGGCTACGGCATCGCCGGCCTCTCCGCCTTCCTGCCGGACCCGCGCGTCCACTTCATCGACAATCTCGACCCGGTCACCTATGCTGACCTGCTGGCGAAGCTGCCGCTGAAGACCACGAAATTCGTCGCCATCTCGAAATCGGGCGGTACCGGCGAGACCTTGCTGCAGACCATCGCGGCGATCACGGCGCTACGCGGCGCCGGCATTGCCGAGGCCGATCTCGGCAAGCATTTCCAGGGCCTCTCCGAACCGGCCAAGCCCGGCAAGCTGCATCCGCTGCGCGCCCTGCTGGAGCCTTTCGGCACGCCCTTCCTCGAGCATCATACCGGCGTCGGCGGGCGCTATTCGGTGCTGACCAATTGCGGATTGCTGCCGGCGGCGACGCTCGGCCTCGACATCGCGGCGCTGCGCCAGGGCGCGGCCAAGGCGCTGGCCCTGCTGCTCGCTGGCAAGGGCGTGCGCGAGGTTCCCGCCGCGCTCGGCGCGGCGTTGCATCTCGCAGCGATGCGCTCCGGCAAGGGCATCGCCGTGCTGATGCCCTATGCCGACAAGCTGGCGCTGCTGACGCGCTGGTGGGTCCAGCTCTGGGCCGAGAGCCTCGGCAAGGACGGGCAGGGCACGCAACCGGTCTCGGCGCTCGGCCCCGTCGACCAGCATTCGCAGCAGCAGCTCTATCTCGCCGGGCCGAAGGACAAGTTCTTCACGGTGCTGACCGTTGGCGCCAAGGGCAAGGGGCCGAAGATCGATGCCGCCCTCGCCGGCAAGATCGGCGAGGAGGATTTCGCCGGCAAGACGATCGGCGATCTCGTCGCCGCGCAGGGCGTCGCCATGATCGATACCTTCGCGAAGAACGGCCGTGCCGTGCGCCGTCTCCATGTCGACCATGTCGACGAGACCGTCCATGGCGAGATCCTGATGCATTTCATGCTGGAGACGATCCTCACCGGCTACGCCATGGGTGTGGATCCCTTCGACCAGCCGGCAGTGGAGGAGGCGAAGATCCTCGCCAAGCGCTATCTTGCCGAGGGGCGCGGCTGACGATTCGGTCACCCGCGCCCGGTTTCCTCTGACTGGGCCAAACATGACCGTCCGCCGCCTCGATCCCGTCCTGGTCGATCGCATCGCCGCCGGCGAGGTGATCGAGCGGCCGGCCGCGGCGGTGAAGGAGCTGGTCGAGAACGCGATCGATGCCGGCGCGCGCGCGATCGCGGTGACGATCGCCGCCGGCGGGCGCGAGCTGATCCGCGTCGTCGACGACGGCATCGGCATGTCGCCCGAGGACCTGGCGCTCGCCGTCGAGCGCCACGCCACCTCCAAATTGCCCGACGGCGATCTTTTCGCGATCCAGTCGCTCGGCTTCCGTGGCGAGGCGCTGCCCTCGATCGGCTCGGTCGCCCGGCTCGCGATCACCACGCGCCGGCGCGAGGCGGGGCAGGGCCACAGCCTCGTCGTCGAGGCCGGCGAGAAGGGCGTCGTGCGCCCGGCGCCGGCCGCGCAAGGCACGCGCATCGAGGTCAGCGACCTCTTCATCTTCACCCCGGCGCGGCTGAAATTCCTGAAGAGCGACCGCGCCGAGGCGCAGGCCGTCTCCGACATGCTGCGCCGCCTCGCCATCGCCCATCCGGCGATCCGCTTCTCGCTCGACGGCGACCATGTCACCGGCTTCGACTGGCCGGCCGAGCCGCTCGGTGAGGAGGGCCAGCTGCGCCGGCTGTCGCGCGCGCTCGGGCGCGACTTTCCCGAGAACGCGCTCAGGCTCGATGCCGCGCGCGAAGGCTTCCGCGTCCACGGCTTCGCCGGCCTGCCGACCTTCCATCGCGGCACCTCGGCCGGCGTGCATCTCGCCGTCAATGGCCGGCCGGTGCGCGACAAGCTGCTGCTCTCGGCGGTGCGAGGCGCCTATGCCGACGTCGTTCCCTCCGACCGGCATCCGGTGCTCTTCCTCGATGTCTCCTGCGAGCCGCGCCTCGTCGATGTCAACGTCCACCCGGCCAAGAGCGAGGTCCGCTTCCGCGATCCGGCCCTGGTGCGCGGCCTCGTCGTCTCCGGCTTGAAGGCGGCCCTGGCCGAGGCCGGCCATCGCGCCACGACGACGGGCGGCGCCCGCACGCTGGAGGCCTTCCGCGCGGTCTTCGCCGGCGCCGGCGGCAATGGTTCGATCCAGCGTCCGGTCTTGCCGGGGGCACCCGCCTGGGCGCCGTCATCGGCAGGGCTGGCCGAGGCGCGGCAGGCCGGGTTCACGGGTTTCGTCCAGCCCTCGGCCGATGCGCGGGCGCATCTCGCCGAACCGGCGCCGGACGCGCTCGACCGCCCGCTCGGCGCCGCCCGCGCCCAGGTCCACGAGACCTATATCCTCGCCCAGACCCGCGACGGCATGGTCATCGTCGACCAGCACGCCGCGCATGAGCGGCTGGTCTATGAGCGCCTCAAGGCCGAGCGGGCGAAGACCGGCATCGCGCGCCAGCCGCTGCTCCTGCCCGAGGTGGTGGAGCTCGATCCGGTCGACGCCGACCGGCTGAACGCGGCGGCCCCGGAACTCGCCTCGCTCGGCCTCTTCCTCGAGCCCTTCGGGCCCGGCGCCGTGCTGGTGCGCGAGGCGCCGAGCGCGCTCGCCGGCGGCAACCTGCAGAAGCTGGTCCGCGACGTCGCCGACACCCTCGCCGAGCATGGTGATTCCGGCTCGCTGGAGCGCCGGCTCGACCATGTGCTGGCGACGATGGCCTGCCACAACTCGGTGCGGGCCGGCCGCCGCCTGCGCCCCGAGGAGATGGACGCGCTGCTGCGCGAGATGGAGGTCACGCCGAATTCCGGCCAGTGCAACCACGGCCGGCCGACCTATGTCGAATTGAAGCTCAGCGATATCGAGAAGCTGTTCGGGCGGCGGTAGGGTTCAGGTGGGCCGGCTAAAGCCGGTGTCGAGAAAATGGAGCGTCATGCCGGCGTCGCCCGCCTGCGGAAACCATTTCGAATCGACGATTTCCTGAATCTCGCGTCGGGCGGCGACATAGTCCACGGCGAGGTTGGCGCGTGCCGCCGTAAGCCGGACCTGCATATTCGGGTGGCCAAAGAGCTCCATGAGCACACGCCGCTGGTCACCGGGGCGGGATTTCAGTTCGTCCTCGATCGCTTGGATCTTGTCGTATCGACGGTTGAAGGCAGCGATTTCGTCGCGTTCCAAGGAGTCGTATTGCTCGATGCACAGCTTCTCGAACATGAGCTTGAGATCGGTTGTCGAAAGTGACTTGAGCTTAGAACCACTCATTTCAGCACTCCGAATTCCACCCAGCGTAGTCACCGCCGGCCGATCAATCGAGGTTGTTCGGACGGCGGTGAGGCTCAGGTCGGCCGGTAGAAACCAGTGTCGAGATTCTCGAGTGTGATGCCGGCATCCATGGCCTGAGGCTGCCATTGTGAATTGACGATTTCCTCAAGTTCGCGCCGTGCTGCGATATAGTCTACGGCGAGATTGGCACGCGCGGCCGTGAGCCGCACCTGCATGTTTGGATGGCCGAAGAGCTGCATGAGGACACGCCGCTGGTCACCGGGACGCGATTTGAGCTCAACCTCAAGACCGTAGATCTGCCAGAAGAGGCGGTTGACCCGGCCCTGCTCTTCGCGCTCCATGGCATCGTATTGTTCGATGCAGAGCTTCTCGAAAGCACTGACGATTTCGTCATTTTGCAATGAGCTAAGATTTGGCGGCTGCTTCATTTGAGCACTCCCGCAAGTCGCATCGCCATATGTCCGATGCGAGCATGCTCAGACCAATCCTTTCCGCGTAGATAGTCACGCGGCTTCTGCATTCCGAAATCTTTGTTCGGGGTATTGTACCACCCGCTAATCACATGATGCCGGTATTTCGGGACGCTGACCACATTGTCGATCCCATTGATCATCGAGTCCGGAAACCCCTCGGTTTTGCCCGCAATCCGCTCGACGATATGGTGGTCTTCGTAGCCCGGCCGTCGCTTAGCGACGTGTTGTTGGAGTTCGCTGAGTGTTTTCGGCTCGTCCTGATAGGATCTGATCGAGGGATACTCTGAAACGAGCCGACGCCCGATGTCGATTGCAGTGATAGCGGCGCCGATGGGGCCGGCTCGCCGCAGCGCCCGGCGTGCGATCTCTTTCGCCAGCGCCTTGGCCGCCTGCGTTTTCGAGACTTTGTCTTTCTGCGGGTCCTTGGGAGGTTCGGGCGGGTCGAGCGGCGGCCCTTCATTGTGGCCGATGCCCGGCTTTCGGCCCTGCGCGTAGCCTTCCTCGTACCTCCATTGGCCGCCGCCGGGTCCGCCTGGCGGAAGGCGAGGCTGGTCAGGGTTGAACCCGGCCTTCTCGACGAGTGCTCGCAGGCGCGCCAGGGCGAGCAGCACGCGTTCGCCGGCTAGACGGCTGGCGAGGAGGTTTCGGCGTAACCGTGAGGCGCGCTCGCGACATTCGGTCGATGGTGGGGGATGCATCCGTGCGCTGGTCTCCGCGACGGATACGGAGACTAAGCGCGAAAAACACGCCGGGGATAAGCTCTGTCCTATCCCCGCTCAGAGCGGGGCATTCACCTCACTGCACCCGCAGGAACATCACCTGCGTCTCGCCATAGTCGCGCCGGTCGACCTGTGCGAAACCCTCCGGCAGCGTGATCTCGGCGCCCGCCGCCTCCTCGAACAGCACCAGCGCGCCCTCCGCCAGCCAGCCGCCATCGCGCGCCGAGACCAGCGCCTTCTCGCCCAGTCCCTTGCGATAGGGCGGGTCGCAGAAGACGAGGCCGAAAGGCGGCATCGGGCCGATCGGGCCGAGCCTGGTCGCGTCGCGGCGGAAGATGCGGGAGATACCGGCGACGCCGAACGCCATCTGGTTCTCGCGGATCAGGCCGCGCGCCTCCGTGCCGTCATCGACGAGGAGCGCGAAGGCCGCCCCGCGCGACAGCGCCTCGAAGGCCATCGCCCCGGTGCCGGCGAAGAGATCGAGCACGCGCGCGCCGGCGACCGCGTCGTCATGGCCGTGGGCCAGCACGTTGAAGAGCGATTCGCGCAGGCGGTCCGAGGTCGGCCGGATCGTGCCGATCCCCGGTTTGGGTCCCACGAGGGGCCGGCCGCCGAAGCGGCCGCCGACGATCCTCATCGCGCGAAATCCTCAATCACGCTTGCCGCGCCCGTCGCCACCGGGGCGCGGGCCCCGGCCGCCGGGCTTGCCGCCGCCGGAAGGCTTGCCGCCGAACGGACGACCACCGCCAGGCTTGCCGCCGGCGCCACGCCCGGCCGGACGCTTGCCGGAACGGCCAGCAGGGCGCTCGCCGAAGCTGCGGCCGCGTGGCCGGTCATCGCCGGGACGCTCGGAAAAGCGCCGCACCGGCCGCTCGCCCGCTTCGCGCGGAGCCCGCGCGGGGCGCTCGCCGCGTGGCGCGCGCTCCTGCCAGGGCCGCTCATCGGTGCGGTCTCGCCCGGCCATGTCCTCGCGCGGACGCCGCGCCGGCCTTTCGCGGAAGCTGCGTCCGGCATCGCTGCGCGGCTTGCGCGCGGGCGCCTCCTCGCGGGCCGGCGCACTGACGCGCTCGACCAGCACGCGGCGGCCCTTGGGATCGGCGATCGGCGTGCCGCGCTTGCGCGCGATCTGGCCGGCGGCCTCGCGGGCCTGCCGCTCCTCCTTCGGATCGGCTCCCCGGCGCGGCGGCGCCCGCCGCTCGCGCTGCGGCTCGGCCTCGGCATCGCGCCAGACGGTGCGCTGCCACGGCTTCTCGCTGCGGGTGTCCTGCGAGGGGGTGCGCTCGACATTGCCGCGCCCGGCATCTGCACGCCGGCGCGGACGATCCTCGCCGCTCGGCGCGCGCCTGGCCTGGGCCGGCAGCTCATCACGGCGCGCCGCCTCGAAATCGACGCCCGCCTTGGCCATCAGCTCCTCGCCGAGCTGGTCCTTGATGACGCGCGAGCGGACCTCGTCGACCTCGCCCTCGGGCAAATCGCCGAGCTGGAACGGGCCGAAGGACACCCGGATCAGCCGGTTCACGGCGAGCCCCAGATGTTCCAGGACCGTTTTCACTTCGCGGTTCTTGCCTTCGCGCAGATCGACGGTCAGCCAGGTGTTCGAGCCCTGCTCGCGCTCGAACCGTGCGACGACCGGCCCGTAATTGACGCCCTCGATGCTGACGCCGTCGCGCAGCGTGTCGAGCTTGTCCTGCGTGACGCTGCCGAAGGCGCGCACGCGATAGCGCCGCAGCCAGCCCGTCTCGGGCAATTCGAGCACGCGCGCCAGCCCGCCATCATTGGTCAGCAGCAGCAGCCCTTCGGTGTTGATGTCGAGCCTGCCGATCGAGAGCACGCGCGGCAGGTCCTCCGGCAGCGCCTCAAACACGGTCGGGCGGCCTTCGGGGTCGTGGTTGGTCGTCACCAGCCCGCGCGGCTTGTGATAGAGCCAGAGTCGGGTGCGCTCACGCGCCGGCAAGGGCTCGCCGTCGACGAGAATTATGTCGGCCGGTCCGACATCGAGCGCCGGGCTCTCGATCACCGTGCCGTTCACGCTGACGCGGCCTTCCGCAATCATCGCCTCGCTGTCGCGGCGCGAGGCGATGCCGGCGCGCGCCATCACCTTGGCGATCCGCTCCGGCTCCAGCGAGGGCAAGGGGGTGACGGGAGCGGCTTGAAGCTCGGCCTCGTCGCCGCGCGGACGGCGCGGTCTCTCATCTCCGTGCCGTGGGCGCGGAGGCCTGTCGAATTTCGGCCTGTCGAAACGCTTTCCGCCATCATCGCGATTGCCGAAGCTTCTGCCGCGCTGCGGGCGCTCGTCGCCCGCCCGACCGCCAAATGGCGCGCGTTCGCCTTCGGCCCTGGCGCGGAATGGCCTCTCGCCACCCTCTCGGGGTGAACGGGGGGCGCCGTCGCGCGGGCCACCCGGTTTGTCGAAGCGACGCGCCGGGCGCTCGCTGCCCTCCGTCACACTGCGATGCGGGCGGTCCTCGCCCGAGCGGCCACGGAACGACGGCCGCTCGCCGCCCGAAGCCGGGCGACCGCGCGCCGGGCCACGGCCCTTGCCGTCGCCGCCGCGGAAACCGCCGCCCTTGCCGCCGGCGCCGCCGCCCTTGCGCGGACCCCGGCTTTTCTGGTTGTTGTCGTCGCTCATCGTCGCTCCTGCACAGCCGGCGCTTGTAGCAGAGCGCCTGTCAGCCCGCGAGCGCCAAAGCAGAGGTCGCATGCCGCAATCCAAGCCTGCGCGCTACGAGGACGGGATGGCGCTGGCGCTGGCCGAAGCGCGGGCTGCGGGCGCGCGCGGCGAGGTGCCGGTCGGCGCCGTGGTGATGCGCGACGGCATCGTGCTGGCCGGCGCCGGCAACCGCACGCTCGAGCGCAGGGACCCGACCGCTCATGCCGAAATGCTGGCACTGCGCCTGGCCTGCGAGGAGATCGGCAGCGAGCGGCTGATCGGTTGCGACCTCTATGTCACGCTCGAACCCTGCCCGATGTGCGCGGCCGCGATCTCCTTCGCCCGGATCAGGCGGCTCTATTTCGCCGCCTCCGACCCGAAGGGCGGCGCCGTCGAGAATGGGGTCAGGCTCTATGCGAGCCCGACCTGCCATCACGCGCCGGAGGTCTATGGCGGCCTGAGCGAGACCGAGGCGGCGGCGCTGCTGCGCGATTTCTTCAGGGAGCGGCGTTAGCCGCCGGGTCAGCGGCTGTTGCGCGCGATATGGGCGTAGCGGCGCTTGGCGCGCTTGTGGCCGTACCAGGCGATCTCGCGTTCGCCGACATCGACATGCACCAGCCCGTTCGGATAGGAGCCGACGCCGCCACGGTTCTCCAGCGTCTTCGCCGCGGCCACGGCTTTGCGGGTGGAGGTCGCGAGCGGCCGGAAGTCGATCGCCTTGCCGCGATAATGCTGCGAGTTGCGGGCATGGCGCCCGCCGCAGGTCGAGGTGATCTGGATCGGACCGATCTTGGCGACCAGCTCCTTGATCATCGCCAGGGTCTCGGGCTTGAGGCACTTCAGGCCCTTCACCTGCGGCTGGAACGAGATTTTGTCGAGGGGGATTTCGGCGCGCGCGGACAAGGGCAGGCAGGCCGCGACCATCGCAGCCATGACGAACTGACGCATTACTGACTCAACTGATTTTGGGGAATGGCAGCTCAAGCCACCATTCGTTGGTCTGGCTGAGCGGTTCGGTTTGGGCCCGTAGGGCGCGCAGGCGGCCAAAAAATGGCCGGGAAGCGGCCAGAACGGGGCATTAACCCTTATTTTGACGCTCAGGCCAGCGTCCGCCAGACCAGGTAGCAGCCCAGCGCCAGCAGCCCGGCGAAGAAGCAGAGCTTGAAAGCGGCAGCCGAGATGCGCGCCCGCAGCACCTGTCCGACGCCCATGCCGGCGAGGGCCGGCAGCAGCGCCAGCAGCGAGGATTGCGCCACCGCCATGTCGAGCGCGCCTGCTCCGATCAGGCCGACGGAGAGCGCCAGCGTCGAGACGATGAAGGAGAGCCCGAGCGCCTGCACCAGCTCGTCCTTGTCGAAGCCGAGCGCCTGCAGATAGGGCACGGCCGGCAGGACGAAGACACCCGTCGCGGCCGTGGCGATGCCGGTGACGATGCCGATGGCGGGGCCGAGCCAGGCCTCGGCCTTTGGCGGCACGCGCAGCTTGGCCGCCTTCAGTCCGACCAGTGCATAGAGCACCAGCGCGACGCCGAGCCAGAACGTCGCCGCGCCGCCCTTCTCCTGCTGCAGCAGCCCGGCGCCCGCCCAGGTCCCGAGGCAGGTGCCGGCCAGCATTGGCCAGAGCCTGAGCGCGATTGACCTGAGGCCCGGCCCGGTGGCGACCTGCCAGCTATTGGTGACGATATTGGGCACCACCAGCAGTGCCGCCGCCTGCGCCGGCGCCATCACCACGCCGAGGATGCCGACCGCGATGGTCGGCAGCCCGAGCCCGATGACGCCCTTGACGAAGCCGGCGAGGAGGAAGGTGGCGGCGATGAAGGGGATGAGATCCGGGTTGTCCATGTCTCGCTTGTGGCAGGGCGCTCGCGCCCTGTCTCGTGCGAACGCTACGGCCGCGACCGTAGCGTTCGCGCTTGCGTCGCGGCCCGCGCGGATCATGATGGGCTCATGAGCACGCAAGGTCCCTATCTCGCCGAGATTGCCCATCTCATGGGAGATCCGGCCCGCGCCAACATGCTGCACGCCCTGATGGACGGGCGCGCGCTGACGGCCAAGGAACTCGCCTGGCTCGCCGGCGTCGCGCCGCAGACGGCGAGCGGCCATCTCGCAAGGCTGATGCAGGGCGGGCTGCTCGCCGTCGCCGTGCAGGGGCGCCATCGCTATTACCGGCTCGCAGGGCCGGAGGTCGCGGCGGCGCTGGAAGGGTTGATGGTGCTGGCCGGCACGCAGCCGAGCAGCCGCAGATTGCCGTTGCGCGTCGGTGAGGAACTGAGCCGCGCCCGCACCTGCTACGACCATTTCGCCGGGCGCCTCGGCATCGGCCTGCACGATGCGCTGGTCGCCGGCGGCCATCTGACGGTGGCCGATGGCGGCTATGGGCTGACCGCGTCGGGCGCCGCCGCCTTCGCCGGGCTGGGGGTCGATATCGGCGCCGCCAAGGCGGGGCGGCGGGCGGCGCTGCGGCCTTGCCTCGACTGGAGCGAAAGGCGGCCGCATCTGGCTGGCAGTCTCGCTGCCGCGCTCGCCTGCCGCTGCTTCGAGACGGGCTGGGTCCGCCGCAAGAAGGACAGCCGCGCGGTGATCCTGACGGACGAGGGCCGGGACGCGTTGGCGGCGGCCCTGCCGGGCTTCCGCTGCGACGAGCCGGAGTCGCTTAGCCCTGGCGTTCGAGCGCCTGAGACAGTCTTCGCTTGACCTCGTCCTTCAGCGGCTCGGAGGCGTCGAGGATCGCCTGCGCCTTGAAGAAGTCGAGCCCACCATAGCCGTCGATGCCGGCGCGGATCAGGATGTCGGGCGGCTGCCGCTCGATCATGCGCTGCACGATGGTGCGGGTCAGGATCTGCGAGACGCCGACCATGGCTTCGAGCGGCTCGGGTATCCGCCTGTCGCTGATCGTCGCCGGCGCGCTGGTGTCGACCGCCATGACGATGCGGCCCGGCGCGGCCAGGCGGTCATAGGGCAGGGGGTTGATGGCGCCACCGTCGATCAGCACGCGCTCGCCGACCATGACCGGCCGCACCAGTCCCGGAATCGCCAGTGAGGCCGCGACGGCCGGAGTCAGGGGGCCGCTGCTCAGCGAAACCTCGGCATGGAGATGGTAATCGGTCGCGACGGCGGCGAAGGGCAGCGTCAGGTCCTCGAACCGGTCGGGAACCGCCTCGGGCCAGAACAGGTCGAGCAGCCGCTCGCCATCGACCAGGACGGGATTGCCGAGCCCGCGCATCAGGTCGGTGAACTTGCCGACGCGTGCGTCGAGCAGGCGCGCGATCACCTTGGCGCGGTCCTTGAAGGTCAGCGCCACATGCTCGCGCAGCTCGCTGCCGGAAAGCCCGGCCGCATAGGCTGCGCCGACGATCGCGCCGATCGAGCAGCCGACGACGAGCGCCGGCCTGACGCCGAGCTCGTCGAGCGCTTCGAGCGCGGCGATATGGCTCAGGCCGCGTGCGCCGCCGGCGCCGAGGACGAGCGCGATCTCGGGCTCGTTTGCGGCGGGCTGTCGTCTCTGGAGCGGCTTCGATGCTGGCATGGCGATGCTGCCGTCCCGGGGTCTCAGGCGCCGGCCTGGGCCAGAAACGGCTCGAGGGCAGCCAGCGTGTCCGCGGGGTTCTCCTCGGGCAGGAAATGGCCGCTGGCGATGGCTTGCCCTTCCGCTTTCGGCGCGAAGGTCGAGCGCCAGATCTCGAGCGGGCTCGCGCCCTTGGCCGGAATCCCGGCCTCGCCCCAGAGCGCGAGCGTGGGGCACGAAATCGTCTTGCTGGCGGAAAGATCGGCCTCGTCATGGGCGAGGTCGGTGGTGGCGCCGGCGCGGTAATCCTCGCAGGCGGCGTGGATGCGGCCGGGATCGTTGAAGGATTCGGTATAGGAGGCGAGCGCGAACGGGTCGAAGGCGTCGAGCTTCTTGGCCCGCGTCCAGCTCGCGATCGTGTGGTCGAGCCAGCCGGACGGGTCGGCCTTGATCAGGGTTTCCGGCACCGGCTCGGGCTGGGCCAGGAAGGTCCAGTGATAGACCTGCATGGCGCGCGACGCATTCATGCCCTGCCACATCGACAGCGTCGGCAGGATGTCGAGCAGGACCAGCCGCTCGACCCGGCCGGGATGGTCGAGCGCCAGCCGGTAGGCGACGCGGGCGCCGCGATCATGGCCTATCACGCCGAAACGGGCATGGCCGAGCGACTGCATCACGGCGACGACGTCCTCGCCCATGGCGCGCTTGCTGTAGAGCGTCTTGCCGCCATCGCCATGCGGTGCGGACGACCAGCCATAGCCGCGCAGGTCGAGGCAGACGACGCGGTGGCTCTTGGCCAGCTCGGGCGCCATCCTGTGCCATTCGGCATGGGTTTGCGGGAAGCCGTGGATCAGCACGAGCGGCGGCCCCTCACCGCCGACGCGCGCGAAGATCTTGCCGACCGGCCCGTCGACCCAATGCGCCTTGAAGCCGGGGAAGAGGGAATCGAGATTGCTCATGCGTCCTGCTCCCGCTTCACCGCCTGCCAGCCGATGTCGCGCCGGCAAAAACCTTCCGGCCAGTCGATCGCGTCGACCGCGGCATAGGCCCGCCGCTGCGCCTCGCCGACGCTCTTGCCGAGGCCCACGACATTGAGCACACGCCCGCCATCGGCGACGAGGTCGGTCGCCATCTGCTTCGTGCCGGCATGGAAGACGAGAACGCCATCCTGCGCTTCGGCCTTGCCGATCCCGCGAATGACGCTGCCTTTCTCGGGCGTGGCCGGATAGCCGCGCGCCGCCAGCACCACGGTCAGGGCCGCCTCGTCCGACCAGCGCAGATCGAATGCATCGAGCACGCCGTCGCAGGCCGCCAGGAAGGCGGGGACGATGTCGCTCTTCAGGCGCGGCATCAGCACCTCGCATTCGGGATCGCCGAAGCGGACATTGTATTCGATCAGCTTCGGCCCCTGCGCCGTGATCATCAGCCCGGCATAGAGGATGCCTTGGAACGGCGTGCCGCGTTTCGCCATGCCCGCCAGCGTAGGCATGATGATCTCGGCCATGACGCGGTCTTCCAGCGCCTTCGTCATCACCGGCGCCGGCGAATAGGCGCCCATGCCGCCGGTATTGGGGCCGGTATCGCCGTCGCCGACACGCTTGTGGTCCTGCGCCGAGGCGAGCGCCAGCGCATGCTTGCCGTCGCAGAGCGCAAAGAAGCTCGCCTCCTCGCCGATCATCCACTCCTCGATGACGATCTCGGCCCCGGCGGCGCCGAACCCACCCGAGAACATCATCTCGATAGCCTCGTTCGCCTCGTCCAGCGTCTGCGCCATGACGACGCCCTTGCCGGCGGCCAGGCCGTCTGCCTTGATCACGATCGGCGCGCCTTGCCTGGCGACATAGGCTTTGGCCGAGGCGGCGTCGCGGAAGCGGCCGAAGCCGGCGGTCGGGATGCCGAATTCGGCGCAGAGCTCCTTGGTGAAGGCCTTCGAGCCCTCGAGCTGTGCGGCCGCCTTCGAGGGGCCGAAAGTCTTGATGCCGGCGGCGGCGAGATCGTCGGCGATGCCGGCGACGAGCGGTCCCTCCGGCCCAACCACGACGAGATCGATCCCCTGCAGCCGGCAGAAGGCGACCACTGCCGCATGGTCGGCGATGTCGAGCACGACATTCTCGCCGCATTGCGCCGTGCCGGGATTGCCCGGCGCGATATAGAGGCGGTCGCAGATCGGCGAGCCGGATATCGCCCAGGCGAGCGCATGCTCGCGTCCGCCCGAACCGATCAGAAGAATCTTCATCGCGCAGTCTCCGCTTCCTCCGCGGGCAATAGCCCTCGCGGGCGCCGTGGGCAACGCTTCAGCTCCGGCTCCGGGGCCGCTATGGTCCGCCAATGGATATCGAATCGCCCGAGACAAAACCCGGCAACGCGCCCGAATGGTCGGTCTCCGACCTCTCCGGCGCACTCAAGCGCACTTTGGAAGACGCTTTCGGCTTCGTGCGGGTGCGCGGCGAGATTTCCGGCTATCGCGGGCCGGTCGCCTCGGGCCATGTTTATTTCTCGCTGAAGGACCAGAACGCCAAGATCGATGCTGTGATCTGGAAGGGCGTCTTCGGCCGGCTGAAGACCCGGCCCCAGGAGGGCCTCGAGGTCATCGCCACCGGCAAGATCACCACTTTCGCCGGCAAGTCGAGCTACCAGATCATCATCGATTCGCTGGAGCCGGCCGGCATCGGCGCGCTGATGGCGCTGCTTGAGGAGCGGCGCAGGAAGCTCGCCGCCGAAGGTCTCTTCGCCGAGGAGCGCAAGCAGCTCATCCCTTATTTGCCGCGGGTCGTCGGCGTCGTCACCTCGCCGACCGGCGCGGTCATTCGCGACATCCTGCATCGGCTGGAGGATCGTTTCCCGCGCCATGTCCTGGTCTGGCCGGTGCGGGTCCAGGGCGAGACCAGCGCGGCGGAGGTCGCCGCCGCCATCGCCGGGTTCAACGCGCTGGCGGAAGGCGGGCGCATCCCGCGTCCCGACGTGATCATCGTCGCGCGCGGCGGTGGCTCGCTCGAGGACCTGATGGGCTTCAACGAGGAGGTCGTGGTCCGCGCCGCCGCCGCCTCGACTATCCCGCTCGTCTCGGCAGTCGGCCACGAGACCGATGTCACGCTGATCGACCATGCCGCCGACCTGCGCGCGCCGACCCCGACGGGCGCCGCCGAGAAGGTCGTGCCGGTTCGCGCGGACCTGATGGCGCAGATCGCCGACCTGTCGCGCCGGCAGGCCGGCGCGATCCGCCGCCTCTCCGACCGCCGCCGCAGCGACCTGCGTGCGCTCGCCCGCGCCCTGCCGGGCCCGGAAGCCGTGTTGTCGGGCCCGCGCCAGCGGCTCGATCTCGCGGCGGCGCGGCTGGCGCCGGCTTTGGCGCGCAACGCCCGAGTTCACGAGCAGCAGCTCGCCCTGCTGACGCGGCGGCTCGACGCGAGGTCGCCGCGTGTCACGCTGGCGCGGCTGCGCGCTGAGCTGGCGGGGTTCTCGCGCGTCCTCGCCGCGGCGCGGGCCAATGCGATCGCGGCTGAGCGCACCCGCGTCTCGACCTTGCGCGAGCGCCTGGGCGTTCTCGCCAGCCGCGCCGATCGGTCTTTCGCGCAGGGCCTCATGCGCCGCCGCGACCGGCTCGATGCGGTCTGGACGCTGGCGCGCTCGCTCGGGCCGCAGGCCGTGCTGGCGCGCGGCTATGCGCTGGTGCGCGATGGCTCCGGCAGGCTCGTTCGCGGCGTCGCCCAGGCAAGGCCGGGGCTGGCGCTCAGCGTGCAGCTCGCCGATGGGCGTTTCGAGGCGACGGTCGCCGGAGGCGGCGATGCGCCGCTGAAACCCGCCCGCACGCCGCGCCGTGATGCGCCGCCGGGAGGGCAGGGCGACCTGTTCTGAGGGGCGGCCTGGCTCAGCGGCGCAGGAAGGCCTTCACGCGCATGATTGCGTCCTCGCGCGCAGCCGGATTGGTCCCGACCATCGCCTTGCCGGTTCCCGTCGCGGAATAGGCGATATCGGTGCGCTCCTTCACCTCGAGGCGCGGATGGTCGAAATCGTGCAGGGCGCCGGGATAGAGGACGAGCTCGACGGGTTCTCCGCGCGCGCGGGCCGATTTGGCGAGATAGTCGCAGGGCGCCGGCGGCGTCCAGTCATCCGCGTCGCCCATCAGGATCAGGGTCGGCAGGCGGGCCGAGAAGCTCGTCGATTCCGACTGCGCCCGGCAACCCGGATAGAAGGCGACGGCACGCGAGAAATCGGGCTGCATGTCGGCCGGACGGCGGTCCTTGCGGATCGCGGTCAGCACGGTCGAGCCGCCGCCGGACCAGCCGAGCAGGGCGATCTCGCCCTTGCGCACGTCGCTGCGCATCTGCAGCCATTGCCGGGAGGCGGCGGCATCGGCGACGCGCTCGCGGCTCGCCCGCACCGTCAGTTCCTTGACGCCGCATTGCGAGCCAAGCTTGCGCGAGCCGTAGCTGTCCGGCATCAAGACGATGAAGCCGGCATCGGCTAGGCGCTCTCCCCAATCCGAGTGGCGGGATGACAATTTGCCGCTGTCGCGCCACAGGCCGCCGCAGCCATGCAGCGCCACCACGGCCGGAAAGGGCCCCGGACCGGTGGGGCGGTACAGCACGCCGTCGAGCTGTCCCTCGTCCATCGGAACGCGGACGCGCTCATAGCCGCCCGCCGAGGCGGCGGTGGAGAGCAGCAGTGACAGGCCAGCGAAAGCTGACAAGAGGCGGGCGAGACTGGACATCAACAACGGGGACGCTATCACAGCTGGGAATTATCGGATAATTCATTCCACGAGCAACGGTTTTCGATCTTCGAGATGAATATCAGCGAGCGTCCTCCCGTGCCCGGACCCGAAGCCGCCGTCGACTACGGTCACGGCGAATTCCGCGTCGTGCGCCCCGGAGCCTTCGTGCGCTGTGCCGTCACCGGCGCTCCGATCCGGCTGGAGGATCTGCGCTACTGGTCGGTCGAGTGGCAGGAGCCCTATGTCTCGCCCGAGGCCGTGCTGCTAAGGCTGCGACGCGCCGGGCGGGCCTGAGCCCTTGCCGCCGAGGCCGTCGAGCAGCCGTTCGGCCCGCCCGGGCTCCTCGAAGGCGAGCGAGACGGGGATGACGACGAGCCGGCCGCGCTCGGCCTCGGGCCAGAGCGGCGCTAGCTTGGTCATGTCCTTCTCGGTGGTGGCAACCAGGCAATCGCGCGTTTTTGCCTCCTCGACGATCGCGCTCATATCGGCTGCGCTATAGGCGTGATGATCGTCATAGGCCCGCTCGGCCCGAATCTCGGCCCCGGCTTCGCGCAGGCTGGCACTGAATTTCTCGGGCCGGCCGATCCCCGATACCGCCAGGACCGGCTGCCCGCGCAATCGTTCCGCGATGCCGGGTGCCAGCGCGAGCCGGGCGCGCAGGATCTGCCGGCCCCGTCTCGATGCCGCCTTCGCGACGGCCTCGCCTGCCTTGCCCGCTCCGATCACGATGACGGCGTCCGTGCCCTCGAGCTGGTCGGCGAGCGGCGCGCGCAGCGGCCCGGCTGGAACGCACAGGCCGTTGCCGATCCCGCTTGCGCCGTCGACCACGGCCAGGCGCAGATGCTTGGCGAGCGAGGGGTTCTGCAGGCCGTCATCCATGATGATCAGGCTGGCGCCGAGCGCTCTGGCGAAGGCGGCGCCGGCCGGCCGGTCGCGGGCCACGACCGTGCGCGCCACCGAAGCCATCAGCAGTGCCTCGTCGCCGACGCCGGCCGCGTCATGGTGGCGGCTGTCGACCTCGACGGGTCCACTCAGGCGGCCGCCATAGCCGCGCATCAGCACGAACGGCGTTTCGCCGCGCGCGGCGGCAAGGCGCGCGAGCGCCATCGCGGTCGGCGTCTTTCCCGCTCCGCCGGCGACGAAATTGCCGACGCAGATCACGGGAAGGCCGGCTTCGACGCCGTCCTGGCGCATGCGGCGCGCCGTCAACGCGCCATAGACGAGACCCAGCGGCTGCAGCAACCGGGCGAGGAGGCCGGGCTTGCTGCGCCACCAGAAGCCGGGCGCGCGCATCAGGGGCCGGTCTCGCGCTGGCCGAGCGCGACGCGCATCAGCATGGGCTCGATCGTCTGCATCGTGCGGTTCAGCGCGCCGCCGAGCTGGGTGGCGGTCTGGCCGGCGGCGCGGGCCGCCTGCCTTGCGCTGGCGGGCTCGCTCAGCCAGCGATGCGCGGCGCCGGCGAGCGCCTGGACGTCGGCGACTTCACGCGCCCCGCCGCCCTGATCGAAAGCCGCGAAGATCTCCGCATTGTTGTGAACCAGCGGGCCATGCAGCAGGGCGCAGCCGAGCTTGGCCGGCTCGATCGGATTGTGGCCGCCGATCTGCGGCACGAGCGAGCCGCCAAGAAAGGCGACCTGCGAGAGCCGGTAGAGCAGGCCGAGCTCGTTGACCGTATCGGCGACATAGAGGTCGACGTCGCGCTCGGGCATCTCGCCGGCCGCGCGCCGTGCCACTGCGACGCCATTGGCGCGGGCCAGGTCCTCGATCCCGCCGCCGCGCTGCGGATGGCGCGGCGCTATGATGGTCAGAAGCTTGGGCAAATGCGGCTTGATGCCGAGATGGGCCGAGATCACCAGCTCGTCCTCGCCCGGATGAGTGCTGGCGGCGATCCAGATCGGCCGGCCGCTCGTCAGCCCGTCGAGGATCGCCAGCGTGTTTGGGTCGGCCGGCGGGGCCGGGACGTCGAATTTCAGGTTCCCGGCGATGCCGACGCGCGGCGCGCCCAGCTGCGCCAGGCGTTCGCCGTCGCCCTGCGATTGCGCCAGGCAGGATTCGAAGCTGGAGAGCAGGTAGCGCGAGGCTTTCGGCAGCTTGTACCAGCGGCGGAACGAGCGCTCCGACATGCGCGCATTGACCAGGACCAGCGGAATGTCGCGTCGGCGCGCCTCGATCACCATATTGGGCCAGATCTCGGATTCGCAGATCAGACCCAGCGCCGGCCGCCAATAATCCAGGAACCGGCGCATGTAGCGCGGCACGTCGAGCGGCAGATACTGGTGGATCGCGCCCGGCGGCAGGCGCGCCGCCAGCAGCCGCGCCGAGGTCACCGTGCCGGACGTCACCAGCACGACCAGGCCGCGGCGCTGCAGGCGCTCGATCAGGGGCAGCAGCGTCACCGTTTCGCCGACGCTCGCGCCATGGACCCAGACCAGCGTGCGGTCGGGTCGTGTGACGCCCGGATAGCCGCGCCGCTCGGCGAAGCGCGCCGGATCCTCCTTGCCGCGCTTGCGGCGCCACAGCAGCAGGCCGGCAGCCGCCGGCTCGAGCAGCGCGGTCGCCGTCCGATAGGACGAGAGGAGAAAGCCCTTGCCGCTCATGCGCTGCTGCCCTGGGCCATGCGCAGGCCCTCGCCCGGGTCGCGCGCGCCGACCAGCGCATAGGCGCGGGCATGAACCGCGTCGAGGCCGGCCTCGAGCGCGCGGCGGGCGGCTTCGCTCGTCGCCTCGTCCGCATTCCGCGCGACGCGGATCGCATCGCCGACCACGATCGCGCAGCGCCCGAAGGGCAGGCCGATGGAGGCACGGTCCCAGCTCTTGAAGTCGATGCGCCGGCTCGTCACCACCGCGACGGGATGGATCGGCCGGCCGGACGCCTTCGCGAGCGCGATGATGCCCGGCCCGGCGACGCGGGCGCGTTTCGGGATGTCGGCGGTCAGCACCATGGTGTCGCCGGCGGCCAGCCGGCGCACCATCGCCAGGAAGGCGCTGGCGCCGCCCTTCTCGCGGATCTTGCGCCCGAGCGCGCCGGAGCCCCGGATCGCGCCGATGCCGAGCTGGCGCAGCGCCACGGCGTTGAACCCGCCATCGCCATGCCGCGAGACCAGCGAACAGGCCGGCATCCAGTCCGGCCGGGCGAAGGGGATCATGATGTGCTGGCCATGCCACATCGCGATGATCAGCGGCAGATCGGGGCGGACCTGGTCATAGATGCCGGCCGGCTCGATCACGATCCGGTTGGTGCGGCGCACGAGCTTCAGATAGCCGGCCAGCAGGCGGCCGAGCGTCTCTTGCGCCACGCGCGTCTTGAGGATGGAAAAGCCCATGAACTCCGGTTCCGAACCGCTTGAAGAGGTGAGCGCGGCTCAGGGCTTCGTTGCTTCGGGATCGAGCAGGCGGTGCAGATGCACGACGAAATAGCGGGTCTGCGCCTGGTCGACGGTGGCTTGCGCCTTCGCCTTCCAGGCCGCATGCGCGCTGGCATAATTGGGGTAGACCCCGACGATGTCGACCTTCGACAGGTCCTTGAAGGTGACGCCGTCGAGCGAACTCAGTTCGCCGCCGATGACGAGGTGAAGCAGCTGCTTCTGGTCCGGTTCCGCGTTCATAGATCCCTCCAGCGCGAATGAGGTTCCGCCACGGCACCAGATAAGGCATCCGCGCTGACGGTGCGAGTGCCGATTGCGTCGCATCGGGCTTGCCGGGCTAAGCACATCGGCTGGGGCGCTCAGCTTCGCTGCGGCTGGCTGTCGCGCAGGCGCTGCAGGGCGGAGAGCAAAGGCGAGGCCAGCGCCGCGCCGCTGGCGACCAGCATGCCGTGCATCGGGGTCTCGCGATTATAGACGACCGGCTGCCCGTCGCCGCCGCTGAGCCGGCCGCCGGCCTCGCTCAGGATGAGGTCGGCCGCGGCGATGTCCCAGTCGCGCGCGTCCGGCGAGACCAGTCCGGCATCGATCGTGCCGTCGGCGATGCGGGCGAGCCTGAGCGCGAGCGAGGGAATCTTGTCGGCAGGCTCGAAAGGCTCCAGCCGCGCCAGGGCGTCGAGCATCGGCTTGGGCCCCGCGATGCGCGCCCCACCCACCGTGGCGATGCGGGTGGTCGCGATCGGCACGCCGTTGCGCAGGGCGCCGCCGCCGCGCACCGCCGTATAGGTCGCCGCGCAGGCCGGGGCATGGACGACGCCGGCGATCGGCGCGCCGTCGTCGAGCAGCGCGACGCAGACAGCCCAGTCGGGCGAGCCGGACATGAAGGCGCGCGTCCCGTCGATCGGATCGACGACCCAGACCAGTCGGCGCGACAGGCGCTGCGCGTCGTCGACGGTTTCCTCGGACAGCCAGGCCGCCTCCGGCAACAGCTCCGAAAGCCGGATGCGCAGGAAGGTGTCGACACCGATATCGGCTTCCGTGACGGGCGAGCCGCCGCTCTTCGACCAGGTCCGCGCCGCGGTCGCCGCGCCCGGGCGGAAGAGCGCCAGCGCGAGCTTGCCCGCTTCGATGCAGCTTTCCCGGATCTGCGGCAACAGGCCCGGCGCGATGGGCGGCGTTTGCGAACTCATGCTGCCCCTATCGAGCCTGACTGTTGCGGTTTCAAGCCGAAAAAGCGCCGCGCCCGCGAAAGATTCCGTCAAGCATCACGCAGGATACAAGCCGCGCCAGGGCCTAAAAGCCCCGGAACACGTTCCTTTAACCGAAGCTCTTAAGCGCTCGGAGAGGCCTGGGGCGCAGCCTCCTCCCTGCAAGCACGAGAGTCCCGGACTTCACAGAGGGCTCCGTGCCGCAGGGACATGAGAGGCGGAAAACCGATGGCCAGCGTCACGCCGGCTGCCGGGGAGGGTGGCTTTGCGCCGAACCTCTCCGGCTGCCCGAACCAGACCAGCGCAGCGACGCGCAATCCGATGCCGGCCCAGGCCGACGCGCCGCGTATCCAGCGCATCGGCTCGGTCCGGATCCTGCGCGGAAACCCCGGCTGGCAGGGTGTCGCGCTGCGTCTGGCAAACCCGTCCGGAGAAGACGAGCGCTTCGCGCTGGCGCTGACCGAGGGCGACGGCCGGGCGATCACCGTTGCGATCGTCGATCACGACGACGCTGTCGCGCTCTGGCGCGATTGCGGCCGCGCCAGCGGGCTGCCGCTGCTGCTGGAGTCGCCCGATGGCGCGATTTCGGCGCCCTATCCGCAGATCGGCAGGCTGGCTTTGGGTCCGGTCAGAATCCGCCGCCGCCACGCTTTCCTGAATGGTCGCCGGCCGCGTTTCCTGACCCGGCGCAAGACCACGCAACTGGCGCCCAGGCCCGTGATCGTCTCGGGTGAGCGCCTCACGGATCGAGGCCGCATCCAGGTTCGCCAGGATGAACACTGAGGCCTGAAGCGGCTCTCGAGCGGTCTCAGGATCAGATTGCCGCGCGGGTCAGCGCATCGACCGCGAAGCCGGCAGCCAGCAGCAGGCCCGCGTACTGGTTCGACCGGAAGATTCTCAGCGCCGCCGGCGATGTCGCGCCTTTGATCCGCGAAACCTGCCAGCCGAGGTGAAGGGCGAAGGCCAGGAGCCCGCCCCAGGCGACGATGCCGCCTCCGGCCGACCAGGTCGCGAGCCCCGCGAATCCGACGGCGAGCGCGAAGCACAGGGCGACGGCCTCGCGCGTCCAGTCTCCGAAATAGCGCGCGCTGGATTTGATGCCGGCGATGACGTCGTCCTCGATATCCTGCATCGCGTAGATCGTGTCGTAGCCGATCGTCCAGGCGACCGCCGCCGCGTAGATGAGATAGGCCGGGGTATCGAGCCGTCCGAAGACCGCAGCCCAGCCGACCAGGCCGCCCCAGGAGAAGGCGAGGCCGAGCACGAATTGCGGCATGTTGGTGATGCGCTTCATGAACGGATAGACCGCCACGATCGCCAACGAGGCGATGCCGAGCACGATGGTGAAGCGGTTGAACTGGACGAGGACGAGCAGGCCCACGAGCGCCAGTCCGGTCATGAAGACGCCGGCGGCCCTGGCCGTGACCTGGCCTGAAGGCAGCGGGCGCCCGCGCGTGCGCGCCACCTGCGCGTCGAGCTTGCGGTCGACGATGTCATTGAAGGTCGAGCCGGCGGCGCGCATGACGATGGCACCGACCAAGAAAAGTAGGCAATGCCAGGGATTGGGGAATGGCCTGCCGCCGGCGATGGCGGCGAGCCCGGCCGCCCACCAGCACGGCAGGAGCAGGAGCCACCAGCCGATCGGGCGCTCCATCCGCGCGAGCTTGAGATAGGGCCGCAGCCAGAGCGGCGCGCGCGTGTCGACCCAATGACCCGTCAGGGCATCGGGGAGCGGCGCATCGGCGAGATCTGTATCGGCAAGAGGCGCACCGGCATGTTTCGGCGCGGGGGCCATGGCGCGGTCTAGAGCGCGCCCTGCGGCACCCGCATCGGGCCGCCCGTCACCGCATCGGATCCACCGAACGGGTTGGCGCCCTGTTGCTGCTGCGCCTGCTGCTGCGCGCGGCGCTGCATCGCCGCCTGCTGCTTGGCGGCGCCGCAGGCCTTGCCGCGGATGTCGGCGGCCTTCGCGTTGTCGGCCTTCATGTTCTCCATGAAGGAGGCCGGGATCTGGCACCAGTCCTGGTTGGCCGTGGCGAATTTCATGGTCGCGGCGCCGTTGTTGACGAGGCGGCCCAGCGTGCTGCACGCCTGGGTCGGCGTCAGCTTGCGCTTCGTCTTGGAGGAGCCGCTCAGCTGCGCGACGATCGACTGCCGCTCCTGCAGCAGCTTCTGCATCTGCTCGCAACCGGAGGGTTGTGCGCTCGCGGTGCCGACATCGAGGAACGCTGCCGCCGCCAAACCGAGCGTTGCGATCACTCCCGAAGTCCCGTATCGCCGCATAATGTCGTGCTCCCAATCGATCAGGGCCCGCCGGACCCGCATCTTCCATATCAGCATGGGTGCGGTCTCGCAAAGCGCCCGCGACCTCGTTCCCCATCTTGCAGCCGAGCCTTGCCGCTACGACAAGATTGTGGCGACTTTTCCGCTGTCGTCGCGCGCCCGCATCGTGGCCGCACCCGCGAGGATCGAGGCCAGCCGTGCCCATGCCTGAGACCCCGAAGCACCGGCTTTATCTCGATTTTGCGCTGATCCAGGGCACTCCTGTCCCGCTGGAACGGGACCAGGCCAATTATCTGCTCAATGTCCTGCGGATGAAGGAGGATGATGCGGTCCTCGTCTTCAACGGGCGGGATGGCGAGTGGCTGGCGGCCGTCGCCGTCGGTGGCCGCAAGCAGGCGAGCCTGATCCCGCTCCGGCAGGTTCGCCCGCAGACCGCGCCGCCCGACCTGCATTATCTCTTCGCGCCGCTGAAGCATGCCCGGCTCGACTACATGGCCCAGAAGGCGGTCGAGATGGGCGCGGGCGTGCTGCAGCCGGTGTTGACCCGCCGCACGCAGGTCTCGCGCCTCAAGCTCGACCGGCTCAAGGCGAATGCCGTCGAGGCGGCCGAGCAATGCGGCATCCTGGCCCTGCCCGAGATCAGGGCGGAGCTGACGCTGGAAGCCGTTCTCGCCGCGCTCGAGCCCGGGCGCCTGCTGGTCTTTTGCGACGAGGATACCGAAGCCGGCAGCCCGGTCTCCGCGCTCGCGCAATGCCGGCCTGGTCCGCTCGCGCTGCTGATCGGACCCGAGGGCGGCTTCGACGACGCGGAGCGCCGGCAGGTGCTAGCGCGGCCCAATACATTGCGGATCTCGCTGGGGCCGCGGATCCTGCGCGCCGACACGGCGGCGGTCGCGGCGCTGGCCCTGGTCCAGGCGACGCTGGGCGATTGGGTGCCTGGCGAAAGCTGAGAAGCCACGGAACGTCGGCCCCCCTTGCGGCGTTGGGTGAACGGGAGGGGGAAGGCCGCAATCGGCGCGTCGCAATCGGACCGGCTCGCCGGGGCCGGTTTTTGCGCGTCGGCGGCCCTTCCGTCTTTCGGAAGAATGGCCGTGAGGACGACGCGATGATCCATGCCTGCCGCTTCGGCATCGAAGAAGAGTATTTCCTGTCCGATGCCGCCAGCCGGGGCATCGTGCGCAAGGCTCCGCCGAAATTCCTCGCCGCCATCCATGAGGCCTTTCCCGACGAGGTCCAGCGCGAGATGCTGCAGTCCCAGATCGAGGTGGCGACCCCGATCTGCGAGACGATGGGCGAGGCCCGTCGCTCGCTGGCGTCGTTGCGCATGGGACTCGCCAGCCTCGGCCTCGAGCACGACGTGCTGGTCCTGGCCTGCGGCACGCATCCGAGCGCAATCTGGTCGCGTCAGCGCGCGACCGATGCCGCGCGCTACGACAAGCTGATGCGCGATCTGCAGATGATCGGCAGCCGCAACCAGCTCTGCGGCCTTCATGTCCATGTCGAGGTGCCCGACGAGGACATGCGCATCGGCCTGATGGCGCGAATCCTGCCGTTCCTGCCGCTGATCCTGGCGCTGTCGACCTCTTCGCCCTTCTGGCAGGGGCAGCGCACGGGGCTGATGGGCTACCGGCTCGCCGCCTATGCCGAGCTGCCGCGCACCGGCCTGCCGGAGCTCTTCGCCGATCCCGCCGACTATCGGACTTATGTCGATACGCTGGTCGCTGCCGGCGCCATCAAGGATGCGAGCTATGTCTGGTGGGCGATCCGCCCCTCCGACAAGCATCCGACGCTGGAACTGCGCATCGCCGACAGCTGCACCCGCCTGGACGACACGCTCGCCATCGCGGCGCTCTACCGCTGCCTGGTCCGGCATCTTTGCCGAAAGCCCCGGCTCAACGCCGACCTCACCGCCGCATCGCGGGCGATCGCGCTCGAGAATTTCTGGCGGGCCCAGCGCTACGGCATCCATGGCGGCCTGATCTGTGCCGAGAGCCGCAGCATGCGGACCGTCACCGACCTGGTCGAGGAACTGGTGGAGAGGCTTTCGGACGATGCCGCCGAGCTCGGCTGCGCGGCCGATCTCTCCGCCTGCCGCGCCATCGTCGCCAATGGCACGAGCGCCGACACGCAGCTCGCGGTCTTCGAGGAAGCGCGCGCCCGTGCCGGGCATGCGGCCGGGCTCTCCGCCGTGGTCGACTGGCTGGCGAGCGAAACCAGGACCAACGGGGTGACCTGGCTTCAGCAGGACGGTCGCGCGCCGGTCCGTGGCGCGGCCTGATTGCAAGCGGTGCGGGGCGTATCGGCTAGCCAGTCGTGCGTTTTCGCAAGCATCCCTCCTCCATGAACGCGTAACGGAGATCGTTGTCCTCCGTCGGGCTGTCGCCTATGTCTGACGCTCCCTGAGCCCGTTCCGCCCGCTGTGGCGGGGCGTTGGCTGCCGATCGTTCTGCCGGAGCGCCCATGGCTCGCGATGTGTCCGATTCCACCCCGATCACGTCCAAGGCCGAATTGATCGGCTGGATCGCGGAGGGCGAGAAGCCGCGTTCGGCCTTTCGCCTCGGGACCGAGCACGAGAAATTCCCGTTCTATCGCGACGACCTCGCGCCTGTGCCCTATGAGGGGCGCGGCAATGGTCAGGGCGGCATCCGCCATCTGCTAGAAGGCATGCAGCAGCGGCTCGGCTGGGAGCCGATCACCGACGACGGTCACGTGATCGGCCTTGCCGGCCCCGATGGCGGCGGCGCGATCTCGCTCGAGCCGGGCGGGCAGTTCGAGCTCTCCGGCGCGCCGGTCGAGACCCTGCATGAGACCGCCGCCGAGCTCGCGACGCATCTGTCGGATCTGAAGACGGTCGCGGAGCCGCATGGCATCGGCTTCCTGCCGCTGGGCCATTCGCCGCTCTGGACGCGCGTTGAGACCCCGGTGATGCCGAAGGGGCGCTATAAGATCATGGCGAACTACATGCCGAAGGTCGGCACGCGCGGCCTCGACATGATGTTCCGCACCTGCACGGTCCAGGTGAATCTCGACTTTGCCGACGAGGCGGACATGGTCAGGAAGCTCAGGGTCTCGCTCGCCCTGCAGCCGGTCGCGACCGCGCTCTTCGCCTCCTCGCCCTTCACCGAGGGCAGGCTCAACGGTTTCCAGTCGATGCGCTCGGAAATCTGGCGGGACACCGACAACGCCCGGTCGGGCATGCTCGCCTTCGCCTTCGACAAGGGCATGTCCTACGAGGCCTATGTCGATTGGGCGCTCGACGTGCCGATGTATTTCGTCAAGCGCGGCCCGGTCTACCACGATGTCGCCGGGGCTTCGTTCCGCGATCTGCTCGCCGGCCGCCTGGCGCAGCTGCCGGGCGAGCGCGCTACGATGTCCGACTGGGCCAACCATCTCTCGACGCTGTTTCCCGAGGTCCGCCTCAAGCGCTTCCTGGAGATGCGCGGCGCCGATGCCGGGCCGCCGGAGATGCTGAACGCGCTGCCGGCCTTCTGGGTCGGGCTGCTCTATGACGGCGCCACGCTGGATGCAGCCTGGGAGATCGTCAAGAACTGGAGCGACGCGGACCGTCAGGGCCTGCGCGACGCGGTTCCGAGAGCCGGGCTGTCGGCATCGGTCGCCGGACGCAGCGTCCGCGAGGTCGCGCGCGAGGTGCTCGATCTGGCGCGCGCCGGACTCGCTCGCCGCGCCAGGCTCGATGCCGGCGGCCGCGACGAGACGGCTTATCTCGATCCTGTCCTCCCGATCGCCGAGAGCGGCCGCAATCTGGCGCAGGACCTCGCCGATCGCTTCCGCAGGGATTGGGGCGGCCAGGTCGCGCCGGTTTTTAAGGAATTCGTTATCTAGTTGCCAAGCGAGCGAAGCCGATCAGGGCACGGAATGGCATTGCTGCGCATTTCCGGGCTCCGCATTAACGATTTGGCGGGGAGCTCTCGGCTATCTCAGCTGGCATGGACCGCGTGAAAGCCCTTTTCCTCGATTTCGCCGATGATAGTCGCGGCGCGACGGCGATCGAGTATGGGCTGGTGGTCGGACTGATCTCGATGACGATCATTGTCTGGGCGCAGCAGATCGGCCAGTCGGTGATGGGCTTCTTCGAGTCGGTCCAGACCGGCTTCAACTGATCGGTTCGGCGAACGCCGCTTCGGGCCGCCCCTATTCCGCGGCCGTCTTGAAACTCGCCAGATTGTCCAGGCTCTGGATGATGTGCTCGGCCAGCGCATTGGACAGCACCGACGGATCGAAGCGCGTGCGCAGCAGCCCGATCTTGCAGGAGGGCAGCGTCGCATAGCCCTCGCTGGGGCCGAGGATGCGCATGCCGGGCCGGATCGCGCTTTCCGGCAGCACCGAGACCGCGAGCCCCGCCACCACGGCCGCGCCGACGGCCGTCGAGTTCCAGCTCGCATAGAGCACGCGGAAGCGCCGCCCCTTCTTCTCGAGCGCTTCGACCGCCGCCTGCCGCCAGTTGCAGGTCGGGCGACCCAGCGCCAGCGGCAGCGGGTCCTCCTCGTGAACCGTATGACGGGCCGAGGTCACCCAGAGCAGCGGCTCGATGCGGATGATCTCGCCCTGACCGCGGCCTTCGACATGGGTGATGATCGCGAGGTCGATATCGCCGGTGCCGATCCGTTCGGCCAGCATCGGCGTCGGCTCGCAGACCACGGTGACCTCGGCGCGCGGGTTGGAATGGGCGAAGCGGGCCAGGATCTCGGGCAGGTAGCGATCGGCATAGTCGTCCGGAACGCCGAGCCGGATGCGCCCCTTGAGGTCGGCATCGGCGAAGCTCGCCACGCATTCCAGATTCAGCCGGACGATGCGCCTTGCATAGTCGAGCAGCCGCTCGCCATCCTCGGTCAGCTTGGCATGGCGCCCGTCGCGGCCGAAGAGCGGCCGGCCGACCCGCTCCTCCAGCCGCTTCATCTGCATCGAGACCGCCGATTGCGTCTTGTAGACGATCTCCGCGGCCCGGGTGAACGAGCCCGTATCGGCGATGGCGACGAAGGTCTTGAGCTGGTCGGCGTCGAGAACATGCGCCATGGGGCACCCCAGGATGGTTCATCAATATCCGTGTTGCGAAACATCATAACCATTCGTTTGGCTGATGGCCAGAGCAAAGCTATCCTTTGGTCAGTTTCCGGTTCGTGTCATCGGCGCGTTCCAGCCGGACCGGAAGACAACCGTTCGCCGCAAGACCCCTGAAGGAGGTCGCCATGCTGATGCTGACACTTGTTCCGAAGTCGCTCTCGTTCGTCGCCGCCGGCGTCACGCGCGTTGCTGTCCGCGGTTATGTTGGTACGCGAGCTGTGGTGCGAGCCCTGAATCATCGCCGCGAGATCCTGCGTCTTTCCGAGCTCGACGAGCGCGGCCTCAAGGATATCGGTCTCGTGCGTTCGGATATCGATGGGGCGCTCACCGTGTCCTGGTTCCGGGATCCCTCGGCGATCCTCGCCGCCCGCTCCGACACGCAGACCAGCTTGGCTTCGGCCCGCCGCGAGGAGGGCTATCGACAGGCGCTGGTGAAGCCCAAAGCTGAGCCGGCTCGCCCGGTCGCGATCAATACGAATTCCACGGTTGCGTGCAGCGCCTGACCCCTTGGGGCTGCACGTTTCTCGCGGGCGGACGCCTCGTGCTTCCGCCCGTTTTTTTGTCTCGTGATCGCGGCCGGCCTTCTCGGGATTTCCGACGTATCGGCTGATTTTATCCGCGGAATTGACCTTTCGTAACCCAAAATTCAGCCTTCCCGGCGAGCTTCCTGTCAAGCCGCGGCGAAGCCCCGGCGCGATGCTTCGCCGGGGGATGTCAAGATGCGGGTTTCGCTGCGCTTTCAGGATTTGCGGATCAGGACGAAGATCGCGGCTCCGCTGATCATTCTCGGTGTGATCAGCATCGCGACTGCGGTCTATGGCGGGCGCGAATACGGCCGGATCCAGAAGACCTATTCCGACCTGGTCTCGCAAAGCGCGACGGCGATCCTCGATTCCGGCCGCTCGACCCGGGCGATGAGCGACATCGTGCGCGATCTCTACAAGGCGATCGCCTATCCCGAATTCATGAAGCAGAACGCCACCAGCATCGAGGATGTTCGCAATGCCTATGACCGCGCGCAGCTCCTGCTGGTCGAGGCCAAGATCAGCTTCCCGCAGAAGGCGGCCGATTTCGACGCCATGGCGCGGGCCCTGACCGCGACCAAGCCGCAGATCGACGACATCGTCGCCCAGGCGGCCAAGGACGAGGATCTTCCGGCGCTGTCGATCATGTCCCAGCTCGACCGCACCATCAACGAGATCGTCGCCGCGGCCGGCAAACTGAACGAGGCGATCAAGAGCGAGACGGAGGCGACGTCCGCTCAGCTCGATGCCGATTCGCGCAGGCTGGGCGCCCTGATCCTTGGCCTGTCGGCGCTCGGCGTCCTGCTCGGCCTGGCCGGGGCCGCGCTGCTGACGAGGCTCTCGATCACCCGGCCGCTCGAAGCCCTGAAATCGCGCATGGGCGATCTCGCCACCGGCAATTATGCGGTCGAGATCGCAGGCCAGTCGCGCCGGGACGAGATCGGCGCGATGGCCCGGGCCGTCCAGGTCTTCAAGGAGAACGGCCTCGCCGTGCAGCGCCTCGAGGCCGAGACGGCCGAGGGGCGCGATACCGCTGACCGGCAGCGCCGCCAGACCGAGGCCGAGCGTGCCGCGCATGCGCAGGAACAGGAAAAGCTCGCCCGCGAGCAGAGCGAGGTCATGGGGTTGCTGGCAGAGGGGCTCGACCTGCTCTCCAAGGGCGACCTGACCTACCGCATCGATGCCGAGGTCGCCGCGTCCTACGAAAAGCTGCGGGACGACTTCAATCTCGCGGTGCGCCAGCTTTCCGAGACGGTGACGACCATTCAGGCGACCGCCGCCGATGTCGGCAATGCCGCGCGCGAGATCAACATCGGCGCCGACGATCTCTCGAAGCGGACGGAGGAGCAGGCCTCCTCGCTGGAGGAGACAGCCGCCACGACCGAGGAGCTCGCAGCCTCGGTCAAGGCCTCGGCCAACGCCTCGAAACAGGCCGTCTCGCTCGCGGACGAGGCGATGGATGTCGCGCGCAAGGGCGGCGCGATCGTCGATGACGCCGTCGAGGCGATGGCCCGCATCGAGGCGGCCTCGAAGAAGATCTCCGACATCATCCGGGTGATCGACGACATCGCCTTCCAGACCAACCTCTTGGCGCTCAACGCCGCCGTCGAGGCCGCCCGCGCCGGCGATGCCGGCAAGGGCTTCGCCGTCGTCGCCTCCGAGGTGCGCACGCTCGCCCAGCGTTCGAGCACCGCGGCCAAGGACATCTCGTCGCTGATTTCGACATCCGGCGCGGAAGTCGCACAGGGCGTCACCCTCGTTCGCTCCGCCGGCGAGGCGCTTCGCCAGATCGTCGAGGCCTCGCGCAAGGTCTCGACGACGGTGTCCGACATCTCGACCGCCGCGGGCGAGCAGGCCAACGGCATCGACGAGATGAGCCAGGCCGTCGCGCATATGGACGAGATGACCCAGCAGAACGCCGCGCTGGCCGAGCAGAGCGCCGCTTCGGCCACGACGCTGAGCGATCAGATCCTGCGCCTCAACGAGCTGGTCGCGAGCTTCCGCACGGGCGGTCAGGTCACGGGCGGCGATGCCGCCGACCTGCGCGAGATGGCAGCGGCAATGGCCGCCGCCTCCGGCGTCGCCGACGACTGGTCGCTGCGCCGCAGCGCCTGAGCGTCAGCGCCGGCCCTGGCCGCCGAGCATCGCGTCCAGGATCGACTTCAGCGCGTCCTGGTGGCCGTCCTGAACCTGTCGGCCGTGCTCGAACATCTGGTTGAGCGCATCGAGCCCGAGCGAGCCCGGCCCGGCCTCGCCCGAAGGCGGCGCAGTCGGAGCCTCGGGCTGGGTTTTCGGTTCGGGCGGGGCTGCCCGGCCGTCCGGTCGGGGCGCGGATGCCGGGCCCGCGTCCGGTTGCTGTGCGCCGCCGAGCATCCCGGTCAGGATCTGGCCGAGAAGCCCGCCGCCCATCTGATCGCTGCCGAGCTGGCCGCCCGGCATCTGCCCACCGCCGAAGGGGCCGCCGCCCTGGGTCTGGCCCGGCCCCGGCACCTGGCCGTTGCCGAACAGGCCGCCGAGGATCGCGTCGAGCGGATTGGCCGGGCTCGGCTGTGCCTGCGGCTGCGGCGCCGGCTGCTGGCCCGGCATCTTGCCCTGCATCATTTCGGCGAACTGGCCGAGCACGCCGCCCAGCCCCTGGTTGCTGGTCGATTTGAACAGCCCGCCCATCACCATCGACGCGATCACCGGCAGCATCTGCTTCAGGATCGTCTGCCCGACGCCGCTGGTCGCGGCCGCCTGTGCGGTGACGGCGTTGCTGACCTCCTTCGAGCCGAAGAGCTGGCTGAGCACGTCATTGCCCATCGCCCGCGCATTGTCGGGAATGCCGTCGCCATCCGCGTCGTACATCTTGGCGAAGGGCGAGGCCGTCATCATCTGCGCGAGGTTGCCGAAGGCGTGGGGATCCTGCGTCTGGCGCTGCAGTCCCATCGAGAAGGCCGGCAGCAAGGCGTCGATCGCGCTCTGGGTCTGCTGCTGGCTGAGCCCGTATTGCCGGGCGAGGTTCTGCATGGCCTGGCCGTTCTGGGCCGATTGCATCATCTCGAACAGGGTCATCATGGCGCGTCTCCGTCGGTTCCGCGGTCCCTCGCCGCCGACGCCCGGACGATAGCAGGGCGCCGCGTCGAGGCAAGCAAGGGTTCAGCCGCCGCCAGCCTTGCTTTCCAGCCGGCGAAGGCCGCGATAGGCGAAGGCGAGCGCGACGAGACCGAAGACGACCGCACCCAGCGCCACGCCGACCAGCGCGCCCTTCGGCCCGCCATAATGGGCGCCGAGCCAGGCCATCGGCATTGTCCCCAGCGTGGCGCGGCCCCAGCTGAACAGGGTCGACAGGATCGGCATGCCGAGATTGTTGAAGGCGGCGTTGGCGACGAAGAGCATGCCGACGAAGATCCACATCGGCCCGGAGATCAGGCAGAAGAACAGCACCAGTTCCGCCGTCAGCCCGCTCGCGCCGAACATCGTGACGATCGGGCCGCGCAGCAGGAAAAGCCCGAGCCATGCCACGCAGACGCAGCCGATCGCGAAGATCACCGAGTCGCTGAGCGCCCGGCGCATGCGGTCGAAGCGGCCGGCACCCCAATTCTGGCCGAGGATCGGCCCGACCGCGCCCGATAGCGCGAAGAGCACGCCGAAGGCGACGGGCACGAGCCGGTCCATGATTGCCATCGCCGCGATCGCGGCGTCGCCGAAGCGCGCCATGATCCCGGCGAAGACCGCATTGGCGATCGGCGTCGACAGGTTGGTGAGGATCGCCGGTCCGGCGATGGCGAAGGTCCGCGGCGTGTCGGCTGCGAGCGCCCGCCAGCTCGGCCGCGCGACGATGTCATGGACCCTGACCGCGCCGTGGAAGCCGACCAGCGCGATGATCACGCGTGAGAGCACCGTCGCCCAGGCTGCGCCGTCCGTCCCCAGGCCGAGGCCGAAGATCAGGAGCGGGTCGAGCGCGGCGGTGGCCAGCCCGCCGCCGAGCGTCACGAACATGGCGCGGCGCGCGTCGCCGACCGCGCGCAGCACGCCGGAATAGCCGATGCCGAGCGCCATCAGCAGGTTCGAGGGCAGGGCGATCCAGAGAAAGGAATAGGCGACGTCATAGGCTTCGCCCTGCGCGCCGAGTGCCCGCAGCAGCCAGGGCAGGGCGGGCAGGGCCATGATCGTCAGTGCGATCGCCGCAAGCGCCATCAGGCCCATGGCGGAGCCCGCGATGCGCCTTGCGCCAGGCCGGTCGCCGGCGCCCAGCGCGCGCGAAGTCAGCGCGCTGACCGCGATCATCAGGCCGATATTGATCGAGACCATCAGGAACAGGACGATGGTCGCGAAGCCGACGCCGGCGGTGGCGGCGGGCCGCCCGAGCCAGGAGACGTAGAGCAGCGAGAGCAGGTCGACGAGGAAGATCGCCATCAGGCCGACCGCGCCCGTCGCGGTCATCACCGCGACATGGCGAAGCGTCGAGCCGGTGAGGAAGACGGCTTGGCTGGGCTTGACCGGGACGTTCACCGCTCAGGCTCCCCGACGCCGCCGACCGCGACCTCCGCTCCGCCATCCTCGATGACCTCGCGGGTCTCTTCGGTGAGCGCCTTCGACTTGGCTTTCGGCTGCACCAGGGGCTCCGGCGAGACGCGCGGGACCTTCTGCAGCCCGGCCGCGATCCCTTCATGGAACTGGATCTCCATGCGCTGGGCATCGCGGTCGCGGACATGGTTGATCACCAGGCTGGCCTCGTCATAATTGAGTCCGAGCGCCTCGAGCGTGACCCGTCCGAACCCGAGCGCCGATTCGAAGGTCTCGCGCATCTGGAAATCGACATCGGCCTTCATCAGGTCGATCGCGTGCACGCGGTCATAGGCGCGCACATGCAGCCTTGCGGCCGGGAACTCCGCCTTCGCCATGTCGACGATGCGCAAGGCTGCCTCGCGATTGTCGATGCAGACGCAGATGATCTTGGCCTTGCCGGCGCCCGCCGCCCGCAGCACGTCGAGCCGCGTCCCGTCGCCGTAATAGATCCGGAAGCCGAATTTGGCGGCCGACCGGATGCGCTCGACATCGGAATCGATGATCGTCACCTCGACATGCTGCAGCAGCAGCGCCTGCGTCACCACCTGGCCGAAGCGGCCGAAGCCGACGACCACGACCGAGCCGCCCGCACCGTCGAAATCCTCCTCCATCGTCTCGGCCGGGCCGGCGCGCCGCGCCAGCCAGACGTCGATCAGCTTGGCGGCGATCGGACCGAGCAGCATCGAGAGCGCCGCGAGCGCCGTCGCGATCGCGCCCTGCTGCGCTGTGAGCAGGCCGAGCGACGCGCCGAGCGGGATCAGCACGAAGGCGAATTCGCCTGCCGGCGAGAGCAGGGCGCCCGCCCGTAGCGCCTCGGTCCGCGACGAGCAGGAGACCCGCAGGATCGAGGCCGCGACCACGATCTTGAGCGCGACCAGCAGGGGCGCGGCCAACGCCAGTAGCAGGACGTTGTCGAGGACGAGCTGCAGATCGCAGGACATGCCGACCGCCATGAAGAACAGGCCGAGCAGCACGCCGCGGAACGGCTCGATATCGGCCTCGAGCTCGTGCCGGAAATGCGAGTCCGCGAGCAGCACGCCGGCGAGGAACGCGCCCATCGCCATCGACAGCCCGACCTGCTCCATCAGCATCGCCGCGCCGAGCACGATCAGCAGCGCGGCGGCGGTCATCACGTCTTTCGCGCCGGTTCCGGCGAGGATCCGGAAGAACGGGTTGAGCAGATAACGGCCGACCAGCACGATGAGCGCTATCGCGAGCAGGGCGAGGCCCAGGCCGGCCAGCGCCGGCGCCTTGCCGCTGACCGCTTCGCCGCTGGTCGCGAGCAGGGGCAGCAGCGCCAGCGCCGGGGCGATCGAGATGTCCTGGAACAGCAGGATCGAGAAGGTGCGCCGGCCATAGGTCTCGCTGCCGTCTCCCCGCTCTTCCAGGATCTGCAGGGCGATCGAGGTCGCGGAGAGCGCCAGCGCCAGGCCGACGGCGATGGCTCCGCCGGTCGTGAGGCCGAGCCACCAGGCCGTCAGGCCGATCACCGTGGCGCTGAGCGCCATCTGGGCGAGGCCGGCGCCGAGGATGTCCTTGCGCATGGAATAGAGCCGGGCCGGCTGCAATTCGAGCCCGACGAGGAAGAGCAGCAGCACGACGCCGAGCTCGGCGATGCCGCGGATCGCGTCGGGATCCTTGACCAGCCCCAGCACCGAAGGGCCGATGGCGATGCCGGCGGCGAGATAGCCGAGGACCGCCGATTGCCCGAGGCGACGAAAGAGCGGCACCGCGATCACGGCGCCGGCACAGAAGGTCAGGATCGGCGGCAGATAGCTGGTATGCGTGACATCGGCCATGGAGGAAACGTCCGGGAGGGGTCTGTGCGGGCCCGCACAAGGCCGGGAGGCTGCAATCTAGGCGCTGGCGGGCCAGGCTGCGAGGGCTAGCGGGCAGATATGTCGCGCCTGTGGCTTTCGCCGCGTCGCCGCGTTCCTTGACATACCCGGCATCCCATCGAAAGAAGGCGGAAGTTTCTCCGGAGCCTTCCAGTCGCGTGACCAAGCCGCCGCTCGATATCCTGCTTTGTGCGCCGCGCGGTTTCTGCGCCGGCGTCGTGCGCGCCATCGACGCGGTCGAGAAGGCGCTCGCCCTGCATGGCGCGCCGGTCTATGTGCGCCATGAGATCGTGCACAACAAATACGTCGTCGAGTCGCTCAAGCGCAAAGGAGCGGTGTTCGTGGCGGAGCTCTCGGAAGTGCCCGACACCACCCGCCCGGTGATCTTCTCCGCGCATGGCGTGCCCAAATCGGTTCCGGCCGAGGCGCAGTCCCGCGCCCTGTTCGCCATCGACGCCACCTGTCCGCTGGTCACCAAGGTGCATCGCGAGGCGGAGGTGCATCACAAGCGCGGCCGCCACATCCTGCTCGTCGGCCATGCCGGCCATCCCGAGGTGATCGGCACGATGGGGCAATTGCCCGCTGGCGCGATCACGCTGATCGAGACGCTCGAGGATGTCGCGGCGCTGGTTCCGCCGGCCGGCCTGCCGCTCGCCTATGTCACCCAGACGACCCTCTCGGTCGACGACACGCGCGGCATCGTCCAGGCGCTGCAGGCCCGCTTCCCGGACCTGATCGCGCCGCACAAGGAAGATATCTGCTACGCCACCACCAACCGGCAGGAGGCGGTGAAGCGCGTCGCGCCGCTGGTCGACGGGCTGATCGTGGTCGGCTCGCCGAACTCCTCCAACTCCCAGCGCCTGCGCGAGGTCGCCGAGCGCGCCGGCTGCCCGGCGGCGCGGCTCGTCCTGCGCACCGACGAGATCGACTGGGCGATCTTCGGCTCGATCAAGCGGCTCGGCATCACCGCCGGCGCGAGCGCGCCCGAGGTCCTGGTCGAGGAAATCATCGACGCCTTCGCCGAGCGCTACGAGGTCAGGGTCGAGACCGTCTCGACCGCCGATGAGAGCGTCTTCTTCCCCCTGCCGCGCGAATTGCGCGGTGAGACTGCGCCGACCGCGGCCGAGTGAGCGAATTTGGCCGTTTATACCGAAGTGCCCGACGACGAGATGGCTGCCTTCGTGGCGCGCTACGGCATTGGCGACCTGCTCGCTGCCAAGGGCATCGCCGAGGGCGTCGAGAACTCGAACTACCTGCTGCACACCACGCAGGGCTTCTTCATCCTGACCCTCTACGAGAAGCGCGTCAGGTCCGAGGACCTGCCCTTCTTCGTCGCGCTGATGCAGCATCTGGCGGATCACGGGCTGAACTGCCCGGTGCCGATCCGGGACAACCGCGGCGAGGCGCTGGGGCGGCTCGCCGGCCGGCCGGCGGCGCTCGTGACCTTCCTCGACGGGCTTTCGGTCAAGCGGCCGAGCGCCGTGCATTGCGCCGAGGTCGGCCGCTCGCTCGCGCTCCTGCACAAGGCCGGCGAGGGTTTTGGCATGGAGCGCGCCAATGCGCTCTCCGTCCCGGGCTGGCGCCCGCTCGCCGAGCAGGCCGGCGCGGATGCCGACAAGGTCTCGCCAGGCCTGGCCAGACGGGTCATGGCCGAGATCGAGCGGCACGAGAAATCCTGGCCGCAGGACCTGCCCGGCGGCGTCATCCATGCCGACCTCTTCCCCAACAACGTGTTCTTCATCAAGGATCGGCTCTCGGGGCTGATCGACTTCTATTTCGCCTGCACCGACGCCTTCGCCTACGATCTGGCTATCTGCCTGAACTCCTGGTGCTTCGAGGCGGACGCCTCGTTCAACCTCACCAAGGGTCAGGCGATGCTGGCCGGCTATGAGAGCGTCCGCCCGCTCACCGGCGCCGAGGTCGAGGCGCTGCCGGCGCTCTGCCGCGGCTCGGCGCTGCGCTTCCTGCTGACCCGGCTGGTCGACTGGCTCAACGTTCCGGCGGGCGCGCTGGTCAAGCCGCATGACCCGCTCGAATACGACCGCAAGCTCGCCTTCCACCAGCGGGTGGCCGATGCACGGGACTATGGATTGCGGCGATGAGCGAGGCTGTCGAGATCTGGACGGACGGGGCCTGCTCCGGCAATCCCGGCCCCGGCGCGCTTGGGGCCTGCCCCATTCGCGCAACTGAAAATCGCCGGGGCGGGGCATGAGCGAGGCGGTCGAGATTTGGACGGACGGGGCCTGCTCCGGCAATCCCGGCCCCGGCGGCTGGGGCGCGATCCTGTCCTACAAGGGCAAGGAGCGCGAGCTCTCCGGCGGCGAGGCGCTGACCACCAATAATCGCATGGAGCTGATGGGCGCGATCTCGGCGCTGGAGACGCTGACCCGGCCCTGCACCGTCGCGCTGCACACCGACAGCCAATATCTGCGCCAGGGCATCACCGGCTGGATCCATGGCTGGAAGAAGAACGGCTGGAAGACCGCCGACAGGAAGCCGGTCAAGAACGAGGAGCTCTGGAAGCGCCTCGACGCCGCGCTGAAGCAGCACAAGATCGAGTGGAAATGGGTCAAGGGCCATGCCGGCGATGCGATGAACGAGCGCGCCGACGCGCTGGCGCGCGCAGGCATGGCGCCGTTCAAGCCGGGGCGGTGAGCGCGGCGCGCCGTCGTTGCGATGGCTGGAGCATGCTGCGTTCAGACGGCATCGCGAGCGAGCGGGCGAGGCGACTGGCTGGCGAGCTGAGCGGCAGTAACGCTTTCAGGACGCTAGAACTCTCAGGGCGCAAGAACAGGTCGGGCTTCTATCCTATACAGGGATTGCACCAACCCGGAGGGGAATGCCTTCGTCGTCACGTGGGTCAGCGGGATGTCGCTGTCGATGGGACCGAAGAGATGGCGACCTTCGCCGATAAGCACCGGAACCTGTGTCACCACCATATCGGCAATCAAGCCTTCGCGAAGGAAGGATTGCACGATCTGGCCGCCATCCACGTAGACGCGTCGCCAGCCTTCCATCGCCAGCATCTCCATCGTCGCCCTGGGTGTCATGTCCAAAAAGCGGATACGGCCCGTCAGGTGGTCCGGAACCGGCGATGAGGCCAGGGTTTTCGATAATACGATGACGGGCCTGTCATAGGGCCAGGGTTCGGAAGCTGCGACGCCTTCGAAACTGCCGCGCCCCATCACGAGGCCATCGATGTCCTTGATGAAATCCTGATAGCCGTGGTCTTCATCCGGATCGTCGCGGCTGAGCAGCCAGTCGATGGTCCCGTTCGCCCTGGCGATGAAGCCATCCAGACTGGTGGCGATGAAGACATGTCCGGTGATCATGCTGGCCCGAGATTGGCAGGGGGGCGATGCTCGAAAAGATCGTAGGAGACGGTCTGTAAGCGCACAATCTCAAATGACCGCAATGGGAGGTGCGGGCCGCCGGCTGCTGGCATGGACGTGCCCGTCCTCGAAACTTGGGTTGGGAGGCGAGCGCATTCCGCCACTATCGGTCGCGTTGAATGACCCAATTCTCGAAATCCGTGGCTGAGACGTTCCCGCCACAGAGAATCGTCGCCACGGTCATGCCTCGGAACCGGTCGCGATTCTCGAGGATCGTCGCGATGCCGAGTGCGGCCGCCGGCTCCACGATCAATCCCGAGCAGCGGTAAAGCAGGCGAATCCCCTCCCTGATGCTGTCCTCGCCGACCAGGAAGGCGTCGGTGGCCACCTCACGGAGATCGTCCAGCACATCCGGGATCACATAGCGCCCGGCCACGCCGTCGGCGATCGTGTCGGGTGGGCCTGCGTCGACCGCGTGCCCGGCTCGGAAAGACAGGGTCATCCCGGGAGCCTGTTCGGGCTGGACGGTGAGGACCTCGATGCCGGGAAGGCGGCACCTCATCGCGTGGCCGACGCCGGTCGCCATCGCTCCGGCTCCGAGCGAAATCAGAACCGCATCAAGCGGGGGAGAGAACGCAGCCAGCTCGAGGCCGATCGTCCCCGCACCTTCGCAGGTTCCGATATTCTTGCTGTCCTCGATCAGGAAAGCGCCGGTTCGCGTCGAAAACTCGGCCGCCGCAGCCAGCGCTTCCTCGATCGCTCCATCCACGAGGATCACGTTGGCGCCGAGCGCCTTCATTCGCTCGATCTTCGACAGGTTCGCCTTCGACGATGCCGTGACCGTGACCGGCCAATCCCGTAGCCGGCCGCTATAGGCCAGCGCCTGACCGAGATTCCCGGCGCTCGCACAGACGACCTTTTGGGGTCCGTTCCCCGACACAAGGCCGGACAAGGCCGTTTCGACGCCGCGCCCCTTGAAACAGCGAATGGGGTTGATCGTCTCGACCTTCAAGACGATCCGGCAACCGAGCTCGCGGCTGAGACTCTCGCAGACATATTGCGGCGAGTTCAGGAAGACCGGGTCGATCTTTCCAACGGCGGCCTCGATCCGTTTGATGTCCAGACGCATGGTGGTCCTTCATCTGATCGCGTCAGGTCGGGTCGCCATTGGTGACGAAGCGCGGGCGCCTCAGCTCAGCGCCTGCCGGTAGACGATGAAGCCCGACTTGTCGGCGACCTTGTCATAGAGTTCCTGCCCGGCGAGATTGGTCTCATGCGTCTGCCAGTAGACGCGATAGGCGTTCTTCGCTTGCGCCATCTGGCGCACGGCCTCGATCAGCTTGCGGCCGACGCCCTTGCCGCGCGCTTCCGGCACCGTGAACAGGTCCTGCAGATAGCAGATGTCCTTGGCGCTCCAGGTCGTGCGGTGCATGACCCAGTGCACGATGCCGAGCATCTTGCCGTCGCACTCGGCCACGAAGCCGCCCATCGGCTCGGCCCCGCCCGTCAGGCGCTTGAAGGTCAGGTCATAGAGCTCGGGCGGCAGGCTCGACTTGTAGAAGGTCAGGTAGCCTTCCCAGAGCGGTTCCCAGGCGGCGCGATCGCTGGCGGCGAGCGGGCGAATGGTGATCTCGGACATCGGCAACCCCTTGGCGGCAAAGACGCAAGGCTAGCCGCCGCTGTGGGGCTTGTCTCATGACAAGCTGCGATCTGATCGATGAAGAAAGGCAAAGAAAAGCCCGCGCGGCAAGGTCGCGCGGGCTTCAAAATCTGGGCGATCTCAGAGCTGCGTCAGCAGCGCCTCGGCGCCGGAGACGTCGGCCTTGCCGGGTGCGTCCTCGACATTCAGCGCCTTCACCACGCCGTCCTCGACGATCATCGAATAGCGCTGCGAGCGCGTGCCGAGGCCGAAGCCGGAACCGTCGAGCGACAGCCCGATCTCCTTGGCGAAATCGGCATTGCCGTCCGAGAGGAACTCGATCACGCCGGCGCCGCCCGTCGCCTTCGACCAGGCGTCCATGACGAAGACGTCGTTGGTGCTGGTGACCATGATCGCGTCGGCGCCCTTGCCTTTGATCTCGGCCGCCTTGTTCAGGTAGCCCGGCAGGTGATTCTTGTGGCAGGTCGGCGTGAAGGCGCCCGGCACCGCGAAAAGCACCACCTTCTTGCCCTTGAACAGGTCGTCCGTCGTCTTGGCGGCCGGTCCGTCTGCGGTCATGACCCGGAACGTCGCCTGCGGAAGCTTGTCACCGACCTTGATCGTCATCGCCTGTTCTCCGTGAGCCATGCGGCTGGGCGCCGCCTCGCTCTCCGATTAGGGCTTGGCGACCGGGATGTCGAGTTCGAGCCGCGCCTCCACGGCCGCCGGCTTGCCCCGCACGGTCACGATGAAGGGGATCGGGCCCGAGGCGCCTTTCGGCCGGTCGTTGATCTTGACGGTCGCCGCGACGCTGCCGTCCGGCTGCGGGCTGAGGCTGGGCTTGCCGAAGGACCACATGCCGGGGCCTTCGACGAAGACGTCGTCGATCGTGCCATCCGGCGGCGCCTGCAGCAGCAATTGCACGTTGGGCTCGGCGCCGGCTTCGCCCGGTTTCACCTCCAGGACGGAAATCTTGTCTTTGTGCGGGCCGAGCTTGACAGGGAGCGGCACGCGCTCCTGGAAGCTCTCGAGCCGCGGCGAGGTCACGGAGGTGACGCCGGGCTCGAGCCAGAGCCGGGCCTCGCCCTTGGCGGGGATGCACATCTTCTCGCAGACCGCATAGTCGAGCTTGAGCACGACCATCACCGGCTGCGCCGGATCGACCGGCTGGACCGAGACCGGCACGACGACCTCACTGACATAGCCGACCGAGTAGCCGTTGCCATCCTCGAAGCGTTCCGGAGCCGGCCAGCGCACGTCGAGCCCGCCGACATTGAGCGAGCCGCTCCAGTCGAACACCGGCGGCACGCCGGCGTCGCCGGGGCTGCGCCAATAGGTCTTGTAGCCGGGCGACATCGTGATCTCGACGCCGATGCGCTGCTTGCCCGAGGCTGCGGTCGCCCCGGCAATCAGCCGGATCGACGAATGCGTGCTGGGCGACCATGGCGAAACCGCCGCCTCCTGCGCCAGCGCAGGGACGCTCAGCGCCAGCGCGGCGAGGGCGGGCAGGAGCGAAATCGATTTCACGGGTACCGTTCTAGGGAACTCGCCTTCGAAAAGCGAAACAATCTCTCTCACGATGGCTGGCGATCATGTGACACGGGTGACGTCGCATATCGCGCAAGATTGGGGCGCAATCGCGATGACCATTTTTCGCGCATCGGTCCGGTTTCCAGCGACGCGGATTATGAACTAGCATGGACGCATGAAACTCGGTTCGAGCCAACGTGTCAGCGGGCGCAGCTATCTCGACGGGCAATGCTTGATCGCGATGCCGGGCATGACCGATGCGCGCTTCGTGCGCAGTGTCGTCTATGTCTGCGCGCATTCCGAGGATGGCGCCATGGGCATCATCGTCAACAAGCCGGCGCCGGACACGAAATTCCCCGATCTTCTCGTGCAGCTCGACGTGATTCCATCCGACGAGCTGATTCGCCTGCCGAGCCAGGCCGAGCGGATGCAGGTCCTGCGTGGCGGTCCGGTCGAGACCAAGCGCGGCTTCGTGCTCCACTCGGCCGATTTCTTCCTGGAATCGGCGACCCTGCCGATCGATAACGGCATTTGCCTCACGGCGACGCTCGACATCCTGCGCGCCATCGCCATCGGCAGCGGGCCGGAAAACGCGGTGCTGGCGCTCGGCTATGCCGGCTGGGGCGCAGGCCAGCTCGAATCGGAGATCCAGTCGAACGGCTGGCTGCATTGCGCCGCCGACGACGCTCTGCTGTTCGATGATGGTGTCGAGACCAAGTACCAGCGCGCCCTGAACAAGATCGGCATCGACCCGGCTTTCCTGTCGAGCGAGGCCGGGCACGCGTAAGTCCTCTCCCAAAGGGTAGCTCTGCGAAAGTTGAACGCGGGCACCCCTCCCCCTTGTGGGGAGGGGTTAGGGGTGGGGGGCGAACGACCGGGTTAACGCTCGCCAGGCGGCACCACCCCCATCCCCATACCCTTCCCCACAAGGGGGAAGGGAGGAGCTAAGGCTGCCGGCTTCTCTGCTTCGTCTTGCAGGGGAATCCAATTGGGAGAGGGGCAGCTAAGCCGCTTCGGATGACGAGGCCGCCGCTGCGCCCACGAGCCTGCGCGCTTCCGCCGCGGTCATCGGCTGGCCGAAGATGTAGCCCTGCGCATATTGGCAGCCGAGCTGGTAGAGCTCGATCGCGTCGGATTCCGTCTCGGCGCCCTCGGCGACCACGTCCATGCGCAGGTCGGCGGCGAGCTGCACGATCGAGCGCAGGATCACGGGCGGCTTGCCGTTGCCCATCTGGCGCACGAAGCTCTGGTCGACCTTGATCGTGTCGAAGGGGAAGCGCTGCAGATAGGACAGCGACGAATAGCCGGTGCCGAAATCGTCGAGCGACAGGCCCGCGCCGAGCTCGCGGATGCGCGAGAGCATCTGCGCGGCGTATTCCGGATTCTCCATCACCAGGCTTTCGGTGATCTCGAGCTTGAGCGTGCCGGGCAGCACGCGCCGGCGCGCCAGCACGGTCTTGACGTCGCGCAGCAGGTCATGGCGCAGGAGCTGGCGGCTGGAGACATTGACGCTGGCGAAGATCGGCGGGTCGACCTCGAGCGCGGCCTGCCAGGCGGCAAGCTCGCGCGCCGTGCGATCCATGACATAGACGCCGAGATCGACGATCAGTCCGGTCTCCTCGGCGATGGCGAGGAAATCCTGCGGCAGCAGCCGGCCTTCGCGCGGGTGGTCCCAGCGCACCAGTGCCTCGAAACCGGCGATGGTGCGGTCCTCCAGCCGGACGATCGGCTGGTACATCACCTGGATCTCGCCGCGCTCGATCGCTCGGCGCAGGTCGCTTTCCAGCGCCAGCCGGTCGTTGCGGTCGGTCCGCATCGCTGGCACGAAGACCTCGATCTTGTTGCCGCCCTGGCGCTTGGCATGGGCCATGGCGAGTTCGGCGTTCTTGAGCGCATCGTCCTTGCGGGCCGCCGGGGCGGCGTCGAACAGGGCGAGGCCGATCGAGGGCGTCAGGAAGATCTCGCGCTCGGAGAAGGTGACCGGGGTCGAGACTGCCCGGCGCACCAGTTCCGCCAAGGCGAGTATCCGTTCGGGATCGCGTTCCGAGACCAGGATCATGGCGAAGGTGTCGCCGCCGATCCGCGCCAGCGTGTCCTGCGCCCGCAGCAATCGGCCGAGCCGGCGCGCGAGCGTCAGCAGGATCGAATCGCCGGCCGAGAAACCGACCGATTCGTTGACCTGCTTGAAGCGGTCGATGTCGATGACGATCACGGTCGGCCGGATGGTCTCGTCGGCGCGGCAGAAGCCGAAGACCGCTCCGAGCCGGTCTTGGAACAACTTGCGGTTGGGCAGGCCGGTCAGGTTGTCATGGACGGCGTCGTGCAACAGCCGCTCCTGCGCCGTGCGTTGCTCGGTGACGTCGGCGAGCGTACCGATCACCCGGATCACCTCGCTGTTCGAGCCGATCACCGGCCGGGCCTTGAGGTTGAACCAGTGATATGCCCCGTTCGCGGCGCGCAGGCGGAAATCGAGCTGCAGGCGGCCGCGCCGCTGCTCGAGCACGGCATCGAGCGTGACGCGATAGCGGTCGCGGTCGGCGACATGCATGTATTCGAGCCAGCGCGCCGCCGAGCCTTCCAGCGACCCGCGCGAGAGGCCGAGCAGGGTCTCGATCTGCGGCGAGACGAAGATCTTGTCGGCGCTGACATCCCAGTCGAAGACGAGGTCACCAGAGCCCGATAGCGCCAGCGCCCGGCGCTCGGTGTCGGAGACCAGCCCCTGCGCCAGGGCGCCGCCGGCGAAGGCGTGCTGGATCACGGTGAAGCCGATCAGCAGCACGATCAGCACCAGCCCGCCGATCAGCGCCGGCGCGACGAGGTCGCGCGAGAACTGGCCGGTCACGGTGAACCCGGCCGCGGTCACCCAGACCGCGAGCAGGAACCAGGTCGGGATCAGCATCACCGCGCGCTCGTAGCCATGCGTCGCCAGATGCAGGATCAGCACGAAGCCGACGGCTGCGACCGCCGCGATCGAGATGCGCGCAATGCCCGACGCCATCGGCGCGTCGAACACCGCCAGCCCGACGAGCCCCGCGAGGCCGAGCATCCAGACGATGGTGACGTGGCTGTAGCGCACATGCCAGCGCGAGAGGTTGAGATAGGCGAAGAGGAAGACGAGCAGCGTCGCCGCCAGCACCGTCTCGGCGCCGGCCCGATAGATCCGCTCGATCGCCGGCGTCAGCGGGAAGATGCGCTGGAAGAAGCCGAAATCGAGCCCGGCATAGGCGAGGACCGCCCAGGCCAGGGCCGCGGCGGCGGGGAAGATCACGGCGCCCTTGACGACGAAGATGATGGTCAGGAACAGCGCCAGCAGCCCTGCGATGCCGATGATGATGCCTTTGTAGAGCGTCAGGCCGTTGGTCTTCTGACGATAGGCTTCCTGCTCGAACAGATAGAGCTGCGGCAGGTTGGGCGATTTCAGCTCGGCGACGAAGGTCACGGTCGTGCCCGGATCGAGCGTGATCATGAAGACGTCGGCGTCGGGGCTTTCCTCGCGCTCGGGCCTGAGACCCTGGCTCGCGGTCACCGCCTCGATGCGGGTGTCGCCGAGATCGGGCCAGATCACGCCCGAGCCGATCAGGCGGTGGAAGGGCGCGACGAGGAGGCGGTCGATCTGCTCGTCGGAATCATTGGTCAGCGCGAAGACGATCCAGTCCGGCCGCGCACCCGATTCGCGGGCCCTGACCGCGATGCGGCGCACGATCCCGTCGGGGCCCGGCGCGGTCGAGATCTGGATGACGTCGCCGTCGGACTTGTTGCGCTCGACCACATTGGTCAGGTCGAGTACCGGGGCGTCCACCGGCACGCGCACCGCCTCGACCGCCTGCGCCGATGCCGACAGCGCCAGCACGAACAGGACCACGAGGCCTGCAATGGTGAGGCCAAGCCGGTGAAGTCGGTCGGGGAGGGACAAGCGCGGCTCGATCTCGGAATGGGGCGCGATCACGCGGAACTGGGGACCAAGTCGTACCGACCGGTCGTGGCGAGGGCAAGGCGGGAAGGAGGCCTTGTGGATCATCGCGCCCGACCCGGCCCGGTATCGCCCGGCAGCGCGTCGGTCGAAAGGACGCCATAAAGCAGGTGGTCCGCCCATTGCCCGTTGATGCGCAGATAGGCCCGGGCCTCGCCCTCGTACCGAAAGCCGACGCGCTCGAGCAGGCGGCGGGAGGGGTGATTGTCCGGCAGGCAGGCGGCTTCCACCCGGTGCAGGCCGAGATCGGAGAAGGCGAAGCGCAGCGCCCCGCGCACGGCCTCGGTCATATGGCCCTTGTTGGCATGACGCTGGCCCATCCAGTAGCCGAGCGTGCAGGCCTGGGCGACGCCGCGGCGGACGAGGCCGAGCGTCAGCCCTCCGAGCAGGGTCTCGGAGCCGGCATCGAGGATGAAGAGCGGATAGGCTTCGTCCGCGGCGATCTCGCGCGCCGCGCGCTTGACCCGGAGCCGAAACGAATTGCGGGTCAGGTCGTCTTCGTTCCAGACGGGCTCCCACGGTGTCAGGAACTCGCGGCTCTCCATGCGCAGGACCGCCCAGGCCGCATAGTCCGAGGCCTGCGGCGCCCGCAAGACGAGATTCGGCGTGCGAATGAGCGGACGTGTCGGTGGGTCGGTCGAGAAGCGGAAGAGCGCCATGGCCGCTCAATCCCTGGAGCGCGCAGCCTGGCGCAGCCGCGCCGCCGGTGGCAATCCGTCGAGCGGCCCCACGGCCGCGATCGTCGGCTGATGGCCGAGAAGCGAGCGTCCGGCGGCGCGCACGTCCTCCAGCGTGACGGCGTCCAAGCGCTGCGCCAGCTCCTCCCGCGGGATCGCCCGGCCGAAGACCAGAACCTGCCGCGCCATCTGTTCGAGCTTGCCGCCGGGGCTTTCGAGCGAGGCGAGCAGCCCGACCTTCATCTGGGCGCGGGCGCGGGCGACCTCGGCTTCGGTCACATCCTCGGCCGCCTGGCGCAGGCAGGCGAGCGAGACCTCGATCAGCTCGCCGACATCCTCCGGCGCGGTGCCGGCCTCGATCCCGAACACGCCGCAATCGGAGAACGGCCAGTGGAAGGCATCGATCGAATAGGCGAGGCCGCGCTCCTCGCGCACCTCCTGGAACAGGCGCGAGGAGAGGCCGCCGCCGAGCACCGACGAAAACACCTGGAGCGGATAATGCTTGCCGTCCTTGAATGCCTGGCCGGGAAAGCCGAGCATCAGGTGGATCTGTTCCTCGTCGCTCTCGATCCGCGCCTCGCCGCCGCGATATTCGCCGGGCTGGCGCTCGAAGGGCGTCGCTGGCGCGTCTGGCAGGGCCGCGAGCGCATCGCGCGCGAGTGCGACCAGCTCGTCGTGATCGACGGCGCCGGAGGCGGCCAGGACCATGTTGCCGGCATGGTAGTGCCGCGCCAGATAGGCCCGGATCGCGGCGGGCTTGAAGCTCTTGACGGTCTTGGCCGTCCCCAGGATCGGCCGCCCGAGAGGCTGGTCGGGAAACGCCGCCTGCAGGAAACGGTCGCCGACGAGATCGTCGGGCATGTCCTGGACCGCGCCGATCTCCTGCAGGATCACGCCCTTCTCGCGCGCGAGCTCGTCGGCCGACAGCGTCGGCGCGGTCAGGATGTCGGCCAGGATATCGACGGCCAGCGCGAGGTCGGGCCCGAGGACGCGCGCGGTGTAGCAGGTGTATTCGACGCTGGTCGCGGCGTTGAGATCGCCGCCGACGCCCTCGATCTCCTCCGCGATCTGGCGTGCGTTGCGGCGGGCCGTGCCTTTGAAGGCCATATGCTCGAGCAGATGGGCGAGCCCATGCTCGTTCGGCAGCTCGTCGCGTGAGCCGGCGCCGATCCAGATGCCGAGCGAGACCGTCGCGGCGTGGTCCATGCGCTGGGAGACGACCCGCAGCCCGGAGGGCAGGGTGGTCAGGCTCACCTCGGGATCATGCGTCCCTTCGGACTGCGCCGCCGGCATGGCCAGATCGGCGGCCTCGGCTGGACCCGTCGCGCTCATGCCGCTGCTCCCCGCACCGTTCTGGCATTCTGCCGAATGAAGGTCTCGATGCGTCCCTGGTCGTTCGGCAGCAGGGTGAAGCGCTCCTCGCGCTCCATCAGGTCGCCGAGATGGGCGGGCAGGGTCGGGGTGACGCCGCTTGCGGCGGCGACCGCGGCCGGGAACTTCGCGGGATGGGCTGTGCCGAGCACGATCATCGGGGTCGCCGGGTCGGCCTTCAGCCCGCGACGCGCGGCGGTGACGCCGATCGCGCTGTGCGGATCGAGCAGATAGCCCGCCTCGCGCCAGGTCCGGCGGATTGCGTCGGTGACCTCCGCCTCGCTGACCGCGCCGGCATCGAACTCGCCGCGAATCCGGGCGAGCGGTTCCGGTGCGATCTCGAAACGGCCGGATTGCTGCAGGGACTGCATCAGCCGGCGCACTGCCGCGCCGTCGCGCTCATGCGCCTCGAACAGCAGCCGCTCGAAATTCGACGAGATCTGGATGTCCATCGAGGGCGAGGTCGTGGCGGCGACGCCGCGCATCTCGTAGACCCCGCTCTCGAGCGTGCGCGGCAGGATGTCGTTGCTGTTGGTGCCGATCATCAGCCGCTCGACCGGCAGCCCCATCTGCTTGGCGACCCAGCCGGCGAGCACGTCGCCGAAATTGCCGGTGGGCACGGCGAAGGAGATCTTGCGGCCAGGCGCGCCGAGCGCGACGGCCGAGGTGAAGTAATAGACGACCTGCGCCGCGATCCGGGCCCAGTTGATCGAGTTCACGCCGGAGAGGCGCAGCTCGTCGCGGAAGGCGTGGTGGTTGAACATCGCCTTGGCCAGGTTCTGGCAGTCGTCGAAGGTGCCCTCGACCGCGATGGCGTGGACATTGGGCGCATCGATCGTGGTCATCTGCCGGCGCTGCACGTCCGAGACCCGGCCCTGCGGATAAAGGATGAACATGTCGACGCGCTCGAGCCCCTTGAAGGCGTCGATCGCGGCGCCGCCGGTATCGCCCGAGGTCGCACCCACGATGGTGGCGCGCTCGCCGCGCAAGGCCAAGACATGGTCCATCAGCCGGCCGAGCAGCTGCATCGCCACGTCCTTGAAGGCGAGCGTCGGGCCGTGGAAGAGCTCCAGCACGAACAGGTTGTCGCCGAGCTGCGTCAGCGGGCAGATCGCGGGATGCCGGAACATGGCATAGGCCTCGCGGATCATCGTCTTGAGCGCGGCGGCCTCGATGTCGCCATCCGCCAGCGCGCCGACGATCCGCTCCGCCACATCGGCATAGGGCTTGCCCGCGAAACCGGCGATCTCCTGCGTGCCGATCCGGGGCCAGGCTTTCGGGACATAGAGTCCGCCGTCACGAGCGAGGCCCGCAAGCAGCGCATCGGAAAAGGCGAGGGAGGGCGCTTCCCCCCGTGTCGAAACATGCAGCACGGTATCGCTCTATCCAAAGGTTAGAGACGGATTCACCGATCAGGTTGCTTCAACCTGATCGGATCCGGCTCCAGGTCGTGCTGATGCTATAGGCCGGGACAGGGGCGAGGGCAAAGGTTGCGCGTCGGGCGATCCTATGCCTCGCTGCGCAGGCGCCCCTGCCAGGCGAAGGCGGCGAACACGCCGACCAGGGTCAACGCCAGCCCGAACCAGGTCAGCGCATATTGCAGGTGGTTGTCGGGGATGCGCGCGATCAGCTCCTTCGCATCGACGCCGGCAGGCGGCGTCATGCCGTCGCCCTGGCGCTCCGCTTCGAGGTAGAACGGCGCCGCCGGCAGGCTGAGCGAGGCGGCGATCGCGGCCGGGTCGCGCGTGAAGAATTCGCGATTGGCCGGCAGGTCGGCAGGCGTGAAGCTGCCGCGTATTTCCGGTGCGCGGAGGAAGCCGGTCACCGTCGCTGGCCCCGTAGCCGGCCTGATCTCGGCAAGGCGCGTCTCCGGGACGAAGCCGCGATTGACGAGGACGACCCCGCCCGCGTCGAGACGGAAGCCCTGGAAGATCCAGCGGCCGAAGCCGGAGAGCTGGCGCGTTCCCGGCCCACCGGAGGCGATCGTGGTGCGGACGCCGGCGAAGGCGCCACCGACGAACTGTCCGCTCGCCGAGACGCGCGTCAGGTCGAGCTTCGCGGGGGCGAGCGACGTCCATTCCGTCTCGGGCGGGATCGGGGCCGGTGCTCCGGCCGCCTGTGCCTGCAGGCGCTCGATGAAGGCATGCTTCTCCTCCATCCGGAAAAGCTGCCAGCCGCCGAGCATACAGAGCACCAGCGTTCCGCAGATGGTCAGGATGGCGGGCAAAAGGAGAGGCTGGCGCCGCGCGCCGGCAGGCTTGTCGTCTCCGCTCATTTCTTCAGCCGGCCCTCCTCGGCCTTATGCGCATATTGCAGCGCGACCGCGAGCCCCTTCATCGGCCGCAGCATGGCCAGGCAGACGATGACGGCGAGCGGCAGCCAGATCGCCAGATGCACCCAGATCGGCGGCTCATAGGCGATCTCGACATAAAGAGCCGCGCCGAGCACGGCGAAGCCGGCGATCAGCATGATGAAGACGGCCGGCCCGTCAGCCGAATCCGCGAAGGAGAAATCGAGCCCGCAGGCGGCGCAGCGCGGACGGATCTTCAGGAACCCGTCGAAGAGCTTGCCTTCGCCGCAGCGTGGGCAGCGGCCGGAAAGTCCCGTCGCATAAGGGGAGGGGGCGCTGTGTTCGTGCTCGGCCATGGGGGCTCCTCAAAAGACAAAGGCGGCCTCGCGGCCGCCTTTGGGATCGGGATGAGGCGGCGGCTCAGTGTGCTGCCGCCGCGACGCCGGAGCCGGCGCCCCAGACATAGATGGCGGCGAACAGGAAGAGCCAAACCACGTCGACGAAATGCCAGTACCAGGCGGCGAACTCGAAGCCGAGATGCTGGGCCGGCTTGAAGTGGCCGAGATAGACCCGGTACAGGCAGATCGCCAGGAAGATCGTGCCGATGATGACATGCGCGCCGTGGAACCCGGTCGCCATGAAGAAGGTGGCGCCGTAGATATGGCCGCTGAAGGCGAAGGCGGCATGCGAATACTCGTAAGCCTGGCACAGCGTGAACAGCACGCCGAGGATCACGGTGAGCCAGAGCGCCTGCTTCAGACCCTTCCGGTCACCCTGGATCAGCGCGTAATGCGCCCAGGTCACGGTGGTGCCCGAGGTCAGCAGGATCAGCGTGTTGAGCAGCGGCAGGTGCCAGGGATCGAAGGTCTGGATGCCCTTCGGCGGCCAGGTGCCGCCGGTGAACTCATGGCGGGCGTACTGGATGGTCTCGCCATTGAACAGGCTGGCGTCGAAATAGGCCCAGAACCAGGCGACGAAGAACATCACCTCCGAGGCGATGAACATCAGCATCCCGTAGCGGTGATGCATCTGCACCACCCGGGTGTGATGGCCCTCGTGCTCGGCCTCGCGCACGACGTCCATCCACCAGGCCAGCATGGTGTAGAGCACGCCGAGCAGGCCGATGCCGAAGACCAGCGGGGCGACGTTCATGCCGGCGAGCTGCATCGCCTTCATCCACATCACCGCGCCGATCGCCATGATCGTCGCACTCGCCGCGCCGATGATCGGCCACGGGCTCGGGTCGACGAGATGGTAGTCGTGGTTCTTAGTATGGGCCCCGGCCATCTTGCTTTGTCTCCGCGTCCGACTTCTCTGCTCAGCGCTCTATGGCTGCCGCAGCTTTATAGTTTCGACTTGTCCGCGTCACCCTTGCCTTCCGCGACAGGCTGACCGGCCTTGGACGGAAAATAGGTGTAGGACAGCGTCAGTGAATTGACCCCGTTGAGATCGCGATTCTGCTCGATCTCGGGGTCGACATAGAACACGACCGGCGCTTCCAGCGTCTCGCCCGGCTTGAGCGTATGCTCGGTGAAGCAGAAGCATTGCAGCTTGACGAAATAGGCAGCCCCTTGCGTCGGCGTGACGTTGAAGGTGGCGATGCCCGTCGATGTGCGGTCGCTGGTGTTGGTGATCTTGTAGAACACCGTTTGCGTCTCGCCGACGCGGAAGGTGATCTCGGAGTTCTCGGGCTGGAAGCGCCAGCCCAGGCTGGGCGCGACATTGGCGTCGAAGCGCACCGACATCTTGCGGTCGAGGATGCGCCCAGCCGCCGCGGTGCCGACCATCGGCGTGCCGCCGAAGCCGGTGACCCTGCAGAACAGGTCGTAGAGCGGCACCGCCGCGAAGGCGAGGCCGGTCATGCCGACGGCGACGCCGGCGCAGATCAGCGCAGTCCGGCGGATCCTGGCATCCTGGCGGTTCGAGGAGGCTGCGCCCATCACAGCGGCCTGTTCATGATGGCGGGGCCGGTCTTCACCAGCGTCACCACGAAGAAGAAGATCACCAACCCTGCCAGGACCAGCGCCAGCGCGACCGAGCGGCGCCGCCGGCGAGCCATGTCTTCCGGCGAGAAGGCTGCCGGCGTTTCGCGTTTGGGTGCTCCGCTCATCCCAGCACCTTGGGCAGCGCCCACATCAGGCCGAGGCCGTTCTCGGCGAGAAGCACCGCGAAGAGCAGGAAGAGATAGAGGATCGAGAAGCCGAACAGGGCATAGGCGGCCTTGTGCGCGGCATCGCCTTCGGTGACGCGCAGGACGCGGAAGGAGAGCGCGATCATCGCGAGCCCGGTCACGACCGAGACGACGAGGTAGATCAATCCGCCGAAGCCCATCAGGGCCGGCAGCACGGCGACCGGCGCCATCAGCAGCGTATAGGCCACGATCTGCCGGCGCGTCGCGGCCGGGCCGGCGACGTTCGGCAGCATCGGGATGCCGGCACGGGCGTAGTCGCTGGATTTGACCAGCGCCAGCGCCCAGAAATGCGGCGGCGTCCACAGGAAGATGATGGCGAAGAGCACGAGCGAGCGCAGGCCGAAATCGCCCGTCACCACCGCTTCGCCGATCATCGGCGGGAAGGCGCCGGCGGCGCCGCCGATGACGATGTTCTGCGGCGTCCAGCGCTTCAGCCACATCGAATAGACGACGGCGTAGAAGAAGATCGTGAAGGCGAGGATCGCGGCCGCGAGCAGGTTGGCGACGAGGCCGAGCACGATCACCGAACCGATCGCGAGTGTCAGGCCGAAGGCGAGCGCTTCCGAGGGCAGGACCCGGCCGGCCGGAATCGGACGCTTGGCCGTGCGCACCATCAACGCGTCGATATCGGCGTCGTACCACATGTTGAGGCAGCCGGACGCGCCGGCCCCGACCGCGATCGCGATCAGCGCGGCGAGGCCGATCACGGGATGGATCGCGCCGGGAGCCGTGACCATGCCGCCGAGCGCCGTGACCACGACGAGGAACATCACGCGTGGCTTCAGCAGCGCGAAGAAGTCGCGCGCCTCGCCCGTGGAGCTCAGCGCGGCGCCGTCGGTGCGGGGATCGAACCTGTCGAACGCAGCGGACATCGGTCTTGTCGTTTCACTCTGTCGGCGGCCCACCGGGGCCGAGGGTAAGAACTGGTGCGGCCGTGCCGCCCGTCGCCGGAACGCCTCGCGAGGCGCTCGGGGGAGGGGCGGCGGCGGGCGCTGGCGCCCGCCGCCTTGATTGGTCAGTGGTCCGAGCCGGTGATGCGCGGCAGGGTCTCGAACTGGTGGAAGGGCGGCGGCGAGGACAGGGTCCATTCCAGCGTCGTCGCGCCTTCGCCCCACGGATTGTCGCCGGCGAGCTGCTTGCGCGCGAAGGCGCTGAACACGCCGTAGAAGAACACCAGCAACCCGGCCGCGAAGACATAGGAGCCGATCGAGGACCAGAAATGCCAGCCCGCGAAAGCGTCCGGATAGTCGGCATAGTGACGCGGCATGCCGGCGAGGCCGAGGAAGTGCTGCGGGAAGAACAGCAGGTTGGCGCCGATGAAGGCGATCCAGAAATGCACCTTCCCGACCCACTCGGCCATCATGTAGCCGCTCATCTTCGGGAACCAGTAATAGAAGCCCGCGAAGATGCCGAACACGGCGCCGAGCGACAGCACGTAGTGGAAATGCGCCACCACGTAATAGGTCGCGTGCAGCGAGCGGTCGACGCCGGCATTGGCCAGGACGACGCCGGTCACGCCGCCGACGGTGAACAGGAAGATGAAGCCGATCGCCCACAGCATCGGCGCGGTGAAGCGCAAGCTACCGCCCCACATCGTCGCGATCCAGGAGAAGATCTTGATGCCGGTCGGCACCGCGATGACCATCGTCGCGAAGACGAAATAGCGCTGCGTGTTGAGAGAGAGGCCGGCCGTGTACATGTGGTGCGCCCACACGATGAAGCCGACCACGCCGATCGCCACCATCGCATAGGCCATGCCGAGATAGCCGAAGATCGGCTTCTTCGAGAAGGTCGAGATGATGTGGCTGACGATGCCGAAGGCCGGCAGGATCATGATGTACACTTCG